>ENA-OREN01000020-OREN01000020.1-marine-metagenome-genome-assembly--contig:-NODE-20-length-206052-cov-4.856657_pt1 | contig 206052 bp, 188 predicted proteins | sample MGYA00248624_ERZ508555 | MGnify/ENA primary metagenome ERZ508555 (study PRJEB26222, sample SAMN06267773) | marine metagenome | isolation source: Saanich Inlet, British Columbia, Canada | place... | reverse complement strand
GCTCTTCCGATCTGAGCCTGTGTTACTACTCGGGTCCGCGGGGCGGCCGGCTTCCAGGCATCTTTGCCTTTGGCATCCATGGCATCGCGGCGAGTTTGCAGTTCAGCCTCATCAACCGCGACATTTATCGTCCGCTCAGGAATATCGATTTCAATGATATCACCCTCCTCGACCAGACCAATATTGCCACCTTCCGCCGCTTCCGGTGAGGCATGCCCAATCGAAAGGCCGGAGGTGCCCCCGGAAAAACGGCCATCGGTCACGAGAGCGCATTCTTTACCCATACCCATCGATTTAAGATAACTCGTTGGGTAGAGCATTTCCTGCATACCCGGCCCGCCTTTGGGACCTTCATAGCGGATAAGCACAATATCACCGGAATTAATCTCGCGGCTCAGGATCGACTTACAGGCATCATCCTGGCTCTCAAAAATTCGCGCCGGGCCGGAAAATTTTAAAATGCTGGCATCGACACCGGCGGTTTTAACTATGCAGCCATCTAAGGCGATGTTGCCATAGAGCACCGCCAAGCCACCATCCGCGCTATAGGCGTTTTCGACCGAGCGGATACAGCCACTTTCACGGTCATCATCCAGGCTCTCATAACGGCTTTGCTGGCTGAAGGCCTCAATGGTTTTTACCCCGCCGGGGCCAGCGCGATAAAACTCGGCTACTTCCGGATCGTTGGAAGTAATGATATCCCATTGATCAATTGCATTGCCGAGGGTCGGTGCATAGGCAGTCGCGACATCCCGGTTTAATAGGCCACCGCGGTCAAGCTCACCCAGAATACCCATGATGCCACCGGCCCGATGGACGTCTTCCATATGGTAGTCCGGGGTACTCGGCGCGACTTTACAAATGTTTGGCACTTTACGAGACAATCGGTCGATATCCTGCATGGTGAAATCCACTTCAGCCTCCTCGGCAAGGGCCAGCAGATGGAGCACTGTGTTGGTCGAGCCACCCATCGCAATATCGAGTGTCATGGCATTCTCAAAGCCAGCCTTGCCGACAGCGCGGGGTAATACTGTGTCATCATTTTCTTTATAGTATTTCCGGCAGTTTTCGACGATTTGACGGCCGGCGCTTAAAAACAGCTCTTTCCGATCCAAATGGGTCGCCAAGGCACTGCCGTTGCCAGGCAAACCAATCCCGAGCGCTTCGGCCAGACAGTTCATTGAGTTGGCGGTAAACATACCAGAGCAGGAACCACAAGTTGGGCAGGATTCCCGCTCGTACTCTTCGGCCAATTCATCACTGACATCCGGGTTGGCCCCTACGATCATGGCATCGATCAAATCAATCGCGATTTCCTTACCATCGACTTCAATCTTGCCGGCCTCCATCGGGCCACCTGAAATAAAGACCGCTGGAATATTAAGACGCATCGCTGCCATGAGCATACCGGGCGTGATTTTGTCGCAGTTTGAAATGCAAACCATCGCATCGGCGCAATGGGCATTGACCATATATTCAATCGAATCGGCGATGACCTCGCGGGACGGCAGGGAATAGAGCATACCGTCATGGCCCATGGCGATGCCGTCATCGACTGCGATGGTGTCGAATTCCTTGGCCACGCCGCCTGCTTTTTCGATCTCGCGGGCGACGAGTTGGCCGAGGTCTTTCAAATGCACATGGCCGGGCACGAACTGGGTGAAGGAATTGACGATGGCGACGATGGGCTTGCCGAAATCCTCGTCTTTCATGCCAGTGGCGCGCCACAGGCCGCGGGCGCCGGACATATTGCGGCCATGGGTGGATGTCTTGGAACGAAGTTCGGGCATGGAATTTCCTTAATCTAATTTATGGCCATATTCATAGCCGCGCCGGGCGGCGCATTCCACCCCACATTTCCAAGGGCCTATCCGGCACAGGTTAAATACATACCGATAAGAAGCATCAAAACGCCGCCCCTTAAAGTGGATTAAGAGTGATCGGGGGGGCGTAGCTTAAAATTCTGGGGCTCTGCAACGAGGCTAGGGAAATTTCTCTCGAAGATCATCAGGCAATGACGAATAAAATGCTCGAAGGTCTTGCTGAAACTTCATGGCCCTAGATGATAGCGCTTCAAAGCATTTGCAATAATTATCAAGCTCACGAGTGCTGAAACGGTATTTTGAGCGTTGATGGTGCAACTTGTTTTTTTTCGATGTAAAAAGACTCGGAACCAAAAAATAACTGGGCTTCCTGCCAGGCATGAGCGGTTCGCTCATTACATAACCGTGCACTATTTCGTTTCGGCGCGTAGCCCCATCTTCGTGCAGGCTCATTAGATTTTGTAAAGCTTTTGAAAGAGGCTTGTTCTCAAATACCGCAAAGTATGCTTCTGCGGCACCCCTAATCATCTCTCGGCGAGCGCTGGGCGCGAGTATGGTGCCGTAAGCACGGAGCACTACGTGAGTGCCGCCAGCTGGCTTCACAAGAGCCGCATAAATCGTTCCGAAAGACACCTCGCAATGCTCCCATGCACTGATAGCAGTACCTACGGAAACAAACGTGTCTTTGACAATACCGTCGCCTTGTGGCGCAAATATCTGCTTTTTAAACGGGTTCGATTTGAGAATGTCTTGAGATGTCATAATGGAAGCCTTATCTCCTCTTCCCCTAGTGCCCCCCACTGCTGCCACATACAGCGCATTCGTTGGCTTCACTAAGCAATGTAAATAGGCTGCAAACTGAACACTGCATGAATGGTGGATCATTGCCATCGGTGTGAACTAGGTATTGCTCCCAAGCATATTGTTCCGATACGGCTCTCTCCATCAACGGGCCAATTTCTGACTCAGCACCGCAGACAGCACATTTCACATGTACGTCTTCCTGTTCATTGTTAGCGGGGTTAATCTGCTCAATGAGAAAAGAGCCACATTCCTCGCAATTAAAAAACTCGCTTGCCGCCTCTGCCGTATTATTGATCCAATTTAATTCTGAAAATGTCCTACGGCACGCCTCAAAGCTCTTGTCATAGAGGTTCTTGTTTTCTAGCAAAACTCTCCACCAGCGTTCACCAAGATCGTGGATTGGATCAAGGTCAAGTAGCTCTAGTAGGCTGTGTATTACTATTTCTGCATCAGAAAGAGCCTCTTGCACATTTAACCTAGTGCCATCGTGATAGAAATGTTCGAGGTCATTGCGGATGGTACGGACACGCTCTAATTTTTTCCAATCGAGTGACAATGAAAGTTGGTTAAACCGTTCCTTGATGCCATCGTATCCAATGGTCTTATTGCCGTTTTGTGCCCATTCTAGGTTTCCATCCACAATTATTGGCCGGACGGCGCGGGTCAGAATCCCACCAGTACCAGCCGGTGACATTTTGTATAGCTTGCCCTTTGCCAGAATGAGTATCCCTGCAAAGACATTTCGCACGGCCGAAGAGAGACGAGCGTCGTTGCCTTCCTCAAGCCCCTGTTCGTAGTCTTCTATTCCGACTCGAATAGAGTTGATACCATTGTCGATGATCTTTTCCATACCGGCTTAGCTTAGTCTCTTTTTGCCCTTTGACGAGTGGCGATTTGCTCTCAGCCATTAAAGTATATATCCAGACTGAAGCATCGGAACGTCCGCTATTGAATAATAGCAGCCCCCCCCGGCGCTCAAAATTAATACCCGCTACTACCTCAGAAGCGGATATCGGTCTCCATTTTAATTGGCAACTTCAATTACCATCGTTTCTATGATTGGTGCCTTCTTGGGGACGGTGCCAAGGATGCGCGTCAAAGTCGGTCCAGCGGCCCCCTGGCCATCTCGTCGAGGGTTTCTTCGATCTCTTTCAGGCGCTTTTCCAAGTCCCGGTCGAGCTGTGCCAATTGCCGGTCGAACAGGAACACCCGCGCGAAATGATCGCGCCGCCGGCCTGCCTGATAATAGCGGTCCAACCGGCGCACGCCCCAGGTGCCGAGCACCGCGAACAATAGCCCGCCGGCGATGATCAAAATGACTGCCGCCGTTTGCCGGTCCGGCGCCACATCGGCGGCCAGCAGGGTGCCCCAAAAGCCGATGGTGATCAGGCAAGCGGCGCCGATTGTCAGGCCCCTTGTCACGAACCGCTGGTCTTTGCGCCAATGGCGCTCGGCATCCAAGATGGCGTTGTTGACCTCGTGCATAGCCAATTCCTGCCAGGCCTTGAAGGAGATGCCGCCGCGCTCGGAACGGCCCTCGCGGATGAATTTTTCCAGCCGCTTGACGATCACATCGGCGCGCTCCACCGGCGTCGGGTTCTTGCCCAGCCAATATTCGGAGTAATCCCGCGCCTGAAAATCGGGCGCGGTCCTGGGAAGCTCGTTTTCGTCGGTCTGGTTTTTGGTGTCGCTCATCGGCCGGTCATGCCGCCGCGTAGAGGGTATCGATGATCGGGCAATCGGGCACCTCGGTGCCGGCGCATTCGGATACCATCTGCGCCAGAACGCCTTCCAGGTTTTTGAGGTCACTAATTTTTTGGCGGACCTCGCCGAGATGTGCCTCGGTTACCAATTTCACCTCCGCGCAGTTGGCGCCCTCGCCGTCCACCAGGCCGAGCAGGTTGCGGATATCCTCGATGGAAAAGCCGAGCTGGCGGCAGCGCAGGATAAACGACAGGCGCTTGAGCTGGGCGTGATTAAACATACGGTGGCCGCCTTCGGTGCGGGCCGGCGCATGCATCAAATGAATTTTCTCGTAATAGCGAATGGTTTCGATATTACAGCCGGTCTGTTTGGATAGGGCGCCGATGCCCATAACCGGGCTTTGCTCGTCCATGTCATTACCTCTTTCAATCTGTAGTGACTACAGATCGTAGCACAGCCACGAGGCCGGTAACAGAACCTTCGAATTTATACCGGATTGGCAGCTTGTTTCAGTTCCACCGGCTCGCCGTGGGCTGTCTTAAGATAGGCTTCCGTCCAGGCATCCTTGAGGCCCGCGAGCGCATCCGCATCGGCGAGGCCGCCTTTGATCAGCAAGCTTTCCAAAGCCACCAGCCATGCGTCGTAATAACCAGAGCCATCATCGGGCGCGCCGTCCCGTGCTGCTGCCGCCTGCACGGCGCCGAAATGTTCGGTCCATTCGGTCCAGGTGAAATGACCGCTCTGGGATAGGCGCATGGTGATGGCAAAAACTTGCGCGTGCCACGGCTCGCTAAACGCAGGCTCGGCGGATACCTGGGAGGGCAATTGCTCAGGCATTGTTCAGGTAGCTTTCCCAGAGATCGAGGATGACCGAATTTTTGGGCTCGGCGGAATTGCCCCAAAGTTCCCGGGCACTGAAGCGGACGGCATAGAGGTGTTGGGGCGCATCACCGCCGCCATGGGCGCTGGCGTCCGGAAATACGTGCGCGCCGTGGCAGATGACGATTTCACCTGTCCGCCCCCGCGCATAGCGCGGCAATCGTGTGTGGCCGGTGGGGTTGTCGGTATTGGTGCGGACAGCGGCGCCCACCTGAAAGCGCGCCGATATATCCAATTCCCGCGCCGATGGGCGGCCGTTTTTTATCATGACCGGAACCGCATCGGCGGTCAGTGGCGGCGTTTGTTTTTCGCCTGGGCCAGCACGGCCGTTCGCGATCTCGGCGAGGCTGACCAAATCCGCCTCCACCAGCATATCGGCAAGGGACGTGATCCAACGTTCGTAATAGGACATGCCAAGATATTCGCCTGGCGAGAAACGTTCGACCGTATGGCGGGCCATGTCGATATTCCATTTCCGCCAGGCATTCATGGCAATGCGCATGGCAACCGTCTTGCCTTCCCATTCGTCGTGGAACACCGGCTCGTTCTCGTCAATTGGGATGGCACCGAAGCCATGCATGCCGCCCATATCGTGGATCGAGTTCATAGCGCCGCCCCCACCATGGAATCGCGGCTGACCCGTTCGGCAAGCTCCGCCTCGTTTAAACCCTCGGTCCCTTCGAGCTGCATGGGGATCACCAGATAACGGATCTCGGCGGTGGAATCCCAGACCCGGATTTCGGTGCCTTCCGGAAGGGAGACGCCGAATTCCTCCAAGACGGCGCGCGGCTCGATCACCACGCGCGAGCGGTAGGCTTCTGACTTGTACCACTGGGGCGGCAGGCCGAGCACCGGCCACGGATAACAGGAACATAAAGTGCAGACGACCATGTTGTGGACAGCCTCTGTATTTTCCACGGCGACCATGTGTTCGCCCTGCATACCGGTGAAGCCGAGGCTGGAGAGGGCGGCGCTGGCGTCATCGAGCAGCCAGGCCTTGAATTCGGGATCGGTCCAAGCCTTGGCCACCGCTTGGGCGCCGTTTCTGGGCCCGACTTTGTTTTGAAAGGTGTCGATTAGCGCATCCAGGGCGTCTGGATCGACCAGCCCTTTTTCCAGGAGGATGGTTTCAATGGCTTTCACCCGGAGCGCCGGGTCCGACGGTAACAGCGAATGGGTGGCGCTGCCGTGATGATGGTGGTCGTGATCCGGTTTGTTCATGAACGCTCTCCCCCGTAATGGATGGCTATAGTCTAAATCAAAACGCCGCCGGGGTCAGCCCGGATTTCGCATGGGTTGGTTTATGCGGGCAATGCTTGTTAGGTTCCCGCCATGTCCATCGAAACATTACTCGTCTTTATTGATATTGATCTGGCGATTGCCATCGGGATCATCATCGTTGCCGCCATTATCAGCGGCTATACCGGTTTCGGCGGCGCGCTGTTCCAGGTGCCGCTGATGGTGATGCTGTTCGGGCCCGTGGAAGCGGTCGCTGTGACCCGCCTGGTCAGTATGTTCGGACGCGCCCAGCTATACCCAAGTTCGGCGCGCACCGCCAACTGGTCGGAAGTGTTTCCGCTTGTCCTCGCCATCATCGTCATTACGCCCTTTGCCTCCTCGGTCCTGTTTATTGCCGATCCGGACTTGATCCGGCGCGGCATTGGCGGGCTGGTTATCGCGCTCACCATTTTGATGATGTCGGGCTGGCAATATCGCGGCCCCCGGCGCTGGCCCGCCAGTCTGTCGTTCGGCGCGGTCTGCGGCGCCCTCGCCGGGATCGCCGGGATCGGCGGCCCGCCGATGGTGGTCTATTTTATGGCCGGGCCGGACGAAGCGCGCGTCAGGCGCGCCAACATCATCATCACGGTGGCGCTAGTGACAGCCGTCGTGCTGATCACATTCATTGTCAAAGGCGGCGTTGGAACCTCCACATTGGTGCGCGCGGCGGTCCTCTTTCCTGCCTCCATCGCCGGCACCTGGATCGGCAATTGGCTATTCAAGATCGCGCCGCAATCCTATTTCCGCAAATTCGCGCTCGGCGTCCTCTTTGTAACCGGCCTCGCGGCGATGCTGCTATAGCGGCGTTTCCTCAGCCGTCGATTTCGTTTATGCGTCTGTGGCTATGTGGTTTGAAATCTTAGACATCGGCTTATTAGCTGGTTCGCTCGCGGCAATCGCCAGCGGCCTCATTCAAGGCTATTCCGGTTTTGCCGGCGCCTTGATTATCGTCCCCGTGCTGGCGGTGGTTTTCAGCCCCATCGAGGCCATCGCCATCACTGTGGTTGCGGGGCTTGCGGGCAATATCGTCTTGACCCGCGATGCTGCTAAAAGCGCAAATTGGCGGGAAGTGGGGGCCGTATCGGTTGCCATCGCAATTACCGTTCCCGTCGGCCTTTTATTTCTGGTTTCTGCTGAGCCCACGATTATACGGCGCGGCATGGGCGTCTTCATACTTCTGGCGGCTTTCGTGCTAATGTCAGGTTGGACCTACAAGGGAGCGCGCGGTCTTATTTCCAGCACCGGCGTTGGCTTGGTCAGCGGCTTGATTATCGGCGCATTCGGTGTTCCGTCGGGACCGGTGTTCGTGGTCTATTTTCTTTCGGCGCCGGTACCGGTTGCGGTGCAACGGGCCAATATAATCATGACCGTTTCGGTTACCCTGACCATCATGATGATCGGGCTGATCGTCGAAGGTGTGTATGGTGCGGAAACCGTTGCCCGCTCCGCAATTATTGCGCCGCTGTACTTAATCGCCGCGCATTTCGGCAAGGTTCTGTTCCTGACGGTCCCGGCCACATGGTTCAACAAGGTCGCCTATACCCTGTTGCTCGCTTCCGGCGCCATGGCGCTTCTGGCTTAAGCTTGCCCTAGCCCTCGGAGACAGCGGCGCGTCAGTGATTGACGCTGCCGCCGTCCACGACCATGCATTGGCCGGTCATGAAATCGCTGTCCGGCGACGCCAGAAACAGGACCGCGCCGACCAGATCGTCCGGCACCTCGGCGCGTTTGAGGGCGCGGCTTTGGATCATGGCGTCTTGGACGGCATCGCCATAAATTTCCTGATTGGCGAGGATGTTTTCGCTTAACGTCAAACCGGGCGCCACCGTATTGACGCAAATGCCGTCAGGCCCCAGCTCTCGGGACATGGAGCGGCTCATGGCGACGAGCGCGCCCTTGGCGGTTACGTAATGGAGCATGCCGGGCGCTCCTTTAAACACGGTGCCGGACGCCAAGTTGATGATTTTGCCGTAGCTGCGCGCGCGCATGCCAGGCGCCGCCGCCTTGGCGCAAAGGAAGCTGCCGCGCACTGTAACCCGGAACATGGCGTCCCAATCCTGCGCCGACAATTCCTCGAACGGGGCGTAGCGGAAGCGGCCCTTGGCGTTGTTGACGAGAATATCGAGGCCGCCGAAATGCCCTTCGGTTTTGGCCACCAAAGCCTGGCAGGCGGCTTCATCTGAAACGTCGGTGGGCACGTCCAATAATCGCGCGTCTGGATGCGCGGCCAGAATATCGGCAATGGCCGCTCCGCCATCGTCGATATCGGCGATCACTACGGCAGCGCCTTCGCCGGCGAGGCTTTTGGCGAAGCCAGCGCCCAGCCCCTGCGCCGCACCGGTAACGATGGCAACGCGCCCCTCAAGTCTGGCCATGATCGGCTCCTCCAAAATCAACGCTATGTGGAACTATAGCCTTCGGCGGGTTAGAACACTATCGGAGGAGCGCCATGAACGTATCGGAAGTCATAACGGGCTATTTGAGCGCCGCCGGCATCGATTGTGTCTACGGCTATCCCGGCGATCCCAACATCGAGCTTTTGGAAGCCCTGCGCGCCGGCGGTATCGAATTCGTGCTCGCGCGGCGCGAAGGTACCGCCGCGCTGATGGCCCAGGCTTACGGCATGGTCACCGGCCGGCCCGGCGTCTGCATGTCCACCTTGGGGCCGGGCGCATCGAACTTGGTCAATGGGGTTGCCAACGCCTATCTGGACCGCACGCCGATGCTCGCCATTTCCGGCCAGATCGATGCGGTGCGCGAGCCGCTGTTCACCCATCAAGTGATCGATCACAACCGGATATTCTCGCCGGTTTCCAAATGGACCGCGTCCGTGCTGCCTGGCAATGTGGGCGGCATCATGCGCCGCGCGCTCGCCGTCGCCAGCGCTGAGCGGCCCGGCCCTGTGCATCTGACGACGCCGGCCAACGTGGTTGGCGCGGAGGCGAGCGATGCCGATATTATCCTGCCGCCGGGCGCGCACGCCGATGGCGCCGTTGCCCTGTTCGCGGCGCCCGGCGTGAATACCGATGTGGCGGCGCGGCTTCGGGATGCCCGCCGCCCATTGATTATCGCCGGCATTTCGGCGGCAAGGGCCAAGGCGACGGAATCCCTGGTACGCTTCGCCGAAAAGACCGGAACGCCGGTGATCGTATCACCCATGGCCAAGGGCGTGTTTCCGGAAGACCACGCCTTGTTCGCCGGCACCCTGGACATGGCCTGCAATGAATTCTTGTGGGATTTTGTCCGGGCTGCGGATCTAGTCCTCAATGTGGGCTTCGATGCGGTCGAGCTGATCAAGCCCTGGCAGGTGGCTGCGCCCACCATCCATATCGACAGTGTTGCCAACACCGATCAAATCTACTCCGCTGCGATCGAACTGGTCGGCCCCATCACGGCGGCCATCGATGCTTTGAGCGATGACTTCAAGGGCGCGCCGAAATGGACCGAAGCCGAGCTGGCCACGCACCGGACCGACTTGCGCAAGCTGATGACCGGGGGCCGTGTTGCCGGCAAACTGAACCCCACCGACGTGGTCGATGTGGTGCGCGCCGAGGCCGCCGGCAATGCGGTCGTGACCACCGATGTGGGCTCGCACAAGCTGCTTGTCGGCCAAGGCTGGACGACGCCTAATCCGGGCGGGGTATTGATGAGCAATGGGCTTTCCTCCATGGGCTTTTCCCTGCCCGCCGGCATTGCCGCCAAGCAGCAATTGGGAGAGACGCCGGTGATCACATTTACCGGCGACGGCGGCCTCGCCATGGTGCAGAGCGAATTGCGGCTGGCCAGCGCCATGAGGCTTGGCTTGACGGTCATTGTCTTTTGCGACGGCTCGCTCAACCGGATCGAGTTGAAGCAAATGAGCCGCCAGTATGAGAGCGTCGGCACCCGCATCGAGGAAACCGATATCGAGAAATTGGCGGGCTCCATGGACTGTGACGGCATTTATGTGGATAGTGAGAAAGCGCTGGCAGACGCGTTTGGTCGCCAAGCCCCTGATCGGCCCCTGGTGATCGGCGCGGTCATCGATCCCAGCCAATATCTGGCCCAGTTTTAATCGGAGGGTGGCATGACAACAAACGGTCCCGACATCGAACGCGCGGCGCTGATCATCGTCGATATGCAGAACGATTTCGTGCACTCGGACGGCGCCTTTGCCCACCGCGCCAAGGAAAATCCCGAGGCCGAGATCGATATGGAATTTCTTGGCTCGACCGTGGCGCCGATCAAACGCCTGGCCGGCGCCTTCCGCGATGCCGGGCGACCGGTAGTCTATATCGCCCATGTGGTGAAGCCAGATTATTCCGATGCCGCCTTTCCCTATTGGCGGCGCCCGCAGCCCAAGGGTAACCGCACCTTCATCACCGAAGGCACCTGGGGCGCCGAGGTGATCGACGAGCTGGCGCGCCAAGAGGGCGAGCATCTGGTCGTCAAGAAAGGCTACGGCGGCTTCGGCCAGACCCGCCTCGACACAATTCTACGCAATCAGGACATCAACACCTGCGTCGTGACTGGCGTCACCACCGCAGTCTGCGTTTCGACCACCATCCGGGGCGGAGTTGAACATAACTACCGCATGATCCTGGCCAGCGACGCCACTGCCGAAGTACATCGGGACGCCCATGCGGCAGAGCTCAAAACCATGGCGCGGGTGTTCGCCGATGTGAAAACTACCGATGAAGTGATCGAAATGCTGGGCCAGATCGACTGACGGGAGCATTCCGGTGCCTGGCCGTTATTGTCCGAACACCTTGGTTAATAATTCGGTCGTTCGCTTGGCCGGATTTTGGCGGATCGCGGCTTCTTCCTTGGCGAGATAGTGGAGCAGGCCCGATAGTGCCAACTTGACCGTGTGATCCGATAAATTGGCTTTGACATCGGGAACGAAGGGCAAATCCCGGTACTGGCCCATCAGTTTGTCGTAAGATGCGATCGCGCCGACCTGGTCGAGAGCCTGATCGACCACGGGCTTGATGACGCTGGTTAGTCCACCTGAGCTGGTGCGCTTGAAATATTGGGTCGCGGCGTCTTCCGGGCCGTTATAGATGGCCCTGGCATCGTCGAGGGTCATGCTCGTCACGGCGTCCCAAATAATCTGTTTGGTCTTCGGCGCCGCCGCTTCTGCGGCACGGTTGATTTTAAGCTCCACATCATCCGCCATTCCCGACAGACCAAAGCGCCGCAAAGTTGATTGAACATTCTGTAACTGTGGCGGCAGGGGGATGTGAATATCCGGGTCCTTATTGAAACCGTCAGCCGCGCCGATCTGTCCGGTCACTCTCTCGGTTCCGACCCGCAAGGCTTCTTTCAGGCCCGAGGAGATATCGCCCAAGGACAGGGCCGATGTTCCGCTGCCACTGTTTGACGCGCCACCGGTTATTCCTGGCGCAACCTGTTCCGTGGCTTTTTTTAACTTGTCCAGGAACCCCTGCGCATCAACTGTGCCCGGCACCAATACCGCAAAAACTAGAAGGGCGGAGAAACTGATAATTTTGAACATTCGCGTTAACATGGTTGCCTACACTCCCATCACAAAATAAAATTTCGGTGACATAATGTTTAGATCTGGTGCCACAATCACCGCCGGGGAAATAACTATGAAATCTATTATGCCGAAACTGTTAGTCGCCTTTGCCGCGCTTTTCATTTTGAGTGCCTGCGAAGCGGAAGTCGGAAGCAAAGAATGGTGCGACGAAATCAAGCAGAAAGACAAGGGTGACGTGACCGCCAGTCAAGCCGCCGGTTTTGCCAAACACTGCGTATTCGGAGGCGCCAAATAATATTCGGCCAATATTCGGATTTATATCCTTCGAAGATCGATTGTCCGAATAATACTGGCAGGCATTTTTTATTAATCGCGTCCATGGGAGCGCGCCCCCATGGCGGCGCCGTCACAAGGCCGCCATGGGGCGCAGGGATGGGGCTATTTCCGTTTCAGGGAAATGATGACCCGGCGGTTTTTGCCTTCTTTTACACCGTCCGCAGTTTTCATCGCCGGGCGGTCTTCTCCATAGGCCGCCTGAATAATCCGGTTCGCCGGCAGGGCCAATCGCATAAATTTGTCGATGGTGTCGATCCGCTTCATGGAGAGTTGCAGATTATAATCACCCTCACCTGACCGGTCGGTATACCCTTTTAACTGGACGCTCTTCGGCTTGTGGCGGTTTATCGCCATGAGTGCGTCCCGGACAACGGAAAGGGCGGCGCCCCCGACATTGCTGCTGTCATGGTTAAAGTAAACGGTAAACGGGCCTGGCAGTTTTGGCATCGCCTTGGCCATCATTTTTGGCGCCGGTTTTGGCTGTGCGACCGGTGCGCGGCGGAATTCCAACTGCTTCATGGCCGCTTCAAAGCTGGCGCGGCAGCGGGCAATATCCTTGGGTTGGAAATTTTCCTCTTGCTCTTGCATCCAACAATCGAACATGGCTTGGGCGCGCGCCGCTGGTTGCGGAAGCCGCTTCGAGCCGCCCGCTTCGAGCGCCCGCATCAATCTCGCCCTTGATGCGCTTAGATCGCCGACTTTGTCCTTGGGTATGTTGCGGTCCACCATGTTTTGCGGCCCGAACGCTTGTGCATTGGCCGCCATCTTGGCGCGGCCTGTAAAGAATTCCGTGTCCCCTAAATCGGTCTCTAAGTATTCAGACTCGGCCAGCTGCACATATTCTTTCTGCAAATAGCTTTGGAAGACAGTTCCCTTGGAAGGCAATTTTGCCACCTTATCGTAATCCAGCAAACCCGAGCATGCCGAAAGTGCGATGGCGGAGCCGCCAAGGATCAATACTTGTTTCAATCGTGTCATTTGGAACACCCCTAATTGTTAAATGCTAGTAGTAGATAAAACGTGGGTATTTTTCTGAACAAATCCAAATCGCCAATGATATTGATACGGGCAACGCCGGCTACCGGTTCATTTCCTTTGCAACCAATGCAGCGAGATCATTTTTTCGGATTTTCCCCGCCTCATTACGGGGCATGTGTTTGATGATCCAGATATGTGCCGGCGCCTTCGGCCCGAGCCTCTCATCACAGATGCCGGTCAGCTCGTTACAGAAATGGTCAAGGTCCGCCTGGGTGCCTGAGCCGTCCACCAGTGTGACTGCGGCGACGGGTATCTGCCATTCGTTTTTCGAGGTCAGGGGAAAGGCGGCGGCGTGCCTGACGCCTTCTATGGCTTCTAGGGTCTGTTCGATCTCCCTCGGATAGATGTTGGTGCCGTAGCGGATCATCAAATCATCAACGCGCCCCTGGAACACCAGCGCGCCGTCTTCGCTGAGCGCGCCCAGATCGCCGGGCCGGTACCAGCCGTCCGCGAAGGCCGCATTGGTGGCTTCGGGATCGTTCAGATAGCCTGAAAACATACCCTCGGCGCGGAGATGAATTTCGCCGGTTGTTCCCGCCGGCAAGGCCGTGCCGTCCGGTCCCGCGATCTTTAGCTCCACTCCCGGGGCCGGAAAGCCGAGGCTGCCTGGATGCGCCATCTGAGTTTCGCCGCCCGCGAAGGTGGCTTCGCCAAACTCGTTGGTGCCGTATCCGATAAACAAATTCGGGCTCAAGCCGTCCCGCAATCGTTGACGCAGGGTCTCGGAAACTGGTGAGGAGCCCACCACCAGGGATTTCAATTTTGGAAACCGGGGGCCATCGCCATCCAGCTTGTCCAATATGGCCTCGGCCTGGCCGACCACCATGGAAAGATGATCGGCGCCCAACTGATCATAGATGGCCGTGGCCGGAACCGGAAATTCGGTAAAGATCACGGTGCCGCCGGCGGCCAGACAGCCAAGAGTGCGCCGCTTGCCCGTGAAATATTCAAACCGCACCAAGGAATAATACCGCTCTTGAAAGCCGATCGGGCGCACGCTCAAATCCCGCGCGATCATGGCGGCAAGATTGGTGGCGTCATAGCAAATGATCCGGGGCTTGCCGGTGGTGCCGGAGCCGAGCACGTAAAGCAGGCGCCCATCTCTGGCGCTTTGCGGTAAGGTTTCATCCGCCGGAACGGCATCACCTTCCAGCGCCGCCAGGCTAACCACATGCATCTCGCCGCCACCCGTCCAGGCTTCGTCGCCGAACAGAATTCCGGCGCCGGTTTGCGCCACCAGATCGACACCCATCGAGTCCGGCCAATTGGCAAACAGCGAGACATGGGGAGCGCTGCAGCGGAACGCGCCAAGCACAAATACCAAATGAAGAAATTGATCCTTGAAGCGAAACCCGAACGTTTCGCCGTTGCTCTGGCGTAGCCTGGCGGCGGCCTTGCCAACAAGGTTATTCAAGTGGGCGAAACTTACCGTCGCCTCGCCGGTGATAACGGCTGCTGCCGAAGGCTGGCGCCCGGCAAGCGCAAGGACAGGGTCCGCCAAATTGGCTGCGGGGGATGTATGCATTCCAGGCCTCCCGGTTGCGCACTGAATTTAGCCCTAAATGGCGGCGCTTGTCTGCCGGAACCTAAATTTTAGCGGATGGGCCGGCCCTGCCAGATACCGCGGCGCGCCTTCATGGCTTCGCGCTCGGCGGCGCCATAACCGCGGACGGTCCGGCGGGACGCCTCCGCCCAGCCGTTGCGAACCATCCATTCATTGATATCCAGGACACCGGCCCGGCAGACGGCGGCTACCGGGTGCGCCGCGCCAGAGCGCGCGGGCTTACATATCACCCAATGTTCGCCGACGATATTGGCAAGCGCCATGGTCGCCTCCCAGCCGCAACGCCATAGCTTGCCATCGGCTCTCTTGCAGGTTTTCTTAGGCGCGGGCGCATCAATACCGTGCAGGCGAATGGCTACGTTGCCGATGCGGATGGTGCCGGCGTCGATGGTATAGGGAACACCGGTGAATTCCTCGCTATATTCCTCGCCATTGGCATACCGGGTGGCGAAGATCACAATCGCCGCCGCCGCCAACAGGGATAAAATGCGCCGCATGCCTAACATGGGGGAATTCTTATAGCCCGATGGCTGAACGATTCCTTAACGGCGGGAAGTGAAATCGGGTATCAGCCCGTACAGGCGATCGTCGCATCAAACTTAAACGGGCGATTGTACCAGCTCGGCTTTACGAAAAACCCGACACCGGAGGCACCTCTTTGTCTTTTGGGAGGGATTCTGTAGCTGATCTGCTGGGAATTTTTCATTCGCAGGCGGCGTTTAACGAGCAATGCTTCGGTATCCAGCCGGTAAATTGTGATTTCGCCCAATCGAGGCCAGCGGGCGCCGAGGTTGGTGAGATTAAAGCGCGCCTCGCCTTCGACGCACTGGGCTTCCACAATGATTTCCATCTCATTGATGCGGATCACTTCGGTGGCCGGGCCGCCGGATGCGGTCTCGAAACTTGCCACGGCATCACCAGCCTTCTGGCTGGCGGCCCGTGCTTCGATTGCCTCCGCATTTTTTTGCAGGCAAACAAGCACTTCGACCCGCCGTTCGATTTTGCCCACATGATCTTCCAGGGTTTTGCCCGCCAAGGTAAGGCCGATGGATCGGACAATCCGGGGCTTATTTTTTTCCAGGCTTCGCTTCATGCTCCGGTAATGGTCACGCCAGCGCGCGATGTAGCGATCCCAATCGCCGTCATATTTGCTTGCCACGGCTACTCTGACCGCCGCCGGCGTTTTGCTCCACCAGTCAGCCTGTGGCAGACGATCACAACGGTTGAGCGCCATTGCGTTCCTGGTCGCAGCCCCGGCCGGGCTGGCGCCTGGCATTTTGGCTGTGGGGCCGCCCGCTGCGGTCGCAAATCCTTCAAGGTTTTCGGCGGTTTGGGCTTTACGGCTATAGCAGGCCAACACCTCGATCCGCTTTTTTATATTGAATACGAATACGGCCAAGGATGGACCCTGCAGCGAAATTCCGCGCGATTTGATGACCCGCGCTTCGCCAATCTCCAGGCTTTGCTCCATGCTGTCGTGATAACGCTGCCAGCTGGCGATATAGCGGTCCCAATCGCCTTTGTAGCGGCTCGCAACCAGATTTTTGATTTTTTTGGGCGCGTTTACCCACCAAGCGACATCGGGCAATGCATTGCAAAGCTCGGCCTCGGCGGCCCGTGCGGCAGATAAGTTTGTGAACCCGATTATTACGGCTATGACAGTTGCGAGTAGCGCAACCGGTGCGATTTTATACAAAATAATTCAGACCTCGGTCGTCGATTTAGAGGTCTTCTATCGCGAGCAACTCCGAAGCGTAACCGGGGATATCCGCTAACGTTGTTGCGGAAACACGACACCTGTATAGGGGCGGCGCGAAGCATCGTAATTGGTACCGTTAGGAAATTTGGCGGAAATGCACCAATTCTTTAGGCGCCGACGCCGGTATCGTTCATCGCTCGCCATACCCGTTCCGGTGTCGCCGGCATTTCGATATCGGTGACGCCATAGGGTGCCAAGGCATCTAAGATGGCGCTCATCACCGCCGCCGGCGCGCCGATGGCGCCCGATTCGCCGCATCCCTTGGCGCCCAGCGGATTGTGCGTGCAGGGCTGGCTTTGATCCAGCTCGGAATGAAAGTGGGGCAGGTCATCGGCGCGCGGCATGGCGTAATCCATGAACGAGCCTGACAGCATCTGGCCGTTGCCGGCATCATATATGGTTGCCTCCAGCAAAACCTGGCCGATGCCCTGGGCGAGCCCGCCATGGACCTGGCCCTCGACCACCATCGGATTGATGACAATGCCGATATCGTCGACCACCCAATAGCCGGTAATGCGGACGGCGCCGGTGCCCTGGTCAATTTCCACCTCAGCTACATGGGCGCCGTTCGAGAAGGCGAAGTTGGACGGATCGTAAAACGCCGTCTCGTCGAGGCCCGGCTCCAGCGCCTCGCCGGACAGGTTGAAGGGCGCGTAGGCTTCCTTGGCGATGCGGTCAAAGGACAATTTCCGGTCGGTGCCGGCGATGGAAAAGACACCATCTGTGAATTCGATATCGCTTGGCGTGGCCTCCAGCAATTGCGCAGCGATTTTGCGCCCTTTCTGGATAATCTTCCCGGCTGCGTCATCGAGCGCCGAGCCGCCAACGGCGATGGAGCGCGAGCCGAACGTGCCGGTCCCGTTGGGCACCATGGCGGTATCGCCTTCCAAAACCTCGATACGGTCGGCATCGACACCCAGGCGGTCGCTGAGGATCTGGGCGAAGGTGGTGGCGTGCCCTTGGCCGTGATTGTGGGTTCCCAGCATGGCGCGCACGCTGCCGTCGGGCTCGACGCGAATTTGGGCTGTCTCAAAAAACCCAACGCGGGCGCCCATTATGCCGGCCAGGCGGGACGGCGCGACGCCGGACGATTCAACAAAGCAGGCGAGGCCAACGCCCTTGAGCGTACCGGCGGGCGCTGGCTCTCTGGCTTCGAGCCCATCGAAATCCGAATTCTCCAGAACTTTTTGCATGATGGCGGGGAAATCACCGCTGTCGTAGACCGGGCCGATGGGGGTTGTGTAGGGCATGGCATCGCCGGGGATCAAATTGCGGCGCCGGATTTCGGCGCGCGACTGCCCGGTGGCCGCGGCGGCGCGGTCGGCCAGCCGTTCAAGCACATAGCAGGCTTCCGGGCGGCCCGCCCCTCGGTAGGCGTCGGTGGGCACGGTATTGGTAAAGACGCCGGTAATCTCAACATGGATCGCCGGCGTTTTATAGACGCCGGCCAGCAGCGTCGAATAAATGGCGCTCGGAATATTGGCGCCGAATGTGGAGACATAGGCGCCGAGATTGGCGAGGGTCTTGACCCTCAGCCCTAGAAAATTGCCGGCTGCGTCGAGCGCCAATTCGGCGTGGGTTTCGTGGTCCCGCCCTTGGGTGTCGGAGACGAAGCTCTCGTGGCGCTGGCCGATCCATTTGAGCGGTCGGCCCAGGCGCTTCGCGGCCCAGGCAACGATGGTTTCTTCCGGGTAATGTTTGCCCTTGTTGCCGAAGCCGCCGCCCATATCGGGGGAGATCACGCGCAACTGCGCTTGCGCCATGCCCAGTTGGGCGGCAACGGCGCGGCGAATATGGTGAACCGTTTGCGTGGTCGAATAAAGCGTCAGCGTTCCGCCCGTCGGGTCGAAATCGCCGGCGACGCCGCGGGTTTCGATGGCGGCGCCAACCAGGCGATTGTTGAGGATATCGACCGCGACAATCTGGTCAGCGGCGGCGAAGGCTGCGGCCACTGCGGCCGCATCGCCGCGCTCCCAGTCGTAGCAGATATTGCCTGTCCCATCCCTGTGAAGCTGGGGCGCGCCGATCGCCAGCGCAGCCGAGGATTTGGTCACTGCCGGCAATTCCTCGTAATCGATTTCGATTAACTCGGCGGCGTCGGCGGCCTGATTGCGAGTGGCCGCGATTACCACGGCCACGGGCTCTCCCACATGGCGGACGCTGCCCCGGGCCAGGGCCCAGCGGGGCGGCTCGGCCATTGGTGTGCCGTCCTTGGATGTCATTACCCACAAACATTCCATCGAGCCGATACCGTCCGCCTCCATATGGACGCCGGTAAAAACCGCCGCGACACCCGCCCCGGCTGACGCATGGCTGATATCCATGGAGCGAATGCGGGCGTGGGCATGGGGCGAGCGCACCATGTGGCAGTGAAGCGCGCCGGGGAAAGATAGATCGTCGATGAAGCGTCCGGCGCCGGTGAGAAATTTGAAATCTTCCCTGCGCGGCACAGATTTGCCGACGCTCTTTTGCGGATAATTTTGCCAGGTAGCCATAAAATTTATCCTCACCAGACGATGCGTGATTAGCGGCTATACTATGGAATGTTGGAGCGATCGCAATCGTTCTGAGCCAATTTGCACCCGGTTGCCGACCCCGCTATTCTTGAAATATGAGGAGCGGTGCTTGTTCTGCCGCCGCTGCCGGGAAGGCCGACAATCCAGATGTTCCGATCCATCCGCGACATGCTCATGACCAAGAGCTCGCTGCGTGCGCTCCGCCACCGCGACTTCGCGATGGTCGAGCTAGCCGGGTGGTCGGCGGCGGCCGGGTTTTGGTTCTACCGCATCGGGCTACAGGTGCTGACCTGGGAGCTAACCCATTCGGGCGCCTGGCTGGGGATCATCGCGGTGGCCGAATCGATCCCTTTGTTCCTGTTATTGCCAGTGGGTGGCACCCTGGCCGACCGCTTCGACCGCTTGATCTTGGCCCGCCTAATCCAGTTGGCGGTCATTATTGTAACTGCAGCTCTGGCGGTGGTCACCATCCTCGGGTGGATCACGCCTTTGGTTCTGGTGGTATTGGCGGTGGCGCACGGCGTTACCGGTGCGTTCTGGATGCCGGTGCGTCTGGCCATGGTTCCCAATCTGGTGCCCAGAGACGATCTTGGCGCCGCCGTCGCCCTGCACGCCACCTTGTTCAATTTGGCGCGCTTTCTGGGCCCCGCTTTGGCGGCGCCGATCCTGGCCGTCTGGGGCGTTGGGCCCGCCTTTGCCGTCGGCGCGGCCTGTTATATTCCGTTTTTTATCGTGCTGTTCCTGATCAAGCTGAACAATACCGATGCGCGCGCCGAGGCAGGCCGCAAAATGCTCGATCATATTCGCGAAGGCTTCGTTTACGCCTTTTCCCATGCGGCGCTCAAATATCTGTTTGTGATCATCTTGGTGTCGGCGGTGTTCGGGCGCGCCTATATGGATCTTCTGGCCGGCATCTCCGAAGTGGTGTTTTCCCGCGACCCCAAGGAGGGGGTCGCCATATTCATATCGGCCATTGGCCTCGGCGCCATTTTCGGCTCGCTCCTGATGGCCAATATCACGGCGCCCAAATCTTTGCTGCGTGCTTATTTTATCTGTCTGGCGGCGAGCCTTTTCTTCTTAGGCCTGTTCGCCGCTACCAATAACTTCTGGTTCGCCGTTGGCTGCGCGGTCTTGTTGAGCGTCGCCACCGTCGGTATGGACATCACCAGCCAGGTAATGGTGCAGATCACCGTGCGCGGTGAATTTCGCGGCCGCGCCATGGCCCTTTGGGGGCTGTTTAGCCGCTCCGGCCCGGCGCTCGGCGCGGTGATCCTTGGCTGGCTGTCGGGCTTTATCGGCTTTCAATGGCCGATCCTTGCCGCCGTCGCCATTACCGCCCTGGTCGGTTTTTACATCTTCGCCCAGCGCCAAGCCATCCGCGCCGGCTTTGAGGCCGGTTAAGAGGTGGCGGCGCGCCGGTAATCGATTACGTACTCGTCTGGAATTCCAAGCCAGCGCCGGGCCGTGCCCACATCGCGAAAAACCTGGCGTTCTACTTCAACTCGCGGGCTGATTTCGATGGCGATTTCGTCGATCTGACTGACTTGGCGCAAGAGGCCGAATTCAATCTCACTGCCGGCGACGAGCGCCTTTTTGCAGCGGCCCAAGCGGGCGTCCACGGCCAAGCGCTCGGGCGTCTCGTGGCCAAAATAATGGTATCCAGCGTCGTCCGGAAATCGCGCCTTGCTGTGGTCGGTAAGCAGATTGAAGCCTTGTATATAGCCCGGCGCGTCGATGGCTTCGAGGACGGCTTTGCGCGGTTCTCCGCGCACCAATATTCCGGAAAATTCAACGAATACACAGCACAAATTTGCCTCAATATAAATTTGAAACGCCACCTAGCTGCCCTCCAAGCCGTTTTCGCAGCCATGGACGCAGGTGTTCATTATCCCGATCAGCCCGGGCGCAGCGAAAATTGCGGTGGCGCAAAATATTTCAAAGTTGGACATTTCGATTTTCCACCCGCCTCGCGCATTAGTTCGCGATATCGGCGCCGTCCGGGTGCGCCAGCTCGCTGGCCTCTTTCACCGCCAGATCAATGATGCTGGCTAGCGAGTCGAACCCTGTGGCCGCTGCTTCACGGCGGAGGTAGAATAATGCTGCCGCAATTGTTGCGGCTGTTTTCGTAGGTGTGGTTTCAGCACTATTCGTTCCGGATGTATCCGAGTTTTTTTTGATCAGAATTATCCTGGAATTATGCGACGTTCTGATAGGAAACGCTGGTGTCTGAAATGACCGGATTGTGCAGACCGCAATTGTCGCGCACCCGTTCAAGCTGCTGAGATGTGATGACGATTTCAGCGGCAGCGGTCAGTTGCCTGCCAATACGTTTGGGCTCGCCCAGCAACACCGGAGAGCATCCGGCGCGGATAAGAAGTGACTTGATGATCGCCATGGGCATCACGAAAACATATCTGCCGATATTGTTGCGGAGCCCGTATTCCAGGCAACCGGCAATCAATTCGGCGGCGGCGCGGGTGCGCATCCCGGGTTCCATGTCCCGGTCGACGCCGATGCGCGTGGCTTCCCAGATATCGGGTGAATTGGGCAGAGGCCCGGAAGCCGCCAATTCGGGAAAAACCTCTTGCAACATGTAGGGGCGGGAGGTTGGCACCAGGCGCGTTGTCGCCCGCACGCTGCCGCCATTGTCGCGCCACAACAGATAGACCGCCGCCGGCGTATCGTACTGATCATATTCCAGTTGATTGAAATTGGGGACGTCCCATTGTTGGCGTTCGACAAATAGTTTGTATCGCAGGCGGTGATGCGAGGCCCATGCGTCGCCATAAAGATGTGCCGTTTCCCATGTGATGCAATCGATCATTGTAAATCCCCAATATCCATGACTAACAGTTTCAGGAAATCAGGTTTGCGGAGTACGGTCAGCCTACCTAGTCAGGCAGGGGAAACGGGTTTCGATCAGGGCCGGGGCGGGTAAAACGGGATCAGGATCAGGGGGTTATCATGCCCATGCGGATTGCTTTCACCACCGCGACTACGCGCGACGAGCATTCCAGCTTTTTCATGGCGTTCTTAAGATGGAAATTGACGGTGTGTTCGGACACCTTCAGGATCATGCCGATGTCCCACGAACTTTTGCCGCGCGCGCTCCATAACAGGCATTCGCGTTCCCGGGGCGTCAGCAACGCCGGCGCTTCAACCCTGCGGATGCCCAGCATAATCTCGGTGTAGGCGATGTGGAATTGCGATGACAACGCGGTGAGTTTGTCGGTTTGCTCAGGCTCACTTGCCGACGCCTGATCGCGCGCCAGGCTGACCACCGCCACCTCTCCGAACGGACCATGGAGCGGTACAGTCACGCCTGATTTCAGACCGGCGTCTTCGGCTTCATCCATAAAAAGCTGCTGCGCCGGTAAAAGCGCGTGCGTCGCCGCCAAATCCGACCAGCGAAACGGGCTCCGGTAGGACGCCGAGCGCAAGACAATCGGGTCAATTTCCTGGTACTTCTGTTCAAAATAATGCGCAACCCACGTATCGGGATAGTTCAGCACGACGGCCGGCGCCTCATAGCGAGCGGCATTGTAAACCACGTGATTGGTCAACGAGCCATAGGCGACATACGAACATCCTTCATCCGCCATCGCAGATTCAAATAGGGCAAATAACTCGCCCGAAGTGCTCGCCTGATTGGATTGTTCAATGAAGTCTGCAAATCTGGCCAATGGTACTTCCGATCAGTAAGCTAACGCATTGTCTGTGATGATTTGTTGCCTCGATTATCATAGTTTAAACACGTATAAATTTCACTCCTAATTTTGGTTCGCAGTTGCATTAAACGGAAAATCCCGAATCCTGGACCCCTGTCAAAGCTGATAACTAGGCCGCCGGCGCTGCGGCACCCTATAATTTCTGAATGAGTGCTGCTGCTGCCGCATGCCGCTGCCGCTGGGCGTTCAATTCGGAGCGTGGCATGCCGGTCGGCTCCGGTTTGGGGGTGTAGATCGCGCCAAATCAACTATCCGTGCCGGGCGATTGCCCTTCGCCGCTGATTCTGCCATTATGCGCGTTAATTCATCTAAGCAATTGCGAGAGAACGATAATTATGGGTACTTTCAGCATATGGCATTGGCTCGTCGTTCTGGCCGTTGTCCTGGTTCTGTTTGGCGGCAAGGGCAAAATCTCGTCGCTGATGGGCGATTTCGGCAAAGGCCTGAAATCCTTCAAAAAAGGCATCAAGGACGACGAATCGATTGAAGACAATAAATCCGAGTTCAGCGCAGAAAGTTCTGTTACCGATGCCACCGAGGACCAAGATAAAAAGACCGCCGAACAGGCGTGATCTCTTCAAAATCGGCCTGAAATTCGCTTCGGCACTTGCGCTTCTAACGGGGCGGTAGATTATCATGTTCGACATCGGCTGGCCGGAATTAATGCTCGTTGCAGTTCTTGTCATAGTGGTCGTGGGGCCCAAGGATTTGCCGCGCGTGATGCGCACCGTCGCCCACTATGTGGGCAAAGCCAAATCCATGACCCGGGAATTTCGGGGCTATGTCGACGACATGGTCCGCGAAACCGAACTGGACGAGATCAAAAACCAGATCCAGGCTGGCGCCGATCTTGATCCCGCCGCGCTGATGGAAAATACCATCGATCCCGACCACGACATCCAGGACGCCTTGGAGTTCGCCGACGACGACTTCGACACCGGCGAATTCGACGCTGCAAGCGACAGCACCGAGTTTAGGCTGGATGATGTCGGCGGCGTCGATGATGAGGGCGCCGATACCGCGGACGGGGCGGATGACGCCCAAACCAGCGAGCCGGTAAGCGCCGAAGAAAATACTGGCGGCTCGGAAAAAGTGGCGTCATGAGCGAAGCGGCGGCGGCCACCAGTGACACCCAGAAAATGCCGCTGCTCGAACATTTGGTCGAGCTGCGCACGCGGCTGGTCAAATCCTTCATCGCCATCATTATTTTGTTTTTTGTGTGCTATTTCTTTGCCGAAAATATCTACGGGTTTTTGGTGCAACCTTTGGCCGACGTCATGGCCGAGGAGGGGCGCCAGCGACGCCTGATCTACACCGCCCTGCACGAGGCGTTTTTCACCTACATCAAGGTATCGTTCTTTGCGGCGCTGTTTTTGTCGTTCCCTGTGATCGCGGCGCAATTTTGGAAGTTTGTGGCGCCGGGTCTCTACGCCAAGGAAAAACGCGCGCTGCTGCCCTATCTGGTTTTAACGCCGATCCTGTTTTTCACCGGCGGCGCCATTGTTTATTATTTCATTTTTCCCCTCGCCTGGAAGTTTTTCTTAGGGTTTGAATCGGCCGGTCTGGCAGGCGGCCTGCCGATCCAGCTTGAAGCTAAGGTCAACGAATATCTGTCTCTGGTGATGCGCCTGATTTTCGCTTTCGGCATCAGTTTCCAGCTTCCGATTCTGCTGACCCTGTTGGCGCGGGTCGGCTTTACCAGTGCCGACGGGCTGGCCAGCAAACGCAAATACGCCATCGTCGTCGCCTTCGTTGCTGCGGCCATTCTGACGCCGCCGGATGTGATCTCTCAGGTTGGTCTGGCTTTGCCGATCATTGCGCTTTATGAAATCTCCATCATTGCCGTCCGCCTGATCGAGCGCAAAAAGGCCAAGCAGGCGGAGGCTGACGATGACCCGGACGAGGAAACGGATTTTAATCAAAGTTGATTTCCGGCTTGGGTGGATTTAGGCGGCGTTATTAGGGAATTCCATGTTCGATATTAAAACCATTCGTGATGAGCCGGATGCGTTCGATGCCGGTATGGCCAGGCGCAAGCTGGCACCGCAATCAGATGCGCTGATCGCCATCGACAAGCGCCGGCGGGTCGCCCAGACGGCGGCCCAGGAATTGCAGACAAGGCGCAATGCGCTGTCCAAGCTGATCGGCCAGGCCAAGTCCAAGGGCGAGGATGCAGCCGCCGAGATCGAAGAGGTGGCGCGCTCTAAAGATGCGCAAGCCGATGCGGAAAAAGATGCGGGCGCGGCGGGCGCCGAGCTGGATACGGTTCTGGCCGCGCTGCCCAATATTCCCGCTGGTGATGTGCCGGACGGCGCCGACGAGGATGATAATAAGGAATTGCGCCGCTGGGGCGAGCCCAAGGAATTCGGCTTCGAGGCCAAGGAGCATTTCGACATCGGCGAAAATTTGGGGCTTATGGATTTCGATACTGCATCCAAAATGTCCGGCGCCCGGTTTGTGATTTTGTCCGGCGCCTTGGCGCGCATGGAACGGGCACTGTCATCCATGATGCTCGATATGCATGCAGAAGAGTTCGGCTATACCGAGGTGAACCCGCCGGCCCTGGTGCGCGACAACGCCTTGTTCGGCACCGGCCAGTTGCCGAAATTCGCCGACGATTTGTTTAAAACCGACAACGATTATTGGATGATTCCCACCGCCGAAGTGCCGCTGACCAATATGGTGGCCGGTAAAATATTGAACGAGAGCGATTTGCCGCGCCGCTATACGGCGATGACCTGGTGCTTTCGCTCGGAAGCCGGATCGGCGGGCAAGGATACAAGAGGCATGATCCGCCAGCACCAGTTCACCAAGGTGGAAATGGTCTCCATCGTCCATCCGGAAAAGTCGGACGCGGAGCATGCGCGCATGACCGGTATCGCCGAGGAAGTTCTGAAGCGGCTCGATCTGGCGTTCCGCACGGTTGTCCTGTGCACCGGTGATTTGGGTTTCTCGGCGCAAAAGACCCACGATATCGAGGTTTGGCTGCCTGGTCAGAACCGCTACCGGGAAATCTCGTCGGTCTCCAACTGCGGTGATTTCCAGGCCCGGCGCATGAACGCCCGCTTCCGGCCCAATGAAGGCAAGGGCACCCGCTTTCCGCATACGCTCAATGGCTCCGGCCTGGCGGTCGGGCGGACGCTGATCGCGGTGCTGGAAAACTACCAGCGCGAAGATGGCTCGGTGCAAGTCCCGGAAGTCTTGCGTCCCTATATGGGCGGGCTTGAGGTGATCAAACCCGATGCCTAGCGGCCCGCTCAAGCTGGCCTCGTCGCGGATCCTCATATCCAACGATGACGGCATTGGCGCACCCGGCATCAAGCGGCTGGAAAAGATCGCGGCGGGTTTCGGCGCCGAGGTGTGGGTGGTGGCGCCGGAAGAAGAGCAATCGGGCACCGGTCATTCCTTGACCCTCCGCCGGCCCTTGCGCATTCGCAAAATATCCGCCCGCCGCTTTGCCGTCGACGGCACGCCCACCGACTGTATTTTACTCGCCGTTAACCAAATCATGAAAGGCTCAAAGCCGGACTTGGTGCTATCGGGCATCAACCGGGGCAGTAACCTGGGTGAGGACATGACCTATTCCGGCACCATCGCGGCGGCTATGGAGGCGACGTTGCTCGGCGTTCCCGCGATCGCCTTGAGCCAGCGGGTTGCGTACGAGACGTTTAAAAGCGGCGGTGCTGTCGACTTCTCGGCGGCCGAAGGTTATGCGGCGCGTGTGATCCGAAAATTGGTAACTATTGCGTGGCCCCGGGATGTGCTGATGAACGTGAATTTCCCCGCTAGGCCTGCCGCCGAAGTGAGCGGTATCGAGATCACCCGCGAAGGAAGGCGAAAAATTGGCGATGAAATCCTGGAAGGCTTTGATCCAAGGGGGGAGCCCTATTACTGGATCGGCAATCAGAAAACCTCGCCCACATATGCCAAGGGCACCGATCTGGCCGCCGTTCATGACGGCAAGGTTTCGGTGACGCCTTTGTCTTTGGATTTGACCCACCGGTCCATGCAGCGCCAGTTGAAGGCACTATTTCCGGCGGGCCGGCGCGGGGCAAAGATTTGAATTTCGATGATCGCAAGGCGCGTCTGGTGCTCGGGCTGCGGCGTGCCGGGGTGACCGACCGGGATGTGATGGCGGCCATGGAAGCGCTGCCGCGCGAGCCGTTCGTGCCGCATGCGCTGCGCGCATCGGCCTATGAAGATACCGCTCTGCCCATCGGCCATCAGCAGACCTTGAGCCAGCCCAGTGTCGTTGGCCTGATGACCGAGGCCTTGCAAATCGGTGCGCGCATGAAGCTATTGGAAGTGGGCACCGGGTCCGGCTATCAGACGGCTGTGCTGGCGGCTCTTTGCCGGCGCGTCTATACCATCGAACGTCACGCCGAGTTGCTGGCCGTCGCCGAGGCCCGGTTCGCCGAGATGAAGCTGCACAACATCGTCGCCAAGACCGGCGACGGCACCCTCGGCTGGCCGGCGCAGGCGCCGTTCGAGCGGATCATCGTCACCGCTGCTGCTGCCGACGTGCCGCCGGTTCTGGCAGATCAATTATCGGACGGCGGCGCTATGGTGGTGCCCATCGGCATCGACGATGCGTTGCAGACTATTCTCCGGGTCCGCCGTGATGGCGATGCGTTCGAGACCGAAGAGCTTTCCGATGTCCGCTTCGTGCCGTTGATTCCGGAAGAAGCGGGGCAATCGGTCGCTTGAGTTTAGCGGGGCATATGAATGCCAGAATCGACAAACAATGCGCGCCGGGTTTTGGTCCTTTCGGGGGCCATGCTGGCGCTGGCCGCCTGTGGCTCCCTGCAGTGGCCACCGCCGGGGGATGCCCGCCCCGGCGTTCGCGCGCCGGCGCCCAATAGCCGCGCCGCCCGCCGCCCGCCCCGAGCCGTCGCCAAACCCGCGGCGCCGATCCAGGTCCGCGTCAAGGCGGGCGAGACCTTGTTCATCCTGTCCCGCCGCCATGGAATTTCGGCGCGTGCTATCATCGATGCCAACCGGCTGCGCCCGCCTTATCGCCTGGCACCGGGGGTGCGCCTGAAAATTCCGGCCCCGCGCCAATACCAAGTGGCCCGGGGCGACACGCTCTATGGCATCTCGCGGCGCTTCGGCGTTGATGCGTTTGAGCTGGCCCGCCTCAATCGCCTGGCGCCGCCCTACAATATCTATAGCGGCCAGACGTTGTCGTTGCCCGGCGCCCTGGCGCCAACGCCCGCATCCGCGCTGGCGGATGCAAAATCGAGGCCGAAGCCTGCCGCCAAGCCGCCGCCGTCCACCAGGATCGCCAAATCCAAGGGGCGCTTCATCTGGCCGCTCAGGGGGCGCATCCTGTCGAGCTATGGGCCCAAGGGCGAAGGCTTGCACAATGACGGCATCAATATCGCGGCGCCGCGTGGATCGCCCGTCCATGCCGCCGGGTCCGGCACTGTCGCTTACGCCGGCAACGAGTTGCGCGGCTTCGGTAATTTGTTGCTGATCCGCCATGCCGGCGGCTGGGTGACGGCTTACGCCCATAACCAAAAGCTGCTCGTTCAGCGCGGCCAGAAGGTGCGCCGGGGCCAGGCCATCGCCCGTGTCGGCTCGACCGGCAGCGTCGTTAAACCGCAGCTTCATTTCGAGATTAGGCGCGGCCGCCGCGCCATCAATCCGGCCCGGCAACTGGCCGCGGCCCCCAGGGCGTCTTAGCCTTATTGTATTGGCGTGATCAGTTGCCGCCGGGCTCGATATTTTTGCCCAGGCGTCCGGCGAGGTCCTGCACATACTGCCAGGCAACCCGGCCCGAGCGCGCGCCCCTGGTCATCGACCATTCCAGCGCCTCGGCGCGCAATTGATCGGCCTCGATCTCCAGGCCGAAGCGCTCCACATAGCCCTCGATAATCTCGAAATAGGTGTCCTGGCGCACCGGGTGGAAGCCGAGCCATAGGCCGAAGCGATCCGACAGCGAGACCTTTTCCTCCACCGCCTCGGACGGTGATATAGCCGACGAGCGCTCGTTCTCGATCATGTCGCGGCGCATCAGGTGGCGCCGGTTGGAGGTGGCGTAGAACAAAATATTGCGGGGCCGGCCCTCGATGCCGCCTTCGAGCATGGCTTTCAACGATTTGAAGCTGGTATCCTCGGCCTCGAAGGACAGATCATCGCAATATAACAGGCAGCGGCGAGAGCTGGCGCGCAGCAATGCCAACAGGCGGGGCAGGGACGGAATGTCTTCCCGATGAATCTCAACCAGTGCCAGCTTGTCTTCACCGGTGGCGTTTATTTCGGCATGCAGGGCTTTGACCAGGGAGCTTTTACCGGTGCCCCTTGCGCCCCACAGAAGCGCGTTGTTGGCCGACAAACCGGCGGCGAAGCGCTGGGTATTGGCCAACAAGGTGTCGCGCTGCTGCTCGATGCCGCAGAGCAGATCAAGATCGATACGGTTGACCTGATGCACCGGTTCCAGCGCGTCTGGCTCCGTATGCCAGACAAAGGCATTGGCGCAATCGATATCGAAGGCGGGCGCAATTGCCGGGGAGAGCCGGTCAAGGGCATCGGCTATGCGTTCCAATAGAGGGCGCAGATCGTCGTCGGCCATGGTCGTTCCGTTTTCATTTCAAGATTCGCGGGACACTACCAAATTCCTCACTATCGTCAATGGCGGGGCGCGGGTGGCTTAAATTACCTCTTGCATCCCCCCTCGAAACCAGTGAAATTAGACCTAGGGAAAACCACGATAATAAATTTTTGGCATAAGTAGCCGTGGCTCTTGAGGAATAGCGCGTAACGTCATTATAGGAGGCGACTATTTCTGCGCTCCCAAAGGCCAATATCGATTTTTCCGGAATCAAAATTCTGGTAGGCGAGCCGCGCGTCGACAGCGGCAAGGAAATCAAACGTCAGTTTGGTATCCTCGGTGCCAGCAAAGTCCGGGTTATGGGCGATTTTGACATGGTCAAAAAATGCGTCGCCAACGACGAGGCGGATTTGTGCCTGTGCAACATGCAGACCCAATCGAATGCACCTTGGAACATGATGCGTGGCGTCCGCGAACAGGAAGTCGGCCAAAACCCGTTTATGGTTCTGGTCAGCTTGGTCGGCTCGACCCAGCGCGACGAATTGGCTCACACCATCGATGCCGGTCCCGATGACCTGATGATGCGGCCATTTTCGCGGGATGTGTTTGTCCGGCGCATGAACGAATTGGCGTCGCGCCGCAAAAAGTTTGTGGTCACTTCTGAATAAGTAGGCCCGACCCGGCGCGCCGAAACACGAAATGAAGATGACGACAATACCACCGAAGAGTTTGACGTCCCAAACCCCATGCGGGTGATTGGCTTTGGCGGCGACCGCGAGGAAATGTGGCGCGATATCCATGCCGCCTCCAAGCAATTGAACATGCGCAAATTGCGCGCCGATATCAGGCTGATCGATGCGCTAGTGCGTGAGATCCTGCCCGATTATGAAAACGGTGCCATCGGCGAAGATTTTTTCAGCTATATTGACAAGCTGCTGAACACTCTGGGCGGCATCGAGAGGCGCGCCCAGCGCCTCGGTGAACCAAACCTGGTCGATTTGTGCCAGCTTTCCGAAAACATCCTGACCGATATCAAAGAGCGGCCGAGCCCGCCCAACCTTCGCAACGTGGGCGCATTGCCGAAGCTGGTAACCGGCTTCAAGTTCGCGCTCAGCGCCATGAATTGAACGCCATTATCCTGGCAAAATTCCGATCCCGGCCCGCATTTTAGTAAACTGGACGTGAGCCGGGCGCTGATTTTGCCCGTTGAGCGCTCTAACGGTTTGCAATGGACGCCGGGCAGACTATATTCCGCCCATCACTGGGTTTAAGGAGCTCTCGATGTTTATTTCTCCGGCTTACGCGCAAGGCCTTGGCGGCGGCGATGGATTTTCCACGCTGGTTCCGCTGGTGCTAATCTTTGCGGTCTTTTATTTTCTTCTGATCCGGCCGCAGCAAAAGCGCGCCAAAACGCACCGCGAAATGCTGGGCAATATCCGCCGCGGCGACAAAATCGTTACCGGCGGTGGAATTCTCGGCAAGGTCATAAAGGTGCGCGACAATGACGAGCTTGACGTGGAGATTGCCGAGGGCGTGAAAATCCGCGTTCAGCGCGGCGGGGTTTCCGGTGTGATGGCTAAACCCGGCGCACCTGGCGCCGCGCCCGGACCCGGACAGCAGCAGTCGGGCGGGCTTTTGGGTAAACTCCTCGGCGGCGGCCGCTAAGAGACGAGCAGGGGCGCGGGACGCGGAAATCAGTTCCAAATGGTCTATTTCTCCAAGTGGAAGGTTATGTTTGTGCTGGGCGTCGTTGCGCTCGGCCTGATCTTTGCCGCGCCCAACCTATTTAGTGAAAAATTTGCCGATGCGGTTCCTGATTTTCTGCCCCATAAGCAGGTTAATCTGGGCCTCGATCTGCAAGGCGGATCACACCTTCTGTTGGAGGTGGATGTCAAATCTGTCTTGCGCGAACGTCTGACATCTGCGGTCGAGGGCGCGCGCTCGGTGTTGCGCCAGGCCCGCATTCGCTATTCCGCGCTCGGCATTCGCGGCGATACGGTTTCGGTTTCCATCCGCGAGGCGGCCAAGGTGGAAAATGCCCGCCAATTGATCTTGGCGGCGCAGCAGAACATGCAGTTGGCGGTTACCGGCAATCAGATCGTCCTCAGCTTCAGCGAAGAAGAGGTGATCGCGCAAAGCCGCGCCGCGGTTGAGCAATCCATCGAGATCGTGCGCCGCCGCATCGATGAGACCGGTACCCGCGAGCCGACCATCCAGCAACAAGGCGATGACCGTATCCTGTTGCAGCTTCCGGGCGTCGATGATCCGGAGCGGGTAAAAAGGCTTTTGGGCCGCACCGCCAAAATGACCTTCCATCTTTTGGATAACAATGGATCGGTAGAAGAAGCCAAGCGCGGGCGTATACCGCCCGGCGCCATGCTGCTGCCCGCCCAGGCGTCAAGTCGTAGCCAAGGCCAGGCGTCCCATTATCTGGTGCGCCGGCGGGTTGCGGTGGGCGGCGACCGGCTGGTGGATTCGCAGCCTTCCTTCGACAGCCAGAGCAACGCGCCAGTGGTCAATTTCCGGTTCGATACATTAGGCGCCAAGAAATTCGGCGACATCACGGCGCGCAATGTGGGCCGCCCGTTCGCCGTTGTCTTGGATAAGGAAGTCATCACCGCGCCGGTTATTCGCGAACCCATCTTGGGTGGCTCCGGTCAGATCAGCGGCAATTTCACGGTCCCCGAGGCGCAGGAATTGGCCCTATTGTTGCGCGCCGGCGCCCTACCAGCGCCGCTGACCATTCTCGAAGAACGCACCGTCGGGCCAGGTTTGGGCGCCGATAGCATCGCAGCAGGCAAAATCGCCAGCATCGTCGGCATGGTTCTGGTGGTCATCTTCATGGCGGTTTCCTATGGGCGTTTTGGCCTTTATGCGGACGTAGCCTTGATTGCCAACATGATCCTCATCTTGGGGGCTTTATCGATCTTGCAAGCGACGCTGACGCTGCCGGGCATCGCCGGCATTGTGCTGACCATCGGCATGGCGGTAGACGCCAATGTGCTGGTGTTCGAGCGAATCCGCGAAGAAGTGCGCGCCGGGCGAACGCCCATATCGGCCATCGACGCCGGCTACAGCCGCGCCATTACCACGATTATCGACGCCAACCTGACCACATTGATCGCATCGACCATTCTGTTTTTCTTTGGATCGGGCCCGGTCAAGGGTTTCGCGGTGACGCTCACCATCGGTATCATTACCTCTCTGTTCACGGCGATTATGTTAACCCGGCTTTTGGTCGTCGTCTGGCTGCGACGCAAGCGGCCGACGGAACTACCGTTGTAGGAGCCGCCCATGAAACCCCTCAATCTGGTTCCCATCAAACCCAACCTGAATTTCATCGGGCGCAAAAAAATATTTTTTACCTTCTCGGTGCTTTTGGTGGCCCTCGCCATTGGCCTGTTCACGTCCCGCGGCCTTAATTTCGGCATCGACTTCCAGGGCGGAATTCTGATCGAGGTGCGTATGTCCGAAGGCGGCAAGCTTGCAGAAATGCGCACCAATCTTTCCAATCTCGGCCTCGGCGAGGTGGCCTTGCAGGAGTTTGGCCAGCCGACCGACATACTGATCCGCATCCAAAAGCAGGAAGGCGGCGAAAAAGCGCAGCAAGTGGCGGTCGATAAGTTGAAGGCGGCGCTCGGCGACGGCGTTAAATACCGGCGGACGGAATTTGTCGGCCCCCAGGTCAGCCGCGAATTGTTCCGCGACGGCGTTATCGCCGTCATGCTGGCGATAGTCGGTATCCTTGCCTACATCTGGTTTCGTTTCGAATGGCAGTTCGGGCTGGGCGCCATCATTGCGCTTCTGCACGACGTGATTACTACCATCGGCATATTTGCGCTGACTGGGCTTGAATTCAATTTGTCCACGGTGGCCGCAATTTTGACTATCGCGGGCTATTCGATCAACGACACGGTTGTCGTCTATGATCGGGTGCGGGAGAATTTGCGCAAATACAAGACCATGCCGCTCCTCGAACTTCTCAACAATTCGATCAACGAGACCTTGTCGCGCACCGTGATGACCAGTTTGACGACCATGCTGGCGCTGGTATCGCTCTATGTCTTGGGCGGCGAGGTTATCAGGGGTTTCAGTTTCGCGCTGATTTGGGGCGTGGTCATTGGCACCTATTCATCGATCTGCGTGGCGGTGCCGTTGTTGCTGTATCTGAACGTAAACCGGGGTGTCCAGGGCAGTGGCCGCAGTAGCCACGGCGAACAGGCCGAGCCCGCCGAATAGGCCCAGCTTACACGCATTTATTAGGACAGGAGGCGGCGGGCCTGAGCCCCTTAAAATTATGTCCCTCGACATTACGCCAATGGTGTCCGCCGGCCGTCAGGTCATTCAAAACTACGGCTCCGGCCAATTCATGATCTCAGGCGTTCGCCTGACCGGGCCGGCATTGGTGTTTCCCGAACGCAGCCTTGCCTGGAATGTGGCTGCGTTCGATGGGCTCACCATCGATGATTTTGCCGAGGTTACCGGCGCCGATCCCAAGCCGGAAATCCTGTTGTTGGGCGCGGGCGCGGGCGGCGCCCTTCTGCCGGCGGATTTGCGCGCCGGACTGCGCGCCGCCGGGATCATTGCCGAATGCATGAATACCGGCGCCGCGTGCCGCACCTTCAATGTCCTGGTGGGCGAAGACCGGAGGGTCGCCGCCGCCTTGTTCGCCGTCGATTGATGCCATGACCATCGCCGTCGCCATCAACGAAGACAGGATCGATCCCAAGCCCGAAGCCGGCAGCTTCCCGGATCTCTATTCCAACGCGGAAGAAGCCTTTGATGCCGGCAATTATGCGGAGGCATTTTTGCGCAGCGATGCCGCCTCGCCGATGCGCGCCATGGCGACCATAATGTGCGGCGCGGTGGCGCCAGGCCTGGAGGCGCTGGACGCGCCCGGCGATGATCGCGCCCGCCTGTGTGCCGCCTATGGCCATTGGTGTCTGGGTAGCGGGCCGGCGGCTCTGGCCCAACTGGCTAGCATCGATGGTGGCGATTACGGCACTGCCGCGCGCGCCTTGGAAGCATTGGTCGCGGCGCCCGAAATTCCGGTGGCGGTCATCACCATGCCCGGCGGCGCCAAGGCAAAGGGGTTCGCCGAAGCGAGCGGCTTCGATGTGAAGCTGATTTCCCTGCCGCCCGAGGATTTCGGAATTTCGTGGTCGGAGCTGTGGGCCAAAAACGGCGGCGGTGACGATCCAGCCTTGATCGTCGGGATCGATGCGTTCGGCCCCTATTTTCCGGCGGGGCTTGGCAGCCAAGGGGCACCAGTGGCGCTCTGGTCATCAGACGTGGATTTCTTCCTGGCGAGCCGGCATCACGACCATGCATCGGCGGATATTATCACCGTAAATTCCGCATCGGAATGCGCCGAGCTGGCGGCCCGCTATGGCTGCCGGGTGGCCAGCTTTCCCGGTCACGATAGTTATGCGCAAAATATCCGGCCCGGCGAGGCTGGCGCCGGAGACGTGGATGTTCTGTTCACCGGGCGCGCCTTTGCTTCTTATATGCGCGACAAGGCGCAATTCCTGTTCGCCCTCGCCGCCCATGATGATCCCGATATCCGGATGCAATTCCTCGACGGTTATTTGAGCGAGGACGAATATGCGGAGCGCCTCAAAGGCGCTCGGATAGTGCCGACCCATTGCCGGTATCCGGGCGGCATGCCAACCCGAACCATCGATGCCTTGCGCGCCGGTGCCCTCGTGCTGACCGACGAGGCGCGGAGTTTCGGCGATTTTCTGGGCGATGGTGCGGACCCGTTCACGCCTGTTTCCGGTGATTGGATGGCGGGCCCAAAAGGGGGGTATGCGGCGCCAGATATGGACTATGTTTTCTGGCGCTCGCCGGGGCGGGAGGAACGCTATTTGAAGTTCTGCCTGTTCCAGTCTTTGCTGGCGCCCAGGCAGCCTAAACCGCCCGCACGCAACGCCGTACCGGTGGAATTGCGCGGCTATGAGGTGGTGCAGGGGCTTCGGGTCTATACCCGCATCGCCAACCTGAACGCCGCCAACCCGGAGACGGCGGCCAATTATAACTACGCCGCGGCAGCCGCCTTTTACGCCGCCATCCTGGCCCCGGAGAAAACTGAGTTTGCGGACCTGGCCTTGCAATTTTATGGCGCCGGCATGGAGGCCTTTCCGCAAAGCCTGATGCTGCGTTTCAACGGTGCCGCCGTGCAATGGTGCCTCGGCCACAAGAATCAGGCGTCGGCCAATTTCATGGCCGCTATCGAGGATGGCTCCCAACTTGAATTTGACGTCGCCAGGGATGCCCCGCTCAGCCATCGGGTGCGCGCCATATCCAAGCTATTTCCGTTTGGAGATTATTATGGCGCGGCGGCCGGCCACGATGGGGCCGGCGCCAATCCCAAAAGCATATTGAAAAGCGGCGCCATGACCTTTCTTGCCGCCGATGCGCTGGATGAAGGCCGACTGGACCAGGCGCTGGAGCTATTGGATGCGGCTTCGATTTTGTTTGATCGCTCTGCCCCGGTCTGGCGCTTGGCGGCCCGCGCCCGCGCCGCCGCCCGATCAGACGCGGCTTCGGTGCGCCAGGCATTTTACCGGGCCGTTAACCTATATCCCGGAGAATTGCCGGGCCTTCTGAAGATCGGTATCGAGGCCGAGCTGGGCGATGGGCGGGATGCCGAAGCCGCCGATATCCTGGCCAAGTGGACGCGGGTGGCGAGCCGGGTCAAAACCGGTGATGGCACGGGTTATGGAGTGTCCCCGGAAACCTTGTCGGTTGCCGGGGAGCACAAAACGCTGCTGGACGGTTGGACGCGGTCCCTGCTGGATCGTATCTTGGATGCGGGAGAGGGTCGGTGAAATTTACGGTTTCGATCACCACATGCAATCGGGCGGAAAGTTTGGCGCGCACCCTGGATGCGGTCGGTGCCCAGGATTACGATGTGGGTGATTTCGAGGTCATCGTCGCCGACAACGGCTCCACCGATCATACCAAATCGGTGTGCGATGCCGCCGCGTCCCAAATAGCGGATTTCACCTATATTCATGATGCGCGCCCCGGCCAGATGGTCGGCTGGCACCTGGCTTTGGCCAAGGCGTCCGGCGACATCACCTGCTTTATCGATGACGATGTCTGCCCGGGCCTGACCTGGCTGGGCGCGCTGGCCGATGCGTTCGCCGATCAAGGCGTAGGCCTGGCGACTGGGCCGATCCGGCTGGCTTTCGAGGCGCCGCCGCCCGATTGGCTGGCGTTCTTGACCCTCGGCGAGCCGGGCGGCCAGACCCTTCCGTTTCTGGGGCTCCTGGATGCGGGACCGGCAGTTCGCGATATCCCTAATAATATGGTGTGGGGGTCGAACTTCGCCGTCCGCCGGTCTGTGCTATTGGACGTCGGCGGCTTTCACCCGTGCGCCATGCCGGCCAGCTTGATCCGTTTTTACGGTGATGGCGAGGTGCATGTGGGCCGGGCGGCGGGTGCGCTGGGCTACAAGGCGCGCTACCATCCGGACGCTGGCGTCGACCACCATATTCCGGCCCGGCGCATGAGCCTGGATGCCGTCTATGCCAAGTTCGTCACGTCCGGTTGCGCGCGCGCGTTTCAGACCTTGCGCGCCGATGGCGAAACCTTTGCAGTCCCAACGGTTGAGGAGATTATCGGAATCGCGGCGCGCTATTTTCGCGAATCCGCCGATGTCCCCGGCGATTTGGTCGCACGGGTTGAAAAAGGGCTGAAAGACGGTATGACGGCGCAATTGGATAGCTTCGAAAATGACGCGGAGTTTCGAAAATGGGTACTGATGGATAATTATCTGGATATCGCGCGCTGCTATACCCATCCCGATCTGCTTTCGTATCATGCGGGCGGGGCCGCCGATTGGCGCTCAGGCAATGGGGCGCTCAATGCGCGTTCTTGAAAACCGGACCGGCCAGACCATCAGCCGTCCTTTGCGCATATTATCCATGCTGCGCAGCCAGTGGGACGCGCAGCGGGCGCCGGCGCTGCAGGCTCTCGCCGATCTCGGCCACGAGGTTGTCTATGTGGACGAGGTGCTGTCCATCGACGGCTACCGGTCCGTGGCTGGCCGGCTGAAATTTGATGTCGCTGTCCTTTGGGGCTCCAGCCTGCAAAATTTCCTAATGACGTCGTCGGAGCCGTTTTTCCTGGATGATATGGAAATACCCTATGTGAGCCTCTGGACCGACAATCCGGTCAAGCATCTGTTCCTGTTGAAAGACGTGATGGGCCCCATGCACAAGGGTCTGTTCATCGCTGATACCCGCGTCATCGAGCAGATGCAGGCACTGGGTTTCGACAATCTCCACTATCTGCCGCCCTGGCATATCGATCCGCAAATATTTCGCCCAAGTCCGCCCGAAGCGGCCTTTGAATGCAATGTCGGCTTCGCCGCCACCGTCAACGCCTACGATGCCGAGCGCACCAAGTGGCGCATGTTTTGGGATCATCATATGAACAAGGCCGCAGACGACGTTATCGCCCAATTGCGCGCCGCCGGCGATCATGTGGATTTGCTCGATTGCCTCTCCGGCGATGGTTGGGATCCCTTCTCGCTGGCGTTCTCAGCGATGTCACACGCCATGTATTTCGAACAAAAGGCGCTGGTGCGGGAATTGGTGATCGAGGCCGCGGGCGGGCGCGATCTTACCATTACCGGCATCGGCGGCGGCGTCTCGCACCGGCCCAATATCCATCATGGCGAGGGCCGTTCTTGGGACGATCTGTCGGCGCTCTATTGCTCCACCCGCATCAATTTAAACTGCACCCCCTGGCCGCGCTCCTGCCATCATCGGGTATTTCAGATCGCCGCCTGCCGAGCCCTGGCGGTGACTGATTGGCGCGACGATGCCGTAGCGCTGTTCGAGCCGGACGTGGAAGCGGTATATTTCCAATCGCTGGCGGAATTGCCGGATATCATCGATCGGTATCTGGCGCACCCCGGTGAAGCCAACGCCATCGCCGAAGCCGGGCACAGACGGTTCCTTGCCCATCACACGGCGGCGCACCGGATGGCGGAACTGAGCAATATTTTGAATCAACTGGTTTGAGACGGGAAGGGCAGGTGTTATGAAAGCAATGGTTTTGGAGGCGCCCGGCGAGGTCGCAATGCGGGATTTGCCGATGCCCGAACCGGCGCCGGGCGATGCCCTGGTGCGCATTACCCATAGCGGCATATGCGGCACCGACAGCAAGATATTCACCGGCGCCATCCCGGCCAAGCTGCCTGTGGTCATGGGCCACGAGATAGTCGGCGAGATAGTTGAGGGCAAGGCCGCAGACGGCTCCGGCCCGGGCACCAGGGTGCTCATCGATCCGGTGATGTTTTGCGGCACCTGCTTCCACTGCCGGGCCGGCCAGACCCATCTTTGCCCCACTGGTACTCTGATGGGCCGCGAGATCAATGGCGGCTTCGAGGAATATTGCACGGCGCCCGCCGCGCATCTATTTCCGCTCTCCGATGATATCGACGATCTGGTTGCGCCATTGATTCAGGTTCTGACCACGGTCCGCCACGCCTTTACCCTGTCGAAGCTGGTACCCGGCGAAGCGGTGGCCGTGCTCGGCCTCGGCGTCACCGGCTTGATGCAGGTCCAATTGGCCAAGGCCCTCGGCGCCGATCCGGTCATTGGCGTGTCGCGCAACGAATATAAGCGTGGCCTCGCCATGGATATGGGCGCCGATCAGGTGGCCAGCCACGGCGCCGAGGCCAAGCAAGCCATCCTGGCCAGCACAGATGGGCGCGGCGCCGATCTGGTTGTCGAATCCGTGGGCCATTTGTCGGTGTTGGCCGAAGCCATGGACGTGGCGCGCACTGGTGGGCGGGTACTGCCCTTCGGTATCTATTCCGGAACCGAGGCGACGCTGCCGTTCTACGAGTTGTACTTCAAGGAATTGAACGTGATCAGCGCCCGCGCCGCCCGTGCCGAGGATTTTCCCGCCTGTATCGAATTGTTGCGGAACGGCTCCATCGATCTGGCGCCCCTGATCACCCATACCGAACCCTTTACAGAGCTTAGTCGGGCGATCAGCATGCTCGGCGAAAGCGGCGAGCGGCGCTTGAAGATAATCTTGGAGCATTAATTGGGGGAGGCGGCCATGACCGACGAGGCACGTCTCAGCTAAAATACCATTCGCGATTTTACAATTATTTCTTCTTGGCCCGGAGCGAGGCGGCGACGGCACCTTCGGCCCAGCTTTGCATATTCTTCCAGCTATCCAGGGCGCCCGCCGGCGCCGTGTAATAGGGCATCTTGCCGTGGGTGCCGGAGCCTTCGGCGATGAAGGCGTCCTTATTTTCGTCGTCGGCCTTCAGGAACAGCTCTTCCCCTTTGTTGATGAGCGCGAACATATTGCCTTCCAAAAACAGGCCCCAGCCGCCGAACATGCGTTTCGGCTGCACATCGCCGAGCGGCGTCATGATGGTCAAGACGCTGGTTACAAACGCGCTCGGCTCCGCCATGGAGGTTTCCTCCTATAGATCGATGCGCATCAAATCATGGGCCAGGCGCATATCGCCCTTGTAGGTGGCGGCAATATCGGCGGCCACCTCGTCCAGCCGTTCCGGGCCGATGATGTCGATGGGCATATGCACGCCCATGATCTTGCGAACGACAGGATTGGTGGTGTCGTAGCTGCCGAAATGGGTGGCCACCAGTTTCTTGGCGTTGGCTTTCTTGGCGATCTCGCCAAGCGCGGTTGGGCTGGTGTGGGACCAAGTGCCGACATTTGCCTTCTTTCGGAACGCGATGGCGCTTTCCGGGAAAGTGCATTCGTGGATCATCAAATCCACGTCCTTGGATAATTCGATAAACCGCTCGCAGGGCGCGGTGTCGCCGGAGAAGGACACCGATTTTCCGTCATGAGTATCCAGGCGCAACCCGAAGCAAGGCGATATTTCCCGCGGGATATGTTCCACATAACAGGCCGTCACCTTTACCAGATCGTCTTCGAAGACAACGCCCGGCTCGCACTGGCGCACATCGGGGCGCAGCACATGGGTGTTGCCCTGGCGTCTTGGGAATTGAAGCCGCGCCTCGATATCCTTGGCGAAGGCGCCGCCTTCGAACAGGTGATCGATGAATTCCTGGGTTCCTTCGGGCCCGACAACCACCGGCGTGTTTTCCCGGTCGCAAATCCAACTGGTCAGCAGGAAGTAGGGGAAATCGACGATGTGGTCGTAATGCAGGTGCGACAGGAAAATATTATCCACCTCAGTCGGGTCCACATGGGCGCGGATCATCTGGCGGGTTGTTCCAACGCCGCAATCGAACAGATAGTGGCGGCCCTCATGGGTGATCAGGATGCCGGAGCCGCCGCGCTCCGGATCAGGCGCCGCCGCTCCGGTGCCAAGGATAAGAACGCGCATCAGACGTTCCGGATGAAATCGGCGAGCCCCAAGAGAGGTTGCTCGAGCATTGCTTTGACTTCGTCGGACACTTCGGTTTCGTCCAAGGCCCGACGCATGCAATGCATCCATTGGTCCCGTTCCGGCTCGCCAATCTCGAAGGCGGCGTGCGGCTCAGTCAGGCAGATGGTGCCGGTGCGCTCCGAATAGAGCGCCGGCCCGCCCAGCCAGCCGCTCATAAACTCGAACAAGGCCTCTTGGATTGGCCCCAGATCATCTTTGTGCATGGCGCGGATGGGCGCGGCCATGGGGTCACTATCGACGATCTCGTAGAAGCGTTTTACCAGGCGGCGCAACGGCTCTTCGCCGCCCATCAATGCGTAGGGCGTTTTCTGAATTACCTCGGCGCTGTTTGTATCCATTTTCCCGCTTGCCTCACTACTTTCATGTCATCCCATTAAACATCTCAAATTGTGCCAAGTACACCCCCTGACATTCTTGCCAGAACCCCGCCACCGCCCTAGGCTGGTGCCATGATTAAAGGCGAAATGTTCGACTACGACGTGCCCGAGGATTTTAACCTCGGCTCTTTCATTCTCGACGTCAATTTGGAAGAGGGGCGGGGTGCCAAGACGGCCCTCTATCACGGCGACGACACCTACAGTTTCGACGATCTTTGGAGCCTGACGGCCCGTATGGGCAATGTGCTCCGCGACTTGGGGGTTGAGCCGGAAAACCGCGTCATGCTGGGGCTCGGCGATTCTCCTGCCTGGGTCGCGGCCTGGATTGCTACGATGAAAATCGGCGGTGTCGGCACCCACGTCTACACCTATTTGAATGCCCACGACTACGAATATCTTTTGGAGCTGGTGCGGCCCAAGGTGGCGATCCTCGACGCGGAAACATTGCCCGGATTTCGCGAAGCCCTGGCCGATAAGCCGCGCCGCCCAGCCTTGCTGGTTTCCGGCCCGGTGGATGACCTCGGCCCCGGAGAGTTCAGCCTGGATGAAATGCTCGCCGCCGCTTCCGATCAATTGACGCCGGAGCCGACCCATTGCAACGATCTCGCCTTTTGGAATTTTTCCAGCGGCACCACCGGTAAGCCCAAGGGCGTGCCACATATGCACCGGGACGGCTTGGTCTCTTACATTTCCTCCAATTCCATATTGCAGTACCGGGAAGACGATATTGTGCTGCGCGTGCCGAAATTGTTTTTCCACTATTCCCGCGACCATCTGTTCTGGTCTTTGCACAACGGCGCCGCCTCGGTGGTGTTCGAAGAACGAACCAGCACGAAAGGCGTCTTCGATCTGATCGCTAAGACCAAACCGACGGTGCTGGTCAATGTGCCGACCATGATGCGCGCCATGATCCAGACGCCCAAGGAGCAGCGTCCCGATATGTCGTCCCTCCGCCGCCTGATGTCGTCCGGCGAGCCCCTGACGGCGCCGCTCTATAAAGAATGGCTGGAGGAGTTCGGTATCGAGGCAGTCAACCGCTTTGGCTCCGCCGAGACCACGCTTGGCTATTTGAGCAACATGCCCGGCACCGTCATGCCCGGCTCGTCCGGCAAAGTGGCACCCCTGGTGACCCTGCGCTTGGTGGATGAGGACGGCAAGGACGTGGCGAAGGGCGAGCCCGGCCGCTTGCTGGTTCATTCCGGCGCGTCCGGCATTTATTACGAGCGCGAATATGAGAAATCCCTGGAGACCTTTCCCGGCGGCGGCTGGGTCAACACCGGCGATATCTTCACCCAGGATAATCAGGATTATTTCTGGTATGTGAGCCGCGCCGACGACATGCTCAAAATCTCCGGCGTCTGGGTGGCGCCCATGGAGATCGAGCGCGGCATCCAGACCAGCCCCCTGGTAGCCGAGGCTGCCGTCCTCGGCATCGACGATGCGGACGGGCTGAAGCGCCTCCGCGCGTTCGTCGTGCTGGCCAATGGCGAAGACCAAAGCGAAGACATCGACGCCGCCTTGAAACAATATTGCAAGGAAACCCTGGCGCCGCACAAATTTCCCACCCGCATCGAGTTTCTGGACGCCCTGCCGAAGACCGGGCAGGGCAAGATCGACCGGCGCTATTTGCGGGAGAACGCCGCTCCTTGAGCGGCAGCCGGTAAGGAGATATCCGAAATTGCTTTTGGGACTACCCGATTTTGACATTCTCTTTCCTGCTTCGGTAGGGGACGCCATTGCCATGCTTGAAGAGCACGGCGAGGACGCAAAACTGTTCGCCGGCGGTAGCGATCTTTTGATCGCCATGAAGCACAAGAAAAAACTGCCGCGCTTCCTGATCAACATCAAACGCATCCCCGACCTGCACGGGATTGAGACCGCGCCCGACGGCACTCTGGTGATCGGCGCTCTGGCCACCTCGGCCGATATCGCCGCATCGGGCGTTGCCGCCATCTCATCTGGCCTGGCCGAAGCCGCCCAAGTTCTCGGCACCACCCAGATCCGCAACATTGGAACCATCGGCGGCAATCTCGGCAACGCCTCGCCGTCGGCGGAGTTCGCGCCGCCGTTGCTTTGTCTGGAGGCTTCGCTCACGTGCGTTGGCCCCGATGGCGCGCGCATCATCCCCCTTGACCAGTTTTTCCTAGGCCCCGGCGAGACCAGCCTCGGGCCGGCAGAAGTGATCACCGAAATCCGCGTTCCGCCGCAAGCCGAGCCGATCCACGACACCTATATCAAGCACAGCCTCCGGCGTATGGATGTGGCGATGGCCTCGGCCGCCATATTGCTGGCCATGGATGGCGGCAAGGTGATGCGCGTGCGTATTGCCCTTGGCGCCGTCGCGCCGGTGCCGTTCCGTGCCAAGAAAGCCGAGGCCGTTCTCGCCGGGCAAACCATCAGCGAAGAATTGATCGGTTTGGCGGCGGGCGCAGCGACGAGTGAGACCACGCCCATCGACGATATCAGAGGATATGCCGGCTACCGCCGGGACGTGGTTCGGGATATGGTGGCGTCCGGGCTGCGCCAGGTATTGAAGGCCGCTGAAGAGAATGAGAAGGCAAGCGTATGAGCCATCAAGTCCAACTGACCGTGAACGACGAAACCCGCGGTATGGCGGTGGAGCCGTGGCAGACATTGTTGGATGTGCTGACCGAAGATTTCCGCCTGGCCCGCACCAAGGAAGGCTGCAGCGTCGGCGAGTGCGGCGCCTGCTCGATCTCCGTCGATGGCAAGATCGTCAATTCGTGCCTGTTGCTGGCCGTGGATGCGGACGGCACCGACATCGTCACCATGGAAAAAGCCACCGCCGGCGATGAAGGCTTCGGCCAGGGGATGGAGGATTTCATTCATCCCGAAGTGGCCGAGCGGCGCGCCAATCACCGCGAGCCCCGCGCCGATGGCGCTCAAGAGGTGGACACCTTCTGCCATCTCTGCCCGGGCCATTGTTCCATGACCGCCATCATCGAAGACGGCCGCGTGGTCGATCTGGAGCCGGAGTTGGAGAGCGGCCTCTATGCGGAGCAATGCGCCCTCAACAAGGGCCGTTTCACCATCCCCGAAGTGATGGGTCACAAAGACCGGCTGCTCTTTCCACAAAAGCGCGTCGGCGAACGCGGTGAAGGCAAGTGGGAGCGCATATCCTGGGACGAAGCGCTGGACACAATCGCCGCCAAATTTAACCACATCAAGGAAACCCTCGGCCCCGAAAGCGTCGCCTTTGGCTTGGGCGAGCCCAAGGGGCTTGAGTTTGCCTTCGCTCAGCGTCTGGCAACGGCGTTCGGCACACCTTCGGTGGTGACGCCGGGCTGGTCCTGCGGTATCCCGAAGGGCATGGCCGCCGCCTTTACTCTTGGCTCCGGCACCGTTTGCGACGACGATAATATGGCCGAATTGCTGGTGTTGTGGGGTTCCAACATGAACCAGACCACCGGCGGTATTCGGCGCGAAACCTTGGAGAAGGTGATGGAGGCCGGCGGCAAGCTGATGGTCGTCGATCCGCAAAAAAGCGATATCGCCAAGCTCGCCGATCTCTGGATCCGCATCAAGCCGGGCAGCGATGGCGCCTTCGCCGCCGGCGTCCTTAAAGTCATCATCGAGGAAAAACTTTACGACGAGGCCATCGTTGCCGAATGGACTTTGGGCTTCGACAAAATCGTCGCCGAACTGGCCGCCATAACCCTTGAAGAAGTCGAAGAATTGTCCTGGGTGCCGGTGGATCAGATCCAGGAATTCGCCAGAACCTATGCCGCCGCCGAGCCCGCCGCCATGCAATCCGGCAACGCGGTTGATCAGTTGGTGAATTCGTTCCAGACCGGGCGCATTATTTCCATCATTCGCGGCATCTGCGGCAATGTGAACGTGCCCGGCGGCGATGTGTTCCTGACCGCGCCTGCCTTCACCCGCCCGGGCAGCTTTTTCCTGCTTTCCAAATACCCCCGCAACACCGAAAAAATTCTGGGCGATCAGTTCAAGTTCGCGCAGAACTCCGCTTTCATTCCGCCGCACGTTTTGACCAAGGCGATCCTGGAAGAGGACCCGGTGCCGATCAAGGCGCTGATGGTCATCCTCTCCAACCCCATCGTCAGCTACCCCAATTCGGCGGAGACTTACAAAGCGCTGATGAAGCTGGATTTCATCGTCGTCTCCGAATTGTTCATGACGCCGACCACCGATATTGCCGATATCGTCTTGCCGGCGGCTTGGGGCATGGAGCATGAAGAGCTTGGCTACTGGCCCGGCTGGTACCAGGAAATCCGCGCCCATCCCAAACTGACCGATCCCCCCGGCGAGTGCTGGCCGGACACCAAGATCATCAACGAGCTGGCCAAGCGCCTCGGCCTCGGCGACGATTTCTGGGACGACGACGACGAAGCCCTGGACGAAATGCTCAAACCGGCGGGTATGAGCTACGAGGAGTTCAAGGACAAACGCACGCTTAAACCCACCAAGGAATTCGTGCCCCACGCCTACAAGACGCCATCGAAAAAGATCGAGGTGTATTCCGAGCGCCTGGAACAGATCGGCTACGCACCTCTGCCCACCTGGGAGGAGCTCAAAAAGGCCGTCAAAGTGGACGCCGAGTTCCCGCTGTTGATGACCAACGCCAAGGAAGAAGCCTACATGCTGTCCGGCTTCAAGCAGGTGGCGTCGGTGCGCATCATCCGGCCCGACCCGATGGTCGAAATGCACCCCCGCATGGCCGACAAATTGGGCCTGACCGAGGGCGCTTGGGTGGTGATCGAAACCCGCGACGGCTCCATCCAACAGCGCCTAAGCCTTAACCGCAATCTCGACCGCCGGGTAGTGGTGGCGTCGTTCGGCTGGTGGTTCCCGGAGCAGGCGGAGAATGGCTACGGCTGGCGACAAAGCAATATCAACATGCTGACCCCGTCCGGCCCCGACTACGATCCCTCGACCGGCGGCATAACCTTGCGCGGGGTTCCTTGCAGAGTCAAAAAGGCCTAGCCAACCGAATGTTGCATAAAGTGAAATAAAATCGCGCGACATCGCCTGCACCCCCTTACGGTTATGACGGTTCCTTACGGTTCATTACGGTTTTGGGCGGAATTCCCGGCGACCGGCGCACGAAAATCGTCACGAGCACAGGCGCACGACCTGGCCGGGGGATCAGATAATCCTATTCACAATGTTCAAGAGCACGAGCGCTCGCAGGCGCTGTCTATCTATTTAGCCTGCGCGCATTTTTTCGCAAGTGGGTAAGCGCATTCCCCCGTTTTGCCGCGTGAAAGATACGAAACCGGGGAGCCGGGCCAAAATGCCTTGTTCGTTGTAATCATCGCGCATTATAATTTACGCCGCCGCCATTCCAATCTGAATTGCAACAGATTGATAAAATTAAAAATTTGGCTGGCTATAAACCAGGGAGATAACCAATGATGTCCAGGTGGGGTTTCATCGCAGGAGCGATATTAGCTGTCTTCATCCCGTTTTACGCCCACGCACAACAGACAGGTAAAATACCGCGCATAGGCGTTCTGTGGCACGCCGGAAGCGCTGAAGAGGAGCATCCATATTTCGAATCTTTGATCGAAGGTTTCAAAGGTTTGGGTTATGGCAAAGACCGCATAACGCTAGTGCATCGGTTCCCCAACGAAAAGCCGAAACTCTACAATGCAATGGCGGCCGAGCTTGTGGCGTCAAAACCCGACGTATTGGTGGCTGTGGGCGGTGCGGCGCCCTACTTGAAGCGAGCCACGAACGATATTCCAATGATCTTCATGTATGTTCCCGACCCGGTCGGCTCCAAGCTGGTGGACAGCGTCGCACGTCCAGGCGGAAACGCCACGGGATTGACCAATTTTTCGCTCACGCTCAGCGCCAAGCGCCTGGAATTTCTTAAAGTTGTTGTCCCATCGCTCTCCCGGGTTGCCTTGCTCATCAACCCCAATGCCAAAATCTCGGAGCTGTATATCAAGCAATCCAAAGACGCTGAGGCAAAATTGGGGATCACAACGCACCCTTTTCCAGTGCGCTCCCTGGACGGGCTGGATGCAGCATTTGATGCAATGGCGAAAGCCGGCATGCAAGCGGTCGTGGTCAATGCGTCGAGCCTGTTTTACCAGGGAAAAGTAAAAATTGGCGAACTCGCCATCGAACATAAGCTTCCGACGATCGTTTGGGTTAGGGAGGTTCTGGAAGCTGGCTCGTTGATCTCTTACGGGGCTGACCAACTCGGGATCGCGCGCCGGGTGGCGTTTTATGTCGACCAGGTATTGCGGGGTAAAAAGCCCGCTGACATGCCGGTTGAGCAGCCGGAAAGGTTCGAGCTGATCTTCAACGCGAAAACCGCCAAGGCCCTTGGAATCAAAATTCCCCAAACGCTACTCTACCGGGCTGACGATATTGTTAACTGACGGGCGGCGGCGTTCGATCTGGTATAGGATGGCGTCTGATCAAGCCGCCTGCAGGGGGTAAAATGGCGGATAGAAAGGTTCGGCACGGGCCATGAAGCGGCAAGGGCGCCTGTTCCGCAAATTCTCAATTCTTATCGTCGGCCTCGTTGGCGGCGTTCTTTTGCTGAGCGCCGGTATCGAGGGGTATTTCTCTTTTCAGGAAAACAAGTCGTCGCTGGGACGCATACAGAAAGAAAAAGCCCTGGCCGCGGCAGCAGTGATCAGCCGGTTTATGGCCGAGATCGAAAATCAAATCGCTTTGACGACCCAATCATCGTTTCTTCCTCCAGCCGAAGCATTGCAACAAAGGCGTATCGATTTTTTGCGCCTGTTACGTCAGTCTCCGGTCATTACAGAAATTAGTTTGCTCGACATTGCCGGTAAGGAACAAATACACGTCTCGCGCCTGACCATTGATTCCGTTGGCAGCGGAGAAGATTTTTCAAACGCCGCCCATTTCAAGAAGGCGAAACCCAAATCGCTCCATGTCAGTCCGGTGTATTTTCGCAAACAGTCCGAGCCATATGCTACCGTCTCCATGGCCGGGCGGCGGAAACCAGCCACCGTCACCGTTGCGCAGATCAACTTGAAATTCATTCGGGATGTAATTTCCGAAATCAAAGTCGGGCGGGCCGGGCGGGCTTTTGTTATTGATTCCCGTAACCTTTTGATCGCCCATCCCGATATTTCCCTGGTGTTGCGCAAGACCGACTTCTCTCAATTACCTCAGGTCGCGTCTGCCCGCGCACAATCGAGCAAGATCGATACGAATAGCCCGGGTGAAATTACCCTCGATCTGGGCGGTGAACGGGTGCTGTCGGCCCACGCGGCGATCCCTAACGTGAATTGGCTGGTATTTGTGGAGTTGCCCCTTAGCGAGGCGTTTGAGCCGCTTTACGACTCCCTTGTCCGGACCGGGATATTGCTCCTGATCGGCATCGCGTTTTCGGTATTGGCGGGGATACTGCTCGCACAGCGTATCGTCACGCCGATCCGGGCGTTGCATTCGGGCGCGGCGCGTATCGGCGACGGTGCGCTTGAGCAAAAAATCGACGTGGACACCGGCGATGAGCTGGAAGACCTGGCCGACCAGTTCAACCAGATGGGCGAGCGTTTGCTTGATTCCTACGCCAACGTCGAACGTATGAGCCAGTTGAAGCAATATTTTTCGCCGCAACTCGCCGAACAGATTATCTCGTCTGAAGGCAAGGATCTCACGGAAAGTCATCGCCAGGATATTACCGTAATCTTTTGTGACCTCCGCAATTTTACGGCGTTTTCCTCCAACGCAGAGCCCGAAGATGCGATGGGCGTCCTCAGGGATTACTACAAAATATTGGGGGCGCTGCTGCGCAAATATGAGGCAACGATCAACTATTTCGCCGGCGACGGCCTGATGGCATTTTTTAACGATCCCGTACCATGTCCAGACCCGGCGGAGCGTGCAGTGCGCATGGCCGTTGCCATGCGAGAGGAGATGGCAACAACTATCGTCGAGTGGCGCAAACGAGGGATTGATCTGGGATTTGGCATTGGAATTACATCCGGCTATGCGACCCTTGGTCACATTGGCTCGGAGGAGCAATTTCACTACACGTGCATCGGTTCCGTGGCCAATCTAGCTTCCCGCCTTTGCGATCAGGCGCAGCATGGCCAAATCTTGATTTCAGAGAGGATATTGGCGGACATTGGGGAATTTGCCGACGTCGAACGGATGGAGGATGGCGTCCTCAAAGGTTTCAACAAACCCGTTCCCATGTATGACGTGGTTGGTATTAAGAGCATGGCCTGATACGGCGCAATTGCCGTGATACCTATCCTATCAGTATCGCCGCACGACCTGTGACCCCACCTTGCTCCACCAACGCGTGGATGGTCTCCGCTTCCTTCATCCCCCGGATTTCCGACACCAGCGGCCAAACTTCGCCTCTGGCCACCAGCTCCAGTGCCTGATGCACCTCGAACTTGGTCACGTAGCGGCTGCCCAAGACATCCAGCTCTTTTACCAGCATCGCCATGGCGTCGGCTTCGAACCGCTGGCCGGAGCCGCCCAATGTCACCATGCGGCCGCGGACGGCGAGGGCGTTGAAGGCTTGTTCCAAGGTCACGGTGGCGGAGACGTAATCGATGGCCACGTCGACGCCTTTGCCATCGGTTAAGTTCATCAACGCTTCGACCACGTTGCCGTCGCCCGCATCGACGCATTCAGAGGCGCCGGCTTCCAGGCAGGCGTCGAATTTTTCCGAGACCGTATCGACGGCGATCACGCGGGCGCCGGCCCAGGCGGATAGCATCAATTGGTGCAACCCAAGGCCGCCGCCACCGCCGAAGACGGCCACCGTCTCGCCGGGCGCCGTGCGCGTGCGTTTGTTGACTTTGAGCGGCGTCGCGATGGCGTCGCAGATGACGCCCACTTCGGCGGGGTGGTTTTTGTAATCGAGGCCTTCTGGCAGGACCATAAAATTGTGTGCCGGCAGCTTGATGAATTCCGCATAGCCACCATCGCAATCCTTGCCCACATTGCCTTTGAGGTTCTCGCAATGGGGTTCCAGGTTGGCCATGCAGTTGGGGCAGTAGCCGCAGTTCAAATAGTAATAGGCGGTGACCGCATCGCCCACCTTCACGTTGCTGACGCCGGGGCCGATCTCGACAATCTCGGCGGTGATCTCGTGGCCGATAATGCGCGGCGTCTCGATATGTGAGCGGCCAATCTTGTAATGCTGGATGGTGAGGCCCGCGCCGCAGGCCAGCACTTTGGCCACCGCTTCGGCCGGTCCGGCCTTTGGATCGGGCACATCTTTTAATACAAACGGCTCACCTTGATTTTCGAGCACCAGAGCTTTCATGAATCCACCTTTGAAATAAGTCCTTCGCTTCGCTCAGTGTACTTATTTCAATGTTTAATCGGAAATAACAAGACTTGGGGCGACCCGGCGCCTTGTTTTTGCATGGAATAGGCAGCCCTCCTAGGGCTGCAAAAAAAGACATGTCAAATCCGACCGCAGAGCCGCCTCAAGGATGGATTGGTCTATACACCGGATCAAAGTACACCGAACCCCTTGGGGTGAGGGACTTTGATCCGAGAAAATCAATCCTCGAACAGGGAATCGGCGGCTTTCAGGAGCAGCGTCCTGTTTACCCCGTCCGAATGCAGGAACGCGGCGGCGTCGCGCATTAGTTTTTCCAACCCGATATCCTTCATATAGCCGGATCCGCCATGGATTTCCGATGCCCAGGTGGCGATCTTCCAGGCCGCTTGCGAGGCATAGACTTTCGGCAAGGCGCCCATGGCTGGATCCCACGCCACGGTGCCGCGGTTGTCAGCCATCCAGGTTGCCTTGCGGATATAGGTGCGGGCGACATCGATCATCATATGCATTTCCGCCAGTTGGGAGCGGATGCCGTCATGTTCGATCAAAGGCTTGCCGCCCTGGATGCGGGTTTTGGCCCATTCGACGCTCAAATCGTAAGCGGTCTGGGCGTTGCCGATGACGGTGGCGGCGGCGTAGGCGTTGGAGGCGGGGAAGAAATCCACCAGCACCTGAAAGCCGTTGCCGGCCTCGCCGATGACGTCTTCGTCGGGGATGAAGCAATCGGTGAATATCAATTCGGCGTTGTTGGCCAGCCGCTCGCCCATCTTGTCGTGAACGCGGCCTATGGTGAAGCCGGGGGTGTCGCGCTTCAAGATGAAACAGGTGGAACCCTCGTGCAGCGGCTTGCCCTTTTCGGTCTGCACAAACAACAGATAGATGCTCGCCCGGTTGCCGTTGGAAATGAAGTGCTTCATGCCGTTGACGATCCAGCCGCCGTCGGTTTTTTCCGCCTTGGATGTGAACGACCAGTCGCCCTTGATGAAATAGTTGGAAGCGGTTTCCGGCTCGGTGATGCCGATGGCCAGGGTGCCCCTAGGGTCATCGCGAAAGCCCGGGATGTAGCGCTGCTGCTGGTCGGGGGTTAGGGCGGCCTGCAGGATTTGCGCGATTTTGAGGGTCTGCGCCATGACCACGGAAACGCCGAGATCGCCGCGCGCCAGCTCTTCGATCACCATGCCGGTGGTCAGCGAATCTGCGCCGATGCCGCCCCATTCCTCGGACAAGGTCATGGTGCGGATGCCGGCGGCATCGGCCTTTTCGACGATGTCCCAGGAAAAGCTGTCTTCGGGGTCCGTATTACGGTCCAGATCGGCGGCCACCGGGCGCACCACCTCGTCCACATAACGGCGCACTGTATCCAGGATGGCTTCTTGAAATTCGTCGACGATAAATGGATCGCTCATGGCCTTCTCCAACTTGAAATTCGATGGCCGCAATTAACCAGATCGCAGCGCCGTTGGAAAGCGGAAGCCGGCTGACCTAGAGCGGCACGGCAAGCAAATTGTCGATGGCCGAAGTGTCGGCGATGACGATCAGTTTCCGGAACTTTGCGGCGTTGCCATCGATGACAATCTCGGCGTCGTACTTGCCGGTGGAAAAGATACGGGTCTCGCCTTCTTCGGTGGAATGCAGCACCAGATAATTGGCGGTGACGGTGTGCGCGCCGCCGTCGCTGTCATGAACGCGGATGTTGGAAATCATATGGCGGATATGCAGGAACCGATAGGTGAGGGTGTTTTCAAGCACCGACACCCGATCCTCGACCATGCCGTGGGAATCGCAATAGATCATGGCGCTGGGCATACCGAGATCCCAATTTTCCCTTGTATGCACCTCGTAGCGGCATTCCTTGGCAAAGAAATCCGGCCAGGCGGAAAAATTACGCTCGTCCAGGCAAAGGGCATAGTCGGCGTAAAGGTTCAAGATCGCCTGCACAGGCTCAGGCCCACTCATGACGGGCCACCGTTGCCAGGGAAGCCCATAGTTTTGCGGTAATATTGCCAAAAGCCGCGCAGCGAGACCTCTTGCGCCAAGGTGTCCTGGTCTTCGACGGCGCCGCGCCCGCCCATCTCGATAACCGAAGAGGCGCCGCGCTGGGTGCGGACCGCTTCCTGGACCAGGCGCGCCGCTTCGCCGTCTTCCATGGAGATGAACCCGGCCGGCCCGATCATGTTGGCAAGCCGCAATTTGTCGTCGGCTTCTTCTTTATCGGCATCATCGAAGCCGAAATAGGTCCAAAATATCTCGAACTTGTCGGGGCCTTTGGGGCGCACATGGCGAATTTGAAAGGCGTTCTCCACCTGGGCGATCACCAGCGATGGGAAGATCGACATGATCACCAGATTGGTTGCGTCATCGTAGGACCGCCTTGTGCCGATGATGCGCGGATCTTTCAGCGCAATATCGGGCCGGTATTTGTCGTTGGATTTGTATTGCTCCAACAACAGATCGTGGTCCTTGGCGTCGTCCGGGTTGGTTTTGACAAGAATGCAGTTGTTTTTCCCCTCCGGGTCCATGTAGGAGCCGCCCTCCATGGCCGGAGTCTGGATGCCGAAGGAGACATGGAACAGGTGCAATAAAGGCGCGTGATAGGGATCGCGGGTGTTCTCCGCATAGAGCTTCCAGTTGGCCTCGACGGATTGCCGAAAATAGCCGAGCACGCGGAGCGGGCGGGCAAAAATGCGGTCAATCTGGGTAACCAGCGCAGGCCCGAGATATTCGGTGAGCGGCATGATCTCGTCGGCAAAGGTGCCGAATATCATGCCTTTGTAGGTCTCCGTCTTAAGGGATGTGAGATTGTGATTGGACAGCTCGAAATCCGCCGGCATGCCGCCCTTGCCCTTGACGCCGGTCTGTTGCGGCACTGCTTTCAGTTTGCCGCCATGGTCGTAGCACCACATGTGATAGGGGCAATTGAACTGCTTGGCGTTGCCCCGGAGGCGCGGCACAACTCGTGCGCCCCGGTGGGCGCAGCGGTTCTCGAACGCGTTGACCTCGCCGCCTTCGCCGCGGTTCACGACAACGCAACGCTCGCCCACATAGGTCGTGGTGAAATCGCCGGGCTCAGGGATTTCTTGGCTCAGCGCCAGGTACGTCCAGTGGGCGCCGGAGAAAATTTTCGTCAGCTCGACCTCATAGATATCCGCATCGGAAAACACCTCGTAGGGCACCCGGGTGCTGTCATCGGTGGGCCATTGGATGTCGAGCCCGGTGGGCCTAACGGTGGACATTTTCGGTGTTTCCCCATCGTTCGCGCAAATCACGTGCCGTGGCTGCAATTAATCAGATCGCGGGCTCGTTGGAAAGCGCAGGCCGGGCTTCGGTCTCATGTCAGCCTACTTGTATTGCCGCGATCATTCCCGATGCGGCATGGCCCAGAATATGGCAATGAAGCAGCCAATCGCCGGGGTTATCGGCCACGAACGCGATCTCCACGGTTTCGTTGGGAAATACAAATACCGTATCGCGCCAAATCTGCTCCGCCAGCGGCGCCCCTTGCCGCGACAAGACTTGAAAAGTGTGGCCGTGCAAATGAATGGGATGGGGAAATGCCGTCCGGTTTTGCAGCTTGAAAATATAACTCTTGCCGAGGTCAAGTTTGAACAGGCGCTCGCCATCATGCAGGGTTTTAAGGGACGAAAATATTTGTCCGTTGGTCGCCCAGACAGCCCCGGCCTGCGCCAACTCCCTAAGCGGCAATGGCTCGCCGTCCAGGGATGCAGTACGCATGCGTCCCATCGCGCCCCCTTCAAAAACCACTGATTTGGTCTCGGCACCCGGCAAATTTGGCGTGCCGAGGGGATTGGCTTGCAGTTTGGCCGGCTTCCCTAACGCCTTCGTGCGCACCGCATTGCCGGCGACCGCGATTACGGCGATGGTAAAAAAGCGGTCTCTATAGGTCTGATCCTCGATTGCGAATTTTGCGTCCGCCGGTGCGTCCGCCGGTATATCCAATATCAAGTCAACGCGATTCCCGGGTGCGATATAATTTTTGCCATTCCCGATTGACCGGGGCTCGACCGGTTGGCCGTCGAAAGCCACAATCCATCCGGAGAGTCCCGAAAATTCAGGCGCGAATATGCGCGCCGTTGCCGCATTGATTAGGCGCAGGCGCAGGCGCTCGCCGGGCCGCACCCTTAGCACCGTCTCTAATTCACCGTTGACAGTGACCGCATTGCCCAAACGTCCTGCGTGGCTGCTTTCATGTAGCTGGCCAAAATCTTCCATTGCCTGGCGATCTTTGCCTATGCGCCAGTCGGCCAACATCCATACCAGATCGCGATCAACGGCAATCGGCTTTTCTTCTTCGACGATGATCGGGCCGTATAGGCCGCGGCCGAGCTGCCCTTGGCTGTTGGCATGGGGGTGATACCAATAGGTGCCGGCATCGGCGCAGGCAAACCGATAGCTATGCTCGGCGCCGGGCTTGATTGGCGGTTGGGTGATGTAGGGAACGCCATCCATCGAGCCCGGTGTCCGCACACCATGCCAGTGGATGGTTGTCTCCTCGGCAAGACTGTTGTGAAGGCGGACCGCCAGGTCTTCACCCTGCTTTACGCGCAAGGTTTGGCCGGGGCTGCTGCCATTGTAGGTCCAGGCGGCGATATCCAGTTTTCCCGCCGCCGCGAGGCTTATCGTTCCCGCGGATGGACGCAGGGCGACAGGCGGGCGCACAGCGGCGGACGCGGCAAATCCACCCGCAGCGGAAAGTGCTGCCCCCATGGTGCCGGCAAGGAATTCACGCCGGCCTATGGTCAAATTCGAACGGGCGCGCGATCTTAATTCAGTCAATGGGAATGGGTCTCCATCTGCCGCTTTCAAGGTGACATTGTCCAGGCACCAGCAATCAGAAATTTAATTTCGGAGGCTCTTATAGCCCTTTCCGCAACTGGAAGGTCAATAGGGTAGAATTCCGGTCCGCGGAATTAATATTATCAACCGGATGGGCGGGATGGTTTTAGCCGGGGGCCGGTTGGCGGCGGAACAGGAAAATGTAGAATATCGCCATCAGAACCAAGAATGCGGCGGCGCTGAAAAAGACGGCGTTGATATCACCAATGGCGAAGGCGGCGCCAGCCAACAGCGGCCCGGTTGTCTGCCCGAACCGGTTGGTCATGCCGTTGGCCACGGTGACGGCGGCCAGCATATTTTCCGGCGCTTCGTTGACCAACAAGGTCTGGAAGGCTGGAAAGGCGATGCCGGAGCCAAGCCCGATGACGATGCTGGGCAGCACCAATTCCCCCACCGAGCCGGCAAACGGCACCCAGGCCAGACCCGACGCCATCACCAAAATCGCCGCGATGGTCAGTTTTTCGCCGCCGAAGCGGGCGTTCAGGCGGCCCACCGACATGGCGCTGGTGATGCCCGCCGCAATGCGCGCCGAATGAACCAGGCCAATGACCAATGCCGAAGCGCCGAAACTGCTCGCCATGAAGATCGGGATATAGGCGGCGACGGCGCCTTGGCCGACGATCATTAGGGTTGGCGCCACGGTCAATATTCCGGCCAGGCGGCGATCCCTTAAGGCGCCGCCGACAGCGCGGAAATAATCGCCCACGCTTTGCGCCGGCTTTTTCTCGCCGGCCTCTAGCACCAACAGGGTGAAGATGCCCACCGGCACCGCCAGGAAATAGATCAGGAACGGATATTGCCAGCCGATCACCACCAGTGCTCCGGCGATCGGCGGCAGAATCAGGCTGGCGGCCTGCCCGGCGGCGATGCGAAAGCCGAGCACCGTCGCCCTATGCTCAGCTACGAACAAATCGCCGACCAGGGTGATGGTCAAAAATGACACCGCACTGCCGCCGATACCGGCGATGAAGCGCATCACCAACAAGGTTTCGAAATCCGGGGCAAGGGCCGTCAGCCCGCCGGCGGTGCCATAGAGAAACAGCATTGGGACTATGACGGCGCGGCGCCCGAACCGGTCGGCGGATATTCCCACCAGAGGTGCGAACAAAAGGCCGGGCAGGCTGAACACCGTCAACACCAGTCCGATGGAGGCAACGGGAACGTCAAACGCGCCCTGCAGGGTCGGCAGGATCGGCGAGATTAGCGTGCCGCCGAGCATTATGGTCATGGTGACCACGCAGACCAGTTGCGTGTTTGGCGAGCGCAGCAGCTTTAGATACTGCCCCTTGGGGAGTTGTGGGTTCTCGGAAATGCCGGTTCTCTCCGCTAATCGGCGTATTGTGGCAGCCATTTCAGGATATTGCCGCTATCGATGGCGCGCAACTCCTGCTCGTTGAAGACGCCGCAAGCTGCCAGCCCACGGGTGTGATGATCGGCTGATAAAAACGGAAAATCGGTGCCGAAGACGATGTTGTCGGAGGATGCAACGGCCCGCAATGCCAGCATGGCGGCCTGCTCGGCGACCTGGGCGGTGTCGTAATAGAATTTTCGGGCGGCGGCCATGAAGCCGTCCGGCACCGCCTCGGCGGACTGGGGCAAGGCGCCCAGCTTTTCGTAGCGGTGGATCAGGAACGGCATGGTGCCGCCGCCATGCGACCAGATGAAGCGGATATCGGGAAACTTGGCCGCCATGCCGCCGAACACCACCCGGGCGATGGCGCGCGAAGTATCGGTCTGATATTCGACCACCGCATCGGGAATGCCGGGCAGAATATTCTCGCAGCATTCCGGCGTCATCGGATGGACATAGACGATGCATTTCCGCCGGTTGAGCTCCGCATAGACCGTGTCGTAGGCGGGATCGCCCAGCCACACATCGCCATAGCTAGTGAACAGGACAATGCCGTCGGCGCCAAGCTGGTCCATGCCGTATTCGATCTCGGCCAGGCTGCCGTCGATGTCGGGAAGCGGCAGATTGACGAACATGCCGAAGCGATTTGGATGATCGGCGCGAAGCTGGGCGGCGTAATCATTGCAGAGCCGCGCCATGCGCCTGGCCTCGGCGACATCGCCGAACCAGAGCCCCGGCAGAGTGATCGAGGTGAGCGAAAAATCAACGCCGCCCTCGTCCATGGTTTCGATAGAGCGTTCCGGCGTCCAGCCGGCCAGCGGCGGCGGCATGCGCGCATCTGGCGAGAGCGACCGGATATATTCGGGCGGCGCGATGTGATGATGAACGTCGATGCGGCCGAAACCGTGGCCGTTTGTGGATGTGTCCGCCATGTCTGGACCCCCTGTTCGCTGGTGCTTTAGAATAGCCTAATCAGGACCATTGCCAAGGGATGCGCCGATGATGAAAATTGATGGAAGCTGCCATTGCGGAGCCTTGGCCTACGAGGCCGAGATTGATCCCGAAAAAGTTGGTGTCTGCCATTGCGTCGATTGCCAGATATTGTCAGGCGGCGCTTTTCGAACCGGTGCCACGGCGCCCGAAGGGGCGTTCAAGATCACCCACGGCACGGCCAAAATCTATGTCAAAGACACCGACGCCGGTGGACGGCGAGAAATGGGTTTTTGTGGCGATTGCGGCACCCACATCTATTCGGCGCCGCCGGGCGATGCACGGAAGCAATACCGGGTGCGCGTCGCCACCGCCCGCCAGCGGGATCAATTGCCGCCGACGCGCCAGATCTGGATGCGCTCGGCGCAAACCTGGCTAACCGATTTGGCCGGCCTGCCAGGCGAGGCGAAGCAATCGCCGGCGGCGGTGTCGGACTAGGACCGCCCTGCCGGGCGAAAGATAACAATGGGATTCTGATCGGGCTACTCCGCCGCTTCGGAGGTCGCGGCTCCGGAGAAGCGATATGTGTTGCGGCCCGCATTCTTAGCCGCATAAAGGGCCTCGTCTGCCAGCCGATGCAGATCTTCGGCGTTGTCTGCGTCCTTGGGGAATACCGCGATGCCGACGCTGCCACCGATTTTTATATCATTGTCTTCAAAATAGACCGGCAAACCCAACTGGTCGATGATGCGTTTGGCGGGCAACTCGGCATTGCCGGCGTCGTCGAGGACGGTGGCGATCATGGCAAATTCGTCGCCGCCCAAGCGGGCGACAAAATCGGTGTCCCGTGATATCTGCGACAAGCGTTCGCCGACGGCCTTCAACACGGTGTCGCCGGCGATATGGCCAAAGGTGTCGTTGACCGGTTTGAATTTGTCTAAATCGATCATCAGGCAGGCGACGTTGCTTCCCGTGCGTTTCGCCATATTGACCGCTTCGACAAGCCGCTCGTCAAATCGCTTGCGGTTGTCGAGGCCGGTGAGCGAGTCGGTGTGCGCCATGGACCGGATTTCCGCTTCAGCCGCGATCCTGCCGATGATGTTTTTGCGGAAGGTTTCCAGTGCCCGGGCCATTTGCCCGATTTCGTTTTTCCGATCCATCCCATCGATGGTGATTTCTGTCTCATCTTTTGCCAACCGGTTCATGAGATCGGTCGCACTTGAAATAGGCCGCACCACATAAATTTGAAAGAACCAGACCGATGCGCCCATGGCGAGGACAATCATACCAAGAACCAGCCAATTGAAGATCGGAACCACGGTGGCCAGGAATGTCAAATCCCTGCCCAGGTTGCTTGACAGGGTATCGACCTGAAAAGCGATTTCCTTGTCCAGTGTCTTTAGCCCGCGCAAGGCCGAGGTGTCGTTAATTTTCACCGCCTTGTCTATTTCGGCGATGGACGCGCCGGTAGTAATCAGTTGGCTGACATCGTCCAATTTGGATTTATATTTGGCGACGATATTTTCGATATCGTCGAGGGCGATTTTTTCGGCCGTGGTCTGCCCCACATCCCGGTAGGCCTTGATGCTGTTTTCAATATCATTGATGAGGCGTCGGACCTTGCCCACCCTAGGAAGATCACTTCGGAGAACAAGGTTTTTAAATTCGTGGATCATGCCGCCGTAACCCATGCCGGCACGGATATTTGCAACAATGCGGCCCTTGACCCGGCGTTTTTCGGTGCCGGCTCCCGACAGGCGTATCACCTCGCTTCTTAAAGTTCTCAGGCTTCGGAGAGCGATGCTGTCATCGATTCTTACCTGGTCATCGATATTCTTGGTCGTTGTGTTCTGTTTGATGAGATCGCGGGTTTTCAAAACGGCTTCGTCATATTTCTTGAGTACGCCGCTGATATCTTCGAGCGCCACCTTTTCGGCTTCGCTGAGCCCTAAAGAGCGGTACTGGCCGATGACCGCCCGGGCCGCGCCGATATCCGCCTGCACTAGGTCCATGCGGAATTCTTCGTGGCGAAGGACATAGTTCTTAAATTCGTGGATCATGCCGCCATAGCCGATGGATGCCCGCAGCACACTTTCCAGCCGGGCCTTCTCCGAGCGGTCAGACTGGTAGGTGAACCAGCCCTCCTCAATGGAGCGGACGTTGTCAATGGTGAAGGCTAGGAGAACAACGAGGGCCAATCCGGACAGGCCGATCAATCCCGAAACCATAACGATGATGGTTCTGAGGCGGAAGTTTCTAAGCACTGAACATGACTTCCAGCATTTTAGGTTCTCCGCCCCGGGGCATATTCAGCGGTACAAATTTCATGTGCACTCCATTGCCAAAATCGGATCAGGTGTTTTTTAGAAAATGCTTTTGACACGGAGAACCGTCCCAAACTGAAGGATCACCCATGTCTTCCGCCCAACCCGTATTTGTTAGATTGGGCGCGGCGCGGGTCAAAACAAGGCCCGACTATGAGATTCCGGCATCGGCCCGTTCGTATCCTGGGAATTGGATGAATTTCGGTATGCACAATATTCACCGTCACATGTCCCGCGTCGGTCATGTTCCGGTTCAGTCCAATTTCCTCCACGCCAAGCTGGCCCACGAAACCTCTTGCTGGCAACAATCCTATTAATTAGTATCCTATTTAATAGGATTAAAATCATGGCTGCCAAAAAACGACAGGAACTGGTGGAGGTATTCGGGCTTTTGCTTGCCGATATGGCGCATAAGTGGCGACGCGTGCTCGACCAAAGGCTGAAGCCCAAGGGCCTATCGCAAGCGACGTGGCGAACAATTTATTATGTGCAGTTGGCCGGTACCGGAATTCTGCAGAAAGACCTGGCTATTGCTATTGGCATTGAGGGGCCTTCCCTTGTGCGGCTGCTGGATTCGCTGGAAAACGATGGCCTTCTGATGCGCCGTCCATCGCCCAATGACCGGCGCGGTAAAATCATATTGCTGACGCCCGAGGGCGAATCCAAATACCAGGAATTTCGCGATATCGCCGATGCGGTGCGCAAAGAATTGCTGCACGGCATATCGGGGGAAAATCTTGGCGCCTGCCTCGACGTGCTGACCCAGATTGGCGGCAATGCAGACCGTATCGGGCCTGGGGGCAAAGATGGCTGACGAGACGCCCAAAGGGCCGCCCGCCCGCCCGGATAATAGACGTCGGCGCCTTTTGCGGGCGGGCGTGGCTTTGCTGATTATGGTGGGCGGTGGCTATTGGGGATTTGGCTGGCTGGAGCATCGGCTCGGCGTGGTGATCGAAAACGATGCGCGCATTGCCGCTGACATGATTTCCATTTCAAGCCGGGTCGAAGGCTGGGTGGTAAAGGTCCCGGTGGGGCAGGGCGCCAAGCTGAAGGCGGGCGATCTTATCCTGCAAATCGATTCCCGGGAAGCCGAACAGAAGCTGAAAGAGCTGGCCGCGCGGATCAAGGAAATCAAAGCCGAACGGGACGAGGTTCTGGTCGAGATTAGGGTCATGGACCAGCAAACCAATCACCGGCTGGCGGCGCAAAAATACCGGGTCGAGGCATCCAAAGCGGCGCTTGGTTCGGCCGTCGCTAATGTTGGGCTTAAAAAATCGGAACTGAAGCGCATAGAAGCGTTGGCAGCCCGGCGCATAGCTTCGGCCCAGCGGCTGGAACAGGCGTCATCGGATTTGAGGGTAGCGCGGCAAAATGCGCGCCGCGCCGAGGCCGAGCTGGCATCCAGCCGGGCCGTGTTGCTGGAGATACGCGCCACCGGTGGCAAGTCCGACGCCCTTCGCGAGCAAGTAACCCGGTTAAAGGCGGAGCAGGAACAGGCCTTCGCGCGCTATGAGCAGCAGCGCCTCAATCTGGAGGACCGCAAGATCATCAGCCCGGTGGCCGGCGTTATCGACAAGACCTTCATCGATGCTGGCGAATTCGTGCGGCCTGGCCAGCGTCTCGCGCTCATTCACGACCCCAACAATATCTGGATCGATGCCAATATTCGCGAAACCGATATCCGCGATGTGCGGCTCGGCGCCCCGGTCACCGTGTTCGTGGATGCCTTTCCAGGCCGCACCTTCCAAGGCGAAGTGGTGCGCATCGGCAGTGCGACCACCAGCCAGTTCGCGCTGCTGCCGAGCCCCAATCCGAGCGGCAATTTCACCAAGATATCCCAGCGCATTCCCATAAAAATTCGGATACCACAGGAAGACGGCAAGTTCCTTCCCGGCATGATGGTCGAGATCGAAATATCCGCTGGCGGTGATGGCGGCGGCCCCTCCTAGCGTCGAGGGCTTCGCCCGCTGGATGATCGTCGCCACGGTCGGCGTCGGCTCCATCGCGACCATTTTGACCGCGACGATTATCAATGTCGCGGTGCCCGACATCATGGGCGCCTTCGGCATCGGCCAGGAGCGCGCGCAATGGGTTTCCACCGGCTATCTGGCGGCGACCACCGCCGCCATGCTTCTCACCGATTACTCGATCCGCCGTATTGGCCAGCGCAGTACCTTTATATTGGCCATCGCCGTCTTCATCTTTGGCTCAATTATCGGCGGCATGGCAACCAATTTCACGGTGTTGATCTTTGGCCGGATATTGCAAGGTGCCGCCGCCGGCATCACGCAGCCGCTGGCCATGTTGGCCTTGTTCCAGATATTCCCGCCCAACGAGCGCGGTCGCGCCATGGGCCTCTATGGCATGTCTGTGATCCTGGCACCCGCCGTCGGCCCCTATCTCGGCGGCGCCATGGTGGATTTGTTCTCCTGGCGCTATGTGTTTTTTATGCCGGTGCCGTTCAGCGCCATCGCCGTTCTAATGGCGATGGTATCGCTCCGCCCGCGCGACCGCAGCGCGGCGCCGCCGGCTTTCGACTGGATCGGATTTGGGCTGGCTACATTGTTTATTGCGGCGCTGCTTGTCGGATTAACGAATGGGGCGCGCGATGGCTGGAATTCTAACGAAGTCATTGCCACATTCTGGGTGGCCGCCGCTGCCGTCGCGGCGTTCATTTTTTGGGAGTTGAGGCACGCGCAGCCACTTTTGAATTTACGTCTGTTCGCAAATCCCCGATTTGTGTCGGCGGTGATTGTCTCGTTCGTATTTGGCGGCGCCATATTTGCGTCCATCTATCTGGTGCCCTTGTTTCTGCAAATTGTTCAAGGCTATACGCCGACCCGGTCCGGGTTGCTGCAATTGCCAGCCGGCATCGCCATGGCGATTGCGTTTCCGCTGGTCGGGCGATTGTCGGACCAGGGCGGCCAGCATCTTCTGACCATGGCGGGGCTGGCGATCATTGCCTATGCCAGCTTCTTGATGATCGGCGCCCATGTGGACACGCCGTTTTGGCTGTTCGCCAGCTGGATGGTCGTGAGCCGGCTTGGCTTGTCGTTGGTATTCCCGCCCTTGTCGGCGGCATCGCTGAACGTGTTGCCGGCCAACATGATCAGCCAGGGCTCCGGCGTGATGAACTTCTCTCGCTCCCTCGGCGGTGCCTTCGGGGTGAACCTGATCGCCATATCGGTTGATTTCAAGAGCACCAGTTTCCGCGCCGCCCTGGCGGAAACCCAACATAGCGGCAATGCGGCGACTCTCGAATTCATGGCCTATGTTCGCCGTTTCTTCGAGAATGCCGGATTGCCCGATACGTTGCAGGATCCCATGGCACTGCTTTATCTTGACCGTGCAATAAGCCTGCAAGCCGAAATGCTGGCGTTCCGGAGTGGTTTTTTGCTGCTGGCGATTGTGACTTTGGCGGCGGTGGTGCCGGCCTGGTTTATGCGGCCCAAAAAGGAGCGAACGATCTCGGTCAGCGGCGCCGAGCCGGCGAGCTGACCTTGTCGGAGCTGATGGCCGAATACCGCCTAATTGATCGGCACTGAGCTGTTTGAAGCGCTGGACAACTGCCGCACCAGTTGACCCTGGTCAATTCGCGCCGCCCCGCTACGTGAAACACTGTTCCCCGTTTACCAGACAGGTTCAACGGTCGTGGCGGACTGAGATGGAATTCGCCCGTGGCAATTTGATCGCCTGGGGACTGCCGCTGGCTGCGGCGGCGGTAGTTGCGGCGTTTGCGCCGGCGCTGGCAGGCGAAACCATCAGGGGCCGGTCCCGTGTTGTTGACGGCGACACCATCATCATCCGCAAAATCCGCATCGGGCTGTTTGGCATCGACGCCCCCGAATATCGGCAAAAATGCAGCCTCGATGGCCGCCCATGGTCGTGCGGCATCTCGGCCAAGGCAGTTCTCAAATCGGCGATTGGGACCAAACTGGTAAGCTGCAAGCTGATGCCCATCGCGGGTGCGGGGCCAGCGAGGCGGGCTGGTGTCTGCCGGGCCGGGCGCCTGGAGTTGAACCAATGGATGGTGGTCAAGGGCTGGGCCATGGCCGTTGAAGCCCCGGTCGGTGGTTACGTGCTCGCCGAGAATACCGCCAGGGAGAAACGCCGGGGCATCTGGGCGGGAACATTCCTCAAGCCCAGCGCGTGGCGCCAGCAAAGACAAAAATAACCGCGCGGCGAAAGTCTTCCGAATAGCGCCAAATGTAGATATGATCGCGGCAGTTGCGCAAAAATTGGGGGGTAGGATTGAAATTTCCAGTTGTCGGGTTGGTGGTGCTCACGGCGACGGTGTTGTTTTGGTCCGCCGGCGCCGGGGCCCAAAAAAAACCGCTGCCGCCGGTCGTTGACGTCCATACCCATCTGATCGGCAAGCCGCCGGTTTTACCCTCGGCCATTAAGGTGGCGGAAAGTTTTCTTGCGCGCTACCCCATCGAGAAGATGGTGCTTTCCCACACTCCCGCCGGTGGCAAGAATGTCATGTATAAATTTTTTGCCCTGAAACGCTTCTTGCAGGGTAAGGACCGGTTTGCGTTTCTCGGCGGTGGAGGCAGCTTGAACCCGATGATCCACCGTCACGATGCGGATTCAGGAGACCATAAAAATCTGGTGGAGGAATTCGATAAGATCGCCGACACCATCATCCTTGCCGGCGGTGCCGGCTACGGCGAGATGTCATCGCTGCATATCTCCGTCATGCCGGGGCACGAGTATAACTTCCAGCCCGCGGATCATCCCCTGTTCCGGCGGCTGGCCGATATTGCGGCGCGCCACGACGTTCCGATCGAGCTTCACAATGATGCGGTGGTGGGCATATTCCCGGCGCCGAGGGGGCTCAGGCATAATGACAATCCCGGCAATTTTCCTGGCACCATCAAGTCGTTGGAACGCTTGCTGGCCTATAACCCGAAGGCCAAAATTTCCTGGGCTCATGGCGGCTCCGATCCCCTTGGCGAGATGACGCCGAGGCTGATCCTTCGGATGATGGACAAATATGCCAATCTTTATATGTCTCTGCGCATCAATTCCGGTACCGGTAGGGCATCGAATTTGGTCTTCGACGGGCGCGGTCTGGACACCGACTGGTCGGCCCTGTTGAAACGCCATCCGGACCGCTTCTTTATCGGCACCGACGCCATGTTCGTCGCGCCGCAAATTCCCAAGAAGGGCCCGGCTCATAAATTCGCCGAAAACAATGATACCCGTTACGAAGATACGGCGCGGTTTCTGTCGCTGCTTCCTGATGATCTTGCGCTGAAGATCGCCAGCGGCAACGCTAAGCGCATCTACCGGCTAAGCCCACGTGCGCCGGCGTTCGCCGTCCCGGGGCCGCAAGGGGGAGCGGGGCAAAAGAAGAAATTCTTGGCGGGAGTACAAATCATCGCAACCGTGACCGGCAATACCTTGCGCTTCAATGCGCCGAGCAACGGCAAATCGATGCGGGTCTATTTCGGCGAAGGCGGCCAGATTCTCTTGAAGGCCGGCAATAACAAGCGGGCCGTTCAGAAACGATGGTTTATCAAGGACGGCAAGTTTCTTTGCCGGACTTTCGGGCGCAAGAACAAGAACCATTGTACATTGGTGCGTCCAGCACCGGATGGCGCATTGTTGCTGTTCAACAAAAAGCTTCGCTATCAGGCAGAGCTGTTAAAGGGCCGCCAGTTGGGTAATTGAGCAGCGCATTATTATCAGGGGGATTACCAATGCGATTTGCACTTGTCCGCATCGACCGGCCCGGCATGGCCGCTGCCAGAGCCAGGCTGCAAGCGGCGCACAATGAATATCAGAAACCATTTCTGGATCGGATCGTTTTCGGAGGCGGCTTTGTCGATGACGGCACCGATACATCCGGGGACGTGGACATAGAGGACGTGACCGGCAATTTGCTTGTGTTCGAGGCGCCCGACCGGGAATGGGTCGAAAAATTTCAAGCTAACGACCCCTATACTTTGGCGGGCCTGTTCGAGACAGAGATCATCAAGCTCCTGTGGCAGCGAGTTCCGGCACCAGATCAAGAATAGTTCAAATTTTATCTATTTTTTATTCAAATACAAATATAATAAAAAACAAATAAAAAAACCTTTATATTAATTGTATATTGACTTATATTTAAAATAGATTACTATAATATGCATGTTCAATTGTATAAAAATTCTCTATGGGCGTTATCATCAATTGATACGCTCGGATGCCGGCGGGGTTGCCGTCTATTCGGCGTTTCTTGGCCTGTTGACCATCGGCGCCGGCTCGCTGGCCCTGGATGTGGGCCGCGCCTCGGTATTGCGCTCGCAAATGCAGAACCGGGCCGATGCCGGCGCCCTGGCCGCCGCCGCGCAACTGGATGGCCGCGAAGGCGCGCGCGCCCGGGCCACGGCGCTGGCCTTCAACGCCACCCAGCAGGTCAGCAATATTCCGTCTGACTCGTCGGCTCTGGCGGTGGACAACGTCAAATTCTACAGCGAAGTTGATCCCGCCAAGATTGATGCCGAGGGTGATGAGGACAGCCGCTTCATTGAAGTAACTTTGCAGCAGCGGCAGATCGATTATGTGCTCGCCGGATTCCTGAATTCCGCGCCTCAGAGCGGCAACCACGCGGCGCGTGCCGTCGCCGGCTCGGACCCGTTCATCTGCCACGCGCCGCCCTTGATGATTTGTGATCCCGGCGAGGCCGATGCCAGCCTATCGCCATTCCTGCCCGCCAACGCCGGCCGGCAAATTCAATTGAAGCCGCCGCCCGCCGGTGGTTCCGCCTGGTCGCCCGGCAATTATGGGTTGCTCGCCTTGCCCGACGGCTCTTCCGGCGCGTCCGATATCTCGGCGGCCTTGGCGGCGGTGCAGCCGGAAAGTTGCTACACCCTGGATGTATCGACGGCGCCCGGCGTCAAAACCAATAAGGTTCAGGAGGGTATCAACGCCCGTTTCGATCTGCCTGGCGGCCTGCCGCTTCCGGCGCCGAATGTGATAAATTATCCGAAAGACCCGGAGATTGCCGCCGATACCAGCGTCGTCATGGGCAGCGGCAACTGGGACCTGGACGGCTATTGGACTGACCGGCATGTGGGGCCGTTGCCGACCGATCTCGTCGACGCATCCCGGTATCAGGTTTATTTGTATGAGCAGGGGCTGGAATTCGCCCGAAATGGCAAGCAGACGGTGTATCCCATCGACGGCGGGCTGCCCACCGGGTATGCCGTCGTTACGCCCCCCGGCATTGATATTCCGGCCGATTCGGCGGATCCCGACAATCCCTTTGTCGATGGCGTGCCGAGCACGTTGGTGGCCGAAAACGGCCATGCCAGGCGGCTGGTGCAGATCGCCGTGTTGCAATGCAGCGCCCTTGGCGTCAAGGGCAGCCATACCTACCCGACGTCCGGCGCCTATGTGGAGGCGTTCGTTACCCAAACCGTCGAAGATACGCCGGCGGGGGGCATCTATGTGGAGATTCACCGCGAACTGACCACCACCAACGATCCGGAGTTTCACGCCAATGTCCGCCTCGTGGAATAAGTGGTGGAATAGATGGGCGGGTGATGCGCGCGGCAATGCGCTCATTGAGTTCGCCTTCGTGCTGCCCCTTTGGCTACTCTTGAGCACCGGCATGCTCGAAGTTGGGCGCGGCTTTTATCAGACCAGCGCCTTGGAGAAATCGGTGCGCGCCGGTGCGCTGTACCTGGCCCGCCATTCGTTTCCGCTTTCAACCGCGACCCTGTTGGCGGCCGAAAATTTGGTTAAGACCGGTAGCGTCGATGGCGGCGATTTTGCGGTGTCCGGCTGGGCCAAAACGGGCTCCGATCTGCAGATCACCTCGGCCAAATTTACCGTCGACGGCGTTGATATTCCGGTGGTGCGCATTCGCGCGCAGGTGCCGTTCGATCCCATATTCGCATCGCTCCCGGACTTTGTCGGGCTAACCAGTTTCACCATGACCGCCCAGAATGAGCAGGCCCATGTGGGCGATTAAGCGCTTAGGCAAGTTGCGCCTGTTGCTTGGCGATTGCGGCGGCGAAAGCCTGATCGGCTTTGGCTTTATGTTGCCGTTGTTATTGCTGGTGTCCTTTGGCGCGGTGGAAATGGCTTTGGTGGCATTTGATTTTCACCGGGCGGGGGAGGCCACCAGGCGGGCGGCGCGCATCGCCGTAATCGCCGATCCGGTGATCGATGTCGATGGCTTCACCGCCGGTACCACGTCCACCTGTACCGGAACCGGCACCGGCGTTATCTGCACCGGCATGGCCGCTGCGGCGCCGGCGACGTTTGATCAGATTGTCGCCGATATGCAATCGGTCATGCCCGCCATCCAGGCCGAGAATATTCAGCTCGTCTACAGTGACAGCGGCCTTGGCGATGCCACGACGCCGGGCGGCATCATTCCGTTGGTCACGGTTCGCCTGATCAACATGCAACGGCCATTTCTCATGTTATCAGGCATTCCCGGCATGCCGGACGAGTATAGTCTTCCCGACTTCGAGACCAGCCAGATGGGCGCTGGCCTTGGGCCCGCAAGCTCGTAACACCCTCTATACATTCAAATTTGCGCAGATTACCGCGATTGTCCGGCCTTAACGGCTGCACGCGATGCGCCGACAAATTACTTCGAATTTTATCTAATATTGCCGGCGTGTTCCAAGCAAGTTGAAAACAAAGTAAAAACAATGTAAAAATAAGTACAAAATAAAGTAATAAGAAACATTTTATTTAATTGATATTGACTTAATGTTTACTTTTTCTTAGTATTCAAATTGTGAGTTGAAAGAACTCATCCCGAATTAACGGCAACCAGCGAAATGGAGATGACTATGAAAACCAGAAACCTCATCGAATTGATCAAAGACGACAACGGCGCCACGGCGATTGAATATGGCTTGATTGCCGCCTTGGTCTCGGTTGCCGGTATTACCGCCCTGACAGCCATGGGCGGCGGCTTGCAGACTATGTTTACCGCTGTCGCGACCGAACTGAACAACGCGGTCGGTGCGACCGCCACGCCCTAGTTTACGCCAGCCGGCGGGTATCCTCCCTTCCCGCCGGCTCTCCTCAGCATCGGGGGTGGTCCACTTCCACCCCCGATGCGCTCTTCAAGACCCCGTTACTCCCCGGCAAGGCGGTCCCCCAAACGCGCTTCGCCAGGCTCTTTTTTGAAAATTTACGGATCCCCGATCATGTACCTGCCCGAAACAGCTTCCGATTATATTGTCGCCGCCATGATGGTTTTGGCCATCACCGGTGCAATCTCGGATGTGCGGACATATCGTATCCCCAATACCATCAACCTGATCGTCGCGGGCCTGTTCCCAGTTTATGTAATTTTCAATGACACCCATGTTGATTGGAGCTTTGCGCTTCTGATCGCCGGCGGCGCCTTTGCGGTATCGGCTCTTCTTTTTGGCTTTGGGCTGATCGGCGGCGGCGATGCCAAAATGCTGACCGCCCTGGCGCTTTGGGCCGGCCCGGCGTATTTGGCTGATTTTGTGCTCGCCACCACGCTGGTGGGCGGTGTGCTGGCCATTCTGATGATGACGTCTGCCCGCCACGCCCTGGCGCTGGCCGCCGAAACTGTCGGTCAGCACCGCCTGAGCGCCGTTTTTCAGGGTGACGTTTTGCCTTACGGCGTCGCCATCGCCGCCGGCGGCGCCGTCGTCGGCCTCCAATTAATCGCAGCCTGAGCGGAGAGAGAACCATGACCATTCGCGTTATCATCCTTGTCATCTTCGCCCTCGGTGCGGCCGCATCGACGGCTTTGTTCGCGCGCAACTGGGTCGCCGCGCAAAAGGCGCAACCGGCCGCGGCCGAGGAGATTAAGCAGACGCCGGCGACGGCGGTGCTGGTGGCGGCTTCCGATTTGAGCGCCGGCGCGTTTCTTCGCGAAAAGCATTTCAAATGGCAGCCCTGGCCCGAAAACGGCGTCGCCGATGGCTATGTGGTGCGCCGCGGCTCTGATGATGAGACCGAAACGGCCCGGAAATCCCTCATCGGCGCTGTCGTCCGGGCCTCGATTAACGCCGGTGAGCCGTTGACGCCGAAGCGAGTTGTGCAGCCCGGCGACCGTGGTTTCCTGGCCGCCGTCCTGAGCCCTGGCGCCCGCGCCGTATCGGTGCCGGTAAACGCCACCACCGGGATCGCCGGCTTTGTCTTTCCAGGCGACAAGGTGGATCTAATCCTGACGGTCAAGTTCAATAGCGACGATGCCCGCGGCAAAAAGCGCACCCGCTATGTATCCAAGACTTTGCTGGCCGCTATCCGCGTCATCGCCATCGACCAGAAGACCGAACAGACCGATGGCAAGGTGAAGGTGGTCAAGAACGTGACCCTGGAAGTGAACCCTAAAGAGGCGGAAAAAATCGCCATTGGCCTGCATATGGGCGCCATATCCTTAAGCCTGCAAAGCTTGGCGCGCGCCGATGATGTAGGCGACTTGGCCGGTCTCGAGACCGCCGCCGGCGGCGCCGCTGCTACCGCCCGCGTCTCCAAGCGCAATTTCACTTTGGACAATGATGTCTTTTCTATTGGCCGCTCCGGCCCCCGCCGCCAAAAACCGCAAGTGCAGGTTTTGCGCGGCTCCACGGCCGAAAAAGCCAAATTTTAAAAAGGGGGAGGCCGACATGATAATCCGATCTTCCAAATTGTTCTTCGCGGCAGCTCTGGTGTCGATGCTGGCCGCGTTTGACCCCGCCCAGGCGGTGGAAATCATCGATGGCGGCGGCGATGCGCTGCAACTTGAAGTCTCAAAGGGCAAATTGGTGCGCCTCGAAGCGCCGGCCCGGACCGTGTTCGTCGCCGATCCCGAGATCGCCGATATCCAGGTGAAATCGCCGCGCCTGATCTATCTTCTAGCCAAGAAGCCCGGTCAGACCACTTTGTTCGCGGTCGATGCCAAGGAGCAGGTGCTGGCCAATATTCCGGTCAACGTCAGTCACAACTTGGGCCGACTGCGCCAGGCCGTCCGTTCCTTGGTCCCCGGCGCCGAGATCTTTATCGACAGCATCGAAAGCTCCATCATCGTCGAAGGCACTGTCGGGTCTGCCAGCCAAGCCGAAGCCATCCAGCGCATGGCCGAAAAGTTCCTGACCGAGGGCGGCACCGTCCTCAACCGGCTCAACGTCGATGCGCCCAACCAGGTCAATCTTCGCGTCCGCATTGCCGAGATTTCAAGGGGCGTCGATAAGCAGCTTGGCTTCAATTGGACCGTGGCCGGTTCCCTCGGTGGCCTCGCCCTTGGCGTTGCCACCGCCAACCCGTTTTCGTCGAGCGCCATTAACGCCATCACCGGCGGCGGCACGTTGCAGAGTTTCTCCTTCAACGCCGTTATCGACGCGCTCGAAGAAGAAGGCCTGGTGCAAGTATTGGCCGAGCCCAACCTGACCGCCACCAACGGCGAGACCGCAAGTTTCCTGGCCGGCGGTGAGTTCCCGATCCTGGTGCCCGGCTCCGACGGCACGGTAACCATCGATTTCAAGAAGTTCGGCGTGTCGCTGGCCTTCACGCCCACCATCATCGGCAATAACCGGGTCAATCTGCATGTGCGCCCGGAAGTCAGCCAGCTTTCCTCGACCAACGCGGTGACCTTGAACAACTTTCAGATACCGTCTTTGACCACGCGCCGGGTGGAGACCACGGTCGAACTCGGTAGCGGCCAGAGCTTCGCCATCGCCGGGCTAATTCAGAACAATGTGACCCACGATATTTCCAAATTCCCCGGCCTCGGCGATATTCCGGTGCTGGGCGCCCTGTTCAAGTCCGACCGCTTCCAGCGCGACGAGAGCGAATTAGTGATTATCGTCACGCCGTATCTTGTGAAGCCCGTCTCCCAGCAGCTGGCGGCGCCCACCGATGGCTACGTGTCGCCCCACGATGCCCAGCGCTACACCTCTGGCGGCGAAAACCGCCGCAGCGCCTCCGCCGGTCCGATCCGCCGCCGCCGCCATGACGGCTCAAACCTCATCGGCCCAGTCGGCTTCCAGTTGAATTAAGCTCAAACGGTAGGAGAGCCCCCATGACCTATCCCCAAATCACCCCCCGCATGCGCACCATCGCAACGGCGTTCGGTATCTTAGTGCTCGCCGGTTGTTCGGAAAGTTTCATCAATGATCTAGACCGGGGCAGCCAGCGCAAATTGCTCAACGCCACCATGACAGTGGACGGCGTTGTCCTGACGGTACCCGGATGCCCAGATTGGACCAAGCCGACACGGGTCAATTATTCCAACTCCGTGCACTCCAATTTCGGCTGCGCCGATGCCGCCAATCTTGGCGCTATGCTCGCCAATCCGGCCGATGCCTGGTTCGGGCGCAAACCGGGTACCGCCGATGGGGCCGTCGGCGCCGCCGCAATTGGGCGCTACCGGGCTGGCGAGACCAAGCCATTGTTGGACGGCGCATCGGCGCCCGCCGAGACCACCGGCGGCGGAGAAGAGAAATGAGTGTCCTCGCCTCCTTAAAACCGGCGTCGAACGAGGCCCAGACGGCGCCCTTCTTCGCCTCTGTCACCGATGCAGCGACGCGCGCTGTCGTGGCCGCCGCCGCCGGGGATTTCGGCTGGTCCGGCGATCACGTCATCGCCGGCGGCATCGATCAGGCGATTGAGCATTTGAGCATTGCGCCGACGCCGGCCATCGTCATTGCCGACATTTCCGGCTCTTCCGATCCGCTCGCCGATTTCGGCCATCTGGCCGCGGTCTGTGATGCCGGTGTCCAGGTATTGGCCATCGGCACCCAAAACGATGTCGCCCTTTACCGGGATATTGTGGGCCTTGGCGTGAACGACTATCTGGTCAAACCGGTTGCCGCCGATGCCCTGGCGGGTGCCTTGCAGGCGATGACGGCGCCAAAAAAAGAAGACAAAAGCAATGCGCCCGCAACGCCGGTTACCGCCTTCGTCGGGGTTCGCGGCGGCGCCGGGGCATCCACGGCGGCAATTTCGTCGGCCTGGTTGATGGCTCACAAGTTCGAAAAAAAGACGGTGTTGTTCGATCTTGATCTTAATTTCGGCACGGCGGCGCTGATGCTGGATTTGGAGCCGGGCAGGGGATTGAGCGAAGCGCTTGCCAACCCGGACAGAATTGATGAGTTGTTCCTGGCCCGCGCCATGGTCCGCCAATCGGACAATCTGATGGTGCTTTCCGCCGAAGAATCCCTCGATCAGTCGAGCCGCCTGGACGTCGATGCCTTTGCCGCCATGAATGATCTGCTGCGGGTCGGCTTCGATGAGATCGTGTGGGATGTGCCACGCGCCCTATTGCAGGCCGATACGGCCATTCTGGCCGGCGCCAACCGGGTGGTGTTGGTCTCGGACGCGTCCCTGGCGGGCCTTCGCGACACCAAGCAGATCATCACCGCCGTGACGGCTGCCGCGCCGGACGCGCGCGTCGTCGTGACGCTCGCCCAGACCGGCCGCTTCAAGGGTGCCGAAGTGGAAAAGGCGGATTTCGAAGGGACGCTCGGATGCGCCGTCGATCACGTCGTGCCGTACGATGCCAAGTCGTTGGCGCGCGCCGCATCGGAAGCCGTAGCGCTTCCCCAAGCGGCGCCAAACGGAGCGGCGGCCAAGGCCTATCTGCAACTCATCAAGGATGTGGCCGGTTTCGGCGATCCCAAAAAAAGCGGGCTGCTTGGCCTGTTGAAACGGGGTTAGAGCCATGTTCGGTAAACGATCTGAAAACGCCAAACCCGATTTCGGTAGCGATGCAACTGTAACCAGCCAGGTGATCCCGCTTAGGCCCAGCCTCGAAAGCGCCGCACCGATGTCCCGGGACGCTTTGATCGACCGGGTTATCATCCTGGCGCGCCCGGTCCTCCGCGCGCGCCTGAGCAATGACGAAGTGGTGTCCATGCAGCGCGGCGAATTGGCCGGGGCGGCCGAGCAGGTTGTCACCGCAGTATCCGATGAGAATCAATTGGGCATCGCTTCGGACGTGGTGCGCGATGCGGTGACCTTCCTGATCAACGACATGATGGCGGTGGCCAAGGGCGAAGATGAAATCGATCACGCCCCTGAATGTGCAAATCCGGTTGACGCCGCCAAGGACATCGTAGCGCCGGTTCTTCTTGAGCGCATCGATGTGGCCCTGGCCAACCAGATGAGCCGCAGCGATCTGGCCGTTCAGATATCGGATATTGTCGCCGAGATTCTGGGCGAGGAAAAAGTCCAGCTCAACAAGTTGGAGCAGCGCGCTCTGGTCACCTCGCTGCTCAACGATATGCTTGGCCTCGGCCCTTTGGAGCCGCTGCTCGCCGATCCTGCCGTCAACGACATTATGGTGAACGGCGCCAAGCAGGTTTTTGTAGAGCGGTCCGGCAAGCTGGAATTGACCGACGTTACTTTTCGCGACAATGCCCATGTAATGAACATCGCCCAGCGAATTGTCTCGGCGGTGGGAAGGCGCGTCGACGAAACTTCGCCGCTGGTCGATGCCCGCCTGGCCGATGGCTCCCGCGTCAACATCATCATTCCGCCGCTGGCCATTGACGGTCCGACCATTTCAATCCGCAAATTTTCGGAAAAGAAGATTACCCTGGATGTGATGTCCCAGCAGGCCAATCTGTCCGAAGCCATGGCCCGTACCCTAAAAATCGCGGCTCGCTGCCGGCTCAATATTCTGATCTCGGGCGGCACAGGGTCGGGCAAGACGACGCTTCTCAACGCCTTGTCGCAGATGATCGATCACGGCGAGCGGGTGGTCACCATCGAAGACGCCGCCGAACTGCAATTGCAGCAGCCGCATGTGGTGCGCCTGGAAACCCGCCCGAAAAATTTGGAAGGCGAGGGAGAGATCAACCAGACCGAACTGGTCAAGAACGCGCTCCGCATGCGTCCCGACCGTATCATTCTCGGCGAAATTCGCGCTGGCGAGGCCCTCGACATGCTGCAGGCCATGAACACCGGCCATGACGGCTCGCTTGGCACCATCCACGCCAACAATCCCCGTGAAGCGCTGACCCGGCTGGAAAACATGGTCGCCATGTCCGGTGTCAAACTGCCCAATGAAGCGGTGCGCAATCAGGTGGCCGGTGCTCTCGACATGATTGTCCAGATCAGCCGCATGCGCGACGGCGTCCGCCGAATTGTCCAGATCACCGAAGTGATCGGCATGGAAGGCGAGGTGGTCACCACTCAGGATCTGTTCAAATTCAAATTCACCGGCGAAGATGGCGACGGCAATCTGGTCGGCGAGTTCGAAGCCCAGGGCCTACGCCCGGCCTTCACCGAGCGGGCCTCGTATTTCGGCCTTGAACAGGCTTTGCTGGAAGCGACGCTCTGATGACCAGTGCCGAACTTATCGTGTTTGTTGGCGCATCAGTTGCCTTTATCGCCGGTCTGTTCGCCTTGTTGTCGTTGCTCGGCGCGCGCGCCAAAAAATTTAACAAGCGGGCGGCCAAACTGCGCCAGCGGCTGGAAGCGCAGGCCCATGTCGGCACCGCCGCGCCGGGCGACTTGCGGCGCACCGATCCGAAGCGCTTTCCGGTTATCGAGGCCTTGGTCAATTCGGTCTTGCCCAAGCCGGAAATCCTGCGCGCCCGCTTGGACCGCACCGGCAAAAGAATTTCGGTTGGGGGTTACGCTGGTGTCAGTCTCCTGGTCGGGTTAGTGGCAGGATTTGCCGCTGCCTTGGCCGGGGGACTGGACCTCGTGCCGGCGGCCCTCTCCGGTCTGGCAGCGGGATTGTTGCTGCCGCACAAGGTGGTTGGATTTCTGGGCGAGCGCCGCGCCAAGGCCTTTACCAATTTGTTTCCGGACGGCATCGATCTAATGGTGCGTGGGCTTCGCTCCGGTCTGCCGGTATCGGAATGCATCAACACCATCGGCACCGAGATGGCCGATCCGGTGGGTCTGGAATTTCGCGCCATTGCCGATGCGGCGCGCCTTGGCCAGTCTCTGGACGATGCCTTGTGGGCGACGGCCAGGCGGCTGAACACGGCGGATTTTAATTTTTTCGTCATCACCCTCAATGTGCAGCGGGAAACCGGCGGCAATCTGGCCGAGACCCTGGCCAACCTTTCCGACATCCTGCGCAAGCGCAAACAGATGAAGCAGAAGGTCAAGGCAATGTCTTCGGAAGCCCGGGCCAGCGCCTATATCCTGGGCTCGCTTCCGTTTCTCATGCTCGCCATCCTGATGGTGCTGAATGCCGATTACGCGATGATGCTGTTTATCGACCCCCGAGGCCACACGGCGGTTGCCGTCGGCGTCGCCATGCTGGTGACCGGCGTCGGCATCATGTTCAGAATGGTGAGGTTTGAGCCATGAGTTTAGAAATTCTCTCCGACGAGACCGTTATTACGATGACCGTCTTCGCCTCCGCTTTTTTCTCGGTGCTCGCGGTCTGGTACGGGTTGATCGCCAAAAATCCCATGCGCGGGCGCATCAAGGTCTTGGCCAGACGGCGCGATGAATTGAAGGGGGCGATGATGGGCCCGGTGCGCCGCTCGAAGCCGGAGCGCGCGCTGTCGTTGATGCGCCGCGCCGTCCAGCGTCTTGATCTGTTGCGTGGTAAACTGGCGAGCGATGCGGAGAAAAGCCTGACCAAGGCGGGTTGGCGGTCTGCCGATGCGCTTATCGTCTATCTGGTGGCCAAGCTGGCCTTGCCTGTGCTTCTCGCAGGCGCAGCGTTCGGGCTGATATTCCTAGCCGGGTTGGGTGCGTTGGAGGCCATGCCGCGCATTCTAGCGCTGGTTGCGGCGGCGGCGCTCGGATTGTTCCTGCCCGATTGGGTTGTCCGCTATCAAGCCGGCAAACGGCGCAAGGCTATGCAGCGGGCGCTGCCCGATGCCCTCGATCTACTGGTTATCTGTGTCGAGGCAGGGCTTGGGCTGGATGCGGCGTTGGTGCGGGTGTCGGGCGAGCTTGGCGGCGGCGCGCCAGAATTGGCGGACGAATTAAAATTGACGGCCATGGAACTGGGCTTTTTGCCTGACCGCAAGACGGCGCTCGCCAATCTTTTGGTGCGCACCGATTTGCCGGCGCTTCGCGGCGTCATCAATACCCTGGTGCAGACCGAAAAATACGGCACCCCCCTGGCCAACGCGTTGCGCGTACTGTCCGGCGAATACCGGGACGAGCGCATGATGAGGGCGGAAGAAAAAGCGGCCAAACTGCCGGCTACCCTGACCATCCCGATGATCGTCTTTATCCTGCCGACCCTATTTATTGTGCTGCTTGGCCCGGCTGCCATCCGCACCATCGATGCGTTGTCCGGCATGTAGGATTTTAGACATTCCAAGTTTCGAATGCGGCGGCAATCGCGGGATCCGCCGCCGCATTCACCGGCGGAGGGCAGCTTGGGGGCAGCCCTCCGCCACTCTTTTAAACGCTACTTGCCGAAGATCAGCTTGCGCGCCGCACCCACGACTTCCGGATTGGCTTTGGAGATCGCGCCATTGACAAACTTTTGGATATCCGCGCCAGAGGTGTACAACACTCTGAGACGGGCCTTCTCGGCGTCGGCGATGTAGGCCGGATCCTTGACCATGTTGGCGAACGCCGTGCGCAGCGGCTCGACCAATTTCTTGGGCGCGCCGGGTGGCAACGCCAGGCCACGACCGATAATCCCCAAGGTCGCCATGAAGTTAACAATCGGAACATGTTCCTTGGCCACCAAGTTCTTCATCATCGGAACGTTGGGCAGGGCCGGATCCTTGTAGACGCCGGTCTGCAATATCGGATAGGCGAATTCCTTACCTTTATCGAACCAATGGGGGACTTTCGAATACCAGGCCAGCCAGTTGAATGCCGTTCCCTGATGCTCGCCCTGCTCCATCGCCAGGATGGTCTTGCTCGACCCCTTGTAGCCGGCGATCTGTTTGATTTTCAGACCGAGCATGGATTTCATCATCGCCGGGATCAGGAACGCCGTCGATCCCGGGCCGGTGTTGCCGGAAATCACTTGTTTGGTCCGCATGTCCTGCCATTTCCGGACGCCAGTATCACTGCGCACCACGAAAATCGTGTTGGTCTGATTGGTGGCGCCGAGCCAGGTAAAGTCCTGGGATTTGAAGCGCACCTTTTTTGGCCGCAATAGCTGCGAGACCACCGACGAATCCGGTGGTACCAGGAAATGATAGCCACCTTTTGGCATGGCGTTGTATGCGAAATTGGCCATCTTGAGACCGCCGGCGCCGGGCATCGACTTGACGATAAGCTTTGGATGTCCCGGGATGTGCTTGGTCAAATGCTGTGCCATGGTTCGGGAATATTTGCCGTAGGTGCCGCCAAAACCGAAGCCGATATAAATGGTGATGGTCTTGCCGCTATAGAAATCCTCGATTTCACCGGCAGCCGCGGTGTTGGACGACGGGGCCGTCAAAAACAGGACCAACGCAGAAGCCAGTCCAATTGCGATTTTCTGAAACATGTCATTCTCCCTGTTGCCGTAATATGACGGACCGGCTGTGACGCATTCTTGAGCGCTGCCGCCATTATCCAATCGATGCACGTGGACCCGAATTGCGCATCATAATTACCAGTTTCGTTAGACCGGGTTCTGGTTTCCTAAGTTGTAACCCTCAAACGCTATCATTTGAAATAATATTTATCGAACTTTGTCCCGAAATTCACTTCCCCGGATTTCAGCGGCTAAAACAGGTTGGCCCATTCGATGGTACGAAGGACCGGAAAAAAATTTCCGATAACCGATAGTGGCCAAGTGACCAGCAGAACCTTGTGGAACAGGAAATAGGAGCCGAACCACAGTGGCAGCGCGACCGAGAGCACCATCTTCCAGCTCTCGCGTCCCTCGAAGCGCATGTAGCCGACCAGGTACAGGAACATGGCCGGCAACAGCCCGATCAGGAATGACGAGGCGAAGAAAGCCAGCAGCCAGGCGAAATAATTCGCCGCGCGGACGAAAATCGTGCGCACCGAAAGATCGCCGTAGTCGGCCTGGATGTCGAAATGGACATCCTCGTCCTCGGCGGGTCCCAAGGCGCTCCCTTGCAGGGCCTCGGCCTCGGCGCGGCTTTCCGGCGCGATTGCCGCCGGCGCATTGGCCGGCATCAGGAATAACCCGGAAAATATCGCGCCGCCGGTAAAGATGACGCCGCCCCAGCCGATCACAGAAGGCACCAGCCGGGCGCCGAATTCCCATCCGGACGCGATGGTAATGGTGGCCACGAACATTGCCAGGATAGCGAAATTGAAATACATGCCGGGATCGAGGTTTTGGCGCTGGAATGCGATACCCCTGGCAACTTTTTCGCCGGCGCGCCGCCTGGCGATCCAGCGCCGGATGACGGGCGCCAATATTCCGTAGAGTGCCATCAACAGGATGATATCGACCCAGGGAGCGAATGTGCCCTCGCGGAAAATCCACAGCCATTCCCAGCTATAGCGTTCGACGGAAATGAACATGTAACGCTCAACCAACCCGCCGAGAACAAATCCCAGGATCAACGGCGGCCGCGGCCAGCGTAGCCGCTTCATCATCCAGCCGATGAAGCCGAAGATCAGCAGCGCCGATATATCGCCCCAGGAATTTTGCCCCTGGAACGCGCCAATATAGGTAATGGCCAATACCACCGGCGCCAAAATCCCGATACGGACCAGGGCGACCTTGGCCAACTGGTTTGCAAACAGAAAACAGATGCCGGCGCCAAGGACGTTGGCGATGGCGACCGACCAAACCAGCGTGTAGGTAATATCAAGCCGCTTGGCCAGCAACTCCGGTCCCGGCACCAGCCCATGAATGAGAAAGGCGCCGAGGATCAATGCCATCGAGGCCGAACCGGGTACGCCGAAGGCGATAGTCGGAAGAAGCGCGCCGCCTTCCTTGGCGTTGTTGGAGGCCTCGGACGCAATAACGCCGCGCACGTCGCCCTTGCCGAAGGTCTTGCCGGAATCCTTGATCGAACGGACCGCGTGGCCGTAGGCGATCCAATCGATGATCGAGGCGCCGATACCGGGTATGGCGCCGAGGCCCGAGCCGATGCTGGCGCAACGCAGCACCAGCCACTTGTTGCGGAAGACGTCTTTCACGCCCTCCCATTGGGACCAGCGCGAGCCGGCGTTGGCGCCGCCTGAGATGGATTGGCGGGTGATCACCATGTCGGCGATCTCGGGGATTGCGAACAGGCCGAGGGCCAGCGGCACGACCGGCAGGCCGTCATAGAGGTAGATCGTATCGAAAGTCCATCGAAGGGTGCCGGTCTGCGGGTCGTCGCCGGCGGTCGCCACCATCAGCCCAATGCAGGCCGCCGCCAACCCCTTCAAGGGCGTCGAGCCCGAGAGCACCGCAACCAGCGACAAGCCGAAGACGCAGATGGCCAGCAGTTCCGGCGAGCCGATCTGTAATATGATCGGGCGAATGATGGGAATGGCAAGGGCAAGCAGCATCGCCCCGTAAAGTCCGCCAATCACCGAGGCGGTGAAAGCCGCCCCAAAGGCCCGGCCCGCTTCGCCATTGCGCGCCATCGGATAGCCGTCAAGGATCGTCGCCGCCGAACCAACGGTCCCGGGCACGCCAAAAAGGACCGCCGGGATGGTATCCGAGGTCACCACCACCGCCTGCAACCCCATCATGAAGGCCAGCGCCGTGAAGGGGTCCATATTGAACGTAAATGGCAGCAACAGCGACAGCCCGACCAGCCCGCCGAGACCCGGAATAACACCGAGGACCAGGCCTATGAGCACGCCAAGGGCGAGGAAGGACAAGCGCATCGGATCGGACAATGCGATGGCGGCGGTAATCGCCATGTCAATCATATTGCCGTCCATTTATTAAGCGTCCCTGTCGATTATAATTATATGGAGTTTCGCCGCCGGTATTCCTTGCACAGAACAAAGTATTCGGCGGCCATTTTAGAGAAAGTTGATCTGATGGCAATCGTTGAAAATAAAATCGCCGCCGCCGTTAAAGAGCCACGCCGTCTGGCTTTGCAAACGTGCCAGCCAATTGTTGAAGAAAGAGGAAAAGAATTTCAAAATTCGGCGACGATTAGCCAGCTTGCGGCGGCCTTCATCCCCCTTTCGGCTTACCGATGCGGACTACGTAGAAGCCACTATAGGTTCCGGTTGATGGATTGATGGTATTATCCCGCCATCGTATTCGAAATTCCCTAAAATGCCGCCAAGGCACCCCCGAGCAAACTGGCGGCTTTTTCTGTAGGGCCAAGGTGCCGAACGGCTTCCGTATTTAAAAATACACCAAGTTTATTGGGATCAAGAATTTGCCGAAAATTACCAAGACGAAGGTCACCACAGGCGTTATTTGGGTGGAAGTGCCCGAGGCTGGGATGTCCATTCTTTGCGGTTGCCCGGAAGACGCGGTCAAGCATTTGATGCAGCGCGGCTTCATTGAGACAACCGAAAAAGACGGGGTTCAATTTGAAACCGGACCCAACGCCATCCTGCTGTCGGATTTGCCGATCCAGAATGGCGCCTTTTGCAACCTGTCGGAATTTCCGGTTCTGCAGATGCTCTACCGGCAAGGCATGCTGCTACCCAATCATCCCAACAACACCGGTATGCGCCCGCTACTGCTCGGCTCCGAAGGGCAGGTGAAGGCGCAGATGCAATATATCTACCGGGGCAATTACGGCCTGATCTCGAAGGCTGAAATCATGGCCGCCGGGATGAGTGCAGAGAGCGCCGAGTTGATCATGGACATGAAGTCCAAGTTCGCTTTCGGCAATATCCGCGCAACCGAGGAATTGCTCGATTCGCATATTGTTGACGCCGCGCCCAGAGAAATCCGGAACGGCGTCATGATCTGCCGCATTGGCACCAATATTTTTGAATTTACCTATGAGGATGAGATCATCATTGTCGATCTCAACCTGCCCCAGGGGCAAAAGTATCGCTCGCCCTATCCGCTTGGATTTCAGAACATCAGCCGCGAATATTTCGCCGTCATCCATTCCGGCCAGGGCGATGGCTGGGACGTCAACCGACCTTCGATGTCGTCCATATTGGTATATCAGGGCAAAATTTATCTGATCGATGCTGGACCCAATGTGGAATACAGCCTGACCGCGCTCGGTATCGGCATCAACGAGATCGAGGGGATTTTCCACACCCATTGTCACGACGATCATTTCTCCGGTCTGACCACACTGATGCGCGCCGATCACCGCATCAAATATTTCGCGACGCCGGTGGTCCGCGCCTCGGTGTTCAAGAAGCTGGCGGCGCTGATGTCCAAGGACGAGAGCCTGATTTCCTCTTACTTCGATGTGTTCGATCTGGATTTCGATACCTGGAACGATATCGAGGGATTGGAGGTGCGACCCTTCTTGTCGCCGCACCCGGTGGAAACCAGCGTTCTCAGCTTCCGCACATTCTGGGAAGGGCGCTACCTTACCTATAGCCACCTCGCTGATATCGCGTCTTTCAAGGTTATGCGCGATATGATCGACGCGGTGCCGGCGGAAAATAGCTTCGATCAGTCCCGCTTCGAGGCGGTGCGCCAGGAATATCTGGCCAAAGTGGATTTGAAAAAGATCGATGTGGGCGGCGGCATGATTCATGGCGCGGCCGAGGATTTTCTGGAAGATACGTCGGATAAAATCATCCTGTCGCATCAATCGGAGGCGTTGACCAGTTCGCAGAAAGAAATCGGCTCCAGCGCGCCCTTTGGCATGGCCGATGTGTTGATCGCCGATCAATCGGACAATATGCGGCGCATAGCCTTTGAATTTTTAAGAGCCAATTTCCCCGATATCGAAAAGCATCATTTTCGCACCATGCTGAACAATCAGATTGTCGAGTTTATGCCGGGCACGATCATTTTGAAAAAGCGCCAGGTGAACGACGATATATTCCTGATCCTCACCGGCAATGTCGAACAGATCAATTCCGAAGAAAGCTATTATAACGCTATTTCCGCTGGCGGCATGGTTGGCGAATATTCCGGCATTCACGGCTTTTAGTCGCTTTATACCTACCGGACCATCGGCTACGTGATCGCGCTGCGGCTGCCATCCAAATCGTTTTCCGAATTTATAGGGCGCACCAATTTGGGTGCGCGCGTCGAGAAGATGCATGAGTACCGGGAATTTCTGAACCGCACCTGGCTGTTCGGCGGATCGATTTCACCGGCGGTCCAGAACCGAGTGGCAGATCAGATGATCCGGCACAGCTACGAAGGCGAGAACGAGCGGATCAAGGCAGGCAAGGCGCGCTCCATATTCATCGTCGCCAGCGGTACCTGCCAGCGGCTGGTTAACGGTGCGGTGGTGCAAACCCTGATCACCGGAGATTTCTTTGGCGAAGAGACGATCCTCTTCGACAAGAACCTGACCGACGAGTACCGGTTAGTCGAGGGCGCCAAGTTGTTCGAAGTCCCGGCCGAGGCGATTTCAAATATCCCCGCCGTCATGTGGAAGCTGCTGGAGCGGCACGAGAAAAAGACCAACGTGATCGCCGCCGAGGCGCCGGCCGAGTTGGCTTTGGTGGTTTAGACGCGCCTGCGTCAGGTTTTGGTGTCACTTAAATGATCTGTGATGAGGCCAAAGAAATCATCGTCGCCCAAAAACTGCCAGCCCATGTGGCGCCCGCAACTCCCACATAGGGCAATGCGCCAGGCGTAACCCGGAAACCATGTGAACTCGGTCGATGTATCGCCGCCGGGCGTGGCCCCAGGCGCATCCGAATAACATCCGATTTGAAACAATTGGCCGGCCGGATTGAACACTGTGTGTGCATGATCACCCCGGCGCGATATTTGCCAGCTTGTCCGGGTGATCAGGTGGCCACAGTCGGAACAATAAAGCGCATCATCCGTGGCTTCGGCGATTTCTCCGCCAGCCTCGTCTTCGGGTTTGGTTTGCAGCATGGCTTTGCCCCTAAATAAGGGCGGGGGTTAGGCGGGCGTTAGAAGTAGATGCGCACGCCCCGGTCGGGGGGCAGCGTGCCCTCGATCAAGATGGTGCGTTCCATTTCCCGGTCGCCTTCTTTTGGCGGTATCACCGAGACCGCCATATTGGTTGGATCGGACGCATCGGACACCATGTTGTAGCGAATGAACATCTGTCCTTGTTCGGGGACGCTGATATCCATTTTCTGCTTGCCACGGTTGAAGGTAATGGTGTGCTTGCCGGTTTTTACGTCCCGGTAAAAACCGGTGCCGCTATGAAAATCGGCGACTTCCTTGCCATCGAAAACGAAGGTGAAGGGAAAAAACATGGTCAGCGGGTTGCGGTTCCGATAAACGAAAATACGGCCCTTGCCGGGATCGATTTCTTCCAGCCATAGCTTGGCGTCGCCATAGGGCGGTCGCCCGGCGCAAGCTGATAGCGCAAGCCCGAAAAGAAAAATTCCCAGTACCGACAGACGTGGTTTCATGCTTGGTGCCCCTCAATCACAGGCGCGAATATACCGGACCAAATGCTATCGAAACAGTTAATTTTACCATTTTCCTGATTTCGGCACTTTTTTGGCTCCATGGTTTGCCTATTTCGCCGTCGAAACGCCAAAGATTCGCTTCGCCCGCTGGCGGCTGTTCAGCGCGGTAAGGGACCGGTAGAAGTCCAGGTTGTTCTTGACCTGCTCGCGGTTGAGATCACGGCGCAGCAAAATAGCGGCATCGTCGAAGCGGCCCATCATGCCAAGAACCAGGGCCAGATTGTTGCGATTGGTCGCCGTCGCCGCCGGGCTGTTGATCACTTTGCGCAAGATGCTGATAGCGTCGCCATATTCGCCGCCGAGGGCCAACGACATCGCCAAATTGTTTTGCAGCGCCAGATGATCCGGTGCCCGCTCCAACCCATCCAGGTAATTGTTCTCAGCCGCCTGATGCCGCCCGGTCAGGTTAAGCGCGACCCCAAGCCCGTTATAGGCATCGATATTGGCCGGATCGCCAGCCAGCGCCATTTTATACTCGGCCACCGCCAAGTCGCTTTCGCCGGTATTGATCAAGGCCTTGCCGAGGCCGAGGCGCGCCTCCGTGGCTTTGCCATCCAAGGTTATCGCCTGACGGTAGGCGCTGGCGGCGCCCGGATGGTCGCCCAAGGCCGCCAAGGTTTTGCCGAGACGCAATAGCGGCACCGTGGCCGATGGGTTCATGCCATGGGCGCGGCGGTAAAAATTGGCAGCCGATATTAAATCGCCACCTTTTTCGGTTACCGCCGCAACGCGCATGATCTGGTTATAGCCGGCCGTTTCCTGCTCGCCGCGGCGCTCATCGGCATCCGGTATAGGCCCGCCGCAAGCGGCCAGCAATATAACGAACCCGAACGTAGCCGGGCGGAGATTCCAGTGGTAAAGCTTGGTCATGGCGGCACTTGACCAGACCCGGCGAATTTTCGCCACTCAAATTTACAATTCGGGGCATATTTCTACGTATCTGTTCTAACTTGCGAAATTACAGCATGGCAATTATAAGCGCTATGTGGACGATCCTTATCTCGATATAGCCAAACTGATTGAACGTCTGCACCGGCGATTTCTTGATGTGGTGCGGGCCGAGCTAAATCAACTGGGCTACCGCGACCTGACCCCGGTCCAGGCAATGCTGCTGACCAATATCGGCACCGAGGAAATTGTTATCCGTGAATTGATCGAGCGCGGCTATTACCAGGGCTCGAACGTCTCCTACAATATGAAAAAACTGGTCGAGGGCGGCTATATCGAGCAATCGCGCTCGCCCCACGACAAACGTTCGGTGCGCATCAAGCTGACCGAAAAATCGCGCGCCATCTGCGAAAAAATTGAAGAGCTGGAAGTCGCCAATGGCGAGGCGCTGATGGCCGCCGGGGTTACAAAATCCGATGTCGAGGCTCTGCGCGAGACTTTGCGCAATATCGAACGTGTTTGGAGCGATCTTATCCATTACGGACGCGGGTAAGCTCGACGTTGCTGGCGCCAGCGCCGGCGTTAAGGATTTCGTAAATTTTGGCTCTGTAAATTGAACCCAGCGGGGTGCGCCAGATTGGGGCGCCCTTGGAGGGACGAGCCAAAATTCAGGCCTTTGGCTGGCGGGGGGTGCCGGCAGGGGCTGAAATGGATTTAGGCGCATCGTTACGGGATACCGATGTCCGAGTTATTTGATCCACCTAGCCAGCCGGCGCCGGAACAACCAGGCCAGCCTGCAAGCCCGCCCGGAGCCGCGCCCGCGCCAGCCCCCGCGCCGCTGCAGGGTGATAGCCGGGATAGCGCAACCCAACCAGCTGCGGCGGGAAACGCCTGGCTGCGACCGCTAATTATCGTGGTGCTGGTGATTGGCGTTCTCGGCGGCGGCGGTTATTTCGCCTGGCAGCGGGATGTGTTGCCGGTCCCGGGCCACATTGTGCAAACTACGTCTCAATTGGCCGGCAAGATCACCACCCAGGTGCAATCCCAGGTGAAACGATTAAGTGACTGGTTTACCGGCGACGGTAGCGGGCCCGCGCAAGAACCTGATGCCCCGCCCGAAAAGCCTCTGGCAAGTGCAGAGGCCGACCGTCTGCGGGCGGATTTGGCGGCGGCCAAGACACAGCTTGCCGATCTTATCACGTCGGAAGACGTGGCCGCTCTTGCGGCAAAGGCCAAAGATATCAAGGATGAAATCGCCGGACTAGAAGCCGAAGCCGCCGCTGGTTTGAAGGAAACCACCGATCTTGCCGCCCGCAAGATTGGTTTGGATGCCGAGCTGGAGGACCTAAAAAAGAGCCAGGACGATGCCGCATCGGCGCTGGAGGAAATCCGCATCGAGCAAGAAGCGATCCGCGACGATATCGACAGCCGCCGCAAGCAGTCGCTTCGGGTCATCCGCCGCTTCGAGAAGGTGAAGGTGGAAATCAAGGCGCGCATCGAGGAAAACGACAATTTGAAGGCCGACGGCGAGGCGTTAAGCTCCGAAAAAGAGGCGCTGACCGGCGAGGTTGAGACCCTGAACAATAGCATTGAAGCAAGGAAGCAGGTGCTGATCGATCTGGCCGGCCGCCTGTTGGCAGTCATCGATCAGGCAGGCAAGCAGCGCGAGAGCACCCTCGTCGCCCTCGCAGAGATGGAGGAATACCGACAGTCCCATATCGAGCGCCTGGATATCCTGCGCAAGGAATATATCAAGATTGCGGCCCGCAATGTAGGCATCAAGCGCGACCGATACCGCGATATCGCCGCCGATGTGAGCGGCGATAGCAAAGATTTCGAAGAGCAGACATTGGAAAAGCCAGAGGAGGCATCGGCCCTCGACGAGATCGCCGAGCTGGTTAAAAAATTACAGGTCGATGTGGCGGGCGTGGACGAGAATACGGTGCCGGAATCCACCGGCTCGCCAGATGCAGAGCCGGGCAACGATGCCGATCAGGATCTGCCGTCAGCGGATAAGGACGCGGAAAACGATTCCGATCAGGAACTGCCGCCTCCGGATGTAGATGCCGGCAATGATTCCAATCAGGAGCTGCCGCCCCTGGACAAGGACGCGGGCAACGATCCCGACCAGGAATTGCCGCCGCCGGATGCGGATACCGGCAACGATCCCGATCAGGAACTGCCGCCGCCGGATGCCGATCCCGATGGCAATCCGGACGAAGCTCCACCGCCGCCTTAAGATATTTGGGCCGCCAGGAAAGGCTCATCTGAATGGCCTAAAAATAGATGGAAACCGTCATTTACGCGGCTCCCATATTCGTCTATAGGAAACCCTATAATTATCACCCGAAGTGGTGAATCTTGGGTCTGAAATAGCGTGTGGTGGGACGAAAATTATGGGTTCAATTGAGGGCCGTAAAAAGAAAACGGCCAAATCCTCTGGCGAGAAAAAGCGTAACCGAGACGCGGACGGTCTTTCGGGTGCGGTCGAGCTTTCCGATGAAATCGATTTGGAATCGGGAACTATCACGGTCGATACGTCGGCCCCGGAAACAACCGTATCGACCAGCGAAATTCTTCAGGAAAAAGATGCCGGCGCCGGCGATGCCCTGATCAAGGGCCAGGCGGGCAAGGTCTATATTCTGGATTTGAAACCGATCTTTAAGGCCATCGGTACGACCACCGGCGAAAAACCGGCGCGCAGTCTGGTGCGGTTTTGCGAAACTTTGTTGTCGCGCACCATTGGCCATGACGGCACCTACACCTGTCAGGACGATGAGATATTTTTCTTTCAGTTGAAGAAATCGGACGGCGATGGTTTGCGCATGGCATCCAAGATCGTCAACGAATTGGGCGTCCAATTTTTGCGCGGCGGCTTCAATGCGGAAGAGCTTATCTCCGAGGTGTTGGGGGTGGTCGACGCCGCCGACGCCATGGGCGAGGACGGCAGGATCGATCCCGATAAATCGTTGCAGGCCCTTAGCCGGGAACAGGAACGAGATTTGGAGCTCAATCGCATCTGGGCGCCGACCGGAGAGGTTGAAGAGGTCGCCGAAGCGACGCAGGAATGGCACGAGGGTGTCAAGGACCTTCGTCCCGCTGGAAAAAGGGTCAAGCGGGACACCCAAAGGCGCAAGAAAAAACGGCCGATTGCCGGACCCGACCGGCGCCGCAAAACCCGCGGGCGGCGCGATACCGATAAATCGAACGCGTCGGTCTGGTAGCTTTACACCGCTTTATTTTCAGCCATGAATTTGCCGACGGCGCCTTCGACCACCGTTCCTTTGAAGAAGTCCGGATTCATGCTGGTGTGCATTTCCACCACGTTCGAGAATGTGAAATCGCGGAAATCGTCGCCTGTTATATAGTCGCGTTCGACCATTTCGTAGGCTTCGACCATTACTTTGGTCATGTCCGGCACATCCCAATGGCCGATGTCTGAGCCGATGATCGCCTTTAATTTAAGCCCATAATGATTGAGCTTGGTATCGAAGCCGACGGCGGTCATGCGGTCGTCGGCTTCAGATCCGAAATAGAAATTATCGTTGAAGATGCGGCAGATATCTTCCGGGCCTTCGATGCCCGCCGGGGTGAAGTCATCGACCTCTTCGGGCGGCACAAACAGTTGCGACGATGCCGGGTGATGGGGATTTCCCCGGATGCGTTCCGGGGTGAGGTATTCGTTGCCGTATTTTTCGAACATCTCGACCAGTAAATCCACATTCAGCTTGGCTGGATCCAAGTTCTTCGACAAGGCTTCCAGGCTGCGCTTTTCCCAATATTCAAAAAGGCTGTTGAAAAGTTGCGACGCCCAGCCCGTGCCGCCCTCCAGAAACGCGAATTTGAGGGTCGGGAAACGCTTGGGTACGCCGCCGAACAATAACGAGCGGCAGAAATAATCGCTTCCCTGGCCAAACGAGCCGAGGGAATTGAAGGCGTAGTTGCTGGGCGAGCCGTGCGTCGAGCCGCGCCCGCGAAAGCCATCATGGCAAGTGGGGGCGACGCCCAATTCGACGCATTTCGCCCATACCGGATCGTACGCGTCGCCCACATCCATGGCCGGGCTGGTTGGCGCCAGCGTCCAATGCGCAAGATGCGGTGCTTCTTTCAATACTTCGGGCGCGGGGCGGTTGATCAAGGTGTTCATGACAATCGCCTTCAAGCCCAGCTCGCCGATGGCGAAATCCAACTCTGCCATCGCCTCCTCCGGCTTGTCCATGGGGATCAAGGCCACCGGAGTTAGCCGGTCGGACACATCTTTGAACATATCCGCATAGAGCATGTTCATGGCCCGGTACACCACCGGGCGCAATTCGTCGTCGCGCGTGCGCAGAACCCGTAAAGCATGCGTTCCATACACAACCCCGAAATCGATCCCAGCTTCATCCAGCCGATTGTACATAAGCTTTGGCAGCATGGCGGTTGCTCGGTCGATGGTGGCCGGGCCGGAATTGCCGACCCAGACCGCGAGCCGCTTCGAGCTGGTGGTATCGGCGGAGAGTGCCGCCTCGTAACGGGCAGCGATATCGGCACCGCCCACCTGCTTAACGAAATCGAGAATCGCGAATGTGGTTTCGATCATGTGGCCATCGGCGTCGACTATTGGATGGTCCAGTTTGGCGCGAATATCGGCGCCGGTCAGATTGCTGTCGTGATTTGTCATAGCTCGCTGCCTCCCCTCGGCTGTACATATATTACCGGCAATCTGCGGTCAGCCGCAACCGGCCCTGTTTAAGTACCGATTAGACCAAAGCGCCGTTTAGGATTTGCGGCTGGTCAGGCACATCGGCGATGGAATTGAGGCAAAGAACCGGATAGGCGTTGGTGGCTAGCGCAGCTGCGGTATCGCGTTCATTGCCGCGCGATCCGTGGCCGGTGGCCACTTGGACGCCGCCAGCCAGCCCGCCATTCAGCCCAGCGCGCACATCGGACGCACGGTCGCCGATGATCCAGGACGCGGCCAGATCCAGCCCAAGCAGCCCGCCGGCCAGCACCAGCATGCCGGGATTGGGTTTGCGCGAAGGATGGTCCGGGTGCTGGTAGGGCGGGCGCGCATCGGCGTGGTGCGGGCAGGCGAACACCGCGTCCAGATGAACGCCGGCGGTGCCCAGCATCTCGGTAATTTTTGCCTGCACGGCAATGAAATGGATCCAATCGTAATAGCGCCGCCCGATGCCGGCCTGGTTGGTCACGACGACGACGGCGATGCCTCGGGCGTTGGCGCGGCCGATCACGTCGGCGGCGCCATCGATCAGGCGCGCGTCCTGGGGTCGGTGCAGATAGTTGACTTCCTCCACCAGAACGCCGTCCCGGTCGAGGAACAGCGCCGCCCGGCCTTCGGTTGCGCCGCGGGGGCTTTTAACTTCCGACCAAAGTCCGGCCTCGGTCAAATGGCTTTCGAGATCGCTATCGTTCATATCATTTTACAGAATTTTAGAGCCGCATGTCATTGGGGTGTACTAGCCTCTTGGTTCGGGTTATGCAATTGACATGCCGGATAAGACATTGCGATCCACCGTAGCAACCAGGGGGCTCGACCGGGCGCCGCACCGGGCGTTCCTGCGCGGCATGGGGCTGGACGACAAAGCCATCAATCAGCCCTTCGTCGGCGTCGTCACCACGTCCGGGGAAGGCACCCCCTGCACCATGAATTTGGCGCCGCAAGCCGCCGCCGCCAAGGAAGGCGTCAAAGCGGCAGGCGGCACGCCAAGGGAATTCACCACCATATCCGTTTCCGACGGCATTTCCATGAACCATCAGGGCATGAAGTTCTCGCTCATATCCCGCGAAGTGATCGCCGACAGTGTTGAGCTGGTGGTGCGCGGCCACGCCTATGACGGCATCGTCGGCTTCGGCGGCTGCGACAAGAACCTGCCCGGCATCATGATGGGCATGGTGCGCTGCAATGTGCCCTCGGCCTTCATTTTCGGCGGCAGCGCCCTGCCGGGCCGCTGGCGCGGCAAGGATGTCAGCGTCCTCGACACCTACGAAGCGGTGGGCGCCGTGATGACCGGCGACATGGACCTCGCCGAGCTGGACGAATTGGAGCGGGTCTGCCTGCCAACCACCGGCGCCTGCGCCGGGCAGTTCACCGCCAACACCATGGGTATGGTCTCGGAAGCCTTAGGCCTGGCGCCGCTCGGCTCTTCGATGATCCCCGGCGTTCACGAGGCGCGCGCCGAGGTTGCCCGCCGCGCCGGAGAAATGGTTGTGGAGATGATCAACGCCGGCGGACCGCTGCCCAGAGATTTGATCACCCGCGCCAGCTTGGAGAACGCCGCCGCCGTGGTCGCGGCCACCGGCGGCTCCACCAATGCGGGGCTGCATCTGCCGGCCATTGCCCACGAGGCGGGCTTGCGGTTCACCTTGGACGATGTGGCCGATGTGTTTGCACGCACGCCGCTAATTGCCAATCTCAAGCCCGGCGGGCTTTACCATGCCAAGGACGTCTATGACATCGGCGGGGCGCCGGTGATCTTAAAAGCGCTATTGGACGGCGGTCATTTGGACGGCGATTGCCTGACCCTTACGGGTGAGGCTTTGAAAGATGCCTTGGGCGATACACCGGCGCCAGACGGCCATGTGGTGGTGCCCGCGTCCGATCCGATCTCGCCGACCGGCGGCGTCGTGGTGTTGAAGGGCAATCTCTGCCCGGACGGCGCATTGCTGAAAGTGGCCGGCCTGGCAAATCTGGTGCATGAAGGCCCGGCGCTGGTGTTCGAATGCGAAGAAGACTGCATGGCGGTCATCCGCTCCCGAAATTACGCCGAAGGCTCGGTCATCGTGATCCGTAACGAAGGGCCGAAAGGCGGGCCCGGCATGCGCGAAATGCTCGGCGTGACCGCGCTGATTTACGGCCAGGGTATGGGCGAGAAGGTGGCATTGCTGACCGATGGCCGCTTTTCAGGCGCCACGCGGGGCATGTGCATCGGCTATGCGTGTCCCGAAGCCGCATCGGGCGGCGCTATCGCGCTGATCCGCAACGGCGATATGATCCGCATAGATGGCGAAGCGGCGACAATTTCGGTGGCTTTGAGCGATGCTGAGCTGGAGAATCGGCGCCAGGACTGGACGCCGCCCGACGCTTCAAAACTGGCTGGGGCTTTGCAGAAATATGCGGTTACCGTCGGTCCTGCCAATCTTGGCGCGGTCACCCATGCGGGCGGCGTTGTCTGGGAGCATGAGGAACGCATCGGGGTGGATACGGAATGAGCGAAACGCCCAGGCTCGGTTTTGTCGGGTTGGGCCTGATGGGTGCACCGATGACGGGGCGGCTGTTGGCGGCGGGCTATGCCGTCACCGTCTGGAACCGCACCAGGGCCAAGATCGAACCGCTTCTGGAAATGGGCGCCGTGGAAGCCGATGGCCCGGCGGCGGTCACGGAGGGCTCGGATTTCGTCCTTATGTGCCTGACCGATGCGGACGCGGTGGAGGCGGTGGTCTTCGGCCCCGGCGGCGTTAGCGAAGCAGCGAAGCGGGGCCAAATTTTGGTGGATTTTTCCTCCATGGCCCCTGACCGTGCGCGCGCTATGGCCGGGCGGCTCAAATCGGAAACCGGCATAGGCTGGATCGATGCGCCGGTGTCCGGCGGCGTCAAGGGTGCGGGCGAGGGCACGCTTGCTATTCTGGCGGGCGGCGATGGGGAAGACATCGAGCGGGTGCGCCCAGTGTTGGCGCATCTCTCCCAGCGCGTCACCCATATGGGCCCCACGGGCGCCGGCCAGGTGACCAAGCTTTGCAACCAGGTGATCGTCGGCAGCAATATCGCCACCATCGCCGAGGCGGTGCGGCTGGCCGAAGCCTCCGGCGTGGACGCGAAAAGCTTAAGCGAAGCCTTGGCCGGCGGCTTTGCCGATTCGGCTCCTTTGCAGATTTTTGGGCCCCGCTTCGCCGGGCGGGTGACAGAACCGTTGCTCGGCCACGTCCATACCATGCTGAAAGACCTGGACGCGGCCAATGCGCTTGGCGCCGCCAATCTGGCGCCGCTGACCATGGCGGCCACCGCCGCCGAGATGCTCCGCCGCGCCGCCGCCAACGGATATGCGGAAGAGGACATCGGCAATATTATGGAATTATTGGGAAGCCATGAGCCAAAAACTTGAAAATATTCAAGCCTGCGTGTTCGACGCCTACGGCACGTTGTTTGACGTCAACGCCGCCGCCGCCCATTGCGCCGACGAGCTCGGCGACAACTGGCAGATCTTGGCCGAGATATGGCGCGGCAAGCAGCTGAGCTACACCTGGCTGCGCACCCTGATGGACGAATATGTGGATTTCGAGGCTGTGACCGCGGACGCGCTTGATTACGCCATGGCCAGCCTTGGCATCGAAGATGATGGACTGCGCGCCCGGCTTTTGGCCCTTTATTTGGAACTGGACGCCTATCCGGAAGCCGCCGGCGTCCTTGGCGAGTTGCAAGCGAAGGGCTTGAAGACGGCAATCCTGTCCAACGGCAATCCGCGCATGCTGGAAGCGGCCACCAACCATGCGGGGTTGGCGAACAAGCTGGATGCCGTCATCAGCGTCGATGCAATCCGTATCTATAAGCCCAGTTCAGCCGTCTACCAGATGGCCGTCGATCAGCTGTCCTGCCCGGCCCAATCTATCTGTTTTATGTCGTCCAACGCCTGGGACGTGGCCGGCGCGGCCAACTTCGGATTTCAGGTTTTATGGGTCAACCGGTTCGGACAACCGGCGGAGCAATTGCCGGGCAAACCAGCGGGCGAGATAACCGATTTGAGCGGATTGCTGAGTTGGATTTGATTTCCAGGGTCAGCAGACTATATGACTTAAATAGTTCTTTAAGACGTGGCCGGTATTATCAAATACTCTGGTGACTTGGTAAAAAACCAAGCGTCGTAATTTGGTGGGAGAAGGCTGAATGGCCGAGGCAGTGGATATCCTGTTCATCAATCCCGGTGACAGGAAGCAGACCTATCAAGATTTGGGCGACGAGTTTTCGGCCATCGAGCCGCCGGTGTTCGCCGGGCTCTACGCCACGTATGTGCGCGGCAAAGGATTAAGCGCCGCCATCTATGACGCGCCGGCCATGGGTGCCAGCGCCGATATGGTGGCCCGCGTGGCGACCGAGGATTTCAATGCTAAACTGATTGTAATCGTGGTCTATGGCTTGCAGCCCTCGGCCTCGACCCAGAACATGAGCGCCGCCGGCGCCATCGCCGAAAAAATCCGCGACGCGGACCCGGAAGCCAAGATCATGATGACCGGCACCCATCCGTCGGCACTGCCGTTGCGCACCATGCGCGAAGAGGCGGTGGATTTCGTTTGTGATCTGGAAGGCCCGGCGACCATCTACAAGACCCATCAGGCCATCCAATCCCGGGCCAACGATTATTCCGGCGTGCCCAGCCTGTGGTGGCGGGACGGGGGCAAAATTATTCCGCCGACTAGCGCAGAGCCGTTGATCACCAATCTGGACGAGGAAATGCCCGGCATCGCATGGGATTTGCTGCCCATGGACCGCTACCGGGCGCACAACTGGCACAGCTTTGATCATATCGATGAGCGCTCACCCTACGCTTCCATCCATACCAGTCTGGGCTGCCCTTATCATTGTTCCTTCTGCTGCATCAATTCGCCGTTCGGCAAATCGTCGTACCGTATGTGGAATCCGGAAACTGTGATCAAGGAAATCGATTTCCTGGTGGAAAATTTCGGCGTCAAAAATATCAAATTCGTGGACGAGATGTTTGTGCTTAATAAACGCCATGTGCACGGCATTTGCGATTTGCTGAAAACGCGGGATTACGATGTCAATATCTGGGCCTATGCGCGGGTGGATTCGGTGCAGGACGAGTTTCTGGATGGGCTGAAAGCCGCCGGTGTCAACTGGCTTTGCCTCGGCATCGAAAGCGCTTCCGATCACGTGCGCGACGGCGCGCTCAAGAAATACGGCAACGACGATATCATCGACGTGGCACGGCGCATTCAGGGCGCCGGCATCAACATTATCGGCAATTATATCTTCGGGCTGCCCGACGACAATGTGCCGCGCATGCAGGAAACCCTGGATCTGGCGCTGGAGCTTAATTGTGAGTTCGCCAATTTCTATTCGGCTATGGCCTATCCGGGCTCCCAGCTTTACGATTCTGCCGTCGCCGGCGGGCTGGAGCTGCCCGACACCTGGCAGGATTTCTCTCAGCACGGCTACAACGCCAAGCCGCTGTCCAACGATCATTGCAGCGCTGCCGATATTCTAGAATTCCGCGATAACGCCTTCGATACCTATTTCACCCACCAGCCATATCTGGATTTGGTGAATAACAAGTTTGGCCCGGACGTGGTTGATCATATCGAACGCATGCGCGCCATCCCCCTGGCCCGCAAATTATTGGAAGAGCGCAACGCCGCTTAACATTAGAACGGGAAGACAAAAATCGTGAACATAAACGATCTCGAAGACAAGGCGCTTTGGTTGCGCCAGGAATTGTGGGAAATGGCCATGCGCCAGAAGAAGGGCCACATCCCATCCAGCTATTCCTGCGCCGACATCGTCACCGCTCTCTATTACGGCGGCGTGCTGAACTACAAGGCTGGCGATCCCGACTATGCGGACCGGGACCGGGTGATCGTATCCAAGGGCCACGCGGCCATGGTGCTCTATCCGGTGCTCGCCGATCTCGGCTATTTCCCGGCCGACGAGCTGAAGCGCTTTACAGAACCGGGTGGCCTCCTTGGCATGTACGCCGATTTCCGCATTCCGGGGATCGAGGGCATATCGGGCTCCCTCGGTCACGGACTCGGCATGGGCGCTGGCTTTGCCCTGGCGGCGCGCCAGGATGGCCATGACTACCGCACCTTCGTGATCCTTGGCGACGGCGAATGCTACGAAGGATCGATCTGGGAATCGGCCATGTTTTCCGCCCATCACAAGCTGGATAATCTGGTGGCCATCGTCGATCGGAACGAATTATGCATTTTGGGGCGCACCGAGGATTTGGTGGCGCTCGGTGATCTGGAAGACAAATGGCGCAGCTTCGGCTGGAATGCGATCTCTATCGATGGCCATGATTTTGCCGAGATCGGTGATGCTTTTGCCAAGCTGGATAAATTGGATGGCCGGCCCCTGGCGATCATTGCGAATACGGTCAAGGGCAAGGGCGTGTCGTTCATGGAAGGCCGCTCCGAATGGCATAACCGCATGCCATCGGACGAGCAAATGAACACGGCCAGGGGCGAGTTAGGCCTTGCCGCCGTCCAGGGCGGGGAGGCATAAATGGATATGATGGCTCGCCCTCAATTACAGCGGGACGCGGTGATCGAAACCATCGTTGCTGCGGCGCGCAAAGATAAAGATATCCTCTTTATCAGTGCCGATCTTGGCGCTGCGGCCCTCGACAGTTTCCGCGAAGATTTCCCGGACCAGTTCATCCATGCCGGCATTGCCGAACAGAACATGGTGGACCTCGCCTCCGGCCTCGCGCTCTCGGGCAAGAAAGTGTTCCTCTATGCGATGGCGCCGTTTATTACGGCGCGCTGTTACGAGCAGGTGAAATGCGTCATTGCGTCCATGAACCTGCCGGTGACGCTGATCGCGGTTGGCGTTGGGCTCGGCTACGATCATGCGACGCTGACCCACTTCACGCCCGAAGACATAGCCTGCATGCGCGCGCTGAACGGCATCGAAGTGTTGACCCCGTCGGATGCAAATTCGGCGGCGGCCATCGCCCAAGCCTGTATCGATGATCCCAAGTTTCGCTATATCCGGCTGGAACGCCAACCCCTGGCGGCCCTTTATCATAGCGGCTTCGATGCAGCCCTTAAAGACGGCTTCGGCCATCTGACTGCGGGCAGCCGGGTTGCCATCGTGGCTTGCGGCTACCTCACCCACAATGCCCTGGCGGCCGCCGATGCGCTTCGCGATTCTGGTATCGAGGCCGGCGTGATAGATCTGGTGCGCGTCAAACCTTTGGACGGGGCGAAATTAACAGAGCTGTTCGCCGGCTACGATGCTGTGCTGACCGTGGAAGAGCAATTGCTCGAAGGCGGCATGGGCAGCGCGCTTGCCGAGGCTTTGATCGACGCCGCCGATGGCCGCCGGGCGGTCGTGCCCATCAAGCGGCTCGGTCTTCGCGACGGCTTCGAAGTGGTCAACGGCGATAGGGGCGAGTTGCACCGGCTCTATGGCATCGGCACCGATCAGATCATCACCGCCGCCGAGCATTTGGCCGAGGCGCTGCCCGCATGAGCGGACGCCTCGTCAAGGTCGCGTCCCGCAGCTTTTCCAAACATCCGGTTCTTCGCCGTGAAATCACCGATGCCTTCGCCGATGTGGTTTTCAATGAAAGTGGCGCTACGTTGAGCGGCCAGGCGCTGGTCGATTTCTTCCAAGACGTCGCAGGCGCGGTTATCGGGTTAGAGCCGATTACGGCGGAATTCCTCGATCAATGTCCGGAATTGAAAATCGTATCCAAATACGGTGTCGGCCTCGATAGCGTCGATCAAGACGCATGCCGGGAGCGCGGCGTGGCCATCGGCTGGACTGGCGGCGTCAACCGGCGCGGCGTCGCCGAAATGGCCCTTTGTCTGATGATTGGCCTGATGCGCGGCATCTTGTTTTCCGAGCGGCGCTTGCGGGCAGAGCGGGACTGGAACAAAGATGGCGGCACCCAATTGAGCGGCCACACCGTGGGCATCATCGGTGTCGGCTTCGTCGGCAAGGATCTAGTGGAATTGTTGCGCCCCTTCGATTGCCGCATCCTGGTCAACGATATCATCGATCAGTCTGCTTATTACAAAGAGAACGGTCTAATCGAAGCCTCCAAGGAAGAGATTTTCGAAGCCGCCGATATCATCACCGTGCATACACCGCTGGATGCCTCGACCCGGGGCATGATCAACGGGGCCATGATCGCGCGCATGCAGAAGAGCGCCTATCTGATCAACGTGGCGCGCGGCGGTATCGTTCACCAGGATGATTTGAAACAGGCGCTTAAAGCCGGCAGCATTGCCGGCGCGGCCCTCGACGTGTTCGACGTGGAGCCGTGCGAAGATGTGGAATTTCTAGCCCTTCCCAATCTATATTGTACGCCCCATACGGGCGGATCGGCGGAAGAAAGCATCCTCGCCATGGGGCGTAGCGCGATTGGCCATCTGGCCGAGCATTTCAAAGGGTGAGCCACCATGGATGATAGCAAACCCAAAAAAATTATCGTCTTCGGCGGCGCCGGTTTCCTCGGCTCCTATGTGGTCGAGGAATTGGTTCGGCGCGGCCATGAAGTCACCGTCTATGACCGCAAAGCACCGGTCGGTATCAAGAACGGCTTCCAAGTCATTGAAGGCGATATCATGGATGGGCCTGCCGTCAGTGCCGCCGTTGCCGGGCAAAACGCTGTCTATAATTTCGCAGGCCTCGCCGATCTCAACGATTCCATCGACCGGCCGGTAGAGACGGTTCAATTGAACGTCATGGGCAACCTCAATGTTTTGGAAGCCTGCCGCGCCGCCAAGGTGGAGCGTTTCGTCTATGCCAGCTCGGTTTATGTGTTTTCTCACAAGGGTGCGTTTTACGGCGCGTCGAAAAAATCGTCGGAGCTGATTATCGAGCAATATGGCGAACAATATGGCCTCGATTACACCATCGTTCGTTACGGTTCCGTCTATGGCGAGCGCGCCGATGCGTCCAACCGTATCTACCGGCTGATCCGCCAAGCTTTGACCGAGGGCAAGATCACCTTTGCCGGCGATGGCTCGGAAGAGCGTGAATATATCCATGGCCGCGATGCCGGCAAGCTGAGCGTTGATATTCTGGACGCCGCTTATGCGGGCCAGCATGTGATCCTGACCGGAATCGAGCGCCACCGCTATTCGGATTTGTTGGCGCTGGTGCGCGAAATGCTGAACGGCGAGGTGGATATCGAAATGCTGGATCAGGATTACAAGGGCCACTATGTGATGACGCCCTATTCGTTTTCGCCCACAGTTGGCGTGAAATTGGTCAACAATCCCTCGATCGATTTCGGCCAGGGGGTGTTGGAATGTGTCGAGCATGTCTTCCACGAGTTGCAGGAAGAAGGCGTGCTCAACGGCTCCACCGTACCCAGCCTGTATTCGGAATAGGCGGGCGCAGACGAATGACTTACGAGCTAGCCGCCGACAGTTGGGGCCCGGAAGAGCGCGCTGCTATCGATGATGTGATTGCATCGGGGCGCCTGACCATGGGGCCCAAGGTGGCCGAGTTTGAGCGCGCCTTCGCAGATTACTTCGGACGCAAATATGCGGTTATGGTTAATTCCGGCTCGTCCGCCAATCTGGTTGGCATCGCGGCATTATGCTACCGCAAAGACAACCCATTGCAGCCCGGCGACGAAGTGATCGTCCCCGCTATATCATGGAGCACCACGTATCATCCTTTGCAGCAATATGGATTGAAGCTGCGCTTTGTGGATGTGGAGCTGGACACACTCAATATGGATACGTCCCGGCTCGAAGAGGCCTTGACGCCGAGCACGCGGATGATCGTGGGCGTCTCGATCCTTGGCAATCCAGCCGCGCTCGATGTGATGCGCGCCTTCGCCGATAAACACGGATTGATCTTCTTCGAAGACAATTGCGAATCCATGGATGCCGAACTGGTGGGCCAAAAAACCGGTACCTTCGGCGATATCGGCACATTTTCGACATTCTTCTCCCATCATATCTCGACCATAGAAGGCGGCGTGTTGACAACCGACGATGCCGAGCTGAACGATCTGGCGCGCTCCATCCGTGCCCATGGCTGGACCCGAGACGTGTCCGAAGGTTCAGAGCTGTTTGCGGCACGGGATGATGATTTTTTTGAGGCCTACCGTTTTATTCTTCCCGGCTACAATGTACGCCCGCAAGAGATCAACGCCGCCGTTGGCTTGGTGCAGCTGGCCAAGCTGCCGGCTATGACCGAAATGCGGCGCAAAAATCTAGCGAAATTCCAGAACCTGTTCGAAGGCGATGAGCGCTTCATCATCCAGCGCGAAAACGGCAAATCATCCAGCTTCTGCTTCACCATTATCCTCTCACCCGGCTTGGGATTTGACCGGGATGTGGTGATGGAAGCCTTGAAGGCGGAAGATATCGGCTTTCGTATCATCACCGGCGGCTGCTTCCCGCGTCACGATGTGATCAAATATTTCGATTATGAACTGCTTGGCGAGATGACCAACGGTGATCTGGCCCACGACCGGGGCTTTTTCGTCGGCAACCATCCGTTCGATCTGGGCACGGAAATTGATGCGCTGCACCGGATACTGGACGCAGCCTGCAAATGAAGGAACGATAGCTACATGGCGGACAAATTGAAAATTCTGGTGACTGGCGGGGCCGGCTATTTGGGATCCACCTTGGTGCCCATGCTGTTGGCGGATGGCAACCAGGTGACCGTGCTCGATAATTTCATGTTTGGCCAAGCAAGCCTTGCCGCCGTCTGCGCCGATGAAAAATTCCAAATGGTGCGCGGCGATGCCCGCGAAAAAGACATCGTGGCGCCGCTCGCCAAGGACGCTGACCTGATCATACCGCTCGCCGCCCTGGTGGGCGCGCCCATGTGCAAGAACGACCCGCTTGGCGCCACGTCGATCAACCGGGACGCGGTGGACATGTTGTGCGGCCTGCTGAGCAAAGATCAAAAGGTGGTCATGCCGGTCAGCAATTCCGGCTACGGCGTCGGTGAGCCGGGTAAATTCTGCACCGAGGAAACGCCGCTCCGCCCGGTGTCCCTCTACGGCATCACCAAGGTGGAGGCCGAGGAAATTGTGTTGGAGAAGGCCGGCGGCATCAGCCTGCGTCTCGCCACCGTGTTCGGCATGTCGCCGCGCATGCGGCTTGATCTTCTGGTCAATGATTTCGTCTACCGGGCGGTGAACGACCGGGCGATTGTTTTGTTCGAAAGCCACTTCAAGCGCAACTATATCCATGTGCGCGACGTGGCCCGTGCCTTCATGCATGTGATCGCGAATTACGGTGCTATGAAGGGTGAGATTTTTAATGTGGGGTTGTCCGACGCCAATCTTTCCAAGTGGGAGCTTTGTGAAAAGATCGCCGAACATGTTCCCGGCTTCCAGTATATGGAGGCGCCCATCGGCGAGGATCCGGACAAGCGTGATTACATCGTTTCCAACGAAAAGATCGAGGCAACCGGCTACATGCCGGCCCATTCCCTCGATCTCGGCATTGAGGAATTGATGAAGGGCTATCAGATGATTCGCAACAATCTCTACGGCAACGTATGAAAGCGTGTCTTGCAGAGATCGACGTTGTCGTGCTGGCCGGTGGCCTAGGAACCCGGCTGGCCGGTGTCTTGGATGGTACACCGAAAGTTCTGGCGCCCATTGACGGGCGGCCTTTTCTTAGTCTCCTCCTTTCCTGGCTTCAAGGTTTCGGTGCGCGCAGGGTTATCTTCGGCCTCGGCCATTTGGCGGGCGCGGTTGAAACCTATATCCGAGAACATGCGCCCAAAGACGTTGAGTGTATTTCCGTCGTTGAGCCGGAGCCTTTGGGCACGGCGGGGGCTATAACCCATCTGGCCAGCCATATTCAAAATTTTCCGGTGATGGTCTTGAACGGTGACACCTTCGTTGATGCTGATCTTTGCGCCTTTTTGGACAACCATGCCCGGTCTGGCGCGCCGGGATCTGTCCTTTGCACGCGTGTTTCCGATGCCGGGCGGTATGGATCCATCGATATCGATGGTCATGGGCACATTGTCGGTTTCTTCGAGAAAAATGCCGCTGGCGGCGTCGGTGGAATTATCAACGCCGGTGTTTACTTGTTTGAGCGTGAATTGCTGAACATTGTCGCCTCTGCCGATGGGCCGTCGTTGGAAACCAATGTGTTTCAAAAATTGACGCCAGGAACTTTGGCCGCCTATGCAGGCGAATTTCCGTTCCTGGATATCGGAACGCCAGATGATCTGGCGCGCGCATCGGGAATTCTCGCGCCGTATTTTGGCACTTCCTAATGATTTTTTAGCGGTTGCGTGATTTAATAATTGAAAATGCCGAATAATCTGGTGGTTGGCGCTGCATGATAATTTCTAAGACACCCTTTCGCGTTTCCCTGTTCGGTGGCGGCACCGACTATCCTGATTGGTACCGCAAAAACGGCGGCGCCGTTATCGGTACCACCATCGATAAATATTGCTATCTCAGCGTCCGCTACCTGCCGCCTTTTTTCGAACACAAGCATCGGGTGGTCTGGTCGAATATCGAGCTGGTCAACCATATCGATGAAATCCAGCATCCTGCCGTCCGCGCCATCATGGGCGAGATGGATGTGGAGCGGGGTATGGAAATTTCCTACAACGCTGATCTTCCGGCGCGCTCCGGGCTTGGCTCGTCGTCGTCGTTTTCGGTTGGGCTCCTGAATGCCCTCTATGCCATCAAGGGCGAAATGGTGTCGAAAAAGCAGTTGGCCAACGAAGCCATCCGAATCGAACAGGATGTGATGAAGGAAGCGGTCGGCAGCCAGGATCAAATCTGGGCCGCCTATGGCGGGCTCAACCGCATCGAGTTCAACTCCGACGGCTCTTACGATGTGGCGCCGATCGTCATTTCGGCCGCCAACAAGGAGCGACTTCACAGCTCCATGATGCTGTTTTTTACCGGTTTTTCTCGCTATTCGACCGATATCGCCGTTAAGAAAATTGCCAATTTTGGCAACAAGGAACGGGAATTGCGCCAGCTTCATTTCTTTTGCGACGAGGCGGTAAAAATCCTGCAACGCTGTGACGGCCTTGTGTCCGATCTGGGCGCGCTGATGCACGATGCCTGGATGCTGAAGCGGGAACTGGCCGACGGCGTCACCACCAAGGAGGTGGATGAAATTTATCAAGCCGGGCTGGACGCGGGCGCCATCGGCGGCAAGATTTTGGGCGCCGGCGGCGGCGGTTTCATGCTGTTTCTGGTGGACCCAAAAAATCAAAAAGCCGTGCGCGAAAAGCTAAAAAATCTGATCCAGGTGAAGTTTGATCTGGATAGCGGCGGCTCCAAGATCGTCGTCTTCGAGCCCGACGAATTCGGCAACGGCAATGGCCACTAGAGCGTTCTGCCGAACACCGCCGGAGCGTCCTCCGATCATGTCGAAGAACGACTAGGAAGGTCATGGTTTTCCAGTGACCGTAAGGCGCTTTGGTGTTGAGCCGCGTACCCCTTCGGCTCCATCCATTGGCCTTCGATGGTCCGCCAACCTCGATTATTGATATAAGCTATTATTAAATAACGATAATATGAATTGGGTTCGTTTCGTAGTTCCCCCGATATGATGATTGGCACGCTTTTTCGTGACCGACATTAATTCATGACAGTATACTAATTAAACGCAACCTGGGCGCGCTGACAGGATGCTCTAGCCTAATTCTATTTTCTCGGCGCATCGATCGATGTGGCTGATAGCGGTACGGGTCAGCCCGTCCAGCCAGACCGCCAGTCTCTCCAACGCATCCGGTGTGCTCGCCTCGGCGACCAAATTTCTATAGGTTTCGCCGCCGCCCAATACGGGCATCACGGCTCCCGCAAATTCATTGTTAAACAGGAAAAAGCTATCGTCCCGCTGGGTAGGATGCGGGATATGCTTTGCAACGGGGGAGATCAATTTTTTTGCCGGCAGACCTGCGAAAATTGGGACCAGTGGAAACCACAAGTCCCAGAACGGCATACCTAGGCAAAACCGGGATTCGGGCCAGATACGCAAGATGGTGGCATCCATGAAGAAATAATCGAAACCGAAGGGGTCCATTTTGCCCTCGGATGCGCCGAAATCCTGAACCTCCTGGCGTGGCCCGAACAATAGCCCACCCTTGGAATTCTCAGCGGCGAAATCCATCAAGTCTCGATTGGGGGGAAGGAAAATATCGGAATTGACGATACCCACCGTTTGCCGGCCCGATTGCCGCAGATGGTGCAGCAGCTCGGAGATATAGATCACCGGCTTGCTCGCCTCCAGCTTGCCGGTGCGCAATTGGGGGATGAATTCGACGCCCGGGAATTGGCCTTGCAAGGCATCGATTTCCTCCGGTGCGTTCAGGGACGCGACCGCGAAACCCATATCCAGCCAGCTTTGCACGGCGGTGACTTGTACGGCAATGCGGGCGCCGGGCGCAATGGATGTGGCGATCAGGATCATCGGTCAGGCCGCAAGACGAGCCAGGAGCGCTGCCATGGACATAGGCTTCCAGCCGAATTTCTCCCGGGCCAAGCTGCAATTGATAGTGAAGCCCGGCTGCTCGGGCCGTACCTCGCTGGTCACTTCGGATGACGAGCCCAACTCCACCTTCAAAACCGCGACCATCTCACCAACGGAAATTGTGTCGACGCCGGCCAGATTGATCACATGGGCGCCACGTAATGGTTGCCCGAGGAGGTTGATAATGAAGTCCGCTAGATCGTCTATATGGACGGCGTTGTTAAAGGGATTATCCGGGTTGATGAAATGCACCGGCTTGCCGGCGCGTAATTTGTCCACGGTGCGGCTCAACCAGTTGGGCTGGTCGCCGGCGCCGACAATGGCGGGCAGGCGGAGCGATATGGACGGCAATTGCTCCGCCACTTCGGCCAGCATCTGCTCGCCGAGCAGTTTGGACGCGCCGTAGGCGTCCGGGTTGGTGATCGGCGTGGCCTCGGTGACCATGTTTTCATTAACCTGGCCATAGACGCTGATGGCCGAGAAAAACAGGAACCGTTCAGCGCCGGCTGTAAGCGCCGCTTCGATCAAGTTGCGCGTCGCCGTCACATTGTTGCGGGCGATGCCGGCGGCCGACGATTTTGGCCCCGGCAATTCGGCGGCGCAATGAATGACGGTTTTGGTGCCGGGTGCAACGAACGCGCTGATCGAAAGATCGCCGTCCTTTGCGCGGGTCTGTGCGTTGACGGTGTGCCCCGCTGCGGCCAAGCGTTCGGCAATGGCGCTTCCCGCCCGCCCGCCGGCGCCGGTAATCAGCACATCAGCCGGGGCATCGTTGATGTTGGGGTCCTTAGCGAAGGCGCCGCCAATTATGGGTGCTTTGTTCAAACTCAATTTTTATCCCCGGTCGATGCCGTTGGAAATCCTTCCATATGATATTTTTGATCTTACATCGCCTGCGTGCGGATTGGCAGACTGGCCAGTCTACAGAATTCTCATTAACGCTGGGTGAATCATACTACGCGGCAATGGCGCCGGCGCAGCTTAGCGTTCAACAAATTCTTAATCAAATACCGCTAATGTCATTTCGCTACGGTACCGACTATTACCTCCTAGGTGAGCCATTCGTTCGGGCTCATCCGGCAAGGGCTCACCCGCAAAGCCATGACCCAACAAGAGCAACAAATATCGGCTGAAAGCGGTGGCTCTGAACGCCCATTTTATTTGTTTATCCATGTGCCAAAAAATGCTGGGACTACGTTGCGTAGCATCGTCGATTTCCAGCACGGCATAAAAAACACAATTACTTATTACAATCAGAAATCCACCCAGCTTCTGGAAAATCTTGATGCAATGCTGAAGGTGGGCCAGCACGATTATCAGGCGCTGATCGGCCATTTCAAATACGGCGTTCACAAGGGCTTAAGCTGCGATTACCGGTATGTGACGTTTCTGCGAGACCCGGTTGCGCGCGCAATTTCCAGCTATTACGAGCGGCGCAAAACCGAGACCAGTCATTTTTCGAAGCCCGATGGATCGCTGCTCACGCTGGCGGAAAGTTTGGTCCTCCACCGCAACTCCTATGACAATCAGCAGCTTCGCTTTTTGGTTGGCAAGGCGGAGGACGACCAACTTTCAATGGACGATGTGGAATTCGCAATCGACATATTGGAAAGAGATTTTCTGTTTGCCGGGTTAGTCGAGTTGTTCGACCAGTCGATATTGCTGCTCTCCAAACAAATTGGCTGGAAGCCTTGCAGTTATCGGCCCTTAAACCAGGGCTCGGACCACGATATCGATGATGCCGATATCAAGACGATTGCCGCGCTCAACGAATTTGACCGGATATTGGTTGAGCACGTTCGCGAAAAAATTGCCGCCGAGACCCAAAAATATGGCGCGCTATTTCAAGGCGCATTTGAAGAATGGATGTCGGCGCGCCGGACCATGGAGGCGGGCGGCGGACCGGTTCCGGTAGTGGAAGTCGGAGCAGATGAATTGCCCCGCGTTTCCAAATTTTTATTGGCTTGAATTGGAGCGGCCAGATGAATTCGTTATTCGCATCGATTTGCACATTTCCGGTGGATTATTTCCCGGTCGGAGAGGTTCCAAAAGTCGGTCTTGGGTATGAGAAAAACAGCCTCGGCTACCGGGGCGATGATTTTGCCGAGCGCGCCGATTTGAATGTCCTATTTTTGGGCGACAGCTGGACCCAGGGTGCGGGCGTAACCGAGGAGGAAACATTCGCGCGCGTCGCCTGCACCAAATTGGCAGACCATTACAATGTTTCCGTCAACAATTGGAATATGGGGCACGGCGGCAAAGGCTATGATGCAATTGCCCGGATGCTACTTAGCGCATTACCGGTGCTGAAGCCCGATATCGTATTCGTGACATTTCCGGTGATGGACCGGCGCGAATATTTCACAATCGACAATGATGTGGTTGATATCGGCGTCGGCATAATCGCGCAAACCAATCGCGGCAATCTTGCCGCCACGCCGATCAAGAAGGATATCTTCAAGCGGTGGGAAGGCCTGATCAGCCCCATCGATGACGCGGCGAAGGCGATCATGAGCTACAAGCTGATCGAGCTGTTATTGAACGAAAACGATACAATGTGGGGATATTGTTCGGTGGATTGGGAGCCTTCGGCAACCCAGATGCAAGAGCTTATGAAATTTGGGCTGTTTGATATGAAATATTATCTCGGCAGCAAATTCGAAAAACTGGCCGATCAATCTCCAACCGACGGCCATCCCGATGTTGCCAGCCATCACTTGCAGGGCGAACGGATATTTAACTGGCTGACCAGCCGATATGGCAAAAAATTAGATGAAATCTGCCGGGATCGATCCAAGGATGATGAAATATGATCGCCAAGCTGAAAGATCAGATAAAGTATTTCAAATTTGTCATCAGACGCTGGTATATGCATCGTGAAAACCGAAAAAAAGATCATCAAATTTATCCACTTTATTGAGCGCGAAGTTCGTTCTTTCCGGCGCTGGCAGGCGAAGGATCAATGACCGACAATCAGGCGGCCAGTGACGATTTGCTGCACTCTGTCATTGTAGAATTTGGCGGCGGCAACCAGGACGCCGCGATCGAGCAGATATGGTGCATGCACCGGGAGAATAGACACGACGGCGGCATCGCCCATGCGCTCGCACTGATGTTGGCCCAAACCGGGAAGCCCGGCGACGCGATTACCGTTTTGCGGCGCGCTGTGGCGGCCGAATTCCTCAATCCCGACTATTATGCTGATCTGGCCAACCTGTATCTCGGCGCGGACGATCAGGGGCGCGCATTGGATTGCATTCAAACCTCCCTGGCGCTTAATCCCGTTGATCCCAAGCTTCAAAAAATGGCGGCGCTGATATCACTCGATGATAGGCGTTCCGAAAATGGAGATTGGCCAGCCGAGCTATATCCTGGCGGGCAACTGGAAGATTTCGATGCCGATGGGCGGGCAATCACGGGCCTCCTCGGCGAGGGCGATTATTATCAGGTGATTGCCGAGGGGCGGAGAATTCTGAGCCATCGCCCAGGCGATGTGCGCGCGCATTACTGTCTTAGCGTTGCCTTGCAGAGTTATAATCACGTCGGTCAGGTAATCGGTCATCTGACAGCCGTGTCCAAGTGGATGCCCGCATTCGCCGGAGCGAGCAAGGGGCTCGGAGATTTTTTGCACCAGGCTTGGCGGCTTAAATCTATTCGCGGTGATTTCGCCAATGCGGTCTTGGATCGGCGCAGCGAAAATGCCGACATACTCGACCTGAGCGAAGCTGCGGGCCGTTATCGCAGCGCGCTGCACCACCAGCCGGAAGATGCCAGGACAAGGCTCTACTATGGCAATCTTTTGAACGATATGGGTAACGCGGTCGGGGCAATAGAGCAATACCATTTGGCGGCCCGGTTGGAGCCCGGCTGGATATCCGCCCAATTCAATTTGGCGCGGGCCATGATGAATGCGGGTGAGCTTGACCACGCCTTGGAGCGGGTCAACCAGGTGATAGGGATGGAACCTGAATTTCGGGAAGCCATCGGGTTGAAAGCGAAACTCCTGGCGCTCAAAGGCGATCTGGTCGGGGCTGGTATGACGCATCAGGCAGCAATTGAATTTGCGCCCAAATTTTCGACCGAAGTTTATTTCTGATGGCGGGCAACAAATTGCCGGTTGAACAATTTGAAATTGTAACCGTCCTTTGGGGCGCGAGGTTTGTCGACCGGTTTCTTTCGATGACCCTGGCGACCATTCTGGCGCCCGGAAATATCCCGGCTCTTGCCAATGACCGGCGCCTTTCTTATCGAATTTTCACCGGCGAAAATGATGAGCGCCGCTTGCGCGCCTCGCCTTTATTCCAGCGGCTCGAACAATTTTTACCGGTCAATATTTCCGTTATTTCAACGCGCCCAGATGATGGGAAATACCGCTCGGCGATCCAGCACTATATTCAAGCGATGCAAGACACACGCTTGGCTTTGGCGCCGACGATATTATTGCAGCCCGATGCCATTTGGGCGGATGGAGCCTTGATGCGAATTGCGGAGCTGGCGGACGCCGGTTATGCGGCGATCATGACGGACGGCCTTCGGGTGATTGCCGAGCATTTCATGCCGGCCTTCGAAGACGCATCGTTGAAAGGCGCCGATGGCTCCTTATCGATACGCCCGCGCGCCCTCATGGAATTGGCCATGGATTTTATCCACCCTTACGAGGCTTCGGTAACGTGGAATTCGAAATTCATCCACGATGTGCCGTTCCGTCTGCATTGGCCGGTTCCTGGCGGCGGAATTGTGACTCAGGGGTTTTGCTATAATCCAATTTATCTTGCGCCGGAGAAATATGACTTCGGCTCGGTGAAGGCCATGGACCATGGTCTTGTGGACGCCGCCATAACAAACCTCGACCGTGTCTATTACTGCCAGGACAGCGACGATGTGGCTTTGGTATCGATCGATGAAGAGGGCTATTCGGGCGCCAACTACAAAAGGGCGGATCGGCGACAGAAAATTCTGACGGCTGCGAGCTGGGCCTACCGGGAAGCGACGCCGGAAAATTTGCTGGCGGCTACAAAACCCGTTCGCCGCCATTTCGCCGAGATTGACGAAGCAAAATGGCGGCGGGTTGAGCGCGTGTCCCGGGCATCGATGGGTGCCGTTTTGACCAGCCGGAAAATATTTTTGGTCTTATCGCTGATGAAACGTCAAGGATTGACACTGGCGCCCGCGATGTTGGCGTATCTTTTGTACCAAGGGCCCTTAACTGGTTGGCTGAGAATTCCTGGGCCGATGACGGTGTTCGCGCCCGCCGATGCGGCTTTGGAGGCATTGGGGCGGGCTAGGCTGAACGATCTCCTGAGCTCGGAAAACAAGGCAGAGGTTTTGGATATGCTGGCGATGCATATGCGCCCCGGTCATTTGACGGTGGATCAGGCGGCAGGCCATTTGGGCGCCGCGAAGATCATCAAAGGCGATCTCGAAGCCGAAGACTGGACCTTGCACATCATTGACCAGCCGCTTGTCGCCTCTGCTCTAGAGCGAACCTGATTTGATTTCCACGGCGCTCAATTCTGCGGCCTTTTGAATATATTCGACAGCCAAGCCGGGCTCGCCCAAAGATTTAAATATTCGGCCAAGGGTTTCGCAAGTGAGCGCGGTCAACACGCCCTGATCGGCCAATTGCAGCAATAGATCTTTTGCCTCTTCAATTCTCCCAACTGCTTCCAGAATAACGGCAAGATTGGTAACCCGGTCTATGGTTGGCTTTAACCGGACCGCAGCTTGCGATACATGAATCGCTTCGTTCGCCCTGTCCAAGCGCGCAAACATGGATGCCAAACTTAGAAGGAAATCGAACGGGCCTGTTTCATGCTCCGATGTTTGCGGGTCTGCGTTGATATTTTCTTCGATCTCGGCGGAACTTTCGATTAGCCAGTCCAGGTCGTCCGCGCCCCCCTTAATTATCTGCACTTTGGTCAGGGCATATTTCAGCAGTATTTCATCCGGATGATTTCTCAAAACCGCCTCATACAGCGCTTGGGAGCGGGCCAGTATATTTGGGTTTTGGTGCTGCAACATTAAGTCCCCGCGCGCCATGGCTCGCAACACATCCAAATCGTCGGGATTCCGGTCCAGATACATTTGGCAGATTACCACGGCGCGCGGCATAAACGGAAGCAGCGCGAAGAGGCGGGATATTCGGGCGATGTTATCCGGGCCGGCATCGTGACGGCGCATCTCATGCCTGCTCAAAGCGCTGGCAGGCTCCAATTCTATAAGGTCCACCATCCGCTGGAATTCCCGCTCCAGCAGTTCCAGACTTTCCGGCTCTTCAACCCGGCGCTGATAAGGGCTCGCGTGGGGCCAGGGCTCACCCACATCCAGGCCAAGGGCAATTGGATAGGGGGGATAGCTCGCCGACAATTCCGGCGGTGTGGATTTGACGATGATGTAGCGGATATTGCCGTTCATATAACAGATGGTGGATGGGCCTTGGGTCACCATCATGGTGATGTAGCATCTCTCATAAAATGCGCAGCGCAAAATTAAATTGGCGACGGCTTCGTTGAATGTCGTGAAGCCGGGTAGGTCTTCGCGGGCCCCGGTGAATATCCGGTCCATGTCTGGCAAGAATACCGGGAAATATTTTTCCGGATCGAGGCGAGCGGCAAACGCCCGCCAGATGGCAAGATCGCTGTTCTTAGCAGTATCGTGGCCGCTTTCGCGCAGCGTAATGGATACCACTTTCCGATTGCCGGCATGGGATTCGATCCAGCTGTCCACATAATCGAGCGCTTGCTGCGGCGCCTGAAGACCAGGGATTTCGACGCCCATATTGGCCAGCATGGAGAATTCGTCATTGGTCCAATATCGCTCCGGCGGTGCCTCGACGCTGTAGCCATCTGGAAAAATGGGGCCGTCGGCAGTGTCGAGTTTAGCTTGGGCCTGGCTGCGCGAGGCGCAGACGGTCAACCCGGTGCAATTGGGCAGAAGCGCGAGCGCCGGCAGGAAGATATTGGCCATGCGCCAGTTCGCCTGATCGGCGGAAAACTGATCCGAATGGCGATGACCTATGCAATTGAGAGCGCTGCCTTGATCGGGAACGATAATCATCTCGAAGGCGCTGCAATCGCGATCAAGGCGAACCGCGTCAGCCATCACTGCGACAAATATAAAATCAAAATGATAGGGGGCGCAGCGTAAGTCGTAAAACGCGGTCAAAGTTTTCGTATCACCCATCGAATTTCATCTCTAGCCATTTTCCTGGGAGACCGGTGTGCCGGGACAGGGTGATCTCCAGGTGGAAATTTTTCAGACAAACATTAACATTTACTGATTCTCAACCATATGTCTGTAAACTCCAGACCATAAAAAGAGTGAATGAAACGCCAGATAAAACAAATTAAAATGGCGACGAACCATAGGTGGAAAAGTGAAAACAGCTCTCATCATCGGCGGAGGATTTGCAGGCTGCGCGGCTGCGCACCAGCTTTCATTTTTGGATGGTTGGGACGTGACGCTTGTCGAAGGCTCAAGTCAACTCGGCGCGGGTAATCGGACCCATTGGTATGGCGGACATCCCTTTACGTTCGGTCCCCGGCATTTTCTAACCCATGATCCGTCCATCTATGAATTTCTAAACAAGTACCTTCCCCTTCGCAGCGTCGAAGATCATGTGTTCCTGACCTATGTGGAACGCGATCAGTCTTTCTATAATTTCCCCATCCATAAAGATGAAATAGAAAGCATGCCGGACAGCGAGGCAATCAACGACGAACTTGGCCGTGTGACCGTGGAAGGTGTGGAGGGCGCCAAAAATTTCGAGGAGTATTGGTGCGCCTCTGTCGGTGAGACGCTGTACGACAAATTCATCAAAGGCTATTCGAAAAAAATGTGGGCGATCGATGACAACGCCCAAATTGACGATTTCGGATGGTCGCCCAAGGGCGTGACCTTGAAGGAAGGGCCGCGCGCGGCATGGGACCAGGCGATCTCTTGTTATCCCTATTCTCCCGAGGGCTATAACCCCTATTTTGAAATCGCAACGGAAGATGTGCGCAATTTGCGCCTGAATACCATGGTCACGGACTATGATATTCCTAACAAGACCGTAGCTATCGATGGCGAATCGTTTCAGTTCGATGTGATCATCAATACAATTTCCCCGGATATTCTTTTCGATTTTTGCCACGGCGAATTGCCCTACATGGGACGCGATATTCATAATTTCATTTTGCCCCAGGAAGAGGTCTTTCCGGAGCATGTTTACTTCCTTTATTACGCAAATAATGAGAGTTTTACGCGGCTTGTGGAATATAAGCGATTCACTGGCCACAAGTCGCCGACGACGCTAATCGGCATGGAAGTACCGTCTAAAAATGGCCGTCATTATCCCATGCCGTTCAAATCCGAATATGCGCGGGCCGAGAAATATTTCTCTGAAATGCCGGAAGGTGTATTTTCAATCGGTCGCGCCGGTAGCTACCGGTACGTGGTCGATATCGACGATTGTATAGACCAAGCGATGAAAACAGCGGAGAATCTGAAATAGATACAATGCAAAAATATGTAGACGGAATCGGAGTGGCGCTTGAGATCGAAGAAGTCGATGCGCTTCGTGCCCGTTATCGCGATCAAGGAAAGATAGTGGTCCATTGCCATGGTGTCTTTGATCTCGTCCATCTCGGGCATTTGCGACATCTCGATCAAGCCAAACAGGAAGGCGATGTGCTGTTCGTTTCCATCACCGAAGACAAATTTGTCAATAAAGGGCCGCATCGCCCTGTCTTTGGTGAACAGCTTCGCGCCGAGATGTTGTTGGGGCTCGGCGTTGTTGATCACGTCGTTATTAGCCGCGCACCATCCGGCTTCGATGTCATCGAACGCCTCAAGCCTGATGTGTATGTAAAGGGCGAGGAATACGAAGCCTCGGAAGATGATATCACTCAGAACATCAACAAAGAGGTTTCTGCCGTTGAGTCTTATGGCGGCAAGGTGGTGTTTACCCACGACGTTACGTTCAGCTCCAGCCAACTTTTGAATTTGAATTTCGATATATTTCCGCCCGAAACGACGCAATATTTGAACCGGCTGCGCGACATTTACTCGGCCGAGAAGATTTTCGATTCCCTCGCCCAGGTAAAGGACTTGAAGGTTGCCGTCCTGGGTGACGCGATTATAGACAAATATACGTTCGTTACGCCCATGGGTAAGTCGGCTAAGGGCAGCTTCATCACGGTTAAGCGGCATTATTCGGAAGAACAGGCGGGCGGCGCTATCGCCGTCGCCAATCATGTCGGCCAATTCGTATCCGACGTGACGTTGATAACCGGACTTGGGGGCGATCCGAAGTATGGCGACAACTACGAAAAATTCGTCCGTGGGAAGCTGGCCGATACTGTTACGCCGGAATTTTTCCACATGGCGGACAATCCCACATTGGTTAAAGAGCGCTTTATCGATCCGGAAATGAATAAGCTGTTTGAAGTTTATATCATCGAGGATGGCCTTTTGCGGCGTGATTGGCACGATACCGCCGCCGTCGAATGGTTGCGCGATAATATCGCCGACTACGACGTTGTGATCGTTCCTGATTACGGCAATGGGTTTATTACCGATTCGATGGTGGACGTAATCTGCGATAAATCGAAGTTCCTTGCCGTCAATACGCAGATGAATAGCGGCAATCAAGGTTACCACGCCATCACCCGGTACTCCCGAGCCGATTTCGTCGCCTTGAACGAGCCCGAATTGCGCCTGGGCTGCCACGATCCGTTGTCCCCAATCGACGAATTGGCGACCGCGATGGCCGAGCGTTTGGGCACGAAATTTCTCTCCGTCACGCAAGGGCCCAAAGGCGTGATGACGGTCAATCATGAATTGGCGGACCGCCAAACCGTTGTTCCGGCCCTTGCCACCAAGGTGGTGGATCGGATCGGCGCCGGTGATGCGTTCTTGTCTTTGGCGGCGGTCTGCCATGGCGCCGGTGTTGATCCGGAACTCGCCTCGTTCCTGGGCAGCGTTTCGGCAGCCCTTGATGTTCAGATCGTTGGCAACAGCGAGCCGATCGATCCCATTGCGCTTCATAAATATGTCGTGTCGCTTTTGAAATGAGCGCGCTGTTGGAAAAACCGGTGGAAGGCACGGTGGAATTGTCGCGCCAGGCTGATCGGTACCGGTTGCGGATTCTCGAAATGGCAATCAAGGGAAACGGCGGCCATATCGGCGGCTCTTTCTCGGTTATCGAAATGCTGACGGCATTATATCACCGGGTGTTGAACCACGATCCCCAAAACCCCAATTGGGAAGGCCGCGACAAGCTGGTGTTCAGCAAAGGTCATTGCTGCCTCGCACTTTATAATGTGCTGGCGGAGTTCGGATATTTCCCCAAGGAAAAACTGGAAACCTATTATCAGGATGGAGGCTATCTCGCCGGTCATCCGACTTTCGGAAAAATTCCGGGCGTCGAGGCAACCGCGGGCTCGCTCGGCCATGGGCTTCCCATCGCCGTCGGCATGGCCATTGCCGCCCGGCACCGGGGCGAGAATCGGCGCATATTTACCATTCTTGGTGACGGCGAAAGCAACGAAGGCAGCGTTTGGGAAGGATTTGCCGCCGGCGGTCAATTCGGCTTAAGCAACCTGACCGCAATAATCGATTGTAATGGATATGAATCCCTCGGCACCGTTGACGAGATTATGAGCATCGAGCCTCTTGCCGGACGCTTGCAATCCTTTGGCTGGGAAGTGCGCGAAATCAACGGTCATAATATGGATGAAATTCTGGGCGCGCTGGAAAGCGTGCCATTCAATTCGTCTAAACCCAGCGCAATTGTATCCAGAACCAACAAGGGCAATGGCGTGTCATTCATGGAAAATGTCTCCATGTGGCATTACCGCGCGCCAAGCGAAGAAGAAGCTGCACAGGCGCGCCGCGAATTGGAGGCTCGGATAAACCGATGAGAGACGCATTTATCGCAGCGCTCCATGACATTGCCGCCGAGGATGATCGGGTCATGCTGTTGAGCGCCGATATCGGATTTGCCGTGTTCGACAAATTCCGCGACGATTATCCTGGCCGCTATATGAATCTCGGCGTTGCCGAGGCCAATATGATTGGCGTATCGGCGGGGCTCGCGTTGTCGGATATGAGGCCATTTGCCTATACGATCATCCCGTTTTTGACGATGCGCGCCTTTGAGCAAATCCGCGTTGATGTCTGCGCCCAAAACCAGCCGGTGGTGATCGTCGGTGTCGGCGGCGGATTGTCCTATGGCGTGTTGGGCCCGACCCATCATGCGACCGAAGATCTTGCGGTCATGCGCGCGCTTCCCAATATGACTATAGTGATGCCGTCTGACCCGGCCGAAGCGCGCGCGGCGACGCGGGCCGCGCACGATCACGATGGCCCGGTTTATATCCGATTGGGAAAAAATGGCGAGCCGGCGCTCACCGATTACAGCAATTTCCAAATCGGTAAAGCTGCAGAGGTTCGGAGTGGCAGCGATGTTACCATTGTCTCGGGAGGGCCCATTCTAAAAGTAGCCCTCGAAGCCGCCGACGCGCTGGAACAGGATGGACTTTCCTGCCGCGTGATCAATATTCATACCGTTAAGCCGATCGACGCGGATGCAATTTTGCAAGCGGCCGTGGAAACCAACGCAATGATCGTATTGGAAGAGCATTCGATTATTGGTGGGCTGGGCAGCGCCGTTTCTGAAATTCTGGCCGAGAATGCCGTGGGTAAACCTTTCAAGCGGATCGGTATTCCCGATATGTTTTGCCATACGGTAGGCAGTCAGGAATATCATTGGCAGGAACAGGGCTTCACGGCCGGCGAGGTTGCCGGATCGGCGCGAATTCTGATGCAAATATAATTTACCTAAAAAAGTCGTTTCGAGCAGCCAAGGAAAAAGAATAATGGGCGCGAAAAAAACTATTCTCGTAACCGGTGGGGCCGGATATGTCGGCGGAATTTTGATTCCAAAATTGCTGAATGCCGATTATGCCGTACGTGTTTTTGACCGGTATATTTACGGCAAGCAAGTCTTCGACGGCATCAGGCCCAATGAATCATTGACGGAAATCGAAGGCGATATCCGGGATTTGGATCTGGTTGGCGATGCGGTCAAGGGCTGCGATGCAGTCATCCATCTGGCCTGCATATCCAATGATCCAAGTGCTGATCTGGATCCAGCGCTTACCAAATCTATCAATCTGGATTGCTTCCCGGGCATGGTAAAAGCCTGCAAGTCGGCGAAAGTTCCGCGTTTTATTTTTGCCTCCAGCTCCAGTGTTTATGGGATAAGTGACGCGCCGCAAGTGCGCGAAGATCACGACCGCATCCCGGTAACCGATTACAACCGTTATAAGGCGAGCTGTGAAGACATTCTGGCCGACGAAGCCAAAGATGGGTTCGGCTATGTCAGCATCCGCCCGGCGACTGTTTGTGGTTATTCGCCGCGCTTGAGGCTCGATCTGTCGGTCAATGTTTTGACCACCCATGCCGTTGTGAACAATAAAATAACCGTGTTCGGTGGCACCCAATACAGGCCAAATCTCCATATTCAGGACATGACCGATCTGTATCTCCAGCTTCTGGAGGAGCCGGATGAGCGGGTCGCCGACAAGATATTCAATGCCGGCTACCAAAATATGCAGATGATGGATATTGCGAAGCGTGTCAAATCGGTTGTTGGTCAGCACAAAAGCGACAACGAAATCGAAATTATAACCACGCCCACCGACGATATTCGCTCGTACCGGATCAATTGCGACAAGATCGAGCAGGAGCTTGGTTTTGTTCCCAAACACTCCATCGAAAATGCGGTGGAGGAACTTTGCGCCGCATTTTCTAGCGGCATGATACCGGATCCCATGACATCCAGCGCGTACGTCAACATCAAGCGGATGCAGGAAATCGGCATGGTCTAGGGCTAAGCCTTTGTGCCATGCAGATTAATATTTAAGGGACTGAAAGCGATGCCAGATCATTTATCCGAAATACTTCGTTGCCCAAAATGCTCCAAGCACGGCAAGGGCAGATTGGCCAAAACCGAAAACGGTGACCTGCAATGCAAGGAGACTGATTGTTTGAGCCTCTATCCGGTAAGCGATGGTATGCCCGTGATGTTGACCGACGCAGGTGATTTTCTTGGGTTTCGCCGCAAAATTCTGGCGGCGCGGCCGGCGGGAATTAGCTGATGGTGCAAATCGATCATCTGGCATCGCTGCCCAAAAACGCCCGGCCCCTTGATGAGCGGGCCGAGGCCAGCGAAGAGGACCGCAAATTCCACTGGGATCTGGGCAAGGAATATTTTGACGGCACGCGCGCACAAGGACTTGGCGGGTATTATTATGACGGTCGCTGGAAACCGGTAGCGCGTCAATTGGCCGAATATTATGGATTAGGACCGGCGAGCAGCGTTCTAGATGTGGGTTGTGCGAAAGGCTTTCTGCTGCACGATTTTATCGAAGAAGTGCCCGGAATTTCGGTCACCGGCATCGATATATCCGGATATGCCCTGGGCGAAGCGACAGATTTGACGAAGTCCTATGTTTATATGGGGAACGCCAAGGAGCTGCCGTTGCCTGACGATGCGTTCGATCTGGTCATTTCCATAAATAGTTTGCACAATATCCTGGACCGGGCCGAAGTTATCGAAGCATTGCGCGAAATCGAAAGGGTCAGCCGGGCACACAAATATATCAAAGTCGGCGCCTATCGAAACGATGAGGAAAAAAGCATCCTCGACAATTGGGCCGTGGTCGCGACGACGTATCTGCATGTCGATGACTGGCTCTCGGTATTCGAAGAAGCGGGTTACACCGGCGACTACGACTGGTTTAATCCTTAGGGCAGCCCTGCTAGCTTTTTGGTCCAACGCAACGGGTTGAACGAAATGCGGAAAGTTATCATATTGGGGGCAAGCGGCGGATGCGTCGATATTCTGGATACGATCCTGGATATCAATTTCTCCGCTTCCGAGCCCGAATTTGATGTTGTCGGGTTTCTGGATGACCGCGAAGAGCTTTGGGGTAGCCGTATTCTTGGCGCCAAAGTCCTTGGCCCATTTGCAGCCATTTCCAACTATGATGATTGTGAAGTCGTAACTGGTATCGGCAGTCCCTATAATTATTGGCGCCGCGAAGCGATCATTGGCGCCTATAACATTCCGCCGGAGCGCTTTGCGTGTGTGGTGCATCCGAGCGCAAGCATATCAACCTCGGCGTCAATTGGGCTGGGCACCGTCATTCATCAAAACGTCGTAATTACCACTGGTGCCAAGCTGGGGGCCAACGTGTTGGTGCTGCCAAATTCTGTGATAAGCCACGGAAGCGGCATTGGCGATTTCACCATCATCAACGCCGGCGTTTGTTTGGGCGGGGATGTATCGATTGGCCGGTGCTGTTATCTGGGCGCAAGAAGTGCGGTTCGCCAAGATATCGGCGTCGGCGACAACAGCCAGTTGGGCATGGGTAGTGTGGTCATCGAGGATGTACCGCATGGCACAGTCGTGGTTGGTAATCCCGCAAAAATTTTGCGCGAAATTGATCTATAACCGGGCCGGAGAAGGGTTCAATAAGAGGCCCCGAATTAACTTTTTATAAGCCGCAATTGATTATTATGATAAAAAAGAAAGTCCTTTAGTGGGCTGAAAGGCTTGGCGTGAAATATAATTTTATCCCCGATACGATGAATATCGAAACCGTGCTTGGGTGCAACGCGCGGTGCACCATGTGCTCTATCGGTAGTTGGGAGCGCAAGCACGGCATGATGGCTCCTGAAATTTTTGATACCATCGTCGATCAGATGACCGATTTCAAAGATAGTCTGAAATCGGTGGCGCTGTTCCTTGATGGTGAGCCATTGATCGATCTTTTCCTCGAAGATCGCATTGCGCTCTGTAAGTCCAATGACATACCCCAGATCGGGTTCACCACCAATGGAGCACTGTTCAATCCCAAACGGATCAGAAGCGTGCTCGAGGCGGAACCCGATTGGATGGTCTTCTCGCTCGATTCCCTCGACAAGGAAACATACGAAAAAATTCGCGTGCGCTTGAAGTTCGAAAGGGTTCAAGAGAACGTCCATGAGGTCATTCGGCTGCGAGATCAATTGGGCAAAAAGACCCGCATAGTTGTCCGTCTGATCGAACAGGAATTAAATCGCGGCCAGTTCCCAGAATTTCAGAATTATTTCTCCAATTTGCTCGATAACGAGAAAGACGAAATCCATCGTCACGGCACACACAATTGGGGGATGGGGGATACCGATTATGACTTCGGCAGAACCAAGTGCGGCCATATCGACAGCAAATTTGTCATTTACCGCGATGGAACGGTGCCTTTGTGTTGTATCGATTTCAACGGTGACAACGTCATGGGTAATGTGACGCAAAACCACATTCTTGAAATATTCAATAACGCGATTTTTCACCGCGCGCGCGATATTCACAATTCGGGGATGCGCCATACCATGTCGGTTTGCGATTCTTGTGATTTCCCCGAAGCGAATAGCGCCGGCGCCATTACCGAGAAATTGACGCCGAACGGCAAACTCCTATCCAACGACGCATTCAAGCCGTTCGACAATGATGCGGCGCGAAGCGGCGATGCAGAAGTTTCTGTCGGCAAATATGAAGACATGCTCGAGGCATCATGAATATTCTTGTTAACGCTAAGGAAAGTCAGGCATCGCTGCCGGCGCTGCCACTCCCTGAGCCGATGCCCAATGTGGACGTGTACCACCTAGAACGGGAATTGCGCTTGGGCGAATATCCCGATTGCCGGGCTAACTATGACCGCTATCTGGCATCCTCGGCCCGAGAGGCTGATGTCGATTATCTGCCGGTTAAACTCGATATCGAGAGCGTCAGCCGCTGCAATTTTCGCTGCCAGATGTGTCAGGTCAGCGAATGGACCAAGGGGCAGCGCGCCGATGACATGACATTGGCCGAATTTAAAAGCCTGATCGACGAGCAAATCGGGCTGGTCGAAATCAAGTTGACGGGAATGGGCGAGCCGCTCATGGGCGGCGATTCCCTATTCGACATGATCCGCTACGCCCGTGAGCGTCATATCTGGGTGCGTTCGGTGACCAATGCATCGCTTTTGCATCTTCATGATAATTATCGAAAAATAATCGATTCTGGTATCAACGAGTTGCAAGTGTCGGTCGATGGCGCCGACAAAGAGGTGTTCGAAACAATTCGCGGCGGCTCCAAATTCGAGAAGGTCGTCGAAAATTGCCGCCTGTTGAACGGGTACTGCAAGGACGTTGGGCAGACGCGCGCCAAAATGTGGACCGTGGTTCAGCAAGGCAATGTCCATCAGCTGTTCGAGTTGGTGGAATTGGCCGAATATATGGGATTTACCAGCCAGGTTTTCTCATTGGATTTGACCAACTGGGGACAGGACGATTGGCGGAGCAGAAATGAAGCCAAAAATCTCGTCTCACACATCGATTCGGAGACCGGCTGGCGCCTAGTCGAGGACGGCAAACGGCGCGGTATTAAAGTTTCATTCTGGAACATTGCCGCAAAATACGACACCGCGTCGCCAGAAAACCTTTGCCCGTGGCCGTTCGAACGCGCCTACGTTTCTTCCGACAGCCGCGTGGTGCCTTGTTGTATGATCGCAAATCCGGATGTCTTGGAAATAGCACCTATAAAAAACGGGTTTTCCGAAGTGTGGCAGGGAAATGATTATCGGGATTTTCGGCGTGCCCACATCGATGGCAATATTCCCCCGGCCTGCCAAAATTGCTATCGGGCAGGCGTCTGAGTTTCTCCTAATTTCTTTGATGGTTTAATTGACGACCATGTTGTTGGGCTCGTCGGCGAAGCTCACCGCATCCCGGGTGGCCTTTCTGATCTTGGACAGCTCTTCGTCGTTCATACCCCAGATCTCGTTCATTCTTTTGCGGCGCTCGGCCGTGCCGAAGTTAATCCGGTCCCATTCATAGGCGCGCAGAATGCTGATGTCGTTCGCCGACCAATCGGTCGATGTTATTTGCCCAAAGCGCCAGTTGATCTCGATCTGACTTTCATCGATGTCGAAGGCATCCAATTCCCGCGCCATATCCCACATTTTGGTACCTTTTAGCGGCATGGCGATGAAAAATTTTACATAATCCGCCCCGCAACTTTCCGCAAAATTGACGGTTTCGCGAATTTCCTCCCAGGTCTCGCCGGGAAAGCCGATGATGAAATTGGAGATTACAAATAGTCCTCGATCTCTGATGCTCTGGATCAAGCCTGGTATTTTATTGAGTTTGATCGGTTTGAGAACAACGTCGTTCATAACCCGCTGGTTGCCACTTTCGATTGCGATGTTGATGCCGACGCATCCGGCTTCCACGATCAGCTCCAAAATTTCATCATCAAGAGCGTAAATTGCGAAATTGCTGAGGATAAATTTCAGGTCCAATTTTTTGGCAATAAATTGGCGCATTAGCTCCTTGAAGAACTTCTTTTTGACCACGATATTGTCATCTTCAAAGACGATGGATTTGATTCCAAAATTTTTCTTCAGGTACAGCAGTTCCTCAGTCACCTGTTCTGGTGATCGCGTACGCACTTTCTTACCGCTGATGGATTCTACCTGGCAGAAGGAACAGCCGACCGGGCATCCCCTCGTTACGACCATGCGCGCATGGGGAAATTCCGGCGGACGCTGCGGGCCATACCGGGCGCCGACTTGCACGTAGTCTTCCATTTTGACCAAGCTGTAGTCGGCCATGGGCAATTCCGTCAGATCTTTGATCCAAGTTTGCCTTTGTTCAACCATGACGCCGGCGTCGTCCTGATAAATGAGCCCCTCTTTCGGTAATTCGCCTTCGCCTTCCAAATACCGGAGGAGGGCGGGGAGAACATATTCCCCTTCGCCGCGCACCGCATAATCGATATTGGTATCTTCAATGACGTTTTTATATTCGATGGTTACGTGAACGCCGCCGGCGATGACCTTGATGTTCGGATCGAGCGCCTTAATCTCTTTGGCGGCGGAATGCAGGATTTCCTGATATTCCGACGTCAGCAGTGATAATCCCACATAATCGGCCCCGTATTCGGCGATTTGGGCGATAAATTCTTCCATGCTCAGATCATAGAACAGGGCGTCGATAATTTTTACGTCCACCTGGTCTTCGACCATCTTACCTAATAGGCACAAGACCGATGGATTGAGGTCCCATTTGGTATGGAAATCGAATTTTTTCCATTTCAAATTCGGGTAGGCCAAAACCAGTTTTTTCTTTTTCTTCATTTTTTTCACGCCGGTTGCCGGGAAAGATTAGCTGGGTCTACCGATATCTAGCTCTATCAGAAAATTCATCGCTAACGCCCGGGAGTTGTATCATATATAAAAACAATTGTTTATTAGAATTATTCAATAAATCTATCATAAACGCTTATCAACAAACAATATAACCTGCTCCTATTACCATAACATTACGAAGGGATATCCAATTGCTGCGGGCCGGATGGGGCCCTCGGCAGTCATTTTTGGCGGAATACTGTTACCCTGCGCCGGCGGGCTGCTCGATACCGATCGCTTTTTGCATAGAGGCGATCGATAAGTCCGTCTGGCCCAATGCCTTATAAATCCGTGACATGCATTCATGGATCAGTGGTGTTTCTACACCGTTATTGATAAGCTCTTGGAACATATCTCTAGCTTCTTCGTATCGCCCACTGCTCTCCAATAGCATAGCGGTCATGTTTATTGTGCTCGCCGAGCGATAGGAGTTGTCGGCAATTTGTGCGAAGCGCAGCGCCTCATCAATATTGTTGTTTTTGAAATGGAACACTGCGGCTTGCAGTAATGCCGAATTCAATATTCCATTTTCGTTCAACTCCTTATCGACCTCTGGAGCCAGGGACATGAGATTGTCCATTTTCTCATCATCACCAAGCATCGCCGCGACCTTGACGCTTGCCCAGGTAATGACTTTGTCCGGCCTTCCGTTTACCAAATATTCTTCGTAGATTTGATGGGAGCGCCGATAGGTTCCTTCATCGTAATGACTGGTAGCCATCTCGGTTTTCGCGAGAATCGTCATTAAATTATCTCGTTGGTCAGGATACCGGTCCATAAAACGGTGGCAAAATTCTACTGCCTTAAAGTTACTGCGATCGAGCGCAAGATATTCCGTCACCTCAGTTAGATGTTCTGGCCCTATGTCTTGGCGTTGGAGCTTATGGCGGCGGAAAGCGTCTTTTGGGTTGGCTTCTATACTTTTAGCTAATTTTTGGAATTCTTCAGTCAGGCTTTCGAATGTCTCGGCTTCTGCAAACCGTTTCTGATAGGGGGTTGCGACGCGGTTGCTGTTGTCGGCTGGGTCGAGCCCCATGATGACCGCCCAAGGAAGCGGTTGTTTATGGTAAGGCGGTGATGTCTTGAAAATCAAATAGCGGACGGCCCCATTGTAGAAACATATGGAGATCGGACCGCACGACGTAAACATGGATATGTAACTGCGCTCGTACAGAGCCATCCGGATCATGATGTTCGAGGTGGGATCGCTAAAAACCGGAAATCCGCCAAGGTCCGTGCGTTCGCCGTCGAACGATCGCACCATATCGGGAATAAATACCGGATAATATTTATTTGGATCAAGGGATTGGGCGAATTTCACCCAGGCTTCCGTATCGCTATTCTTTACTGAACCATGTAGCCCTTCGCGCAATGTCATGGGAACAACGCGTTTGCCGCCGGCATTCTGCTCGATCCAGCGGTCAATGAAGCCCAAAGCCTCCGGGGGAGCTTTGAAGCCTGGATATTCGAGTCCCAAATTGGCAAGCATAGATGCCTCGAAGTCGGTCCAATATACTTCCGGAGGGTCTTCGATATCATAACCTTCGGGAAAAATGGGGCCGTCGAGGTCCTTCATAATCTCCCGGCCGTGATCCCTGGACGTGCAGATCGTCATGCCATGTAAATTGGGTGCCAATCCCAATGCCGGCATAAACACGTTCATAAATCTCCACTGGGCGTGTTCGATTGGAAATTGCGTTTCGTGATATTTTTCGAAATCGGCACACTCGAACCCGGTGCCCTTTCCAGGAATGATGAGCACGTTTAGACCGTCACAGCCTTGATCCAACCGATGGGCATCGCAAATCGCGAGAAAGGTTATAAAATCAAAGGCAAAGGGCGAAGTTTGGAGGTCATAAATTCCTGTAAACAATTTGGTTTTTGTCATTGGATACCCCTACCGCATAGCTGCATCAAACTTCACCCATTTCCAGCTTAAGCTTTTCCATAAACAATGTATTTTTTTCATCGGCAATTCGGTCTCGATCTCGCATCAAATCGGCGATCATTTGGTCTTTCTCGAGGATCATTTTCTGCGTCTCTTCGATGACTTGCACTTTCAGAGTTTGAAATTGATCGTCGTACTCTTCCTTTATTTTGGCAAATTCCTTGTCCTTTACGGGATTGTATTTGAGGTAAGGCTTTATCATTTCCTTGAGGCCCATTTCCTGCAGCAGATCAACCATTCTCAGATCGACCAGATTCGGAGAAATTTCCGGATGTTCTTCCAGAAGCTCTTCGCTAAGCAGGGCGTTCTGAGCATAGGCCATGAGATAGGCGGCGAAATCCGCGGTCACATGGATAAAGTCATGGTCCCAGACATACTGGTTATCGGAATGAATGGCCATTTCATAGGACGGGAAATAGCCCACATTGTCGTGCCGCGCCATGAAGGTCTCGACGGCGGCGCGTTGCACGGATTTGGAATAGCAGTTGCCGGTTATGGCACCGCCGTTGGGCGAAAATGTGGAGGTGTAGGGAATGGGCGAAACGGTGAGCAGCAGTTTAAAATCAGGGCCATTGTTTGCGGAAAAGATATCGTAGATCTCGTCAAAACAATCCATGATTTCGTTGAAGTCGATCTGCTGGAATTCAAACCGCTTCGGAAATTTGGCCAAGGTGTACGCGGCGGGCGTTTCATTCAACACCAGCTCGGTCTCCCGGTCGTACCAGACCTCGGCCATACCCAAGGTGATAACCATGAAGTTGGCATCCTTCATTTTCTCGAATATGCCATTGACCCGCCCCCTGGAGGCGATCTGTTCGGCCTCGGTTCCCTGGGTTGACCATAGGCTTTCGTCGCGTTCTTCTCTTGGGTCTTCGGTCACCATCGTGTGGCCGTGAAAATCGGTATAGGTGTCCGGCGAATACGGAAGGATGCCGGAAAAGGATTTCTCGATATCATCGGTGCCGTAAGCCCATCGGATTTGATTGAGGACCGAATGAAGATTGTATTTGTTCTGGGAGCGTGAATTGAAGTGACTGGTCTTTTTCAGGCCTAGCCATTTGGGGCCGGTATCTTCCAGCTGCCGCGCGAAACAAGATCCCATGGTGAAGACCGTATCGCCTTTTTCGATTCTAATGCGCGGGTTGTAGTAGGCCCGGGTTATGGGGCGCAAATTCTCGTTGCCTGTGCCGGCAATCGATGGCCATTTTCGAACCTTGCTTCTAGCGAACATCGCTTCTTCGGCGTCGAGCTTCACAAGGGCCATGATATTTTTCCTCAAAATTTTATATTATCATCCATTCAACCATATCTCTTTTAAATTTTAATGAAAATGGATTGGTGCAGCATTAGATTTGTGGGCATGGTTGGCTTTTAAATTCAAATTTGAATTCGGCGGTTGCGGGGCGGCTGCCGGAATTTACCAGCCAAATTGTAATTTTAGCGCGTCTGGCGTTTGCCCCTCGATTTGCGATATTTGGGCATTGGTAAGCACCGATTTCCATTCGTCCACTTTGCCTTTGCGAAAATTGGCATTGCTCAGTTTTTCATCGCGTTGGATATCTTCATTCGGTTCAATTTCGCTCCAGCGGTAACCGAAGAAGTCAGCAAAATTTTGAAAGAATTTTTGCTTATCTATCGCCAAATCTTCGTGCATTGAAAATTGCACTTCCAAATCGCCTGAGCGGCACTCCGATACATCCAGCCAATTTTGCATCATGCGCAGCATCCATGGAAGTTCACGCTTGATGTGCAGGTCGATCGTTTGTCGAAGGTCGAGGCCGACCAATTCCGGAAATATTGCACAGTCTTGGGGGTCTTCGTTTACCGAAATCGATGCGTGCCGGGTGGTTGCTAGAGACACGACCCACTGCTTCGGATTTCGACCGTGAACCACAATTTTACTGATTCCGTTTTCAATCAGCCGATTCGCATATTGGGGAAAGATATGTTCGCTGGAAACATTTCCACCGGCGGAAAATTGGCGCACCCAGGTAGGTACGACGTCCATCGAATATCCCATATTTATGGCAACGAAATGGATCGGTATATTCAATTTTTTAGCAATCAGATTACGGATGTAAACGGTTCCACTCCGGTGGATGCCGCTGATCAATATCGGTGGGATGTTTCGTTTGATGGCCTTGCTTTGGAGCTCGCGTGAGATTTCAGTTTGCCCGCTATCGGGTACGTGAAGAGGGTCCGTGCAATCATAGACATTGGCCAAGGCCTCCTCTTGCTTGTGGATTACCAGTATGTTCCGCAAGCTTATGTAGTTGTCGGGCGCCGGGTAGGGGAGTGCTGCTTCAGCTTCTGTCGCCGCTCTAGCCGCTTCCGCTTCTTCTTCTTCGGCTTGCCTCTTTGCCGCTGCCTGCGCCTCTAGTTCGCGATTGTATTCGACCTCTTCTTCGGCGGTGGCTTTCAAGGTTTTCAATATTTCTAGATTGCTTGGATTGATGATCAAAGCCTGATTGAACATTTTCAATGCCATCGGATAATCTTTTTTAGCCTGATAGATTTCTCCCAAGACATAAAACGCCTGAATATCTAATGCGTTTAATCCGATCAGCAAATAAGCGATTTCCTCGGCGGCTTCTAATTTGCGCCGCTGCAACAGTTTCTCGGCTAATTTATGCAAATCTTCTCGTGATGCATTATCAGAGACCGGCTTCATCGTTCTGTTAGCCCTCCATACCATGCTTTAACGTACTGGTGGCGTTCTGATGGAGCATTCTCACGCGTCCATATGTCGTTGGTTAACCCGCTCTTCTACCCGAGTGGTTACCGTTTCTCTCAACCTGTCTGGGGGCAGGAAAGTCTGCTGGGACAAGTTCTCATTAAACATTCGGTGTATGAAATCTTCATCCCCAAAAAATCCATTTTCATCGACCGGCCTATCGAAATAAGCGTCAAAAATTGGATGACCTTCCTTAACCAGCAGGATGTTGTCATCAACCAGCGTTCTCTGTTGTGGGTGGTCACCGTTCGATTCAATGACTGTGCCGGGATGGGCAAAGGCAACGACGGCTAATTTATGATCGGTGAAAATTCTCGTGAGATGTTTTGTGCGACCGACGAAATCGGCTCCAGAACCTTGTGCAATAAATAGCCCGTCCTCTTTCAAAACTTCAGAAGTAAGTTTGAGGTATAAATGCAGGGCCGGCTCGCTAAATTCGTTCAAATTTGCATTGGAAGTTACGATATCGAAATAATTATTGCGTTTTGCCACGTCTCCGGTTCGCCACCACGGAAAATGTTCGCATAGGGTTTCCACTAAAGGCCGCGGAATGGTCTCGGGCTGTTCACCAATCTCTTGCCATGGCGGACGATTGATGCCGCCGAAAAATTCACTGCAATTTTCGAGTGGCGGAAAGGCACGTTCCTTGTGGGCCAAACCGAACGCGTGCCGACCGATCGCAGACTGCAATAGGTACAGACTTTGGCAAGCTTCAATCTGGCTGTAATTGATCAATTGGGTATGCTGGGCGAGAAAATAGCTGAGCAGTCCACTTCCTGGCCCGATTTCCAACACGGTACTAAAATTTGGGTTAATGGCCCGCATTTTACGATACAGACACAGTGTCCCTAGCGTCGCGGCGTAGGCGAGGATCGGCTTGCGTTCGGCAAACATCTGCAATTGTAGCTCGATCGTTAATTCAATTACGTCGGCCAGCAGATCAATATCTTCTTGGCTGATCGCCCCCATTTCTGCCACGAGGCGCTCCAGTTGGCCTGCGTGGAACGAATCGACCATTTGATAGAGGTCATTCATGCTGGAAACTTTGATCGGGAACCCGTTGGTTAGGAACGCATTGAGATTGTGGGCGGAGGAAAATGTGAAATGCGTTTGCGAAATTCTCGCCAAGCGCTCGGCCAGATCATAGGTTTCCACATCAAGCATGATGAATGACTCTTCAATTTCCCGATTGAGTTCAATCCTATATTTGATTTCCGAATAAAGAATTAATGGGGAAGCATTTGGCGGAATGAAGTCTTCCAAATTCGCCGGAGGCGAGACCCCGATTAAGGAAACGGAGGGAATATTGAGGAGCACTCGGAACATTCAGCGTTCAGAGTATTCGTTGTGCCCAAGATTTAAAATTTCGGGTAGCTCATCGGCGCAAATTACGGCTGCTTGTCTATAAAAATGAAACGCAGGTTGGCCACCAACTAGCATGATTGTGATAGCTGTGCTGTCCGTAATTTGGCACGGACGTCCGAACAGAATCGCTAAAACAGATCGATGCGAAAATCTTTTAAACGAGTGGTAACCTTGGAGCGTTATCCGAGACCGGTTCGGAGTAGTTCACAAGATAGTCCTGATAAATTTGTTCGATCTCGTCTTTCCCGCAGCCGACTGGCAAATCGCGGCTCATCGCTTGCAGGCCGTGCTTCGCCCGCGCTTCACGAATCAGCCGCTTCATATAGAGTAGGCTGATCTTGGCGATGTCGTTGGTGCTCTTGTGTTTGAGCCCGACCTTGTTTGCATAGCTATCGACTTCTTTCTCTACCCCGTTCCAATAAATATCCTGCACTTCCTTGGAGACTGGGTCGTCGGTTATGATGTAATCGTCTATTTTAAGTGTGTAACCGGTGCCTTCGATTTCGGCCAAACGGGTCTCATAATCGGAATGAAGCTCGTAATAATTGGTGCCCTTGAGCGGGCGGATGGCCGACATCACCGCGCAATAGACGTAATCCCGTTCGATATACCAAAGCGCGTTATCGATGGAGACTTCGATATCATCCAGTGTTGAATAAGGCGTGGTAAGGATGACATTGATGTGCGGCTTGATCCCGACCTCATGACAGAGATGCAAGGCTTCGTGAATTTGCTGCACGGAGCAATGTTTATTCATGTCATCAAGCACGGATTGCGAAAACGATTCGACGCCAATGATCAGGCGGCGAAAATTCGCGGCTTTCATTTTTTGCAACAATTTCAAATTCAGGTCCGAGGCACGCGCAAAACACATGAACGTCAAATTGCCGAAATCCTCTTCAACGACCTTGTCGCAAAACCGCATGACGCTGGCCTTGTCGATGCAAAAATCGTCATCGGTCAAATAAACGGTTCTGACGCGAGGATGGGCGCGCTGAATTCGGTGGACCACCGAGATTAAACTGTCCTCGGTGGTGCTGATCACGGGGACATTGACGCCCGCGCCCCATGTCAATTGATGCGTGGAGCTGCAAAATTTGCATCCGATCGGGCAGCGGTTGCGCGAAAATACACGCGCAGTATGGATCTCCTGATCTTTCAGATCGTCGATATCCTCACCATATTTTTCGACATAGTGATCCCAATAAGTTTCGTAGGGAACATTTTCCCAGTCGATGGCAAAGGTCGCTTCTTCGAACTGCTCCTGGGACAATGCCCGGGACGGGTTTTTAAGTACGAGACCGGGAATTTCATGCAACGGGGTGCCATTGGCGATTTCCAGAAGGGGAATTTCTCCTTCGCCCAGGATTACCAGCCGCGCCGGCGTTTTGTCCAATATGGTCTGGTAGTTGAATTGTGCTTCGATACCGCCCGCAACCAAAAGCGCGTCCGGGCATAACTCCTTGGCGTGGTACATGTTTCGGATGTCGCTCAGGATCGTATCATCGAGGCAGGAAAAACCGATGATATCCCATTCCTGCTCCAGAAATTTATCCTCGATGCTAGGTCCATCGCCGGTGGCGATCTTGAGGCTCGGATCATAATAATCGGCGTGATGGCCGTGAAGAGATAAATACCCCGACAAGCGCACGACCCCAAGATTGGGTCCGAGGTAAGATCGTTCTATGGATTCGGCGCTACTTGGCGCGATCAGCAATACCCGCTTCATATTTGTTTCCACCGTTATTTTTTTGTTTCGCACGTTTATTGTCTCACTATTCGCGAAAAAAATAAAAATATTATAAACCCGGCGAAAGTATTTTGTGCGGGGTTGCAATCAGTCAATCAAAATTCGCCAGCATTCAGGGTTTCAAATTGGGCGGCGCCGGGCATTTGAAATGGCGCCATTTCGCCATTGAACCACGCCAAGGCATCGCCGTAGCGGTTATTAAACTGCGCTTGAATTTTTTGGTAGAGATCGTTGTCCGCTGAATTGGCCTCCAACAGCATCGCGCTGACTTCAGGCTCAATATTATCCGTCGCCGCGCCTGTATTGCCCGAGCGCCCTTTCCATTGATAGACAGGGATACGATCCGAATGGAGCAAGAGACATAAGATAAACAAGCTGGCGTCAAAGCACTTGGTCAGCCCAACGAACGCAAAATGTTTATCGAGTGATTGCATGGCCTGGGCGACCAGCTCGTCGTCGGACATCTCCCAGACCGCGCGCGGTAATCCCCGGTGGCGATTGTCCAAATCCGGCTCAGCGTCCAAATTGATAAGCCACCTGGACAATAAGTTTCCATTATTGGTCCGAAGGGTTTTCTCGGCATATTCCTTAATTGAGATGCCGTTTTTGATATCAGGGTCCAGCCACTGAGGATCCAGTTCAATATTTTTGACGTGCCAGTGGTACCAGCTGACAGCGGTTTCAATCGGATCACGCAACAGCGTGAAGTAGGCGAACTTATCGGAAAAAAAATAATGGGCAGGCAATGCATGGTGAATGCTGGTGAACCGAATTTCGCGCCTGATTTCTTGGGGGCTGTCCAACAATTCCTGCCGTGATTTTAAAAAAGGATCGCGATAGTCACCGAAAATGAATATCTGATTGGGATCGAAAAGGTTGCGAAAACTATCGCGGATCGTTGTGCCGCCAGTGCGCCAGTGATGAAAATGGATAAGCGTTTGCCCGCCTTCTTCAATATGGAAACGGCATCCATGCTTATCGCGAAATAATCTGGCGAAATCACGGATTTTGGGATAGGCGGAAATATCAACGAAACCAGGGCTTGAATTCAAATCGCCTTTCGCAGCCGCATGGGCTTTACGGGCGCACGCAGCCGCCAGATTGTCTTCCTTCAAATGTAGGTAAACCTCGGACATAAGGGCATTGGGCTCCGCGCCGGCGCCGTCCCGTAGCAGCCATTGCTGCAAATATATATGAGCCTCTTTATGACGGCCGGCCGCGACCAGGGTCCTGGCCGCGCACCGCCCGACAAATTCATTTTCCGGTTCGAGATCGGCCCATTCCGAGAAGCGGTCCGCACGCAGATCGGTGTCCATCTCCGGTGAATACAGAATTTCAACAATCTGGTCCGCATTTCCAAATGCTTTCAGTCGGTTGACCAGCAATTGGAAACCGTTTTCGGGCCTCGCCATATCGTGTTTTGCCTCTGGCAAGCTATTTGGGAGCTCATCTGCCAAAAATACCGTGCCCTTTTATGGGGGGCAAAGCCAACATTGACCAACCGCATTCCATGGCAAAATTTAGACGAAATCCTGGCCGGTGACCAGCGTGGGCCAATTGCGCGCCGAGCCTGCCCACAATTAACCGATAATTTTGGTTTTGGCTGGTATAAAGTCCTTCGCGGACACAAGGTTTAAGTCTAATTTATGATCCACCGACCCACCGGAAAAATTCTTGCCCTCAATTGGACGTTTATCCGGTCGGGATTTGAGGCCACTTGCCCATGAGCCAAGCTAGCACCAATCTTCTTCAGGAGGTGCGATCGCTTTGCCAAAGCGGTGATCTGATGGGCGCGGCACATCTTTCCAGAGACGCCTTGAAGGAAGACCCCGACAATTGGGAAATGCTTCATTTAATGGCGGTGACGTTAAATGAGGCCGGCCTCGTGGATCAAGCACTGCCATTTTTTCAGCGATGCCTCGCCATCCGCGGCGCGGATTCGTCTGTCTTATTTAACTATGGTGTTGCTTTACGGAAATTAAGCCGCTTTCGCGAAGCTGCGCGCGCGTTCCGTCACGCCGCGGACGCCACTCCCGGACGCTTTGATTGCTGGTTCAACCTTGGCGAATCTTTGGCCCGGCTTGGCCAATTCGCAGGTGCAGTCGAAGCGCTATTCCAGGCGGCGGAAATCGAGCCGGTCAACGCCGATGTCTGGTATATTCTTGGCAACCTGCATCTCGCGGAAAAGCAGTTTGATGCGGCCATAGAATACTTTGAAAAAGCCGTCAGCTTTGCGCCGGGACATGGCGAAGCGTTTAACAACCTCGGCCTGGCGCTAAAAGGTGCTGGCCGGCTCGCAGCAGCCGTCACCGCATTCGGGCGGGCCATCGACGCCGATCCGGCGTCCCCTGCTGCCCATGACAATCTGGGCAACGCCCGAATGCTGATGGGAGATACGGACGGCGCCATCGCGTCGTTCCGTGAAGCCTTGCGCCTGATGCCCGATTACGCCGATGCCCGCTTCAATTTAGCTGGCGTGTATTTGGAACAACGGGATTTTGCCGCTGCCGAGACGGATTACCGCCGGGTCCTTAAGGCCGATCCCGATCATCGCTTGGCGTGCTTAAAGGCCGCTTTTTGCGCGCAGATGCAGGGCGATGCGGAAGCCGCGAGGATCGATCTGGACGGCGCTCTCGACCGTTGGCCAGAGGATACGGACGTGCTGTCCCAGCTGGGCAATGTGATGCGCGACATCGGCGCGTTCGAAAAAAGCCGCGATTATTTCCAGCGGGCGTTGGAGCCAAATCCTGATAACCCGGTCGTTCTCGGTAATCTGGCGCTCGCCTGCCAGCACGAAGGCGCGCTATCAGAATCCGTTGATCATTATCGCCGCGCGTTGACGCTCGACAGCGACAACGCGCAACTGCATACCAATTTGGCGCAGGCTTTGCTTCTGGCGGAAAATTACCCCGATGGCTGGGCCGAATTTGAACACCGGCTTAGCGATCCAGTCATTGCCGGTGTTTTGGAAAACTTGCCCGGCGAGCCTTGGTCGGGTGAGCCGCTGGGTGGGAAGACGATATTGCTGCAAGCCGAGCAAGGCCTTGGCGATATCATCCAATTCGTCCGCTACGCAGCCAAACTTTCCGATCAGGGCGCGCGTGTGCTGTTAGCCGGACCAGGCCGCCTCGCGCATCTCTTGTCTGAATTTGAAGCCTTGGCTGGGTATATTGATGCAGCCGGGCCGATGCCTTTCGCCGATTATCATGCGCCGTTAATGAGCATGCCGCATATACTGAAATGTGGCGTCATTGGCGGCGGCGAAGCATATCTGAGCGTTGACCCTTCGGCGGTCGCCCATTGGCGGGATCGCTTGCACCCGGTGGATGGGTTCAAAATCGGCTTCGCCTGGCAGGGCAATATCGGCTACGAAATGGATTATGCCCGCTCAATGCCGGCCGCGCTTATTGCACAATCCATCGCTGCCGCCGATGCCCAGCTATTCGTTCTGCAACAGGGTTATGGGCGCGCGCAGCTAGACGAGCTTTCGTCTCATACCGGGGTCGTTGATCTTGGTGATGATGTGGACCGGGATGCGGCCTTCGCCGATACCGCGGCTATCATGGCAAATCTGGACCTGGTCATTACCAGTGACACTGCGATCGCGCACCTGGCGGGTGCCCTTGGCCGGCCCGTTTGGGTGCTGTTGCCCTTCGCACCCGATTGGCGTTGGCTGCTGGGCCGGCCCGATAGCCCTTGGTATCGGTCCATGCGCTTGTTCCGCCAGCCGAAGCCGCGCGATTGGCCATCGGCGTTGGCACAACTCGGCGAATGCCTGGACCGCTGGCGGCTTGCGGGCGGCGATCCCAATAGCGCCGCTGATACCGGGCTTGGCCTGGATTAGGTGTGTTGATGGGCGCCTTGCGTGAGCGATCATCGTGAATATCCGTCTTACGCCAGGTTATGCTGCGCTGGCCGGTGCGAATTTACCGATTCTTATTATATTTGAGACTAAATTTTGGCTTCCACGCTGTAGCCATTGTGTGCATAGTGCGCGCGATTAATGATAACGGGGGCTTTTGGGGAAATGCCAAGGGGCGACGCGCGCGTCTTAATCTATAGCCATGACAGTTTCGGGCTCGGCCATTTGCGCCGGTGCCGTGCCATCGCCCATGCCCTTGTCGGGCAACACAACAAGATTTCCGTCCTCATATTGTCCGGCTCGCCGATCATTGGTTCGTTTGATTTTCGCGCCCGCGTCGATTTCGTGCGCGTTCCCGGCGTCATCAAGTTGCGCAGTGGCGATTACACGTCGCTAAATTTGCATCTGGATATCGAAGATACCATGCAGTTGCGCGGATCGATTATTCAGCATACCGCCGATGTGTTCGACCCCGACATCATGATTGTCGACAAAGAGCCCTTGGGGCTTCGCGGCGAGGTCGCCGAAACCTTGGCCATGCTGAAGAAGCGCGGCGTTCCCCTGATCCTTGGATTGCGCGATGTGATGGACGAGCCCGGCTTGCTGGCCCCGGAATGGGAACGCAAGAATGTCATGCCGGCGCTCGAAAACCTTTATGACGAGATTTGGGTTTACGGGCTGCCACAGGTATATGATCCATTGTCCGGCGTGGAAATGCCAGATTCTGTCCTCCGAAAAGTCGTCTATACCGGATATTTGCGCTACGGCGTTCCCGACGCCTCCAGCGCGACGCATCCTTCGATATTGGAGAAACCCTATATTCTGGTAACCGCCGGCGGCGGCGGTGACGGCGAGGCGGTGATCGATTGGGTGCTGCGCGCCTATGAAAGCGATCCCGGTATCCCCCATTCGGCGTTGATCGTTTTTGGTCCATTCATGCGCACCGAAGCGCAGGAACAGTTTTTGGCGCGGATTGGCCGTCTGGATGCGGTCGAAGCCATCACCTTCGATGCGCGCATCGAGCATCTGATGCAGGGCGCCGTCGGCGTCGTCGGCATGGGTGGATATAATACCTTCTGCGAAATTTTGTCCTTCGATAAGCCGGCCCTGATCGTGCCCCGGACCAAGCCGCGCCTGGAACAATATATACGCGCCGCGCGGGCCACCGAATTGGGTCTGATTTCCATGCTCGACGATGATAAAAGTCATGATCCGCAATTGATGGCGACGGCGCTCCGCCAGTTGACCCAGCAACGGCGCCCGTCCGAGATCGTGCTGCCCGGCCTGCTCGACGGGCTCGACAATACAAACCAGCTTGCCGGCCAGTGGCTGGCCAGAGGACGCGCCGCCGATCTGGCCGTCGTCGGCACCAAGACCTAAAGGGTCTGAGCGGTGGTCCAATCCACGGCGATCATTCTGAAAGGGTATCCCAGGCTTTCGGAAACCTTTATCGCCGAGGAAATGCTCGCCCTCGAACGTCACGGCCTGGAATTCCTGATCGTTTCGCTGCGCCATCCCACCGACGCGGATGTTCATCCGGTGCACGGCAAAATTTCGGCGCGCGTCCTTTATCTGCCGGAATATTTATATAAGGAGCCGTCCCGTGTCTTCGCCGCCTGGCGCAAAGTTCGGCGCCTCGGTGCCTACAAATCGGCTCGGTCCGCATTCTTGAAAGATCTGGTGCGCAGTCCCAACCCCAACCGGGTGCGGCGCTTTGGCCAGGCACTGGTAATGGCCGCCGAATTGCCCGCCAACGTCCAGCACCTGCACGCCCATTTCTTGCATACGCCGGCGTCAGTGAGCCGCTATGCGGCCAAGATTCTCGACCTCAAATGGAGCGTTTCGGCGCATGCGGTAGATATCTATACGACGCCGGAATGGGAAATCCGCGAGAAGTTGGCGGACATGGACTGGCTGCTCACCTGCACTGCTGCCAATCATCGTTATTTGAGCGGCCTCACCGAACAGGCGCATAAGATATATCTCGCCTATCACGGAACCGACGCGGCGCGCTTCGCCGCCGGTGCGCCGCCAAGCCATCGGGATGGAAGCGATGCCGATGATCCGGTTCGCATCCTGTCGGTGGGCCGCCTGGTTGCCAAAAAAGGCTATCCCGATCTGTTGCGTGCCCTCGCCAAACTGCCTGATGGCCTCAACTGGCGTTTCTCCCATGTGGGCGGCGGCGCTGATCTGGCGCAATTGCAAAGCCTCGCCAAAGATTTGGGGTTGGATAGCCGCGTGACCTGGCTGGGCGCCATGGGCCAGGATGCGGTGATTGGCGCCTATGCTGGGGCCGATTTTTTCGCGCTCGCCAGCCGTATCGCCGTCAACGGCGACCGCGACGGGCTGCCCAACGTGCTTCTCGAGGCGGCGGCGGCGGGATTGCCAGCCGTTGCCACCAATGTTTCTGCAATCCCGGAATTGATCGCGGACGGCGTCAACGGTCTGTTGGCGGAAGCCGGCGATATTGAAGCCATCGCCGGCGCCCTCGAACGGCTGATCCGGGAGCCCGATTTGCGCCTAAAACTGGGCACCGCCGCCGCCCGGCGCGCCGCCGATGATTTCGATTTCGGCAATTGCATCCAAACCGTGCTGCCCCATTTTGGACTTACCTCAGCCCGCAAGGTAGAAAAGGTGGCATGAATGTCGCCTTCTATGCGCCGCTGAAACCGCCAACCTCGCCGGTCCCGTCCGGGGACCGGCGCGTCGGTCGTCTGTTGATTGCTGCTCTGGAACAGGCCGGCCACACGGTCGAGCTGGCATCGGTTTTTCGTAGCCGCGAGCCGGGTGGCGCCGCCGCCCGCCAGCAGCGTCTGGCGGCAACCGGCAAGCGGCTGGCGGAACGGCTGATCCGGCGCTACCGGGCGGGCCCAAAATCCGCTTGGCCCGATGTCTGGTTCACCTACCATTTATATTACAAGGCGCCCGACTGGATCGGGCCCATGGTTGCCCGGGAATTGGATATCCCCTATGTGGCCGCCGAGGCATCTTTCGCGCCGAAGCGCGCCGGCGGGCCGTGGCAACTGGGCCATCAGGCGGCCGGCGATGCGATCAGCGCTGCAAGCCTTATCTTCGGCATCAATTCGGCCAACGCGCCGTGTGTCTTGCCGCTGCTGAGAGCGGGCGCCCGCTACGTGCCCATGCAGCCGTTTCTGGAGGCAGCCCCAGTTCCGGACCCGGCGTCCGAAACTACCCGGCGTGATCTGGCGCGGGAATGGAATCTGGATGAAGGTAGCGTCTGGCTTCTGGCGGTCGCCATGATGCGCGACGACGCCAAGCTCAAATCCTTTTCATTGCTGGCTGAAGCCTTATCCCAATTGCCGGGCCGCGATTGGCGTTTGCTGATTGTCGGCGATGGTCCCGCCGCAGCTCAGGTGCACGACGCCTTCAACGGTACCGGTGCCGTATTCGCCGGGCGCAAATCGGCGGCGGAACTGGCGCATTATTACCGGGCCGCCGATATCTTTGTCTGGCCGGCCATCAACGAAGCCTACGGCATGGCTCTGTTGGAAGCCGCGCAAGCCGGCTTGCCGTCGGTGGCCGGTGATAGCGGCGGCGTCGGCGATATCGTGGCCCACGGCGAAACCGGACTATTGGCGAAAAGCGGCGATGCGCCCGAATTTGCCGCTGCCTTACAGATATTGCTGGACGATGCCGGCTTGAGGGCCAAGATGGGCGAGGCTGCGAAGTTGCGCGCTGTCCGCGAGCATGGGCTGGATGCGGCGTCACGTCTGTTGGACGAGGAATTGCGAAAGGTCGTCGGGTGAGTTCCATAGGCTTCATTCGCCACGGTATTACCGATTGGAATATTCAAGGGTTGGTCCAGGGCAGCACCGATATTCCTCTGGGCGAGGAGGGCAGGGCCGAAATCGCCGCCTGGCGCGTGCCACCCGAATTTGCCGACTTCGAATGGCTGAGCAGCCCCTTGCTACGGGCCCAGGAAACGGCACGTACAGTATCGGGCCTGACGCCGCCCACCGATGCGCGCCTCGCCGAAATGGCGTGGGGCACTTGGGAGGGCTGGACTCTCGATGCCTTGCGCGCCGATTTGGGTGATCTGCTGGTAGCGTGGGAAGCTAAGGGCCTCAATTTCCATGGCCCCGGCGGCGAAAGCCCGCGCGATGTTCAGACCCGCATCGCCCCGTTGTTCGAAGAGATTGCCGTCGCCGGGCGCGATGTATTGGCGGTCTCCCACAAGGGCGTCATGCGCGCCGTCCTCGCCATGGCCACGGGTTGGGATATGACCAACAAGGCGCCGGAGAAATTGCGCGAAGGGTGCATGCATCATTTTGAATTGGGCGCTGGCGGCGTGCCCTCGGTGGTGCGGCTGAACATTCCGCTGGTGCCGGAATGAGCGCGCCGAAGGTCTTATTTTATGTTCAGCATCTGTTGGGGATTGGCCATGTAAAAAGGGCCACAACCTTGGCGCGGGCGATGGCCGGCGAGGGGTTGGATGTCACCGTGGTTTCCGGCGGCGCCGATATTCAGGTGATTGACGCCGGCGGCATGGATTTCGTGCAATTGCCGCCGGTGCGCGCGTCAGACCGCAATTTCGGCGGCCTGGTGGACGGCGCTGGCGTACCGGTCAGCGAGGCTTTGAAAGCCGAGCGCCGTGATATCTTGCTGCAGTGTTTCGCCGATCTGCGCCCCGATGCGCTGATCATCGAGCTGTTTCCGTTTGGCCGCCGCCAATTGCGCTTCGAGCTTATTCCGCTCCTGGAGGCGGCGCGAACGGCGGCGCACCAACCACGCGTTATCTCTTCGGTGCGCGATATTCTGGTGGAGAAAAACCGGCCCGAACGGGATGCCGAGATGGTGGCGTGGGCGCGCCAATATTTCGACGATATCTTGATCCATGGCGACCCTAGCCTGATCCCGTTCGAGCAAACCTTCCCTCTAGCCGCCGACATCGCCGATATGATGCACTACACCGGTTATGTGGTGGAACATGACAAGATTTCCGCCGCCGGCGGCGACCAAGGTTTGGGCGAAGTGATTGTCTCGTCGGGCAGCGGCGCCGTTGGCGCGTTGCTTTTGAACACCGCCATCGGTGCAAGGGCAGATTCGATCCTGGCCGATTATCCGTGGCGGCTTTTGGCCGGTTACTCCCTGGATGAAGTGGAATTTCAGGCGCTGATAGGCAAGGCGCCGGAAGGTGTGATTGTCGAGCGGGCGCGCCCAGATTTTATCGATCTTCTCAAAAACTGCACCCTTTCCATTTCCCAAGGTGGCTACAACACGGTGATGGAAGTGCTTGCGACCGGCGCCCGCGGTATCGCCGTTCCTTACGCTGGCGGCCAAGAGACCGAGCAAACCCTGCGCGCCCGGCTGCTCGAAGCGCGCGGCCTGATCCATCAAATTCCGGAGGGCGCGCTGTCCCCGGATCGCCTGATTGAAAAAATATCCCTGGCCATGGACGGCGCGGGGCCCGACGCGCCAATTGCAATCGATATGGATGGCGCGCGTAAATCGGCTGCTCTGCTCGTCCAGCGGCTTGGAATCTAAAAAATTATCAGCTAGATTTGGTCCGGCATACAGGGGCAGCCCGGTGTCTCCTTAAGCATCGGGAATAAATAGGTTTTGGGGGCCGAGACCATGGAAAAAGGCATCTTTCAATACGTTATACGCTACAGCAAGAAAGAGCAGATCAATCTTCTTGTAATGGCGCTGGCGTCGTTGCCATTTTATTTTTTCTCTTTGGACTTGCCCAAGCAGATTGTCGATAACGCCATCAAGGGCGCCGAAAAGGGGATCACCTTCCCTTATAATTATTATGGGTTGGAGCTGGAACAGATTCCGTTCCTCCTGGTTCTCTGCTCGCTGTTCCTGCTGCTGGTCTTCATCAATGGCGGCATCAAATATTATATAAACGTGTATCGGGGCGCGGCGGGTGAACGCATGCTGCGCCGGCTGCGTTACCAGCTTTTGCAACGGGTGATGCGCTTTCCGTTGCCGCAATTTCGCAAAACGTCCCAGGGCGAAGTGGTTTCCATGGTGACTTTGGAAACTGAACCCTTGGGCGGATTTTTCGGTGATGCGCTGTCGTTGCCGTCCTATCAGGGCGGGCTTTTGTTGACCCTGATGGTGTTCATGTTCGTTCAGGATTGGAAGCTAGGGCTGGCGGCCATCGCCCTTTATCCGGTCCAAGGCTGGCTGATCCCAAAATTTCAGCGCAAAGTGAATGCCCTCGGCAAGGAGCGGGTGCAGGCGGTGCGTCGCTTGTCCGAGCGGATTGGCGAATCCGTCACCGGCGCCGGTGAAATTCATGCCAACGATACCTCGCAATTTGAGCTGGCTGATTTTTCCGACCGGCTTGGCAAAATCTATAACATCCGGTTCGACATATATAAGAAGAAGTTCTTTATAAAATTTCTGAACAATTTTTTGGCGCTGATGACGCCGTTTTTCTTTTATTCTATCGGCGGAATTCTGGTGATCCGGGGTGATATGACCGTCGGCGCCCTGATCGCTGTCCTCGGCGCCTATAAAGATGTGTCGGCGCCTTGGAAGATGCTGCTGACCTATTATCAGCGACTCGAAGATTCGCGCATCAAATACAGCCAATTGATCGAGAAGTTTGAAATTTCCGACTTGATGGAGGAAAGCCAGATCACCGCCGACGCCGAAGATGACGCGCCGCTGACCGGGCAATTGACGGCGGCCAATATCAGCTATGTGGAAGATGACGGGCTACGCGTTATCGACAGCGCCTCCATGGTTATTCAGCTGCCCAGCCATTTCGCCTTGCTTGGCCCCGGCGGCAGCGGTAAGGGCGAATTTGCCCAGATGACGGCGCGGTTGCTCAGGCCATCGGTCGGTAAGATCACCATCAACGACAAGGATATTGCCGAGATGCCCGAAGCGGTGACCGGGCGTCGCATATCATATACCGACCAAAACCCCTACATCTTCGGCGGCACCATGCAGGACAATTTGCTCTACGGGCTCAAGCATCGGCCCTTGGGCGGCGCCAGTTACGATGACGAAGCCGCCTCGGCCCGCGAAACGGCCCTGGCGGAGGCCGAAGGGTCGGGCAACAGCACATACGATTTTAATGCCGATTGGGTCGATTACGCAAAATCTGGCGCCGATGGTTCCGGCGATATCATGCCGCGCATTGTGCATTATCTTGAAGTTGTCGGTATGGAGGAAGACGTCTATCAAATCGGCCTCCGGCGCACCATCCATCCAGAAGCCCGCACCGAGCTGGCCGCCGGAATCCTGCAGGCGCGGGGTATATTACGCTCCCGCCTGGAGGAGCAAAATATCGCCGATTTTGTCGAATCCTTCGACAAGGACAAATTCAACACCAACGCCTCTGTGGCCGAAAATATCTTGTTTGGCACCCCCGTCGGCGCCCAATTCGAAATCGATAATCTTGGCGAAAATACCTATGTTCTCAGTGTCTTGGACGAAGTTGGGCTGACCGAGGAATTCCTCGATAAAGGCCAGCGGCTGGCCGAGATTATGGTCGATCTGTTTAAGGGGCTACCCGCCGATCATGAATTTTGGGAGCGTTTTTCGTTCATTGGTTCCGACGATCTGCCCGATTTCGAATCGATCCTGGCACGTATCAGCCAAGGCGGGCTGGAAGTGATCCCGGCGGAAGACCGTAGCCGTCTGCTGGCATTGCCGTTCAAGCTGATCCCGGCACGCCACCATATCGGCCTGATCGAAGATGATTTCATGGACCGCATGCTCGAGGCCCGGCGCGCCTTCGAGGCCGGGCTGTCCGACGATTTACGCAAATCGGTCGAGTTTTTCGATGCCGGGAGCTACAACGCGGCGGCATCGATCCAGGATAATATTCTGTTTGGCAAATTGGCTAGCGAGCGGGCGCAAAGCAGCGAGCGCGTCGGCGTTGTCTTGGCCGAGGTGATCGCCGAGGTCAATCTCAGGAACGATGTGATCGGCCTTGGACTGACCTATGATGTTGGTATCGGCGGCTCGCGCCTCTCGCCGGCCCAACGCCAGAAAGTTGCGCTGGCCCGCTCACTGATCAAGCAGCCCGATTTGCTGATCCTGAACGAAGCCATGTCCTCTCTGGACGCGGACAGCCAGGCCGCGATCACGCTTCGCTTGCGCGACGAGCAGGCGGGACGCAGTCTTATGCTGCTACCCAGCTCGGCCGACGTGAATGGCGATTTCGATCAAATATTCACCATGGCCAGCGGTAAAATTTCCGGCGGCGAAGGCTCCGAGGCGGTCGTCGCCGAAGACGACGAGGTGGCCGAGCACGAGGGCGGTTTCGGCGAGGAAATCGATGTCCTTGCGAGCATCCCCATGTTCGCCAGCCTGGACCGTTCGCGTTTGAAATTGTTGTCGTTCGCGTCCGAGCGCTTCTCGTTCGACACTGGTACCGAGGTTTTTCACCAGGGCGATATCGGCGACGCGGCCTTCGTTGTAATCGACGGCACCGTCGATGTGGTGCTGGAAACCACGGACGGTCCCAAAACCCTGGTCACCATGGGCCGCAACGATATGTTCGGCGAGTTGGCCTTGCTGTGCGATGCACCCCGGACGGCGACTATGCGTGCCTCGTCCGATCTGTCGGTGATGAGTATCGCCAAGGATATCTTCTTCAAGCTGATTTCCGAAGATCAAGATGTGAGCGCCCAGTTGACCCGCTCGGTTGCTGATCGGCTGGAGCGTACCACCCGCGATCTCTCGGCGGCAGCGGCGGTGCGCGATCTGGTTACCAATTTGCCCGACACGCGCCTGTTCACCGATCGCATGCGCTATATCATAGCCCGCAATAAACGCTTTGAGGATAATGCCGGTTTGTTGCTGTTCAACGTCAAAGATAACTTCAAGCTGAATGGCGAATTAACGCACGATGAGCATGACAACTTGTTGCGGGCGATTGCTGACCGGCTGGTAGCTTGCGCGCGCGAGACCGATAGCACGGGCTGCATCGACAAGGATAATTTTGCAATTATCGTAACGCCGATCGAGCCGAATGACAGTCCGGTATTGCTGGCGCAAAGGATTACCAATTCGCTGTCCACGGCCATTGAGGTCGGAGGCCACAAAATTCAATGCGAAGGCGACTGCGCTTTTACCTACCGGCCCATGGATGACATCGATCCGGACGAGCAGATCAAGGACTTGTTGTCCGGCGGCGGCCAGAAACTGTTGTTGAAGGGAACGCCTTAATTTTGGGCGCACCATCACCATCGCCATGAACAGGGAATATGGATATGGTTTCAGCGATCTCAGGGGCGACTATTTTCGCTCAATCATTGGAATTTTGATCGCCGCGTTCCCATTTGTGTTTGTGCGGCCGGTAACCTTCGTGGCCGTCATCATTATCGTGATCGGAGCGACCTTTGCGCTTTTTCTTGTGCAAACACTGGCGCGGCACATATCCAGGATCATCCTCGATGCCGATGGTATCTCCCTGGTGTCGGTCTATAAGCGGAGGATGGATTGGAAGGCCGTCGAAGAGTTTTCGCTGGCCTATTTTTCGACTTGGCGCAGCGGCAGCCAAGGGTGGATGCAGCTCAAACTGCGGAGCAAGGGTAGAACAATGCGGATTGTCTCCAAGCTGGATGGATTTAACGAGATCGTCGGTGCGGCGGCCGGCGCTGTATCCACAAATGGTCTTGCCTTTGACGAAGCAACCATCCAGAACTTAAGTGCCCTCGGGCTTGGCGATCCCAACGAGAATAGGCGCTCATGACCGATCTGTTAAATGTTGAGGACTTGGCCGTCGAATTCCGCGTTCAGGCCGGAAAAATCGTCGCGGTTGAAGGTGTTTCGTTCCGCGTGAAGCCGGCTTCAACGGTGGCCATTGTCGGCGAATCCGGGTCCGGCAAGTCGACCATTGCGCAGGCAATTATGGGCATCTTGCCGAACGTTGCGGAGGTCACACGCGGCTCCATCAAATTCACCGACCCCAATCCCGGTGCGCATTCGGATGGCCGGCAGCAAATGGATCCGGTGGTCGATATTGCGGCGATGAAACCCGATGGCTGGCAAATGCAGCGCCTTCGGGGCGGGCGCATGTCGATGATATTTCAAGAGCCGATGACGTCGCTATCGCCACTGCATACCATCGGCGATCAGATTAGCGAAGCCATGTTGCTGCATTCCGACGTGACCAAAAGAGCCGCCATGGAAGCGGTCGAAGAAATGCTCGGCACGGTGGGCTTTCCCGATCCAAAAAAGGGCGTCGATAACTATCCGTTCGAATTGTCCGGCGGTCTTCGCCAGCGGGCGATGATTGCCATGGCGTTGGTGTGCCGCCCGGCCTTGCTTATCGCCGACGAGCCAACCACGGCGCTGGACGTCACCATCCAGGCGCAAATCCTGAAACTGATTGCCGATCTGCAAGACCAATTGCAAATGGCGGTGCTCATCATCACCCATGATCTCGGCGTGGTTGCCAACGTCGCCGACGAAGTGGTGGTGATGTATAACGGCAAAGTCATGGAAGCCGGGACCATCGACGATATATTCCGTGATCCGTCGCACCCGTACCTTAAATCGCTTTTGCGCGCGGTGCCCCATTTCGATATGGAGCCCGGCGAACGCCTGGTACCGATTCGCGAAATTGAGCCGACCACCGGCCATTTGATGGCGGCCAAAGGAAATGCGCCGGGCCCGGCTAACGATGCGCGCCCGCTTTTGAGCGTGCAGAATTTGACCAAGGAATTCTCCCAGCGCAAAAAGGGATTGTTCGGCGGGGCGGGCGGGAAGTTCAAAGCGGTCGACGACGTCTCCTTCGATATCATGCGCGGTGAAACCTTGGGCCTGGTGGGGGAAAGCGGCTGCGGTAAAACCACGCTGAGCAAGCTGGTCATGCGCGCGCTTGATCCTGATGAAGGCAAAATCCTGTTTAACGATCATGGCAATATGGCCGACCTGACCACAATCAAGGGGCGGGATTTGATCCCCTACCGGACCAAATATCAATATGTGTTCCAAGACCCGTTCGGCGCGCTCAATCCGCGTATGACAGTGTTCGATATCGTGTCCGAGCCGCTGGTTATTCATAAAATCGGCGACCCGGAATACCGCACGGAAATGGTCAAAGAATTGATGAACTTGGTGGGCCTCGATCCCCGCTTCCTGAACCGCTATCCGCACAGCTTTTCCGGCGGCCAGCGGCAGCGCATCAGCATTGCCCGCGCGCTTGCGCTGAAGCCTGATCTTTTACTTTGCGATGAGCCAGTGTCGGCGTTGGATGTGTCGGTGCAGGCGCAAATTTTGAACCTGTTGAAGGATTTGCAGTCCGAACTTGGCCTGACCTATTTGTTCGTGTCGCACAATCTAGCGGTAGTTAATTACGTTGCCGACCGCATCGCCGTTATGTGCGCGGGCCGTCTGGTCGAGGTGGCACCGCGCGCCACTTTGTTCAGCAATCCGTCGCATCCCTATACCAAAGCTTTGTTGAGCGCCGTGCCGTTTCCCGACCCGGACCAAAAGCTCGATTTGGGCGCGTTGATGGAGGGCAAGGCCTCGGAGCCGGCTGCCTGGCCGCATCCGTTTACGATCACCGAAGGCGCCCATACGCAATTGACTGAGATTGCGGAGAACCATCTGGTGCGCATCGAAGGGGACGGCTCCCAATTGCAGGAGGCATCATGATCCGTATCTGCTCATTCGGCCTCGTGGTTCTGGCGGCGGTTCTGGTCGTATCGGCGCGGGCCTCCTTTGCTGAGAGCCAGCCGCAGAATTTGGTCGAGACGCCATCTCTGCAAGATCAGGTGACCGCCGGTAAATTGCCGCCGGTGAATGAGCGCCTCCCGCAAGAGCCGGCAATCGTCCGCTTTGACGGTAAGACGTTGGTGAACGGCCGTCACGGCGGCGCCCTCACGTTGCTGATGGGGCGCAAAAAAGACATCCGCCAGATGGTTGTTTATGGCTATGCCCGGCTTGTGGGTTACGATACCAACTTCAATCTGGTTCCCGATATTTTGAAACATGTCGATGAAAAAGAGGGCCGGATATTCACCTTGCATTTGCGCAAAGATCATCGCTGGTCCGACGGCGCGCCCTTTACCACCGAAGATTTCCGCTACTATTTCGAAGAATCGGCGACCAACAAGGCGGTCAAGAATGTGTCCTTGCCGGCCGATATGCTGGTCGATGGCCAGCCGCCAAAATTCGAAGTGATCGACAAATATACGGTGCGCTACACTTGGCCAAAGCCGAACCCGTTTTTTATTCCGCGGCTGGCCGGTGCCCGGCCCATGTATATTTATCAGCCGGCTCATTATATGCGAAAATTCAACGCCAAATACACCGATGCGGAGCAGCTCAAGGCGCTGGTCAAGAAGCGTAAACAACGCAATTGGGTGTCGCTCCATTACGTGGTTGGCCAGCAATATAAAAACAACAACCCCGATTTGCCCACCTTGCAGCCCTGGGCGCTGAAGACAAAACCGCCGGCGAAGAAATTTCGCTTTCTGCGCAACCCGTATTTTCATCGGGTTGATGCCAATGGGCGCCAGCTTCCTTATATCGACGAGGTGAAGCTGAATGTCACGTCGAGCAAGCTGATACCGATCAAGTCGGGATCGGGTGAAACCGATTTGCAGGGACGCGGGTTGAACTTCAATAACTACACCGTTCTCAAACAATCGGAAAAACAGTTCGGCTATAAGACCCGTTTGTGGCGTACCGCCAAGGGCGCGCGCTGGGCGTTGTATCCTAATATGCATGTCAACAATCCCGATTGGCGGGCTCTGTTCCGCGATGTGCGGTTCCGCCGGGCGCTGTCCATGGGCATCGACCGGCACGAGATTAATCAGGTCCTCTATTATGGATTGGCCCGCGAAACCGGGAACTCGGTGCTCCCCGAAAGCCCGCTTTATGATCCCGCCTTTGCCAAAAGATGGACCAAATATGATGCGGCGCGGGCCAACAAATTGCTCGACGCCATGGGGCTGACCAAGCGCAATTCCCAAGGCACAAGGCTGATGAAAAACGGCAAGCCGTTGGAATTGACGGTGGTGTTTTCCACCGAAGAATCGGAGCCGTCCGACCTGTTGGAACTGATCCGCGATTCCTGGCGACAGATCGGCGTCAAGGTGTTTTCCAAACCCATGAACCGCGAAGTGATGCGCACCCGTATCTTCAGTGGTTTTGTGCAGATGGCTATGTGGTTTGGCCTTGAAAACGGCATTCCGAGCGAAAGCTTCAGCCCCAAGGAATTGGCGCCCACCTCGCAGCAGCAGCTGCAATGGCCGAAATGGGGTCAGTGGCACGAAACCCGCGGCAAATCGGGCGAGCAAATCGATATGAAACTGCCGAAGGAACTGTTCCAGTTGAACGTCGATTGGCGCAATGCCGGTTCGGCCGAGGTGCGCAAGAAAATTTGGGCGCGTATGCTCGATATTTATTCGGACCAGGCCTATTCCATCGGCTTGGTGGCCAGCGTTCCGCAGGTTGTGGTGGTCCGCAATGGTTTGCGCAACGTGCCTGAAAAAGCCATTTACAACTGGGACCCTGGCGCCCATTTCGGCGTTTACCGGCCCGATGTCTTCTGGTTCGATCATAAGAAAAACCCATCCTGATCAATGCTATAAGCCTATTTCCAACAAAGAACCGTACCCATGATTGAATTCCTCGCCCGGCGTATCCTTGTCATGATCCTGACCCTGGTTGTGGTCTCTGCGTTGGTCTTCGTGATCATCCAGTTGCCGCCTGGCGATTACCTCACCAGCTATATCGCCGAGTTGCAGTCCCAAGGCGAAAATGCCGATCCGCAAAAGATCGAGTTCCTGAAACAGGAATATCATTTGGACAAACCCATGTGGCAGCAATATCTGATCTGGGTGGGAGGCATCGTTCAGGGCGATTTCGGCCGTTCGATCGAACATAATCTGCCGGTCTCCGAGGTGATCGGCGATGTCTTTGTTAACTCCTTGATCCTCAATTTTTCCATCGTGATATTCATCTATATCGTCGCCTTTCCGATCGGCGTCTATTCCGCCACTCACCAATATAGTTGGGGTGATTATGGGCTGACATTGGTCGGGTTTTTCGGCCTGGCGACGCCGAATTTCCTGCTCGCCCTGATCATGATGTTTCTGGCCAAGAAATTCTTCGGCACTAGTATTGGCGGGCTGATGGACCCGGAATTCGAAAACGAGGCCATGTCTTTCGCCAAGGCGTTGTCGATATTGGAGCATCTGGTGATTCCGGTGATCGTTATCGGCACCGCCGGAACCGCCGGCATGATCCGTCGCCTGCGCGCCAATCTGCTCGACGAATTGCACAAGCAATATGTGATCACGGCGCGCGCCAAGGGGCTCCCGCGCGGGCGCTTGTTAGTCAAATATCCGCTGCGTATGGCGCTCAATCCGTTTATCGCGGATATCGGCAACCTGTTGCCGCAGGTGGTTTCGGGCTCGGTGATCGTTTCGGTTATTCTGGATTTGCCGACCACCGGCCCGATCCTTTTGGAAGCGTTGCGTGCCCAGGACATGTTCTTGGCCGGATCGTTCCTGTTGTTCGTCTCGCTGTTGACCGTGGTGGGCATGTTTGTTTCCGATCTGTTGTTGGCGGTGCTCGATCCCCGAATCCGGCTTGAAGGGGGGACCAGCCGATGAGTGACAAGCTGGAACATTTCGTTACCTCCGAGCCGTTTGACCCTTACGAGGTCGAAGCCCTTACCCCTGAGCAGGAGCGTTTCTATCTGGCGTCCCAATGGCGCATGATGTGGTGGCGCTTAAAACGGCACAAATTGGCGGTCTATTCTGGTGCCATCCTGTTCGTTCTCTATTTCTCGATCCTGATCACCGAATTTTTGTCGCCCTACGCGCTGACCTCGCGCCACACCGATCATATTTTTGCACCGCCGCAGAGCGTCAATTTCTTCCACGAGGGTGAGTTTGCGGGCCCATTCGTCTATGGCCTCAATTACAAGCTCAACATGTCGACGCTGAAGCGGGAATACACTATTGATAAAGGCGCGGTGCAGCCCTTGCGCTTCTTCTGCCGGGGCGACAAGTATGATTTCTGGCTGGGGTTCGAGTCCAACGTGCATCTGGCCTGCGCGTCCGATGGCGGCACCTTTTTCTGGCTGGGCACCGACCGGCTGGGGCGCGACGTCTGGTCGCGTATATTGTACGGCACGCGCATATCACTGACCGTCGGGCTGGTTGGCATAATTCTCTCCTTCATCCTCGGCATCACCATTGGCGGTGCGGCCGGTTATTTTGGCGGCTGGGTGGATAACTTGTCCCAGCGCACCATCGAAATTCTACGCTCAATGCCCGAACTGCCCTTGTGGCTGGGGCTGTCGGCTGCCTTGCCGGTCACCTGGTCGCCGGTTGCCATCTATTTCGGCATCACGCTGATCCTGGCCTTGCTGGATTGGCCGGGGCTGGCGCGCGCCGTGCGCTCAAAACTACTAGCCCTGCGCGAGGAAGATTTCTGCACCGCGGCCTCGCTAATGGGCGCTAGGCCAAGGCGTATTATCGCCCGCCATTTGCTGCCCAATTTCATGAGCCATCTGATCGCGTCCGCGACCCTTTCGATCCCATCGATGATCCTCGCCGAAACCGCGCTCAGTTTTCTTGGCCTCGGCCTCCGCCCGCCGATCACCAGCTGGGGCGTGCTGCTGGTGGAAGCGCAAAATCTGGAAGCCGTCGCGCTCTATCCGTGGCTGCTGCTACCCGCCGTGCCGGTGATTATCACCGTGCTGGCCTTCAACTTCTTCGGCGACGGCCTCCGCGACGCTGCTGATCCTTATAAATAATTGATGCCGGTCAATTCCAATCGCCTCTTGTATTCTTATGGTGTGATTACCAGATTGAATATTATGACTGACCGATTGATCATACCCGACTATTGCCCGGTTCCTGCGGCCAAGCCCTATATGCGCCCCCTGTTGATCGTGTTTGGCTGGCTTTGCGTGGCCCTCGGCACCATCGGCGTGGTGACGCCGGGCTTGCCGACTACCGTCTTTATCATCATGGCGGCCTGGGCTTTTGCTCGCTCATCCAGGCGGTTTCACGATTGGCTCTATAACCACAAATTGTTCGGCCCGGCTCTTATAAATTGGGAGCGCCACCGGGTGATCCCGCCCAAGGCCAAAGTCATGGCGGTTTCGATGATGAGCCTCAGCGTTGCCATGGTCGCGGTCATCGGCGCCGGCAGCTGGATGGCGCCCACAATCATGATGGTCTGCCTGACGCCGGTCGCGATCTATATCCTCACCCGCGCCAGCCGCATTCCCGCCTAAAAACCTTTCCTACAGCACGATGCTTGGATTGCGAAGGTTCTGGTCGCAATCGATCAGGTTCACCTGCTTGACCAGGATTTGCCAGCTTTCGCCATTGGAATTCCCCAGGCGCCGGAGTTGGTGGCCGTACCAGCCTGTATAGATGCGCTTGTCGCCAGCCTGAAACTCGGTAGTCAAGAAGTTGGAGCGCACCATAAACACGTCGTCCGCCGCGTCCGTTGCATAGACGGTGACATTGGATACCAGCCGTGCCGTCCTGGATACCGGCTGCTGCGACCAGGCATGGTCGGTATCGAGCCGGAATACCCGGTCCTCCATGCGGCGGCGGTCATCGAACGATACCGCGACTTCGCGCCTGGGATCGCCGCCGTCCAGACTGGCGGGCACCCAGTAAAGGCATTCCGGCGCAAAAAGGCCAAGCCATTCCGCGTTGCGTCCCTGATCTAGAAAGCGCGCTTCTTTCTCCAAAAAGCGGCGGCAGGAATCGCGGAGGCCCACGTCGCTCTGTTCAGCGGCGTCCGATTGCCAACCGCCGAAATCGGCGATCAGTTTTTCATAAAAGCCGGCATCCACGTAGTGGGAAGTTTTTGACGGATCATGGTTCATGGGACTAGCCATCCCCCGCATCGGGATCGCGGGTGATGCCGATCGCCGGATCATCGCTCATCAGGCGCTTATAAACCTTCATGGTTTCGCGCATGAACACTTCGTCGGTGGCCGGCCCGGTAATGACGCCGCCTTCGTCCACGGTGATGCGCCCTTCTTCTAGCCCAAGGCCACGGTGCATATAAACCCATTCGTCCTCTGCCGCCGCGAGGCCGGCCTGGATCTGTTCGAAATTCATCAGATCGTCCACCTCGCCGAAATTGGGAAAGCCTTCCTGGGTGCGCATGCGAAGCGCGTTTATGGCTTCCAGATCGTCGCCGATATCGCCATCCACATCGATCACCGCCGTGCCCCACCATGTGGTATCTGTCTCGGAAACCGACAAAGGCTGAACGACCTGAATATGATTGCCGAGCAGCATCAGGTTCGGAAACACGTTGATATTGACCGGCTCCGAGGAGGCCAGATCGAGCAGCTCGTTCGCCCGATCCCCGTGGCGGCGGCGGAAATCTTCTTCCACATGTTCCATACCTGGATGCAGGCTTTCGATCTCCCACATGGCGCCGGGGCGCACCTCCATATTGGGGCGCTTGTCCTTGAAATGATGGCCATTGCCGAAATAGCGCACATACATCGGCGCGCCGTCCGGGTTTTCCTTGTAGTAGGTCATACCCTTGTCTTCGGCCATGCGGTTTTCCATGGCCAGCAGGGAGCGGTGTGAAAACACCACGTGATAGCCATCGGCGGCGTTGTCGTAGGCGAGCTTCCAGTTGCCGTCGAATTTCAGCCGGTTGGCATTGCAGACGGCCACCTTGCCCCCCGGTTGCCGGTCCAGCCATTCATCGATGGGCTGCTTCACGCCGCCCAGATAATCGTCCAGGGACGGCGCATCCGCATTGAGCGTGGCAAATATAAAGCCCCGGTAGCTGTCCACTCGCGCAACCTGTGCCAGATTGAACTTATCGCCGTCCAGCGCATCATCCGCATAGCCGTCCGGCCACGGAACCCCCGACAGCTTGCCGTTATTGGAATACGCCCAGCCATGATAGGGGCAGGTGAAGCCCTTGGCCGAGCCGCTGTCCTGGCGGCAGATAGTGGCGCCCCGATGGGTGCAGCGATTATAGAGGGCGCGAACGCGGCCTGAGGAATCCCTTGTGACGATGATCGGGCGCAAGCCCAGCCGCGACCTGACAAAATTGTCGTTGTTGGGTATTTGGCTTTCGTGGGCGATATAGACCCAGACGGCGCCAAATATCTTTGTCATTTCAGCTGCGAAGATCACCGGGTCCGTATAGATCTGACGGCTAACCCGGTCTTCTTGGACTAGCCTGTCCCAGTCATAGCCCGCATCCAGGCTGCCCGCTCCGGCTGACATTTTATCCATTTTGATCATCTCAGAACCTCCAGTGCCGGAACCGCTCTAAAAGAAATCATAATATTCGTTCTGTTCCCATTGAGTCACGTCCCCAGAGCCGGGGTCAATGCCGTTTTCTTCGCAGTGCTGCTCAAAGCGGCCCAGCTCGACGCTCTTGAAGGCCAGGTAATAATCGACGAACAGATCGCCGAACTGTTCCCGGTACAATTGGCTCCGGTCGAGGACGGTTAGCGCCGCGCCCAGGTTTTGCGGCAGCAAGGGCCGGTCGGCCTCGTAGGAATCGTCGTCCGGCGCCCACAAGGGCAATTCCCGTTCCAGCCCGTCGATGCCGGCGGCGATTTGCGCGGCGATAAACAGATACGGATTGGCGGCGGGCTCGCCCGCGCGGTTTTCGATGCGCGTTGTCGGATCTTCCGGCCCACCGAGGACGCGCATCATGGTGCCCCGGTGATCGTAGCCCCAGCCGGCCCGGTCGGGCGCCAGGGAATTGGGCTGGAAGCGTCGGAAGCCGTTGATCGTCGGGGTGCCGAAGATGGTCCCCTCGACCGCGTGGTCCAAAAGCCCGGCCAGAAAATTCTGGCCCAGCGGCGATAGGTGACCATCGCCGTCGCCGGGGATCAATTGATTGACGCCCATCTTGTCTTTGACCGATTGGTGCAGATGCCAGCCCGACGAATAGTGCCCGGCAATGCCCGGTCGGCACATGAAGGTGGCGAAGTAGCCGAGGCGGTGACAGACCTGTCGGGTGGCGGTGCGAAAAAGGGCGTAGTTGTCGGCCGCCGCAAGGGCGTCATCGGCGGAAAAGGTGCATTCCACCTGGCCCGGTCCCCATTCGTTTTCCATGGACCGCAAAGGCAGGCCAAGGGCCTGATAGGCAGCCGTTAGCTCGCTCAACACCGGCTGCATGATGTCCAGGTTGGTTTCCGAATGATAGGAATAGCCGCGCTCCACCGGCGCCGTGGCGACGGGTTTGCCCAATAATCCGGGCACGCCAATATTTTCCGGCCCCAGATGCTCCTGGACGATGCGCGATAAATACCATTCCGTCTCGAGCCCCACCACATGGCCGAGGCCGCGGCCCTCAAGGCGCTGCAATTGCTGTTTCAACAGATGCCGAGTGGCGAAGTGGAAAGGGCGGCCATCGTGGAAATACTGATCGCACAGAACCCAGCCAATATCGGGCGCCCAGGGCAGGATGCGGAAGGTGCCGGGATCTGGCACCGCCGTCAGATTGGGCGAGCCAGTGAACTCGTCCAGCCCCAGCCCGCCGCCGGCGGTGAAGGATTTGAATACCCGCGCGCCAGAGCCGTCCAGCGTCGAGGTGGCAATATTAATATTATAGCCGTTTTCGAGCACATCTTTGAAAGCCGGCACGGTGACAGACTTGGCGCGGATGGCGCCGTGCGGGTCGGGCCAGGCAACACGGATCAAGTTTAAATCCCCGGCTTCGATGCGGTGTTGTAATTCGACAGCCTGGCGCGCCTGCTCGTCGCTCCACAGCCCGTGACGTTTGATAAATTGGAAGCTTTCCATAGTTCGACCTAACCCGCTGGCCCAGCATTTACAAGGCGTGGTGTTGCAGCGGAATTGCACTCGGCGCGATCAAGACCCGCCCGCCGGTCATGCCAACTCCGCCATACTATCCCTGGTATGCCGCCTTCGCGCCCGACACATGGGCGCGACATATTTTGCCGAAATCGACCATACCGTTTCATTACTATTCCTTACGGTTCATACCGGAATGTACCGCATTGGCGCAGCTCACTTAGGCGTGGTTTGGTTCGGCCCGGCCAACGCAGCCGAGGCGGCTGTTTCGGCGGAATATGCTTGGCCATGTGGGCATCGATCCGGGCACTTGTCTGAGATCGAAGCCCCCGCCGCAGCACATACCATCCGTGATGTGAATTCTCCAAATGCGACATGCTCATACCCCCCCCTTACGCTTATGACGGTTTCTCACGCTTTCTTACGGTTTTCGGCTGAATTCAGCGGTATTTTGTCGCTGCTTCCCAATGCCGGCTGCCTATATCTATTTAGAACGTTTTATGAACTTTGCAAGGTCGCGGGGCGGATTTAGAGGGGTAGGACGGACGGCAAATAAAACCCTCTCTCTGCTCCCCTTCGCAAATTGATGGGTATCAAGGCGGATTCCCGTAATTTCTATAGGTTGTTATCAGCAAAATACCTGCCGAATCCAAACTCGATTTGCGCTTCGATTCGGTGACAGATGAATATCGGGCGGCTTTGTATCCCTGTAGTTGGGCGAATGATTTTTGGTGAGATGAAATTCACCGGAGAAACCTGTTGGGTACGCCTTGCGTGTAAACCGAAGAAGGAGATTTGAGAATGACAAGTTTGACAGATATTGACGGGATTGGCCCCTCGTTAGCGGCGGCATTCGTGAAAAGCAAATACCTGACAATTGCGAATGTGGCAAAGGCGAAGCCTGCTGAATTATCAGTGGTCCCTGGAATAAGCGTGAAAAGTGCCCGGCAAATCATTGCCTCGGCCAAATCACTTTTGGCAAACGCATCATCTCGAAAAACCGCCAAAAAGAAGCCGGTCAAACCTGTCGCACCACTAAAGGTTGGCGTAAGCAGCGGTGCAAAATCGGGCAGTGATACAGGAAAATCCGCTAGGGCCAAAAAGCCCAAAAAAGACAAAAAACCCAATCAAGAGGAAAAAATCAGGAAGCTGAAAAAGACAATAAAAAAGCTTAAGAAACAAAAGAAGAAAATTGTGGCGAAGGACAAAAAGAAAGCGAAAAAGAATAAGTAAAAAAATGCCCATAAAAAACAGCCACAGGCGTTAGTTGGAGATCAGTCTCATGAAAGCAAACGGTGTTGCCACAAAGGCTTCTTTGACGAGAAAAGTGAAATCTGGAAATACTTCAAAACCAGAAAAAGCAAAGCGCGCCAAGGCATCGGCTAAGAACGGGACGCTGAAATCCAAGAAGGAGACAGCATCCGAGTCTAAAAATAAATCGTCGCCGCCGAAACCGAAGGAGGCCAAAAGCAGTGCTTTGATTCTCCATGAGAAGCTCGAAAAAAGGGGGCGGGCCGCGCCGCTTCCGAAGAACTACCCCTATAAAATCCGTATGCGGCGGGCGAAATATGAGGTTCGCAAACAAGAGCTGCAAATTGAGCTTTTGAAGGTACAGAACTGGGTCAAAGATACGGGCCAGAGAATTTTATGCATTTTTGAAGGGCGTGACGCGGCGGGTAAAGGCGGAACGATCAAGAGATTTACCGAACATCTCAATCCTCGCGGCTCTCGCGTTGTCGCTTTGGAAAAACCCACCGATGAGGAACGCGGTCAATGGTATTTCCAGCGCTATACGCGGCAGTTACCAACCAAGGGTGAGATCGTTTTCTTTGATCGCTCTTGGTACAACAGAGCCGGCGTCGAGAAGGTGATGGGGTTCTGTACGCCGGCTGAATACATGGAGTTTATGCGACAGGTTCCAGAATTTGAACGGATGCTGGTGCGAAGTGGTATCCAGATTTTTAAATTCTGGTTCTCGGTTAGCCGGGAAGAACAATTGCGGCGTTTTCAGTCGCGGGGAAGCGATCCTTTAAAAAGCTGGAAATTAAGCCCCGTCGATCTCGAATCTCTCGATCAGTGGGACGACTATTCAGAAGCCAAGGAGTCGATGTTCTTTAATACACACACGGCGGATGCCCAATGGATCGTGATCCGGTCTGACGACAAAAAGCGGGCGCGATTAAATTGCATGAGGTATTTCCTCTCAAACCTCGACTACCCGGGGGCCGATCACAGCGTCTTACTCAAACCCGACCCTCTCATCGTCGGCCCGGCAGACACATTCTATGAAACTCTCGATGATTATGATCCAACCATGCAAATTAGAGTTTAGGGCCTAAGCCAATCGTCATAATCCGGTGGCGTCCATCAGACAAAATAGTTGCGTCCCGCTGCTTTCGTATGCACGGCCCGATTTTCCGGCTATAATCGGGCCGACCGGCATTGCTGCCGGGAATTGATATGGGGGCTTGAGAGCATGACGGATATGCAAGCGGTGGACTCGCCAGCGGTTTGGTATGGCGGCGAGCTTAGCAAAAACCGGGATTGGATATTGCAGCTGGATGCCGGTTCCCGCGCCGAATTGGAAGCGGCGGCTGCAAATGTACGGGCGCGGGGTATCAGCCTCGAAGACGCAAAAAAAGAAGATTTCGATTTGCCCGGTCTGGCTCCCACATTGGCGGCCGCGCGCGCCGAGTTGGGCGAGGGCAGGGGCTTTGTGATGATCCGCGGTCTGCCCATCGGCGATTATTCGGCGGACGAGATTGGCGCCATCTTGTGGGCCATCGGCGCCCATCTTGGCGTCGGCGTGTCGCAAAGTACAGATGGCGACCGCCTTGGCCATGTCATCGACAGGGGCGCTACCGACCGCTACTACACCGCTGGCGGCGTGATCGAGCCGCATGTGGATCCGGTGGATGTGGTTGGGCTGTTGTGTATGCGCAGCGCTCCCGAAGGCGGCGCCAGCCGGATCATCAGCGCCCAAGCGATCCACAATATCATGCTCGATGAATGTCCCGAGCTGCTTGAACATCTCTATAACGGCTATCACTACAGCCGCCGCGCCCATGGCGGCACGGTCACCGAACACCGCGTGCCGGTATTTGCGAAAAGCGACGGCGCCATGCAGAGCTATCTTTTGCCCATGACCATCCGTCAGGCCGAAGAAGAAGGCTATCCTTTGGCTGCGGCTGAGCAGGCGGCGCTGGACAAGATTACCGAGATCGCGTCCCGCCCGGATGTCTACCTGGATATGGAATTCCAGCCCGGCGACATCCAGTTTTTGAACAACCGGGTGATTTTCCATGCGCGCACCGACTACCGGGATGATCCGGACCCGGAATTAAAAAGGCTTTTGCTGCGCATTTGGCTGATGATGCCCGACTGGCCGGCGCGCGCCAAAGACATGAACTTCATCGCCAATACGGACCGGGCCGGCGGCGGCTTCATCCCGGACAAGGTTGCGGTGGCGTAATTACCGGGTTTTCTTGAGCCAGAGGCTGTTTTCGTAGGCCCCTGGCGCCAGCGGGATATTGGCCAGCGGCGTTGGGTCCAACCATTCCGGGGCATAGGCCATCACATAATTGCTCGAAAATTCAATCTCGTAGGCGCCGCCCTGGATTAGCGCGGCCACGCCCTGCTGCTCGTTGTAGCCGCGCCATGCCCAATCGGCCGGGTAATCAAAGGGCAGGAAGATATCATGGAAATGCACTAGCACGCCCACGGGTAGGGCGGGCAGGATGCGGTTCAGGATATGGTCTACATCGCTGCCCGGCATCAGGATATGGCTGGAATCCACGAACAGGAAATCGCCGGGTTCCAGGTTTGCGAATATCTCCGGCGGCGCTTCGTGCAATGTGCGTCGCTGGACGTCGATATCCAGCCCCTCGATGACCGCGCGCGGCTGCGGATCGATGGCGGTCAGCCGGGTGGCCAGGCCGCCATCGGAAATGGCCCGCGCCATGAAACGGGTGGAGTGGCCGGAGCCGATCTCGACAATGCGTTTGGGTGCTCGTGTGCGTACCAGCGCATAGGCCGCCGCCGCATCCAGCCGGGGAAACCAGCTTTGATCCCAACGAGGCTGTGGTGGTTTATTTTCACCAATGTTATCAATATCTTGTTTGTATTTATTAAAGTTATTTATGAGTTCTTGAAATACCTCCCGGCGGGCCGTGTACACCTCCTCGATACCCTCATAGGTGGGCAGAGTTCCGGCTTGGGGCAGGCTGGCGGCGTGGCGGTATGGAATGAAAAAGCCTTGCGGCTTTCCTCCCATAAGGGTCGCCAATCCCATGGCCAGACGCCGCCAATGTTTGGCGCCGGCCATGTCAGGCGCGGGTTTCGGGGGGCAGGATCGTTGGCCCCGTGGGCGTGCCGGTTTCCGGGTAATCGAGGGTATAGTGAATGCCCCGGCTTTCCTTGCGCTCCATCGCCGAGCGAATAATCAGATCGGCGACGATGGCCAGATTGCGCAGTTCCAACAGGTTATTATCGACGCGGAAGTTCTGGTAGTAGTCCATGATCTCCGAGGACAGCAGCTGCACCCGGGCTTGAGCCCGCTGCAGGCGTTTGGTGGTACGCACGATACCCACATAATCCCACATGAAACGCCGGATTTCGTCCCAATTGTGGCTGACCACGATCTCCTCGTCGGAATCCCGCACCCAGCTTTCGTCCCAGTCGGTAACCGGTTCCGGCAAATCGATGGAATGGATGGTGCCAGCGATATCCTTGCCCGCCGCGGTCGCCAGCACCAGGCATTCCAACAGGGAATTGCTGGCCACCCGGTTGGCGCCATGGAGGCCCGTATAGGCCACCTCGCCAACCGCATAGAGCCCGGCGATATCGGTGCGCCCGGCCAGATCGGTCATTACGCCGCCGCAGGAATAATGGGCGGCGGGGACAACAGGGATCGGCTCCTTGGTCATATCGAAGCCGAATTGCAGGCAGCGGGCATAGACCATGGGAAAATGGCGGACGATGAAATCAGCTGGCTGGTGGCTGATATCCAGATAGACGCAATCCACTCCCAGCCGCTTCATTTCGTGATCGATGGCGCGGGCGACGATATCGCGGGGCGCCAGCTCGGCACGGGCATCGAATTGTTCGGCGAATGGCTCGCCGCCGGGCAGCAACAAACGCCCGCCTTCGCCGCGAACGGCTTCGGTAATCAGAAAGGATTTGGCCTGCGGGTGAAACAGGCAGGTGGGGTGAAACTGGGTGAATTCCATATTGGCGACGCGGCAGCCGGCGCGCCACGCCATGGCCATGCCGTCGCCGGAATTGCCATCGGGGTTCGATGTGTAGAGATAGACCTTGCTGGCGCCGCCGGTGGCCAGAATTACGGTGCGGGCCGCGAACGTGACCACCCGGTTTTCGCGCTGGTCGAGGGCGTAAAAGCCAGCGCAGCGAATTTCGCCATCGCCGCCCGCCTCGGTAATCAGATCGACGGCGGTGAAATGTTCCAGAACATCGATGTTTTTGCGCTTTCGCACCTGACCGGCGAGTGTAGTTTCGACCGCTTTGCCGGTGGCATCGGCCACATGCACGATGCGCCGGTGCGAATGGCCGCCCTCGCGGGTCAGATGATAGGCGGTGTTGGAGCCCGGCTCACGTGTGAATTTGACGCCGAGAGCATCCAGCCGATGGATCGCTTCGGCGCCGTTTTCGACAATGAAGCGCACCGCTTCTGGATCGCAAAGCCCGGCGCCGGCATCGATGGTATCGGCAATGTGGGATTCCACCGAATCCTCTTCATCGATGACGGCGGCGATGCCGCCCTGCGCCCATTCCGTAGAGCCGCTTTCCAGCCCGCCCTTGGACAGCACCGTAACCCGCGTTTTGGGGTCAAGCTGTAGGGCCGCGGTCAGCCCGGCGGCACCCGATCCAATGATCGCCACGTCGGTGACGTAATTGGCTATTGTCGCTTTTTCAGCCATGGCTGTTAAGGGGCCGCTGACCAGTCGAGCCCGATATCGATGGCCGGCGCCGCATAGGTGATGCGCCCGGCTGACGCATAGGTGACGCCGGTCTCGGCAATCTCGCGGATGGTTTCCAACTTGACGTTGCCGGACGCTTCGGTGGGCACCCTGCCATCGATCATGGTTACTGCCTCGGCCATCAGGGGCGGCGCCATATTGTCCAAAAGGATGCTGTCTGCGCCGGCGCTTAAGGCTTCGATGACCTGCTCCAAGGTGTCGCATTCCACTTCGATATCGCTTAACCCCTTGGCGCGGGCGCGCCTGATGGCCTCAGCCACGCCGCCGGCGACGACGATATGGTTGTCCTTGATCAGGACGCCGTCATCCAAGCGCATACGGTGGTTGGTGGCGCCGCCCATGCGGGTCGCATATTTCTGTAACGTGCGAAGGCCGGGCGTGGTTTTCCTAGTATCCAGCAGGATGGTGCCGGTGCCGGCAATGGCGTCCGCATATTTGGCTGTCAGGGTGGCGATACCCGACAGATGCTGGAGCATGTTGATCGCCGTCCGCTCGGCGGTCAGAAGCGCCAATGCCGGGCCGCCAAGGCGGGCCAGATCGGCGCCGGCGGCCAGGTGATCGCCGTCGGTGGCCAAAGCCTCGAATTTGATATCAGCGGAAAAGGTCTCGAATATGGCCTTGGCGATGGGCAGCCCGGCGCAGACCATGTCCTGGCGCGCCGACATGACGCCATCGAATTTGGTGTCCGGCGGGATCACTGCTTCCGATGTTATATCGCCCGCTCCGATATCCTCGGCGATGGCGGTATCGATCAGCGTTTGAATTTCGGCGGCATCAAGCCCGGCGGGTAGATCAAGCGGCATTTCTCGCCTGCGGGCTGGCTGGCGACATATCCAGCATACGCTGCAAGGGGGCCAATGCGGCGACGCGCAATTCTTCGGGAATTTCCACGTAGGGCGCTTCGTTGGCCAGGGCCAGATACAGCTTTTCCAGGGAATTCAACGCCATGAACGGGCAGCTGGCGCAGTCGCAGCTGCCATCGGCGCCGGGCGCCGCCAAAAACGTGCGGTCCGGCGCCGCCAGTTGCATCTGGTGAATAATATGTTGTTCGGTGGCGACGATATATTCCTGGGCATTTTCGGTGGTAACGTACTTCAAGATCGAGCTGGTCGAGCCCACATGATCGGCCTGGCGCAAAATAGAATCGGGGCATTCCGGGTGAGCGGCGATCTTGGCGTTTGGATGGCGCATCGACAATTTGATTAATTCGCGCTCGTTGAACTGCTCGTGCACGATGCAGGTACCCGGCCATAGGGTCATCTCGCGCTCCGATTGGCGCGCTAGAAAGGCGCCCAGATGCTTGTCGGGCGCGAACAGGATCGGCTGGTTCTCAGGGACCTGACGAATGATGGCTTCGGCGTTGGACGATGTGACGATGATGTCCGACAAGGCCTTCACTTCGGCGGAGCAGTTGATATAGGTGATGGCAGTATGATCCGGATGGGCGTCGCGAAAAGCCTTGAATTCATCGGGCCGGCAGGAACTTTCCAGGGAGCAGCCGGCGTCGGCGTCGGGCAGAACCACGGTTTTGTTCGGCGAGAGGATTTTGGCGCCCTCGGCCATGAACTTGACGCCGCAAAAGGCGATGATATCGGCATCCGTCTCGGCCGCTTTGCGCGACAGATCGAGGGAATCGCCGACAAAATCGGCAATATCCTGAATATCGGGATGCTGATAGAAATGGGCCAGAATCACGGCGTTCTTTTGGGTCCGCAAGCGGTCAATTTCGGCTTCTAGATCGATCAGCGGATCCAGATTTTCCGGCGTCAATCCGCCCAGCGCGCCTTCGAAGACGGTGTCAGTCATTGTACCCTTCGGTCTCATCCGGGTAGGGCGCACCCAATGGCGCGCCCTCTTGACGAAACATTTGGGCTAAATAATCTTTAAGTCAAGTCAATTGACCCGGCCTAAGGGCTTTGCTAGCACCGGAGACAACAGGAGGATTGGCCATGCCCATCATCGAACGAATCACAGAAATGCACGGCGAAATGACCGCGTGGCGCCGGGATCTGCACGCGCATCCGGAAATCGCCTTTGAAGAAACGCGCACGGCGGCCTTCGTTGCCGAAAAATTGCGCGCATTCGGCATCGAAGTGTCCGAAGGCATGGCCAAGACTGGCGTCGTCGGCACCCTGGTCAATGATGATGGCGCTTCTGGTGCCCCGTCCATTGGCCTCCGCGCTGATATGGATGCGCTGCCCATGCCCGAGCATACGGATTTGCCCTACGCCTCGACGGTGCCCGGAAAAATGCACGCCTGCGGCCATGACGGGCACACCACCATGCTGCTCGGCGCCGCCCAATATCTGGCCGAAACACGGAATTTCAAGGGCCGAGTGCAGTTCATCTTCCAGCCCGCCGAGGAAATGGCCGGTGGCGGCCGGGTGATGGTGGAGGAGGGCTTGTTCGAGCAGTTCCCCGTCGATGCGGTCTATGGCATGCACAATTGGCCGAACATGCCGGCCGGGCGCATGAGCATCCGCGCCGGCCTTGGCATGGCCTCGGCGGCGGCGTTTGAGATTGTTGTCCAAGGGCTGGGCAGCCACGCGGCGGCGCCCCACCAGGGTATCGATCCCATATTGATCGGCGCGCATATTGTCACCGCCCTGCAAAGCATATCGTCGCGGGTAACCAACCCCATCGAAGGCATCGTCGTCAGCGTCACCCAGTTCCACGGCGGCGACGCCATCAATGCGTTGCCCGATAGCGTCACCTTGAAAGGCACGGCGCGCTCATTTGCCGAAGATTCGGAAACCTCGGTCGCCGCTCTCATCCAGCGCATCGCCGAAGGGACGGCCGCCGCCCATGGCGCCACCGTAAAGTTTGAATACCAACATCTCTATCCGGTGCTGGTCAACGCCGAGGACCAAAGCCTGATCGCCGAAAATGTGGTGCGCGATGTGCTCGGCGATGACGGGTTGGAGCCCGCCTATCCCAGAACCATGGCGTCCGAGGATTTTTCCTTCATGCTGAACGCCCGGCCGGGCTGCTTCGTGCGCATCGGCGCCGCCTTCGAGGGCCGGGCCTCGGCGCCCCTGCACAACTCCAAATACGAGTTCAATGACGATGTATTGCCGATCGGCGCCAGCTTCTGGGCGCGGCTGGTGGAGATGGAATTACCCAAGTAATTGCGCGATACGCTCAGCAATAAATGCAGCTTTACCGGCTCTGCCAGAACGCCTGAAATGCAGGTATTCATTCGGTCAGTATTAATTCGTCTTTTATTCGAATTTACTTATTGTTTACTTTTTCCGTTGAATTATCCACCGGCTCGTAGTTAGAGCGACTACTTCTTTGGGGATTTCATCATGAGGAGGACGCAATGAATTTTCTAGATTCGCTTACCAAATGGATCAACCAGCTTACCAAGATCGTGGTCGTGTTGATCCCCTTGGCGATTACCATTCAAGTATTGTTCGGCGCGCAAGTCGCCTTTTTCGGCAGCGTCGTTAAGAACCTGATCGATTTGTTGAACGCATTCGGCGCCCAGGGCCTGATCGGCTTGATCGCCCTCGGTATCGTTATCTGGCTGTTCGGCAAGACCGATCGCAGCTAAGGCAGCCGCTTAATAAATTCGAATAACATACAGTCACCATCCTAAAGCGCGCCGGTCCTGCCGGCGCGCTTATTTTTTTAGAGCCCCTTGGCAATGCGCGCTACCAATTCCGGCGGCACCCACTTGGTCCAGATGTTTTTGAAGTTTTTCAGGAAATATTCCGCTGTTTCTTCCGCATCGGCGCGGTTTTCATCCTGCCATGCCAGAATTTTCTGGACGGTGCTGTTGGGCCAGGAAACCTGGGCGATGAAGGCGAAAGCCTCCGGCGCCCGGGCGGCGAATTTGGCGGTGGTAACGGTTACCACGTCGGAGGACGGAAATCCGTTCGGCGCCGGGGCGGCACAATCGAGCTTGACCATGCACGGCCAGTTCTTCGGCTCGTGGCTCATACCGCTTAATTTGACCATGGCATATTTGCCGAGCAACGCGGTCGGCGCCCAGTAATAGGTGAAGATCGGCTCGCCCCGGTTGACCGCCTTGGCGATGGCACCGGCCAGCCCCTCGCCGGAGCCGGGATCGAACATGGCGAAGCCGGCTTGCTTCATCTTATAGCCGCGAAACAGATTGTCGTTCGATATCTGGCAGCCCCAGCCGGAAGGACAGCCGTAAAAGCGCCCCTTGCCGGGCTCTTCCGGGTCCGGGAACAAATCGGGGCGTTTCAGCACCGCTGCCAGACTTGTCAGCTCGGGATGTATGGCAATAAATGCCTTGGGCAGCCACCAGCCTTCATCGCCGCCGTCGGAAAGGATGTTTCCGGCCATTTTCAGACGTCCCTCGGCAACGCCCCGATCGATCACCGCGCGCGTCGAGTTCAGCCAAATTTCCGGCGCGATATCGGGCTCACCCCGTTCCGCCATGGACGTGCTGGTGGGCACCGTATCGCCGGGCACCAATTCCACCTCGCACCCATAGCCCTTCTGTAAAATGATTTTTTCCATATGGGCGGCGACGGCGGCCGATGCCCAAGTCATTTCGGCGATGGAAATTTTGCCACAGGCGGCGTGTCCGGCGCTTGGCGCGCTAAAAGCCGCCGCCACCGCCGCAATGACCCAAATCAACGGTAACAACAACGTCCGCATCGGCGTGTCTCCGGGGGGGCTGCCCTGAACGGGTGGTTAGGCGTTATCTTCGGACGTCGGCGTTATGCCTGTATCCATCAATTTATCGGCCAAATCGATAAAGGCACTGAATTCAAATGGCTTTTCCAAAAGCGCATCGACGGCAAGCTCGGTCGCCGTCTCGATATATTCCTTCGCTGCCAGCCCGGCGAAATCGGCCGACATGGCGATGATGCGCACATTTTCTTTGCGCTCGCGGAGGCGTTTGAGGGTTACATCCAGCGGCGACACCTGCCCTGGAAATTCTTCGTCGCCGATATCCTCGGGGTGGATATCGGGATCATCGAATTCGGTATCGGTCAGGATGATGTGGTAGCCGATATCCCGGTAGCTCAAATACACGTCGCGCAAATCGGTCTGCACGGCGAAATAGCCGGCGTCCCAAATGGCTTCATTCAATTGTTCGACAAATTTTTCATTCTGAATAATCGCCATGACCGTAAGCGGGCGTTGTTTCTCTTCGCGGGTCGCAACCTGTTGCGCCTGCTGGATGACTTGGCGGCGCTTGGCAGCGAGGGAGCGCTGGCGGCCCTGTTCGAAGGCTATGCGGCTGTCTTTCTGGCGGCGCTTTTCCATGCGGATGGCTAGCCGTTCGCGGCGCAATTTTTCTTCCACCGTTTCCACCCGACCGAGCCACATATGGAACGCCACATAAACGAAGATCGGCGGTGCGAAGGAAATCAGATATTTCTTGCTCCAATAATTAAAGGAATCCCGCCCCTCCCCCAACAAGATCGATGATTTGCAGTGATAGCGTTCCTTGAAGGTGCCCCGGCAGGAGGCCAGCCTCTGCTGCAACAGTTCTTCGTGCAGGGAACTGGCATAGCTGAACGTCGCGCCGCCGAAAAACTGATCAAAGCCGATCACCAGCATATAAATTATGGCGAGGATGCCGGCGCCCCATTTCACGGATTTTTTTGTTCTATCACGCATAATTTTTTTATTTCTTCGTCAATTTGCCACCTTAGAAAGGCGAATGTATCAGCCTTTTGCGCCAATTTCAAAAGGCCAGCCAAAAATATTTTCGGCGCGCTGGATCAGAATTCAAACATTACCAATTTTTAATATCTGGGCAACGTCGCCGTAAGGTGGCGCACCGTAGACTGCCTCCATAATCGTCGGGCTTAGCCTATACCCAGTGATCAACGACAGGAGATTTAGCGGTGAACAAATTCAAACAGCATCTTGCGGTAAGTATCGGTATTTTGGTGGTGGCCGGAGCGGCGGCCGGGTTTCTTGGGCGCCACGGCCTTGATGCAAATGCCGCATCCACATCGCCAGCCAGCGTGGCGGCACGCCCGTTGCCATTGCCGGCCCAACCGGTGCGTATCGCCGACATTATAGAGCGGGTCAGCCCCGCCGTGGTCACGGTCAACGTTAGCAAAAATGCGGAGGCCGCTGTGCAGCGCCCAGGTGCGCCGGGTTTCGAAGAATTTTTTGAGCGCTTTTTTGATGACCAGAGCCGTAAACGGTTCCGCAGCGAACGCCGCCGCCAGCCAGATGCGCGCGGCCACGGCCCACGTACAGAGAGGCCGCGCAAAGTCGGGCTCGGCTCCGGCTTTATCATCGATAAGGCCGGCTATATCGTCACCAACAACCACGTTATCGAAGGCGCCGACGAAATTTCGGTCACCATGAAAGGCGGGCGCAAACTGGATGCCCGTCTGGTGGGCGCCGACGCAAAAACCGATTTGGCATTGTTGAAGGTTACTTCGGACACCGACCTGCCATCCGTGAATTGGGGCCGCTCCGAGAATATGCGGGTCGGCGATTGGGTCATCACCCTTGGCAATCCGTTCGGCGTCGGGCTGACCGCGACCACCGGCATTATCTCGGCGCGCCACCGCAATATCGGCTCCGGCCCGTTCGATGATTTCCTCCAAATCGACGCGGCCATCAACAAGGGCAATTCCGGGGGGCCGGCCTTCGATACCGAAGGCAACGTGATTGGCGTCAATACCGCCATCTTTTCGCCGTCCGGCGGCAATGTGGGCATCGGCTTTGCAATCCCGTCCTCGATGGCCAAATCGATCATCGATGATTTGCGGGGCGACGGTGTGGTGTCGCGCGGCTGGCTCGGCGTTTCGGTGCAGACCATAACGCCGGAGATCGCCGAGAGCTTGCAATTGGATAAGCCCAAGGGCGCTTTGGTGGCTGACGTATCGGAAGCCAGTCCGGCATTGAGTGGCGGCATAGAACGCGGCGACGTGATCCTCGGCGTCGAAGGCAAGCCAGTAGACGCGATGCGCGACCTGCCGCGCCTGATCGCGGCCATCAAGGCCGGTGACATTGCCAAAATTGAGATTTTGCGCGGCGGAAAAACGATCACCAAGGCGGTGCGTATCGGGGCTGTGCCGAAGGCCGAAGTGGCTTCCTTGGCGGCACCTGATGACGAAAATGTCGCCGGCATGAAATTGGCGGATTTGGGTGATGAGGCCCGCCGCCGGCTCAATCTGGGCAGGGCCGAAGGCGGCGTCCTGATCGCCGATGTGGCGCAATCCAGTCCGGCCTCGCGCCTTGGCCTGGCGTCCGGCGACGCCATCTTGGCCGTTGCCGGCACCCCGGTTTCCTCCGCCCGCGATGTGCGCCGCCTTCTGGGCGCCGCCCGTGACGACGAGCGCCGGTCCGTCCTTTTGCTGGTGGCGGGCCGGCGTGGGGCGCGCTTCGTCGCCCTGCCCATAAAGCGGGCTTAAACGCGGCGGGATTAGTTTTTCAGTGCCAGAGACGCGCCCCGGTGCCGCCAGGCGGGCCGGGGCGCCCTCACGCCCGGGGTTCAAGATTTTGCGCTAACACAAAATGCCGGATAAATTCATCCCATGAGAATTTTAATCATTGAGGACGATACCGCCGCCGCCGGCTTCATGGCCAAAGGCTTGGCCGAAAGCGGCCATGTGACCGACCATGCCGCCGATGGCGAAGACGGCTTCGAAATGGCCCGCCACGGCGATTATGACGTCTGCGTGGTGGACCGTATGCTGCCCAAATTGGATGGGCTGACTTTGGTGCAACGCTTGCGCGCCGAGGGTATCGAAACGCCGATCCTGTTCCTGAGCGCTCTCGGCGAGGTCGACGACCGGATTAAGGGTCTGAAAGCTGGCGGCGATGATTATCTGGTCAAACCTTACGCCTTCGCAGAACTGTTGGCGCGCATCGAGGCGCTGGTCCGGCGCCGGGATCCGGGCGTCGTCGAAACCCATCTGAAAGCGGGTGATCTGGAAATGGATTTATTGGCGCGCACCGTGCACCGGGGCGGCACCGAGATCGCCATGCAGCCGAGGGAATTTCGCCTGCTTGAATATCTGATGCGCAACCAGGGCCATACGGTCACCCGGACCATGTTGTTGGAGCATGTGTGGGATTATCACTTCGATCCGCAGACCAACGTCATCGATGTTCATATCAGCCGACTGCGCGGCAAAATCGACAAGGGTTTTGCCGTGCCGCTCTTGCATACGGTTCGCGGCGCCGGGTATTGCCTCCGTGCCTAAACTTTCCATCATCCGGACGACCACCTTTCGTCTGGTGCTGATCTATCTGGCGCTGTTTGCGCTGTCGGCGTTTCTTTTGCTCGGCTTTATCTATTGGTCTACCGCCGGCATTTCCACCGGCCAGACCGATGATACCATCAACGCGGAAATTACCGGCCTTTCTGAGCAATACAGGGAGAACGGGCTCGGTGGGCTGGTGAAGATTGTCACCGAACGCTCGCGCAACCAGCGCCAAAGCCTCTATCTGTTGATCGATCCCGGCGGACGCAATGTTGCCGGCAATCTGACCCACTGGCCGGAAGCGGCCACCGGCGCCGACGGGTTGCTGGAATTTACCTATCAGAGGCCTGTGGGAGGCAAAGACACCAGCCGCCGGGCGCGGGCCTGGCATTTGCGGCTCGGGCGCGGCTTCCAGCTATTGGTTGGACGCGATATCCAGGAGCGCCTGAAATTGGAAAAGGTGATGCGCACTTCGCTAGCCTGGGCGGTGGCGCTGACCCTTGGGCTCGGTCTTTTGGGCGGCGTCCTTTTAAGCCGCAACTTGCTTCGCCGGGTTGAAGTGATCAACCGCACCAGCCGCGAGATCATGGACGGCGCGCTGGACAGGCGATTGCCGGTATCGGGCAGCGGCGACGAGCTGGACCGCTTGGCCGAGAACCTGAATGACATGCTCGATCAGATCGAACGGCTGGTGACTGGCATGCGCCAGGTGACCGACAATATCGCCCATGATCTCAGAAGCCCGCTCAACCGGCTGCGCGGGCGGCTCGAGGTGGCGCTGATGGGGGAAGGCACGCAATCCGAATACCGCGCCGCCATGGAAGAGACCATTGCCGAATCCGAATCCCTGCTGGAAACCTTCAATGCGCTGTTGAATATTGCCCAGGCCGAGGCTGGATTGGCCGAGGACAGCCTGAGCGATTTCGATTTGAGCGCCCTGGTGGCCGACATGGCCGATTTGTATGGCCCGGCGGCGGAGGATAAAAGCCAGACCCTCACCGGCGATGTGGAGGACGGTATTCAAATTTTCGGTGATCGCCATCTGGCCGGCCAGGCGTTGGCCAACCTGATGGACAATGCGGTGAAATATACCCCCGACGGCGGCACAATCCGGCTTGTGTTGCGCCGCGCCGGGGCGGACGCGGAACTGATCGTCGCCGATAGCGGCTCGGGCATCGCCGAGGCGGACCGGGAACGGGTGCTCGACCGTTTTCAGCGCCTTGAAGCCAGCCGCAACAGCCCCGGCACCGGCTTAGGATTAAGTTTGGTGCGGGCCGTGGCCAAGCTGCATTGCGCCGAGCTGGTTTTGGAGGATAATCTGCCGGGCCTTCGGGTGCTGCTCCGCTTTCCGGATGCGGGCTGGCTGGCTGAAAAGGAGCAAACCGTTGGCTGAACTGCATTTCGGGCGAAATTATTCTTGCGACTATGGCGCTGTCGAACAGGTGGCGCCGGGCATCCGGCGTGTCACCGCCCGCAATCCGTCGAAGTTTACCTTTAAGGGCACCGGCACCTATATTCTTGGCACCGGCAAGGTCGCGGTCATCGACGCCGGCCCCGATCTGCCCGACCATGTGGACGCGCTGCTCAGTGCTCTGGACGGCGAAGAGATTACCCACCAGCTGATCACCCACACCCATACGGACCATTCGCCCGCCGCCGCTGCCGTCAAAAAGCGCACCGGCGCTGCGACGTACGGGTTCGGCCCGCACGGCGCTGGCCGCTTCCCGGACGGCGTTCCTATGGAGGCCGGCGGCGATATGGATTTCGTTCCAGATCACACCGTCGCCCACGGCGATATTATCGAGGCCGCTGGCACCCAAATCGAATGCGTGCACACGCCGGGCCACACTTCCAACCATATCTGTTTTGCGCTGGCAGGCAGCGGCGCCCTGTTCACCGGCGATCATGTCATGGGCTGGTCGACCACCGTGGTATCGCCGCCCGACGGCGACATGGCCGCCTATATGGCCAGCCTGGAATTGTTGGCAAGCCGCGGCGACAAGATTTATTACCCGACCCATGCGGGGCCGATCACCGACCCGACGCCCTATGTAGCAGCATTGATCGAACATCGCCGCGAGCGCGAGCATCAGATCATGGATTGTCTCGGGCGCGGCGTTGGCCGCATTGCCGATATGGTCGGCGAAATGTATCCGGGGTTGGATCCGGAATTGGTTTCGGCGGCGGGGCGCTCGGTCTTTTCCCACATTATCGCCATGGCCGAGCGCGGCGATATCATCGCCGATGGCCCTATCGCGGCCGATGGGGATTACCGAAAAGTGAATTGATCAGCGAAGGCGGTAAACAATCCCAGTGCCGATTCGGGATCGAAAATGGCTTCGCCCACCAGAAAGCCCAATTCGATCAGCACCACATAGGCGATGACCTTGACCGCGAGGCGGCCGCCATAGGGCAGGGCGCGCAAGCGCTTGCCGCGCGGACCGCGCACCCAGAAAATTTCGAAATACCAGAAGGCCGCGCCGATCAGGATGCCGCGTACCGCGAAGGCAAAAATATCGAACGCCGAAGTGTCCTGCTCGCGCACCCCGTTCAAGTAAAAACCGACGGCGATGCCGAACAGACTGGCGGCCAATGTCAGCCGAATATACAGCTTCACGCGCTTTTCAGGCGTGTCCGGCAGATCCATTATTGTGCCGCCTTCGAGGGCAATTTCATCGTCAAATTCTGTAGCACAGTTCGCTCTTCAATCCCATGGCCTGAATCTCCCCCAACGGCTCACCACATTGTTACCCGGTGTGGTTTGAAATGTGAATCACTTTGATCCAAATGAAGCCTATGGACGCGGTCAAAAAATTCATCTCGTGGCGCACTCTGATTTGGGGCGTCGTCATCCTGTTTTTCTTATGGTGGTTCATGCCCGGTCTGTTCCCGACCAGTACGCTGCTTTGGAAAGCAAGCTGGTCGAAAACCGATTTCACCAAGAAATCCATCGATCTTGGCGAGATCATGTCCGGCGGGCCGCGCAAAGACGGCATTCCCTCCATCGACCATCCCGAGTTTGATCCGGTCGCCGAGGTCGAGATCGCCGATACGGTTCCGGTTATCAGCCTCAACTTCATGGGCGAGGCGCGCGCCTATCCCTTGGGCGTGCTGATGAGCCACGAGATCGTCAACGACCGCTTCGGCGGCGTGCCGGTGACGGTTACCTATTGTCCGCTGTGCAATGCCTCGATCGTGTTCGATGCGCGTGTGAATGGCCAGGAGCTGGATTTCGGCACCACCGGCAAGTTGCGCAATTCTGATCTGGTGATGTATGACCGGCAAACCGAAAGCTGGTGGCAGCAGTTCCTGGGCGAAGCCATCGTCGGCGAAATGACCGGCACGCGGCTTAAAATGATCCCGTCGCGCATCGAAAGTTTTGCCCGCTTCAAGGCCCGCTTTCCCAACGGGACAGTTCTGCAAGGCGGCGGCTTTCGGGGCTATGGCTCCAACCCCTATGTGGGCTACGACACCGCGTCCCGGCCGTTCCTGTTTCGAGGGCCTTTGCCCGAAGATATGCCCGCCATGACCCGTCTGGTGGTGGTCGGCGATCAGGCCTGGACCGTGGATTTGTTGAAGGAAAAGCGCAAAATCGTATCCGGCGATCTAGTGCTCACCATCGAGGACGGCCAAAACTCGGCCCTCGATACCCGCGATATTTCGCGTGGGCGCGATGTGGGCAATGTGATTGTGCAGCGCAAATCCGCCGGCGGTCTTAAGGACGAGGTGCACGACATCACCTTCGCCTTCGTCTTCAACGCCTTCAAGCCCGAAGGGCGCATCCACACCACCTGGCCGCCGGGCTCTTAAAAGCGGGCGTTGTCGGGCGCGGCCCGAGATGGCATCCTCTGCTCATCTGGGATTTTGGGCGCGGGCGATGGACTTCAATATTCTTCTCGGTAATCTGAAACCGCATCTGTGGGAGATGGTATCGGATTCTGTGCGCTTCGTGCGCCTCGCCCTGGAGGCCGAAGGCGCTTCCGTGCGCGTCGGCACCAATCAGTTGGACAACCGCGCCATCAATCTGTTTTTCGACCGCTTTTATGAAGACCAGACCCTGCCCCATCAGATGAAGCTTGCCGGCATCCGCTACGGCCTTGTCTGTACCGAAGTTCTGTCCACCGATGGCACTTGGAACTATGGCGCCGAGGGCGGCGGTGGGGCCGAATTTGCGGCCTTTGAGCTGGCCGCCCAGGGCGCCGCCTTCGTCTGGTGCTTGCTAGAAGAATCGGTGCCCGCCTGCGCCGCCATGAACGCCAATACGGCCTATCTGCCGTTCGGGTTTTTGCCGGCAATGGAAACCTTACGCCGCGCGCCGGAGACGGGCCGCGATATCGATGTGCTGCTTTGCGGGCTGCCGTCGCCCCGGCGGGATCAGATCATGCAGCAATTCGCGGACGATGGGCTGGCGATTTGTTATCCCGCCATGCCGGTGCCGGCGCATGTGCGTGATGCCTTGTTGGAGCGGTCCCGGATCAATCTTTCCATCCAGAAAACCGATGCCCACGAAATCATCTCCGTCTCCCGCATTTGCCATTCTGTGATCAACCGGGTGCCGGTGTTTTTGGAAACCAGTCATGCGGACGCGATGTTTGCCAAATTGTGCCTGACCGTAAAGCCGGGGGAGGCCGCCGGTGTGAAACGTCATTTGCAGGACACCGACCTTGAGGCTTGGGCCGAGGCGCGCTACCAAGAGCTTGCCGATACCATGCCCATGGCCGAGACCATGAAGCGGGTTCTTGCCGAAACCTTGGAGCCCTGATGCCCGACACCACCACCCCTGAGCCCGAATTCGATCCCCGCGTGCGCGCCCAATATGCTGATTGGGCGAGGGCATCGATCCGCTATGCGGATTTGGATCCCAACGGCCATGTAAACAACGGCGCCATCAACGAATATTTCGAAGACGGCCGCGTGCGCTTTCGCAACGCCCGCATGGCCAAATTCGGCGACGATATCTTGACCGGTTTTGCCATCGCCCGCTTCGCCGTCGATTACCACGCGCCGCTCGGCTATCCGGGCGAAGTTGAAATCGGCACCGTGGTCAAGCGCATCGGGCGCACATCTTACATGCTTGGCCAAGGGGTTTTCTCCGGCGATGACTGTATTGCATCGGCGGAAGTGGTGACCGTTTATTTCAATTCCGATACCGGGTCTTCGCAGCCTTTGACCGAGGAATTGCGTTCCGTGCTCGAAGCGGCGATGATTGCCGAAGCCTGATATTTTCATCTGAGGAGAGGCGATAAATGCCACGACTGACATCTGAAACCGGCGTCCTGACTTATGACAAAGCCAAGACCAAGCCCGGCTATACCTTGTTTTCGACCCTGGGGCTGTTCGAGACCACCCTCGTTGATATGGATGGTGCGGTGGTGCATAGCTGGAAGCTGCCGGGCGAGCCGGGCAACTATGCCTATATGTTGCCTGATGGCCATTTGCTGGCCGCCATCCGCACCCAGGTGGGAATCTTAGGCCTGCCGGCCAAGGGCGGACATCTGATCGAATATGATTGGGACGGCAATATCGTCTGGGAGCACGAAGACAATACCCAGCACCATGATTTCCGCCGCCTTGCCAACGGCAACACCATCTACCTCGCCTGGCGATTGCTCGACGAGGATATGGTCAAGCGTCACACCGGCGGGCTGGCCGGCTCGGAACATGCGGACGGCGTCTATGGTGACGTGCTGCGCGAGATCAATCCCGCCGGCGAGGTGGTCTGGGAATGGTTCGTCGGCACCGACATGGATATGGAACAATTTCCCATCCATCCCGGTACCTGGCGCCAGGAATACGCCCACGGCAATACGGTCGCCGAATGCCCGAACGGCGATATCATGATCAACCAGCGCATGACCGGCTTTATGGGCCATATCGACAAGCAAACCAAAAAATTCAATTGGTGCCTGCAGGATCACGAGTTCGGCCAGCAGCACGACGTGCAGATGCTGGAGAACGGCAACATATTGTTTTTCGCCAACGGCTCCACGCACGCGTCCTACCATGGCCCGGAAGTGGGCTCACGGGTGATCGAACTCGACCCTGCCGACAACTCCATTGTCTGGGAATATTCGACCAAGGCGCCCCGGGATTTTTTTTCCTGGTACATCTCGGGCTGTCAGCGGCTTGATAATGGCAACACATTGATCTGCGAAGGCGTCTGGGGCCGCATCTTCGAAGTAACGCCGGAATGCGAGATCGTCTGGGAATATATCAATCCACAAATTGTCGATTATGAGCATCCGGTCTATACGGGCGCAAATCCGATCTTCCGGGCCTACCGCTATGCACCCGACTCACCGCAGATCGGCGGGCGTCTCGGGTAACGCTTAAATATTTGGGGGGTTAATCATGCCAATCGATGTCGGTGTTTTCGACCACATGGACAGCGGAAATTTTCCCGCGCACGAGCTTTATGACAACCGCCTCAAGCTGATCGAGGCTTATGATGCGGCCGGTTTTTACGGTTATCACGTGGCCGAACATCACCAGACGACGCTCGGCATGGCGCCGTCGCCGGGGATATTCCTGGCCGCGGCCGCGGCGCGAACCACCAAAATCAAGCTTGGCGCGCTGGTCTATATCCTGCCCGCCTATTCGCCGCTGCGCCTGATTGAAGAGATTTGCATGCTCGATCACCTAACCCATGGCCGCTATCAGTTCGGCATCGGCCAGGGCGTCTCGGCGTTTGAGGTTGCCTTCCACGGCGTGCCCTTTCTGGAAGCCCAGGATATGTACCGGGAAGCCTATGAGGTGATCCTTAAGGGTTTTGAAAGTGACGTTTTGAACCACAAGGGCGAATATTACCGCTATGTGAATACGCCGATGATGATCAAGCCCTATCAAGACCCGCATCCGCCAGTCTGGTATGGCGCCGCCCATCCCGCCGGCGCCCGCTGGCCCGGCGAGACCGGCATCAATATTGTCATGAACGCGCCGCGGGCGCTGGCCGGTAATATTATTGCTGAGTTTAATGACGCCTGGTCGAAATCCCATGACGCTTCCGCCACGCCGCCGAAGCGGGGGTTGGTGCGCCATGTTTTCGTTGGCGAGACCGACGAAGAGGCCATTGCCCTCGCGCGCGGGCCATACCGCACCTGGAAGCTGAGCCATGTGGAACTGTGGCGCAAATTCCACGCCGAAAACATCCTTTGGCCAGAACAATTGGAAGGTGCCCTCGAAGCCGATGGCGCCATCGTTGGTTCAGTGGAAACGGTGCGGGATCAGATCAACGATGCGATGAAGGTCTCGGGCTGTGACTATCTGGTCGGCCGTTTTGCCTTCGGTGATATGTCTTATGAAGACACCAAACATTCGCTCGATCTGTTCGTCGAAAAGGTGATGCCCAGTCTGAACTAGCGCGACCCTGAGCGCTTAGTGGCGGCGGCGACAAATTCTTCATAGAGGCGCCCCGATAGCTGGTGGCCGTGCGGGTCGACCTCCGCATGCCACTGCACGCCGACGGTGAAGGTGGTGTCATTTTTCAGGCGCACGCCTTCGATGATGCCGTCGGTGGAAATCGCCGTCACTTCCAAATCAGACGCCAGCCGATCTACCGCTTGGCCGTGCAGGGAATTGACCATCACTTCAGTGGCACCGGCCATTTCGGCGAAGGATGAGCCTTCTTCCATTTCGATGCCGTGGCGCAATTTGAAAATTTCTTCGCGGGGGATGTTTTCACCGCGTGGCATGCGGTGGTCCAGCTTGCCGTCCATCATATGAACCCGGTAATGGAGCGAGCCGCCGAGCGCCACGTTCATTTCCTGGATGCCGCGGCAGGAGCCGAAGATCGGAACCTCGGCAGCGACGCAGGCCCGGATCATGCCGATGACAACGGCATCCCGACCGGGATCGATGGGCTCGTCGGGCGGAAAGGGCGTGCCGCCGAAATGATACGGCTCAACATTGGCGCGCCCGCCGGTGAGCATCAGCCCATCCAGCCGTGCCGCCAGATCGTCGTAGTTTATACAATCAACGATGGCCGGTATCTGTATCGGCATGCAGCCGTACAATTTGGCCAGCACTTCGATATAGCGTTCGGCGGCGCCGTGAACCTTCATGCGCCCGGACGGCATATCCATCAGGCTGCAGGGCACGCCGATGACCGGCTTGTCGGCCGCAGGCGCCGATGCGAATTTGACGCTTTGCTCTTTTTCCAGCTTGGCGTCCATCTAGAAGGCGCGCTCCGCCATTTCGAACGGCCCTTCGCCTCGGTGATGGATGAACTGATCCACGAACGGGTTGTCGGACTGATCCACATTCTCGCGGCTGCCGGCCCAGATGATTTTGCCGTCATACAGCATGGCGATCTTGTCGCCCAGTTTGCGCGCGCCGCCAGTGTCTGACGTGATCGACAAAGCCGTCGCCCCCATCTGGTGAACGTTATCCAGTATCAGATCATTGATTACATTGGTCATGATCGGATCGAGCCCGGAGGTGGGCTCGTCGAGGAGCACGATTTCAGGTTTGTTGGCGATGGAGCGAGCAAAGCCGACCCGCTTTTGCATGCCGCCCGAAATTTCGGCGGGTAATAATTCGCCCACATCCGGCGGCAGGCCGACCGAGGTCAGGGTTTCGATCGCGATCTCCTTGGCCTCGGCGCGGCTCAACTTGTGGTCCTGCAAAAGCTGGAAGGCGACGTTTTGCCAGACAAGCTGGCTATCGAACAGGGCCGATTGCTGGAACAGCATGCCCATCCGGTGCATCAAAACCTCGCGCTCTTTTGGCGAAAGACGCGTGGTTTCCTGGCCATCGATCTGGATCGAGCCGGCGTCGGGAGCGACCAAACCGACAATGCATTTCATCAGGCATGTCTTGCCGGCCGCCGAGGCGCCGATCAGGACCACCGATTCCCCATCTGCGATCTCCAAATCGACGCCTTTTAGGACGTGATTGTCGCCAAAGCTTTTAACAACGCCTTCAAGCTTTATTTTGGGGGTCGAGTTTGAGGATGAACTGTCCATTTGCATGGCACCAAGCTATCGAAGTGGCGGGATATAGGCAAAAGTTTATTCAAATTATTGTGAATTATGGCGGAAAAATTAATTTCGTGGCCGATGATCCCCATCAATGCAATCTCCGCTCAATTGTACTAATTATTTCAATAAGCAGTTTACCTGGTGATGGCGATCCAAATTGGAGTATTCGTCAATGGCAGATCAGAAGGATCTAAAATTCGCGAGCGGTGAACAGGCGGTTGGGCGCGTCGAAACCACGGCGGGGAAGGTTATGGCGGTCCGCGCAGACGGAACCCGTGTCGAATTGAACGCCGGTGATCCGGTCTTTCAAGGTGACACAATCACCACGGCAGAAGGCTCCGCCGTCGGCGTGATGCTGGTTGATGAGACCGTATTTTCCATGGGGCAGAGCGGCGAAACGGTTTTAGATGAGGCAATCTATGACGCGGCTGCGCAGGTAGGATCGATCGTCATGTCGCTAACCAGCGGCGTTCTTACCGTTGTTAGCGGTATGGTTTCCAAACTCGACCCCGATGCCATGGTTATTCAAACCCAGACCGCGACAATCGGGATCCGCGGCACCCAGGTCGGCCTGCACTACGAGGACGGCGAAAATTTGCGCGTTACTCTGATGGAGGAAAGCGACGGTATGGTTGGCGAGGTGATCGTCACCAACAGCGCCGGTGTCCAGGTTCTCAACATGCCCTATGCGGAGGTGTCAGTCCTGGGCGCGGCCAGCGCGCCGGGCGGGATCTATCTGGTCGGCCGCGCCGCAATGGTATCTGCCTATGCCGAATCTCTCGGGTATTTACCGCAGACAATTCCCAGCGCCAATCGTTACGAGACCTCGCCAAGATGGGAGGCGGGAACAGAATCTGTTGCCGAGCCGCACGAGGATGCCGAAGACTTCGAAACCCAAGCCGGCGGCGAGCCAAGGGATGACGTTGGGGATGAAGACGTGGATGGAGGCGAGGCGTTTCCACCAATCCAGGTGGCCAGTGAAGAGGTCGCATATGAGCCGGAAGCCGAACCACCCATCGAGGTGTCGCTTCGCCCGGAACCGCCATCGGAGACCATAACGCCGGCGCGCGGTACCGAGGCCGCTGAACGCCGGGAGGAACCAGCCTCTATTCCAGAGCCGCAGCCAGAACCAGAGCCAGAGCCCGATCCGAGCGCCGAAATTCCCTCGGTTAGCCTTTACGTCACGCCTGGGAACGGCAATCAAATCGACGTTACGGTGAATGCCGCTTTCGGTGATTATTTAGATGGCTCTGAGCTGCATCAGGTGCGGCTCAGTGTTCCAGACGGATTTTCGCTCGCGGCGGACGATGTGTCTGATTGGAGTGACCTGCCAAGCGGGGTGACGGCGGTGCTTGATGGCCCCGATGTCGTCTTTACCGCTGCCACAGGCGAAGAGGGAATTGGCGATTTCGCCTATACAATGCCGATGACCGAAAATTACAAGGGTGCGTTGGAGACCGATTTTTCCGTGCAAGCGGAAGCAATCGAAACCGAAACCGGTGATGTCGCCGCCAGCGGCGCCACCCAGGCAGTGCTGATCGGGACTTCCGGTAAAGACGAGCTCACCGGCGGCATGGATGCCGAAGTAATCATCGGCGCTGAGGGTAAGGACAAAATCTCGGGCGGCGAGGGTGACGACGTGATCTATGGCGAAGAAGGTAAGGATGATCTATCCGGCGGCGAAGGCGATGACATTCTGTTCGGCGGCGAAGGTAAGGACAAAATTTCCGGCGGAGAAGGCGATGACATTCTAGTCGGCGGTGCCGGCAAGGACGAAATGACCGGCGGTGAAGGCGGTGATACCTTCCTGTTCAACCCCGGCGAAGATGGCGGCGCTAAGGATTCGATTACCGATTTCGGTATCGGTGATCAGCTACGCCTGGAAGGCGGCGAGGTCGCCTTGGACGATGTGGTTATAACCCAAGACGGCAATGACACGATAATCCAGGTCAACGGCAACGAGACGGAAATTATTCTCCATGACGTACAGGCCGATCAGTTGGCCAGCTATCAGACAACTCCGGAACCCGGCAGCGACATCATCGTTGCACACCAAGGCGATGTGCCCGGCTGACAGACCCGGGCGATCCCTGAACGGTACAAGCTTGAATGCTGATTAAGACTGTCGCCCGTGGTCCTTAAGTGTCTTCCGGTTCCACCGCTGCGTCGTACAGTTCCGCCGTCAGCCGCCTTGCGAGGGCGCCGACCACGCGCCGCCGGTACCAGGGGGCAACCGTGGTGGTGCGCATGGGTTTCGCCTGTTTGCGGGCCAAATCGCGAATCGCATCCAGTTCGGCCTCACCCAGTTTTTTGCCAAGAAAGGCATCGGTGCCTTTGAGCAAATGCGGCATTGGATTGACGCCGGTGAGGGCGATGGCCAAATCTGCGAGCGTTCCATCAGGGTTTCTCCTCAAGCGGACGGCGGCGCCGGCCAGCGGGAAATCGATGGAGCCCCGCACCCGCGCCTTTTCATAACCCGAGGCATCGCCGCCCAAACCGGCCGCCAGAGAAACGCCGGTGATAATCTCATCCGCCGCCAGGGCCAGGTGGTCCATACCGTCATTCCGGTACAGATCGGCCAGCGGAATGCGCCGGTTGCCGGCTGGCGATTCGATATCCACCTGGGCGCCGAAGACCAGCATGGCCGGCGCCATGTCGCCGGAAAAGGCTGCGAAACAGAACGTGCCGCCGGGCGCTACGTGGCAGATTTCGCCGCGCTCCTTCAAGCAATAGGCGTTACTTTTGCGCCACCATTCGCTCTGATTATAAAACAGGCAGCGCGTGTCCAGGCAGAGATTACCGCCGAGGGTGCCATAGGCCTGATGGGTGGCGCCGGCGACTGCAAGGGCGGCATCGGCAACGGCTTTATACTTATCGCGCACCGGTTCCAGCGAGGCGATCATCTTTAGGCTCAGCCCGGCGCCGAGGGACAATCCCTCGTGATCGTCGGAGAACATATTCAAGCCGCGGGTGCCGGATAAATCGATCAACGCATCTGGTTGCTCGATACCGCGGCGGATATTGACCAGCAGGTCGGTGCCGCCGGCAACGACGCGGGCGCCGGGGTTTTGGGCCTTTATCTCCAGCGCCTCGTCGATATTGGTGGGCCGGTGCAAGTGAAAATCTGGCATATATTCCATGGTTCTATCTTTCTTGCCCGCCTATTCGGCGGCGTCCTTGGTTTCGTTTTTCTTTTCCATCAGCGCCAGCAAGCGGTCCGGCGTTACCGGCAGATCGAGCGCCCGCACGCCGATGGCATCGGCGATGGCGTTGGTCAGGGCCGGTATGAACGCCGCCAAGGCCGTCTCGCCGGCTTCCTTGGCGCCGAAGGGGCCGTGCGGATCGATGCTTTCGATGATGCCGGTCTCGATCGGCGGCGATTCGATGATTGTTGGCACCCGGTAGTCGAGCATCGATGATGTGACCGGCAGGCCTTCGTGATAGATGGTGCCTTCGGATATGGCCTGGCCCATGCCCATCCAGACTGAACCTTGAATCTGGCCCTCGACGCTTAGGGGGTTGAGCGCGCGGCCTACATCCTGCGCAGCCCACACTTTTTCGACGGTGATCTGGGCGGTGTCGGGATCGATAGACACCTCCACCACCTCGGCGGCGTAGGCGTAGGCCATGGAGCCGCCGATGGCGCCGCCCCGGTATTTTTTGGTGCCCCACGATTCCGGAATGGTGTCGAAGTTGCCTTTGACAGTGAGCGTGCCTTCGCCTTCCAGGGCCGCATAGACAACCTCGTCCCAGGTGAGGCCTTCGTCCTGGCTGGCGGCGCGGTAGGTCTCGCCAAGGCATTCAATGTCTTCCGGTTTGGCGTCCAGCTTTTTCGCCGCCGCTTCGACCAAAATTGTTTTCAGCTTGGTGGCCGCGTCGATGGAGGCATTGCCGACCATATAGGTGACCCGGGACGAATAAGAGCCGTTGTCCTTCGGCGTCAATTTACTGTCTGATGACAGGATGCGAAGGCGCGACATATCCAGGCCAAGCACTTCGGCTACGCACTGGGTCATCACCGTGTCCGAGCCTTGGCCGATTTCCGGAGCGCCAGTAAGAATAGTGATCGAGCCGTCCCAATCCAGTTTCAAATGCACTGTCGCGTGCGGCTCGCCGGTCCAGTTCACCGGTTTCGAGGCGCCTGAAGGATAATGCGAGCAGCCGAGCCCGAGACCGCGATAGGGACCCATCTTGCCTTTGCGCTTCTTCCAGCCGCTTTTCTCCTCGACCCAATCCAGGCATTCGCCAAGGGCGTAGGAATTGATCATCAAATCATTGAAGGTGAAGGTGGGCGCTTGCAGCAAATTCTTGCGCCGCACGGTGAACGGATCCAGGCCCAGCTGCACCGCCATTTCGTCCAGCAGGCTTTCAAACGCATAGCGCACATCGACGGTGCCGTGGCCGCGCATGGCGCCCGGCGGCGGCGTGTTGGTGAGCACTCGGAGCCCCCGATAGCGGCAGGCTTCGAAATCATACATGCCGTAGATCAGCGAGCCCGCATAAAGGATGGTGACGATGCCGTAGCCCGAATAGGCGCCACCGCGCATCACCACCTTGAAATCGACGGCGGCGATGGTGCCGTCCTTTTTGAGGCCGATTTTCATCCAGACGTCGGTTTCCTGGCGGCCCCGGTGGGTGATGAAGGTTTCCTCGCGGCTGACCACCAGGCGGACGGTGCCTTCGGCGGCCCGCGCCGCCAAAGCGCAGATGAGTTCCACGTTCAAGCATTCCGTGCGGCAACCGAAGCCGCCGCCGATCTTGGGCTTGATCATGTGGATGCGAGATTTGTCCATTTTCAGGGTCTTGGCCAGCATCAGATGGACGTAGTAGGGCACCTGGGTGGAGGCGTGCACGGTCATGGTATCGCGCTCGGGATCATATTCGGCGATGGCGGCATGCGGCTCCGACTGCACCTGGCAAATCTCGGCGCAATTATAATTTTCCTCCATGACCAGATCGGCGCCATCCATGCCCGCGTCCACATCGCCCAGCTCATAATCTACATCGCGCTCAATATTACCGGGCCGGTGTTCGTGCAGATCATGGGCGCCCTCGTTCATGGCGTCTTCGGATGTGTAATAAGCGGGCAGCTCCTTATAGGTAAATTCAATCAGATCAATGGCCGCTTGCGCTGTCTCCACATCCACGGCGGCGACGCAGGCAACGGGCTCGCCCCGGTAGCGGACTTTGTCTCTGGCCAGCGGGTATTCAAAGCGGGCGATAGGTAATATGCCATAGGTCTCGTCGCAATCATCGCCGGTGATCACGGTGACGACGCCGTCCAGGGCGGCGGCCTTGGAAATATCGACGCCGATGATTTCCGCATGGGACACCGGGCTTCGGAATATGCGCCCAACCAGGCATCCGTCGGGAATAAAGTCCGCCGAATACATGGCCTTGCCCGACACTTTTTCCGGGCCGTCGACCAGGGGTTTGGCAACGCCGATGGATTTGACCGGTTTCGATAATTCGTTCATTGGGCCGCCTCCTGGCCGGCGCCGATCTCTTCGGCGGCATATTGCACGGCCTCGATAATTTTGACGTAGCCGGTGCAACGGCAAATATTGGCGGCCATGCCGCGCCGGATTTCGGCCTCGCTGGGGGCCGGGTTTTCGCGCAGCAAGGCCTCGGCGGCCATCACCATGCCCGGTGTGCAGAAGCCGCACTGGGAGCCGAGCTTTTCGTGGAAGCCGCGCTGAATGGCCGACAATCGCCCGCGCGTGTCCAGAGATTCGATGGTTTCCACCCGCGCATCGTTGCAGACCGCGGCCAGGGTCAGGCAGGCATGGCGGGGCGTGCCATCGACCAGCACCGTGCAACAGCCGCACTCACCGCCGTCGCAGCCGATCTTGGTGCCGGTGAGGCCAAGGTGTTCGCGCAAATAATCCACCAGCAGCAGGTTATCGGGGATGCTTTGTTCATGCTCCTTGCCGTTGACGGTGCAGCGCAGCAGGGTTTTGTTGTCTGGATTGGGCATGGTATTTGGTGTCCATTTAGATATTGTTTGGGTACCGAACAATATGGCCAATCTTAAGCGAACGCGGCCCTGGCGACAAGGCTATTTGAGAAACCGGTAGCCTTGGCGGGCCGGGATATGTATCCAGTAGCTAGGCAAAGGGACGGCGAAATTTTAGGAGGAATTTTAGATGGATAAGGTTGGGTTCCAGGCGCTGGTTGCGGAAGTGACCGGCGCCATTAAGGGAAGAGCGCTGGACGCCGATTTGGGCGCCTTTTTGGATGATGCATTTCCCGCCGATGGCGAGACAATCGGGGCCATCCGCGCGGCCTGCGATGCGGCCATCGAAGCGGGCTGGATGTGCGATCAGGAATATGGCGGCATCAAGTTTGGCCGCGTCATCAAGGATCTGGACGGCTTCAGCGTCGATGTGGTGGCCATGAATGATGTGGTCGGCCCGCACCACAGCCATCCCAAGGGCGAGGTGGATCTGGTCATGCCAGTGGAAGGCGATGCCAAGTTTGACGGCAGCGGCCAGGGCTGGGTGGTGTACGGCCCCGGCACGGCGCACAATCCGACGGTAACCGATGGCGCTGCGATTGTTCTTTATTTATTGCCGGGCGGCGAAATCGAATTTACGCGCTGATCAGAAAGAGGCAATCCGAGGAGCCATGAATATTCCGGGCATAGAATTTGTCGATGGACTGTTCAGCGTAACCGCCATCATCCTTGCCGCCGTCGGGCTGTTCCTGGTGTTTCTCGATTTAGGACAGACGGCGGACGCTGGCGGTGGCCTTAGAGCTGCGCTTCGCAAGGGCTGGGCCGGATTGGCGGACACCGGCTGGCGGCTCCTACCCGGTCTGGTGGCCCGGCAATTGGCGGTGCGCAGCGATGCTTTCATCGAACACTGGTTCGGGCAATCGGAAGACAATATGCTGGCCAGCAACGTGTTCATGGCGATGACCCTGGTGGTCATTCCACTGGCCGCCTTGGTCAATATGCTACGCGGCGGCTCGGCGTTTTTGTTTCTGGTGGTGCTTGCCATATTCGCCGCCTATGTCCTTCTCATGATCCTTGGCGAGATGCGCCGAGCGCAAAAACTAACCGCCTTTATTTCGGTCGCCATATTCGCCGCCGTCTTCTTTTTCGTTCCGGGTTATGTGTTCACCTCGCTCACCGGGCGCTTGCTCAACATGCCCATTGGGCACGCCGTGCTCGGCTCCATCCTGGCGGCGCCGTTATTGTATTTCGTCTGCCAGTCCGCCGTTCTGGCGGCGCGGCTGGGGGCGCGGCGGCTCCAAGCCGGGCCTTTGAAATCCGTCCTTGATCGCCAATTCGCGGTTTTCGCGGCGTCCCTCCCGTTCGTGTATCTGGCCACCTACGGAGCCTTTCTGGCCGGCCATCTGGCGGTAGCCGATCTGCCCATGCATTCTAATTGGCGCATGATGCTGGCCAGCTTTCTGGCCACCGGATTGGCGGCGGCAATCACCTTGGAGGCGGCGCGCCCGCATGCCGGTCGATTGGCCACGGCTGGCCGGCTTTTGATCGGATTGCTGATCATCGCGGTGCTGGCTCTTGGGCTCGGCCCCCTCGGCGGTGCATTCCCGGGCGCCAGCGCTAACCTGGAATTGGCCTGGCAGGTTCTATTCGGCTTTGATCCGCGCATCGGCGGGCCAGCCTTGGGGCCCCTATTCTGGCTGGTGCATTTGCCGTTTTTGCCGCCTTTATTGTTGGTATTGCTGTATTTCGGCGCGGGGATCGCCAAGCTGGTAGCATTGTTCGGCGGGCCTTCGCGGCCCTATATGATGAGCGGTATAGCCTTGGCCCTGATGGGCGCCGCCGCCGCCGCCGTGGCGTCATTCATTTAGCTTGAATTTGGCCGCTTCGCTTAACATGTTAGTATGCAAGCGTTGCGCCAAAATCGAATTTGGAAATTACCGGTGAACGAGCCCTTGTCCCAGACAAATACTGTCCCTGCCGATCTGACCGCCAAGTTCTGGCCGGTGGTGGTATCCGGTGCGCCGGCGGAAAATCTGTATTATTGCATGCCTGAAATCGAAGGCACCGGCGGCGCTATGTCCGGCGACGCATTGTTGGTCGCCGGATCGACGGAGCGTATTCTTGATCAAGCCCTGATGACATCGAATTTGAGCAAAATGCTCAGCCTTGTGGAGCGTTTTATCAACAAGGTTTCGGTGGACGGGAAATCGCCCACGGTGATTGTGCCGATCAATGTGCTGGGTCTCGGCCTGTCCAGCTTTGCGAATGCGTTTGCCGAGAAATGCCGAGAAATTCAGAACAATTCCGAAGGAAAACTGGTGTTCGAGCTGTTCAATTTCCCGGAAAAGCTCAGCCTCGAATATCTCGATAATCTTGCGATCACAGTGTTTCCATTCTGCCGCCATTACATCGCCCGGCCGCGCCCTGGCTGGACCAACTTTACCATATTCACGAATTGCAATTTCCAAGGCGTCTCGTTCCATCTGATGGACAAGGCTTGGCCGGCGGAGCAGATCAAGCCGCACTTGCAGACCTTTTGCGCCTCTGCCGGGGCCGGGCGTCTGCATACCTACTTGCACGGCATTGCTAACGAAACACTCGACAAAGTCGCCCGCACTGCCGGCTTCACCTATTTGAACGGCCCCGGCGTACGCAGCGCGATTTCCTAGATTTCGTCCAACGCGCCTAGCGCCAATAGCCGTCTTTGTCGATTTGATGGAGAGCGTCCATCTCGGCGGATGAGGGTTCCGGTGTTTCGCTTAGGTCTGGCGCGATTTTCAAATCCCAGCCGGTGTTCTCCAATATCTCCGCTTGGCTATGGCCGGGATGGATGGTGGAGAGATGCAATTCGTTGGTGGGACCGTGCGGGCGCAAGATGGCCCGGTCGGTGATCACCGCCGACGGCCCAGCGCCCGGTAATCCAGCGCGCTTTCTGGCATCGCCGCCATCCAGGAACCCTGGCGAGGTGATAAATTCGACCTTTTCCACCAGCCGGTGTTTTTCGTGGTTCATGATGGCGATCAGCCGTTGCGACATGGCGGCGATATCGGCGGCGCCGCCGGAGCCCGGCAGCTTTACCTTGGGGTTTTCTATGCCGCCGATGTACGACGTGTTGATGTTGCCGAATTTATCGATCTCGGCGCCGCCGATGAACCCCGCATGGACGCGACCGCCTGACAGCATGCCCATGATCTGGATCAGCCCGCAGGTCCAGGCGGCGCCCAGCTGGTTGGGGGCGTCGCACATGGTATAGAGCATACCGTCCGCCGGCTCGTAACGGGCGATGCCGCTTTCGAACAGGCCGACTGCGTTCGGCGCATGGGTCAGGCGCGCAACGCCATAGGCGGTGATCGGCAGGCGCATGCCGACAAAGATGCGCTCGTTGTCCTTAATCTCGCGCGCGGACGCGATGATCATCAATTCCTGGGTCGAATAATCTAAACTCATTGGCTTTACTCTACCGCGTAGTTGGCAGGCGCCGATAACGCTTTGCCGCGGATGCGGAACTGTTCCAGCCGCTCGCCCAGTTTGGCGCGGTAGGCGGCGTGATCGGGAATATCCAACACCCACTCCTTGATCCAGGCCTCAAAGCCTTCCGGGTCGCGAGTCAGCTTGTGATATTCGTGAAAAAATTCATTGTCCCGCGTCCAGCAGCCGATCAGCGGCGATGGATGGCACGCGGCGGGAATGTGGCAGACGGCATTGACGCCAAAGCCCGGGATAACCACGCGGCTGGGGTCCGACGCGATCACTTCGGGCTCGACAATCTCGTCCGCCAGCACGATGATTTTTTCCGCCGCGATGGAGGATTCCTGGGTTAAGCCGTAGGAACCCCAATAATGGGCGTTGCCGAAACGGTCGGCGCGCTGCATGGACAGGAATGCCACATCCGGTTTCAGCGCTGGCACCAGAACAACCGGGTCTTCGCCTTCTGTGAACGGGTTGTCGGTCACTTTCAACAGTGGATTGGACTTGGGAATGTCTGATCCAAGCAGGGACTTCACGGCGATATAGGGCAGCCCGTAGGCGCCGCCAAATAATGCCATGCCGAGGGTGAAGTTGGAGTAATCGTTGACCTTCACCCGGTGCGGGATGCCTTTCTCGGTGGCCCGCCGGTAATTATGACCGAGCCCGGCGGACACGTTGCCGACCCAGGCGCCGGTAATTTCGTTGCAGCAGCCGGCGCCGATCAGCATGTCGGTGGACATGTCGGAAATTGGCGCAATCATGTTGAGACCGGTAAAGCCCTGGCGGATCAGCTCGTGGGTGGCGGCGAAGGGGATGGCGTTTTCCAGTGCCGCGCCGAGCACGATGCTGTCGCCGTCACTGACTAGCGAGGCGACCGCCTCCTTCAGGTCCATCAATTTTTCTTGCATGCTAGTGACCTATTTCATCCATGTTGTGCCACTACGACGGCGCTGCAAGGTTTTCGGCTAGGAGCGCGCCGCGCCGTGGTGCCAATCCACCACAAGCTGCGCGCGACAACGACCGGGAGCCTTGCAGCGTCGCCCTCTGGGTCGTTTTTCCCGTTCCCTCGGGGTGTCGGAAGGGCTTGCCGATGTGCCGCATCGCCGGCGCCCATCCTCCTACCGAGGAAACGGGAAAAACGATCGTAGAGGTACAACATGGATGAAATAGGTCACTTGTCCCAGGAAATAGTCGTAAATATTTAACCGTCGCGGAGCCTGAAACGCTGGATTTTTCCCGTCGCTGTTTTTGGCAGGTCATCGACGAAATTGAACCAGCGCGGGTATTTGTAGCGCGCCAATCCGCTTTTGCAATGCTCCAGCAATTCCGCTGACAGCGCGTCCGAGGCATCAGACGCATCGTTGAGCACGATAAAGGCTTCCGGCTTGATCAGCTCTTCGTTGTCGGCACGGCCAACGACGGCGGCTTCCAGTACTTTCGGATGCTCCACCAACTTCGCCTCGATCTCCACCGGCGAGCACCAGATGCCGCCGACTTTAAGCATGTCGTCTGAGCGCCCGCAGCAGAAGAAAAATCCGTCCTCGTCTCGGTAATATGTATCACCGGTATACATCCAGCCGTCTTGCAACGCTTCGTTGGTCTTTTCCGGGTTGCGCCAATAGAGCTTCAATAGCGAATCGCCTCGGATCATCAGGCTGCCGGTTTCGCCGTCGGGCACGTCGTTGCCGTCTTCGCCGACGATGCGCCCTTCGTAGCCGGGCACCGTCTTGCCGCTGGAGCCGGGCTTGAAATCGTCTTCCCGGTTGGCCAGGAATATATGCAGAATTTCGGTGGTACCGATGCTGTCGAGGATTGGCAGGCCAGTGGCATCGATCCAACGGCGCAGTAGGTCCGGCGGCAAGGCCTCGCCCGCCGATACGAACAATCGGACCGAGGAAAGATCGGGTTTGCGCTCATCGAAGGCGCGCATTTGCGCCGCATAAAGGGTGGGGACGCCGAAATAGACGCTGGGTTTGTATTCTTCGATCACCGCGTGCACGACGTCTGGCGCCGGCGCACCTTCGAACAGGACCGCCTCCGCGCCTGACCATAATGGAAAGGTCATGGCGTTGCCGAGGCCGTAGGCGAAGAACAGCTTGGCCGCTGAAAAAACCACATCGCCCTCGCCGAGGCCGATGGTCTCCGTCCCGTAATACTGGCTGGTGACCACCATATCTTTATGGGCGTGGACAACGCCCTTCGGATTGCCGGTGGAGCCCGACGAATAGAGCCAGAAACAATCATCGCCCGGCTTGGCGGGCGCCGGCGCCAGTTCCGGCGAGGCGTCTTTCATTTTGCTGAGCAATCCGCCATCGCCGGCGGCTTCGATCACCAGCGCCGGCGCGTGTTTGGCGGCTTCGATAGCCGGATCCACTTCGCCGGCGAATTCTGCCGAATAGACGATGCCGGCCGCAACGGAATTTTCGATCATATAGGCGTAGTCTTTGGCCCGGAGCAGCGTGTTCAAGGGCACCGGGATAATGCCGGCCTTGATGGCGCCCCAAAATACATAGAAAAATTCGGGCGCATCTTTGACCATCATCAGCAGACGCTCGCCGGGGGCCAGCCCAAGGCCGGTGAGCGCGTTGCCGGCGCGGCCCACATTTTCGGCCAACTCCCCATAGGTAACCGTGCCGCCGCCGTGTTCGCGGATGATGACCCGGTCAGCACGGCCTTCGCTGATATGGCGGTCGATGAACGCCACCGCCACGTTGAAATTATCGGCGTAGGTAATTCCGGCGGGAGACGTGGATGTATCCAGCGTGACCGTATGATCGTTCATGGCGTACCTCTCCTTGGGCGGGGCTTCGTCTCTGTTGCCCACAAATTTAATAGGTTTTCGCGAAACGGCAAGCGGCGCGGCATGCGAGACGCCTCAGCCCAATGAAATTCCTTGCCATCACTGACATTTTTGGACATCCATTCCCGATAGTAGGCTAGGCGCAAAATTACCTTCCCATTGATTTCCTAGTCAGAGAATATGCGATGCAAGACGCTCTGATCCACGTCATATCTGCGGACCTCGCCGTCGCATATTTTATCGTCATTCTAGCTGGCATTGCCCGGGGATTTACCGGCTTTGTTGCGGGATTGGTCAACGCCGCGTTGTTGACGTTTGTCTATGGACCGCTCGAAGCGATCGCTATTTCGGCTGTGCTCGGCCTCGTCTCCTCGGCGATGCTGCTTCGAAAGACGTACGATCATATCAAGTGGTCGGAAACCATCCCCCTCTGCATTGCGGTTGTTGTCACCGTACCGCTTACAGCAATGGCCTTGCTGGTCGCAGATGCTTCGACCGTCAAACCGGCTATTGGCGCATTAATAGCAGCGTGCGGTCTCGCCCTCATTTTGGGATGGCGGTACACCGGTCCCCGAAACGTGGTCGCGTCCGCCGCCGTTGGTGCCGTAGCCGGCAGCGTGTACGGGTTTACGGGTAGTGGAGGTCCTCTGATGGTGTTCTATTATCTCGCATCTCCGGAATCGGTGGCGGTGCAAAGGGCAAACATTGCCGTCACCGCTTCGATGATGGGCATCATATTGATCATTACACTCTTGGCCGGCAACGGTATCAGCGCCGAGACATTTATTCGCGCCGCGGTTCTCATACCAGGGACAATGATTGGAACTTGGGCGGGCACTCGGCTGTTCGAAATCGCCTCGCAAAAAATTTACAGCATGGTCGCGCAATGGTCGCTGGTTGCGATCGGACTTGCGTTGATATTGCGATGAACGAAATTGGTGAAGTGATACTGCTCGAGCATGTTATTTCACCAGATCGCGGACCTTGGCTTCGATCACATTGATGCCATGCAAATCCGCTTCGGCTTTATTGCTCGGAATAACTTTGATGATCGTATCGATGCCGCTGTCCTTGGCGGTAACAATGGTGATGCGCAAAAAGGTCACCTTGCCAGGCTGCAATTGCACCTTCAATTTGGAATGACGGTCGGCGATGGAGAACTCATGGGCGCCCGGCGCCACGTCCCGGTAACTTGCAGTGCCGGTCAAGGCATCGCCGAAAGGCTTGCCGTCAATCAGGACCACCCGTGGATGCATAAGCTCGGGCACAATGAATGTCCGATAGACAAAGACCCGGCTTTTGCCGGCGGACAGTTTCGGCAGGTCCGCCTTGATTCTGTTGTAGGGCATCCCAACGGTGCAGCCCGAAAGAATGACGCCCAAAAACAAGATGCCGATGGTTTTGATTGCGCGGCGCATATCCCCCTCCATTGCCTGGCCACCAGTGTAGTCGGGCTGGGCGATATTCGCAAATACAGTTTTCTGTATTTAGTGAGGAGGTTTCGAGGAGGCTCTACCCGATATTGGTTTTCCCGTCGCCGGGGCGAGGGATCGTTTCCTGACGCTCTCTACTCACAATTTGTGGTTTTGTTTGGCCGAGTGGCCGTCTTAGGGTTCCTATCTCGATGCCGGCCTTCAGCGCGTTTATAACGCCGGAGGCCTCCAGATAGCTCTCGGCCTCAAAATACTGGCCTGGTTTCCATGGTAGCGCGGCCAATTCGTTGCGCATCAGGTTGCGGTTTTCCTTTACGGCAATGACAGGAATTCCCTGTTCCAACGCGGCCAAGGTTGGCAGACCCAGGCAACCCTCGGGGATCACCAGACAAGAAACATTCGAAGCCGTGAATATTTCCGGGCGATTAAACAGGCTGGCATCCGAAATAATTTTAGGGCTTTTCTGAAGCCCCTTCATAACACAATTCAGGAATGTCATGGACACAGCTTCGGCGGCCATGCGCGGATCAACCTGACCGAGATCGGCATTGGCAATATCTTGGCCTTCCATCATGGGCGCATGTGCGGACGGCACATCATATTCCGCCGATATGGCATGGGTCAGCATGGCTTCCACGCCGCCCCAGGGATTTACCTCCGTGCCATCGCTGGCAAAATACTCAAGCACCGATCCATCTGGAATATCAATGATGGATGCAATCGCGACGGCATCATAGTCCTGGCGCCGCTCCGCCAGTACTTCGAATAAGTAGTCTAAATTTTCGACAGTGCCAGCCGCGCGGCCCGCTTCCGAGAACGCACCGGCCAAGCGAACGGGGGGAATCATTTTCAGCACATCGACGATATGAACCCCATAACAGGCCCTGGCGGCATCCACCGAATTTAGCGTGGCATTCACAAATATATCTTCGTGATCGCCATCAATGACCACGAGCAATCTGTTCGACCGCACCCGTTGCAGACCAATGCTGCCCATCATCAGGCGGGTGATGACGCTGCCTTCCAGATAAAGGGAATTCTCCGGTGCTTCATTTATATCGGAAGCATTTACCGCGTTGGGGTGCAAAATCAATTCATCGCAGGATTGCGCCAGCATACGCGCCACCGGTGTCGCATCGCCGGCATGCCCGCCGATTTCAGCGCCGATGCCCGTTGGCACCAGAAAGACCGCGTTGAACGAGCTGGTGTCTTCTGTCTCGCGGCGGCGAAAATCAAAGATCGAATTTTCGTTCAAAGCCGTCGCCGAATTTACGTCTTCAGCCGCGCCAATTTCGCACTTATATTCTTGGGCATCCGAGGCGGTAACCGCGAAACGGATTGGAACGCTCCCCTTGTCCAAACGAAAGCGGCACGCCTGGCGGAAATAATCGATCAAATCGCTCTGGCCTTGCTGGGCGGGCAGAGAAAAACTCTGTTCAGACACGAACATTAGAAACCACCCCCGCCCGCGCCGCGAATTCTTCGAACGTATGTTCTTTTTCAAGGATGAGATTGCCCGACATATCCCGGCGGTAAATCGATGGCAAATTCACGCCATTAAACGTATTGGCGCGGGAGATGGTATAGGCGCCCGTGTTGGGGAAGGTAATTGTCGATCCGATTTCAATGGGCGCGTCGAAGGATGAAATACCAAACTGGTCTCCGGCGAGACAGGTACACCCGGCCAACAGGTAGGAATATTTACCGCCGTCCACGTGCCCCAGGACATCCGGGACAAACTCGTATTCAAGAACTTCGGGCATATGGTTCACGGTGGTATCGAGTACCGCCACGGTAATGCCGTCGCTTTCGAACAAATCGATGACGGAGGAAACGATGGAGCCGGCGGTTCGGACCAATGCTGCGCCCGGCTCGATGATGACATCTAGGTCGTATTCGGTGGTTAGGCGCTGGACCGTGCCTGTAAATATATCAGGCTCCTCGAATTCATCGAGCAAATATCCACCGCCAAGATTGATCCAACTAACTTGATTTAGGAGGCTTGGGATTGCGGCAATGATTTTATCGACCGTCGCCGCCAGCGCGGCCGGGTCGGTGGAATCACAGTTGTTGTGGAAATGGAGACCGTTTAGTCCGACAAATGTTTGTGGCGAATTACTGAACTGGTCTGCCAACTGGTCCAGCGGTACGCCCAATTTGGAATATTCTCGGCAAGGGTCGTACCTGGGGTCCTCGGCAAATGATAATTGGGGATTGATGCGAAGACCGAGATCGACGGTACCTTTAAGTTCTTCTCGAAACCGAAGCCATTGGGAAAGGCTGTTCAGAACGACGGTGTCACAGGCCTCAATAATCTCATCGATTTGATATGCCAAAATGCCCGGCGTAGTCAAATGGATGGCACCGCTATGCTTGACCACTTCCTGAACCAGATGCACTTCGAATAATGACGAGCAAGAGAATCCGTCCATATGATTTGCGAGGTTTTTCAAAACGCCTGGAACGGTACATGCCTTCGGGGAATACAAGACCTTGCAGCCGCTTTCAGATACTAAGGCGAGTACGCGAGCATTAGAATGCTCTAGCTGGCGTTCGTCATAGATGAAGTTTGGACTAAGAAGTTTATTCATTGGACAATATATCTTGAACCCATTCCTCATCCGATATTTTTTCGATGTATTTATGCTCGGTTAGAAACAGCTTTACATCGGGCAAGATTTCACAAGCAGCTTTAATTAGCTCTTTGCCATATTCTATCTCTTCCATCCCCTCTGCCGTTTGGTCGCTGGTCCACATAATAAGTTCGATTCCCAATGCTTGCTTTGGCCAAGCCGAAAATGGGGACAATTCCACAGATGATGTCAGAAAGTCTCTGGCGTTTTTTATCCATTCGCAAAGATTTATTTTGAGGGCCTCCTTGTCGGCAATTAACTCAATATCATCTCTCACGAATTTAATGCAGTAGTCCAATTGGCGGCTGTCGAAATTATTAGTAATGTCACGGGTCTCTTTATTGACCTTTTCCCAATCAAATATGTTGTAGGCTTGCTGAGCGCATGAATAACCCCTGTACCATGCCAAGCGAGCAATTTGATCTGAAAAATTTTGTGCGCGCCTGTACCTACGTTGCTCTCCATCGAAATCGAGACGTTCACCTTCTATAAGACCCTGAATCATCAAAACACCAGCATCTCTCAAGTCGCTCTGCGAAAGATAAGAAGCAACTTCAAATGCAGTTTGATATTTGGTTCCCATTTCTGACTTAGTTTCTAGGTCCTTTTCAATATCTGATCGATCACGCACTTTTCCATTGATCTTGGCCAAATGGTATAGGTCTGAAACCATATCAGCCTTGATCAGTTGTTCAGAAAGCCAAATATTTGTTGGGTTTATCGCTCGCGCCTCCTTTGTGAGGCTCAAATACCTATCGAACTCTTTATCTGTCGAAAACTGGACATCCTCCGTGACGTTTTGTGTCGGAACGGGTGTATATAGATTTGCAAGTCTTGTCCGTTTGTCGCGCTGATCTTGTTCTATACCGTCAGATGGTTGTGTCGTATCTACCAAAGATAAAACATAGTCTGTCCAATCGGTCGGGAGGAAATGATGTTGTACTTCAAACGCGCGAACCTCTCGAGAAAATCCTTTTGCGTCTACCGATGTTGCCTCGTCGAAAGTATAGGTTCTTTCGTCAGCCAGATATTCGAGCACGGCATGCGCAGCCTCACTGACAAATATTCGTGAATAGCGTCCGTTCCGAGAATGGCTTTCCACCCGCTTACCAAGATTAATCGCATAGCCTTCAGGTTGATATTCGCCGTTTTCAATCGTTATCCAAGTTTTGCCAACGTGAATTCCGACACCCAAATCGATAGGCATTATTCCTTGGGCAATTCGAGCTGAATTTTCCTCTGAAAGAAGCCACTTGCGCTTTAAGGCAAGTCCTATGTGGATCGCTGTATCGACGCACGTCGCGAGTCCTCTGTTTTTTGATTCATAATACTCTTGATCGCTCCATTCACCTTTATAGACCGGGAAAAAAAATAGTATCCCTTCGTCACCTCTTGCAGACCATTTCGTCTCCTCATCGACGATTATCGATTTAGGTATATTCTTATAAAATTCCTTGCACGTTTGAATAAATAGCTGGCTAAATTTTTTAAGAAATTTTTTGTAATATTTTTCCACGGACATATGATTTGATACTTCTGATGCGCCAGCAATATCCACAAACATTATAACCGTATCGTTGGGTCCAGGCTCCGAAGGAGTCCGACGATCCTTAGTCTCTTCGGCCTCTTTTATTGGTATGTCTGGTTCTTGGTTCATATTATTGAGAGCTATACGAAGTTTAATGATCGTTTTTAAGCATCAATTTTCGAAATTTTGAATTCGAATTTTTGATCAAAAGATTTGCGATACTTCATTTCAATCAAAACCTGAATATTATGTTTGGCTGAAACTTTAATGTGTTTTTCAAATGGTATAAAACATTGCTGCCAATGGGTGTAGGTCCTAGGTCCGCTGGACAAGCGAATTCGGTCTGTAAGGTCGGCATCAAACCAAAACGCTAGGCCGTTGATCGAGCCAGTTCGCCAGGATGTAAATGAGAATGTGTCGTAGGTATCTCGTGGGTTGGACAAGAACGCCTCGACCGAAATAATCTGACTGTCGGATAAAATTTGGTCGGCATGAATGTCGACAACATAGGCGCTTTGAACCGCTTTTTCCCGCATAGCCGAATAATCGATGCCTTCGACCACGTTCCATGAATCGATATAATTACGATAAAGCTCATCCGCATGAACAAGTGCCGCCCGCAAGGTCACCGTCTGTGGGATAGTCGCACCGCCTGGTTTCAGAAATCGCTCCTTTGCGACACAAATGGTTTCCGCCATACCCTCTTCGAAGGCCACATGCCCCATCAATTCGCTGACGATGACATCGACTTTTTCGCCGAGCTCCAGACTTTCGTCGCGGGCGTCCTTCTTGTGAAATTCCATGCGGTCTGAAAAGCCGTTTTTATCGGCCAGTTCTTTCGACCATTCGATCACGTCGCTGCGTTCTATGGCATGAACACGAGCCGCGCCAGCTTGGAGGCAGAGAAAGCTTAAGAGCCCGGTTCCGGATCCGAGGTCGGCAACCACATCCCCTGGTTTGACGGTTTCATTGATCGCATCCCGATAGGCCGCGACGCGGGACTTGTCGAAAACCATGTCGGCATGGACGCTTGGAAACGCATAGATGTTGGGCACTTCCGGAAATAGTTCGACCGGATCGAGCAAATCGGTTCCTCCCTTTTATTGAAAGTGATTATGGCCTTGGGGAATGCCGTCGGCAAGCCTGGGAAAAGGACTTAACGGCTTCATCAATCCAGAATTACGTGCGGGACCGTTCGGGCATCGGGGCCGGTGATCAAGGACTGGCCTTCACGGATACACAATCCGGCGGCCTTGCTGGCGATCAGCCAAAGGCCGAGCAGCGGATATCTGCCGCCGCAATCGGGCAGGGGTGCGCATCCCTGAACGATTTGGCCGCCATCACCATAGGGGCCATCGCTTGAGCCTTGCAATGCACCGTCCCGGTACATCTGAATATTCGCTCCTTGCCGCCCCAGCAAGGGTTTGCGCACATAGGTGCCGGCCAGTGCATCCGCGCCCGCATCGCCTTCGAAAAAGGTCGGCAAAAGATTGGGGTGCCCCTCGAACATTTCCCAGAGCAGTGCCAGCATGCCCTTGTTGGAAAGGATGGCTTTCCATGGCGGCTCGATAAAGCGAACGCGGCTGGCCGGTACTTTTAATCCAAACTCCTCGTCCATGATCCATTCCCAGGGATACAATTTGACCAAGGTGGTGATCACATCCTCTTCGGTGTCGGTGAATTTCCCCCAGTCATCGAGGCCGATATCGTTCATGGCCAAGAGGTGCGTCTTGAGCCCGGCCTCCTTGGCACACTCTTCCAGATATTCGAGGGTGCCCTTATCGTCTTCGATATCCGTGTTGCAGGCGAAGTGGGCTATCCCTTCGATACTCATCGCGGCAAAGCTCTGAACAATGGCCTCATGGACATCGTTGAACTGATCGCAATTTTCCGGGATCAATCCTTCTTCGGCGGCCTGTTCCAGCCATTCCCATTGGAACACCGCCGTCTCATACAGCGCCGTCGGCGTGTCGGCATTGTATTCCAAAAGCTTCGCCGGTCCGGTGCCGTCGTAAGATAGATCCATCCTGCCAGTGAGGTTTTTATCGCCATCCCGCCAGCTTTGGGCCAGATAGTCCCAGAACGGCTCGGCAATGCCTAAGCGCTCCAAGATCGCCTGGTCATTGACCGCGCGCTCGACCAATTCAAAGCAAAAGCCTTCCAGCTCTTCCGCCGGGGCCGCCAAATTATCTTGGATTTGGGCCATAGTGAATTGGTAGTAGCCGCTTTCGTCCCAGCCGGTGACGCCTTCGCTGGCGGCATATTCGAAACCGTGCTCAGCTGCTGCGGCGGCCAGGCCGGACCGTTCGCTAACCGAAATGCGCTGCATGATTTCTAAGGCTTCGGAATTACGTGGCGCCCGATCCGAACCGCCGCCCGGATGAGCCGAAGCCGCCGCGCGACCGGGTTGCCGTTTTGACAGATGGGCGCGACGTGGCTGTGCGCGCCACCTGGGTGCGCCCGGTTCTGGTGCCGGCGCTGCGATTGTCGGCGGTGCGGAAGGTGCCGGGGCTGGAGGCCGAACGGTACAAGGGCTGCGGCGACATGAAACTCCTGCCTGAGAGCATGGAGCCCATCATGTAGCCGGCCATCAAGGGCATGAAGACCGAGCCGCCGCCCGCCGTTCTATAAGGTGCTTTTTCGCATTTGCCGGCGCCGAAGTCAGCCTGGCAATCGGCCTCGTTTGCATATTTCGGTGCGACGGCGGCGTGCTGGCTTTTGGCTTCACGGAAGTTTCGCTCGCATTGTTCCGGGTTCGCATCGCCATTGGAAATGCATTGCTGAATGTTTTCGAATATGGCGGCCTCAACCTTGGGCTCCTCGCAGGCGGCGAGGGCGAACAGGCTTACGCCCATCACCAAAGTCCCGGCTTTTGATTTCAAATATGGCATTATGTTTCCTTAAATTCGGCGCGCCTCTTAAATCAAGGGCAGGCCGTGTTTGATCAATTCGTCATCGAGGCGGCGTTGAGCATGCCACCGGCCAGGGATGCGGCGCCAAGCCACAGACCGCTGGCCACCTCGCCGTTCTCGATGCGCTCCGATAATTTGGGTATGGGCAGGCGGACCAGATAAAAAATTACGATCTGCACGATTATGGCGATCACCCCCCAAACGGCGAAATCCACCAAGGCGGCGGAATTGGCGATGGCGCTGGCGAGCGGCATGCAAAAGCCAATCAGGCTGCCGGCGAAAGCCAACGACGCGGCCAGATTGTTTTCCCGGATTAGCGTGATCTCGGCATGGGGCGTCACCCAGGCGTAGATGACGCAAAAGACCAAAGTCAGCGCGACCGCGGTTGCCAAATAAGCCAGGAACCACGGAAGTTCGTTCAGTGAATCGCCGATGATTTCCAAAAGATTTTCATTCCCTGTTTAACGCCATCCAACTTGCGACAACGTTATAACCGATTTGCCCGCCAGCAAAGTCATAATTATGTGTGCTCAATTGGGCGGGAAGGCGGCGAAGCATTTGTCGGACTGGAAGATGAAGGTTTCTACATAGTCGGCGATCATCGGCTTGCGGTCCAGCTTGTCCATAGCGCCGGCCAGCACATGCCAGTTCAGCAATTCATGGTGGCCGGCGGCCTCGACCTCTTCCATTGTGCGCCCGCGCCAGGTTTCATAGTCGCCGTCGGTCAGCGCTTCCAGCATCATGCGGTCACTTTCGAAATCCGGGATCACGTAGCCGGTATTGGTGGACAAGAAACAATGGGACCAGCTCGACGATGCCATGATCACCGAACGATAGGGGCTCTCCGCCAAAGCCTCGGCCAAATTGGCGCCGACTTCGTAACAAAGGGCAGGGTTAGGGCCGGGCGGATCGGGCAGGCCGTTTTGCTCGGGCTTCTCGAACAGGTGTTGGAAGGCGCCGCCGGCGGTGATCACCGATGAGCCATAACAGTTTACATGCAGCGGAATGATCGGATAGGGGAAGCCCCGGCGGTCGAGATCGAGATAGAGCACCGAGTAATTGAAGCCGTGCGCCAATATCGGCGAATGCAGCAACCGGTAGGCATACGGCATGGCGACGCCGCGCGTCAGCAATCCGGCGGTGATATATTTGGCGCCCTCCCGGTGGCCATGGAAGTCCATCTTCAGATCGTGGGGCTCGCCCCAGTAATTGTCCTTGGTGGCGGCAAAGCCGTGGCCCCAGACTTCTTGCTCGAAATCATCGTCGAGGCCATAGACGCAAAACGGCGGGATGATGTCTTCTTTGAAGTTCTCATACTGATCATCGGCGATGATAACGATAAAGTCGGGATCAAACTCGTCGATCATTTTGCGCTGCTTGCGAAAGTTGTCCCACATTCGCTCCCGGTAGGCGGCGGCCGAGGCCAGGCCCATATCGTCGCCGATCTCGTCGATCATGCCGGCGGGCCAGTTGGCCTTGTCTTTCCATTTTTCACCGATCAGCGGGGCATTGATAATACGCTGCCAGACCGAGCTTAATCCCTCGTCAGTGCCGGTCAGGCCTGGATAATGCGTCGTTCCGATACCAAGTATCTCACCCATCGCCATGCCCCCTTATATGGATTGCCCTGTTAACGGCGATGACATCATTAATGCAGCGAATACGTCAAGCAAACTATCGCTTTCGGGGGCGCACAAGGGGCGCTTGACTACGACGGGCGCTCGCCGATCACCGTGGTGCGGCGCAAAATGCGGCGTGCGGTTTCGGGGAAATCGGCGCGGCCATGAATGGTGCAGCGGTTGTCCCACATCACGAGATCGCCGGGGCGCCAATTGTGGCTCAATATCTTGGCCGGGTCCTCGGAGCGGTCGAACAATTCTTCCAGCAGAGCTTCGCTTTCGTCCGCCTCCATGCCGACCACGCTTGCCGACATCAGCCGGTTGACGAACAAGGCTTTGCGCCCGGTTTCGGGATGCACGATCACCGCCGGGTGCGCGAACTGCAAGGCATCGGGGCGCTCAGCCTCAGGCGACGGGCGTTCCAGCCGGTGATATTCGTGCACCTGGACGACGCTTTTGCCTTCGATCCTTTGCTTTGTCTCGCCGGGCAGGGCCTCATAGGCGCCGTACATATCGGCAAAGCGGGTGGCGCCGCCCAAGGCCGGCAACTCGATGGCATAAAGGATGGTCGCCGTATAGGGCTTTTCCGCATAACACATGTCGGAATGGAACCACATCTCGCCCCCGTGCGGCTGGCCGTAGGCGCTGCCGTCGCCGCGGCGAAGATTTGTGACCCACATGATGCCAGGCTGGGTCGCTTCGCCGCTCGGCCCTGCGTCGGTGATCGTGTTGCGCGATATGCCCATGGGCCCGAGCCGGCTGGTAAAGCGAAGCTGATCGTCCTGGCTGAGCGATTGATCCCGGAACACCAGAACCTGATGGGCGTACCAGGCATCCTGAATCGCTGTGATATCGACGTCGCCAGCCAGATCGATGCCGGTGATTTCGGCGCCGAAGGGATCAAGCGGTGAAATCTGCATTGTGCGGCTCCGGGATTCGGTATCGCCTGACCATGGACCAGGAGGCCCAGCCAAGCAACCGGCGGCGCTCTGTTTGGCCAGCCGGATCGATTGCGCTAGGTTCGGCGCAAAGGGAACAAAGGAGATCACAGCCATGAAACGAAGCACCGAGCGTATTTTGACAACCCATGTGGGCAGCCTGATCCGGCCCGCCGAATTGCTGGCCGCCGGCGAAGCGGCGCGAACCGGCGATGCGCAATCGCAGGCAAGCTATGCGGCGATGCTGCAAAGCGCCACCGCCGAGGTGGTGAAAAAACAGACCGAAGCCGGCATCGACATCGTCAATGACGGCGAATACGGCAAGTCGAGCTGGGCCGCCTATGTGCTGGACCGTATGACCGGTTGGGAGCGCCGCCCGGACCAATTGCGCCCCGTGGAATGGATGGGCCGCGACATGGACCGCTTCCGCGAAGCCATATTGCAGGAGATGCCGAGCGCCGTCGAAGGGCGCCCGACCGAGGCCTGCATCGGTGCCATCACCTACACCGGCGCCGGCGCCATTGAGCGCGATTGCGAAAACCTGAAAGCGGCGCTTGCCGGGAACGATGTGGCCGAAGCCTTCATCACCGCCGTCGCGCCGGCCAGTACCGCCTATGACGGCGTCGATGAGCATTACCAGAACGAGCATGATTATATCTACGCCATCGCCGAGGCGCTGGGTAAGGAATATGCGGCCATCCACGCCGCCGGATTGCTGGTGCAGGTGGACGATGCCGTGCTCGCCAACATGTACGACCATCTGGTTCAGCAGAGCCCGGAACGATATCGGGAATGGGCGGAGCTGCGCGTTGAAGCCCTCAACCACGCCCTTAAGGGCATTCCCGAAGACCGGGTCCGCTACCATGTCTGTTTCGGAAGCTGGCACATTCCGCACACCGCCGATGCGCCGTTGGAGGCGATCATTGATCTGATCTTACGGGTCAATGCCGGCGCCTATTCCATCGAGGCGGCCAATGCGCGTCACGAACATGAATGGCGGGTGTGGCAGGATACCAAGCTGCCGGACGGCAAGATCCTGATCCCCGGCGTTGTCTCGCACCACACCATCACCGTCGAGCATCCGCGTCTGGTGGCCGATCGCATCGTTCGCTTTGCCGGCCTGGTGGGCCGAGAAAACGTGATCGCCGGAACCGATTGCGGCTTTGCCCAGGCCGAAGGTTATCAGCGGGTGCACCCCACCGTTATGTGGGCAAAGCTGGAAACCTTGGCCGAAGGCGCGGCCCTGGCCTCGTCCGAGCTATGGCCTTGAGGTGGTATGACCGATAGGGGCACTTTCGATTACATCATCATCGGCGCCGGCTCCGGCGGCTGCGTTCTGGCCAACCGGCTGAGCAGCGACGCCAAAACCAAAGTGCTGCTGATCGAAGCCGGTGGCAGCGACAACCGGTTCTGGGTGCATGTACCGGTGGGTTACTTATATTGCATGGGCAACCCGAAGACCGACTGGTGCTACCGGACCGAACCTGAACCGGGGCTCAATGGCCGGGCGTTAAATTATCCGCGCGGCAAGGTGCTCGGCGGCTGCTCGTCGATCAACGGTATGATCTATATGCGCGGCCAGGCCAGGGACTATGACCAGTGGCGCCAAATGGGCAATGTGGGTTGGAGCTGGGACGACGTGCTGCCCTATTTCACCAAGTCCGAACATCATTATGGCGAGGGAAGCGAATTCCACGGAAAGGACGGCGAATTGCTGGTCGAGGAACAGCGCCTTTCGTGGCCCATATTGGACAGTGTGGCGGAAGCGGCCGGCGAGATTGGCGTTGCGCCGACCGATGATTTCAACCAAGGCAACAACGAAGGCGTTGGCTATTTTCCGGTCAATCAGAAAAAGGGCGTGCGCTGGAATTCCAGAAAAGCGTTCCTCGATCCGGTCAAAAACCGGGGCAATCTGCAAATCATCACCCAGGCCCAGGTGGAACGGCTTTGCTTCGATGGCCGCCAGGTTACCGGCGTCGAAATTCGCCAGCGCGGCAAACTGAGCAAAGCCTTCGTCAATCAAGAGGTGATCCTTGCCGCCGGTTCCATCGGTTCGGCGCAAATCCTGCAATTGTCGGGGATCGGGCCGGGCGAAATTTTGGCCGAGCATAATATTCCGGTGGTGCATGAATTGAAGGGTGTCGGTGAAAACCTGCAGGACCATTTACAAATACGGACGATTTTTAAAATCTCCGGCGCCAAGACCCTGAACGAAATGTCGGCGAGCCTTTGGGGCAAGCTTGGTATCGCCGCCGATTATTTTATGCGCCGTTCCGGGCCGATGGTGATGGCACCCAGCCAGCTAGGCCTGTTCACCAAATCGGCGCCTGAGTTCGAGACGCCGAATATCGAATATCATGTACAGCCCTTGTCTTTGGATGCCTTTGGCGAACCGCTGCATACATTTCCGGCGATCACCGTTTCGGTCTGTAATCTGCGCCCGGAAAGCCGCGGCACCTGTCACATCACGTCAAACGATGCCAACCAGGCGCCGGCTATAAAGCCCAATTACTTGTCCACCGATAATGACCGCAAAGTGGCTGCCGACAGCATCCGCCATGCGCGCCGTCTGATGGCCACGAACGCCATGGCCAGATACGCGCCGGTGGAATTCAAGCCGGGCGCTGATTTCACCTCCGATGCGGAATTGGCCAAATTGGCCGGCGACATTGCGACTACCATTTTTCATCCCGTCGGCACCGCGAAAATGGGCGACGATGCGATGGCGGTGGTGAACGATCGTTTGGCCGTGCATGGAATCGGTGGATTGCGCATCGCCGATGCATCGATCATGCCGGTCATCACGTCCGGCAACACCCATGCGCCGGTCACTATGATTGCCGAAAAGGCCGCTGATATAATTCTGGCGGACGCCGCGAATTAGCGTTGCCGTAAAGCGATCCCTTACTCGGCGGCGGCGTTCACGCGTGCCATGGCGGCATCGGCTTCGGCTTCGATGGCGGTGCCTTTGAAGAAGTCCGGATTGATGCCAGCGTGCAGGGTCACATTGTTGGTGAAGGTGAAGTCCCTGAAATCGTCTTCGCTCATCAGCCCTTGTTCGACAAGCGCGTAGGCTTCGTTCACCACGCTCCTTGAATCCAGCACATCCCAATGGCCGATGTCGGAGCCGAAAGTGGCTTTCAGGCGGGCGTCCATATGATTGAGTTTGGCATCAAAGGCAATGGCGTTGAGCCGGTCGTCGGCCTCGCAGCCGAAATAGAAGTTGGGCACGAACAATTCGCGGATGTCGGTTTTTAGTTTGATCTCGCAGGCGCGGAAATCATCGTAATTGTCCGGGTTCTCGTCGAGCCGGGAATTGTGGGTTTCCGGGTAGCCGCGCATTCGCTCCGGCGTCAAATAGTCGTTGCCGTATTTTTCGAACATTTCGACCATCAGATCCATGTCGAGATTGTGCGGATTCAAATACTCCATCAGCGTATCCATATTGCGCTTTTCCCACGCCTCGACAATGGAGGCATAAAGATCGGCCGCCCAGGCAACGCCGCCTTCCAGGAAGGCAAAGCGCAAGGTGGGGAAGCGCCGCGTCACGCCGCCCAAGAACAACGAGCGGCACAGGAATTCGGCGCCCGACGCAAAGCTGCCCAGATGGTTGAACACATAATTGCTGGGCGAGCCGCGCAATCCGCCGCCGCCCCTCGGGCTGGAATGGCAGCCGATGGAAACTTTCAGATCGGCGCAGCGCTGCCAGAAGGGATCGTAATCATAAAGCGCGTCCAGGGTGAAGGAATGGGTGTGGGTGGTATAGGCGGCCAGCTCCGGCGCCTGATCGGCGACCTCTTTCACGGGCGTGCGTACTTCGGATGGGATCATGATTGTCTTGTAGCCAAGCTCGGTGACGCAATATTCCAATTCCTCGATGGCTTCGGCGGGCGAATTCATCGGGATCACGGCGGCCGGGGTCATGCGGTCTGCGACGTCGGCGGCCATATACATATCGGCGTTCATGACGTTCATCGCCCGGCAGCAGGCGCGCCGGAATTCTTCGTTGCGGTGGCCGACCAGTGCGAGGCCCATGGTGGTGTAGATGACACAGTAATCGAGCCCGGCCTCTTCCAGCCGGGCCTTGCGCAGCCTGGGCAGCATGGACATGGCCCGATCAATGCTGGCCGGACCGGACGGCACATTCCAAAATGTCAGGCGCAAGGGCTGCACCGTATGGACGGATCGGAATTTGGACCAAAGGGCCGCGATCTCCGAGCCGGCCACGGGTTTCAGGAAATCCTCCATGCCAAAGGCGGTCTCCTGGGTGTGGCTGTCGCCATCGATGATCGGATGGTCGAGGCGAGCGCGCACATCGGCGCCGACGGCTTTGTCTTTGGTTTGCGTGGTCATGGTTTGAACTCCCGGTTAAGCGAAAATCTTGCCCGCTACGCCCCGTCAATTCAACCGCCATCTAATCGCCTTTCGCCGGAGAGGCTCTTAAGGCTATCATCAGGGCCGCGTAACCCATCACAACGGAAAGCGTTCTTAATCATGAACCCGCCCGAAGACATTCGCCGCATCCAGACAGACATGCTTATCATCGGCTCCGGCGTTGCCGGCATGCTGGCTGTGGTCGGTGCGATGCGCTCCGGTGTAAGGCCGATGATCGCAACCAAGAGCACCTATGCGTCGGGCTCCTCGTCGATGGCGCGCGGCGGCCATTCCCTGGCGCTCGGCCATTCCGATCCGGCGGACAATCCCGATCTGTTTTTCGAAGACATCCAGGCCGGCGGCGAAGGGCTTTGCAATGAGCGGCTGATCGACATCGTCAGCACCGAATCCATCGACCGCTCGGCGGAGTTGGATGAATGGGGGCTGGGCCTGGTCAAGACCGAAGATGGCCGTTTCGATCAAGTGCCCGGCGGTTTTCCGCACCGCTATCCGCGCATGGTTCATTGCAACCGGCTGATGGGCAAGCCGCTCATGGCGGCGCTGTCGGGCAAAACCAAAAGCTGGGACATCGAGCCGATGATCCACATCATGTTCGTCGATCTGCTTAAAGACGGCGATAGGGTGGTCGGCGCCTGGGGGTTCCTCTACCGGGAAGGAACGCCCGTGGTGGTTCACGCCAGATCGACGGTCATCGCCACCGGCGGCGCGCCGCAGCTCCATACCCTTAATGATTCGCCGCCCATCGTTACCGGCGACGGCTACGCCATGGCTTACCGGGCTGGCGCCGAGCTGATCGATATGGAGTTTATCGACTATCAGGTTCTTACCGCAGCGCCGGAAAGGCTTGCCGGCTATCCCTGCTATTCGACCGGATTGCTCACTGCCGGCGGGCATCTGCTCAACGGCCTCGGCGCGCGGTTCATGGAAAAGTACGACCCCGAACGCATGGAATTAACGTCACGGGCCATGAACACCCGCGCCATGGCGATGGAAATATTCGAAGGCCGAGGCACGCCAGGCGGCAATATCAACATCGATATCCGTCATGTCTTCGATGCGGTCAATCAGGGTCCGGGCAAATCCATTATCGCTACCATGGCCAAGAACAATATCGATCTGAGCAAAGAATTCCTCGAGGTCGGCGCGGCGCCGCACACCTATCTCGGCGGCTTGCGCATCGATGAATGGGGCCGCTCGACTA
>ENA-OREN01000019-OREN01000019.1-marine-metagenome-genome-assembly--contig:-NODE-19-length-220723-cov-5.793225_pt1 | contig 220723 bp, 322 predicted proteins | sample MGYA00248624_ERZ508555 | MGnify/ENA primary metagenome ERZ508555 (study PRJEB26222, sample SAMN06267773) | marine metagenome | isolation source: Saanich Inlet, British Columbia, Canada | place... | reverse complement strand
ATGATGATGCTGGATGGGAAAGTTTAAGCACTTCCTTTACACTTGCAACATCCCAGACATTTACTGGTGACGGTTCAGACCTTACATTTACACTTTCTGCACTAAGTGGATCAGATTCTTACACAACTGCTGGTGTATTTGTTAGTATTAACGGTGTTGTACAGCAACCAACAGTTGTTTATGGTATCAGTGGTACTACACTTACATTTACTTCAGGAAGCGCACCAGCTAACGGTGACTTAATTGAGGTACGTAAGTTTACTACAACCACAACAATTAAATCATTGGCTGATGGTGATGGTGATACACAGGTACAAGTTGAAGAAAGCAGTGATGAGGACAAAGTTCGCATTGATGCTGGTGGATCAGAAATTGCTGTTATTGACAGTAGTGGTATTACACTTACAACAGGTAGCTTTGTTGGTACAGCTACACAAGCACAATACGCTGACCTTGCAGAAAAATACGCAAGTGATGAAGATATTGCTGCTGGTTCAGTTGTACATTTTGTAGGCGAAGGCAAAGTTGCATCATGCAATGCAGCAAACTGCCCTGTAGTAGCAGGTGTTGTTAGTACAGATCCAGCTTACTTAATGAACAGTAAGCAAGACGGTGTTGCATTAGCACTAGCTGGTCGTGTACCTACCAAGGTAACAGGCGCAGTTGCCGCAGGAGACTTAATGGTTTCCGCAGGTAACGGAATGGCAATGGCTAACAACGATGCCAAAATGGGTACAGTAATTGGTAAAGCAATCGAAGCCAACGAAGGCGGAGAAGGCGTTATTGAAGTACTAGTAATGATGATGTAATTCATTACATTTTCAAACTGAAAAAGAGATAGGGAGGATTTAATCCTCCCTATTTTCTTGGATAAATACTAGCAACGAAATAAGGAGTTTTTCATGGCACTTACTATGCCCAAAGCTAGTCAAATTAATTTTGATTTAACTAATATCTCAGATCCGATTATTAGATTAAACAGCGGTGAAAGTGGAAGTGCTGATAAAGATACTGGTATAGTATTAGAACGTGGCAGTGATACAAACGTTGCATTACTATACGATGAAAGTGCAAACCAGTTTGCACTAGTTAATACTAACGAAGATGGTACAACTAGCGGCAATGTTACTATTGCAAGCTATGCTCCTGTCAAACTCTCAAATCTTGTAATTGCTGATGCTGGTAATATTGGATCAGCAAGTGATACAGATGCTATTGCTATTAGTTCTGGCGGCGTAGTAACTATGAATCAGATACCAGTATTCAGTGCCGGTATCAACGTCTCTGGTGGAACCATAGCAGGAACTCTTGCTACTGCGGCCCAAACAAATATTACTTCACTTGGCACATTAACTGCTCTTACTGTTGATGATGTTGCTATAAATGGTAAAGTAATGACTATGACAGGGTCAAGTAGCGATACTGCCGTGTTTACCGTTGGTACAAATGGTACACTTTCAATTGTTACTACTGATACTGCCGCGGCAGCGGCTAACATTCAAATTACTGCTGATGGTACTGCCGAACTTGCAGGTACTACAGTCACATTAGATTCTAGTGGTGGAATTACTCTTGATGCAGACAATGGAACAATTACATTTGCAGATGCTGGTGTTTCGTTAGGTACAATTACTTCTTCGGGGTATACCGGAAATGTAGTTGGTAATGTAACAGGTAATGTAAGTGGTACAGCCGCAACCGTTACAACAGCCGCACAAACAAATATTACTTCACTCGGTACATTAACAACATTAACAGTTGATAATATTATTATAAATGGCGCAAATATTGGTCATACATCCGATACTGATTCGATTGCTATTGCCGCTGATGGCGTAGTTACAATGAATCAAATACCTGTGTTTAGTGCAGGTATTAATGTGTCAGGTGGTACTATTGCTGGTACATTAGCAACTGCCGCACAAACAAATATTACAACTGTTGGTACACTAACTGCATTACAAGTAGATAATATCAATATTAACGGTAATGCAATAACAAGTACTGCTGGTATTGATCTAACGATTACCCCATTGGCAGGTCAACAGATTGTTCTTGATGGAACAATTGTTGTTGATGCAGGAGTAGTCACCGGTGCAACGAGTATCACATCAACTGCATTTGTTGGCGATTTAACTGGTGATGTTACAGGTAATGCTGATACATTTACAGCAACAGCAAACAATTCTACAAATGAAACAGTTTATCCTGTTTTTGTAGATGGAGCAACTGGTACTCAAGGAGCAGAGACAGATACAGGGCTAACTTACAATCCATCAACGGGACTTCTTACTTCAACTGGATTCTCAGGGAACTTAACAGGTACACTACAAACTGCTGCTCAAGGCAATGTAACATCGTTGGGAACATTGACAACGCTGACCGTTGATAATATCATCATTAATGGAACAAACATTGGTCACACTTCTGATACTGATGCCATTGCTATTGCCGCTGATGGTAAAGTTACGTTTAGTCAAGAAACAACTGTTACAACAGCTATTACACTAAATGCACAAGCAGATCTAAGATTTGCTGATGCAGATAGCAGTAATTGGCTTGCATTCCAAGCACCAAATACCGTGGGTAGTAACGTAACATGGACTTTACCATCAGCTGATGGTACTGAAGATCAAGTACTAAGCACAAATGGCAGCGGCACACTAGCTTGGGCTGATGCTGGGTCGGGTGGCAGTTCAAGCGCCAGTAGTTACCCCAACAGTACAGTTTCAACAATGCCAGGTAGTGCCGGTAACTACGACTTAGGAAAAAACACAGCTCAAGATACAGCAGAGACACCATTCGAAGCAGGTGGCGCAGATGCATTTGGAGTTAACTTAGGAACAGTATATAGTATGATGGATCCTGCTGGCACAACAACCACAGTTGATCTTGGTACGATGTAGTAAATAATTTAAAAGGAATTTAATTATGCCAACAACATTACAATTTAGAAGAGGTACAACTGCTCAAAACAATGCATTCACTGGCGCCGCTGGTGAGTTGTCAGTTGATTCAACACTGGATACAGTAAGAGTACATGATGGATCAACTGCTGGAGGTTTTCTACTAACATCTCGTACATCCTTATACGCTGATATTGCAGAACGTTATTGGGCTGACGGTGTATATGAACCAGGAACTGTACTAGTATTTGGTGGAGAAAATGAAGTTACTGTTTCTACACAACCACAAGACACTAAGTTTGCTGGAGTAGTATCTACAGAACCCTATGCTATCATGAATAGCCCAAACAGAGAACCAGACTTAACAGATGAGATGCATCCAGCATTAGCTCTTATAGGACGAGTTCCTTGCAATGTATCAGGATTTGTAAGAAAAGGAGACTTAATTGTAACTAGTACTGAAGTTGGTGCAGCCATGGCATGGCGTGATGAAAGCAATCCTCCGACAGGCAGTGTTATTGGCAAGAGCTTAGAAGACAAAGATGATAAAGCAGTAGGAGTTATTGAAGTAGTCGTTGGAGTTAGATAACAAATATGTTTAAGTTTTATACGGCAGATTACGAGGGAGAGATGGTTTCAGATAGTCTGCATTGGAGAGACGGAAACAAAGATTCTAACGGAGTGTGGATACCAAAAACTGTTTTAAACGACGATCATACTAAAACCGCACACATTATAGGAAACGGTCCGAGTCGCGAAAAAATAAATTTGTTTTTACTTGACGGTCAGTCTGGCGGCGAAGGCGGTATTACCAGTGTTGGGCAATCTTATGGTTGTAACCAAACATTTGAAGAGTTTAATCCTACGTTTTTATTCTGTGTTAATACTGAAATTTTAGAACAAATGGTGCTTACTGGCTATTATGAAGACAATATTGTGTATACAACTAGAAATAACTTATTAAAGTTTCCAGGAAAGTTTCATCTATATCCACACTGGCAAAAGTTATACATGGGACCAGCAGCAATGCGTATGGCTTGTGCAGATGGACACAAAAGAGTATACTTAATTGGTTTCGATTTTTATTTTGGAGAGGTGCATAATCTATACCCAGCAACTGACACTTCTTACTTGCCAATGGGAAATACAGAAACACTCCGGTCTAAACTTCTTAAGCAAGTATGTAACATAATTAAGTTATACGATGATGTTGAATTTTTTCATGTACTTAATACATTTAACAACAAGGTTGAACATCAATTTGAGGAGTTTAAGTGGTTGCCAAATATTAAACCGATTGGTCTATTTGAGTATACAAACCAAACTGGACTAGGTGCTGTAGCCAAATAACTCTGAAATAGTTGTTATCTTTGCTCGTATCTCATTAACATTAATAGTATTAAATACTCCAGGATGCAACGGCCTTGGCCAACTGTCTATAGTTGTCCAAGCATAACCTTTATGTTCTGTGTTTAGCATAGGTATAAATTCGCCTTCAACTACAGTAACAAAAGTGTGATATTCAAACTTTTTCTTTGTATTGATAAACTTTTCAATAGGAATATGTTTTTCTACTTCACCAGTAAAGTTAATTTCTTCATGAATTTCTCTCATTAACCCTTGTATAATAGACTCATGTGGCTCTAGCTTCCCGCCAACAAATGCCCAGGTGTTATCAAAACTAGTTTCGCTTCGTAATAAAAATAAAAATCTCTGTGTAGATTTGGCAAAAAATACAGTGCCAACACTTTGTTTTAAATTACTATTGTCCATTCTCCGGCCTTGTATTCGCCTTCGTAACTCTTAAGCCATGCATCACCAGTCCATTTGTACTGGATTCCTGTATTAGTATTTGTCATATAGTGTACACCCGTTTGGGTACTACTGTCAAATACTATATTCCAACGTATGCCGTCATATTGAATAATATCATTTGCTCCAGCTATAAAATCATTGCCAGATGTATCTTTCCAAGCATCAGGCCCGTCAGTATTACTAGCATCACCAATACTGTTAAGGATTAAATACCGCTGCCCAACTGCCTTCGCGTCTAAACCAACGCTTGGTCCCACTTTTAATGGATTAATAATTTTAAGTACTGGATCTAGATCGTTAGTGGGAATAGTATCTTCATCTAATGTAAACAATAATTTACTGTCGTCACTAGGGTGGTGTGCTATTGTTCCAACTATTTCGCCAGTACCAAAGTCAATTCTTATTTGACTAATTCCTGATTGCAACTCACCATATTGATTAATTACTGCTCGCCAAGTAATAAGATCTCCAGTTCCTGCCTTTGCAGGCGGATCGTTTGCAATACTAGGTTCAGACTTATTAGTAACAGTCTCGTGTCTCTCTAGTATTTCTATCGTGCTTCCTAGTAGTAAAATACCATAATTCATAGGTGTAAATTTTAGTCTTGTACCCATCAATATGTCTTGATCAATAACGCCGTCGCTTAAATCTCCTGACTCGTCAAATATGCTAGCAACAATCTTAGATACTACGCCGAGTTTCTTAACTTTAGCTGGTGGTGAAAGCCATACTGGTAACATAAATTGCAAAGTTGCAATATCAATTAGGTCGTCTACACCAACTGGCACTGCTCTGCTACTCCAAGTAGTTTGCTGTAACTCAATATAACTTAAACTTCCCCAATCTAGGTAGTTGTCTGTGCTTTGTATTTCTAAAGCAGGATTAAATAATACAAGGATTTGCTCTAATAACTGTAATTTCTGTGTAGTATTGCTAGTCCAAATATCAACTGTCATTGTTAAATTATATGGAACAGGCATATGACGTTCTACGCTAAATGCATTGCCTTGTTGTGTATTATACTCTCCAGTATTATCATCAAATTGTCTCATTCGAATATGACGCTTGTCTACAAACGTAGGCTCTTGCCTGCGTTCTGGATTGTATTCCATAGCAGAAATGTAACAACTGATCATTGGACTAGGGTTGATCTTGTTTTCACTATTCTCTTTAATAATATTGCTAACAATACGTGTTGAATCACCATACTTAACAGGAACAGTTACAAGAGATACATTGCCAGCTCTGTCTTTGCCATACTCAATTTGAAAATTACTAAATGCACGGATAAACTGTAACAGAAATCTTCTAATTTGTTGGTCGTAAAAGAATTGCATCGGCATCACTTATCCATCCATACTCGTTTGCCATCTACAAGTTTCCAAGTTTTACCTTTTACTTTCGCCGCAAGTTTTTGTAAATGATCTTTGTTTTGTTGTGTATATTCTTTGCTTGTATATCTTTTTTGTGCCGCTTTTTTATACTTTTGTATAGAATCTTCACTGTGAGACCACAAACCTGAAGTTCCTTTTATAGGATGTGCTTTGCCCTTCATAGCACCACCATCTCTACGAGTCCAGCCACCAACATTATTTTCTCTGTGTCTTTTTAACTGTGCTTGGCGCATTCTTTCAATGCTTTCTGGACTGTGTGTTTTGTTGTTTCCTGCTTCACGATTGTTATATACGACAGTTTTTTGTCTATAATGTGCCAACCACTGTGCTTCTTTTTCGTTTAGTTCATCTAAGTTTTTGGCGGTATCAATAACTTCCCAATTAAAACTTTCTTTACCGTATTTTCTAATACTATCATACAAATAAGTCTTTTTGCCTCGTCTAGCATCGGCTAAGTGAGCATACCAACGCATTTTAGGATTAGATTGGATTGTTTGTCCAACATAAACTTTATTGTTTTCTTTGTTTGTAATAATATAGATGAGCATCAGTCATCTTCCCTAGCACTTAGTATTTGACTTAATCCTTGACGTTGGTCTATCTCTACATTGTCATCTCGAGTTGTCTTAGCTGTATTGTTTGTAAACGTATCTATCTGTCTTGTTCCAGTGCCAGGAGTTAATGGAGATCTCACACTATCTTCTACCTTAACCCAACGTGATCCATTATATCTAAATAGCCTATTAGGTAAAAAGTCTAAACGTAAAACATAATCCCCTTCTTGTGAGTCAGTAGGAAAGCTAGTACCCATTGTAACTTCTTCTCCATTTGGCGCAAGACCGTCACCTACCAAGTATCCACCGTAAGCATTTGCATTTTCTGGACTGATACGTGTTGAGTCTGCTGTAATAATATTGCTGTCCGCGGATATAGTACTTATATCACTGGTATAGCCTTTAGGATCAAGCGGTTGACCAGTATCATCTGCTGGTACAACATAGTATCTACTGGTATCATATCCGCTCTTAGGAACTTCAACTTCAGCTTGTTCTACAACCTTGTTGGTAATTTCAAGCTCTTTCTTATACGTGCTGAGCAAGTCTCTTAAAGTAGCATCTGTAGATTCGCCAGTTTCTTCATTTATTTGTATCTTGTTAAGAATATCGTTGTATTCTTGGCTGTCTACCATTGGTGTGCATTTAACACGCCATAAGTGCGGCCACCATGTTGGACTATATCCTTCTGTGGGTCTCGTGCCTTCTTGAACAACATAATAGCGTTTTAACGCTACTTCTAAACTTGTATCTAAACTATTGTAATCTTTAAGATGCGGTAACTCTAATACGTCACCGCTCATTAACCTGCGGCCAAGGATACGATCCATGTCTGCAAGGTGAAATGTAATAAACAATGTGTCGTTTTGTAAAAATAGCCCAAACTGGCTAAGATCAAAGTCTGTATCTGCTACATTGTATATGCCACGCATATTATAAATGTCAGTGTCGTATTTTCTATCTCTGTTCTCTAAGAACAGCAAGTCTTGGATCCCTAAGGGGTCATCTTCAACTGTTTGGGGTAAACTAGCGTCTGTGCTTGGGCCTTGATTTAGTATGCCTAAGTACTTGTGAACAGAGATGCCAGTGCCGCCGACAGTGAACATCTCTTTGATGTTGCGATCAAAAAACTTAAAATCAGAGGAGTGTGTTCCCTCTTTCCACATACTAATACGGGGCATTGCGAATCCTTAAACTTAATAGTATTTATTGGTTTAGAAACGGTTGACTATCCCTGTGTTTGTGCTATTATAAAGTATGATTAGGACAAAGAAACTTGGTGCCGGTGACTACGTAACCACAAACACCAGCCCTGTATACTACATTTCCAAGAGTTACGATGGTGGAAACTATTGGATCCTTCACGATGAACTGTATGACATGTACGGATCCGGCTATTATAGTACATGGGATACCAAGAGAGATTGTATTGAGATCATAAAAGAGAGGGTTAGATGAGCAAAGAAACCACAGTTGCTACTATTCTTAAGGATTTGGACGACAAAGTCGTTTCTCCTAACGGTTATACCCGTGGTGAGTTAAGCAATGCTTTTGATAACATTGCTGATCCTTCTAACTGGAAGATGCCCGTCCTCAAGTTAATTCACAAAGATGAATTTGATATTAGCAATGAGGCTTGTATCTTCTTCACTGGCTCTGCTTTGAAGCATGCAGGTGTTGACGAAAACGATTGTATGCTGGTGTCTGCCGCAGGTTACTACAACACCATAGGAGCCTAAATTTAGGCTCGAGCCTAAATTAACACTTAACATAAGGAGAGATGCATATGTCATCCAAAGTAGTTATTAAAGCAATGCCAACCGATAACCGGTATGTGCGTGAAAAACTGTTTAAGATAGTGAAACTAGTCAATTATGATAGCGTTGGATTAGTTGACACTGTTTTCACTGAAAATCAGGTTGAACGGTTTCTTAAGACCTTAAATAAGCGAGTGTCATACGAAATATTAGGCGCATAACAGTGTCTAATATTATTGATTTTAAAACTCGTAAACCTATTCCTATAAGTACCCTACAGAAGGAATGGGTTGAAACTGTTTCTAACGAAGCCATAGACAACTTAGACATGGCTGATATTATGAGCCTTATTGAAAGTATGGAGAAGTTTTATGGCAACGACAGTTAAACGTAAAAAGAAAACAGCAACAGCCAGGAGAACAAAAACTGGTATTGGAGCAGTGTCACATAACAAAGGATATCGTTTCTTTTGTCAAATCGTTCATCGCGATGTTGAAACAAAAGAGTATGGAAACGTTATTAAGGGATATGTGAGGAAAGCCTTTGATAAGAAAACAGCACAGGCTATATGCGCTAACCACGATAGTAAGATAGCAAACAGTGGAATGGCCGCATGGTGTTATTGGACTAGTGTTCACATGGATAAGCCATTCGCTAAAGGTGATTTCGGTCCGTGTGCTGGTGCTAAAAATGATGAAGATTCTTATACTCAGAGCACTGAGTACTATACAAATAAATTTAATGAACTGGCTGAGTCTGGTAAATCCCTTGTTGATGCAAAAAAGCAAGAAGAAAAAGCTAGTAGCAACGTACATAAGCCTAGTATTCAAGAGCGTATGCGGGAACAACTCAGCGAACTTATTGGTGAACTAGAAGAACTTGTAGACCAACAGCCTAGTAAAGATATTCCAAAGATTTTTGATTGGTTAAAAACGAACAATGTAGCTCAAGCACACATTAACAAGATTCGTGCTTATTATGAGCCAATGGCGGCTGAATTTACGTTATTGCAAAATTTCCCCTCGTCTGCAAAACTTAAAAAAATGTCAGAAAGCGAACAAGATAACTGGGAACAAATTAGAGAAGGATATTCTTGTTACAGCAAACAAGAAATTGCTATGTTTTCTAAGTTTTATGATAGCCTGTTTGGCGATCTGGATGCATATGCTAACCTTAAGAAAGCAAATCGTGCAACTCGTAAGCCCAAGCCTAAGAGTGCTGATAAGCTCGTATCAAAGCTCAAATACAAGAAAGATGATACTAGATATAAAGCAGTTAGCATTGATCCTACTAAGATTATCGGTGCTACTGAGCTCTGGGTGTTTAATACAAAAAACCGCAAGCTAGGCAAATATGTTGCACTAGAGCATGGCGAGTTTTCAATAAAAGGGACAACCTTACAGTTCTTTGATGAGAATCTAAGTGTACAAAAGACACTACGTAAGCCTGAACAGAAACTTAAAGAGTTTGGCAAGGCAGGAAAAGTAGCTCTACGTAAATTCTTAGAAGATATTAAAGCTACTGAGACTAAAATGAACGGAAGGCTTAACGAACACACGGTGCTACTAAAGGTTTCCTAATAAATACTACTGTTAGGAAACATGCATGGCAGATTTAACGACACTACGTAAAGATATTCAAGATTACATCTACTTGCGCCTGGGTGGCGACATGGTTGATGTAGAACTTGACCCAGCGCATTATGACATGTGCATTGATAAGTCACTAGAACGATATAGACAACGTGCCCAGTCCAGTGTAGAAAGTAGCTATGTGTTCTTAACCATTGTTGCAGATCAACAGGAGTATGTTCTTCCTGATGAGATACAAGAGGTAAGACAAGTATTTCGCCGCAGTGTAGGCAGTGGATCAGGCGATACTGGTACACAATTTGAACCATTCGAAGCAGCCTTTGTTAACACTTATCTGCTACAAGCAGGTAGAGTTGGCGGACAGGCTACTTACGAAATGTACTATCAGTATCAAGAAATGAGTGCAAGGCTGTTTGGTGGCTTTATTAACTTTGAATGGAATAGTGTTAGTAAAACACTTACCTTGTTGCGTAAATTTAGTGATGGTGGCGAAGACGTAGTTCTTTGGTGTTATAACAAGAGACCAGAGACTGGATTGCTACAAGACACAAACGTGGCACCTTGGATTAAAGACTACAGTTTAGCTGTAGCCAAGTTTACATTAGGCGAAGCACGAAGCAAGTTTAGTACTATTGCTGGTCCGCAGGGCGGAACAAGCCTAAATGGAGATACGCTCAAAGCAGAAGCACAAGCTGAAATGGCTGCGTTAGAAGACGATCTCAAGAACTATGTAGACGGTTCCGATCCACTCAGCTTTCTAATAGGATGAGAAGTAGTCTTCGAATAATTCCTTTTGAGATTTATCACACTTCATGCCCTTGCTGCTATTTTCACTAAGTGATATAACCCTGAGATTGGTCCAATGACCTAGTATATATGGTGGTATGTTGTCAAGAAATCCTTGGCCTATGCTATAAATATGATCCAATGCATTATCACTTCGATTTAACCTATCCGGATTTATGTCATCGAAGTTATTTTTCCAACTCTGATCGGTGTAATACCACACAGCATCATGATATAGCCGTTTGCGCGGTCTATCCTTCTTAGGAACAGCACCCCGTTCTACCCATTTATCAGAAATCTTGTCTCTAACCCATTTGAGATGAGACGGATTGTCTACCCCATATCTTCTTTGCATGGTTTGTTTGGTGTTCTGTGCTCTTACTCGTTTAGTTTCCTCTGACAGAACAGACAGTTTTCTTCTACCTTCAGACCATGCCAAGTGATTAGAGTTGGCTCGTTTTTTTCTAGCTTCGGCGGTTTGATTTTTAGTTGTGCCTGTTAAATTTAGATAGGTCATTTTTGACGATCGATTGATAAATTTTAAATAACGATTTTCCCACCACTTAACATATTCACCTGATACGGGACACAATGGTCTTATGTAACAGTCATTTAGGATATGCCAACACCGTTGTTTTGGTTTGCTATTGTATGGTAAGAATTCTGTAAGTGCAGTTATTTGATCCCAAAGATTGGGATTTCTCTTATATAGCCACCTTATGGCGTGTCGATCACTGAATCCGTCGTCGAATTTGCTTAAATATTGTTCGAGCTCATGTTTTGTGTTATTATAAATAATCATGCTGATTGCTCCCTATAAGCGTTAGAGTAGTTGGGTGTTTCCGCACCGCGAACTACGTTTTATTTATCTTTTATTATTGGATAAACTTAAAAACTTTGTTATAATATAATCATGATTATAGGATTGATAGGACTTATAGGTTCTGGCAAAGGCACTGTTGGCGATATGCTAATAGAGCAAGGATACCAGCATCAGAGCTTTGCTACTCCGTTAAAAGATGCTTGTGCAAGTATTTTTAATTGGGATAGACAGATGCTTGAAGGTGATACCTTACAGAGCAGATCGTGGAGAGAACAGGCAGATCCATGGTGGAGTAAGCGTCTTAACATCCCAGAATTTACTCCGCGGCTAGCATTACAACTAGTTGGAACAGACGTTTTCCGTAACCATTTCCATCAAGACATTTGGATACTAAGCATGAAGTCTAGATTGCAAGGTAACATTGTAATTACTGATGCTAGGTTTCCTAATGAAGTTAATATGATTAGAAACGTTGGTGGAGTAATTGTACGTGTTAAACGAGGCGATGATCCAGAATGGTTTGACATTGCGGCTAAAAAACCTGATAGTATGGCAACACTATTTCCTGATACTCATGCAAGTGAGTATAGTTGGTGTGGCACTCAGCCAGATTATATGATACTAAATGACGGAAGTTTACAAGATTTACAAAGTACTGTTACAGATCTTCTTCAAGATCTCCCTGAGTCCAGCCAGTCTTAGATAATTCAAAATTACAATTTAAGCATACTGTTTTTAAATTCTGAACAGCAATTTGTTGTTGGTTTCTACTAATATTAAAAACACGCAACTGCTCTAGCATTGCTGGTTTAAACCCACACTTTTCACACGTATTTTTTTTCTTGTAGCCTGCTAACTGCCATCTTTCTTTAGATGCAGATTTCTTTTTAGCATTGTTCCTGTTGCACCTATCACACAATTTTCTATAGTAAATTTTGCCATGTTTGTGGTAGTTTATAGCTCTAGGATACGTGCCGCATTGTAAACATAACTGGCGCATGCATATACTTATCGTAATGAACCTTTAAAGGGCATGCCTAAGACAGGGTATTTGAAGTTAATAACATAAATACTGCAAAGGAATTCTTTGCAAAGGAATATAGAAATATGGCTTTAACTTCACCAGGCGTAGAAGTCACGGTAATAGACGAAAGCAATTATGTTGCTAATCAAGCAGGAACAGTAGCTTCAATCATTATTGCGACCGCCCAAGATAAGACAAGTGGAACCGGAACTGGCACAGCCGCCGGCACCACATCAGCAAATGCTGGAAAAACATACTTAATCGGTAGTCAGAGGGATTTGGTATCCACATTTGGAAATCCAAGTTTTTACCAAACTGCTGCAGGTACACCAATTCATGGATATGAAATTAACGAATACGGATTAATGGCAGCGTATAGTTTACTCGGTGTTAGTAACCGAGTTTATGTAACTCGCGCCGCAGTTGACTTATCTGAGTTAGCTAACTCAACGTCACGCCCAGTAGGATCACCAGCTGGCGGAACAATTTGGTTTGATACTGGAGATACACGATGGGGTGTATTTGAGTGGACTAAGTCATCTGATACCTTTACTAACAAATCAGATATTATTGTTATTACTAGTGCAACTGACTTAACTGGCGGTGTTCCAAAGACAAGTATCGGAGCCATTGGTTCTTATGCCGTTGTTGCTACTAACGTTAGCAACCCATTATACTACAAAAATCGTAGCAATGCTTGGGTACTAGTAGGTAGTACGTCATGGCAAACATCATGGCCATCAATTGCAGGCACAAGTGCAAGTCCAACCCTTACAAACAATAACAGTATTGTACTTAATGGCACCACTGTTACACTAAGTGGAACGACTGTAGCACAACTTGCTGCTAATATTAATAGTGCAAGCATCACAGGTGTTACAGCAGACGCAGTGGATAACAAAATTGAAATTTACGCTACAAGTTCTGCAGCAAGTGATGGTTCAACCACAGATGGTAAAGTTATACTAGCAAATGGATCAGGAACTATATTAACAAACACTGGCTTAACAGCAGGAACATATGCATGTCCAAAGATTCAACAAAGTGAACATTACAGTGTCCCAGAGTACAAAACTACAGACACAACACCACGCCCAACAGGCAGTATTTGGATTAAAACAACAGCTATAAATACTGGTGCAAGTTTTGATATTAGTGTATATGATACTGCAACTGCTGCATTTACATCAGTTGATGCGCCACTTTACGAAAATGATCAAACTGCACTTAAAAATCTAGATACAACTGGTGGTAAAGCTATTGCAGTAGGAACATATTATGTACAGTATGACGTTTCAGAAAACGACACAGTGACATATAAAATTTTCCGAAGATATGCCGCTGGTATTTTGGAAGTTACAGGTAATATTGATGCTGCAACTCCGCTTACTGGAAGTGAGCAATTTACTATCCAAGCTAGTGCAGCAAATAGTACAACGCTAACCAGTGCAGCAACAGTAACACTAAGTGGTACTTCATTAGCAGATATGGCTAGCGATATTAACGCAGCAAACGTTGCAAATGTAAGTGCCGCAGTAACCTCAGACGGGTTTTTAACAATCTCGCATACCCTGGGCGGAAGTTTAATTCTTAAAGATACAAGTGGTACACCACTTACAGATGCAGGAATTGTAACTACAATAACAACTGGACAGGTACGTGCTGGTAATAACAGTGACTTAATTGTAAGTAACTGGGTTGCTCCAACACATACAGCTAGTGCAACTTCACCAAGTGCAGATCCAACAGCAGATCGTTATTGGTATCATGGTGGCACAGAAGCTGACATCTTAATTAGTGACGGAACGATCTGGAAAGGTTATCAAAACGTAACCAGTGATGCACGTGGGTTTAACCTTAGTAATACTGATCCCGCCGGTGTAATTTTTAGCGCAACTGCTCCCAGTACGCAGAGCGACGAAACTGCACTAGTAGTTGGTGACTTATGGTTAGATACAAGCGACTTAGAAAACTATCCAAAATTATACCGTTATCAAGTAGTATCAAGTGAGAATCGCTGGGTACTAATCGATAATACAGATCAAACAACTGAAGATGGTATACTGTTTGCTGATGCTCGTTATATGGGAGATACAAGCACAGATATTGTTACTGGAACACTAACAACAACTAAAGCATTACTAACAAGTGATGTTGTTGATATTGACAAACCAGATCCAACATTATACCCAAGAGGCATGTTACTGTTTAACACACGCCGTAGTAGTTATAATGTTAAGCAGTTTAAGAGTGATTACTTTAGCAGAACTAATTTCTCAGATACTACACTTTACCCAACACTTCCAACAGAAAAGGATGCATGGGTAACAGCAAGCGGCAACAAGAGTGACGGCTCACCATTCATGGGACGAAAAGCAGTACGTACAGTTGTTGCAGCAAGTATGAAGTCAGCTATTGATAGTAGTGAAGAACTTCGTGAAGATGCAAGAACATTTAATATAATTGCTGCACCTGGATATCCAGAGCTTATTCCTAACATGGTTAGTTTAAACAATGATAGACGTACTACTGGCTTCGTAGTTGGCGATACTCCGCTACGTTTAGCAGCAACAGGTACAGCAATTTCTAGTTGGGCAAGCAATCAAGTTGCTGCCGCAGTAGATGGTGAAGATGGTTTAACCACTGTTGATCCCTACTTAGGTGTGTTTTATCCAGCAGGACAAACTAATGATCTAAGTGGAAACACTATTGTAGTTCCATCAAGTCATATGGCACTTAGAACAATTAGCAGAAGCGATGATCAGAGTTTCCCATGGCTAGCACCAGCTGGTAGCCGACGTGGACTTGTTGATAATGCAACTGCTATTGGTTACATTAATAGCGCAACAGGTGAATTTACAGGTGATAATATTAGAGAAAGCCTACGTGATACACTGTATCAACAAAAAGTAAATCCAATTACATTCTTTAATGGTGTTGGAATTATGAACTACGGCAATAAAACAAGAGCATCAACACCAAGCTCACTAGACCGTATTAACGTTGCAAGGCTTGTTGCATACCTACGTAAAACAATGCAAGAAACTGCACTAGGCTTTGTGTTCGAACCCAATGATAAAATCACTAGAGACGAACTAAAAGAGCAAGTAGAGCAGTTGATGAATGATTTGGTAGCAAAACGTGGCATTTACGATTACTTGGTAGTGTGTGACGATACAAATAACACGCCAACAAGAATTGACCGTAATGAGCTATATGTAGACATTGCTATTGAACCAGTTAAAGCAGCAGAGTTCATCTTTATTCCAATTAGATTGAAAAATACAGGTGAGATTTCAAGTGGTAACGTAGCCGCAGCAAACGCTGTTTAACGTACCTAGAAAGCATGAAATAATGGGGCGGTTGTAGAAATTGCCCCATTTTTCATGAACACTTTCAGATAAATATTATTATATTAAGGAGGCAGATTACATGTCAGTTTCATCATTATTAAAATTTACTGTACCTTTAGACAGTGATCAGTCAGCTAATGCACAAGGCTTGTTAATGCCTAAACTAAAGTATCGGTTCCGTGCATTGTTTGAGAATCTTGGCGTGTCTACTCCACGTACAGAATTAACAAAGCAGGTAATGGATATTACCCGCCCTAGCATTACATTTGAAGAAATGGAAGTTCCAATTTATAACTCACGTGTTTTCCTAGCTGGTAAGCATAGTTGGGATATGGTAACAGTTAATTTCCGCGACGATGTAAATGGTAGCGTAAGCAGGCTTCTTGGAGAGCAAGTGCAAAAGCAGTTCGACGTTATGGAACAGGCTAGTGCAAGCGCAGGCATTGACTATAAGTTTATTACACGGTTTGAGATACTAGACGGTGGTAACGGAGCAAGCGAAGCTAACGTATTAGAAACTTGGGAATTATATGGTTGTTTCTTACAGAACGTCAACTATAATGATCTCAACTATGCGTCAAATGAACCAGTTACAATTGCAGCAAGCATAAGATTCGATAATGCAATCCAAAGCCCAATTGGCGATGGTGTTGGTGCTACTGTTGCAAGAGCCGTAGGCCAAACCGTAACAGGTTAATTTAAACAAGTAAAAGTTTTTAAGATAAGACCCTCCATTATATGGGGGGTTTTTTCTTGTAATAAATACTGTATATAGGAGTACTCTGTGGCAAGCGTTAATAGCACATTAAATGCAATAGGTAAAAGCGATCAGATTAAAGATTTCGCACATGCCTCACGATTATTTGTTGACAATAATTATGAGTTACAACCACGTTACTCACACCTGTTTCATGTTGTTTTTAACTTGACACCACATGCGGCAAAATTATTTGGAAATCAAGAAAAACTAGAAATTAATATGCTGGTTAAAAGTATTGATTTGCCCAGCTTTAATATGGATGTGCAAACACACAATCAATATAACAGACAGGTACATAGCCAGCATAAAATTAATTATAATCCGGTAGACATTGCATTTCATGATGATCAAAATGATTTAATTAGAAGCCTGCTACACAGTTATGCTTCATTTTATTATCAAGATTCTCGGTATGCTAGCAACGATAGAGCTTATAGTACTAATGATAGATATGGAGCTTACAGTAATAGCTCCTATGGTTTAGCTTCAGGACAAGATAGATTTTTTAGAGATATTAGAGTATATAGTATGCTACAAAAACGATTTGCAGAGTATACACTTATAAATCCTATTGTTAATACGTTTAAACACGATACTCATTCATATGCCAGTGGTAACTTAATGCAGCATACTATGCAAGTAAATTATGAAACTGTAAAATATGCCACTGGGTTTGTTAACAATGTTAATCCTAAAGGCTTTGGTGAAGTTCATTATGACAAAACTCCAAGTCCACTGGGTGTATTTGGGGCTGGCACAGATAATAGCATATTCTTCCGCGGCGGCTTTGTTGACGCAGTTAATACTGTAGCTAGAGATTTAGCAGATGGGAACATACTTGGCGCAATAGCACGTGGTGCTACTATTTTTAATAATACAAAAGATGTTGATCTTGGCAAAGTGTTAGAGAAAGACTTAACTAGAGTATTAGGCGGAGTACTGCGTGGCAAAAATCCACTAAGTGATGTCGTATTACCTAATATCTTTGGCCTTGACACTGGAAAACTTATTGGTGATATTGTTGGCACAAGCGATGATCGAGTAGGCGGTGCTGGCGCACCAGTTGATCGTACGTTTAATCCTTCTGGAAATCAGCAAGTTGCATTTAGTAATGGCAGTAGTCGAAGTACATCAGTGTTTAACCAAGGAACAAGTTTTGTAGAAGATATTATCGATCGTGGACTTTCTGTAATTGCTCCTAGTTTGTCAAGATCGCCAGCAACGCCTAGATTTTTAAGTGATGGTACTAGAATTGTCTCGTCTAATTCGTTAACTAATTCAAAGCTATCCAATAAGACTTTCTTAGAAAATCGTATCCAGCAACTAGATGCTGAGATTGCGGACAATCCAAGAATTGTTCCTCAATTTGTTATTAACGAAAGAAATGCTATTAAACAAAGATTAGCATTGGAGTTCGGACTTAAATGACAGTTTGGAAAAAAATTAAACTATGGTTTGACCCAGATCATAGACTAACAGTAGTGCATATGGGAAAAAAGAAAGTTTTTGAAGTTTGCTCCTTTAAGAGTAAAAAAGATACTAAACTTTCAGGAACTACTATCGATGGGAAATCTTTCTTGTTAAAAAGCGAACTACCCATGGAGTATGAAATTATTCAAATGGATCTAGACGATAAAGCATATAAGGTAAAATAAAATGACAGACACTAGTTTACCAGTAGTTAATATTAACGATGAAATCGATAGAAGAGTAAATGCATACTTTGAACAATTCTTTTTAGCAAAAATTAAAATAACAGAAAACGACTATGAATTAATTAAATCATTCTGTATAGCTAGGACACAAAGTGAGACAGCCGCGGCCGCCTTGTCTGCAGCAATAATTAATGTAATTAATGAACTAGATTTATACGCACCAGATGTTATAGAGCAGTTTGCAAATTCTAATCCAAAAGCTACTATTCCGTTATTCCTTAATTTAAGTAGACAAGGAGTTAGCTTGCTTGGATATGTTAATGACAAAGTTGTTCCTCCAAGAGTAAAACAACAGATACTGACGTAATATGGCAAATTGGGCAAATGGAATATATGAGGTTGCCAACCCAGACAAATATGCAGGCAATCGCAAACCACGCTACAGAAGTAGCTGGGAACATGCATTTATGCGGTTTGCAGACAATCACCCCAGTATAATACAGTGGGCAAGTGAAAGCATAAAGATACCTTATAGAAATCCTCTAACAGGCAGACAAAGTGTATACGTGCCTGATTTTGTTTTAATTTACCAAGACAAGGGCGGAAAACGTAGAGGTGAGCTTATAGAAATTAAACCTAGTAGTCAGACAACAATGACCCCAAAGACTAGAGACAGAGAAAAATTGCAAATAGCCCTAAACCATGCCAAGTGGGAAGCCGCGGCAAAATGGTGTAGGCTTAAAGGATTGCATTTTAGGATAGTTACAGAACATGATATTTTTCATGGTGGAAATAAACGCTAAGTATTAATATGACAAAAAAACTTGAATCCCTATTTGACTTACCTGACGTTAAAGACGATGTTGATTACAGTGCTAATGGCATTGAAACTCATGTAACAGCGGACGATTTGCCTGTTATAAGGAATACATTGGACGCTGTAGACAAGATTGATGCAGCTCTGCCAACTATTAGAGACTTGGAAACTAGTGACAAAGAGCTAGACGATATCGCTGATACAGCAAAAAGTACTTTTCAAGATCTAATGGATCTGGGTATGAATGTAGAAGCAAGGTTTGCTGGTGAAATATTCAACAATGCTAGCAGGATGCTAGACACAGCTCTTACAGCAAAAAGCAATAAAATTAACAAAAAACTTAAAATGGTAGACCTACAACTAAAGAAAGCTAACTTGGACCTTAAGAAAGGCAACGAGAGCTATGGAGAAACAGCAGACGGAGATGGTGTCGTGCTGGATCGTAACACATTATTGCAAGAAATTTTAGGCAAAAAATCATAAATATAATATAGGATGATAATATGAAAAGTTTGAAAACATACCTTACAGAGAGTGAGCGCACTTATAGTTTTAGATTAAAGCTAGCTGAAAAGTGTGATGACGAGACCATGGATAAACTAGAACTAGCTCTAGAAAAATATGAGCTTAAGAGCTTATCCAAACCTAAACGTACTCCAGTACAAGAACATCCAATGGATTTTCAAACATTACAAAATTCAGAAGTCCATATTATGGATGCTGAAGTAAGTTACCCTGTTACAGCGCATCAACTTTACACTTATATTAGTGAAGTAGTTGGTATTCCAGAGAGTCACTTAGTAGTTATTAACAAAGATCATCCAGAAGAAATAGCTCGTGAGGAAGCACTCAAAGAAGAGGGTGACGAATATACTTCTAAACTTGAAGATGCCGATTACAAGGATGCATCTGATGCTAAGTCAGAAGAATCTTTTGGCGACAAATACAACGAGAACATGTTAAAAGAACTAGAAACTCGCAAGTATGAGTTTGCAAAGGAAAAATAAAATGCATATGATAGACGTAATGAGCAAGCTCAAAGAGATTGCAGAAGGTGGCTACGACAATGAAGATATTCAGCGTGGTATTGACGCAGCTGGAATCCATAAAGTTTCTGAAGATGAAACAATGGAAGGTAAGTCACAAGGCAAGGCTTGGTATCGCGAACAAGAAGCACAAGAGATGGCTAAAAAAGATGGAAAAGACTGGAGTCGGATGACATATGGCGATAAAGAAGATTATCGTGCAAAAGTCAAAGCTAAGTATGAAGATACAACAACTGAATCTGATGAAAATGATATTTTAGAAGATGCAGATATAGAAGAAGTTCACGAAGCAGTAGAAGAAGATCACGATGAGTTAGCTGATATCCTCAAGCTCGCTGGTAAATCCGGCGTTATTGGAATGGCCAAGCCGCAAACTATTATTGCCGAAGACATTGAGCTTGAAGAAGAAGAAATTGAAGAAACAGATTACGACACAACAGCTAATGAAGATTCTGCTGAAGCAGAAACTGCTATTAGTGAAGAAGAAATAGAAAAAGTTTTAAACGACGAACTAGAAGAAGAAGCTGTTGAAGAAACAGTTGAAGTTCCTGTTACAGCATTAGCAGACTTAATGAAGCTAGCTGGATATTCAAACTACGAAGAAAAAGTAGAAGAGTATGCCAACGAACCTACAGAAGACTATATGGATGCTGAAGAGCAGTTAATTGGTCTCAGTGGTGGAATGAACGGTCCTAAGAAGGCCTATGCAGCAGCCGCTGGTGGCGATAACGCTATGTCACAGGAACCACGTGAGATTGAAGAATCAGACGTAGATCTTGAAACTACATTTGAGTCTTTTTACAAAAAGTATGACGCTTTTGTAGAAGACTTAAAGTCAGAATAAGCAACATCTAAATTTTACTGATCCTTACACAAGATAGTAAAGCACGTATAAATCTGCTTGAATTGTTCCATTAAGTACTAGCAGTGATTTATAGAGTAAATACATCACGCTACAATCGGAAGGAGTAAGACCATGGGAATTATAACTTGGGTCAAAGACCGTATTAGTGAAAGAACATCTTGGGACGGAGGAGTTTTAATAGCTATATCTATTTTAGCACTTATCGCTAGCCCAATAATTAAATGGGTTGCCTATGCTGGGTTAGTATATGGCGCATGGACAATTATCTCAAAAGAAGATTAAGCACATAAAAACTTGGAGAAGGGGGAGAATAAAAACTCCTCCTTTTCTTTTTAGTGTAAATATTATTATGAAGTATAACAGAGAAGTATACCACGAACCATTGCGACAAGTAATAAAAGAAACTTCAGTAGAAACTGGATATGTACTACCAGTTCAAATTGAAATGTATGTGATAGAGCTGTTAGTATATTACATTGATAGACCAAACTTTTTACCTGAGCAAACGTTTACTGAATCATTATATAAACTTGACCATAGATCAAGTTTTTCAGCAAAAGATTTAGGCGATACGTGTTTATTTGTTACTGGAGTTTTTCCTAAGTATGGAAAAAAGTACGGGTTAAATAAGAGTTACTATAAAAATATTGGCAAAACTAGTTACGATCAAGCAAGCAGAATATTAAATCATGAACTTTTTTCTGCATTATGCACACATTTTGAAGTTATCGGTAAGTTTATTAATAAAGCTACAAACCCACGTCAAACACCACTAATAGGATAATTATGTCAAAATCATTAGACGGCGTATTAATTAAGAAAGCAAATAAGCAAGAAACATATACTCGCGAGCAAATTGAAGACTTTGCTAAATGTGCTGACAGTACACATGGGCCTATGTACTTTCTTAATAACTACTTCCATATTCAGCATCCTGTCCAAGGACAACTGGTTTACAAGCCTTTTGACTATCAGGTAAAATTACTAGAAACATATCATAACTTTAGATTCAACGTTAATATGTTACCCAGGCAAACCGGCAAGACTACAACAGCAGCAGGATACCTGTTATGGCGAGCAATGTTTGTGCCTGATAGTATTATCCTAATTGCGGCACACAAGTATGCTGGTGCTCAGGAAATTATGCAACGTATACGCTATGCCTACGAACTATGCCCTAATTACATCAGAGCAGGTGCTACTAGTTACAACAAAGGAAGCATTGAATTTGATAATGGTAGTCGTATTGTAGCACAAGCAACTACTGATAATACTGGACGAGGCATGTCCATCTCATTACTATACTGTGACGAGTTTGCGTTTGTGCGCCCTAGCATTGCTAGAGAGTTTTGGACCAGTATTTCTCCTACGCTAGCAACTGGTGGTAGTGCTATTATTACTAGTACGCCAAACAGCGATGAAGATCAGTTTGCCATAATATGGCGTGATGCTAACAAGTGTTTTGATTCACACGGCAATGAAACAGATATAGGTATAAATGGATTTAAATCATATCGTAGTTACTGGCAAGATCATCCAGACAGGGACGATATATGGAAACAAGAAGAGCTAGGGCGTATTGGCGAAGAGCGATTTAGACGTGAACATGAGTGTGAATTTATTATTAATGATGAAACACTAGTAGACAGTTTAGTACTAACTAATATGCATGGGTATGATCCAATACAAAAACAAGGCACAGTACGATGGTATAAAATGCCAGAAAAGGGTATGACTTACATGGTAGCACTTGATCCTAGCTTGGGAACAGGTGGCGATCCAGCGGCTATACAGGTTTTTGAAGCACCTAGCATGGAACAAGTAGCAGAATGGTGCCATAATAAGAGTGCTATTCCACAACAAATAGATATTCTTGTTAACATATGTAAATTTATAGCAGACGAAATACAAGCAGAAAATAGTGTTTACTATAGTGTAGAGAATAATACACTGGGAGAAGCAGCACTATTAAGCATTGCTGAACGTGGCGAGGACAGAATATCAGGCATTTTTCTAAGTGAAAGCAAAGTGCATGGTAACAGTAGACGATTTAGAAAAGGATTTAATACTACACAACGAAGCAAGTTAACTTATTGCAGTAAGTTAAAAACACTGGTAGAAACAAATAGAATGAAGGTAAAAAGCAAACTATTAGTTAGCGAACTTAAAAATTTTATTGCTAATGGTACTAGTTATGCTGCAAAAGCAGGTGAGACTGATGATCTTGTTATGGCAACTTTGTTAGCTGTACGTATGGCTAATGAAATAAAGAACTATCTTCCTGACTTAGATAATGCTATGCGAGATGGCAGTGATCAAAACATACAACCCATGCCCTTTGTTATCATGTAAGCATAAATACAATATAATGGCAAATACAATATCACAAGATCTATTTAATAAAGTACGTGGACAATTCAGCAATATGACGCTGGGTCGCGCAGACGGACAGCAAACATTGGATGCTAAAGATGCAGTATTTTTTGAATTTGACTATGTTAAAAAAGGACAGAATCTAGGCAGCCTAGTAGTTAGTTTAGTAGATGATGGCGCACTAAAGGTATACTTTAATAATGATATTGTAACAGAACAAGATCAAGAGACAACGCAGGGTTTTTATAATTTCCTAGAAAGTTTAAAAAAGTTTGCTGTTGGTAGGTTGCTTAATTATGAAGCAAAAAATATCAGCAAGTCCAGGTTAGATAAAAAAGATTTTGATTTTCTTGCCCAACAGAATAAGACAGAGGAAGAGCTTACCATGGAAAGCAAATTATACGGTAGCAGACAAAAAAGCTACCAGGATTTAAACGGAGCAAAACTTATTGTTCAGCATACTCAGTCAGTAGATGAAGAACGTCACGGTGCTAGAAGTAGGAACATCAAGGCCATTTATATTGAAAATAGCGACGGAGAACGTTACAGATTTGAAAACAATTATCTCCCTGGCGCAAGGGCAATGGCTCGTCATGTTAGCAACGGCGGGTATACCAAGGACGATCACGGCCAACACATTTCAGAGATCATGGCAGAAATGGGACAGCTAAAGACATTCGTTCGTGGAGTTAAGCGACAAGATTACGTAAATGAAGATGCTCAAGATATTATTGAAAAAGCTACAGGTAGATATTACGGCCTTAAAAGCACACTAGAAAGTATTAGTAAGCAAAAAGGCTACCTAAACTACTTTGAAAACTTTGCTCCAGATGAAATTGATGTTACTGAAGATGACTTAAATGATATCAAAGCAAAACTTACACGTCAGGTGTTTGACGACAGGTTACAAGACAGTCTTGGTGCTGTGGGAAAAGCTATGAAATTGCAGGAAAAGAAGAGCGGTGATTTTTATGACTGGGACGATTGGTCAAGATCAGCGAAGCAAAATGGTGCAGAAATACAAGGTGATATTGATCACGCTGTAGCAGTAGTCGACGGAAAAGAGATTGGTGAATGGAACCAGGACGAACAAGACCGTACCGGCGATAAGATTGCTAGCAGATTTAAGAAGCCTGGTTATGGCGAACTTAATGTGGACGCTGTTGACCGTGATGATACCCCAGAGCGTGACTTCCAAATGCCAACTGAGTTAAAACTTATTCCAGGTGAAATGGCGCCATTGAAGCAAGCATCAGATAAAAACGCAATTCTTCAACTAGTACTAGTAGATATTGCTGGTCGTGCAGTTGATGACGAAGTTAGTATTTTTGCAGCTGATATGGCAGACAAACTTGGTAGTGTTGGAACTCCTTTTGGACAGCGAATGACACCAGAATTTAAAGCACAAAAGATAAAAGCTGTGGATTTAGCCAAGATGTACCTCAAACAGCATAGTGGTAAAAAAGCAGAGAGCGTTGAATCTGAAGAAGCTCCACGTAAACGCCCAGAAGATCCATTTGAATCATACCAGCAGTCCATGGAAGACATTGTTCTAGCAAAAGAAGCAAACGTTGATGAAGGTAAGTTGAAAGACTTAGTAATCAAAGGACAAGACCTTGAAGCATATGCTAAGAAGTATGGTGGTATAGACAAAAAAGATATGATGAAAGTTGCTGCAATGCTGAAAAAGGGTGACAAGTCTGGTGCATTAAAATATGTCAAAGCTTTGGATACAGACCCAAGAGATTATATCTTAGATTTAATGGATGAAGAAGTTGAAGTTAAAGAAAAGAAGGCTGTCAAGGACAAGGAAAACGTTGAAGAAGGTAGCTTTAATAAAGATGGAAGCTACAATACATCCGACGACGAAGCAAACGAGTTTGACGACTGGGATGACGACAGCGAAGATGATAAAGAAGCAATTGGCGAAACAATCCATGCTTGGTGGGAAACGCAAAAAGGTCCCGGCGGCATGGGAGGTCAGGTACTACGTTACTTTAAAAAGAATGAAGATTATGATCCTAATGCTGTAGGATTACGGAACGGCCCTTATTTTACACCAAGTCTTGATTGGTGGCCAAGTGTTGAAGACTTTGAACAAGGCAAGCAAGGCTTTAGCAACAAAACTAAAGACGATGCAGAAGGTTGGGAAATACATGATCTCAAATCAGACGCATTAGCTGCTATCAAAGGTACCGACGAAGGCACAGTTAAAGAAAAGAAGGCCAATGAAGACGAAGAAATTTTGGAATCTAAAATGATTTGTAAACATTGTGGTGACGAAATTTATAAACCAAAATCAGATTGCCATTGTGATTGCAATGATCCACATGGTGATCATTGGCATATGATGGAAAACGAAGAAGCTGACGTTGTCGAAGGCAAGATGAGCGACATTGAACAGGAAGTTGAAGAAATGATCCAGGATGGTGCTGATGATACAGAGATTATGGCAAAGTTTCCTGGCATAGTTAGTCAAGAATACTTAGACGATATGAGAGCAGCTTCGGACGAAAAACAATATGACGATTACGAAATGGAAAGTCAAGTTGAAGAAGATGATGACATTGCATGGCTTAAAAGGGCAGCAGGCATTGGGTCAAATACAATGAGCAATCACGGAATTCGAGAAGGTGAACAAGGATATCAGATTACACCAAGAAGCATAGTAGCAAGACAGATGCGTAAGTTACAGGACATAGAAAAAGTTTAAAAAATATAAATTTACCTAACAAGGGGAGCATTTATTGCTCCTCTTTTTTTTGAGCAAAAAACCATAAAAAATGCAATTAAAATATTGACTAGATAAATACATATGTTATATACTGTAGAGACAATAAAGACAGTATGTATCTTAGGCATACAAATAGGCTATAAACAATAGGCAAAGGAGAAATAGGCACTATGGCATCATTAGCAGAAATCCGTGCAAAACTAAAAGCACAAGAATCACGCACAGAGCGTGGCGGCGGCGACAACGCAATTTACCCACATTGGAATATTCCAGAAGGATCAACGGCAGTAGTTCGTTTCCTACAGGATAGCGATGAGTCAAACACTTTCTTTTGGAAAGAACGTTTGATGATTAAACTACCTTTTAACGGTGTAAAGGGTGGTGACATGAATAACAAAAATGTTGTTGTTCAAGTTCCATGCGTTGAAATGTGGAACGATACTTGCCCAGTACTTTCAGAAGTACGAGGGTGGTTTAAAGACAAGAGTCTAGAAGACATGGGTCGTAAGTATTGGAAGAAGCGTTCATATATTTTTCAGGGCTTTGTGAACGAAAACCCAATGACAGACGATAACACACCAGACAGTCCAATCCGTCGGTTTGTTATTAGCCCAAGCATCTTTGGAATTATCAAGGACGCACTAATGGATCCAGATATCCAAGAGCTTCCCACTGATCCAGAGATGGGATTAGACTTCCGTATTACTAAAACCACAAAGGGACAGTATGCAGACTATTCCACTAGTAAATGGGCCCGCAAAGAAACTGCGCTAACAGCTGAACAGAAAGCAGCTATTGAAACCCATGGGTTACATAACCTATCTGACTTTCTACCAAAGCGTCCAGGCGAGGTAGAATTAAACGCTATCAAAGAGATGTTTGAAGCATCTGTAGATGGCGAAGCATATGACGTTGAGCGTTTTGGACAATACTATCGTCCATTCGGAGTTGATGCACCAGCAGGATCCTCAAGTACGTCTACACCTGCACCAGTAGCAACCCCAGCGTCAACAGCCGTTGACACCAGTACCAATACCAATACGGTAGCAGAAGGTCAAACTGAGGCTAAGCCAATTGAGGCTAAGCCAGTAACTGCTAGTACTGAATCGGCTCCTGCTCCAGTAGCAGCAGCGGCTGAAAAATCCGATGGTAAGAGTGCAGATGACATTCTTGCTATGATTCGTGCAAGGCAAAAAGCCTAAGTAATAACAGGGGAGGGGGAAACCTCTCCCCATTATTACTTAATAGGATAGATTTGTGTTACTTGTAGGAGGCGACAGTTTTAGTTGTTGGCCATTGGAAGAAATGGATGGACATAGACGTAACTGTTGGCCAACTTTGTTAGCAGATTATCTAGATTTAGAACTAACAGATTATAGTAGAGCAGGTTGTAGTAATGACCGCATATTTAGATATATTCTACCAAATATAACAGTAAACACTACGCTCGTAGTTGTATTATGGTCATCTACTAACCGCTATGAATTTACTAACTCTAAAACAAGTAAAATAAAGTCCTTAATGCCTCGGGATAAGGAATATGTTGTTCAAGATTGGTATCTTAATTACTGCAGGACTTTATTGTATGCATTAAGTATATCCAATACATGCAAGTTAATGGGTGTACCTCTTATACAAAGATTACAATTCAACGCAGATTGCTGGTGGGATAATACATTAGAATCCTTTAAAAAACAACTACGTAATAATTTACTGTTTGATAATTTACCAGATAATATGATACAAGAACGTTTTGACTATTTAAAATCTTTACATATCATGATAGATAGTGTAGACTTTAACAATAGTATACAGAGTTTTGTAGAAACGTCAGCAGAATATAAAGATCATCCAACTCCACGTGGACACAAACAAATTAGAGATAAAATTATAGAGGAAATAAAATGGCAAAACCTTTTGACGTAAGCAAGTTTCGCAAGGATATTACAAAGAGCATTGATGGCCTTAGTATTGGCTTCCACGATCCTACTGACTGGATTAGTACTGGAAGTTATGCACTTAACTATCTTATTAGTGGCGACTTTCATAGAGGAGTCCCCATGGGAAAAGTTACAGTGTTTGCTGGAGAATCAGGTGCAGGTAAAAGTTACTTTGCTGCAGGCAACATTGTTAAAGCTGCACAAGAACAGGGTATCTTTGTTGTACTAATTGATAGTGAAAACGCTCTTGACGAAACTTGGTTACGTGCATTGGGCGTTGACACTGATGAAGGTAAATTACTTAAACTATCAATGAGTATGATTGATGACGTTGCTAAAACTATTAGTACGTTTATGAAAGATTACAAAGGCATGGAGGAAGAAGATCGTCCTAAAGTACTATTTGTAATTGACTCGCTGGGCATGCTATTAACTCCTACAGATGTTGATCAGTTTGACAAAGGTGATATGAAGGGTGACATGGGCCGTAAACCTAAAGCACTAACGTCACTGGTACGTAATACTGTTAATATGATTGGTAGTTATAACGTAGGAATGGTTTGTACTAACCACACTTATGCTTCGCAAGATATGTTTGATCCAGATGATAAAATTAGCGGCGGGCAAGGATTTATCTATGCAAGTAGTATTGTTGTCGCTATGCGTAAACTTAAACTTAAAGAAGATTCAGACGGCAATAAAGTAAGTGACGTTATGGGCATTCGTGCAGCATGCAAAGTTATGAAGACACGCTACAGTAAGCCTTTTGAAGGTGTACAAGTTAAAATTCCATATGAAACAGGAATGGATCCTTATAGTGGGTTGTTAGAAATGTTTGAGAAAAAAGGTTTACTAACCAAACAAGGGAACCGTCTCAAATATACGCCAGCCTCAGGCGATGAAATGCTGGAGTTCCGCAAAGGATGGACAGGAGATAAGCTAGAAGTAATAATGGCAGATATTGTTGCTAGTGATGAACTAAATAGTACCGTAGAGGTTGACGGAAAAGTAAATGATCAACCACTTGATGATTTGCCTGAACAGGGTGATTTAGACGAACAAGTAGAGGAATAGATTGCATGGATGATGAGCTCCTAGTAGAGACCTGGACAATTCTTAAAGAGTACATCAAAGACAAGCAAAGTGCGGCAGATCATTGGATTGGCGAACTAATTGATCTTGGTATTGGAGACGAAACTTTAGATTTACTAGCCGCACAAGACAAGTACTTAGCAAAAGCAGTGCAATACAATGATGACGATAGCGATCCGTATTACTATGACGATGAGTAACGCAACTTAGTCTAAGATGTGTTGACAAATTCACATTAAATGTATATAATACTACTATGATAAACTGGTACAGTAAAGTTACGCAAGACTTGGGAGCAATTCCAGACTTTATTACACATTATGAAAATGAACTTCTACTGGCTCGTAAAGAGGTAGGCATACACGGCTTAGTTGAACAGTCAATTAAAGAATTGCCTGCTATAACTGAGATACGCTTTGGCCAACTACAAGAGGTTGAAGCAGTACTTAATCATCTTAATATACAGTTACGTAAAATAAGAAGAAAGCACTTTGCGAAGTACTTGGAAAACTATCCTCGTGCCTTAACTAGTCGTGATGCTGAGAAGTATGTTGATGGCGAAGATGAAGTCATTGATTTTGAAACTATTATTAATGAAGTTGCTCTGCTCCGTAATAGATGGTTAGGTATTATGAAAGGTACGGAGTCTAAAAACTTTATGTTAGGACATATAGTTAGACTACGTACTGCTGGCATGGAAGATGTACAAGTTTGATGGACTTACACCAGAGAACTTTAGCATTAATGGAACAGTTAGACGATCTAAAAACTAAATTTGATACTGAACAAAAAACCATGCTTAAAGGCATGAGGGAAAAACAAACAACAAAAGCTGGGTGGTCTAGATACAGAGACTGTCAGAAGTTTTTTACTAATGCTAGAAAAGAACTAAACAGTGCTACTAATGATTGCTTATCAGCAGTTAATAAGCCCAGCATGAGTAAAATTAAAACTGTTGAAGCTAGAATACAAGTATTTGACAATAGCTGGCAACTTGCTAGGCAGTACGGTATGATTGGATTATTATCAGGATGATTTTTGCAAGTGAACTTGACAGTCATCAGCATAGTTTAGATACATTAAATCGCTTAAACAGTCATTATGAATTTAAAATAAGTGTTGGAAGTGTTCTGGATGTAGGTTGTGCTCTAGAGCTTATGGACTTAAGGTACTGGGCTAATTTAACAGACGAGCTTAATGTAAATGATCCTAACAAGCCTTTAAACATAAATTGTGTTGGGTTAAGCAACCTAGATATTCCAAAACCAACTGAAAAAAATATTAAATTTAAAAAGCAAGACTTTAATACCGGACATGGCTTTGGCGAATTTAAAACCCAGTTTGATGTAGTATGGTGTCATGATGTAATGCAGTATAGCTGGAGTCCAATTTGGTTTTTAAACAACATTAACCAGGTTATGTCAGATGGAGCAATGCTTTATTTGTGTGTTCCCAGTACTGTTAATGTACTATATAATCAGTTTACTAGTTATACGCCTAGTCATTGCTATAACACGTTTACAATAACACAAATACTTTATTTGTTAGCACTGAATGGCTTTGAGATCAAGGATTTCCATATAAAGAAAGAGCCTTTTGTAGACATAATTGAAGCAGTTACTTATAAAAATACTGAACCATTGGACTATAACACTACGTGGTATGACTTACTGGAGAAAGATTTGCTATCAGATAGTATGGCAGAGATCGTACAACGTAACGGGTATCTTTCTAATCAAGGCCTTATTAGCAAATGGTTAGATGGTACTGTATATGACTATCGATACGAATCTAGATGAGAATAACACACTTTCCAAATAATTTACCAACTAACCAAAATCTTGTATATCCACAACTAATTAACGCTATTAAATCAACAGACGAACTTGTTGAAAGTGACTGGGATGCTGATGTTGCACTGATATGGAGCGTACTCTGGTTTGGCAAAATGAGTGCTAACAAGCGAGTATGGGAAAAGTTTCGTGAAGCTGGAAAGCCAGTTGTTGTAATTGAAGTTGGCGGATTAATACGTAACGAAACCTGGAAGTTAGGTATAAACGGAATTAATCGCGATGCTGATTTTGCATTAGATTTAGGAATAAACCGTGACAGACTATCCAAATTTAACTTGTCTAAACAACCCTGGGTTATGGGCGATAAGCCTTATATTTTAGTATGTGGACAACACGCCCATAGTTTACAGTGGGAACACATGCCAGACATGGACACCTACTTTAGAGATACTGTAACTGATATACGCAAGTACAGTGATAAAACTATAGTACTTAGAGCGCACCCACGTTTTAGGGAAAACGTGCATTTTCCATTAAGTGATCCAGACTGGTACAAGGAACAAAACTGCGAATGGAATATTGCTAAACATGTACATAAAACCTATGATAGTTTTGACTTAGAAGATCAGCTTAAAGAAACTTGTATGACTGTAAGTTTTAGTAGTAACGCTGGAGTAAATAGTGTTATACAAGGTATACCTACTGTGGTTAGTAAACATAGTTTAGCATGGGATATGAGTAGCACGTATAAAGAGTTTAAGTTTCCGTCCAGAACAAAATGGTTGCATACTATGGCTAACATTGAATATTTTCCAGACGAAATTGATATACAGTGGAAACGAATTAGACAAAAGTTAGAGGGATAAGTAATTATATGCGTACAATAGCAGTGTTTAGTACCTGGCATCCAACCGGATATAAAAAGTATGGCAAAGACTTTGTTAAGGGTTTTTTGCAAAACTGGCCCACGGAAGTTAACTTAACAATATATGCTGAAGATCATGAGCCTGAAACATATAATGCAGATAATATTGAAGTATTAGACCAAGTAGCTACATTGCCTGATTTAAAATCCTGGCAGGCACGGCACAAAGATAACGACTCAGCACATGGATGGAACAAGGATCATACTAAGAAAAGTTTTTTATGGGACGCTAGTCGATTTGCTAACAAAGTCTTTGCCTTATGGCATTTCGCTAAATATACAAAAGCAGATATAATGATCTGGTGTGATGGAGATGTAAGGACCCACACGTCCATGCCTTTCAATTTTTTACAAGATATAGCTCCAAAAGAAGATCAACTCGTAACGTTCTTGGGAAGAAAGACTTGGCCAGAGTGCGGATGGATGATGTTTAATAGGCATCACCCTGATTTTGATAGTTTTATGGATCAGTGGCGATGGATTTACGAAAGTGACGACATCTTTAATCATGTTGAATATCACGATAGTTTTATATTTGGCGAACTAGTACAAGACTTTGTTCAGTCAGGAACAGCGGTTAATAATCTTGGTGGCCCTGATCAAGGTGGTCACATTTTTATTAATACTGCTCTTGGAAAGTACATGGATCATCTTAAAGGGTTCCGTAAGGAAGTAGGCAAAAGCCTGGCTGGAGATCTCACCGGACAATTCAATCATCACGATAACCCATGGTGGCAAGACGTACGACAAGTCACAAAGGCAGAGATACGTGCAGAAAAAATGAAGAAGCCGCATGAGTATGATGTGGAACAACAACAAAAATCAGGCGGCTTACAAAAAAAATGGAAAGATTAAATCAAAGGAATCAATTGATATGAGCGCAGAACAAGATAAAGCCAATGCTCAGGCTAGAAAATCACAAGAGGAGCAAAAGAAGTCACAAGCGGAGAGTCAAAAGCATCAAGCTGAGTTGCAAGAACAATCCGCTAACCAAAACAAAGCAGCAGCACAGTCTAAGCAAGAAGCCGCCGCCGCTCAACAAAAACAAGCAGAAGCAGATGCTGCTAAAGCACAAGCTGACCATGATGCAGCCGTTGCAGACGAACAGCAAAAAGCAGACGAATATGCAGCGGCCCAAGCACAAGTTGCTCAGTCTGCTGCAATGGTCGAACAAGTTAGTAAACCACAATATACAGTTTCAGTAGGCGCACACGTTGCAACTGCGGTTGCTCAACAAGTAGGAAATGACCAAGCAGGAGCAAGTTATGAAGCAGAAGCTCATGCAGGTGCTGAAGCAGGCGCAAGTGCTGGTTATGAAGTAACTGATCATAGTGTTGCGGCAGGGGCAGAAGTTCATGCTAGCGCAGAAGCAGGGGCAAGCACAAGTGGTGAAGCACATGCTGAACAAGAACTTGCTCCTGGTCTTACAGCCCACACAAGTGCTGAAGGTACTGCTGAAGCACATGCTAGTGCAGAAGCAGAAGCACACGCTGAAGGCAGTGCGGGCTGGGACGGAAGTGATGCAACTGCGGCTGCTGACATTGGAGCAAGCGCAAGTGCAGAAGCTGGTGTAAGCGGAAGTGTTGATGCTGAAGTTGGTCTAGATACACCACTAGGTGATGTTAGTGTAGATGCTGGTGCAGACGGTGATGCCAGTGTACACGCAGAAGCATATGCAGAAGCTGGTGCTCATGCAAGTGTAGGTGAACATGGAGTTGACGTAGGTGGCGGTGCTATTGCCGGTGCAAACGTTGGCGCCGGTGCAGAAGGATCTGCTCACTTAGGTGGCGCAGAAGTAAGTGCAGGTACAGAAGTAAGTATTGGTGCACAGATTGGTGCTCAAGGCTCTGCTCATGCTACATACGAAGATGACACAATCTCTTTTGGTATTGACGGACAGGCAGCATTATTAGTTGGCTTAGATGTTGATGTAAACGTTGATGTGGATATTGGCCCACTAGTTGACGGTGCTAATGCAATCTTAGATGCAGGCGGAACCATTGATGAAGCAATGGATCATGTTACAGATGGAATTGACAAAGCACAAGACGAAGCAATTAAAGTTGCTAAAGAAGCAGAACAAACAGCAAAAGACGTTGCTATAGTTGCAGACAAAGCATACAAAGGTGCTCAGTCAGCAGTTGTGTCAACAGAGCAAGCAGCCAATGATGCCGCTAAAGCATGCACCCAGGCCGCAAACGAAGTTGCACACTGGGGTAATGAAGTAGCAAACTGGACAAACCAAGCGTTTAGTGCTAAAAGCGTGGCTAATGCTGCTAGCAGTACTATTAATGCTTGTAATGGAGCGATTAACGATTGTAATAACGCTATTAATAGTGCAACAAAAGCAATCAATGATGCCGCGGCCGCGGCTCAGAAAGCTGCCGAACAGGCCGCCGCCGCGACAGCTAAAGCCGCTAAAGATGCTGCAGATTGGTCTAAGAAGGCTGCTAAAGATACTGGCAAAGCGTTTAAGAAAGCGTTTAAGTGGAGTGACAGTAGACTTAAAGCAAATATCGAGTTTGCTTATGCTCATGAAGATATGAACGTATATACATACAACTATATCTGGAGTAAAGAACTTGAAAAAGGTGTAATAGCCCAAGAATTACTTGAAACAAAATATGCTGATGCAGTAGAAATGCATGAGTCAGGATATTATCAAGTAGACTATAATAGGTTACCACCACTTGAAGAAGCTACTACCTCTATTATAGAGGCATAAGTGCAAAAGGTAGACTTATATCGAGTACAGTATTTGACTGGGTGTTTTCAAAAAGTAAACACCCAGTCGATTGCTCTAAAGGTATTAAAAAAATATTACGCTAAAAAAAATATGAGTGACAGCGTTCACAGTATTCGTCATGAAGACATTAGAATAGATTTTGATAGCGAAATACAGGATCTAGGCCAACTACAGATAAACGCATGGAAAAATGCATATGGTGATGACATTGAATGGTGCTGGGATAGTACTATGACAGAAGACGATCCAAATACAGCAGCCTGGGCAGTAGTTCATGGAAAAGGAGAATCAACTAACTTACATTCCCATGAAACAGAAGACAACTACTCTGGCGGAGCTCATGTAAGTAGTGCGTTTTGGGTACAATGCCCGCCAGACAGTGGAGACTTTGTCTTTCAATATAAAACTAACCCTTATAATACTGAACAGCATGAAATTACACCTAAAGTTGGCCATTTCGCTATGTTTGACAGTACCCTTCCACATTATGTTACTAAAAACTTTACAGACCAATTACGTATTGTTATTAGTATGAATTTTAAACTGGTATAATATACGCATATAAATAAAGCTATAGATAAGGTGATTCAATTAATGGTTATTGATTCACTGACCATTCTGGAAAAAATGTAAGGAAGTTTACATGGAAAATATAAGCGTACTGCAAAATCTTCATACTGTCTTTAATCATCCTTATCCTCATATTTGTATTGAGGATGCGTTGCCTGATAGTGTGTATGATGAATTAGAGGACACTTTTCCAGAAGAATTAGTTACTAGTACACAACCACACGACAATGGGATATGTTATAGATATAAAGCAAACCCTGCGCTAGTGGATAAAGTAATCCCACAAATTTGGCAAGACTTTTTTGAGTATCACACAAGCAAAGAGTATTTCTTACAATGCATTAATGCTTTTGAACCGCATATTGAAAAAAGATATCCAGACTTATTAGAAAAGTTGTATGCTGGCACTGTAGCTATACGTGATGTTGATAAAGATGGAGACTACGTAACTGATTGTCAGTTTGTAGTACATGAGCCTGTGGATCAAACAGGAACTAGTCGAACTCCACACGTTGATAATCCAGTGGAAATATATGCTGGACTATTATATATGCGTAAACCCGGAGATGAAAGTGCTGGTGGTAACTTTACTATCCATGAATGTACTGGAGAAATTGTTCAAGTAAACAAAACACTGGGCAGACAGGTAGACGATAATTTACATACTCCAATTAAACAAGTACCATACAAGCGTAATACATTTTGTATGTTCTTAAATGTGCTAGAAAGTGTGCATAGTGTTACGCCACGTATTAATCCTGAGCATCGTAGACATAGTATTAACATTATTGGAGAGTTTAACGGCACTGGTAAGATGTGGAAAGTTAAAGAAATTAAAAGTTAATGAAAGACAACAGATATGCTATTGGTAAAAGCAGTGGTGTTTTCATCAATGAAGATTCTGTTGTTAAGATATTTAATATTCGAAACAAAGGTATTAAAGCTGCTCGCGGAAGTTATGAGTTATGTTGGCTTAGGGAAGTAGAATGTTTAACTAGACTGGAAGGGCAAAGACACTTTCCGCAGATCCTAGAACATCACAAAGATCATCTTGGTCTTAGAATGACAACTGTTGGCGAAAGTTTATTTGACACCTGGCAGGAACATAACTTAAAATTGTATATCGATCAAGCACATACTATTGCAGACTCGCTTGAAGCAGCAAATATACAATACTTTTACCCAGGTATGGATCCTGCAAGTAAAACAAAACAGTACACGAAGTTTCCATTAAGTAACTTCTGTATTGAAGATGGAGAAATAAGTTTAATAGATTACGAGTTAGCAAACCCAGTTGGTGGTAAATCTGAACCACAAATGAGTGATAGACTCAGATATCTATACGATAATTATAATAAAGACCATTTTAGGCAATCACTGATTAACGCCTTGGAAAATCCGCAGGAGTGTTATCAGTCTGAATTAATGGCGAAGTTGGTTAACAAGGATAAGTTTCCTATGTTAGCATCAAAGAACCCTAGAGAGGTATGGAAGTCAATGACAGCATTTACACAACCCAGCAAAAAAATTGTTAAAGAATGGAAAAGTTATCAGAAACGGTATGGTATGGATGATGCAACTGATCGTGTTGAACGTATGAAGCTCAGTGAAGTATGCAAGCCTGGAGATAAGTTGCTCGACATCGGCTGTAATGATGGTTACATTACTATGTTAGTTGCTCCAATGGTTGCAAGTGCAACTGGAGTTGAACCACATGTAGAGTTGCCTAAAACAAAACCCAGTAATGTTAAATGGATAAAATCAACATTTAACGAGTTCTTGGAGGACACATACAAGCAATATGATGTACTATTAAGCCTGGCAGTTAGCATTCAGTTACGTGATTTTGGCGGACTTACTGAACAAGAAATTGTAGATGGATATGCTAGTCTATTAGTACCTGGTGGCATTGTTGTACACGAAACGCAGAAACTCCATGAACGGCCAAATAATCAGAAACATACTGCTAACATGCTGGATGCATTTGCTACTAAGTTTGAGCAAATTGATCACGGTAACGCAAGACCCAGCGGAGGTCGCGAGTACTATCATTTTAGGAAAAAGTAAATGGCCTTTAACAATATTATGCAGTTGGCAACTGCTCACATTACTGAACATTTACAACCTAACCCTACTGTAGTAGAGTGGGGAAATCAAAGATTTAGGTACAGTAAAAAATGGACAGACAAGTGCAGTAAAGTTGCAGGAAAACCTATCCGTGAACCAGTGCAGTATGTTTGGGAATACTTTGAAGATCTAGGGTTTAGTGACTATTTGTCAATTGACATTAATACTGAGTTACGTAGTATTGCAATGGACCTAAATTTTATACTTAAAGACAAGTATAAGTACACGCAACAATTCGATTTAGTAACTAATAACGGCACTGGAGAACATATCTTTGATCAAAGAACTGTATTTGAAAACATGCACAATTTATGCAAGGTTGGTGGGGTTATGCTATGTGTATTGCCACTTGCTCCCTGGTTTAATCATGGCTTTTATAATTATCATCCTCAGTTATTCCGTGACATAGCCGCGGCAAACGGGTATAAATGGGTTAACTTCTGGTTAGCACAAAACACCGGCAAGTATATAGAAGCACCAGTAGACATGGAAAGCTGGGGGTTTTATGAACAAAAGAAGCCACGCACACCGCTCAGTGAATTAGAAAAAGCCTATGACGATTTACATGAACGTGATGCTGGCAAGCCACATAATATCAGTATAGTGTCAGCCTATATGAAAACAAAAGACGAACCATTTAATATCCCAATGCAAGGACGTTATGTTAATGATGTAGTAGCTGAACTAAAGACAGAATACAGTGACAACAACGTTGATGTAAGACAAAAGGATCACACCAGCGCAACTTACTAGTAAATAGATACATGAAACCAAAAATACTGCTGGTATACCCAAATCTTCCACTAATGATGTCACCAGCAATGAGCATGGCAATAATAAATGCCATTGGTAAACGTGAAGGTTGTGAAGTAGAAATATTTGAAACTACACAATACAGTAGTGAATTTAGTAACAAGCACATTAGGCAAAGTGAAATCGGTGCCGTTAGAGCCAACAAAGACGATGAAGTCAAAGACATGTTTTATGTTGCTGACCCAAGTCAAATTATTCCAGATTTTTTAGCGCATGTAAACAAGTTTAAACCTGACATCATCATGATGAGTGTCCAGGAAGACGTTTATCGCATGGGCTTGCAACTACTAGAAAGTATTAAACATTTAAACATACCAAATGTACTTGGTGGTGTATTAGTTATGAGTGATCCCATGCTAGTAGTATCCAACCCACTGGTACATCAGGTTTGTGTATACGAAGGCGAACGTGTAGTATTAGACATTATTAACTGTCTTAAAGCCGGAAAACGTATCAAAAACGTAAAAGGTACCTGGTACAAAGAACGTGACACATTTGCTATATATAAAAATCCACCACAGCCATTAACTGACATTACAGAAGTTATACCAGACTATACATGCTTTGACGTTAAACGCTGGAACAGGCCCATGGGCGGCAGAACATTTAATGCCGCAGTCAGCATGGAAACTTATCGCGGGTGTCCATATAATTGTACATACTGCAATTCACCTAATACTCGCAACATTGCAAATGTATTTGATGTTGGTAATTTTATTAGGCGAAAAGATGCCAGCGTAGTGGAATCTGAGTTACTTGAGTTTAAAGAATTATATGATCCAGACTTAATTATGATACAGGACGACAGTTTCCTTGCACGACCAGCAAAAGAGATATATGCATTTTGTGAGATGTGGAGCAAGTATAAGATTCCATTTTGGATGAATACACGTATTGAAAACTGTAGACCAGAGTATTTGGAAGCTCTTAAAGAGGCTGGCATATATCGTATTAGTTTGGGTATTGAAAGTGGTAATGCAGAGTACAGAGAAAACGTACTCTTGCGTAAAGTAAAAAACGAGAAGTATCAGCAATTTTTATCACATATTAATGACAGCAATATACCATATGGGTTAAACGTTATTGTTGGTATGCCATATGAAACTCGCGATATGATAATGGAAACTGCTAGAATGGTTCGTGATGCTAGAGGATATGATGGCATTAACATTAGTATCTTCCAACCTTATAGAGGAACTAAACTCAGACAAATAGCAGTAGACGCTGGCTTTATGGATCCGGATCATATTAATGGTTGGGACAGTGGAGAGATAGGTGGTGGATTTATGGACAAGTGGGCATTAACAATGCCTGAACCTTATATACAGGAAGCGGATCTTAAAGGAATAATTAAAACATTTGCACTATATTCTTTTTATGGTGATGAACACTGGCCACGTATACGTGAAGCTGAAACTAATGATGATTTAAGACAATGGTATATGCGAGATTATACAGCAAAGTTCTTTGATCCTCTGCAACAAGGAGGCGCAGATCGTATACAAAAGTTTTGTGCAATGCACGACCATTCCAGTACCTATCAGTGGGTAGAAGCATGAAAGTATTAGCATTTAGGCATCAATTTCAGGGCGCATTAGCAAATATGCAGTTTAGTCATCCAGAGATAGAGATAGTAGATTGGTTCGACAATCCATATCCAGAAGCAGATCATTACATTACATGTAACATATATTGCGACAAGTTTAGAGAAGACCCAGTATTTTCTTTTGTTGAGATGAGTAACAAACCTTATATGATATTCGAGACCGCAGTGTTTAAAAGACAAGCACGTACAGGGGATTGGCTGGATTGGCACTGGCGTTTAGGTTGGTGGCACTTGCTTGCACCTGGAAAGTTTAATAATAGGAACTCACCTCCTGACAGATGGTTAGCACTTAAACAAAGACAAAAACTAGAAGTACTTCCCTGGCGTAAACAAGGGAAACATATACTAATACCATTGCAAAAGAATAATGATAGTGTAGTACAAACTATGATGGACAGATATGGAAGTATGCGTAACTGGCTTAATCACACAATACAAGATATACGTAAGTACAGTGATCGTCCTATACTAATACGTCCCAGCGCAAAAACAAACCCATTAAGCTGGGCAGATGCTGAGAGGCTTCCGAATGTAAGTATAAGTACTACTTATAAAGACAACCCAAGCACAGACGGAACGAAGTTTACAAAAAACATAGAGGGCGGGCCGGGATTATTGACAGAGCTAGCAGACGCATGGGCAGTAGTTGGATATAACACCAGCACGTTGTTTGAGAGTATTACAGATGGCATACCCACAGTAAGTTTAGATCCAGACGCACTTACTGGGCCCTGTAGTATCCCTATAGAACTAATAGAAGATCCTCCCATGGATATAGAACGTGAACAATGGTTATATAATATGGCATATATTAGCTGGAGTATGGATGAAATACAACGTGGTGTTGCATGGGAACACCTAAAGGGAAAGTACTAATGCAGGAGATAGACAGGGCAGTTATAGAGATAAATGGCGGATGTAATTATACCTGTCAGATGTGTCCGCAAACTAATCCTGACGGCTCAACAGGTGCTAGAGGAAAACCCTGGCTTAAAAAAATGCCAATCACTATGTTTGAAGATGCAGTTGCACAATGTGTTGAAGCAGGATTGGGCGTTGTTAATTTAGACGGCAGCGGAGAGGCAACCTTAAACAGAAACATGGCAGAGTATATTGCTATTGTAAAAAAATACGATGTTAAGTGTTTTATTTTTAGCAATGGATACCGTATGCATGGACAATTTATGGAGGAATGTGTAGATGCTGGCTTAGACTTTTACAGGTTTAGTATCATTGGTTATAATAAAGAAACATACAAGACTTGGATGAACGTTGATAACTTTGATAAGGTCATTGAAAACTTACACGCTATGATGGACTATAGCAAAGGAACTAACTGCCAAGTAGCCACTTATCATTTAATATTAGATAACGATAACATAGACTATGAAACAGAACAATACCGTAAAATAGTAGATGCCGCTGGATGTAGTACTGAGATATGGAAAATGCATAACTGGAGTGGCGTATATGATCCTGATTACTCTAGAGAAGGCAGAATCAAAACATGCGGAAGACCATTTAGTCCGGACATTGTAATACGTGCAGGTGGCAATGATGGCAAAACAGGTGCAGTTCATCCGTGTTGTCAGGTATTAGGCAATGACAGTGCCGCAGTACTAGGACATTTTAGTGAAATGACTGTACAAGAAATTATGACAGGCGATTTATACGAAGAGCTTAGAGAACAACACCGCACAGGTAACTATCCAGATTTTTGTAAAACCTGTGACTTCTTAATTGATGATCCAGAAACCATGGTATACACTAACAGCGGCCGTAGCGAAATGCACATGAACGGAACTAAGTTTAGTCTTAATGATTACAGATAATGTTTGCAGTTTGTAAATTTTAATGTATAATAAAAGTGGATAAGATATATCATGATTATAAATGATTTAGAAATTTATGGAAGACGTAGTAACAAAACAATTGAGTTTATACACATGTATACACAAAAACCTCTGGGAATTAAATGTAAATTTAACGAATGGGGGTTCCGCGGCCCAGACTATAATGAGTATGTTGGGCTTCCAGTTAATATATGTCTTGGAGACAGCTTTACAGTAAACACAGGCGGGCCAGTAGAAGATTGCTGGGCAAGCCAATTAGAAGAAATACTGGGCTATCCTACACTCAACTTTGGCTTAGATGGTGCAGGGAACGATGCTATGAAGCTAATCTACGACCGTGTTATTAATTACTTTGACATACAGAATGTATTTGTTATGTATTCCTTTCTTCATAGACGACTAATACACGGCTTGTTATCACAATCAGCAGAGTCAGACTTAGATATGAACATACGATACTTTGAACAACAATTTATACCAAACGCCCAGTATACATTTATACCAGAATGGTGCTGGGGCGACGAAGAAGCCAATTACATTAGAGCAGAGTATTCACAACAATTGCCGGATAGCTATACTCAGTGGCAAGCAACTGGATACGCAAAAAAGAAACATCGTATACAGGCTTTAGACAAAGATCTATTTAATTCAGACGGTATGCACATGAGTCGAGAACGCAACCAATCAGTGGCAGAATACTTTGCTAAACTTATATTATAATACTAATAATGAAGACAGTAAATGCAATTGGCTTATGGATAGTTTATTGCAAGGATGGCCTGGCTCAGCAACTGGAAACAGACAAGCACCAGTAGATGCTCCTGGTGCGTTTTGGGGATTTATCCAAAACAATCACGTACTAATAGCAGACCATCAACGCCTGGAGTTTGACTGGTGGTTCTGGGACATGCCTTATTGGGGACGCTGGAACGGACTAAAAGAAGCGTTAAATCCAGATCAGGATTTTTACTGGAGAGTTAGTAGGAATAAAATACATGAAACTGATATACTAGAGCGGCCACGTGATAGGTTTGCTAATTGGAATATGCCGGTTTATCCATGGAAAAAGACTGGATCAGAGATAATTGTTTGCCCTAGCAGTAACACAATGAGTCAATGGTGTACTAATAAAAACGAGCAAGAATGGACTGAGTCAACAATTAAAGAGCTAAAAAAACACACTGATAGACCAATTAGAGTACGTTATAAACCCAGAGCTCAGGGAACTAGTGGCCCTAGTGTAGCATTGGTTCCATTTAATGAAGACATTAAAGACGCCTGGGCTGTAGTAACCAGTGTTAGTATGTGTGCCGTAGAAGCAATTTCAGCAGGTATACCAGTGTTTTGTGATCCTATCAGTTTCACTAGACCTGTTGGTCAAACCGAGCTAAGTAAAATAGAACAACCAGTTTATGGCAACAGAGAGCCCTGGTTTAATCACTTAGCGTATTGTCAATTTACACAACAGGAAATTAAGTCTGGTATGGCTTACAGTATATTAACGGATCAATAATGGCAAAAAAGACTGTAATAGTTTATAGCACTGGACGACACAAGACCACAAAGTTAATGTTAAGGTTTGCTAGTGGAATAAACCAAATTGATGGACCATGGTGTGCAGAGTTTAGAGGTATTGAGCATTTTCTAGTCCATGGACTAGATCCTAAAGCTGATGCCATAGCAGTACTGGGTATACTACGTGGCACTGGTCTAGCAATGCAAGCCGCTGCAAGTAAAAATATTCCTAGATTTTATGTAGATCATGCATACTTTGATTCAGGTTATTCTGGCAAAGGCTGGATGCGTATTAGTAAAAACAGACACACCATGAACTACGTAAAGGATGTTGCCAAGGACAGATGGAAACTTTACTTCCAGGATCATAATGAGATAATGCCCTGGAAAACTCGCAGTAACCGCGGAAACAAAATACTAGTATTGCCGCCAACTCATGCAGTACAGTGGTATTTTAATGCACATGGATGGACAAACGAAATACTAAAGATTCTTCATGAATCATTACCTAAACACATGCATGGCGATATTAAAGTTAGAACTAAACCTAATGAACCTATAGTAGACAAAGCAGGTAATCTATTAAGATTAGATAGTCATAAAGACGAAAATCCAGTGTCACTAGAGCAAGATTTAGCAGAAAGCAATATTGTAATATGTTACAATAGTAACGTAGCATTGCAGGCTACCCTGCAGGGTATACCAGTTATATCTAATCTTCACTGTAGCACATATCCAATAAGTTATACTATAAATGACCTAATTAACGATACAAACAATCCAGTATTTGACGCCGAACCTGACAGGTACGGGTTATGCAAATGGCTAGCATACAGTCAATTTAAAGCGGGAGAAATAGCAAATGGAAAAGCATGGAACATGTTGCTAAAGATGCAGGAAGATGCAGGTAATTAAATGGCAGTTAATTTTGGAAAATTAAAAATCATTACTGGTTTAGATGATGACATTTTTAAGGTAGAAAAGTTACAACGTTTTGACCGTGTGGAGCAAATACCAGGCTGGAAAGAAGTTGGGCATAAACGACCTAAAGAACTTATTGAGTATCTACAAGGCATTCTAGACGAACCCAGATATGCTGCACAGGTGTTAGACATTGGACAGGTTGGGCAAGTACAAACTTATCATAATGACGTTAATCAAAAACGCATTACCGCCGCCTATGGATTTAAGATGGAACAAATGCTGGGAATGGGAAAAGACGGTCAAACATATGAAGCAACCAGATACTTGGACTATAAAAAGAGTCAAAAATATGTTGTAAAGATGTTAAGTGAATATGCCAAGGTGTATCATGCACATACCCAGCAGTTGTTTGAAATTTTAGATATGCTAAGGAACCCCTGGCATCCGATGATTCAAAAAAATATTGTAGTTAAAGGTGACTTTATATATTACCCCATAGATTTGCCTTATACAGAGGTTATGTCCAATAGAGTTAACATGCTTAAACAGTATGCTGAATTAGCTAACTTTAATAAATGGTTAATTAAAAATACTGGCTTTTTATTCTGGGACATGGGTTTTACCAATGGTAGAAACTTTATGATGGACTCAAAAGAGAACCTTGTATGGATTGACTACGGCGGTGCAGGGTTACTAAAAACTCCAACATTTAAAAGCATATGCAAAGAGTTAAAAATTAAAAAATTTAAAGGTACTGGGTTAGGCGATGTTAAAAAAGAAATGCTAGTAAATGCAGACAGTAAGTTTATAATGGCTGAATTTTTATTAAACATCGATTACTGGTTTACTAAGTACGAGACAGATCGCGGCAATGCCCAGTGCAATGATGCTGACCTATACAGTAGCTTTATACAACTACGTAAGACAGTATGCTATGGCATTGTTGACAATCTTCTAGAACACGCACTTAATACTGATGTTGCCCGAGGACTATACCAGGCTACTAAAGAAAAAAACTGGGTTCAAGACAATACTTGGAAAGACGTTTGGAGATTCTTAGACGATTTTGAACTAGAATGAAAGTTTTTAACTTTACAGACGCCTGCAGACATATATTTCCTAACAGCATTGTTATTGACTCTGCCTTACTATACCCTATAACTGATAAAGGCTGGGATATAGAAATGCCAGACCGAGAAGATATTGGAGATAGGTTTGATGATGCTGACTTTAAGTTAATATTTAACCTACAAGACCACCTTACTACCAAGAGCACTGGTATGGTCGGAGATGGTTTTGTATTTTACGATATACCGCTGGAACTAGCTAAGATACGAAACTTTTACAAGGGCTGGGCACCAAGTAACCAAATTATTGTTGTGGTATGGCCACTTGGTTTGGTGGATGCGTGGCCAAAGCATGAATTTCATCTAGTAGAGTTTAGTTCACATCAGTATGAAACCTGGCTATATTACAAATCCGCCGAGGGTGTACTACGTGAAGCATTTAGTTATCTGGATAAAGACTTTGAATATAACTTCCTGTGCATGAACCGTATAGAAAAACCACATAGAAAAATACTGTACAGCAAGTTAGCAAGTATGACCAGTGGCAATATTAGCTTACAAAGTGCAGGTCATGAACTAAAGTACCCAGGACTAGATTTTGTTACATATGACAGACACTATGATAATCTAAGTAACTTACTAAGCATTAAACGTAACTTTCAAACAAGTATGTTTAGTCTAGTTACAGAAACTCAGTACCATGAACGTTTTGGTATTATAACAGAAAAAACACTTAATGCTATTGTAGCTGGGCATCCTTTTATAGTTGCTGGACACCATGGATGTTTAGACGACATAAAAAGCCTGGGATTTAAAACATATCCCACTATCTTTAATGAAGAATATCAGTATTTTGAAAATGACGAGCGTATTGATGCGATACTGGATTTAAATGGTGCATACTTTACTCGTATTACCACAACAGCATTACACGATTTAGTGGACGAGCATCGTGACATTATAGACTATAATCGTGATTACTTTTTTGATAGTTTTGGTCCAGACAGACTGGAATGGTTCAGAACACAATTACTTAATATTTGGGAGTAGGTGTTGCTTGCCAAAGTCTGTATCCCAGGGGTCTGGTTCTCCATGAAATACTACTAAGCTACATTGTGAATCTACAATCCATGATTGATCAGGATACACATATTTACTGGGTTTAGCTGGCCATTTATTGTGTTCGTCTAAACCAGTTCCGCTTTCTATTAGCCCGCCTCTGAAGCAATCCCATTTAAAACTTTGACACCAAGATTCTGGCCACCATGTTTTTTCATCTCCAGCTCGGAACCAGTCAGTAATAAAATCTTGATCTCCGCGAAAACGATTAATATATCCTGGAATGTCTTTTTTAAATTCTTTATATATTGAATAGTAGTCGGGTGCATGAAAGCACATTACACTAGTATTACTTACTTCGTAATTTTTAATCCATCGTCTATTAAAGTCTTGACAAACAGAAAATTTTTCGGAATAGCTAATAAACTTATCAATATTACCGACAATAACTATGTCTAAATCTAAGTAAAATACTGTTCCAGTAAATCCCCACTTAGGATTAAACATCTGCATCTTGTACCACCAATACTTTTGGCTTCCATTAGCTTCTGGCCAATCTGGTACGTGATGTGTTATAATATCAGGTTGCTGATAAAATGGATCATTGGGCGAGTCTGTAAGAACATGAAACGTATAGGGCAGTGTAAGATGACGTTTAACGCCCGCATACAACTGCCCTACATGTAATTTCGGAGAGTATTTTCCGCCGACACAAACGCAAACTAAATCAATCATTTTCCATCAGTGTCTGTTTTCCGTCCTTGGCACTATAACCTACTGTGTCGCGTTCTATGTCATTATGGTCAAATTCTGCCCAATATAACTCAAAAGCTACAGTATCTTCGACTGCTTCGAACTGATGCAATTCGCCTGGTTTAACTTGTGTAAAGTCTCCAGGTAGAAGTATAGTTTCGTCTATTAATTCGTAATCATTTTTCCATGCACGAATTATTAGCTTTCCTGATTCTACAAAAAAACCATTCCACTTATACTTGTGTTTGTGTTTACTGCAAACTCCACCCTTGTGAGCTTCTATACGATGAAACTCAAGAACGCCATTGGCGTGGATTAACTCTGTTTGACCCCATACTTTTCCGGCTTTTATCATGCCTGTACCTCGACTATAGTAGATTGTTTGGTCCTTACAGTATCAATAACGATAAAGTTATTATTTACATACCATTCTTTTTTTCTTGGATTTCTTTACGACGCTCTTTAACAAGTTTGCCGATTTCACCTAAATGCTTACGAGCACGAGCTGCCGCAGCTTTTACGCCTTTTTCTTCAAAACTAGCATGCTCTTTAACATACCCTTCAACGTGTTCTAGAATTTTATCATGATGTAATGACATTATTTTTCCTTTCGATGTCTTCTTCAATACAATTTTCACCGTACTGAATCTCAACTATTTTAAGTGGCTGGTCAGTTTCATTAGCTAGCATATGCCACTTTTCTTCTTCAATCCACAACTTATCATGGGGATTAAAGACTCCCCAAAGTTCTAAGTCGCTGCTAACAGGACTAATTGTATATACAGTAGCTTGACCTTCGGCAATAAACCAAAGTTCACTACGCTTTCGATGCTTCTGCATACTTAGGGACTTACCAGGAGTAACGTCTAGTTCTTTAACCTTAACATGATTTGTTACTTCGTGTAATACTCTATACTTTCCCCAAACTCTTTCAGTAGTTGGTTTACTCCATTCTTCCAGGATCCAACTACTACTATTTGCTTTGTTACTTCCTCCGACGCCAAATTCAAATTTTACAGGACTATGTCCGCTGTACACAATTTCTTCAGGGATGTTATCTTCTCCACGGTCGCCGCCATTTGCAAAAATAACAACGTCTTCAGTATTCTTTTCGCCCAAAACTTTAAAAATGGCTTGGGTAGCAGTTCCATCGTTATCGTTAAACTCAATAACCTGATCAACCATTTTTAAATTTTCCAGCACTGCCTTACGCTCACTAAACGGCATAAAAGGACGTCCTTTTTTACGTTGTAACCAAGTATCACTGTTAAGACCAACAACAAGTTTGTCTCCAAGTGTCCTTGCAACTTTAAGATAACTAATATGTCCACTATGCAAGGGGTCGAATCCTCCAGTAGCTAAAACTATTTTCATGTTTAAAACTCCTTATAAATATATACGCATATTATATTAGTATAATTATAGTTTATTATCAAGGAAAAATCAATAAATGATTAACAATATTTACGTAGGATGGGATAGCAGGGAAGACATTGCTTTCCAAGTGTGCGAACATAGTATTTATAAACGCACATACAGGGACTTTATAAATGTGATTCCTCTTAAACAGCATGAGCTCAGAGAACAGGGAAAGTACTGGAGGGAAAAGGATAAACTTTCTAGTACAGAATTTACGTTTACTAGATTTCTTGTTCCATACTTAAATGATTATAAAGGTATTGCAGTTTTTTGTGACTGTGATATGGTGTGGCTAATTGATGCTTACCACGTATTCATGAACGGCTTTACAAAAGACAAGGATAAAGCAGTTTGGGTAGTTAAACACGAATATGAGCCAGAAGAAGGTATTAAGATGGATGGACAGCTACAGTTACCATATCCACGTAAAAACTGGAGTAGTATGATGGTTTTTAACTGTGAACATCCTAAAAATCGTGCATTAGATCTAGAAACAATTAATACAAAACCTGGTAGCTATTTGCATCGTTTTGAATGGTTAGATGACGATGACATAGGTGAACTTGGGCCAGAATGGAACTGGTTAGTTGGTCATTATAAAGAGCCAGAGCATGGTAAACCCAAGATATTACACTATACACTAGGCGGCCCATGGTTTGAAAACATGCGAGATTGTGAATATGATCATGTGTGGAAGAAAGAAATTATTAACTTGTATTCATCATGATCAGAGAGTATATGACAGACGGTGTTGCACAATTTAATCGTGTGCAGATATTAGATTACGCAGACTCAAAAAATAGTGAAGCTCTACGTTCAGACGGTAAATTATATAATCTAGAACTAGGCAAAGGTGCTGCAAAAATTAAATTCCCCAGAGATGTTGTACATCCTATTGCTAATAAGCGTAATGGAGAGTTTTTCTTATGGTGGAGCAAGCCATTAATTAATTACTATCACTTAATACTGGACGGGCTGGGGTGTTTGTATTACTATCTTGAATTGCGTAAAAAGAATCCAAACATCGTTTTGTTGCTTAATCGCACACCTAAACCTGGCTATGCTGGATACCCTCCTTTTGTTAGTGAACTGCTGAGCTTGTTTGATGTTATCTGGGAATATACTGACCCTTCTACTGAGTACGATACTGTATACTTTGGAGATACACTTAATCAGAATGAGGCTGGAAAACGCCAAAAGCCAGACCCCAGGCAATGGGACTTAATTGACTATCTAGTTGACCGTTGTGTAACCAGAACAGAAGTGCCAGAGCTCAGTAAAATTTACATAAGCAGGCGGGCTCATGCCAATCCTGTTAACTTAGACCGTAAAGCAATAATTGGTGAAGATAACACCATTAAGCGAGGGCTAACTAATGAAGATCAAGTAGTAGAGATACTACGAGATCTAGGTTACACAGAAGTATTTGGTGAAAATTATACACTGGCTCAAAAAATTGCCTTGTTTAGTAGAATGGACAAGTATATTAGCACCGCAGGTGCCGGCGTAACTAATATGCTCTGGGTTAGAGATCATGAGGTAAGTGTGGGCGGAATACATACTCCTGGATTTCCATTTCCCAGCAATACTCACAGCAGACATATTTGCACCCATAGACCTTACAGTAAGGCAAACATTATAAACTATCCAGGGAAAGTACTATTTCATGATCCAGATGCAGGTGCTAAAGATTATAACAATCCCTGGTATATTAATAATCTAGATGCCTTTAAAAACTGGGCTAAAACAATATAAATATGTACGTACTCATGGAGGAGTGCTGGAAGTAGGTAATTATGGTTGCAGAAATATTAGCTGGCATTGCACTAGCAAAGTCTGCGGTCACCGGTATTAAGAGTATGATTGATACGGCAAATGATGTTGGTGATATAGCTCATCACATTGACAATCTTTTTAAAAGTCGTGACCAAGTTAAGAGAGATATCCATAAAAATCAAAACGCAAAAAAACCTAAAAGTAAAATGCGTTCTATGTTTACTAAAACAACAGGAGAGGATGAGGACGATGATCTAAGTGTTGGTGCTGTAGCCACTATGGTGCTTGAGCAGAAGAAGATGGATAGAGAGATTTTAAATCTTGGAATCAGAATCGACAATAAGTTCGGCGAGGGCACATGGACTGAGATTTTAGAAACAAGAAAGAAAATGATTGCTGAGCATAAAAAACAAGTAGAAGCTCAAAAAGAAATGGATAAGCAGCATGATAAAGAGGTTCACGATTTTTGGATAAAAGTTTGGACATGGACATGGCAAATAACCACAGTAATTACAACTATATTGGCTCTATGGGGATGGTTATCTTATGCAAGTAAGGGTAAGATTCCTTGGATATGGTAACTAATAAAGATGGACAATGTTGTTCTTAATGAACTAACGGATGAAAATCTTGTCCTACAAATGCATGATGATATGTATGATGGGCTTGCTGCTGAAATAGCAGAAGGCACACAAATTCTACTTAACCGAGATTGGAAACCTTACGCTGTTCTCAATGAGGCTCTAATCGCCGGCATGAAAATTGTCGGTATTGATTTTCGAGATGGCATTTTATTCGTACCGGAAGTTCTTCTTGCAGCAAATGCAATGAAGGCGGGAATGGCTATTCTACGACCTTTATTAGCTGAATCAGATGCACCGCGGGTTGGCACCATAGTTATTGGAACTGTTAAGGGTGATATACATGATATAGGCAAAAACCTAGTAAGCATGTTGTTAGAAGGTGCAGGATTTGAAGTTATTGATATTGGTGTTAACACTGATGTTGATGAGTATATAACTGCTCTAGAAGAACATAATGCTGATATTCTAGGCATGTCTGCATTATTGACTACGACAATGGGATATATGAAGGTTGTAATTTATGAACTTGAACAACGTGGATTACGTAATAATTACCGTGTTATAGTAGGCGGCGCTCCTTTGAATGAGGAGTTTGCTATTAATATTGGTGCAGATGCCTACTGTCGCGATGCTATGGTGGCAGTTGAAACCTCGACAGCCTTCATGAAGGAATCGCTAGATAATAGCTTATGATGTGTTTAGCCCCGGGTCGTGGGATTGATTCAACTACAAGGTACACAAATAATACGGACGTTCTAATGTCTGTCCTGGTATTTTCTTTACACTACTAAAATTTTTATTAACCGATTCTACAAACAGTTTTTCTGTGTAGTCAGTATCTATTGTCCATTTATGGCCTTTTTTGTCACGTTCTGTTGGAAACTCAAAGAGTACGTGCTTGTTACTCTTGCTAGCAAAGTCACCAACTAGTTTATCCATGTCGCGATATTGTTCAGTACGATCATAGAGATGATGTATAACATTAAACACTGTTAACAAATCATATGTGTCACTACACGTAACCCAGCCCTCTAAATTGCTATGGGTAAAACTAGAATCTCTTAGCAAGTCATGATGTCTAGCTTTAATACTCTGACAAACGCCAATGTATTCCATGTTGTAGTCTACTCCCATGCTAGGGATACGTGCTATTGAACTTAAAAATACGTAATATCCCAGGTTACAGCCAAAGTCAGCGTAAGTCTTGGGTCGGATATCGTTAATAATTTCTTTAAAGAATTCGCTTTTAACTTTTGTATCAGTCCATGGCCGTGACTTTGTAGGATTGCTGGATGCTGAAATAGCGTTATCAGATACCATATAATTCTGATAGCCACGCACGATTGTTATGTCACTTTCATGCCCGCCATAGTCAATACTTTCTATGTCTGCACGTTCTAATGTCTGCATGCTGTATTTACCTTAGCTATGGCAATAGATAAAAATACCAAGAAGTACTGCTAAAATTATAATAACCCATCCAATAAAACTTAATACGCTAGGAAAAAACTGAGCTAAGAGTATAATAACTATAACAAGCAGTAAAAAATGCAACATTAATTTAGCCTTCCAAAATACCTATTCAAAGCGGCTATAACACCTGACCAATAGTTTTTACCCCATTCACCAGTGCAATTATCATATGCTTGACGAGCATTAGTTACCAGCCTAAAGTACTGCTCTTCATTAAGTGAATCTACATTTCCAGTTTGGGATCTTACTACGTGTTTCATTTTATGCTTACTTTGGATCAGTATCTTCAGTAAGTGTTCCGCACTTAGTAGTGGCAGCCATTGCTGCCATTGCATTAAGCATAGCAGCAAACATCTGCTCGCCTTTACGATCTTTAGGCTTTTTATACCGATAAACGCAACTAGCAGACACGCCATCCTGTGATTGTACTGCATCTCTTGCAAACATACAACTGTCCATGTTTTTAAACTGAGCACTTCCTACCATTGTGCTACCTACCAGGGTAACCATAACTACAGTATTCATGAGATCTCCTCTTTAATAACTTTTCCTTTTTCACTCATTACGTGGTGTATCTCTCACCAGTAAACATGTTAACCATGTCTACACCAGGGCCCAAAGGAAAGTCTTGAGCACTTGTCGAAGTTTGACACCCTGTCATCATCGTTAATGCTACAGCAGCGATTGCAAGTGACTTTTTCATTAGAATTCTCCTAACTGTGTTTCGAGATATTTACGGGCATAGTCACCCGCCATGGTTGACCGAAAAAACTTATCAGCATCTGCGGCTACCTCATCAACGGTGAACTCTGAGTCACCACCATAGAAGTATCCATCACAGAACTCTTCGATATCCATCATGTAATTTTTCATCTTACTCATAACAACAACCCCAAAACTTTCTGGGCCGCAAGACCCTTCTTTTCAGCCAGATCAAATGCGCCCTTATCGGCCTTGAAAATAGCTTCGCCACCCTGGCCGTAATATTCTTCATCATCAATACTACCATACCGTTCAACATAGGCAGCCAAGTTGCCACCGTGGTTCGCAAACCACCGCCGCTGGCTATCCCGCTCTTTAATCCAAAATCTTGCGTTCTTTTTATTCATAACTTTTCCTTTTTCACTCATTACGTGGTGTATCTCTCACCAGTAAACACGTTAACCATGTCTACACCAGGGCTTCCTAGGAAACGAGTCCATTGCGGCTCTAGCTTCAAAACGCTCTTCAGCAATTTGCTCTGGAGTACGTTCTGCCTGAGCCTGCATATAAACTTCCATGCTCTGTTTTACGCTGATTGAACGAGCAACTTCTGTAGCTTCTACATGTTGCTCAGTAACCAAACCAGCTTCTAGCAATTCTTTCATGGCATCCGCCATCAAAGGACGGTGCTCATATCCACCATCAAAGCCTTCTTCAAACTCCCAACCACAAACAAAATCTTTAATAACAACTTCACCTGCTGTAAATTTGTCTGTCATGTAGCTCATTTGTTGGTCTCTTGTGTTGTTTAACTATACATATAATAACACAGATCTAAGTCTGGTCAACCAATTCTAAGAAAAAATATACCAACAAATTGCAGAAACAGCAATTATGTCAGCACAAATACTCCATACAATGTATGCTTTAAATGCCCATGGAGCCATGGACTTTAGTAGGTTCTGGGTCTTCAGCATCGCAAGATCCCTCTAAAGTTTGTAAAAAAATCATAATTTATGCCTTTTTTTGTTGATATTTATCCTTTCTGGTTGACCATAGATAAATTTGTGCTATTATAAGTTATAGTTAGAAAACAACGGAGCAGATGATGTCCAATTTGAACAAAGCACTTGAAGCCATTGCAATCCTCGATAACGACGAGCTGAACGACGTAGCCGAGGCTTTTAAGTTACGCCGTAACTTTTTGAACACCAAAGCCGCCCGTAGTTTTGTTGTTGGTGATCGGGTTGAGTTTACTGGCAAGCGTGGCAACAAGGTAGTTGGCGAAATTAAGAAGGTCAACCGCAAGAACCTAGTTGTTGAGGATCTTAACTCTGCAACATCATGGCGTGTACCGGCTAATATGGTCAAACCTGCTTTAGGTCTTGGCCTTTAAGTTTTCGGTTGACATAATGGCATAATCTGCTATTATGTATGAGTAAGTTAAATTAATGCTTGGAGGAGCAAACAAGATGGATTACGTTCTTATTAAGTCAGGTACATACCAGAAGTTGCAAGTTACTGACAAGGTATTCCCTGTAATTAAGCAATTCAAGACTGGTGCCCGTGGATCTTACATCACTGTAGATGGTACTATCCTTGGTAGCGACTATGCTCGCCCAGTTCGTATTAAATGCACAAAAGCAGACATTGTAGATGTTGAGCAAGATGCATATGATCGTCAACTTTCCGCACTAGCAGTTAATACAGATATTAAGACTGCTAGCGATTTAGATAGCTTTACTCCAGAACAAGATGAAAAGCGGATGCAAGAGATTGAAGACCGTTTTGAAATCTTAAATGAAATGACTGGCGCTCTTAAGAGTGGCGATATCCGTGCAATGATTGTAACGGGCCCTCCAGGTGTTGGCAAGAGTTACGGTGTTACACAGACTCTTGAAGAGCAGAGCATCTTTGAAGATGTTGCTAGCCGCAACCGCAAGTTTGAGGTTGTTAAAGGTGCAATGACTGCACTGGGCTTGTATGCTAAATTGCATGAGTTTAGCGAAAAAGGCAACGTACTAGTATTTGACGATTGCGATAGTGTGCTGATGGACGATCTAGCCCTTAACATTCTTAAAGCCGCATTGGATTCAGGTAAGAAGCGTAAGATCTTCTGGAACGCAGATTCAGCTAAGTTACGTGCTGAAGGCATTCCTAATAGCTTTGAGTTTAAAGGTACTGCATGCTTTATCACTAACATCAAGTTTGAAAACGTAAAAAGCCGCCGTTTGCAGGACCACTTAGAAGCTCTGCAATCACGTTGCCATTACCTGGATCTTACACTGGATACGATGCGTGACAAGTATCTTCGCATCAAACAGATTGCACGTACTGGTAAATTGTTTGGTTCTGATTACGGATTTACTCCAGAGCAAGAGCAAGAAGTCCTGGACTTCATGTTTGAGAACCGTAACAAGTTGCGTGAAATGAGCTTGCGTATGGCCCTTAAAGTTGCAGATCTCAAGAAGATCTCAGATAAGTGGCGTGTACTTGCAGAGTCAACTTGCATGAAACGAGCATAGAGATCGTTAGCTGTACCACTTGCTCCTCCTCTCCTCCAAGGTACAGCCAAACGCAGGCGGTGTGTTTAGAAATAGACACACCGCCGTCCTTATGTTAGAATGGATGTAATGAAAAAAGTAGCTCTAGGCGATAGTTTTACATACGGAGAGGAATTAGCTGATAGGAATAACGCATATCCGGCATTGCTTGGATATGAAAACTGGGGATTAAAAGGTGCCAGTAATGAATATATTTTTCGTAAGGCTGTTGAACTAGCACCAAAAGCGGATCATATGATAATAGCCTGGAGTGACAGCGGGCGTTATGAGCTATATACTAATAAAAAAATAAATATATCTAATAGATATATTCAACATAACGGCATAGTACAAGTTAATCCAGGATGGACTCAGCTGAGTCCATGGTTTAAAGAATTGTACGGCAATTATAGTGATCAAGAACACCAATTCTTAAAAACAATATCATACATGGTTGCAATTCAAGACGTACTAGTGATTAATAATGTAGATTATCTACAAACATCTAGCTTTGGTAACCAAGATTTATTTGTAAAGTACCAGGACAGTGATTTAATTAAGCCCTGGATTGCTAGGCTAGATAAGACTAAGTTCATAGACTATCCCCATGGATTAGTAGAATGGGCCTATGATACTCCGCAAGGGCCTAATGGACACCCGTTGGAACTAGGACATAAGAGGATAGCAGAAAACATTGTTAGATATATCAATGATTTACACAGTAGGTGATAGTTTTACATACGGACAAGAATTATCCGATCCCGCAACACAAGCATGGCCCAAGTTAGTTGCTGATCGTCTTGGTTACCATTTAATTAATGATGGTACACCTGGAGTTAGCAATGAGTTTATGGTTAAGAAAACTATGCAAGCAGTTGCAAAGCACAAGCCTAAACTAGTAATAGTTGCTTGGACAAGTTGCGCTCGCGCAGAGTTTGCAGACGAATGGGGGGTATACGATGTATGGCCCGGATGTAGTGATCGTGTATTTGATGAAGATCCTAAACTAAAATACAGACACGATTTAATTAAATATATTACTAGGTACAATAATGATGTACACGAGTATCGTCGCTGGCTAAGACAAGTTATCCTACTACAAAGTTTCTTGCAAAATCACAGCATAGAGTATATAATGTGTAATACGTTCGACAATCAAGAACGTTACAACTCTAATGAAGAATATATAAAACTTGTTGATACAACAAAATTTGTTGGTTGGCCTAATTATGGATTTGTTGAATGGGCATATAATACACCGCATGGACCTGGCGGACATCCACTAGAACAAGGTCATAAACAAATAGCGGAAAAGATATATGAAACCTTGTTGAAATAACTCATCAATTTATACATTAAAACGATAAATAAATGTATAAATTGAAAGGTTAGATTTATGAGTATAATCTATAAAATTACAAACAAATTAAACGGTAAAATATATGTTGGAAAAAGTAAGTATAGCATGGATGATTATTTTGGATCAGGGATTATTATAACGCATGCAATTAAAAAATATGGAATAGAAAACTTTACTAAAGAAATAATTGTTGAATGCGATGATGCTGAAATTGATGAGCTAGAAGGATATTGGATAGAACAATTAAACGCACGTGACAAATCAGTGGGTTACAATATATCCAGCGGCGGACAGGGCGGAGACCACTATTGGAAAGTTATGTCCGATGAAGAAAGAGAGCAGCACCGAGAGAAAATCCGAAAAAGTATTAAGGGAAGAAAACGAGCACCGCATAGCGAAGAAACAAAAAGAAAAATGTCAGCGAGCTTTGGCCGCGTTGTGGCCGACGATCCGGAATTTATTGCTCGACGAGCAGCAAAGAAGAGAAAGCACTATATTATAATTGATCATGAGAATAAAGTAGTATACGAAACGGATAATATTGTGGAATTTTGCCAAGACAACGATGTACCGTCGCATGCTCGGTTACAACATAATGAGAGAAATAAGAAAACATACGTTGATGGTAGGTGGTCATGTAGATTAAAAGAGGAATATGTTATGGATAACGTAATCAGCTTTGTCGATAATGAGGTAGTTAATAACACAATAGAATATAAGATGAGACAAACAGCAAATAGAAAAAAGGGAAATAAATGAAGCCGTGCGTTATTCATGTCAACGATGAAGTTAACTGTAAGTTAGAAGGCTTAGATTTGGATACCAGGCGTAAGCTGAGTAATAAGTTTAAGTATGATGTGCCAGGTGCTCGCTATATGCCAGCGGTAAGGCTAGGACGTTGGGACGGCAAGGTTGCTTTTTTCCAAATGGGAGGCAGTACTTACATTAACTTGTTACCAGAAATTCTTACTGTATTGCAGAGTGACGGATATGATGTTACGTTAAACGACTTACGTGATTATCAGATAGACCTGAATTTAGAGCCTGTAACAGCAGATAGTTATGCTGAGTTTTCATGGCCTGACAAGCATCCAGCCGCAGGGCAACCTATTATGTTGCGTGACTATCAGGTAGATGTTATTAATAATTTCCTAACAAATCCGCAGAGCTTACAAGAAGTGGCAACTGGTGCTGGTAAGACACTTATCACAGCCGTGCTAAGTCACAGATGCGAAGCACATGGCAGAACAGTTATTATTGTTCCTAACAAGAGCCTGGTAACGCAAACCCAAGAAGACTACATTAACATGGGATTAGATGTTGGCGTATATTATGGTGACCGCAAGGAGTTTGGCAAAACACACACCATTTGTACCTGGCAGAGTTTAAACATACTGTTAAAAAATACCAAGAATCAGAGAGCAGAGATTACTATTGGAGACTTCCTAGAAGACGTAGTTTGCATTATGGTAGACGAAGTACACATGGCAAAAGCAGATGCACTCAAGACATTGCTAACAGGAGTAATGAGTCATATACCTGTACGCTGGGGATTAACTGGAACAATACCCAAGGAAGATTTCGAAAAGCAAAGTTTGTTTTGTAGCATTGGGCCAGTAACCGGCAGCATTAGTGCTAAAGAGTTGCAAGACAAAGGAGTTCTTGCAAATTGCGAAGTGAATGTGTTACAATTAATAGATGTAAAAGAGTATACAAACTATCAGAGTGAACTTAAATACTTGTTGGAAGCCACTGATAGATTAGATTACATTGGTGGTGTAATAGATAATATTAAAGATACTGGTAATACGCTGGTATTGGTGGACAGAATAAATGCAGGAAAAGAATTACAGAAAAGGATTCCGTCTTCCGTTTTTGTTAGCGGTGGAACAAAGGCACAGGAGCGTAAGGATCATTATGATGAGGTGGCTGACGCAACTGGTAAAGTTATTATTGCTACTTATGGTGTTGCCAGTGTTGGTATTAATATACCCCGTATTTTTAATTTGGTATTGTTGGAACCCGGCAAGAGCTTCGTCCGTGTTATCCAAAGTATCGGAAGAGGAATTAGAAAAGCAGAAGACAAGGACTTTGTCCAGATATGGGATGTTACATCGACGTGTAGGTTCGCGAAGAGGCACCTTACCAAAAGGAAAGCGTTCTATAAAGAGGCAAACTACCCCTTTACGGTTCAAAAAGTAGACTGGACTTAATTAATAAACTTATGAATATAACAAGGATACCTTAATGCGAATTTTAACACTAGAAGATAAAGCCTACGAAATGAACGAAATACCTGACGAGGTAGAGGATCTTCTATTTGCTATCCTAGACAACAGTGATCCGCAAAATCCAGATTACTTTTTCAGACCTCTTATATTTTTGGAAAGTTTCAATGCTCCAGCTCTGGTATTGGATATTGCTGGCAACAGAATTAAGATGCCAGTTGATTGGAAAATCCTTATAGGGGAACCAGATCATGGCGATTTAGAAATGACAAATTTAAGTAGTTTAAACGATCGTGGATTCAAGGCTTTTAGTTTTAATCCTATTAGCGGCTTTATTGCTGACTACTTGCCCATAGACATTGTAGATTTGTACACAGATGTAAAATGGTTCTTTCCTAAACTTAAACAAGGACAAATATTAGCTATCCCTATTCAAGTTGGAGACAAGCCTAAATGTGTTTATTGTGCTAAAGAAATAAACAAGCAAAATGAAGTTGTAGATATTACCAAGGCATTTTAAACATGGGTCAACAGTTATATTGGTTGATCAAAAAGAAAGATTACAGACAATTTGAATATCGTGTTAATCCAGAAAATGAGACTCATTATTTTATAATTAGAGATTTCTTTCCGCGATTGGAAAGATATTTTAAAGATCGACCTCAACTACTAGCAGAACGTAAAATATATAGTAGTAATAGCAACAGGTACTATACTATAACATTTGCTGACTTAGCGGAAGCCCGCATGTTTGAGTTGCATTTTGCAGAACATATAAGAACTAACGGTACAAGATATGACTGATTTACCTCTTAACCAAGTACTGGGCGCACTGGATAACAAGGACATGGAGTTCTGGGATCGTTGCACTCCGGAACAGCAAAAGAAAATTGCACCCTTCTTGTTGAATCGTTATATGAGTCTGGTAAAAGGTAATACAGAACTAGCGTCATATTACCTGATGGCCACTAATCAACGTGTTAATTCTAACTACTTTTCACTTAGCAAGCACCCTAAACTGGTATGGCAATTGTTGTGTACAGTGAGTCCTGGCATGGGAAAACAATTCCATCAGTGGGTAGGCAATAAGAAAAAGAAGAAAGACAAGAGTAACGAGATACGCAAGACACTGGCTGAGATGTATCCCAATATGAAAAATGATGAACTGGACTTAATGACCAGTATCACTACTACCAAAGAACTAAAAGCTCACGCCACTGAGTCAGGGGAATGAGCGACTTGACTAACGTTATAGTAGATGCTATAATGAATAAACAAATGGTAGATAAAGAGTTTGAATGTCGTTACTGTGGCAAAAAGTATCGCAAGGAAAGTACCCTTGCGGCACATCTTTGTGAGCCAAAGCGCAGAGCACAACAGGAAAAAGAACCTGGTGTACAGATTGGATTAGCGGCATATCTGCGTTTTTATGAGATAACACAAGGGTCAGCTAAGTTTAAAACATATGCAGACTTTGCAACTGGACCATACTATAATGCATTTGTAAAGTTTGGTAGGCATTGCCAGAATATACGTGCAATTAACATTGCTGGGTTTATTGAATACGTTATTAAAGAAAACAAAAAGCTGGATCACTGGTGCAAGGATCAGTTTTATCAGGACTTTTTGTTTAACCATCTACGCCGTGAGAGTGTGCAGGATGCACTAGAGCGTAGCATGGAAACCATGGTATCCTGGGCAGAAGAGAAAGAAAGCATATACAGCCATTACTTCTTGTATGCTAATCCTAATCGTGTTACACATGACATTACTACAGGACGCATCAGTCCCTGGGTATTATTTAATTGTGCTAGTGGTATTGAAATGCTGGATAAGTTAAGTCCAGAGCAGATTGAAATAGCGTTCCCTTACATAGATACTGATTTTTGGAAACGTAAGTTTGTAGACTACTTGGCTGACACCGAGTGGGTTAAACATATTTTAAGTGAGGCTAAATTATGATCGATTTACCAGATATTGATATAGATTTTAAAAATAGAACTCAGGTGCTGGGACTAATTAGCAATACTGGTGCTAGGTTAGAAACAGGAAAACAGCATAATACAGGAGTTTACTTTACAGACATTCCCAGTGGCAGTGATGGTTTGGCTACTGTTGATCACAAAGCGGCAGAACAACTTGGTTATTTTAAGCTGGATTTACTTAATGTTAGCGTGTATGAACAGGTCCGTGACGAGGTTCACTTAGTAGAACTGATGACCACTGAGCCTAATTGGAGTAAACTCTGGGAAGATCCTGAATACTGTGAAAAGATTGTACACATTGGCAACCATTACGACTTGGTTAAAAGCATGAAACCAGATAGTATTCCACGTATGGCAATGTTTTTGGCTGTAATGCGTCCCGGCAAAAGCTATTTGCGTAACAAACCCTGGGCAGAAGTTGGTAAAACAGTGTGGGATCGTCCAGCCAATGACAAGTATTTCTTTAAAAAGGCCCATGCTGTAAGTTATGCACACTTAGTAGTAGTCCATATGAATTTATTCAGATGAGTAAATTTTGTGTAGCATTGTTTAATGCAATACGGAAAGATCAAGACTTTCGTATACGACCCTGTTGTGTTTTTAGATCTAAAAAAAGCATATATCAGATAGATGATTATTTAAAATCTGATTACATGGCCGATGCACGAAAACGCATGATTGACGGGCAATCTATACCAGAGTGCGGTGTATGCTGGCAAAAAGAAAAAGCAGGCTTAACAAGTTTACGCCACATATATAATCAACAGTTTTTACACAACAAAAATATTCCTGATAATATAGCTAAAAAAGCTAAAACAAAAATTATCCAGGCAGATATAAAGATAGGTAACCGTTGCAATTATGCTTGTGCTATGTGTCATCCGGGAGATAGTAGTTTAATCTTTAACAAATATAAAGCGAATCTAGATAACAAATTTGTGCAAGAGTATAGTAAAAAAAATTCAAATTTTATGGATGCGAAATTAAACACTAACTATAGAAATACTAGCCTGCAAATGTTAGATAATGTATTATCAACAACTAGTGTACGTAGTATTAAAATACTAGGTGGTGAACCGTTATTAGAACAAGAATTCTTAAAACGATTAGCTTCTGTGCCAGACGCACATAAACAAAAAATAACATTATGGGTAGTAACTAACGGTAGTATAGATTTAGTGAATACATTATCCAAGCTGGGCAAGTATAAAGCAATTGTCGTAACAGTAAGTTTAGAAGGAACAGGAAAGTTACAAGAATATGTCAGGAAACGAAGTAGTTGGCAACAGATTGAATCTAACATCTGTAAGTTTTTAGAGTTTAATAATCCACGTTGGTTCTTAGGTGTACACCACACTATGCAAGCATTAAGTTTGCATGGATTGGTAGATTTAATAACGTGGTGTGATGGGTTAGGTATAAAGATTACATATCAAAACTTAACAAACCCTGACTATCTAAGTTTAGCTATTACGTCTCCGGAGTACAGACGACAACAAATGGATAATGTAAATGTACAGGGTACCAATAATTTTCAAGGTGAGGATTTAAATTTATCTGGAGATCTTGCTAGTTATTGTCTACAACAGGATTATAAACCGGAGTTGGTGGGAAAATTTTTAAAGTATTGTAAATTTTATGAGTCAGATCATAACCTAAAATTACTAGAAGTTGCTCCAGAATTACTTGACTCTTTTAACTAGGGTAATATTTTTACGTTTGCTTCGTGTTTTTGCTAGTTCTGCTATATTAACATTGGGTCCAAACTTAACTTCAACATCTTTTATGTTAAATGTTGTAAGTGTATATGCAAATTTCTTCCAGTCATGCTTTAAAAACAGGTTAATAGGTATACGCTGATTACTTTCCCACCACCAAATCTCTGCTAGATCTAAAAATTCTTGCACATCATGACTATATAAGGCTTCATAATTATACAGACTCAATACAACTTCATCGCTGTTTTGAATAATGCCTACATACTCATTTCCGCCATACGTTAGCATGCTTAGAAAAGGGTACTTTTCCTTTATCTCGTCACTTAATCTTGTCATAAATTCTCTATAAATAGTATTATAATGGGTACCATCACTAGTTACTTATACAAACAAAAATTACAGGTTACAACTACTGATGTGACTGCGGGGAATACTATGAGCATGTTTTATACACCAAACATCAAAGTTTACAGAGGTATCGATAATCCAGTCAGAGTAAATTTTGTTAACAGAGATCAAAAAAAGACTAGCTTAACAGACAAGACTGTTAGCTTTATAATGATTGATAAAGATACAAATAAGACACTACTTTCCAGGAGTGTTACTAATATTAATGCGCCACTTGGATATGGTGAATTTACACTACGTGATGTAGATACCTATAATTTGGATAGCAAATATTACACGTATAGCTTTAAAGTTACAGACGGCGAGGGTAATGTACAAATTGGATACAGTGATGATAACTATGGTGCTGGCGGTGTACTAGAGCTAGTAGAAGGTGTATATCCAACATTCCAGGCAAGTACAACAGAAGACTTTGGTAATGGCGATACTGGCAGTATAATTTATTTGGACCCACACGTTAATCGAAATGTAGCATTGCATAGTGCTCAAGTTTACTTTTCAAGTGCATTTACAGGCACACTTACCGTTGCAGGAAGTCTTAACCCCAGCGGCGGGGGAATCAGTTCAGACGATTTCACAACTATTAGTACTCAAACTTACACATCGCAGACTGATAATGTGGTGTTTAGTTGGAACGGTGTTTACAGTGCAATACGGTTTACTAGAGCAACAACTTCTGGTACACTTAGTAAAGTACTGTATCGCCCATGACCCTAGTAGGATTTGGTTGTAGTTTTACATACGGCAGTGAATTATTAAATCCAGAACTAGAAGATAGTTGGGATCGTCATAATGACAATACTCCTTATAGAGAAAAGCATACATGGTTGGGACAATTAGCTGAAAGGCTGGATTGTAAAGCAATAAATTTAGCAGAACCGGGTTGCAGTAATTATGCATTACAAGAAAATTTTGCAAAATATGTTCATGAAAATGATTGCTCTAATATAATAATTGCTGTAGCTTGGACAAATCATTTACGCTATAGTTGGTGGAGTGATGATCAACAACGTTGGGTACATGATGGCTTTATACGTTACAACAATGATAATGATGAATTATTTATGGATAGTTTTAAGGAATGGCTAGCCTTAAGTTATGATCGCAGCGAACAGATAACTAAAAATGCAAAGTTGTTTGTTAATAGCGTTTGCCAAAGTCATGGAATAAAATTAATACAGTTTGACGCACTACCAAATGTAAATGGCCATTATGGTAATTTCCATCAACAAGGCAGAAATATGTTGGATGTATTAAAAAAAGAAGCTGAACGCTTAGATAGAACATTCATTACTGCTGGTGATCATCCTACTGAAGCAGGGCATGCATATTATGCTAAATTGCTACATTCATGGATAAGGGCTAAGAAAAATGTATAATAGATTCTTTGCCTTCGGATGTAGTTTTACACTTTACAAATGGCCAACATGGGCTGATTATTTGTATGCAGGAGGTATAGCAGAAGCATACGAAAACTGGGCTCTACCTGGCGGCAGTAATGATTTTGTATTTCATAGCTTAATTGAATGTAGCAGTTTGCGTGGCATAACAGCAGAAGATTATGTAGCCATAATGTGGAGTCAGCCTTGGCGTATCGCAGATTACACAAACGAACAAGGTTGGGACATGCCTGGTAATGCATATTTGTATCAACCCAAAGAGCGTGTAAAATATCTACATGAAGATCAAATAGCTCTAGAGAATCAAACGTATTTTAGAGCCTCTATTAACATGCTACAAGCAATAGGATGTGACTTTACGTTCACTAGCATGGAAAGAATTGATTTACAATTTGAGGATGTGTACGCTACTCAAGATTATTTTAAACCTAGTATGGCAGAGTTTCTAGGTTACACAGGCCCTAATGAAACGGATTGGAAAGAAACACTACCTGGAGATAGACATCCTAGTCCTAGAGAACATGCAAGTTTTGCTAAAACTTTAGATACAAGTTTAAATCATTCATTAATAGACAAACTTTGTGATGCTAGTGAAAGTTACATATTTGAAAGTGATCGTCCCCACAGACAAGAGATTACAGTATTTCCAGAAAAAATACCACAAGACAGGTTGCCAAATGTTGAAAGTAAAGTTAATTCAGGTTCGGGAAGTTTAATTGATGTCAATAGAATTCAGCCTTTCGACTGGGAATGAACATTATAGTCAGTTAACTCCGCAGGGTAATATGTTGCGTGAGTTGCTGGAACTTATACCTAAAACAAAAGACCTTTGGTATGCTGACACTTTTAGTTTGCCTGAATTTGGTGCTCTTAAAAAGTATTATACTGGAACTGTTGTACTGTACTGTTGGTGGGATCCGGCAGATGATCGCATATCCAATCAAATTGATAACATGGATTTAGATTTTATAATTATAACCAGTGACCCAGAATTATTACCAGTGCATCCTAGGATACATCCTATCAAATGGGAAAAGCAATACGGATTTCACATGGATTTAATACGGACAGAGCCCTGGTATGAGCTTGAGGATAGACGAGAATTTTTATGTATGATGCGTAACCATAAACCTGAACGATTAATGTTCCTAGAAGAACTATGGAAACGTGATTTAATAAGAGAAAACTTTATAAGTTATCTGGGTCAGGTTAATACAAAAGCTATACATGGAAGAACAAACAGACCCATTGCAGAGATAGTTAGCCAGCAATATCAGGCTGATACTGACTTTACATACACTCCAGGTGCAGAGTTTGCTGGTTGGTTAGAAGATAATATACCCATATTATTACCAGATGATCAAACGTTAACAAACGAAAATAATACTGACTTTTTTACTACGGGCAACCCAGACTGGTATGCCTGGACCAAGTACAGCATTGTTTTAGAAACATACTGGGCTCGTACACAATTTTTAACTGAAAAGTCTTTTAAGCCTATAGTAGCTCAACATCCATTCGTTAACCTGGGCAATAACAGTAACCAGCTATTGGAAAGTCTGGGCTTTGATGTTTTTCCAGAGCTTGGCTGTGACATGTATGACGGCATGCTAACACAAAAAAAAGTGGAGTATGTTGTTAAAGAAACATGTGTAGAAACATGTGTAGAATTCGATCCTGGGCGTGTTAAGCACAATTATCAGCAGGGATTTAACTTACTTGATCAAGCTAGAGCTGAGCAAAAACATATCGCAAAACTAGTTAAAGATATATTATAATAATACTATGAAATTGTTATTTAATGACAAATCTAGTATAGAAATTAAAACTCGTGACTGCCTAGCTTGGTCTGAAGTACATACAATGTATAGGCATCTTCAGCATGTTGATATTCCTTTTAAAGAGTGGGACAATCCCTGCTATACATCACAGCACAGTTTTAAAAGTTTAGTAGATAAGTTAGCACATTTTGGTAAACTGTTGGACATAAACATAGACATATCGCGATGTTTAGAATTAGACCAAACTTACTATAACGAAATACATAAAATATATGAAGATAATTATAACGGAACCCCAGCATGGTTAGATTTCCACGAACATATACATATATGTGAACGAAAAAATCCAAAGATTTCTAGTACAATCAAATTTGATTGGCGTGAAAAGGCAGGCCCGTTAATAAAAAAAATTAATAAAGACTTATATACTGACCTAACTACTAAGATTGCCGCTGGTGACGTGTTTACAAAGTGGTCAGAATTAGGCAAAACTCCTTACCTATATTGGAAGGATGGCGAGCCCAACAATATTAGACGTATTTGTGAGTTAGCTAAACCCTGGGATAAACTTAACCCTGTGCTTTGTATAGCTATGCAGGATATAGATCTATTAGACAACAATGATGTTAATGGGTTTAACAAATGGTGGAAGATTTATGAAAACAACTGGTGCAAGCATTGGCAAATTGAAAAATGGTCATTACAAGATATGCGTGGAGTTCTTGTATACGGGACGATTGACAATGTCGAATTATTAAAGTATAATCTTATGCATAACATCTCTCCAGTTAGAATTAGTCTATGAACTCTATACAACAAACTGTATTGGATAATCTACCTAGGTTAAAGCGTAGTCCTGGCGGATGGTATACATTTAATGCTGTATGTTGTCATCACAATGCTGAAAGCATGGATAAAAAAGGCAGAGGTGGTGTAATTACAGATGGCGAAGCTGTAACGTATCACTGTTTTAACTGTGGCTATAAGACTGGATGGAGACCTGGTAGGCATATAAGTTACAAGTTTCGCAAACTACTAGACTGGATGGGCGTAGCGGAGAACGAACGACAACGCATGGTTGTTGAAGCACTGCGTATTAAAGAAACTGTAGTTATTAAAGAAGAGGAAGCTGAGCCAGAGTTTACTATTGAATTTAAAGATCGTGTACTTCCACAAGATTGTGTGCCATTATCAGAAGCACCACAAGAGTTACAAGACTATGCATTAAGCAGAAGTATGCCCATAGACCAGTTACGATGGAGCGATACAAAGCCAGGAAGAATGTACAGACGTATTATTATCCCTTGCAGTTGGCAAGGGCGTGTAATAGGCTCAACAGCTAGAGCAGTTGACGAAAAAACAAAGCCCAAGTACTTTAATAACTATGACAGTAATTATGTATATGGTATAGATAGACAGGTAATAGGGGGAAAGTTCAGTGTGGTATGTGAAGGAGTTATCGATGCGCTCACTATTGGTGGTGTTGCTACACTTACCAATAGATGCAATGACACCCAGGCACAAATTATTGATACACTGGGCAGGGAAATTGTGTTGGTACCTGACAGAGACAAAGCAGGACAGAAGTTAATAGACGATGCACTAGAGTATGGCTGGAGTGTTAGTTTTCCTGAATGGGAGGCTGACGTAAAAGACATTAATGCTGCTGTTATACGTTATGGTAAATTGTTTACACTAAAGAGTATCATTGATGCTAAACAAACTAATAGTTTAAAGATTAATTTAATGAGAAAACAGTATGGTTAGTTTACATGTAGAACCAACTAGTAGATGTACATTAGCTTGTCCTCGTTGCGAGAGAACAGAGTTGCTATCTAAATTTGGTAAAAAGGCATTGCCTATTAACGATCTTAATATTAATGACTTTAAAACTTTCATTGATATTGATATTGATAATATTAATTTTTGTGGAAATCTTGGTGATCCTATATATCATAAAAACTTTTTAGAATTAGTAAAAGAAAGTAAACTAGTTGCTAAAGCTGTTAATATTACTACTAACGGCAGTCGTAAAAGCAGAGCATGGTGGAAAAAACTTAATGCAATACTAGACGATAAAGACACAGTAACATTTAGCATTGATGGTACTCCAGATAACTTTACACGTTATCGTATTAACGGCGATTGGCCTAGTATTCGTGTTGGTATAGACGAATGCGTATTAGGCTCAGTAAGAGTAGTATGGAAATATATTCCATTTAAGTTTAATGAAAATGATATGGAATATACACGTTTACTATCAAATGAACTAGGAATAGACGAGTTTGAAGTTCATCCTAGTGACAGATGGAATGAAGCTGACGAGAGTATTAACACTCTACGTCCTACGCTAGAGTCGTTAGTAGCCTCTAGGGATATTGTACAAAGAAAATTTGAAACTACTACATCAAGAGATTTTGTTATAGATCCTAGGTGTAAGAATAACAAAGAGCATTTTATCAGCAGTGACGGCTACTATTCGCCATGCTGTTTTAGCAAACACTATAACTTTCATTATAAGAGTCAATGGCATAAAAATAAAGAGGATCATGTCATTAAAACTAGTAAATTAAGTAATCAGATATCTTATTTTAATAATTTTTATGCTACAATACAGACTAGTAAACCAGACTATTGTATCTTTAATTGCGGGAGATGCTAATGTTATATATTAATGGGTGTTCGTGGACTGACAGTTTTATATTTAGAGATTCATTGTCAAACAATGACATACTTGTAATTAACAATGCTGCAAGTGGCAACAGCAATTTTCAAATTTGTCGACAAACAAAATATGACTTAAAGAATTTTAGCAAACATTTTGATAAAATAACAGCAATAATTTTTCTTACAGAAGCATTTAGATCTGAATATGAATATAAAATGGCCAAAGGCCCAGGAAGCCTCCAAGATTTAGCGAGTAAGAGTTTACATCAAATGAAAAAAGCAATTGACTCTTCATTGCCTAATAATGTTAACATAATATATTCATCTAGTTTTGTAGATCTTCCCTGGGAAACAAACTTTCCAAGTATGTTAACACTGGCATGCAAGGCACATGGAATAATTCAAGAAGAAACTCAGTGTTACACTACTAAAGTAATTAAGGTTCAGAAAATTCATGAACTTAAACCTAATCTTAAAGATTTAGATATTATTATTGATAGATTAAACACTATTGAAAAAATTCCTAATCAACAGAATTACCACATAAAGGATTCTATATCATATACTGCCGTAGTTAAACAAATTCAAGAGGTATTAAATGGCTAAAGAATATACACCAGACTTACAAAAACTATTCATTGAGATGATGATGCAAGATGCACAGAACTATGTAAGAGTGCAAAACATCTTTAATGTAGAAAACTTTGATCGTAGTTTAAAAGATGCGGCTGAGTTTATTAAGAGTCATTGCACTAATCACACAGCAATGCCTACATATGAACAGCTAAATGCAGCAACTGGTGTAAACGCAAAGCCTATTCCAGACATGGCAGATGGACATAATGATTGGTTCTTGGAAGAGTTTGAAGGCTTTACAAAGCGCCAAGAACTAGAACGTGCCATACTTAAAGCGGCAGACATGCTGGAAAAAGGCACATATGATCCAGTGGAAAAACTGATCAAGGATGCAGTACAAATTAGTTTAACCAAAGATCTAGGTACAAGTTACTTTGACAACCCTAGAGAACGACTAATGAAGTTAAAGGATAATAACGGACAAGTAAGCACAGGTTGGCCAGCACTGGATCGTAAACTATTTGGCGGCATGAACAAAGGTGAACTTAACATCTTTGCAGGCGGCAGTGGCAGTGGTAAAAGTTTGTTTATGCAGAACTTAGCAGTTAACTGGGTTACAAGCGGGCTCAGTGGTGTGTATGTAAGTTTAGAACTAAGTGAAGAACTTAGTGCAATGCGTATTGATAGTATGCTTACAAATGTTAGCACCAAGGAAATATTTAAAGACTTAGACACTGTGGAAATGAAAGTTAAAATGGTTGGCAAGAAATCTGGCACACTACAGATTAAATACTTGCCAGCACAGAGTACAGTAAATGATATACGTGCATACTTAAAAGAATTGGAGATAACAAAAGATCTTAAAGCAGACTTTGTGCTTATTGATTACTTGGATTTGGTTATGCCAGTTAGTGCTAAAGTAAGTCCCAATGACTTGTTTGTTAAAGACAAGTATGTTAGTGAGGAACTACGTAACCTAGCAAAGGAATTACAGTGTATCTTTGTAACAGCTAGTCAGTTAAATCGCGGTGCAGTAGAAGAGATTGAGTTTGATCACAGCCATATTGCTGGCGGACTTAGTAAGATTAATACAGCAGATAACGTGTTTGGTATCTTTACAAGTAGAGCAATGCGAGAACGTGGACGCTATCAACTACAACTTATGAAAACACGTAGTAGTAGTGGTGTTGGCAGTAAAGTTGATTTAGAGTTTGATTTAGAAAGTCTGCGTATTAGAGACCTGGGAGAAGATGAAGATACCAGCAAAGAACGTGGTAACATCATGGGCCAGCTTAAAGACAAGTCTGATGCGTCTGCTGGAAGTGGTGATGCGGAGGTAGGTAAAATTACTGCTAATGTACAAAGCAGTAAACTAAAAGATATGCTAGCGAGTTTAAAGCAGAATGACTGATGATATAAAGTCACAGCCTGGATTTTGCTACGATATATTCAAAAATCAAGCCTTTTGGAGTACACGAAACACAATAGGATACAATCCTTGCTGTAATTACGATGGTTATATCGCAACAGATATTACGCCTGAACAGGCATGGCTCGGTGCAGAACATTTTGCCATTATTGACAGTGTAGCGCGAGGAGAACTTGTACCAGGCTGTCATAACTGTTATCGAGCAGAACAAGCAGGACTTGTTAGTAGACGCATGGGTAGTAAAGAACTGTACGAAAACTATCACAAAGACGCCGACATAACTCTCACTGATACGCCCAGAGCATTAGATTATAGTGTAGGTAACTTGTGTAATCTTAAATGCACTATTTGTGGACCTAGCAACAGCAGTAAATGGATTAGCGATTGGGCTAAACTTTATCCTAATACAAACATAGACAATTTTTTATACAGGAAAGATCAATATGTAAAGATTGATGATTTAGAATATCTTAAAAATATTAGAAGCGTTCACTTTCATGGTGGTGGCGATCCTTTGCTCAGTGATGCACATGTAAAACTATTACAAAACATTGAAGCCAGTAAAGGGTTAAGCGATGTTAGAGTATTTTACAATATTAATGCTACTAACCGTGTGAGTGACGATGTTCTAGATCTTTGGAGTAGGTGTGATATTGTAGAACTATATTTTAGCATTGATGATGTAGAAGATAGATTTGAATACCAACGTACCGGTGCATTATGGCAAGACACTGTAGACATTATGCAATGGTATCATGAACATATGCCAGTTAATCATTTGTTTTATATTAACTGCACTTGGGGATACCTTAACCTATATTATCTAGATGAATTGTACAATTGGTATAAAGAAAGTTTTAGTGAAAATAGGCTAGGCGATCCAGTTAAATTAATATTTCAAAAATGTTTAGGCACATACAGTTTAGATTGGGTAAGTGCAAAAACTATGCAAGTACTAAAAGATAAATTCAAACCGTATCCTGAAATATACGGGCTACTTGCAATATTAGATATACAAGAAAAACCGCATACAACGTTTTGGGATATAGTAAGTCGTACAGACAAAATCCGTAATCTCAACTTCCGCAACCTTTGTTCTGAATGGAGTAAATTATTATGAAAATATTATGCTCGGGAAATTCTGATCATAAAACTATTGCTAGTGGAGTAGTTCAGATATACAATAAAAGTAATTATTTTCTTGGTATTGGATTTTCTAACTTGTTAATGTAGTGATTAATACTATGATCACTTAGTCCATCAAGCAATGACCATTGTTTAGCAGCCGCCCAGCGTCCTCGTAAACCATCTTTAGTACGTTGCCAAAAAGTAGCACTTCTAAAATCGCCATAGTAGTTAATATACTGTAACTTGCCACAGTGTCTATAACCCATGATCCACAGTGGAACTTTAGGAACAATATCGTTATTATTAACAAATCGTTGGTAATTAAAATCACTGTTAACATTTACCCAGCGTTTATTTCCTACTCTGGGACTGCCGTAGGTATAAACATTTTTTACACGATTTTTTAATCTGCTAGCAGCAATAGTTGCCATACCGCCGCCCAAACTATGTCCGGTTATATGCAAAGTTTTGTCCTTAGCTTTACCTTTGTTAATGTATGTGGTAATTTCATCCCATATCTTTTTAAGTTCATCATAGAATCCGTCATGCACTTTGCCTACAGTTATTTGACTCTTGTGTTTCCATGCTTTAAGATCAGCTATTACATCTTTTACCTGAGTAGGTTCTGTACCTCTAAAAGCCAGTGTTATTTCCTTTGTATTCTCAAAAATCATGCACTGAGCACTTTCAAAACTAATTAACTTAGCTTTTGAGTATCCTAACTCTTTTAACTCTTCTTTGGTTGCTTTATCTCTGTATGCTATAGCACTACATCGGGCATAGTGTATAGCTAAAACTCTATTAGATCGATTCATTCACTCTTCTCCTGTACAATGGTTATTGTTATTTAACGAATAATTCTTAATAAATACATTGTAAACAGGCATAAACTATGAAAAAACGAACTCGCAGCATATTACAAGAGCTAACTAACGTAGCTACCCATAAAGATAAAAAGCATCTTATAGAGTCACGTGGCGAGGCGATGATCGAAAATGCTATCTATATTATTGAACAAATACATAATGCATACGATGCTGAAACAGCAGGGGATTTGGAGCGTAGACTAATTAATAGCATACGCAATCGAGACACCAAACGTTTTAAGGTCGGAATTAAACGAGCAGGGTTAAATGAAAATAAAAAGTAAAACAAGGCATAGTTAATATGACACCTAGAATATTATCAGAGGGCGGCAATATCTTTAAAGACGAAGATGGAAACCCTGTAACACAACGTATTAACCAAGCAGACGTAGACCCCACACTAGCCTGGGTTGAGGCTATTACTGGCATACCACATAAAGATTTTAAATTAGGGTCAACTGGAATTCGCTCTACATCAGGTGATATGGATATTGCTGTTAACCAAAATGAGGTTGATAAGGCTGACTTATATAACAAGATAGCTGCCTGGGCACAGAAAAACCACCCAGAAGACAATGTCAGACAGTGGGTTGCTAAGTCAGGTATTAGTGTTCATCTTAAAACTCCTATTAACGGCGATCCCAATCAGGGATATGTACAAACAGATCTGATGTTTGGTGATCCTGAATGGATGAAGTTTACAATGAAGGGTGCTGGTGATGACACACCATTTAAAGGAATGCACCGTGCTATCCTAATGGCATCTGTAGCTAAAGCACTGGGAATGAAGTGGTCTCCTAAAGACGGATTAATTAATAGAGAAACAAATGAAGTATTGTCCAGGGATCCTGATCAAATTGCAGAGATGTTACTTGGGAAAGGCGCTAGCCGCGGTGACCTAGATAGTGTTGAGTCAATGATTGCTAAACTCAAGGGTAGACCAGACTATCAAGCAGTGACAGCAGATGCAAGAGAAGCATTTGCAAGAGAGAAGTTAACACTTCCAGAATCAGTTTATACACAAGTAGGCACCACTGAGTGGTTTAGGCAACTATCAGAGAAATTAAAATGAGACTCAGGGAATTTTCCGTACCTCAACGCAAGCCACTAAGCGAAGCCGCACGTATCCAACACGCAGAAGATATTGTCTTCTGGGAAGGTAGCAAGGGTGCTATTAGAGCATTACAAAGTCTACGCAACCTGGATCAAGGCGGACATAGTGAAGTTACTATTAAATGGGATGGTTCACCTGCCATTATTTTCGGCCGTGACGCTAACGGTGAGTTTATACTAACAGATAAGTCAGGGTTTACTGCTAAAGGATATGATGGGCGCAGCAAGAGTGCCTCGGACCTAGAGCAAATGTTCCTAAACAGATCCGGTGGTAAGAATAGAGAAAACCCTGGGTATGTTAAGTTTGCAAGTAGTATGAAATATATCTTTGATGAATATGAAAGAGCAACACCCGCTGACTATGTGGGATTTTTTAAAGGTGACTTACTATACTTTAATACCCCACCGATCAAAGGTAAGAACTATGTGTTCAAGCCCAATGTCGTTGAGTATGCAGTAGATGTAACCAGTGATTTAGGCAAGAGAATTGGTGCCAGTAAGACTGGCGTGGTTATTCACAGACAAGTACAGCCAGACGGAACAGAAACCCCACTACAGGATCCTGATATCTTTTTGGGTAACGATGTTCTTGTTGTACCTCCTATAACTGCTGAACGGGCACCACAGGTACCCCATGCCATGTTAGACCGCCTAGAGAAAGTTATTAAAAAAGATGCGGCGGCTATTGACAGCCTATTGGACCAGAATAAATTACGTCAACAACAGATGACTGACTTTTCCAGTGTTCTTTACACCTATACTAATAGTAAAGTGGACTCGGGTCTACAAGGACTAGGTTCAGACTTTGCCAAATGGTTGGAAACTTCTAAAGTAAGCGATAAAAAGAAAGCTAAGATTGCTGAATATATTACTAGTAATCAGACTGGATGGATTGCACTATGGGAAACAGTAAATACTATTATGCAAGCCAAAGATCAGGTTATTGCTGATATTGACGCCCAAGGCGGCACAGTTCAACAGAGTATTGGTGGACAAGCAGGTGGTGAAGGATATGTATTAGCACACCCAGAGGGTGACATAAAACTAGTGCCAAGATCTACATTTAGTGCAGCCAACCGTGCAGTTAAACGATAAGTATTTAGAGAACAAGGACTTGAGAAGATGAAAATTAGTGAAGTAACACAGAAGTCACACAGTGAACAATTATCTGAAGACAGAAGCAAACTGGATGAGGCTTTTTGGGTGCCATTCACCGCGGCAGCAGGTGCAGGATTAAGTTATGCAGACTTGGGATCAAGATTTGGCTGGAAACCATGGGAATGGACAAAAGCTCAATGGAAAACGGCCGGCGCAGAAATTGCGGCAGATGCTGCACTAGGAGCAACTGGCGTGGGACTTCTAAGTGTTGCAAACAAAGCTCGTAAAGTAGGAAAGAGAGCCTTTGCGGCCAGCCGTGCCGCAAAGGCACAAAAAAAGGCTGATAAGGCCATGGACAAGGCAACAGATCCAAATGTACAACTATCTCCTAGAAAACAAGCCAAACTAACCAGAAAAGCTGCTGATTTAGAATATGATGCTAAAGCCGCTAAAGATGCTGCAGACGCGGCTAGGGTTAATAACCTGCCAACTTCTACTGGAGAAAAAGCATGGAACACTGCGAAAAAAATACCTGCGGCATATGGCTTGGGTGCCGCGGGAAACAAAGCTTCGAAGCTGGCTACGGACCAACCTTTGGTTAGTCCAGGGGACGTGGGCTCGGCCTTGGGCCTCGACGATGCAGGCGAAGCCAACGATGCAGACAAAACATTTAAACTTGACAGATCTAGATCTAAAGGTGGAGGCTTTGAGAAACTTAGGATGCCATCCAAAGGACGTCCTCTAGGATAAGTGTAAGCAATGTATGAATTCTTAACACAAGAGCTAACAGAAGCAAGGTATATTAGGAATGTTCGTGACACTGTGGGGCGTACAGCAGACGGTATTGCTGAAGGATTCTACGAACACCTGCTAGTACTACAGCAAATGCGTTATGAAAATCCCAGTTGGGCAAGAAAATATGCTAAAGATACCATGCGTTTTATGAGTTTTAACAATATACGTACTGGCGGCACAGATTTACACAATCTAGCTTCTATACTTAATAATCCTAGTAAGTTTTCTGATAAAGTAGGTAGCAGTAATTTAAGATTTGATGAGCTAGGGTTTAAACGTTATCTACGTAACATTGTAGATGGTCGTCACATGCCTGGCCAAGACCGCGCTTTTTTACTTAAAATGCAAAAGAATTTAAGTATTAACAACGGGTTGCTTAAACAGGCAAGGCGTTTAATGGCTGACTACGGCACAACCAGTAACAGCGAACGTGCCAGTGTTAGTAGCCGCATGGTTAATAGTTTCCGCAACGATAACCAGTATAAAAGCGATATGTACCGTCCTTATGCAGGTACAATTAAAAACAACAAGGTAATGCCAACTACAAAAAAAGCTGGTCTAGGTATAGCGGCAAAAACTGCTATAGGCACAATAGGTGGCTTTGGCATAGGCTATGCCATTGGTAAAGGCGCAACTAAATAATCCTTTCTCTGATAAATAATTACAAGCTCGTTAAACACGGGCAGTATTTATGGAGAAAGAAAAATGGCAAGTATTACACGTACCCATGGTAACGCTCTAGGACAAGGAACACCAGCAACAGGTAGTAACATTACCGCTGATGAACTAGTTATCTTAAACGGCGTTGCAATGGACTTTTTCAAGATTATCCAGCAAGACGTTTCAGGCGATGTCAACGACATCCGCAATGAACTAGAAACTGGCGAATCAGTAGAAGCAATGCTTCGTGAAGTTGCAACAAAAGCAAATATAGAAATGTATCAAGTAGAGGCAGACACAACTGGACAAATTTCAGTTGCAGTTTACCCTGCAGGTGCATGGACAACAGCAACACTACAAACTGCTCTTCGTGCATTAGGCACATCAGTTGGTGGGAACACCGTGGACGTAAGTGGTACAACAGTTACCTCAAGCGGCCTCGAGTTTGTTTAATAGATAAGGAATAGTATTATGGCAGGCGTAACAGAAGGTGTTCGTAACTCTAATGTTTTCTCAGCAATGGGAAAGGATCTAGCGGTCACCAAACTAGCAAAAAGTAACATGACACAGGATGAGCTAGATGCAGCAATTGATTTTATTCAATTAACTACAACAGTAGTTGGCATCGCAGACGATACAACCGGCGGATTTAACGCTGGTGCATCTGATAATATTCACATCCTAACAGAAGGCGGAGTGGCTCCAGCAGCCGGATCCAACTTTGGTGTTGGTTCAACAGGAATTACATCTTCAGTCGTAGCATATTTTGCTACGGAATAGATGAATAATTAATAAAGGAGTAGAGATATGCCCGGAGTAACAAGAGCACATCCCCCAGTCGCTAACATAATTGGTGAACACCGTTTTGTTGGTAAAGACATCACAATGTTGATGGTGGACTTTAATGTCGACGCAGACGGATCATTCATTGCAATGAACTCTGCACTAAACGCAATCAGCCGTTATGGAAATATCCTAATTGCTGGCGCAGTTTACGGCACAGGACAGCAAATTGACGTAATTATCGAAGGTACAAATGGCGGCAGTGACTATGTTTCCGAAGACGGAACAGTAACTGGCACATTGGAGCAGGCTTTAGAAGAAGATCTTATAAATCTTGGAACCATCGATGGTGTTAACTTTGCAACCGGTACACCAGCAGTTACAACTAAGACAGCATTTAAACTGGCTTAATTTAACTACACACTACAGAAAAAGCGGTGTAGAAATACACCGCTTTTTTTATCAGTTAAATACATACATAATGAAACATTGCAGAGCATTGTATCAGAATCTTCCAGGTATACACTCAGTAGATTTAGATAAACTTAGTCCTATGAGCTACCACGATGACGAACGTTGGCGAACTAGAGACTTGCCCATGATAGAACGTGATGGGCTATGGTATCCCTTCTTGTACTACAAGGTTACATTAGAGTGGTGGAATGGTGGATTTGAAGAGATTAAAGGTGCATATTCCAGCTGGGAAATGATTAACCCTCCAGTTGTATGTGAAGATGGGTTTATATGGGCGTTAAAAATGGGAACAAATCGGTTGATTGCACTAAAGCATCTGTGCTATACTAGTGTTGATGCAATCTATTTTGAACATCCTAATGATTTAATAAAAACAGGGATATACCTGAGGGAAGAGGATCCCCTACACAATGAATGATTTTGCAGAAGTATGGCACTTATTGACACTGGTAGATATTACACAAACAGGTGTTAACAGAGGCACTGGGAAAGAACGTAATCAACAACGTAACTTTGACACTGTTCAGCAAGTTATAGGTATGTTAACACAGTGTTGGTCTATTAAAGAGCCTGTAGTAGGAAACTGGGGTCAACTACATACTAAGTTTAAACAAGTTGGAGTAGTGTTTGGGGTTCAGCATGATTTTACCCAAGAAACATTTTCAAACTTAAACGTATGGACATGGCGTTTTGGCATAGAAAAAGATGGTGTATTTGACCAGGATAAAAAATACGACGGAAAAAATTTACTTAAATTATTTGATAATGTGCCTATCGTGACTCATTTAAACGATAATGCTGTACTAGAGCCTCCTGTGTTTACAACAGACCCTGAACTACAAAATGTGCTATTAATATGTGAGAACAGACTGTAGATAAATATTGTTGATAATTGATGCATATTATATAGGCACATATAGGCAAAATTAGAGGCACACAAAGGCACCGAATCAAGCATCACCCAAAGGTAGGTGAGACCGGAAACATGTCGACAAAAGACATTGAAAAAGAAAATTTAGAAGCACACGTAGAGCTGTGCTCTGAAAGATATAAACAATTGCACGATAAACTCGATGCGATCAATTCCCGTCTTGATAAGAATGAGTCAACTCTGGTTGAGATCCATAAGGCCGTTACTAACAATGAAAGTAACCGTAACAAGCAAATACTAGCTTGGGGCGGCGGAATCATTGCGAGCCTTGTCGCAGCAGTTGGTTATCTAATTGTTCAACAGTTATAAACCTAGCTAAATACATACATGTTAATAAACGAAGTAACTGAAGGCTTGGCCTGGGCTAAGAGTGGCAATAAAGTCGTTCGTAAGTTCAGATGTACAAGCGGCAGACGCAAAGGACGTATTGTTGCAAAACCTGCACAATGCTTTGCGGCGCCAGATATGAAGAAGCGTATTAAATTAAAGATGACAAAAATGCGTAAAGGAAGTCTTATGGCACGTAAAGCTAAGAAATCCAAACGTGTTAACCCTGCAAGCAGACGTGTAGCGGCATTGAATAAGGCAAGCAGATGAGAATTAAAGAAATATTAGAAGGAAAAAGCCCGCACCCCAAGGGCAGTAAAAAGTACAAAGCACACATGGCCGCAATGCATGCTAGTGCGGATCCAAAGGGTAAGATGATTAAAGAAGTTGTACTTGATGAATGGACAGTAAGTGATGTTGAAATTGCCATGAAGAAGAAATATGGTAAGATTGACAAAGAGGCAATAGAGAAATTGAAGAAAGTCCAATATAAAGGTAATGTTGACAGGAATGATCTTGTTAAAGTTGGACACGGCAAGTTGCATGTAGAATCCGTTGAACTTGATGAAGCAAAAGAATATGAAATAAAAAATGGTAAGATTCATATATCAAAAGCAAACTTTCGTAAAGTTCATAAAGACTATAAAAATTCCACAAAAGGCAAAGAGCGCATGATAGCACTTGATCCTAAATCTGGTGCAACCACATCCTATGAAGTTGTTTTTGAAGAAGGAAAAAGGCCGCACAAGATGATTGAAGGTGAGACCTTCCAATTAGACGAAGCACAATATTACATCTGGCAGATAGACGGAAACAGCGCCTTGGTCAGCGCAGTGGGCCCGGACGGACAGCCAGCACCAAAAGATCAGGCTAGACGGGTTGATATAGGACAAAAAGTACTAGATATGAGTTCTGGTATGCCTACTCTCAGAGACAAGATGCCTCCAGTGGCTAAAGATAATCAATTAACAGGACAGATGGTAGACATCCAAGGGCGTGTATAATGCGTTTTGTCGAGTTTGCCAACAGCCATAATGTAGTTATTACTAATGAAGAACAAGATATACTGCAACAAGTTATTAATGACGGTAGTATAGAGAAGAAGAAGTTTTCAGAAAGAGATGCACAAATTGCAAATCAATTAGTTAATAAAGATCTATTGCTTAGAAAGAAAATCAATGACCAGATCACATATAGCCCACAGCCTAGAACAAAAAATATCACAGTTAGTTAAGTCTAACAATACTATAAAAATTCTTAAAAAGGACAATGCAGTCTTTGTTAATGATGAAACTGTAGTTTCTCAGTATGGGCTTCATGTAGTTAAAAATCATAACCCAGTGTTTCTTGTTAAGAAATCAGCAGTTGCATACGCTATATGTATAGCAACTAAAGATGATTCACTGGCAAAAACTATTGTACAGTTAGATCATACGTATAGGAAGCTAACTGAAGACGCATTGCGCTATTCGTATACTATGAAAAACGCAAGTAACCAAATTTCGCAAGAAACTGCGGCTAATAGGCTGTCAGCAATAAAACCTCGTTTGTCTAATGTTAGAGATGAGCTGACACAAACTTTAAAATCAATTAAAATAGCATAAATATAACAAAGCTAAGGAAGAAACAATGTACCTAGATGATTTAATCCCAGCCCCAACTAGTAGCAAAGTTGCTACTGTAGCGAACAAAGTTTTTGGCTACACACTAGATTTGGAGAGCTTGACCCCAGAAAAAGCAAAGAAACTACAAGAATCTTTTACCAATCGCATTTCTCATCTTGATAAAAAGATGGGTACAAAAGCCGCTGGAAACAAGATTTACTTGGAAAGTAAGTTATTTTTGGAAGCAATAGACAAGTTTATTGCTGAAAATGAAGTAGATGACGATGCAATGCGTGAGTTAGAATTGTATTCAGAAAATGATGGCGATCTTTACAGACAGAGTTATGTTCCTATTGCAAAGAACCTAAGCAAGAAGTTTAAGAAGGGTAACTACGACAGTGAGCTAGCCCAGAAACTTTGGAAGTATCATGCAGACAGGGCCGCACAAAAGTATGGCATGGACCACGCTGGTGGTGCAAAAGATGGACTACGCATGTTTAGTCCTGATACACGTAGAGCATTAGCTGCTTCATTAGAAGATGCATGGCACCAAGAAATGCAAGCGGGTAATTTCATGGAATCAAATGTAAATGAAAGTGTTATTACTGAAGGCGAACTGGAAAATGCAGAACTAGTTTTAGCAGCTAAAGACATGGTAGACAAAATCCAAGGCATGGTTGAAGATCTAGGCGAAATACAAAACGAACAACTGGGACCACTTACAGATGCAATCCGCGACGAAATGGGTACAGACGTTGCAGACCAATTTAAAGGTGCTATGGAGTCAGTTATTGTAAACGCACTAGAAGGAATGAGACAGTCACGTGATGCTGCAGAGCAAAGCAGTAGGATTTTACAAGGCGAGATGCCAGCACCAATGATGGGTGACGAGCCAGCCATGGACGATCCAATGAGTCCAGAAGACCCAGCAATGGAACCAACCATGGACATGGACATGGAACAGCCTACTGAAGAGGATTTTGCAGCTGCCGACGCCGCTCAAGCAGGTGATGAAGAACTAGGCAGAGAGCGTCGTGAATAGACTATTTAAAGAATATTTAAAAGAAGCAGACGAAAATCCAGCCAACATTATTTTGAGTGTATCTGAACTTGTACGCAAAGATGCGGACAGTGAAGATGAAGTTGCTAAAACTAGTATTCCTTATTTTTTAATGTTGTTAAAAAATGCTGGACTTCCAATTAGCTATGCTGGTTTAAAATCATATTACAATGCTCATCCAGAATTAAAAAATGTTATACAGACATTTAATGACAGTGAAATTGTGTTTGTAGGACAGGGCGATGAAAAAGATGGCGAGTCACTGGGCGAGCCACAAGGAGAAGTTCCACCCGAGGAGGTTGTTGATAAAATGGCAAAACGTGCAATGAAAGCTAGAGAACAAGTTGACCTTGATGAAGCAATGGGCAGTATGAAACCAGAAACAGGTGTTAAAGGCATCATTATAACCAAGTTGGCTATTGATATGTCCCGACAGGGTATGTCTGATGCTGAAGTTTTTAAACAGATGAAATTACTTCGTAAAAAGAAACTACCAGAACTGAGGAAACTTGCTAAAGAATTACAAATGAAACTATTAAAAAAAGAAGAAGTTGAACTTGATGAAAAAGCAGACTTGAAAAAACTTGATACAAATCAACTTGAGAAACAGTTAGGATTGTTAAAAATTGGAAAACCAACATCAAGAATGAAAGATACCGCTAAAAGAATTAGGGATGAACTGAAAAGTCGTGGAATCAAGGCAGAAGAAGTTGACCTTGATGAAGACGAATATGCTGCACTGGACAGTTTTACAAATAGCGTAGACTTAACTCCAGAGGAAGAAGCTAAGATAGCCGCAGGTCCAGATGCATACGAAGCTGACGAAAAACTAATGGCAAAGCTAATGGATCACTTTAGTGATGGAATGCCTTACGGAATGCAAAAAGGCAGAACAGGCGATCCATACGATTTTATATACCAGGAGTTAGATATGATGGGGTTAATTAAAGAATCTGTAGAAGAGGCAGCATTTGGTGGCACAATAGACAAGATGCAACACATTGTGGATAATAAGTCAGCAATGGAAATTGACGGCGTAATGGTGGATACATTTACAGCCAGTCTTATTATGGACATCTTCAGCAAAGTAAACAAAGACAACCAGGACAAGATGCGTAAAATGCCAGTGGAAAAATTAGCAAGTGCAGCATACAAGTTGGCTAACCGTTTCAAGGAAGATGTTGAAGAAGGTTATTATGTAATGCCTCCTATAGATAGAGAGCGTTACACAGATTTACCAGGCCTAGAAGGACCATTTACAACACGCTCAGGCAAAGTTGTTTACTACGATCCCAAAGAAGGAAAGTATTACGATAGAGATTCAGATATGTATCTGACTTACGATGAGTTTAAGGCTCATGATCAAAGTAGACCAGATGAGACTGTTAAGAAAGCATCTGACAAGTCAGCCAAATACGGTGGAAGTGGTCCATATGGATCGCACACACTGGCCGATCAACAAAAAGAAGATAAATTTGATTACTGGCAGTCACCAAATAGCCTAGCTAAACTTGCTGGTATTAAAGAGCGTAGTCTTACAATGGCTGAAAAAAAAAGATGAAGCATTACGAAAAAAAATTAAGTAAAGCAGACTTTATTGATCGCTACGGTAAAAAAGAAGGCGAAGCCATATACTACGCTACAGCAACTAAAATGGCAAAGGATAACGCATAATGGCATACTTCCCTACAGGCGCACAAGCAAGAGAACGCTCGCAAGGTAACAATATCTTAGCTCAGCAAATTGCCATCATGGAAGTAGCAGTTCTAAATGCTATCACCGCCAGCGCATTTGAAGCAACAATTAGTAATAGCACCACAGTTAGTATTCAAGGAACTACTATTACAGGTAGTCCAATGACTGACAATGACACTGATGGACTAAACTACTACAAAGCCTGGCAGGGAACTATTACTGATGATGTTAAAGTAGAGCAAATGAACGAAGTTATTAACCACTTTAAGTCAAAAGGTTTTACATGTGCAAGAAAAAGTACTTCTGGCACATATTTTTATTGGTATATCACCTGGTAATCTGTTACAATTAGAGTATGATACGAATATACGAACACAGTCTGTTCTGTGTAGGATTAATTCCCAAAACTGGCAGTGCAAATTTACAAAAATGGTGTTTAGATAATGGTTTTACAGAAACATATGATGTGCCTAAATCTAAACCATTGTACAGTATTTTTAGAGATCCACAAGAACGTATTCCCAGTTGCATTGCAACAGACATAAATGAAGTTGTATATGCGTATTATAATATTTCAGATCTTGTATGGGATTACAAACTTTACGAAAAAAAATATCTATCTATTATAGAGAAATGGAGTAATAATCCGTGTGTGCCTGTAAAGGTAGATAATATTCAAGCTCAAGCAAAACATTACTTGCCGTTAACCGATTACATAGATGTTACACAAAACATTAATTGGATAAAATTATCTGATTTAGATAAATTTCCAGAATATAGTAGTCAAACTTATAACATTAACTTTCCTTTTGGATTACAGGGTGCTAGGGATCATCCAGATCAAGTTAAATGGTTAGATTGGAGATTATTTTTAGATAAATGTGGTCCAAAAGCACATAATTTAATAAACAATTTAATCGAAGAGGATACATTTATTCCCCAGGAATTTTTAAAATTATGATTACAGAAAAATATGATTACTACAGCCTGTCACGTAAAAACGTAAACGGCCGTAGAATGTACTCTACACCAGACGGTTTAGCAGTACCAAGCGTAACAACAATCCTAGATAAAACAAAACCTGAACGTGACAAGCAAGCGTTATTAAACTGGCGTAAACGTGTAGGTGAGAAAAAAGCAACAGAGATTGTTACTGAAGCCGCAGGGCGTGGTACACGTATGCACAAGTGGTTAGAAGACTATGTAATCACTGGAGAACTAGGAACGCCTGGAAGTAACCCGTATAGTCAACAAAGCCATAAAATGGCTGAGATTGTCATTGAGCAAGGATTATCAAATGCTAATGAGTACTGGGGTACAGAGGTACCACTTTATTTCCCACAAGTATATGCTGGCACAACTGACTGTGTGGGCGTGTATAATGGAAAACCTGCTATAATTGACTTTAAACAAACAAATAAACCTAAAAAAACAGAGTGGATTGGTGATTACTTTATGCAACTATGTGCTTACGGTGAAGCACACAACGAAGTGCATGGAACTAATATTCAGCAGGGTGTTATACTGATGTGCAGTGCAGATTTTGAATTTCAAACATGGACTATTAAAGGAAATGACTTCAAAAAGCACAGCCAGAACTGGTGGAAGAGAATTGGTGATTACTACGGCGCCTAAAATCATAAATACTATATATAAGATCAAGGAGTAGTATTGTGGCTGTAGTCCAGATAAGTCGTATTACACATCGTAGTGGTGTTTCAGAAAATTTACCTCAATTAGCTAGAGGCGAAATTGGATTAGCGGTTGATACACGTCAGCTATACATTGGTAATGGTGGTGCAAATGCTCCAACTACAGAAAACCTTGAGATTTTAACCAGTCGCAGTGACGTTATTCAGCTAGCAGACACATATACATACAGCGATGACCAAATTGGGTTTAGTGCTCAAACTGGCGTTAGCAGTGCAATTCCTGTTACACGAACACTACAGCATAAGTTAGATGACTTTGCAAGTGTAAGAGATTTTGGCGCAGTTGGTGACGGCGCCACTGATGATACAGCCGCTATTAACCGTGCATTATATGAATTATTTGCTAGAGAAACAGAAACTCGTATACGTAGATCATTATATTTTCCAGCAGGAAACTATTTGGTAACTAACGAGATTAAGATTCCAACTTATGCAAAACTAGTCGGTGAAGGGCCAGATAGTAGTATTATCCGTAGCACGGACACCACCGGCCCAGTTGCACAAGTTGCTGATAGTCTACAACAAATAGATGCTAGTGTGGGCTCAAGCAGTGCTACACAACCCAGCTTTATTACAGTTGAAGGTATGACCTTTGATGCTGATAATGATATTGATGTGTTTAAAGTAGACCAAGCAAAAAATGTTCACTTTACAAATGTAAAATTTGTTGGTAATAAAACCACAGCACCTAGCAGTGTTGGCAATGCAAAAGCATGTGTTAAAATTACAAGCACTGCTAGTTTCCAGACAGAATTTATAACTTTTAGAAATTGTGTACTTGAAGGTCAAAGTTTTAACGTATTAGCAGACAATGACATGAAAGGCATTTTATTTGACGGTTGCACATTTAATATTGCATTCAAAGGATTTAAAATTGGAGAGAATGTAACAGGTAGTAGCCCAAGTGTTATTGGACCTAAAAGCATGAAAGTTACAGGCAGTGTTTTTGATAATATTCATAACAATGCTATTCATCTTTACAGTACTATACTAGGATTTGTAAGTTCGCATAACATTTATAAAGACTGCGGCAACAGCGGCCTAGGAGTAGGAAATGCTAGTGCAGATGTTTTACTATATTCTGGCACAGGGAACTACAGTATTGCAGATAGTTTTGACAGACCAGATAGTGATGTTTCAAGCACTACTAGAAAAATAGATCAAGGCCAAACAAATATTACTACACAGGATAATAGTTTACACGTAGGTAGTTACATACGAAAAGCAAATACTAGTATTACACTCGATAATAATAGTACAAAGAGTACAGGATTAACATTTGCTAGTAACGGTGATTATTATGCTATTAAACTAGATTATTATATTTCTAGAAACAGTAAAATTCGTCAGGGCAAACTTAGAATAACACATGATGGCACTGCTCAAGTTTTAGATGATGAGTTTACAGAAAACAACGGCGATGTTGGTGTTTCATTTAGTATTTCACACGGTAGCAATATCACAACGTTAAATTATACAACAGATGCTTCAACAGCTGGTACAATGTACGTTTCAACAAGAATTATACGATAATTTATATATGTTTTACGGGGATACTCAGTCCAGGCTTCTGGATTGGAAGAAATTTAGGTTAGAGATAGACACGTTGTCTGAAATTGATGCAATTCAGGCAACGTCTGCTTTATACAACACTGCACCAATAAGCAGTCAGTTTCTTTGTCCAGACTTTGTTGAAGACTGGCCAGACCCATGGCAATTAATTGTGGATAACTACTATGATGATATTGCAAAAGCATTGGGAATGTTGTATACTATGTACTATAGCAGTCATAATATGGCAGGAGAGATGCGTTGCTACAGGGATAACGACCGCAGTGAAGATTATAATTTAGCATGGTTAGGCCATGGGAAATATATACTTAATTACGACTTAGATGTTGTAGTAAATAACACAAGCATAACAAATGAAATTAATTTAGTAACGCAGATAGGCGTAGAGGATCTAGTAAATGAGTCAAATTCAAGTCACTAAAAGAACCGGTCAACAAGAAGATCTAGACTTAGAAAAATTACATAAAGTGGTGGAATATGCGTGTGAAGGCGTTACTGGTGTGAGTGCCAGTGAGGTGGAAATCCGCAGCCACTTACAATTTTATGACGGCATTAAAACTAGTGATATCCAAGAAACCCTCATAAAAAGTACAGCAGATCTAATAAGTGAAAATACGCCCGGTTACCAATACGTAGCTGGGCGTTTAATTAACTATCATTTGCGTAAGATGGTATATAATACGTTTGAACCATGGCACCTTTATGATATCGTTAAACGTAATGTAGATGCAGGATTTTATGACGATCAACTAATGGTGGATTGGACCAAAGAAGAATGGGACGAACTAAATCGATATATTAAACATAACAGAGATGAAGATCTTACATACGCTGGCATGGAACAGTTTCGTGGAAAATATTTGGTACAAAATCGTGTAACAAGGGAGATTTTTGAAACTCCACAAGTTGCATATATGTGTATTGCAGTTACTTTATTTGGCGGATATCCAAAAGAGACACGTATGAAATGGGTAAAGGATTACTATGACGCAATTTCAACTTTCTATATTAGTCTTCCTACTCCTGTTATGGCTGGTGTACGAACCCCACAGAGACAGTTTTCAAGTTGTGTTCTCATCGAAACCGGCGACAGTCTTGATAGTATTAATGCTACTGCTAGCAGTATCGTTAAGTACGTTAGCCAGAAAGCAGGTATTGGAATTGGAGCAGGCTCGATTAGAGCAATTGGAAGCCCAATCAGAAAAGGCGATGCCTATCACACCGGAGTAATTCCTTTTTATAAATTGTTCCAGAGTGCTACACGTAGTTGCAGTCAGGGCGGTGTGAGGAATGGTGCGGCAACGCTATATTATCCAATTTGGCATCTAGAGGTAGAAGATTTACTAGTGTTAAAGAACAACAAGGGAACTGAAGATAATAGAGTACGCCATATGGATTATGGCGTTCAGTTTAATAAGATGATGTATGAAAGACTATTAAACAACGGCAACATTACTCTTTTTTCGCCTGCTGATGTTCCAGGATTATATGAAGCATTTTTTGCTGATCAGGAAAAGTTCCAAGAGCTATATGAACGTGCAGAGCGCAATACACGTCTACGTAAAAAGACTATTAAGGCCAGTACATTGTTTAGTACATTTATGGAAGAGCGCAAAAACACTGGCCGAATTTACTTAATGAACGTGGACCATGCAAACGATCATGGCAGTTTTAAACCAGACGTTGCGCCAATCCATCAAAGTAACCTTTGTTGTGAGATTGACTTGCCAACTAAGCCGTTAAATGATTACAATGATTCAGAAGGTGAGATTGCCTTGTGTACGTTGAGTGCAATTAACTGGGGGCTAATTAGAGATCCAAAAGACTTTGAAAAACCATGTGAGCTAGCAGTTCGTGGACTTGATGCACTGCTAAGTTATCAAAATTATCCTGTTGAAGCTGCACGTACTAGTACAATGAATCGTCGTCCACTTGGAGTTGGTATTATTAATCTTGCATATTTTCTTGCTAAGAATAATACTACGTACAGTGAGCCTAACCTAGAACTAGTTGACGAGTACGCCGAAGCATGGAGTTATTATCTTATTAAGGCTAGTGCTGATCTTTCTGTTGAACAAGGAGCATGCCCAAAGGTAGATGAAACCAAGTATGGCGATGGTATTACTCCTAATCAAACATATAAAAAGGATGTTGACGAACTTGTTCCACACAAAGAGCGCATGGACTGGAAATCATTGCGTAAGCAACTAGCTGAAACTGGCATACGTAATAGTACACTAATGGCACTTATGCCAGCAGAAACATCAGCACAAATTAGTAATGCTACTAACGGCATTGAACCCCCACGTAGTTATGTTAGTGTTAAGCAAAGCAAGGATGGCGTACTTAAACAAGTAGTGCCAGGCTATCCTAGGTTAAAAAATAAATATGATCTATTATGGGATCAAAAATCTCCACAAGGATATCTTTCCATTATGGCAGTACTGCAAAAGTACATTGATCAAGGTATTAGTGTAAATACAAGTTATAACCCACAGTTTTTTGAAGATGAAAAGATCCCAATGAGTACGATGCTCAAGGATATTATTACTGCCTACAAGTACGGTATGAAGCAACTATACTATTTTAATACATATGATGGTGCTGGTGATGATATTGCAGAAAAAGAAGTAATTCATTTAGAGATACCAGATATTAAAGAAGAAGAATGTGACAGTTGTACTATATAAAAGGAAGTAACCATGAGTGTTTTAAATTTAGATAATAAAGATCATATCAATCGCAATGCGTTTTTCGATGGCGGTGTGGGTATGCAACGTTATGATACTGTAAAGTATCGTTGGATGGACAAACTTACTGATAAACAACTGGGTTTTTTCTGGAGACCTGAAGAAGTAGATATTTTACGTGATGCCAAAGACTTTAAAGAACTAACTGAACACGAAAAACATATCTTTACAAGCAATTTAAAGCGACAAATCTTACTAGACAGCGTACAAGGTAGAGCTCCAAGTGAAGCATTTGGCAGTGTTTGCAGTTTGCCTGAACTAGAAGCCTGGATACAAACTTGGACATTTAATGAAACTATTCACAGTCGAAGTTATACACATATCATCCGTAACATCTATTCAGATCCAAGTAAAGTATTTGATGAGATGTCAGACATAAAAGAAATCATGGATTGTGCAGATACTATTACAGAGCATTATGATGATCTAGTACGCATGGTTGGTTGGTATAATCTGCTAGGAGAAGGCAGACATCTTGTAGTTAGCGGCAAGGAACATAACACAAAGAAAGTTAATGGTAACTTTAGTAATGTTGCTATGCAGGTTAACGTTAATATGTATGAGCTAAAAAAGAAACTATGGCTTACACTGGCTAGTGTAAACATTCTAGAAGGTGTACGTTTTTATGTTAGTTTTGCATGTAGTTGGGCGTTTGCTGAACTTAAAAAAATGGAAGGCAATGCTAAAATTATTAAGTTTATTGCCAGAGACGAAAACGTACACTTAGCATTTACCCAACAGATGCTAAAAGTTCTTCCCCAGGAAGATAAAGATTATGCAAAAATTAAACAAGAAACACAGGACCAAGTAACAGCAATGTTTGATGCCGCAGTTAATCAAGAAAAAGAATGGGCAGAATTTTTATTTAAAGACGGCTCAATGATTGGGCTTAATACAAGATTGCTGGAAGATTACATAGAGTGGATTGCTAACAAACGCATGATTGCTATTGGATTATCTAGCCCATACAAAGTTCCAGCAGCTAACCCTCTTCCATGGACACAAAAATGGATCAGCGGTAGTGACGTACAAGTAGCTCCGCAGGAAACAGAAATTTCAAGTTATATCATAGGTGGCACAAAGCAGGACGTCGAAGAAACTACATTTACTGGGCTTAGTCTTTAGAGATAGACAGATTTCGTAAGAAGTTGGGTATATGATATTAGAAAACATACCATTCGATGATACGATATATGCATGGTGTGGAGAGTATTTCATTCAACTATCCATATGGCAAGAGAAGTTTCCGGTAGAGATGTTATGTGCATTACACTATGCAGAGAAAGTAGGGGAAATATTATTCTAAAGATTGGATGTGTCACATATCCTAATACGCCAGAAGGTCGTAGAGCCTATAGAGAGACACTGCCAGCAGAAAGATCGAAACCTCGTATATCAATACCAACAGCACATTCAAGAGTATGGTATGTAGGTGAATATGAAAAAAATGGATGTAGAATAATAGTAAAGACGAATACGAAGTGATGCGGAAAGATTTACTCATTATAATAAATTTTTACAAAAGGATATGTACATGTTAATAGTATATACAAAACATTGGTGTGGCTACTGCGACATGGCAAAAGCTCACCTAAACAAACACAATATAGTATTTGAAGAAGTCAATATTGATGACGACAAAGATGCAAGAGAGTATATGCGATCACAAGGACACAGAACTGCTCCTCAGATTTACCACAATGGTAAACTTTTAGTAGAAGGTGGAGCATCTGGTTTAGTAAGTTTGAGTGGTACAGAAATTAAAGAACGACTAGGAGACCTAGACTTTTCAGATATAAGTTTATGAGATACAGAATTACAACAACCTTAAAAAAAGGTATATTAGATAACGCTGGCACTGCCACTGGCAAAGCATTACAGACGCTGGGATTTGAAAATGTGGGAGAGGTACGCATAGGGAAAATAATAGAATTAAACTGCGATTCTGCAGATATAGACTCCATAGCTAAAAGTACATACAACGAAGTTATGGAAGATTTTACCATAGAAGAGATGAAAGAAGAAAACAATGATAATTGATGCATTAGAAGCAAGATATAAAGCGGAGATAGCTTCAGCTAAAGCAAATATTCAAGTTTATTTGGAAAATCCTGCAGGAATTGGAGAACACCCAGATTTAGTAGCGGCGGTAGACGAGCAAATGGCTAAGTTAGCAGAAGCTGATGACAAATACGATACATTAGTAAAGCACTACAGAAAATAATTAACTTAGCATATTATTTCCGGTAATAAATACTATTATGGCACAAATGGTAGTAAGAGTCGGAGATATTAATGTAGCTGGAGGTAAGGCAATCACGCCTGTATTAAATGTTACAGCAAATGGAAGACCTCTTGCAAAATTTATGAGTATTGTAACACCACACCATCCGTGTCCTTTTCCACCAATACACTGTAAGGCGAACGCGGCATTCCCCGGAAGCATGAAAGTAAGTGCTGGCGGATTGCCAGTTCTTAGAGTATTTACAGATATTGACACCTGTGGTCATCCTAGGATGACCGGGTCGTTTAACGTAACAGCAGGATAAAAAGCATGGCATGTATTAGTGCAATGATAAGTGCAATAGGGTTGAGCGTTGCAGGAGGCGCCATGGGAGGTGCTGGTTTTGGAAATTTTGCAAAAGTTCTTTCAGCCCCAATGTCCGCACTTGGGCCTATTGCTGGGCAAATGGGTGCTGTATCAGCATTAGCTAATGCTGCTTCTCCTTTTTCTAGTGTTATTGCAATGGCTGCAGGTGGCGCTAATCCCCTTCAGTTAGTAAGCGGCGGCGCATCCGGTGTGCTTGGTAGCCTCGGATCTAATATTGGATTTGGTGCCATCACTGGAGCTATAGGAGATACATTTAGTGCTATTGGGGGATCAGGTATTTTTGATGCAATAAGCAGTCACACCAGTGATCTTCTAGGTTCTTTTGGTGCTAATAGTATGATGCAAGCATTACAAGGTGCTGAAGGTTTTTCATTTATGAGCGGAGATATTGCAAATATGTTATCAGGAACTATCAATGCACAATTTGGAGATGCTTTTAGCGCACTTAATAGTTTTTTACCAGCTGGAGAGTTCTTATCAGGAGTAGATGCAGACTTCTTAGCGGGATTAGATCCAGGTGAATTTGCAAATTTGATAGGACAAGGATCTGACTTTAACTTTGGTGACTTCTTAGGAGGTAGTATTAACGGCATAGGCGATTTAGTAACAAACGGATTAACTAACTTTATATCTGATCAAATAGAGATACCAGGATTTGCCGGCGATTTAATTAAACTAGGAGGCTCATTTAATTTAAACGACATCCAAAATTTTGGAAATCCAGGACAGTTAATAGAAAATTTAATAAATGCTGGAGCTGGTGAAATTACTGGCATAGTAGACGCATTTGGTGATATTGGTTTTGATATTGAACGTAATTTAGGAAATTTGGCTAATGGTGAATTTAATGATATTCTCAATGAAGGACTAGGTTTAATTACCAATCCAGATATGATAAAGATTGCTCAACAAGCTCTTGGTTCAAATATACCTGGTATATCCAGTCTTGCAGACTTTACAAACTTAGCAAAAGTATTACCTACTAGTTTTGATAGCATAACTCCTGACACTTTTTCCCAATTAGCTGGTGAATTAGCAAATACTGCATTAGGAAGTTTAGCAACACCAAAGCAACTTGGCAATCTACTTAATGCTTTTGACCTCCCCGGCGAGTTTAATTTAATAGACCCGTTAAGCCTAAACTTAGTTGACAATGATGCAGTAGCTAATTTAACAGCTAAGTTTTTAGGTGGAACTGGGGTTAATGGCAGAATAAAGGTAAGTGACATAATAGGAAGTGTAGCTGGGGTAGGCTTGGAAACACCTATGAATTCTTATCTTGCAGCAATGAAGAGTATGGAAAACGGAGGAGCATTTGGCACAGTCAATAGCTTGTACGACACCTTACAAAATGGATTAGCGGGCAATTTAACAGTAACCGGCGATCCGTCAAATCCAATTTATGGTACAGACTATATTAATGATACTGTTAACGGTTTACATCATGAAGATTTAGATAGTTTTGTTAAAAAAATAGCTGGTAATATACAAGGCGAAGTAGAAAATATTGCAAATAACACTACATTTGCTGGTGCATTTGGCACTGCTAGTGCAGCAATTCAACAAGTACAGAAAAAAATATATGATGAACAAATAGTACACCTGCCCAGGGTAGACTTACACTTAGAACATAGAACTAATGCTCCTGAAAATGTATATAGCTTTGTTACTGGTATGGCAAATCGTGTCTTAGATACTGATAACGTTGCTATGGTAAAAGGTTTAGCAAAAGGAGCTACCGCAGTTGGGGATAAGTTTGGCGAGTATGCAGAAGCATTTACAAGTGAAATGATTAATAAGAATGCAGTTGAACAGTATCAAATCGACTGGATGGGCGAGAACAAAGCTGAAATTGCGTAACTATAGTTAAATATATGTATGGCGATTGAGATACCCGGCGGCGCATGGCTATTAAATGCAGATTTTATACGCCAAGGCCATAGTTTAATACTACGTGGTCCTGATGGAAAAGAAGTTTATATCAGAGACTATTTTCTTTCTGATCCTCCACAAGACTTAATTACAGATACTGGAGCCGTAATACATGGCCCGCTAGCATTAAAACTAGCTGGCCCTCTTGCGCCTGGTCAGTATGCATCGACTGATATGCCAGTTGGACAAATTAGTATTGGCCGTGTAGATGCGGTTGAAGGCGATGCTAAAGTTACTCGGTCTAACGGTGTTACTGAGCAAATACAACAAAACACAGATATTTTCCAAGGTGATATAGTTATTACATCTGCGGATACTAGTATTGGCATTAGTTTTGTAGACGATAGTATTTTTAGTATTGGTGAAAACGGACGCATGGTCATTGATGAGATGGTTTATGATCCTGAAACTCAGGAAGGAGTTTTTAATACTAATATTGTGCAGGGAGTGTTTAGTTTTGTTAGTGGACAAATAGCAAAAACAGGTGTTGATAGCATGACAGTTACTACACCTGTAGCAACCATCGGCATACGTGGCACTAAAGTTGCTGGTATTGCAGCACAGGAAGGAACAGAAAACACATTGTCACTGCTTCCTGAAACTGTAGCCGGGCAACAAATAGTTGGTGAAGTTATAGTAAGTAACCAAGGAGGATCCAGTGTACTTAATCAAATGGGTGCCAGCCTTAGTGTTAGTAGCTCATTTACATCTCCTCCACCACCAGTAGTGCTATCAGAATCTCAAATACAACAGAAGTTTGGAAGTACATTAACTACACTTAGCAAAGCAAATACTGTTAATGCAGAAGTTAAAACAGAAAAAGCAACGCAGGAAGCAGAAACTGCAAAAGCTGAAGCTGAGGTAGTACAAGAAAAAGCCGCAGAAGCAGAAGCCGCGGCAGAAGAGGCTGCACAAGAGGCAGAGGCTAAACAGGAAGAAGCAGAAGCCGCTTTGGAAGAGGCACAAGAAACAGGCGACCAGGAAGCAATAGAAGAAGCTGAACAAAAAATTGCAGAAGCAGAAGAAGCAAAAGTAGAGGCTGAACAAATTGCACAAGAGGCAGAAGCAGTAAAGCAAGAAGCTCAGGAAAAAATAGCTGAGGTAGAAGCTAAAGTTGAAGCTGTTGAAGAAGCCAAGCAAGTTTTAGAAGTTGCTAAACAAGAGCTAGTACAACAAATACAAGTAATGGAACAAATCCAGCAACAGGCTCCGGAAGCTGCGCCTGAAGAAGCACCACAGGAAGGTCCAGCGGAAGATGCCCCACAAGACGAAGGGGATGCACCGGAAGGAGATGGTCCTGAAGAGGCGCCGCAAGAAGGTCCACTTGAAGAAGGACGACTCGAGGAGGGCCCATTAGAAGAGGGTCCATTGGAAGAAGGTAAACTAGAAGAAGGCCCAATTGAAGAAGGCAACGTTGAAGAAGGCCCAGTTGCTGAAGGTCCACCTATTGAAGAAGGAGTGGCTGAAGGACCTGTGGATGGACCGGTAGACGAAGGGCCCATGGATGGCCCAGTTGCTGAAGGTCCTATAGAAGCACCTAAGCCTATTATAGAAGCACCCAAACCTATTATAGAGGATCCCAAACCAGAACCTATAGTTTTCGTAGACGTACAACCAGAACCTATTTTGGTTGTTGAACAAGAAGTATTGGTTATAGAGCCTCAAGTAGTACAAGAAGTGTTATTTGTAGAGCCAGAAAAACCAAAGTTTTTTGCAATTGCTAGAGCAATTGCTGCACCCATTATTATAATTGAATCAGAACCTGAGCCGGAACCTACTGTACAACCAAATCTTTTAGGAGTTGGTAGCACAGGCACTACTATAGCAGCCGCAATGAATATAGGATACTATTCTATGTCCGATGGACAAGGCGTATCAAAGCAAGTTGCTCCTATTGAAGATGCTGGCCACAATGCAATTAAAATGACTACTCTTTCGGAGACAGAACTTGCAGATGTTGATATACTCTGGGCAATCAATCCATCCAATGATTCGTATGGAAATGAATATACCAATGCGGTAGACCGTATTAAGGAACGTGTTGACGAGGGTATGATACTTGTGATCCATGATCGACAAGTGGGGAACGCAGAGAACATTCTATTTGGAGAGGAACCAGCAGACATAGTGCGTAAGTTTACGAACAGTAGAGCAATAGATGTAGTCGATGAGAATACCGTAGTCGGAGAAGGGCCTGGTGGATTGCTTACGGACACTTCAATAGATGGTGGAAACAGTTCTAATCATGGATACACCAAGAAAGACACGTTACCAGATGATTCCCTTGCATTACTTACTACGAGTGATGAGAATGAAATAGTAGATTTTGCATATAGGTATGGAGAAGGAGCAGTCATATATTCGTCTATTCCTCTTGATTTTTATCTTGGAGGGACAATGCCCAATTTCAAAGACATATATGCACCTAATATACTACAATTCGCAGCATCACTTATTACAGACGGATATAATACAATAGAAGGTACAGATTCAAATGAAGTTATTGCTGGAACTGCAAATGATGATACATTAAAAGGTTTTGATGGAAATGATACTATATTTGGATTGTATGGTGATGATAAAATAGAAGGAGGAGAAGGTGCTGACACAATTACTGGAGGTAGTGGAAACGATATATACATATATCGTTCTAAAGCTGATTCCCCGGCGGGTAGTGGGGATATAATAAAAGACTATCAACAAGATGAACAGTTTGATATTTCTGATATAACATCAGCTTTTAATATAGTTTCATCTTTTACGGGTTCTAATACACCTGAAGTTACTTTTAATAGCAACACAAAGTTATTACAAATGGATTTAGATTCAGATTTAGTTGCAGACATGGAAGTAACACTTGAAAACTTTACTGCAGACATTATAGATACAAGTAATTTTATTATATAGACAAACCTGGTTAATTTCTAATATAATATTTGGAATGACTGCCCGTAGTTCAGTTGGATAGAACAACAGATTTCTAATCTGTAGGTCGGGGGTTCGAATCCCTCCGGGCAGGCCAAAGGCTCCGTATTTTAATGGCAGTGCAGTAGGAAGAATGAACTACTATTTCAAATAGGAAAGACGATGGATAAGTTCTGGTATAAGAGATATGTGAAACCTACGAAGAAGCAATGTGCAGTGAATAGCCACAGTATTCACCGTAAATCTTGCAGTGAATAAATGGGTTGCAGGAGAAATATAATATAAATAGTACGTAACGTTGAAGCAATTTAAACGCTGCACAGGACCCCGGTTCGAGTCCGGGCAGGTCCACCAATAAATGTTTAGAGGAGATTAGGATACGGTTTTTTGGATACGGTGATAAATAACTACATAGGAGAATAACTATGTTAGAAATTTATACCGCAGGGTTTTTAGATGCAGATGGAAGTGTTGCACTTGGTAGACATAGAAGCGATCAGCCAAACTGGATGCGAGCACCTGAAGTTAGTTTTTATAACTGCGACTTAGGAATATTAAATGCTATTGCTGGTAGGTGGAAACCAGGAAGTAGGATAGCAGAAAGAAAGCCTAAGAATCCAAATCATAATATATCGTATGAACTACGAATAAATGGCACAAGAGCGTTAAAACTTTTAGAAGATGTGGCGCCACATATGCTACACAGTAAAAAAGGAAAACGTGCCAAACTAATCGTAGAACATTATGAAAACTGCACACCACGCAATGGCAAATATATGCCAGAGCAAATAGAAAAGAAAAAGTGGTTGGTAGAGGAAGTAATGGGAATGACAATGCGTGGTGAAGGCGCATACTGAACATTTATTAATGGGCCTGATTTGGGTATCGACTGGCAGGTAGTAGGAAAGTGGAGTTACCGGTAGGCGATGACCGTAAATCAAGCAACTTTAATAAATGCTAACGATAATGTAGCATATGACAATGTTGTCTCTCTGGACTTTGGCAAGAAGCCTAAGCCAGGTGGCCGCTTTGTCGCAAATGAGGATTACGCTCTCGCAGCTTAATTTCTCGGGGGTGGCAACTTCCCTAGCAACAGAAAAGTTGCACTTTAACTTTAATAAGTATTAGATGGTAAAGTGGTTAAGTATAATTTTAGTGTCAGTTGTAACTATAATGGTAACAGCATGTGCTGGATTGCCATTTCCTATACAACTATTAAGTACAGGAAAAACTGTGTATGATGGTGCTAGGATGCTGAATGACAAAAAAACTAGTACAGACGAAATAGTATCAGTGATAAAAGATAAAGAATGTAAAACAACAAATGTAATTAAGGGTCAAAGCTATTGTCAAAAACAAAAAACTACAGCTGAATTGTTAAAAGAATACATTGACAGTTTAAGAGATGTTGAAGAAGCAAAAGAGTCAATACATGATTTAGAGGATTTATAATATGGGAAGAAAAAGTTCTACAACATATACGAGTAAGGGCCAACGTAGAAATGTTGCAAAATCAACATGTAAAGCCATGTGTCGAGATTATATAGAAAATCAACTGTTACGCAGGGCTATTAATCAGTATGATGCATATTGTAAAAGTAAACGGGTAATGATTACTATTGCTAACCCTAATAAAAATGAAACAAGAAGCCCTTTCATTCGTGTTAATGCGCGGGTAAAGCATAACTGGTAATGTACTGGCTTGCCAAGTCAGATAACCGGATTCGAGTTCCGGTACCCGCTCCATTTTTATTGACTTCACTCACATTTTATTATATAATATAGATCAAGGATAAACAATGAGCATAGCCAACGATCTTGGATATTACGAAATCACTGATAAGCCAGGGTTGCGTTTTGAAAACAAAATTCAAGCACTACAGTCATGTAATGATATATCTCAAATCAAATGGGTTTTCCAAGATAAACAATTTGCTTCAATCAACTGGGAAAATGAACCAAAAGAAGATTTGTATGAGCTATATCGTCAACGTGCTATGTCCTTGCGCCTGAAGTACGATAGACTTATTCTATACTATTCGGGTGGGATCGATAGCACTTGCGTTTTACATTCATTCATCGATAACAACATCCCGCTCGATGGAATCGTCAGTTATGGTGCTTTCGATATTAAATCATACGAATCTTACAATCGCAATCAAGAAATATTCAGAGTAGCACAGCCATATATTCACCATCTAGAAAAAACTAGAGGCATTAAATTGCCGTACCATTTACTGGATGATTGGTATCTGTTTGAGCAATCGTTTAAGGATGAGTCATGGATTCTTAATACCAATTCAGCATCTGTCAGTCCGGAGACATTCATATGGACTAAGCACAGACAAGATCCGTATTTCCAACAACACCTGATGGCTGGCACCACTGCTGTTATTCGTGGTGTTGACAAGCCAAGAGTGTTATGCGAGGACGGAACATGGAAAGTAAGTTTCTTGGATAGCAACGCGAACGGCCTATTTGGTTCTGAGTGTTCAACAGATGATCCGAACTCGTTGTACTATGAGTATTTTTACTGGAGTGGCGATAATCCAAAAGTTATTTGTAAGCAAGGACACATGATCAAACAATATTTTCAAAAGATCAATCGTCCAGATATCGTGAACACATTATTCTCTAGGGAGAGTGATAAATTCGTCAGTTCTGAATATTTCAAATGGATTGATCCGATAATTTATGAACGATATCTGACAAATAAACCAGGCGATGATCGAAACTATTTCTCGTTAGGCAAAACACCACTCGTAAATGCGTGGCATAAAGACGATGTGTTCTTTGAACATGCTTCGAAGTCAGCGAGAGATGTTTGGAACGCTGGTATTGACCATGCTATAAATACAATCGACACATCTTTCTTCAATTCCGCAGAGCCTACACTTCAATCATTCATCAAAACTGGATTGCGTGGAATATGGTCGAGAGATTACAATCTAGGATCATAATATGTTGATAACAGGACAGAAAGAACTGGGGCATTACTCTGTTAATGGATTAAAGTTCTATAACAAAGTCTCAGCGTTGAAGGCATGCTCTGGCGGTGAGTTACCGAAGTGGATTTTCCAAGACCAGCAGTTCTCAGCACATCAGTGGCTTGAAGAACCAGCCGAAGACTTATATGAAATTTATCTTCAACGAGCTATCCAGATACGCAATCAATACGACAGAGTAATATTGATGTATAGTGGCGGGATCGATAGCACTACTATGTTGAGAACATTTGTCGATAACGATATTCCCATTGAAGGCGTTGGAACATATGGTAGTTTTCAATTCGACAACTGGGGAGAATTGACACAAAACAAAGAAGCACATAATGTCGCCCTGCCATACATCAGGCAGCTTGAACATGATAGAAACATCGATTTGAACTATTTCTTCCTTGATGATAGTAAGCACTATGACAAATTCATCGATGAGGAATGGGTGTACTCTACGAGCAACTTCAGTTTAAGTCCTCAAACATTCATGTGGAATTTCCACCAGACCGATTTTCAGTACCAAGCACAAATGGAGATGGGCAGAACATGTATTGTTCGTGGTGTTGACAAACCTCGTATATTTTACGAAGATCACAAATGGAAAATAAGCTTTCTTGACAGTTGCCCTGGGTTCTTCAACTCTAATGATGTAGCAAAGGAAGGCAGTTGGTACGATAATGATTATTTCTATTGGAGTGGCGATATGCCAAAGCTGATATGTAAGCAGGCATACACGATCAAGAATTTCTTCGATGCTCTGGAAGATACCCCAGAGAAAGCTACCTTAATGAAGCAATTATTCAGTCGTGAAAAGAAGTATTTCAACAGAGAATTCTACCATAACTACATTGACCCATTACTTTATGGACGCTATGTTAATCAAAACGTCGGCGATGATCGTCCATATTTCACCCTTGGCAAAGCAAAGCTTGTCAATGCGTGGGATAAAGATGATGGGTTTTTTCTTCACGCAGAAAAGAAACATCAGGATGCTTGGAAAGCAGGTATAAATCACGTTGAAGAAATCATTGATGATTGCTACAAGAAGGATGAGTCAGACTTTATCACATCTGGGTTTGTAGATATATGGTCACAGGATTACGTGTTAGGAGAATAAATGCTTGAAACAATGGCAATGGATGTCAATATGATATCTGTATTGATTTTTGTTTTATGTGGATCACTGGCTGGTATTTTAGCTGGATTGAATCCAAGTGTCAATATATCAATATCCATTCTGATGTTTTATCCGTTGCTATCATCAATAGATGTTTACAGCTTGATAGCGTTTTACATCGGAATTCTGATCACAAGTCAATACATGGGTTCTGTTATAGCATCCACTGTTGGTATTCCTGGCGAAGCAAGTAGCATCCCCGCAGTCAAAGAGGGATACGCTATGAACATTCAAGGCAGACTTACCGAAGCACTTAGAACATCTGCTATATCCAGCGCAGTAGGAAGCGTTGTGGCTGTGATCGCCATCATCACTACCATCACATACATTTCATATCTACATGTGTTTTACGCACTGACACTACAACTTCTGTTACTTGGAGGGTGTATTGTAATATCAGTTATAACATCAAGCAATAAATTCATCGTGAACTGTTGTCTTATGGGTACAGGATATCTACTTGGTACTGCTGGTATCACCCAAATACACAATACTACATGGTTTACTGAAATGTTTGATGTCACGAATGTATATTTTATGGCTGGCATTCCAACCACAGTAGCATTCATTTTTCTGTATGCGTTGCCAACATTGTTCGGTAATAAATTCAACGACGATGGCGAAATGATCGTAGCAAAACAAGACAGTGGCAAATTCAGCATCACTGAATTCAAATGGATTTCTGCTATCAGGGGAAGCTGTATTGGTTTCTTCGCAGGATTTATCCCAAGTCTCACGTTTACTATCAGTTCACAACTGGCGTATTCATATGAAAAATGGATCAAACGGAAGGTATATAAGAAGGGCGATGCTTCTTGTTTATCCGCAGCAGAAGCAGCAAACAACTCAGCATCGTTGAGTTTTTTGATTCCATTACTCGCATTTGGAATTCCCATCAGTGCCAGTGAGATATTGGTGTATGATATGGCTGTGAATAGCGGGGCGCAGTTTGGATTGGAATGGTTCAATAACATTAATATCACGTATGCGTTAGTTATGTCATTCATAATCGCCAATGTCATTGGATTAGTTTCAGCATGGCCGTTGGCAACATTAATCAATGATTTCGTCTATAAACACAATAACAAAATATTCTGGGTTGCTCTTGTGATGTTAGGAGCAACTATCATCAACATGGGCATGGAAGAATACCAGTTATGGTATTATCTCTTACTCAGTGGATTTCTGTTACCTGTAGCGTGGTTTATACGCAAACTTGACTGTATCCCATTGATATTTGGATTTATGTTGTCAATTCATTTCCAAGAAGTGTTGACACATTTCTTACAGATTTACCTCTAAATGATAAATACTTTTGCAGCGTCACAGTCCAGTGATGCCAGGTATACCAAATCGACGCAGGGCTTGACCCTTTTTAGAGTTGTATGATCTTAACGCCGACCTGTATATGTTCAAAACATTAGCAAAAAATATTGACATAATGATACCATTGTTATATAATGGTAACATCTATAAATTTCATATACAAATAGGAGATTAACAATTATGAAAAAGATTATACTAGCACTGGCATTGATCACCGCGACTACATCTGCTTACGCAGCAGAATTGGTGGTTGGATCAAGACCAGGTGGGGCAGGAAACTACACATTCGCCGCCGTCCAACCAACACTTAAACAACACGGGTATACAAACAACATTCAATTTTTGGGTGATTGCCGAAAAGGAAAAGCAAGACATGAGAGTGGTCCTACTAATGACATGTATTGGGTTAACAATGCTTATCATAGTATTCCAGGGTGTGGTGTTGAAATTACCAAAGCCAATCTAGTTGATGCTGTTGCTAAATCTAGCACATCCATTTGCTACAGAAGTGACAAGGCAGGTCTAGGTCTTGATGATCTGATGTACGGTAACAAAGACAGATCAATTGCCGTTCCAAATATGTGGGAATCATTCGCTAACGCACTAATGAATGAGTTCAAAACAACTGCTAAACGGACCGTGATCAATGTTGGTAATTCAAAAGGAGTAGCCAAAACATTGTTAGGTAATGATATTGATTATATCATCCATTACAGTAAATGGGCGGCTGTTAATCTTGACAAAGTGACATGTGTTATCAATACCGGTGATACTGCCAGCTTGGAGTCGTTTCCAGGAACAAAAACTATGGCAGAAGTTGCTCCAAATTTCGCTATTAAAACATTCTATGATGTGTGGTTTATTGTAACTAATCCAAAGAGTGATGCTGACCTACAGAATATGCGTAAATGGTTTAAGAAAGCCAGAAGTCAAAAACACTTCAGTAACAATTTCAAAGCAAAGGCGTTGGAAGTTATCGATGTTAGCTTCAGTGATGCGTTAAAGATTGCCAACAAGGCAGTTGGAGATATCAAGATGTTTGAGAAAAATAAAACAAAATAACACTTCACGCAACTATATGTGATTAAAGAGCCACATAATGTGGCTCTTTTTCTATTGTGTGTTTTATAATTTATAAATATAGATATGAAAAATATTCACATTTTTTCTCCATCCCATACCAATAATATGCCTTCAAACCCATTGGCGTTTATGTATTTCAAAAAAATTATTATAATACTCTTAGCAGTCTAGATCTTAGGCTGCTAAAAGTGTCTATGACTTAATTATATATGCATATAAATACTTTCAAGCATGGAGAGGAAAATTATATGTATGAATATCGAGTTAATGTAAGAAGAGTAGTAGACGGCGATACAGTTGATGTCGACATCGATCTAGGATTTGGTGTTTGGATGATGGATGAACGTGTTCGCATGATGGGTATTGACACCCCAGAATCAAGAACCAGAGACAAAGTGGAAAAGAAGTTTGGGCTAGCTGCTAAAGAAAGACTTAAATCTTTGCTAGGAAAAACATCTGTTCTTCAAACTCAGATCAATAAAGACGGTGAAGATATGAAGGGTAAGTTTGGGCGTATACTTGGTGATTTTAAAGTTTACGATGCAGTTAATGACAGAGAGTGCGGAGCTACCCAGGTTTTAATACAAGAAGGACATGCAGTTCCATACTTTGGTGGATCCAAGGATGATGTTGTGGCCCAGCACATGATTAACAGAGAAAGGCTAGTTGAAGAAGGAATAGTTACCCTATAATGGTTGACAGACTAGCAAATCGTGTTATTATAGTTACTATATGGAAACTAATAGGAAAATACCATGCTCTGGAACTTAAAAAATCTTATACTAGCAACAATAATCGGATTTATGATAGGTGTAGTAAGTTACTACTACCTAGGAATGCCACGAACTATTACGCAAGTAGTTGAAGTAGAAAAGATGGTCCCAGTTGAGATCGTTAAGGTAGAACGAGTAGAAGTTCCTAAAATTGTAACTAAAGAAGTTATTAAAATTAAGGAAGTACCTACAATTAAAAAAGTAACTCAAACCCGTGTAATATACCTTCCTGCGAAGTCAGAAGTAGAAGTAGACAAAGAACAACAATACTGCATGGCTTTAAATATATACAGGGAAGCAAATAATCAGAGCTACAACGGCATGATTGCAGTTGGTAGGGTTGTTATGAATCGTGTACAGGATAATCGCTGGCCAGGCGACCCGTGCAGTGTTATATATGAAGGGCCAGTAAGGGAATCTTGGAAGACTAAGAAAGATCCTACCTTGGCTGATAAAGATAGAGTATATAATCCTGTGAGAAACAGATGTCAGTTTAGTTGGTATTGTGATGGTAAGAAGGATGAATTAATAAACACTGATAATAATATTAAGTGGAAAGTTGCTAGTGCTATAGCTTACGAGATCTTAGCATACGACAAATGGAATGGGATTGTAGAAGGTGCAAATCATTACCATGCTGATTATGTTAAGCCAAGCTGGCGTAAACAGATGCAACTAATAAGCCGTATAGACGATCATATCTTCTATAGACAGGAGTAAAATGTTTAATACGGATGGCTTAGATAAAGCCAAAGCTGATTTTAAAATCCAGCGTTTTTGTGTAATTGATAATATTATACAGGAACCCTGGATTTCTGATCTTTACAAATGTTTACCAACCATGAACATGGGATACTGGATGTGTGCTGGGCATAAACATCAAAAAGTATCACAAGAAAAAGCTAACACTATAGACTTAGCAGGTTACAAAAGTTACCACAAAAATGTTTCTTTACAGACTTTTGGTTATTGGCACAAAGCTAAATGGTTGCTTAAAGAAGAAGATTTTATAGAAAATGATTACCCTAAGACTATTGAATTTAGTCGTGTAGTATGCGGAGATTATAGTTTAGGAAAACCAGATACTACATTTTTAGATATTGCTGAACATGTTACTGAATTTCCAAACATGTATACTGACCAACCAAGTTACAGTGCATACGATCACGAATCATGGTTAAATCCACACCATGATCCCAGACGTTGGTGTGCCTACATATTTTACTTTAACCCAGACTGGAAATCTCACTGGGGCGGGCAATTATGTTTAATGAATAAAGATGAGCAGACTATTAAGCATAGCATTGAACCATTTGGTAATCGTTTAGTTCTTATGGATGTTAGCGATACAACTGGGAACAGACAAAACAAGCATTTTATTAGTCCAGTAAGTTATATTGCTCCGCACCCACGCTATAGTTTGGCTGGTTGGTTCTATCCTAAAGACCCTGATGGTATAATACCAATAAGTATTGCTAACCAGGGAACTTAAATATGGCAAATATTAAAATTTCTAAGATATTAAAGAGTGCTTTTCCTTTGAATAATTTTCAAACTATAGTAGATTACTATCAGCTAACAAGAAAAAAAAATGCTAGGAAGTATTTTGACGAGTTTGATACGCATTGGGAAAACAAATGGAACGCTGTTGAGATATTAGATCTAGTACAACGAGATAGAATACGCATATTAGATGTTGGTGCAGGTATTGGGTTGTTTGCCTGGATATGTTCATCACTGGGTCATAAGGTTGATGTAACTGAACTTCCTGTTAAAAACAATTATCAACCTCCTGATGTTATAAACTTCTTTGATGATGTTAAGCAGTCATATAACTTGCACAAGCAGGTTGATACCTATAGATGGGAAATATCCAGTACAAATTTTTATTTTCCCAGTAAAAGAAAGTATGACTTAATAGCCATGCAGAGAACTAATTTTGATATTGACTGGAATGCAAACGAATACATAAGATGGATAACGAATTGTTTAATGCCAGGATTGTTACCTGGAGGCAGGGTATTTTGGGTTTGTTCATGGAAAAAATCTAAAATGTTACAAGCTGCATGCGATCAAGGAGAAATTAAATACTTTCGACATACTAGCAAAGAAGATAATATATTTGAGTTATATGATCAACAAGGTGTGCAATAAATACTAGTATGAAGTACGTTAAACCACAATTTGATGTAGAATGGGAAGAGGCTAACCGCTATCCATATCTAGAAAAACTAGGTCAAGAAGGCTGGGTGAAACTTGCTAAAACAGGCAAAGTATTCACAGTTAACAAAAACAGTATTAGAAAAATTGGTAATACTGGTGCTGATGGCAGTGAAACATTGGATGACCTAGAGCCGGATAAGGTTGCAAGACTTAAAAAAGCCATGGACTCAGGTACAATTGAAATGCCTATAGTTGTTAAACAACCAGACGGTTCGCTAGAGTTAATTGCTGGAAACACTAGGTTAATAGGACTTATTAGTACATATGGTGAAGCAAAGGTTTGGGTTGTAGATGCTACTATATGAACTTACAGAAGCACGTTTACAGCCTGATCAGGACTACCTTGCACACATAGGCGATATATTGGACGATGCTAATGCTGAGTATGCAGAGTTTCTAAAAAAAAATAATGATAAAGACGACGTAGAAGAATTAGTAGACATATTGCAGAGTTACAGTGATTCTGAAGAGTTAGATTTAGACTGGCATGTAGGAGACACTGGCCGTAAAGCAGTAGACTGGTACATACAGAGTGCAGTGGTACAGGGAGATGGTAGCATTGACGTTATCATTGATCCTGACAGTACCATTGGTTATTGGGGACCAAAGTCATTTAAAGATAGTGTACTAAAAACCCTGGCACACGAAACAATACACCTAGCCCAGCGAGATCGTATGGGTGCTGACAAATATAAAAATTTACCCAGTGGATATATGCAGGGTGTACGCAAAGCAGAAAAATCTGGCAAAGAACGTGACATGATCCGTACTTACTTTCGTGACCCACATGAGCTAATGGCGCACGGACACGATTTAGCACAGGAGATACTGGCTAGTAGTAATCCTGAGGATGCTCTACGTAATCCAGAAAAATATAGGGAGGAATTACCTGCCTATGATAAACACAGACAAATCTTCCCACCCAATGCAAAGCCGCTACAGCAATTATTAAAATACGCTAGCGGATATGTTAAAAATTAAAGTATACGAAATATAAACCATCTTAGAATGTGGTATCAGGCATGTTTATGCAAAACAACTTTATAACTACCGCCATCAATATTTAATTTGGCTTCGCGAACTCGAGGATGACTACTAGCCCATGCTGGAAACTCACGTAGCATTTCGCCTTTGCCAGTGATTACTTTAAATGCTTTTACCCTACGGTAATAAGCATCGTCTGCCTCTTGCACGAATGTTTTCCATCCATTGTGTATAGTTGTTCCGTGTAAGTCCAATGCCATATACTTACTTATTTTGGTTGACTAATTATACACAATAGTATATTATAAATATAGTTATAAGTTTAAGGAAACAGCTATGAACATTAAAATAAAGAATATTCTACTGGTATCAGCAGTTGCAGTAAGTTTAGGTGCATGCCAGACCATGGGAAATAATGCTCCTAAAGCTACTATGGGAACTGTACTAGGCGGTGCAATGGGCGGACTTGCTGGTTCACAAGTTGGTGGCGGCAGTGGAAAACTTGCTGCTGTTGGTATTGGTGCAGTACTAGGTGCATTTATGGGTAACAGCATTGGCGCCAGCTTAGATGAGTTGGACAAGATTAAAATGCAGAAAACTAGTCAGCGTAGCTTGGAAAATATGCGTGATAATCAAGTAGCTAGTTGGTCAAATCCTAACTCAGGAAACTCAGGAACAGTTATGCCTATGAGGACTTACCAACGTGCATCTGGACAATATTGCCGGGAATATCAGCAAACTATTACAATTGGCGGTAAACAGGAAACAGCATTTGGTAAAGCATGTAGACAACCAGATGGATCTTGGCAAGTTCAAGGTTAACCAGGTAGCTATACCTACTGACGGCCGCGGTAAAGGGTCAAAGCATAAAAGGTGCTGTGGAGCGGGTAAAAAATAGTAATTACTATATATACATTACAGAAAATGCTCACTTTTGTGGGCTTTTTTTGTAGGGAATGGTTGACTATTGGTAAGATCGTGCTATTATATGTATAGTTAAACAACACAAGAGACCAAACAATGTTTACATACGATGAAACTATTTTTTCAGATCTTCATAAAGATGCGTATGGGTTTCGTCCTCGCGGTCACAACTTTTATACAGCTACGCCTGCAGAGAAGCAGAAAATCTGGGATACAACTATTCTAGATATGGAAGCCGCCCAGGAAGCGGAGATAGCTCGCGAAAAAGAGTGTGAAAAAGAGTTTAAAAATCAGATCAGCAAAGTTATCGAAGCTGGTGCTGGCAACCGCATCAATGCTCTCCGGTGGATGACGTCTACCGAGACGTTTTACCACAGTCAGTCTGTTGAGGGCTGGGTGTACAAACAGGGAATCCTGTTCACTGACTACGGACGGGAGCTCGTCAAGGAGCTCATGGAGATCGTTGAGTTTGAGGAGGATGCATAATGCGTACAGTAACAGTTTCGGCCGCTGGTCGGTTGTTTTGTGGCTCACCGTCAATGGGTACTCTTGTTGATGAAGGTATCCTGAGTAAAGAATATGCAGCCAATTATTCTGGAATGGGTGTAAATATCGTCTGGACTAACATATCCAAAAATGTAATCGTAAAAAACGATTATGAAACCATTAAGCCAGGAGAAAGTGTAACATGGGAGAAGTAATTAATATGGAAGTAGGTGATCATGTTAGCGTTGCTGGCACGAGCCTAGTAGGTAAAGTTAAAACAACCTACGATGAATTAGAGGCAGTTTTTGGCCCTCCAACTTATAAGGGTGGAGACAAAACAACCGCAGAATGGAATATCGAATTTCTTGTTAGGGACGATGATGATGATTATGACGAAGAATACATAGTCGCTAGCATCTACGATTGGAAGATGCAGGATACTCCGTTTGGGCCATATGATTGGCATGTGGGTGGAGCAAGAAATAATGATGCCGTGTGGTATGTTCAAGACATGCTAGACGCACATAGGAAGGGACAGTAAGAAAGATACCTGTAAAATGAATATTTTGTATGTACATGGGTTTGGTAGTAACTACGATACTACTAGCCCAAAGATTAAAATGCTAGAAGAACTAGGCACAGTCGTTGGTAAAGACGTAGATTATTCTAGTGGATTTAAAAAGGTATATGCTGAGATCAAAGATTTTGCACTAGGTAATGACATAGACCTAATTGTTGGTACTAGCCTAGGTGGACACACTGCATCACATGTTGGCACTAACTTAGGCATACCATTTGTAGCAATTAACCCTGCTATTACTCCTAGCGTGTCACTTAAGGACTACCTAGGCACACACAATGATTTCGTTGGTAGTACCTATACTCTACGAGAAGATATAGTAGATGCGTGGCCCTCTTTTTTAACTGGGGGATGTGGATGTATTATTGTAGAAATGGGTGATGAGATTTGTGATGCAAACGAAACTATAACAGAATTAACACCTCATTACGAAGTAAATGCTTTACCTAACGGAAGTCACATATTTGACGACTTAAAATCAGGTAAAGAAATAATTAGTAAATTCGTTGTTAACAACCCTTGCGGATACGGCGCTTAATTTAAATAAATACTTTATGCGCTTTAAAGAATTTATAACAGAAACGTTTGTAAACATTATTGGCTTTGACGACACTGCTCAGGCTAATAAAGAAAAATACAAAGACATTGTATGGCATTTGCTTCAAAAAAGTTACGCTAGTATTGGCGGCATTAAAGGAAGCGGCTTTGCTAATCCTGATGATATGGTTACCAAAATACCTTTTTGGAAGATTGCAATGCGAGCAGGAAAACCTGTAGCAGTTATTCTCTATAAAGATAAAGGTGGACGAAAAAGCGTTGCTATGGGTAGTGATGGTAGTGCAGACGCTAACGCTTTTGTTAATGAGATATTTAAAAACGAAATATACCGTAGTTACGGTGAAAAATCAAAAGCATCATTGGGTAAAATGATGAAAACAGTACCATGGGAAGTACTTCAAAATTATGTAAGTACGCCACAAGAAGCAGATAAAGTCCTAGGCAAATACGAAATTACTCCTATTAAACAGGTACCAAAAGACCAATGGCCCGAAGATGCACAAATGACGCTTACACGTTATCCACAATTATTAGATTACGGGTACTTACGAGACCTAAATGGAGTTCCAACCTTTAAGGTGTTAATAGGTACGCCCGGTAAAAACGTAGTTCCAAACTAACTATCATTTAGCATAACTTGCTGGTCTATAGACTACCGACATGAATGATTAATTAAGAAAAATGGTTGACGTTCTAGATGTCTGTGTTACTATTAATATAGTTAAACAACTTAAGACTGGAGAAGTGTGATGAATATCGAAAACATTGAAATTGGTAAATCTTACGATTGTGAATTTACTGTTAATATTCCTCTTGATGAGTGGGGTCGCCCAGGCGGCATGCACAGCCTTGCTGATGTGCCCGTTGTAAGAGTTGGGGATTATTCAGGTACTGGCTTATTGCTAGCACGTGATTCAGCAAGCAAGTTGGTTGAAGTTCGCGATTACAAATCAAACGCAGAGTTTGTCGTTGAATTTAAAGACATTGCAAAGGTGACTCAAAATGACTAAGGCAGAAAAAGCTATTCAAGACGAAATGCTGGCTATCCCAACATTCTTAAATCGTCAAATTAACCCAGACGTTCAGTCAGTTGGTTTTGAAACTATTGATGGTAACCTTTACAAGAAAGATGACAAAGGAAACCTTTACAATGCTAAAACTAACAAGCTCAAGCGTGGAAAAAGATAATGGATGTTAACCCGATCACGCCGTCCGGTTTGGGGCGGCGTGATTATCGTATTATGGATTTTGCTAGGCGCCAAGCTATCGATAACGATGATTACCGTCGCGCAAAACTTGCGGCTATTATAGGCATTAAAAATAAGATTATTAGTGTAGGTACTAACAAAATAAAAACTCACCCGTTCCAGAAAACGTATGCTAAGAACAGTGAGGCTATATTTCTTCATGCTGAAATAAATGCTATTAAGAATAGTTTAAACCATATAGATCCTGAGGATTTAAGAAAATCTACTCTATACATTTACCGTGTTAAACGTCCAACAGAAAATTCTAAACAATGGATTAACGGCATGGCTAAACCCTGTACAGGGTGTATGAGAGCAATTGTAGAATTTGAGTTCAAACGTGTTATATATACCACTGATATTCCTGATGAGTATGCTGTTATAAATGCATAAATACACTAAAGGAGATCATCAATGGCACAATATGGAGAATACGGCGGCCCTATCAAAGACACGTTAGGAAAGCAGAGTATTACTTGCGTCAGTAATACCAATGTTGCAACAACTATTACTCATCCAGACCAGACAGGTTCAGGCAGTAGTAGATTAGTAACAATGATTATTACATCTAGTGGCAATGCAACACTAGAAATAAATGGCGTAGCAGATGCAAACAGTCTCGCTATTACAAGCAGTGACACGGTGATTGCAAGAATAGCAAGTGGCGGAACTTTAGGTGCTCGCGGAACTGCTAGTACACCTACCGTTACAGTTAACAAAGTAGTCTGCTAATGGCTGATTTTGGAGAATTTGGCGGCCCAATTAAAGACTACTTAGGTAGTCAAACTATTTCTGCTCCTGATGCCAGTAATATTAGCACTGTTATTACAGATCCACGTTCTATTGGCAGTGAGAGTAACAAAACAATGACTTGTTTAATTACAACTAGTCACGATGTTAAGATTGAGATTAACGAAGCCGCAACAGATGCTAATAGCTTGGCTATTGGTTCCAGTGATACATTAATAATTAAACTAGCAAGCGGTGCTACTCTTGGTGCATTTGGTAAACGAGGCGGCTCGGCTGTTAGTACTGTCACAGTAAAGAAGTACGTCTCATAGATAATATATCGACACCCGCCGCCGGAAGGTAGTATAATAAAACAATGTTCTTAGGCATTTTAACACTCTTCGTAGCATTGTGTATATCAGCAATAGCCGCATATTATAGTATTGTTGGATTAACCGCAATCTTTGCGGCGGCCTTTGTGCCTATTGTTCTAATGGGTGCCGTGCTAGAAATTGGCAAACTTGTTTCTACAATATGGCTTAAAATATATTGGCAAAGAGCACCAAAACTCCTTCGTAGCTATCTGGTATTAGCAGTCTTTGCACTCATGTTTATAACAAGCATGGGTATCTTTGGATTTCTAAGCAAAAGTCATATTGAACAAAGTTCAGTAGGGCAAGAACAACTAGCTCAAGCCACAGTTGTTGACGATAAAATAGCTAGAAGTGATGCAAAAGTAAGTCGTTGGAAAAATGAAATAGAACGCCTTAATAAGGGTGAAACCAGTGGACGTATAGATGCGCTTATTAGCCGTGAACAAAAACGTATCAGGAATGCTAATTCGAGATTAAAACCTGAAATTGATGCAGAAAATGCTAAAATACCTGGATTAAGAGCACAAGCTCAAGTTGAGGTTGAACAACAAAATAAACGTTTAAAAGATGCTCAAAAACGCAGTGCAGCTGATATTAAGATAGCAAATGATAAATTAGCACAACTAGACAAAGATGTAGAAGCCTACACATCAGGTGGTGTTAAAATTGGCACATTTAGTGATACTGACTTGGTTGCTAAGGGTGCAGAATTGCGTAGAACCCAAAAGCCTGAGCGTGATACAATACAGGCCCAAATAGCGCAAGCAAAGAAAAATGAAATAGGTGTTGCTAGTAGGGTTCAGCGAGAAATAAGAAAAATTAATAATAAATTAGGTAACCAAATTAAGGCTGTTGAAGCTCGCATTGCAAAGATACGTGAGAGTATTGCCCCAACTATTGAGAGTGCAAATGCAAACATTGCAAAATACACAGTAGAGGCTGGTAGTGCTAATAAAAACGTAGATAGCCGTATATCAGAATTAGAAACAAACATAGAAAATGAAATACCTATTATTGATAAATTACGCGAAGATAGGTTTGTATTTGAAAAGAAATATAGACAGTTTGAAGCAGAAGTAGGCCCTGTCAAATATATTGCTGAGCTAATCTATGGTGAAGCTGATAGAACATTGTTAGAAGCGGCTGTACGTTGGGTAATAATTATAATTGTCGCAGTTTTTGATCCGTTAGCAGTATGTCTTGTATTAGCAGGCACCATGGCAATTAGTTGGTGGCGTAAAGATAAAGCAGCTATGAGACCTAAGGGTTTAAAAGCCGCAGAAGAAAGAGTAGAGGAACTCGAAATGGAACTAAAAAAACATAATGAAATCTTAGACGAAATTGAAAAACTATTAGATAGTAATCTAGGAAACGTTAACCCTGAGATGTATGCAAAGTTACAGGAAGAACATGCTGCATTGCTAGCAGAACAGGTCGACATGGAAGCAGCACTTGCTAAGTCCAAGGAAGAAACCGAGTTACTTGTGGACAAGGTAGTACAAACTGAAAGCGAACGTGACGATTATAAAGATCAACTTGATGCATTAGCCGCCCATATGGGTGAACATACATCAAAGATAGAACAGCTATTAGCTCAAATTGCAGAGTTACAAGCAGAAGTTGAACGTCGTGATGAGATTGTTGGCCGGATGGCAGAAAAATACCAACTAGTAGAAAAAGATAGCTTTGGTGATGAGTTAGTTGCTGAAGTAGTGCCTGACGCTCCAAGTAATATACCTGTTGCAGATCCGGAAGTCAGCATTACAGACTTAGCTGAAGATCTAGAAAAAAAGTAACGCAGGCTTCTACGCTACACATTCCTAGTAGGAGCCTGGAAGAAGAATACAATATACCAGAGGGTGCTAATGTTAACTTTGGCACATGGTTTCCAACGTCTCCTGACAAAGGTGATTTGTTTATACGTGTAGATGTATTACCAAACAAGTTGTTTAGATTTACCAGTGACAAGTGGATTGAGATACCTAAAACTAGAACAAGCAGTTACCTGGGTAACCAAGAATACCTAGATCATCTTATAAGTGATGTAAATGCAGGACGCATTAATATAGAACAGTTGACAGAAGATGAACGAGAAGAGATAGCAAGATTATTAGATGACTAAATTTACAATAGTTACACCACCAGACTTTTATTTAATGGATCAGCCTAGTATATTAAGTATTGGATATGAAAGCAATAATCAAGCAGTATGCAACTACATAAAAGATGTTAATTTAGATATTACTATATACCTAGCAGGTCCAAACAGTGATTTAAACTGGCTAATTAATGTTTCTAACAACGTTGATTATATATTGTTAAATACAGAAGTAAACCAATTGGTAACAGGATTATTAATTGACAAACCTAAGACAAACTACTATAATAATATTATAGACTTTGAACTAATTAATAAACAGCAAATTGAAGATCCAGTTGGATTTTTAGTAAGTTGGACGAAAGATCTAGAGGAATAAATGCCAAAACAAAGAGTTAAGCGTGGACTTACTGTAGAAGTTCACAATAACAATATCAACAAGGCCTGGCGCCGACTTAAGAAAATGGTGCAAGAAGATGGTCTTCTACAAACACTAAGAGATAAAGAGCGGTACACTAAACCCAGTGCCCGCCGTCGCAAAGCTAGAGATATGGCTCGTAAGCGTTGGTTAAAAAAGCAACGTGAACTTGAAAGTAATTTTTAGTTAGGTGATAAATAGGGTAGAAGGCGCCAGTTAGCTGGGCTTTCATAAAATAGTAATCTTGCTTTTAAAAAGGAGATATAGCAATGAACACAACATTAACTACACTTGACATCCCCACACTATCACGTAATTTCATTGGCATCGATCGTATAATGGATCGTATGCTTGCACAACATACTGTTAGTGATCAGGGATATCCCCCATACAACGTTATCAAACAAGACGATGATACTTTTACTATCGAAGTAGCAGTAGCAGGTATTCCCAAAGAAGGCCTTTGTGTGAATACACACGAAGGTGTACTTACAATTGAGGCTAACATTGAAAAACTAGCCAAAGATGTTAAAGACACTGAGCCTGAATACCTACATAAAGGCATCGCTGGCAGACGTTTTTCACGCACATTTAATCTAGCAGAGCATGTTTATGTAAAGTCTGCAGACGTTGAAAATGGTATTCTCAGCGTTCAGCTGGTACGTGAAGTTCCAGAGGAATTAAAGCCCAGAAATATCCCTGTTACATTCGTGTAAATAATTGTGGGGGAGAGTAATCTCCCCCACTAACTAAACAACCGGAGAAGTATAATGTCTGAGCAAACTGACACAAAAGAGAGAATTCGTCCCATACTAGATATTGAGCCGCCCAAGGATTATAAAGTTATCTATGTAAATGATGAGGTAACTACATTTGAATTTGTGAGTGAAAGTTTAGTTAGAGTCTTTGATTACGATCCAGGCAAAGCACAAAAGAAAAGTATAGAGATTAGTGATCAAGGTGCTGGTATTGTTGCAGTGCTTCCATTTGAACTTGCAGAACAAAAAGGTGTAGAAGTTCTAGTAAGTGCAAGACATAATGGTTTTCCTCTAGAGGTTAAATTAGAACAAGAATAAGTTGACTTATCTTTTATACTATTCTATAATAGTTATACCATGAGAATAGAAAATCAATTAAAATTAGATTATTCTAATGTACTATTACGGCCAAAGAGAAGCACTTTGGGTAGTAGAAAAAACGTAGACCTTTTAAGAACATACCATTTTAGGAATAGCGGTGCTGAATACACTGGTATTCCAATCATTGCCGCTAACATGGACGGTGTTGGCACTCGTGAAATGAATGGTGTACTTTCAACACATGGCATGCTAACGGCTCTAACTAAACACTTTAATATAGCTACACTAGTTGAACATTTTAATGAGGCACCCAGTTGGCATGCTGCATATAGTATGGGAATCACAGATAATGATTTAGCTAAATTTCGTGCAGTAAACGTTGGGTCTCACATTAAGTACGTATGTATTGATGTTGCTAATGGATATAGCGAAAGATTTTTAAATTTTGTTGGAAACTTTAGAGACGAATTTCCTAACAAAACTATTATTGCTGGCAATGTTGTAACAGGCGATGTTACAGAAGAGTTAATTTTAAAAGGGGCAGATGTTGTTAAAGTTGGTATCGGCCCTGGTAGTGTTTGCACTACTCGCATTAAAACAGGTGTTGGTTATCCTCAACTTTCGGCAGTTATTGAATGCGCTGATGCTGCTCATGGCTTAGGTGGACATATTATTGCTGATGGTGGCTGCACTAGTCCTGGAGACGTTGCAAAGGCTTTTGCCGGCGGCGCTGATTTTGTAATGCTTGGTGGAATGTTAGCAGGACACGATGAAGGCGGCGGTGATGTTATTACACGATATTACCAAAGTAACGAAGTCCAGCATATGCATGATGATGGCTTTGGTGGAGACATACCAACAAAGGATTACTATAAGCCTATTATTCAAGAAAAACATTTTGTACAGTTTTATGGAATGAGCTCAAAAGCCGCAAATGACAAACATAGCGGTGGATTAAAGGAGTATCGCAGCAGTGAAGGGCGAGAAGTTCTTATACCTTACCGCGGACCAGTGGAAGAAACTATTATGGACTTGCTTGGTGGTATACGTAGTGCTTGCACTTACGTTGGTGCTCGTCGCTTAAAAGATTTATCAAAATGCACAACATTTATTCGTTGTGCTGACACACATAATAGAGTATATGAATAATGGTATTTAATAAAGTATTACATGAACGCAGATTACAGGCAGTGGCAAGCATTGTTAACTATAAAAAAGAGAAACAACGCTTTCATTCAGTACAAGCAGATCCAATAGCTTGTGCAGTACACATGTATGACAGACCAGAATGGCGAACCAAATTAGCTGCCCGTTCCACCACTGGTGACAGATCAGAGTTTCAGCAAGTTGCTCCTATGGTACGTAAACGAGATGTAAAAAAAGCTGGTCAGATCAGAGACTACTTTAGTAAAAAGTTTTTAATGATTCAGCTAGCTGGAGAATATCTTAGTCAGTATAGACGAGAACTATTAAAAATGCTTACAAGAAATAACGATAATTTTGGTGATGATGAAACGGGTATGATAATGAGTCTCCCCAGACTATTCATTGAAGATCAATTCTTAGACGAACTTAAAGAAAACTACAATAATGATCCATGGATTGATACAACCAGCGAAAGAGATGTAAATCGCACTCTTACCTATATTGGTTGCCATACTAAGAAGAGTCATAGATATACTGGGTATAGAAAAAGTGAATTTACATGCAACTGGTTTCATGACGAAGACGATAGACTTTATCTTATTGAAACAGACATCGATAGCCCGTATAGGATGATTTGGCAAGATCTTATCCAGTATGCTTTGGATATCAAAGGCGACCCAGTAAAGTGTACCAAGCGTGATGGCATGCATTATTACGAACTACATAACTGGTTTATTTTAAATAAATAACTGTATGCTATTACGTGATTTATTCGAATATCAAGACCTAGAGGCAGAAAAGCAAAATATTATTGCTAGAGTTTCTGGTCTAAGCGCAGAGAACGAACAAGATGCAGCGTTGTTGGACAGGATCTACAAGATACTTAACAGCGGCACAATCGGCAGTAATATTACTAATGCTCTAATGACTCCAACCGCAGATGAAAATCTAGGTGAAAAAGAGCTAGATAAAGTTAGAAAAGATATTACAAAAATTCTTGCTGGTTTAGATAGCGATTATAAAAATTTAAGTAACTTCCTAGGAAAATTAGAGCAGGGCGGTGTAGTAGATATCGGCCAATTATCAAAGCCTTTAAACACATTAGGCAACGTGTTTGGTGGAGATCCTGTAGCACTCAACGCCTTTATTGCATTATCTAGATACGGTGTAGGTGTTAAGCAAAAAGGACCTTGTGAGTTTGCTCTTGCTTGTTTAAGTAATCAAATTAAACTAGCAGATGGTGAAGGAGACTTAGAAGTTGTCGGGCTTGGTAAAGTAGAACTTAAAGCAGCATTGGGTCCAGCAGGTGGTAGAATTGGCTATGGTGGCGGATCACAAAAAGCTAAAACTCAGATTGTTCAGAAGTATGCAGAGGTTATTCCCACTATTGCCAATCATATTAACAGCAAAGGCGGCAGTATCGGACTCGGACCGTTTATTAAAGCATTAAACAATGACTTACCTATTAGTGATCAAAATAACAGACAAATAAGAAAAGATTTAATGAACGAATTGCTGGGAATGGACTTAGAGCAGTATACAGGCCCAGTAGCAGACGTTATAGCAAACAGTGATGACGTTGCCAAGATTGAACAAACATACATGACGCAAAACTTTGAATGGTATAAAAACCGTGATGATTTCGATGCATTGTCCCTTATTAGCATACCAAGTATGAAAACAGCAATGATAAAAGATGCTAATTCGTTAATACAATTTAGAACCAGTGGGCAGTCTAATGCGCCAAGTATTAGTATTATTCCCACACAGGCAGGTGCCGGCCGCGAACAATGGGCACAACTTACCTTAAATAAAGCAAAAATGTAGTACGTATGCAGTTAACGCATATCTGACATAGAATCTATGCGCCCGACTTTTGATTGCTAGGTCGGTAAATAGCAGTGTATAATAATATTATACAATAACACATATACACATACAAGGAACAACATAATGTTAAACTTCTTTAAAGCATTAGTAGACACTCGAACTCTGAAATTAAATGGCACTGGCGATACGACAGGATTGCATACCTATTACGTAACTGAGTTTGGGCAAATTGAAGGTGAAAGACTTTACCGCCAATTTAAACTCGATCAGGGAGAAAGATAATGTCTTTTTTCCAAAAAATAATTGAAATGTGCGAAGAGGCAGGAAGAGCCCGAGCGCAAAGAGAGCTTCACAGGCATTCATATCTAGCTCAATACGATATTCATTCTAAAGGAAAGGTTACAAGATAATGTGGCCTTATACTGATGAAGAAGCTGACTACTTAAACGGAAAAGCTCCTAAGAAATAAAGTTGTAATGTAGGGCATAACGTTTAAGTTTTAAAACTTAAACGTTTGCGCCTAGTAGCAGAGCTACGAGAGATTACAATGGTGCTAGATTTATAATTATTTTCCGCTCATTGCATTAAGAGGATTGTTTAATGCTTTTGTGATTTGCTTACTTACTCGATCCTCTAATTCTTTCTGTGCTTTCTTTAACCGGTCTTCTAAATTATCCATATCAGTCCGCAGTTGTTCTCTACGTTTATCAAAACGGTCACCACTATCTGTTACTAACTTACGAACTTTGGTATCATTTGTTTCTATGCTATCTCTTACCATACGGAACGCATTCTTTCCACGTTTCTCTATGCCATCTACCTGCTTAGACATTGTGTGGAGCTCATCTTTAAGATCTGTTTTTATTTCTTTTGTATAGTCCCTAGCATCCTGAATTAGTTCTTCTTTGGCTTGTACCTCGGTCTTAAGGCTAAGCATTTCTTCTTTTAGCACCGCAAGTTTTTTATCAAATCCTGACAAGTCTGGCGCAGTATAACTCTCTATTTTCTTTTTCATATCCATGTAATCTTTATACACTTCGAAACCTCCATAGAGACCGCCTACTAGTGTGCTAAGTGCGGTAATTATTACAAATATTTTACCACCTCGAAACTTAACACCGGCAAACTCTACTTCTGTTTTAATTTCATCTGTTTTAATTTCTTCAGCCATTGTATTTCCTAATACTGTGAGTTAATCATGTTATTCATGATACTATCCTGTGCTGAATTATAAGCACCTGCAAATGGATCTGTTATTTGTTGTTGGTTAGCATATATGCTATCGCTAGTATACCATGTACTGGCATCTATCAAGGTTGGTTGTAAACTAGTAATATCTGCGCCAATTATGTTCATTAATGCTAACTGAGTAGCCTGGCTTGCAGCATCGTTACCTAGTTTCTGAATAATTCTTGTTACTATTTTACGTTTAATTTCTTTTTTAAGCTCTTCTTTACTAAGTGCAGTCTTTCCTTTAGATTTGCTATTTTTTTTGTTTTTACTGGACTTTTTATCTCCAGAGCTCTTACTATTGCTATCCCTATCATTTCCACCATCCTTTTCTACTTCTGCTGTTTCTGTATTTTCAGATTCCGATTCACTCTCATTGCTAGCACTTTCTTGAGGTTCTGGTTCAGTAGTTGCTTCAGCTACTTCTGCTTGTACTTCTGCTTCTACATCTGCAACAGCTTCTTGTGTTTGTGAGCTTGCAGCTGGTGCAGCCACTACTGGCGCTACTGGTGCTGCTGGTGCTTGTGGAGGTGCTACTACTGCTGATACACTGGCAACTTCAACTATTTCTGATACTAGTTCACTACCTGAGTTATCAGTAACAACTACTTCTACCTGCACTGGTGTTGTATTTATTGAATCAGATGTACCTGATGTGGCTATATCAGCAGCCTGTTGGGCGGCTAGCTCGGCCGCGGCAATAGCATCTAAAGCGGCTGTTGTAGCAAATTCCAGTGTAAGTTGCACATTATCAAACCTTGGGCCTCCAAAAGAATTACCTGAAAATCCTAGGTCACTGCCAAAAAGTTCTAGTGTTAATAATGCGCTTGTGTGTGTATTTTCTGGTATAGTATTTGTAAAGGAAAAAGTAGTTCTGGTGGTGTCCCATCCAGTAAAAGTTATATCATTAAACTCGTTAGTAAATTGGTGTAATAGATTACCATTTGAATCGTTAATTGTAACGTTTATGCTAAGACTATCTTTACAATCACCAGTGGTAGCAGAACATAAAGGTACGGTTGCGTTAGATAAATCACTATGTACCTGACTACTGTAGTCAATTTCAACTCCATGATTAAGTTGATCTAGACTCATTTGATCTAATAAATCTATAGTTTGGCTAACAGTGCCACCTCCATGCGTTCCTTCGTTGCCTGTTGTTAGTGCATTACCGCCAAATGGACCGCAACGATCACATATAAAAACTTGACCGTCCTCCACTGTCCAATTAGTTGGACTGCCAGTATTTGTATTGGATTCAAAACCAGGATTGGATAGCACATTGCTGGTTGTTTCTGTTTCTTCTGTTGGATCTGCTTCTTGTGCGTTAAGGGATAAGTGGGGGAATACCGATAAAAAGACCACCAATAGTAGCGGCCGCACCCAAAACAGTCCAGCCTGAGATGTCGTCCTCGTCATCGTCTTGTTCTTCATGAGCATAGTCATCTTGTTTTATTCCGTCTCTTGATTCATCCAGTCGTCGTTCGTCTGCTCCGTTACGCTCTTTTTTTTAGACTCTAATAGTTGTGAGCCTGATGGTATATCATTTGGATTTTCGTTCCATGCCTCAAGAGCTTTAGAACCGATCTTGCCTTTATATGGGCAGGGAGTGCCAGCCATTAACATTGCATCAAACACTCTAGCATCCTGACACAGTGTACTAACAGCCGCAACTTTCATTCCCATACCATAAAGGCTTCTAGCGAGTTTAAGCCGCTCGCAGTTTTTATCTGTAACTGTAACACCACTAGCTATACCTAAGATTTGTGTTTGAACGCCAGCACTGTATGCACTTTTGCATACGTCATTGTTATTAATAACGATACTTGGCGCACTGGCAGTTGGTGGAGTTTTATCAATCGTGACAGTGCCGCTACTTGTCACAGTGTTAGTATCTGCCGCAAAGACAGCTACATTATACGTAATAAGACAGAAAGCAATTAATAAAAAAGTTAGTACATGTTTCACGTATATATACCTCCATCAGAATTATACTGATAATAGTTACTATATACTATTTAATTAATCATATGATATTAATTAGTGCTCTGTTAACAAACCCTTAATTATATTTAAACAAAAAGCACTACTATAACAAGATACGTAGTGTAATGTAACAGTTGGTCAATGGTTAATAACCACCAATAAGTGTTAGAGCTATGGTCAATTTTTAAGACATTATTTAACTTGGCCTTGGAAAAGTCAATTTGCCAGTGACACCACCAATCAAGCACTCCTGCTATTATAGCAGGCACTATTCCAGTTGGCAATAACACAAGCATTGTTCCTATGCCATGTCCAGCATAATGTAAGTGTGGTTGTTTCCGCCAGTAGTGTTCTTTGCCCATCCATCCTAGATGCCTTTGGATACCAACATCAACAATGGCGTGTTTTATCAATAAAAGGAAGAAGTATATTAAATCCATGTAAATATTTATAGACAATAATAACGGAGTGTAATATAATAGAACAATGCAAATAATTATGGGAAAACAAATAGCAGACCAAATTGGCGACAAGTACATTGTCCTTGAGCTTGATCAGTTTCGATTTGGTACAGAAGTAACACCAGCGTTTGCTGTACTAGACGCATCAAATATACCTCTTGGAGAAATGCAAGAAATACCTAAATGGGTTGAACATCACAACAAACTAATGTCAAACTATCGTAAACAGAACTGGGATTTTTGTGAACAAATGATTGAACATTGCCAGACACGTTGGGGTGGGGAACTTACTAGCTTTTACACAGAAATGTATACTCGAATACAAGACTTAAAAATTCAGAAGTTACCAAAGGACTGGGATGGCGTTCTACAGCGATAGTTTGGAAGTCTGTTACTGTTTTAACTGCGGATGCAGATGTCATTGTCACGAACATTCATGTAAACGTGAAGTTGGAGTTGGAATGACAGATAAATGGTCTTACTGTGGTTGCCAAGAATGCAAATGTAACACACCAAAGAAAAAGTAATTGACAACTAGAACAGATACTGTATAATAATATAACAATAAGAGGAAAGCATGGCTAAACAAAAAGATGCATTTACAGACTGGGCGTATTTGCAATTTAAAAAATATGGCATTCGACATCCGGATACGTATACAGCGAAAGAAATAAAAGAATATTGCCCGGACGTTCCGGAGTGGTTTGTAGATCAACATGTGAAGGAGAGGGATAATGGCTAAGAATTTTAATAAAATTTCAGACTTCCAAGACAGGTGGTACAGTGATCCAAATGAATCAGGACCACGCAAGGGAACCGAATATCGCGGTGCATTAAGGAATGCCGCTAGGATTGCATATAGAGTTGCTAAAAAAACGCAAAAACAAATTGATCGTGAAGTGGCTAAAAATACATCTAAGTAACACCGCGGGCATGGGCAGTAGTTGCAGGCTGTCGGATACAGGGCGAAGGCGGGGGCCGCTGTAATCACTTTTATATAAGTATGGCATGGAAGTTCTTTTTATCACACTTATATCAGTATTTGTTTTTATAATAGCACTTCTAGCGACAATAGTTACTAGTTTGCCAGTACCAAAACCATGGAGTCTACTATGGTCTGTATTAAATGAGCCATCGCCAACTTTACAACCTAAGCCTAAAACTAAGAAAAAAGGTATAGACATACGTTGTTAACTAAGTAGACATATGATAGCACTTGCTCCATATCCGCAGGGTTTAAAGCTAGATCAAACTGTTCTAAGTTATTATTGGAACGTTAGTACACTAGGCGCAGTGGGAAATCAGCCTGCAATACACAAAAAATATCAGCAAGCACATGATCACTATACACAAGTACGTAACTGGTGCATAGAGAACCTTAATGGCCCCTACATTGTAGACGTCGAAGATATACTATACGACGGTGTTCGAGTTCGTGTTGGCACAGAGTTTGATCTAGCATACTTTACGCTACGATGGGTTTAAATTGTGCATATCCAACAATTTTAATATCCTCTACTTCAGGTTTACGGACTATATTCATTGTGCGCTCATACTCTAAAACACGGGCATAAGGCACACCATCTTCTTTACGTATCTTTTCCATAGTCATATAATAACACCAAATAGTTAACAGAACGTTTGCAAATCTCAGTTTTTTTCTGGTTGACTTTTATCAGTGTTTAATATACAATTTATACTAAGTTAGATTTCTAAAAGGAACAACTAGGTGACAAAGACATTGACTGAAAAGCTAGCTCATGAGCTAGAAAATCAAAGATTAGAAACTATAGATCGGCGTATGTTTGCTTTAGAACAAGCGGCTAAGATATATCAGGGTACTGGTATAGGGTCATACGAAGAAAAAACTTACAGTATCCTTACCATGGCTAAAGAGTTTGAAGAGTATCTACAATCTTGATTAATGAACTTCATGACATTATGAAGGCGTTTACGTCTTCACCAAATAAGTGGTTGACATCCAACCACAATGTGTTAATATTATAGGGAGATTGGTTCACATGACTAACGATCTTAAAAATGCTGATGGTAAAGTAATGATACGTTTTATACACGAGGCCGCTGGTCTTTATGAGGATGAAGATGAAAATGTGTATGAAACACTGCATACTAGATATCAAGCAGATACTTGGCAGGAGGCATGTAACGATGCTGCTGATTGCTGGGACTGGGACGATGAAGATGTTATTAACTTTGATGCTGAGTCAGAAATTTCAGAAACAACTAGAGATCTAGAAACAATTGAATACCAGGATGTTAATAACGAATGGGTTGAAGTTCCAGCAGAAGTTTATGAATTTTTTGAAAAAGCAGAAGAACGGGCGTATGCCGAAGGGTAAGTTAGATCATGACAATGCATCTTATGGGTCCTTATATGACCACAACAGTCTATAATCGCAAGAACAAGTCTAATAAAACAAGGCGACAAGTTCAAGCTGAGCAGGAACATGAAAAGTACCTGCGTAAGATGGGTGTCCATCATGATCAATTAGAAGCTAAGAAGATTGAGTCGGTAAAGTGTTACGGTAGCACATCAGTCTCCAAAACTGAGGGACGGGGTTCGACTCCTCGTACCGATGCCAAATTAAACTCTAGAAAAATCAAGGGCGTCGGTGTTGGTACACAGGGAGAGCTTATACCTCTTTCAGCGGCAGATTACCGTTCTCGAGAGGGTTCAATTCCCTCGGCGCCTACCAATTTACCAGCGTATGATCCTAGTATGGCAAAGCGAGAACCTCAAGTCTACAATGGTGAGCGTAAACTGCTGGGCATTGCCACACTACATAAGAGCAACATGGTTCCAGTCTTCAGTAAAGATGATGCCATTGAAATTGCAAAGATGAGGAGAGGGTAATGAGTGACACCAAATGAATGTATGGTTACATACTGCAATTGCCATAGTATCACTTTACGCCGCATATTATGCAGGCACTAACTGGGGACGTAAAAATCAGATCGGCACAATTTTTACTACTTTACTTTCCTCCTTAGAGGATGATGGGTTTATTAGGACTCAGATAGATGCTGATGGTGAAAAGGAAATAATCCCCATCTCGGAAATAGAACGTGATGCGGCTAAACGAGCATCAGAGGTTTAAAGATGACTGAAAATTACGTTGTTGTAACATGTGTTTCATCTTACCGGATGCGTTACGTGATGCATAAAGATGATCTGCAAAAGTTGAATCCTTATAAACCATGTGATCCAATTGAATGGGCAAAAGATACTGTTACCTGTGAAGAGTGTGATGAGTTTTCTCAAGAACATATGGGCGAGTATATAGTAGACACAGCTATTATTGATGAACAAGAGATGCTTGAGCTGTTTGATAAGGAAAATCACTACCTAAAAGATTGGTCCAAAGAACAAAAGATCGAATGGGTTAGAAAAACAAATGGTGGTAACGTGAGGCGAGAATGAAAGATGAAAAATGAGAGTGAGAATAGGACCATATAGAAAGAACCGTGCCAAACATGTTGAAATAGAACCGCATGACACTTGGAACATGGATCGTACACTTGCATTAATCATACATCCTATGCTGGTGCAGTTGAAAGAAACTAAGCACGGTGCTCCGATGGTTGATATGGAAGATGTGCCAAAAGAACTACGTGCTACCAAAGCACAGCAGAACAAATACGCAAAAGGCGGCGATGTAGATCCTAAACACTTTGAACGCTGGGATTGGATTATGGACGAAATGATCCACGCCTTTGAGCAAAAGAACAAAGACGATTGGCAGTCATACTACTACAGTTATAACGATTGGGATATGGAAGGTATGAAAGCAGAACAAGAAAGAATAAGCAACGGTTTTAGACTGTTTGGGACCTACTTCGAAAATCTCTGGGATTAGGTCTTACAATGCTTGTTATGGTTTCTATAGAAGTTAGCCGATTGTTTAGCAGTATGTCCGCATTTAGCGCAAGTGACAAGTTTAGGGTCTTTATCAGTAAGGCGGTTAGGATTATGCTTACAGCGATCCATGTGCCAACGATTCATATTCTTATAGTCGCCAGTCTTGTCGCAATGTGGGCAAGTAAGTGTAGTAGTATCCTGTGGACGATTACGCATATTGGCAATGTGTTCTTCAGACTTAGGCTTGCCAAGCATCGCTTGTCGATTCTTCTCTCGGTGTTCTGGAGAATTCTTCATACCCGTGCGAGTTCCTTTGCCTTGCATAGTGCGTTTAAAACTTGCAACCTTCTTTCGTTTAGTTTCCTCACTCATAGGACCACCGGGGAGAAACATACCGTTGATGTTCTTGTTTAACCATTTATCGCTTTTAAGTACATTCAACTTCTCAAGGGCTTTATGCTCATGAAGTTTACACTTATCAGCATCATTGAACATTTTGCGAACTTGTATAACATCAGGTTCTCCGTGTTCTTTACGAAACGCTTTAACATGTTTAGAGGAAGTGAAATATGTATTCCATAAATCGTCAGGTGAGCAATCTTTTGCCCAACGAGCACCGTAGTAAAACTTATCGTGTTTGCTCCATCCTATTAGATATGTGTAAGCCATTGACAATCTCCTTTAACTCTGTTACAGTTATTTATCATTATTACATAAGAAAAGCTATGGGACTAGACTTTATGTTTACATTGAAAGGAGACTTCCATGAGAGAGTGGATTAATAATTGTTGGAGTGTAGTAATGAATGCAAAGATGAGGCGAGGATGAAAAGGACTTTTAAATATAAAACGATTACACTAAGAGTTGAAGATTGTGATGAAGTTGTCATTGATGAGCTGAAAGATGCTTATCATATGAATAATCGGTTTGATAAGGTTGATTGTTCAAATGACGTTCTTGAGCCAGACTACGAGTTACTCAAGGCAATTCTAACTGTGCTTGCATATTATATGCCACAGGAGGATTATGAAGAGTGGGTGGAAATAAATCCTATGGTGAAAGAAAATGCCTGATATGATGGATTACTATGAAGAAGTACTGCTCCTTCGCAAGAAGGTCGAGAAGTACGAGACTATTCTGAAACATGCAATGTCTGAAAAGTCTGGTCACTTCTTCATCTGTGGTGAAGCGGGTGAGAAAGATACTAGTGGATTACCAGATAAAGTGTTTATCTGCCCAACATATGGCTTGGATGGATTTCAAGTTTACAAAAAGGATGGCAAATATAGAATGCCAGGATGGTAAAATGAAAACAATTACATTACAAGTTGAAGATGTTGACCAAGTTATTGTTGATGAGTTGAAAGATGCTTATCTGAGAAATGACAAGTTTGATCGGGTAGACTGTTCTGATACAGTGCTTGAACCAGATTATGAGTTGCTCAAAGCAATTCAAACTGTACTTGAATATTATATGACCGCTGAAGAACTTGAATTGTGGAACAATTATGAAAAAAATAATTCACATCAATCGTAATATCATTCAACAGAATGAGAAGCACGGTAGAAAACTACCAGTGTGTCGTATTGATATGGATGGCAAAACTTGGTACGGAAGTAAAATAGATATACATGGGCCTAGCAAAGTAGTCTACAGCCCAGATAAGCCACGTAGTTGTGGCGCAAAACTTTGGATCGAAACTGATTCAGAAGTTTTAATACATGATAAGACAACATATGCTGAAATGAGAAAATTATGAACATCGAATTACCCCAAAAAGCTCTGGCATTTGCTTTAATTTCCTTAGGGCTATACTACCTTGTTAACGCAGCAATTATTGCAACAGATTTTATTATGATGCTAGGTTGGCAAACACCATTTGCATATTAATATTATAAACTTTTAATGTTAGTTTCCAATTCAGCCCAGCACTTATCAGCAAATCCATTATAGAACCAGTTGTAATTGTGTTCTAGTATTGGCTTCATCTTATCACGCATCTGAGTTAACTCAGATAGACTGCAACTACCCACATAGTTAACAACATCAGCTGCTGACTGTAATCGTTGGTCCAAGTTATCTATAGTATCGTATTCTTCACTCCAGAAATCTGAAAACGTTTTAAACCCGTAACTACGAAGATACTCTAACCCACCTGCACCGTTTAATAACACAAACGGTTGTTTAAGAACTATTGGTTTAAATATCTTTTCAGTGAGATGAACTCTATCAACCACAGTCTCAGGAACAACATGCAGGAAACTAGATCGCCAAACGCTGGGATCAAATTGTTGTGTGTCATTGTTTATATTTTGTAAATTAATCCAAGCACTGCTATTGTCATGCTCGTCAAAACTCTGGGGTTCTACTTGATTATTTGGATAGATTTCATTAGGAGTTCTATGAGTATTAGGATCCTGTTCTAATAAACTATACTGGCCCTGACTAACATCCAGCATGTTTAGGAATTTTATTCTATAGGATCTTAGCTCGTCTATCAGTCTATTAGCACATACGAACTTGTGACGTAACGGTTTATATTCTGTAACTACATTTATATCCTTGTATAGTCTATACCAATGTTCGGCACAAAGATAACCATTTGCAAACCAATGAATTGGCGTAAATCCTCGATCTTTAAGTTTATCTATCTCTGATGATTTTTCACTGTGTAGTATATACAGTCTCCAATCAGCAGGTCTTTGAATCTTATCTTGTTGTATATCCCAAAAATAGGCATCTAAAACAGTGTAAACAGGTTCCCAACTATGTTGGAAAGTTTGTGTCCAAATACAAGACGTAGTACATTTTCCATCTCTAGTTAATTCACCGCAAGTTCTACATGTTTTAAAATAATCTAAAATAATCATCTTAATGTCAATTCTGTCTTTTACCCTCCAATGAGTCTTAGTAACATCTAAAGCAGGATCATATCTATATTCATTATGAAATAGTTGTAGACAATAGTTAATTCGACTATCCAGGTGCTGGTGAAATAAGTCTGATATTCTGTGATTTATGTGTTCAAATTCGTTCATGGTTTTCTTAAGATATAAATAGTTATATGCGTATATTATCAAATAATGAATGGGATCCATTACAAAGTATTGTGGTTGGATCAGCTACAAACGCCAATTGGCCAGTTAATTGTCCTGATTTTAGAAAACAAGAAGAAACTACTTTGTGGAAAGAAACGCCTGTGCCTAGCGGGCCGGTGTCTCAACAAATAATAGATGAAGCTAACGAGGATTTACAATATTTAGCTGACTTTCTAACCAGTGTCGGAATAACTGTATACCGTCCCGGCGAGATAGATTTTCAAGCTAGAGATGGATTTTATAATTATTGCCCCAGGGATAGATTACTAGTAGTAGGCGATAATATAATAGATGCTCCAATGGCTTATGCATGTAGAGATCAAGAAAGGCAGGCATATAATTTTTTACCTGATGATTGGATTAAACCATTAGGCCGTTGGGATGCGGCTAATGTATGTAGGTTAAACGATGATCTTCTCTACTTAAAGAGTGAGAGTGGAGACTTGGCGGGCTATAAATGGTTACGAGATTATTTTCCAAGAAAGAGAGTTCACCTGGTAGAGTGTTATAGTGGTGTCCATATTGATAGCACAATAAGTCCAGTACGAGAAGGACTAGTAGTTTTAAATGGTACACGCATAAATGAAGATAATATGCCAGAACCATTTAAAAATTGGGATAAAATTTATATATATGAATGTGAACATCAGAATTTTATAAACTATCCCTATGCAAGCAACTGGATAGGGCTTAATTTTTTAGCAGTGGGACCTGATAGTGTTATATGTGACCCAAAACAAACAGAGTTACGGCGCCAATTAGATAAGTATTTTGTGAACACGCAAGGTATAGAATTAAGACACAGTAGAACATTGGGCGGGGGCCATCACTGTGTTACATTAGATTTACACCGCGAATAATTACTGAAAATAATAATAAAGAAAACTGAAGGTGTAGCAGATTGAAGACAATAGAATATTTTTTAAATGATTTAGACATCAAGGTTTTTGATAAGTCAAGCCAAGTTAAAGCAAAAAGTTTTATTGATACGTTTACTCCCCATAACCTAAGCGATGTGGCAACTTACTTAGTGCTGGGTAAAAATATTGTTGGGCATGGATTAAAACTGCTAGGATATGATGTAACAGAAGCGGATGGCTTAACATCGACGTTAACATTAGATAATATTATTAGTAACGGCGAAACATATGATTATATAATTGCGCCTGATGAACACTTTGTGCAGTTTGGCAGTGAAGACATCCAGGTTAAAGAAATTTATAAGTTATGCAATATTGCAACTAAAGGCGTATACACTACACTTAAAGATTATCGCAATATGCATGCTAGCCAAAGATTTTTCCAGGAGCCTTTTGAAGTAAAGCAAGATGATGGTGATAGTATTATTATCCGTAAACGTGAATGGAACAAAACAGACAAACAACGTTGGACGCAGCGTGAATACATTATCAAGAACGACCATCTCATTGTATGTGATCCAATAGATTGCAGAACAATGTATTTTAAACAACTAGCAAAATTTAGTAGCGATGCTGGTGCAAAGACATTTCAAGTAGAAAAGAAGCAAATGTATAAACCACTTTTTAGTAAGACCTTTGAGTATATAGTATACATCAGCTTCTAATAAAGGAGTTTTCAACAAATGGACAGAATACAAGAAGCTGTTCAACAAGAAGTCCAAGACGTAGTAGTACAAAAATTACGTGCAGAAATAGATAAGTTTGATATAGCAAGTTTAGTTGCAGACACTGTAGAACATCGTATGACCGATGATAGTGTTTTAAAACATGTTGATAATCAGGTTAAACTAACTGCTAGTAGAATTGAAGTAGCTGATGTAATACACAATAAGGTTGATAAAAAGATTACTGAGCTAGTTACCTTTTTAACACCAAAAGTACAGCAACAGGTCAAAGACAATGTTGAACGTATACTAGCTGAAACAATTAATCAATTAGTTAAGACTATTAACTTTCCAGAGAGTAGTATTCCAACTAGTAGTATTGATTGGAGTGATTTTACTTTAAGCATCAAAAAAATACAAAACTATCGTGATTTATCTGGCATTGAAGATCTTAGTGAAACTGTAGAACTAACATTGTTAGACGGTGCTGTTGTTGCTGAGAACAGTGTTATCACCAAAGATATCATTACTGACAGGCTTGAGGTAAATGAAGAGCTGCAATTAAGTGACCTTATTTACAATGGTATTAGAGATAGAATAATAAACGAAATCCCTGTACCCATGGTGCAAAAGATTCCTGAGCAAAAAGATTGGAGTTTTAAAATTGGTGAAATTGAAGCAAAAATAGATGTAAATCAAAAACGCCAAGAACACCTTAAACAACTTGAAGTCAGTGGAGAAGCCATGCTAAGTGATGTTTTATACACAACACCGGGCAACAAGCGTGTCGGTATTAATACGCTAGATCCTAGTGATGCGCTCACTGTATGGGATAGTGAAACAGAAGTAGTTATTGGCAAGCACAAATCACAAGAAGGATATATTGGTACAAGACGTAGGCAAGATTTAAATATTGGTGCAAACAATAAAGTAGGTATTGTTGTTAGAAGTGACGGCAATGTTGAAGTTAATAATCTTAAATTAACCGGGAGAATGATTTCTACAAGCGATAGTATCCCTGGAACAGCAGCAAAGACAGGCGATTTAGTACTTAATAATAAGCCATCGCCAGGTGGTTATATTGGCTGGGTTTGCCTTGATGGACTAAAATGGACAGGCTGGGGAAAGATTCAAGAGTAATTTAGATGAGCATTATATTTTGCATAGGAAATGGCGAAAGTAGGAAAGATTACGATCTTACTACCCTTAAACAGCATGGCAACATTTACGGTGCTAATGCTGTACACAGAGATTATCCAGACATTTTAAATTGCCTAGTTTGTTGTGATCAGAGAATGGTAGACGAAGCATTAAACTTAAACGCCTACAAAGGAGTAATTTATACTCGTAAGAAATGGATATCTAGATATGCTAATCCCAGAGTACAAGGGCTTCCAGATTTTCCCTGGAAGGAAAAAGACAAGTGGACGCAACATTTTCACTGGGGAAGTGGTTTACATGCTGTACATTTAGCATGTGTTAAGTTAGCCAAGGTTGTTATTATGATTGGTCATGATTTTTACAGTGCAGACAAGTTACACAACAATATATACAAAAATACTCCAAATTACTTGCCAGAGCATGTTAACAGTGTGGACTACAGTTTTTGGATTCTACAGTTTCAAAGATTGTTTGAAACGTTTCCTGATACTCAATTTTATTTTTGTCAACCTAATGTTAAAGACTGGCAAGTGCCAGAAGACTGGAAAAGCACGAACTTTTTTATGCAGGAACTAGGAGAATTGCAGAATGAGCTTAACGCCAGAACCTAATCAAGCACAAAACAAAAAAACTTTAATTAGTCATCGTGGCAATATTAATGGACGAATACCAGCTGCTGAAAATAATCCTGCTTATGTTAACGATGCGATCAATGCTGGGTACGACTGTGAAGTAGACGTATGGTATATTGATCATGAATTTTTTCTAGGACATGATAAACCTCAGCATATAATAGATGGCAATAAATTTCTTAAAAATCCTAAGTTATGGTGTCATGCTAAAAACTTAGAAGCATTGCGTATAATGCTTAATTTAAAAGTTCACTGTTTTTGGCATCAGGAAGATGATTATACCATAACTAGTGCAGGATGGATCTGGGCTTATCCTGGTAAACCAGGCAATAAAAGAGCAATAGCAGTAATGCCAGAATTAGAAGGCACTGATGTTACTGGCTTTAGTGGTATATGTAGTGATTATATAGCAAGTTATGTGGAAAAGTAACTTACTAAAAATAGCAATTATACTAGGGCCAACATATACCATGGCGTATGTTACCGATAAAATGGTATATGTTATTCCAATGTTAGCAGTTTGTACACTAATTGCGGCTACGTATGATGATAGATTTAAACGTCGTCTAGACGAAGACGGTTATAAAAAAGATGTAGATACCCTGGATATAGGAAGTAGAAAAGATGACGGTTAAATTAGTTGTATTTGACTTAGACGGTGTGTTAATAGACAGCAAGCAAACACATTATGAAGCATTAAACAGAGCATTAGGCAAAGAGTATGCTATAGACATTGAAGAACATTTAAGCACTTATGACGGCTTACCAACACGTACTAAGCTCAATATGATTACGGATCTAAAGGGGTTACCTACAGACCGCCATGCAGAAATAGCTAGAGCAAAACAACGTGCTACTGTAGACATACTTAAAGAAACTGTACAACCTAGAGCAGATTTTGTTGACATGTGCCGTGAACTTAAAGACCGCGGATTTATGTTAGCTTGTGCTAGCAATGCAGTTCGCGACACTGTTAAGATGAGTTTACTACAACTAGGTCTAATTGAATATTTTGACTTCTGGTACAGCAACGAAGATGTAGAAAAAGGCAAGCCTCATTTTGAGATGTATTTTAAATGTATGCTTACAGCAAATGCAAAACCAAGCCAAACACTTATAATAGAAGACAGTCATATTGGTAGACAGGCAGTACTGGACGCTGGCGCACACCTACTTGCTGTAGTTGATACGCATGATGTTACATTAAGTAAAGTACTAGATAAAATAGAAGAAGTTGACAATCAACCCAAACATAATATACCATGGAAGAGTAAATCAATGAATGTATTAATACCCATGGCCGGCGCAGGATCACGATTCGCAGAAGCTGGCTACACCTTTCCCAAACCATTAATTGAGGTTGGCAACAAACCAATGATCCAAGTAGTGGTAGACAATCTAAATATTGATGCACATCATATTTTTATAGTACAAGCAGAACATTATGAGAAATATAATTTAGAAACAGTACTAAGTTTAATTAAGCCAAATTGTTCAATAGTGCAAGTAGATAGTGTAACAGAAGGTGCTGCATGTACAACGCTATTAGCAAGGGAGTATATAGATAATGAAAACCCGCTCGTCATCGCGAACTCAGACCAATTCGTCGAATGGAACTCAAATGAAGTCCTTTATGCATTTTCAACGGAAGGCGTGGGAGGTGGTATACTCACGTTCGAAAGTACGCACCCAAAATGGAGTTTCGCTCGTACAGACGAAAACGGTTGGGTTACTGAGGTTGCTGAAAAACAACCAATTTCCAATCATGCCACTGTTGGCGTCTACTATTATGCACACGGTTCTGATTATGTTAATAGTGCAGACTCAATGATAGAAAAAGATATTCGTACAAACAACGAATTTTATGTCTGTCCTGTGTATAACCAATTTATTGAATCCGGCGGAAAAGTACGCATCAAAAACATTGATCGTATGTGGGGTTTAGGTACACCAGAAGATTTAAACAACTTTATGAGTAATTACTCAGGATCCTTTTAAAACGGTTGACAACCACACTTTACGTGCTATAATGGGTAAATAAGCATAGAAGTAAAGGAAAAATACATTGGTTGGTGTAATATTTTTAATCGGATTATTTTGTTGTTTTGGCGGTGCCCCATGGTGGGGTGCTCTTCTTATTTTAGTAAGTGTGTTTTGGGCAATTTTTGATCTTATTTCGCCAGATTCTAACGGCGGCCTTGGAGTTGGTACAAAAACTACCATAGGAACTGCTGTTGGGTACGGAGCATAGAAGAATTTGAATATCACACGGACATGGCTAGGCGGATGGGGTATGGTAAGACCTTCCAAGACTTCAAGTGTAACGTCCACATCGCAGGTAAAGCCGGTCCAGCCGGTATCAATGACGCACTTAAAAGACTCTCGCCTGAAGCAAGAAACATTATTACCATCGAAAATGATGAAATCAGTTGGGGTATCGACGCTAGTTTAGAACTAGCCAATGATTGTGCCCTTGTATTAGACATACATAATGCATGTAATGAGTGGGCCTGGGAGTTTACACAAGATTTCGACATCATGTGTGAGAGTAAATTTAAACAATTTGCTAGTATAGACTTTTACAATAAAATGACTGGTAACAATCAGAGTAGCTTCATTTGTAATTGATCGTATTCTGGATCACTCCAGCGATAATCATATAAACATTCCTGTATATTGTAACCAGTTTGATCACACTTGATGCTGTATACATCCAAATGATCAGCAAGTACTTTTTGACCATAAGCGAAGTTATCAGTACCAAAACTTTCTTCAACATTAACTCTGGCTATTAATGGATGACCCAGTGTAAGTGCAGGATCTTCAGGATCCCAGCCATGCTTTTTAAGCCAAGCAGTAAAGTCATCTATATCAATGTTTGTCCATGAACGATTTCCGTTACTCTGTCCCCAGTATACATCAAAATCCGCACTGGCTTCTATTTGTGGGCGTAAACTAGTAGTAACTAAATCGTCTAAATCTGTATCGCCTTCATCATGAAATACTTCCCAGTGTGTTTTGCTAACAGATTTGTTTACGCCAATATATACATCACCATAATTTCTCACTAACGTATGCATTCCGAATAAGTCATAATCAGTTTCAGGATCTAGTTTAAACCGTGGGCTATTTAAGAAACAAAACAACTGGTTATATTGAGCCCATTCTGGAGCATACTGTCTTTTACGTTGTGACAATATATAGTTTTCTAGCTCATGGCATAATAAATTAAGTTTTCTAATGCAGAGTTTAATATTAGGATCTGCTACCTGGTAGTACCGGCTAATATTACCACTGTGGCCCTGTAAATCTTCAAAGTATCTGTGTAACCAGTTCATTTTATCATGATCAATATTAAATCCAGGCAAGTTATTTCCTACCGGGCCACTAGTAATCACATTGTCTGGAGAAAATTGATCCGTAATCATATAAGGTGTAAGGCCACAAGACTCAAAAACGCTAGCATGTAGGTTAATTTCAGTTATGCAGTGGTTTATATCATCACAAATTATCTGTGAATTACGTTCTTCAAATCCTTGCCAGTGATAGTTTTTCTCTAAATGAAGGTTGTTTTTTAACACATCTGTTAAATGCGATAACCATTTTTCGCTTAATGGATTATCCACAACATCAATATAAATGTCATAAAAGTCGTTACTCTTATTACGCAGAGTAACGGTAATTTTATCCAGCATATTGTTTCCATATAAAAAAAGGGGGACAGTCAGTCACTCTCGTCGTCCCCCTATAAAGTTTGTAGATCTTCCAGTTGTTATGATATACTAGTCTACTATTTTCTAATATATGGCAGTGGTTGGTTTGGCACTGCCTCCCGACGTTTTACCGTTCTTACCGTAGCTGGTCCTCTAGGAAGTCTCTTGTTACAACTAAAAATTTTACCTTTTAGTTTGGTTTACAAAATCGTAGAACTTTTCTGCGGCTTCTAGGATGTGCTCAGTTCCAGGAACTGTTGGATATTCTACAGAAGTAACAACTTCGTCACCCTGCTTTTCAATTTTCATTGCTGTTTCGCCAAATTTAGAATGGTAATCTAACCAAACATGATCTTTGGCCATCTCTAGAACCTGAGTGCGGATCTCATAACCGTTTTTACTCATATTTACTGTGGGGATTAGTGATTTCGCAGCATCTGCGAATTCTTGTGGTGTCTTAAACATTGTATTCTCCTTTGTGTGTGTTGTGTGTGTTTTTTTACAGTAATATTACTGTAAAGTTATTTAGTATTTTTCTTCTTGTAGTCAGAAATTTTCTGACTACTGTAGTCAGAAATTGCAGCTTTAATAGCATCTTCTGCTAGTACACTACAATGGATCTTGACTGGCGGTAATGCTAATTCTTTAGCAATGTGAGTGTTTTTAATCTCATTGGCTTCGTCTAGTGATTTTCCTTTAATCCATTCAGTTACCAGTGAGCTTGATGCTATTGCTGATCCACAACCAAAAGTTTTGAAACATGCGTCTTGAATAACATCGTCTTCCACTTCAATGTTTAACTGCATCACATCGCCACACGCTGGTGCGCCAACTAATCCAGTACCCACAGAATCCTTGGTTTTATCCATGGATCCAACATTACGTGGGTTTTCGTAATGGTCTATTACGTTATCGCTATATGCCATACAAATCTCCTATGAACGTTATTTATATAGCGATATAATTAGGCGGCCATTTTATTCAGGCGTCTAGTTACAGCAAGGTTGCCAACCTTTGCATCAGCTGATTTAACCATACATACTTCAAAATGTAGAATGTCTTTGGCAATTTCTTTGTAGCGGTTTTCGTATCCACGATTGCCAATCATACGGAACTCTAGGTAACCAAGAAGTTGTTGGTTACCAAAGTTAATAGCACTGTACTTTTCTTCTAGTTGATCTTTGGTCAATCCCCACTGCTTAACATAGTCAACCAAATTGCAGGGCTTGTTTTTTAAGTTACTCCAGTATTTTGCTTGCTGACGTATTTTACTCTTATTAGGTAGAGCGTAGTATGCACGACTGCGGTTGTATCGTTTAGCAACCTTCTCGTCATCTACAAGTGTAATTAGTTTAGTGGGGTCAATACGTCTAGTATTCCGTTTGCCAATATCCATGTTAACATGTAAGCCTGTTGTAGTGTTAGTTTCTGCTTTAATATCCCGCATAAACTTAAACACAACAGCCAGCATCTTAAATGCTCGTTTTGTAGGCATTGGAGGACTGATCAATTCATGGCCATAGCTAAAGTATGAGCTAGATTTACGTGACTTTACACTCATGTCCTCAGTTAACTGCCAGGCGTTGCGGTCCGACTCGTCAATCTTAATTCCGTACTCAAGTAGCTTTTCAGTTACCTCATCTTCAGTTAATACTGAAACAAATTCAAACTCAAAGCCAATCCTAGTCATTAAGCACCCATTGCATGTGTTGTTTATAACTATATGCATAGTAGCACAAATTAACACATTGTCAACCATATCTACACGCAGAAAACCCAGAATTTAGTAATAATATAATTATTTTTTTTAAGATTTTTTAAGAATTCTGATTGATATAATGCTATAGTGTGTTATTATTATAGTAAGGAAGAACTTGGTGGCTTTGGATGTGACGAGCCAGCATGGAGTTACGTAGGGCAATCGCGTTAAAGTCGTCGAGCGCAGTATAGGTAACTCCGGCAAGTCACAAAAGAGGTGGTCGAATAGCTCAAGATTGCAGTCTTGGCTTAGGTTCTGCAAAACCGAGGAGGGGTTCGATTCCCCTCTCTTCCTGTTTAATTTTTTTGGTTTTGGTTGACTATTGGCAAGATCGTGTTATTATATGTATAGTTAAACAACACAGAGAGTCAAGCAAGATGGTAAACGGTTTTACAGCAGGACAAAAGGTAACTTGGACAAGCGCCGCTGGCCAATTAGTTGGCTTTATTCAGGGCTTTAACAAAGGGCTTAACGGCCATCATAAGCTAGTTGACTGGGTTACTATACAGGTTCCAGTTGACCTTAACCCTGATTCAGGGATTACCAACCCTAATTACACTGCACATTTTGCAGTTTCAGCCTTCCCAATGCTTAACGTGCGGGCAGTATAATGAATGATTTAGTCTTACTCGCTAGAACGTTTGCTAGCCGGGCTCATAAAGAGCAGGTTCGCAAATATACTGGCGAGCCTTATATAGAGCATCCTATAGCGGTTGCTGAGATTGTTCGCAAGCATAATGGCAGTAAAGAGATGATTGCCGCCGCCCTGCTACACGATGTTGTTGAGGATACTGATGTTACTTTAGATGAAGTTCGTCAGGAGTTTGGTGATGCTGTAGCGAACCTTGTAGACGATCTCACTGATGTTAGTAAGCCTGAGGACGGCAATCGTGCTACACGCAAGGCTATGGACAGGGATCATACTGCTCAGGCTAGTGCGGCAGCCATGGTAATTAAGGCGGCTGATCTTATTAATAATACTAAGAGCATTACAGAGCATGATCCTAAATTTGCCAAGGTTTACCTCAAAGAAAAGCGGGCATTGCTGGATGTAATGTTTAAGATCAAACACATGGATATCTGGAAAGAAGCAGATAGTATGCTCTAAAACGGTTGACTATCTGCCTGTCTGTGTTAGTATTAAGTCTAACTTAAAGGAGAGCATAATGTCCAAGTTTACCACACAGCAACAAGTTTTTCTGTTCCTAGGGGAGCTTACCATTAACCCTAGCGTTTCCGCAAAAGTGCAAGAAGATGCCCTAGCGTTACAAACAAAAATGGGTACGTATGCTAGCATGCAACTGCCTTACCTCCCCAGCGAGGAGGAATTTGTAGCAGTTTATACTAACACAGCAAAAAAGCACCCCTGTGCTACACTTAATCCCACGCAATACATGTACACACACAAAGATTAAAATCCACCTAAAAAGTGCTGTAATAATTGCAGCACTTTTTTTACCTGTTCTGGTTGACTATCTGCCTGTCTGTGCTACTATGGTTATAGTTAAAGAACACAGACAAGGATCAGACGATGTTTACACTTAAAAATTCCGAAACTAACACCGTAACCAGGTTTAGGCCTTGGACAGACGGAACTTTGGTTTTTGTTGAACAGGATAATGACGGACATCTTGGCATCCAAGGTGATATGTTGCCTGAAGAAGCCCGTGAATTTTGGCGTAAATGCGTTAAGAATGGAGCAGTACGATGCAAGTAGGAGAGTGGATAGAGCTCAAGGGCAAGACACGCCGCGGCAAGAACCGGATACATCAGCATGGTACCCGTTGGTTTGTTGAAAAGATCACAGGTGGTCGGGCAATGTTGCGGAGCGAAAACAAAACTGAAGGCCCACGTGATGCACGAGTTTTTGATGGACGTTGGATCAAATTAAATGACGATCCAAATTTTGAGGTAGTTAAATGAATACAGTAATTACCCTAGTTGCAGTTGCTTTTCTTGGTCAAGCAGAGCCTGTAAAAACTTACCCTGGTGCACCTGGTGCTTATGGTAAATGTAAGACAGAAGCCACTAAGCTGAACATGACCCAGGATAAAATTCCTTCAGAACAAGCCATAACCTATGATTGTAAAATTAAATGGGTAGAGAAGGGTAAATCATAATGAAGAATAAGTACAAGCCACGTTATTTTGATATACCTGGAATGAACACTAAAAATCATTTTATGGTAGGCTTCGAATGGAATGTTACTGGTAGCACTGGGAATAGCTATACAGTTGAGTTTAACGACGGCGGCTTGGATTGCAGTTGTCCTGGATTCGGATGGCAAGGACGTTGCAAGCACGTTAAACACATTGCAACTCATCTAACTTCAGAAAATTATCCAAAGTATAAACATGTTTGATAAAACATGCATGGATGCTATTGAAAATCCTAACATGATGATCCCCTGGTATCTCATGGCCGCTTATGCATACTATGAACAAGATGATCCTATTCTCAGTGATGGATTATTTGACGCCATGGCAAAGCGTATGTTAGAATCGTGGGATGAGCTTGAACACTGGCACAAGGAGTATATTACCCTGGAAGACCTTAAAGCAGGAACTTTGTTAAACAAGGACTTGCCGCAAAGGGTCGTTTCAGCAGTAAATTCACTAAGGCGCGGTAAATAGCTTTAACGTAAAAAATTCGTCATCATCCAAAGGATTAATTCAATTATGCCTTCGAACGCTTCATCCCGTGATTATATCTGCCTATCCGGCGCCAAAGAACTCTTAGACGAAGTAAAACTAGACCACATATTCCAGGAACTTACATACCCCTGGGGTGATAGGGACATAGAAAAAAACAAAAAAATTATAGAAGAATATCTGGAACACAGATATGTTAAGGCTTACAAAAAAATTAATGCTGATTGACATTTAACACCATTCTGTTATAATAGTACAAATAGCAGGATGTTGAGAGATGAAAAAAGTACGTACAGCCAAGATGTTATTCACCAAAGACAGCCCGTATAAAATGCGAGTTGTTCGCAGTAAGAAAGAATACAGTCGCAAACTCAAGCACAAGGCATCCAAATAGATGGCTCGCACTAACAGACTTATGAAGTTTGTCAGATTGGGATGCAGACATACTAATTCGTGGTTGACAATGTCACAATTAAATAGTATTATAATAAGTATAGTTAATAACAAATACGCCGGCGTAGCTCAGTTGGTAGAGCGCAGCATTTGTAATGCTGATGTCCCGAGTTCGAATCTTGGCACCGGCACCATTTTTAAGGAGAATAAAAATGAAGTCAATTATAGTCTTAGCGGCCATCCTAGGAGCATCAGCTTGTACTCCAGGACATAATGCTGCTAATAAAGGAACCGATAAATGGGATTGGGTAGGGTGTCATGTTGTTACACAAAATCCAAGTCCAACTGGCGAGTATGCTATTAGCCCAAATCCATTAGAAGATCTTCCAGTAGGAGCAAAGATCTACTTTAAACAACAAAGCAAAGATGGAACTGTTGGCCCTGTTACAACTGGCAAACCTTGTTAAGGTGCCTAAGTCAGAACTGCCCATTATAGGTGGACTAGATCAGTTTATGGAAGATGAAGACTGGGCTATAATTTTTGATAGAAATGGCAGAGTTAAAGGGTTATATATCCCAGAGACAGCATCAGACAATGATGAAGATGTCCCTGAGGAAATTATAGAAATACTAGAAAGGGCAGGGATCGACCTTGAAGATGATGACGACATCATAGACCCTGTAATACACTGATGAATATAAAACGAACTATCCTATTCATATTAGTAACGTTAGTGCTGACAGCACAAACTGCATTTACTATTAGTTATGGTTTTGAAGTATCTGGAAGTAAACGAGTTCCAATTCTTGTTCCCAGAGATCAAAATCTTAGAGATGCTCAACCGGTCCAAGCTCGAATTCTTAGCGTTGATGAAGCGTTTGAACACCATAACATAGTGCAAGCAGCACCCCATAAATGTTTTTATGAACGTGAAGCCATAAACCCAACTGATAGCCGTAACTGGCTTACTAAAATAATCAATCCTCGCGGTCCAGTTCATTACGAGACCCACCGCAACTGCTATGCTCAACATGAACAAGTCGTACAACGTGTTTTCGTAGGATATATTGTTACTCATGAAGCAGGTGGTCAAGTTGGGCGTACTTTTACTACAAGCCGTCCTAGAGGGAGATACATTACAATTATGTCTAAATAGGTTGACCATCTTATAGCTATTTGCTATAATGTATATATTGAAAACAACTAAACAGGAGTCTATCCAATGAATACAGATGTTACATATGCAGCCAACGAGGCGATTTTCGGTTTACAACTTAGAACTAACCAGGCTGTCAATTTTGTTGTTCGTAATGCTAAAGTTGACAAGACTACTGCTAAACAGGCTCTCAAAGCAGTTATGACTGGGTATAAAGAGACCACCGTAAATGAAAAAGTATAAAAGGAATGGGCCAAACAAACGAACCAACGATTAACGAGCAGGGCGAAGATATTGCCCGCTCGTTAATTTCCGCTATGGAACACAAACTAGAACAACACGGAGAACTAGATTTATATGATGTCTTTTGTCAATGGGATGAAGATACGATTGAAACACCTGATGTTCAATTATGGCTGCGTGATCGTAGTGACGACTCTCGCATTGGGCCTCTTGATATTAAAACCTTTTTAGGTAATTAACAAAAATCTGGACAGGTGACTGAGAGGCCGAAAGTACTCGATTGCTAATTGAGCGAACCTTAAAAAGGTTCCGTGGGTTCGAATCCCACCTTGTCCACCAGATGGGGTCACTACCTAATAGGTGCGATACTGACCACGGTTAGTCAGAAAGTCAAAAGTAAAAATTTAGTCTCAATCATACAAGGAGAAATCGATGACTAACAAGCAAGACCGGGTATTAGTTGCCCTTAAAGACGGTCAATCTTTGACCGCAAAGCAAATTGAAGCACGTTTTGGCGTGGGCAATGCCCGCTCAACTGTTTCAGCTCTACGCATGAAGGGCTTTCCCGTTTATGCAAATCGCCATGTTGATACAAAAGGTCGTAAGACTACTAAGTATCGTCTTGGTACAGCTCGTCGTGCAGTTATTGCCGCAGGCTATCGCGCTCTAGCTAGTGCATAATTGGTAAGGGAGGAGGACTAGTCCTCCTCCCATCCTTTTATAAATATATGTGATGGGTAAATCCGATTACTACGAAGCTGAAGGCAAAATTACTAGTCTTATTCCAGGAGGAAAATTTTTAGTAGAACTTGACAACGGCGCTGAAATAACAGGACATTTGAGTGGCAAAATGCGCTTAAATAAAATAAATGTACTAATTAACGACCTAGTTACAGTTGAAATTAGTCCATATGACTTAACGCAGGGAAGGATAACGTACAGGTTTAAATAATGGAACCTTTTAAATGCAAAGTTCGAGGAACTATTCATGGATACGAATCTTGCACTAGTGGCGTAGATGAAGACTGGGTTCCTAATTGCAAATGCGAAGATAACATCTGTCACCGTAATATACTAACAGGTTGTGGTTGCGGAGAGAAAATTTTAAACTTTTACGAGGTAAAATATTGATAACACTTACTGAAAATGCAAAAAACTACTTAGAAAGTATTAAAGGAGACTCCTTTGTTACTCTGAGCGTTAAGGGTGGTGGTTGCAGCGGCTTTCAATACGTATGGGGATTACATAAAGATGATTCCGAGTATACCTGGAGTGATCCAATTGACAATTGTTTAGTATTAGATCCGCTAGCAGAGATGTACGTTTTAGGAAGTCAAATTGATTACGTAACTGAGCTAGGAGGTAGCTTTCTAGCAGTAAAGAACCCCACTTCTACAAGTTCATGTGGATGTGGCGAGAGTTTCGGCTTATAATTTAACTTACAAATTTAACTAAATACCATAAACTAAGGATTGTTTATGGCCGCACCAGTATGGGAAACACCGCCCGGCAGTTTAGGTACTATTGTTGAGCAAGAGTTTTATCAAATTCAACTAAGTGCTAGTAACACCGCATCATACGAATATCTAAGTGGAGTATTGCCTCAAGGCATACGTGTAACTAACACTGGCTTGACTGAAGGATATCCTAAAAACGTAGATTACATTCAAGGCGTTCCAAAGGCTGTCACAAAAGATACAACTAGTCAGTTTACTGTAAGAGCATCAAGCGAAGACGGTTTAGTAGCTGATCGTGTTTTTACCCTAACAGTTACAGGGCCAGATGCACCGATTATTGATATATTGCCAACCAGTGACCTAGGTGATTACTTTGACGGAGAATTTATTAGTGAACAACTAACAGCAACAGACGAGGATCCTGGAGATACACAAACCTGGAAACTAATTGCTGGCGAGTTACCCACAGGCCTTACACTGAGTACAAGTGGCTTACTAAGTGGATGGTTAGAGCCGCTGCCAGCGGAAACAGGTGACAGCGGGTTCGATGTAAACAACTTTGACATAGGTAGTTTAGATTTTAGTGTAATTAGTAGAAGTGTTACATACAAGTTTACGGTACAAGTAGCAGATTCTGGCGGATTAACTAGCTCTAAAGAGTTTACAATTTTTGTAGCTAGTAAAAATACATTGCAAGCAGATACTACTTTATATACAGCAGATAGTTTTGCACCAACTGTTGATAGTAGTTTAATTGGTAGCAAGATTACTAGTGATTCGTCAAATAAAAGAACACCTCATATGGTAACAAAACCAGCAGATTTTGGTGAAATATTACACGACAATTATTACTCATTCCAGTTTATTGGAGCAGATTTAGACAAAGATCCTATAATGTATAGTATAACAACTGGCGATGGCCTGGGTTACGATGCTGATGGCAGTAATTTTGATATGGCTGGATTGGACCGAGGAGATTTAGAATTACCTCCTGGAATGACACTGGATACAACAAGTGGGTGGTTATCTGGTTATATTCCAGTTCAATCAGCAACAACAAAAGATTATAAATTTGGTATTCAGGTATACAAGAAAGACCATACAGAATTCATTAGTGAGATAACATTCTTTACATTAACTATAATCGGTAACGTAGCTGGGATAGTGACATGGCCCACAGCAGATCTAGGTACAATAGATACTGGCAGTGTTAGTGAACTGGATGTTTCAGCTACTATAAGCAATAATAAGTCTGTAGTATATGAGTTAAAAACAGGAAAAGACAACAATCTTCCACAGGGACTAAAATTAGAACAAACTGGCCTTGTAACTGGCCGTGCAAGTTTTGAGTCTTTTATGGCAGATACTGGAACTACAACGTTTGATAAAGATGATACGCTAATTACAGAAACAACTTTTGAGCGTGAGTTTAAATTTTCAGTTAGAGTATATAGTTCAGATTTAACTATTGATACGTTCCAGGAATTTACTGTAACACTCACTCCTAGCAGTTTTAAACCATACGAAGCATTATATGTAAAAGCATTACCAGTAATAGAGCAACGAGATCTTTACGCAAGTCTTGTTAATAACTCAGATGATATTGCTACAGAAGATGTATATAGATTAGGAGATTTAAACTTTGGTGTTCAGAAAGAAGTTAGAGCTCTTATCTCAAGTGGATTAAACCCAGTGCCTACAACTGATTATGTTGAAGCAATGGCATATAACCATCATAACAGTGTATTAAGGTTTGGCGATATTAAAGTAGCACATGCATATGAAGCAGACGGAAAAACTGTTAAGTATGATGTAGTTTACGTAGATCTAATAGATAGAAATCAGGGAATAGATCCAACTAGTAAATTGTCTAGCCCAGCAGCCCAACAAATTGACCTACACAAACAACAAAGCGTAACGGCTATGACAGGTTTTAACGCACCATTAACAATAGACAGCCATCAACTAAGTGTTGATAGCAGTGGGTTTAAAGCGGCTGATGGAAATTACAGATATGCATATCCTAATGCTATTGAAAACATGCGTTCCAGGATATCAACAGGCGTTGGATATGCTGTATTAGAGCGTTTAACTTTGCCACAGTGGATGCAGGATAAGCAGTTAGACGCAAATAGTGTGGTATTAGGTTACACATTTGCGGCTCCGTTGGTATATTGCAAGGCTGGAAGTGGAGATAAAGTTGCATATCTTCTTAACCAAAGAACTAACATTGATTTAAAGAAGATTAGCTTTGAAATAGATAGATTTATACTTGACAATAATCTTAGCAAAAACTATAATAAGACAAGTGGAGAATGGACTAGTGCAGCTGAAACAACATTTGATGTGGCTCAAGCTGAAACTAATCCATCAATAACAGATAAGTCTACATTTGATGGCGGAGGAACTAGATTCTTCGCTAATGTAGATGCATATGCTGCACCAGATGAAAACGATCAGTTTATTAAATTTCCAAAACGAAGTCTTTTCTATTATGATAGAAGTTCTTCAGGTTTCGAATATAATAATAACAGTTGATAAATAATATAGTTGCACGGAGACAATAAAGAATGGCTAGTAATATTAATTCAAATAACGTAGATGGCACATATCCTATCGCTGGACAGGATAATGACACTCAGGGTTTTCGTGATAACTTCACAAACATCAAAACAAATTTCACTAATGCTAAGACAGAAATTGAAGATCTGCAAAGTAAAGTAGTATTAAAGAGTGCCCTTACTGGAACAACTTTAAGTAACGCTGGCGGAGGCGCTATCATAAGCGACTTTAAGTTGCAGGACATGAGTGAAACTCGTGTAGCAAAAGGCACAACAAGTGGAACAGTAACTTTTGATTACACAGGTGGTGGTTATCAAACAGTAACAACCAGCGGAAATATTACTATAGCATTTAGTAACTTCAGTGCAAGTGGATCACTTAGTAGATTACGTGTAGAAGTTACAGTAGCCAATGTGGCACACACTCTTACACTTCCAAGCAGTGTAACTATTGGTGCAGACACTCTTCAAGGCATTGTTCCATCAACTAAAGTTATTACTTTTGATGCTATTGGAACATACATTTTTGAATTTACAACAGACGATGCTGGAACCACTGTTGTTGTAAATGATTTAACACGCACAAGAGTTAAACTAGACGTTCGTACTCCTGCTAACGTAGGACGAAGTGGCGATGTTGCAGGCTTTACATCTGTAGACAGCAGTTACATATACGTTTGTACAGGCTCATATGATGGATCAACAGTTATTTGGAAACGTGCCGCAATTAGTGCATACTAGGAATTATTATGAATGAATACGGAGCACATTTTTTCAGAAAATATATTAATATTTTAGGCGAAGATGAACAACAAGAGTTACCATTGGGTTTACTAGATAATCGTAAGACTTTTAGACACGAGGATCTTGCATGGATTATCGATTCAGACAATTTAGAAATGGCATATGCAGTGGAATTAGGTGCTAAAGACCTTGCAGAAAAATCAAGAAGAAAATATGAAAATTTAACTCCTGAACAAAAAGAAAAATATTTACTCAAATCTTATTACGAAATAGATAGTCAAGGAGGTTGGCACTCTCCAGGCATGCCCAAGGGATGGTTACCAGATTAGGACAGACTAGGAATTATTATGACATATATGAATAAACAAGAATTTCAAAAGTTACAAGAAAAAAGTAGCATTAACGGCAATAACCTAAGGGAAAGGGATTAGACAATGAACAAAGATCAATTTAAAAATCTACAAGCAAAACTAGAGAGCATCTGGAACGAAGATAGTTTTATCGTCAATGATGCCCCAAGACAAGCGCCTGCAGGAACAGCAGGTCAGCCTGGCTCAAAGGGTCCTAAAGATATGGTTGCTAGAGATGCTAGAAATCTGTCACCGGAGCGGAGAAAGAGGGACGCCTGGCGCATTTCCCAGGACCTGGCGAAGCTACGAGCTTCGGGAATCCCGAAGCTACGTGCTGAGAAAGTAAAAAAAGAACAAGCAACAGTCTCTGAAGCAACACAAGGCCCAGGAGTAGATGCAGTAATGGAACTTATAGACATGGGCGTTAGCAAAGAAGACTTGTTTGATCAAATGATGCGTGATCACAGTGATGACGAGCTCTTGTCATTTGCAGACGATTACCGTCGTATGAATGACTTCCCTGGAATGGAAGACTAGGAACTAAGATGAACACACCACAGGAATTTAGAAAACTAATTGAATCTATAGAAGTCCAGGAAGCAGCAGACGGTCCTAAAGAGCAACTCATGGACATCATGGAACAACTACGCCAACTATCCGCCGAGGCTGCTGGTATTATGGCAGAGCACTTCCCCCAAGCTCATCAGCAAGGCGATGCATACGGTGCATTTAATTTTGGTAGCAGTAACAACCAGTATGACACTTCATTTGAAAGCATTTTAAATTCTTTAGACGATGAGAGTGATAGCAATTTTGAAGATGCTGCTAATGAATTAGATAGTCTAATTAGAAGCGGCATGGATGATGAACAGGCCCTTCAGAAAGTTGCCAGTGAATATGATGTTCCTATTGAAGAACTAGAAGATTACATGGGTAGATAAGAAACATATTGCATTAAAAGACTCCTGCTAGTATAATATAAACATATTGCAGGAGTTTTTTTATGACACAAATTGATCTAAACAAATACAAAGAGTTTGTAGATGCTGTAACAAGCAAAGAGAGTAAAGCAAATAATGAATATATTATGCGGTGGACTACACTTGTAAACCAACGCAATGCTAACCTACCCCGAATGTTAACAGCATGCCTAGGCCTTAGTGCAGAAGCAGGCGAGTTTACTGAAATTGTTAAAAAAATTGTATTCCAAGGCAAACCAATGGATGATGACAATATTTTCCATATGAAGCGTGAGCTTGGCGATGTTATGTGGTACTGGATGCAGGCTTGTATGGCATTGGATCTAGATCCTAATGATGTTATTGCAGAGAATGTAAATAAGTTACAAGCAAGATATCCAGACGGAGAGTTTGATCCATACTACAGTGAGAATAGACAGGAAGGCGATCTTTAAATGCATCCATTAGCACCAGACTTTGATGACATGCCAGACGAAAAACTAAACGAAAAGATAAAAAATCTTAACTCTAAGATGGTGTCTGCATATAGATCTGGGTCTCAAGCTGTTGGGCAAATGCGTATGCTAATGGACGATTACCAAGAAGAAAGACGACGTCGCGACAAGGAGTCTTTAGACAAATTAATGGAACAGAGTAAGGAAGATGGAAATGATTGGGACGATATTATCGATATCGGGTAACACATTATGATCGAAGTAGCAAATGATAATGTTATTCAAGCCCGTGAATTTTGGAATGCAAAGGTTAACAAGATTATTCAGAACTTCGAATATGGTCGAATTACCATGGAAGGTATGGTAGATGAATTGGCCCTGATGGGTTATGAAAAAGAGCAGGTATGGTCTCTTATTAGTGAAGATGAGGATTATTAATGATTACTATTAAGCATAAATTTTTAGCTAGCGTTGTTATTGAAGGGCAAATTTTGCCAAATAGTTGGGATATGAATCTTAATTTAATTCCCAACGAGTCTATACATAATCATCATGATATTGCAATTGCTACTGATAGAGTAAACGTGTGGATTGAAAGCATGCTTGACAACAGTATGCTTGTAGGGCCACAGGATATGTTAACACTTAAAGAAATGTCCATGCATCCTTTTGCTATTGGTGTTCATCCACTGCCTGACGAGCCGTATGATAGGATATTATCAATTTGCTTATACACTAAAATTAGTAGTATAATGGAGAATAAGATGTTTGTAGATAGCATCTGGCTTGAGAGTTACCAGAGTGAAGGAATTAGTCACACATATTGCTCTGATGACGGTGATACAGCATTGTTAAAAAATCTAGCAGTGCCAGGACAAGAAGAATTTGCTGAGTATTGGTACAGGAAAGATCCAGTGTTCTTCAGAGTAGACAATGAAGGTGTTACTCTTACTGAGCAAAGTTGGAAAGACCTTGGATTATCATTTGATGCTGCTAATACGTCGGATGGAAAGGTAGTGCCAATTACAAAAAGTAAATTTAAGCCAAGAATTATCCCTGGCGATAAAGGAGATGACAGCATTGCTTGAATATGATTTATACGGCAGACAAATTTACTCGCATGATGATGCAGTAAATGCCTTGTATATTAATCCAAATCTCGACCTAAGAAGTTTAGATATTAGAGATGTAGAACAATTTAATCGTGCTAGTGCGTTACTATACACTGGAACAAAATTGGAAAGCGCAGAAACACCAGAATGCACACCTGAAGAGTATCACAAGATGAATCAGCAAAATTGGCATATGCCGGTTGAGTATAAAGATATAGACATAGCAAAGTGGTGTTTAGACAGATGTGAAAGTGATGAACAAAGACAACGTGTAGGAACAGAGTTACTTATGTATCAGGAACGAGATCTATTTTCTCTACTACAGTTCCTATGTTACATGGTTGATAAAATGAGGGAACATAATATTGTATGGGGTGTAGGTAGAGGATCAAGTGTAGCAAGTTATGTGCTATACTTAATCGGCGTACACAAGATTGATAGTTTATATTATGATCTTGACGTAGCAGAATTTTTACGATAAATATAATATACGCATATTAAGGAGTATTTCAATGGCAAAACGGCCCAATAAGATATATCGAACAGCTGCAGGACAAACAGTTGATTTTGGCGCACTACTAAGTCAAAATGAAACAGTACCAGCAATTGGCAACATGAATGTTAATGCTAGAGGTGACGAGATCGCCCCCAGCGGAGACATTGTAAAAACCAGAGATCAAGTGATGAAAGAATACCATCAAATGAATACCATGGTTCCACAAGACGGCAGAATTCCAGAAAGTGCTGATGATAATTGGCAAGACTGGGAGCCAAAAGTAGAAAAAGAGCTAGTAAAAAATAACGCACCAGCTGTAGAAGATGTAGCTGAAGAGACAGTGGTTGCAGAAGAAGCACCAGTAAACGCTCAAGAAGAAGTGGTTGAAGAAGTTAAAGAAGAACCACGCCCAAGTGCTGGACTAGCAAGTGCAGTTGCCGCGGCAAAGACGGTAGGCTCGACAGTTAAGAAGCCAACTAAACCCAGTGAAGTATCAGGAGTAACCAGACTTTAAAATGCCAGTATCAAATACAAATATTACCGGAACAGTTAGCCCATTGCATGATGGTGTTCTTGTAAAAGAAATGAAATTCGATCAATTGACCACAAAGAGTGGCATAATTATTCCTGGTGATGATGGCATAGGCAGAGGCGTTCATCCACGCTGGGCAGAAGTAGTTGCCATCGGTCCAAAACAAGAAGATGTAACAATTAATCAGTGGATCTTGGTTGCACACGGACGATGGAGCCGTGGTTTTGAACTTAATGGAGAAACTTGTAGGACAGTTGATCCAAAAGATATTCTTATAGTTAGCGATGAGAAACCTTCTGATGATTTTATTGCTCCTAGTACTGGACATCAAAATGCGTGACATGCCACAAGCAGCAGATATACACACAACAATTGATATACTAAAACACAATGTGCATGAATTGCAGAGTCAGTTACAGGAGGCATATATTAAAATTTCTCAGTTAACAGACGAAAACGAGTCGTTAAGTTCTTTAGTACAACGGGATCAATTGTTGGACAAGTAAGTTATATGATTGAGGCAAAAGAATTCAATACTAGAACCGGCAATCTTATTATTCATTCGGAAGATAATATTATTGGACGAAGTATAGAAAACTATGGTGAGTATTGCTGGCCTGAAATAGAACTTATTAAAAGTCATATTGAACCCAATGATTTTATGATTGATGTTGGTGCAGGAGTTGGTACTCACAGTGTAGCACTCGGCCCACATTGTGGGAAAATTTTAGCAATTGAAGCAGATAACGAGAATTACGATCTACTTGTAAAAAATTTAGCCATTAATATGTGTAAAAATGTTACACCTAATCACATGGCACTGGGTTCAGAGTTTAAAAAGGTAGGCACTAACTTTAATTATTCCAAGACAATGATTACTGATAATGGTGATGTTATTATGACTGCTTTGGATAATATCCAAGGATTTCCAGCAGTTAATCTTATCAAAGTAAGTGTAAACGGCATGGAACTTCCTATACTAATGGGAGCAAAGAACACCATGTCTTACTTTAAATGTCAGGTGGTTGTAGACGTTAGCGATAAAGCAAGCAAACCATTTATAATTGACTATCTACGTGGACTCAGCTATAATGTATATGAGTTTAAATGTCCATTGTTTACAACAGCAAACCATAAAAGAAACTCCAAGAATTTATTCGGCAATGCTGCAAAAGATATTATTTTTGCAACATTTACAGAACCCAACTCCAGACTAACACAGGTATAATAATGAAAGAATTATGGACTGAAAAATAGTTTCTATGCATAAATATAGTTGTAAGGAGATTACAACTATGCCATATAATAAACCATTTGCTGAAGAAATAATAACAGAAGAACTTTGTGATTATGGATGCGGTCAAACTGCAAACTACATTTTTAGAAAAGGAAAACTTTGTTGTTCTAATCACCATAATAGTTGCCCAGCAAAACGCAAAGCATTTAGCGATTTAGACCACAGTGAAAGAACAACAAAAAGTCTAGAAACTAGAACTAGGCTAGGTATAACAAAAACTTCACAAATAAAAGCAGCAATCACCCGCAAAGAAAATGGACACTATGACAAACTTGCTGATACAATGCGTAAACATTGGGAAGAGCATCCTTGGAACAATATGCCAAAATGGGGAGTATATAAGGACACAGAAATCAAGTATCAGAGTAAGCCAGAATATAACTTTCTGCAAGAACTTGAAGATGAGCACGACTTAACCTGGGTTAGAGAAAATGTTAAAAGAGGCCCATGTTTTTATTATAACGATCCTACAAGCGGGAAAGAAAGATTGTATATAAGCGATTTCCAGATTGAAAATACTATATTTGAAGTTAAAGGAAACTATACTTGGAATAAACACGGTAAAGACAAAGGTTTGGAAGAAACAAATAAAGCAAAACTTGACAAAGTTAAAGAATCAAACTATAATGCTATATTAGTATTAGAAGGAAAAAGGTTAAAAATATGAAAGCACTCTGGACAGAGTTGTATAGACCTAGCACATTAACAGACTATGTGTTCCGCGATGATGCACAGCGTAAACAAGTACAAGGATGGGTAGACAGCGGAATGATTCCGCACTTACTTTTTAGTGGTGCTCCTGGTGTGGGTAAAACTACACTAGCAAAAATATTAGTCAACCTACTAAACATTAATGAATATGATGTGTTAGAGATCAATGCTAGTCGTGAGAACAGTGTTGATGCAGTTAGGGAGAAAATTACTAACTTTGTGGCAACGATGCCCTTTGGTGAATTTAAAGTAGTACTACTTGATGAGGCTGATTACATTAGTCCCAACGGGCAAGCGGCATTACGTGGTGTTATGGAAACATATGCAAGCACCGCGAGGTTTATTCTAACTTGTAACTATCCTAATAAAGTTATTCCAGCATTGCATAGTCGTTGTCAAGGCTTTCATATTGAGAAAATTGACACCACAGAATTTACTGCAAGGGTAGCAACAGTATGTGTTACAGAAGGTGTTAACGTTGATATTGACACACTGGATAGTTATGTAAAAGCAACGTATCCTGATCTGCGTAAATGCATTAATTTAGTGCAAATGAACACAGTTGACGGCCAACTAGTAAAGCCACAGGAATCAGATAGTGCAACAGCAGACTATAGACTTGCTGTAGTAGACTTGTTTAAAGAAGGAAAGATACTGGATGCACGTAAACTATTATGCACCCAGGTACGTGCGGATGAGATGGACGAGTTGTTTCGTTGGATGTATGATAACTTAGAGCTGTGGAGTACTACACAAGAAGGACAGGATCAAGCAGTGCTAATTATTGCCAAAGGATTACGCAACATTCCCATGGTAGCAGATCAAGAAATCAATTTATCGGCGACATTGGTAGAATTATGTCAAATAGGATAGTTGTTTGTAGTAATCCTGAAGATGACGATTATGTTGGCGAAGAATATAATGCAGACTATTGTAATATTTGCGAATATGACTGGCAGGAACTAAAACAAAAAATACAAAAATACCCTGAGGTTATTTTAAAACACAATGGCAAAAATAAAGATGGTCTTTTCGACCTTATAACTTTCGCTAACTTAATGGGTTTACCTGCCCCTAGCGCACAGAACAGCTTTCACGTAAACACAAATAAAGATCGTAAATTAAATTCAGATGAAGTTTTATATTTAGGTTGTAGTCACACAGCAGGTTCTGGACATAGTAGCCAGGAGACAATGTATACTCATATTCTTTCTAACATGTTAAACAAAAGTGCTAATGTAGATCATCATGCTGGAAAAGGAAACTGGCTTACAGAAGAAAAACTACAAACCTACAATCTAAAAAATGCAACAGTAATTATACAATTTACAGATATTTTTAGATTAAGACTAAACGGATATGATATTCCTGGATATCAGTATAGTAAAAACCAAAGTGCAGTGTTTTCTGATAAAGTTCTTGCAAGTATATTTTTAGAACAAGTTAAAAGAATAGTTAACTTGTTAAGATCTAACAGTGCTAAATTTTGTTTTTTTCATCTGTCACACAACTATCCACAAGAGCGGGAAACTAACAGTATACTTACCACCTATAAAGAATTTGTATATATTCCAGACTTTAACTTAGATACTGCTGATCAAGGACATCATATGGGAGTAATATCTCATACTCACTGGGCAAAACTTATTTACAATAAATTTAATGAGCTATACTAGGGTAGAACTATGTCAGATATAATATGAAGGTGTTATTTAACGACGGAAGCATTTTATCAGACAACTAGACGATTTTTTTAAGCCATATATCTAGTCATAATGCTTAGGCGTTTTTTATTTGCTACCTCATCACAACTGTGCCAACTGTAGGCATCATTCCTTATAATCCAACTGCGATTGATACGGAAATCTATGCTTTTTTTAAACTCTCCTTGAGGAGTATTTAAGTTTGTACCAGTACCACCATATATGTATAACTGCCAAGCAACAGCAATAGCCACACTGTCAACATGGTTACCAACTGCATATCCATGTTCGTCCATGTACAAATGATCCATGGTTTTGCGTTTTCTATAGGGAACATCCAATAATGTGTATACAGCCTGTTGAATGTCTTCGTGATCCATTATATAACGGTAGTAGTCTTGCCAAAATTCTGTGCTAGAGTGTAATTGATACACTACGCGGTGTTGACTGAGTTTTGGTGTGTTTTTTAGCCAATTTTCCTCGGGCCAGTTACCCATGCACTGTTCGTATAACTCAGGGTGTAGAGTATCATCAATAACTACATGCCAGTAGGGTTCCCAGCAAACCTGTGCATTTTTTATCTGATTTATGGTGAAATTCTGGTATTCTTGCCAGTTTATTGTCATAAAAATACTTATCTTTACGGAAATGGTTGACTATATGCTAGTACGTGTTATTATATGTATAGTTAAACAACACGGAGCGAGCAATGAAATATCAAGTTCACCAAGTGCAACTTACAGACGCTGAAGTAGATAAGATCAACGCTGAAGGGCACGATGCTGTAGAGCGTCATGCAATGAAGCTGAAGATGTCCTTTAGCGATGATGCTGGTGGAATTGCTAGCCGCATGTATGGTCAGGGCTTTTATGATCATGTTGCTAACATTACTGCTGATAGCCTCGAGGGTGTGTTCTATACAGGTAACATGGGTCCTGAGGAGAACATCGAGCGTTTGGCGCAGATGAGCAGTGTTAGCGTTGGTGACTTGGTTATTGCTGAGAACGGTGATAAGCATGTAGTTGCTAATACTGGTTTCAAAGAGGTATTTTAATGATCCGTAAAAAACAACCCAAATCCGAAATGGTCATAGACCTCACAGGTCCTGATGGCAATGCGTTTGTGTTAATGGCCACTGCAACAAATTTGGCTAGGCAGTTAGGTCTGGACTCAGATAAAATTGTCAAAGACATGAAGTCAGGCGATTATGAAAATCTGGTTAACGTCTTTGACAGCTACTTTGGTTCATTTGTAATTTTAGAGAGATAGTAAATGGCTTTTAAAATTCGGTTAGGTGGTACGAATGAATTCGTATCTGGGATTGATCCTTACGCTTCTCATTGTGTGCCACCAGGTGAGGTGACATTTGTAGAGGGTTGGGAAAATCCCTCTGCGATAGTCTTTCCCACAATAACTGCGGCCAAGAGGGCTAAGGAAAAAGTGTGGGATATCGAAGGTTTTCACACTACGATTGAATCTTATGACTGAGTACAGTTCAATGGCGGAAGCTAGGGCGGCATTTGTGCGAGAAAGACTTGAATTCCTAGCACAACAAAGACTCCTTCTTATGCAACAAGAAGGCGTTATTGCTGAATCTAGGCGTGAAATTGAACGAGAAATCGTTGAATTAAATGTTGAAGAACTAGATTCTGCGCCGACCTGGAACAAAATTCGATTGTAATTTTAGAAAGATAGTAAATGGCTTTTAATAAACGGTTGACGTACATGTCATATATGTTACTATATGTATAGTTAGTTAGCTTCTTAATTTAAACTGCTATGAGGACCAAGACAAATGAAACGCATCGATAACACCACTGCCTATCCCCTTAAAGACGCAATGGCACTGGCTGTGATGGCTCAGCGCATTAACGACGATTACTTGCCTCGCGATGACATTAAAAAAGACGCCGAGGGCGAATTAATTAGTTGCCGTGTAGCCAACAAAGACCTAATTAAATATGGTCTTGGAATATTAAAGCCTACAAATTCTTTATACCAGTTCTCAGGACAATTTCAGTTTTATACTGATAATGTTGCTGACGATGATGACTTAGAAGTAGCGCAAGAGATTATTAGCTACTATACCGGTCTTATGTTTAAAGCCATTGGTGGCAAAATTAACGAGTTTGAAGAACGTGTACTTGAAATTGTTAAAGCTGATACCGTTACGGCATACGACATTGGCGTTATTGCTAGCTTACCCAAGAGCTACGCTCGTAATGTTACTCGTGAAGCTGTAGAGCAGAAGCAACGTGAACTAAGTGACTCTAGCATGCATATTGGTACAGTAGGGGACACAGTAAACATGGACTTGGAAATTATGCGGTTTAACTTTATCCAGAAGTTAAACTGTTATGTTGTCAATGCTCAATGTGACGGAAATTTAGTAGTATTTTTTACTAGTAACAATGATTTTAATGGCCCTACTAATGTTAAAGTACGTGGCCGTGTAAAACGTCATCAAGTTAGTAGTTATCATGGTGGCAAGGAAACAGTCTTTAACTACGTAAAGGTGACCTAAAATGGATAAGGTCTTCATGTTATTGTTTAGTTTTGTCCTAAACACACCTGAAGGTCCGCGAGACGAGATCTTTCAGGTTTATAGCAAGCATTTTGATACTCAGGAGTCTTGTGAGTCAACTCTAAATAGCTGGAGTTATCTTATCAAAGCTGGCGCAGCGGATAAATTAAATGGTATGTTAAAAAAGGGTTTTGCTGTAGAGCTTAAATCCGTGGTGTGTGCTGTACAGCCTGTACTGCCCAACAAGCCACAGGATGAGCCCAGCACCAAGTACACGCCTAGTAACGTAGGCTAGTAGGGCGTTGCGGGCCCTACGATGAAGTGGCTGTTAACCACAAAAATAACGCACGATGCCAAGTAGGCGAGAAGCAGGGCTTCTCAGAGAACCAAAATATGGCTTGTTGCTCTGGAAGGCAAGGTCTATTGGGAAGAACGGAAGACGACCTCTTGTGGAGTCATTAATAAACAACGGCGCAGAAGCTATGTTGTCCCCGAAGAAAAATAGCCCCTTAGGGGGTTATTTTTTTGACTAATGCCCGCCATTATTAAACTTATCACGTAATTTATTAACAAAGTCCCACAACGAACCTATTTGTTTATTAACAACGTCCACTTCAGCTCTGAGCCTTACTGTCTCAACGTATGTGTCACGTTTTTCTAAGTCGTCTAGGTCTTTACGAAGGTTTTTTACTTCAGATTGTAACTTAACAGCTACAACTATTGCACCAATAAGAAAAAGAATCTGATGCCAGTACTGTGAAATGAGCTCCATCATATAACTATCGATTGACATGTATTCTATATATGCTAATATTAAGTATGGAAAAAATAATTTTAACAGATGTTGATGGTGTATTGCTGAACTGGGAATACGCTTTCGGAACGTGGATGGAAGAACACGGTCATACAATGATCGAGAATGGTAATTTTATCTACAATATTGGAAAACGCTTTGATATAGACAAGAACGAAGCAAGCAAATTAGTTCGTTTTTTTAATGAAAGTGCGACGATTGGTTATTTGCCAGCATTACGTGATTCTCAGCATTACGTAAAGCTACTGGGTAATTTGGGATATAAATTCCATGTTATTACTAGTCTAAGTAAAAATCCCAATGCACAACGATTACGCACTAAAAACCTTGAAAAACTGTTTGGCAACGTTTTTGAAAAGTTTATCTACTTAGACACTGGTGCAGACAAAGATGTTGTTCTAGAGCAATATCGCGACACTGGATTACTTTGGGTAGAAGACAAACCAGCCAATGCTGAAGTTGGCGTTAACATGGGGTTAAAAGCAGTTATAATGGAACACGCCTTCAATTTACATTATGAAGGCGTGGCACCATTTGTTAAGAACTGGGCTGATATTTACACTCTTGTGACAGGCAACCCAGTTAATATTAATATTGATATAGTGTAACTAGCGTTATGCGTACTTAACTGCTTTTCCTGCCATTATTAGCTTCATTGTGCAAGTTACTTGATTTGTAGTAACTCCCATGGTATACCAGCCCTGGCTTGCATCATAAGCGGCTGCAAATGCGTCGCTGTAACCATCACTGTCAGTAGCAACAGTCTGAGCGCCTGACCAATTATAACTATCCTCGGCAGTCCAATCAGAAATTTCAACAGTATCTCCTGATGCCCATGATCCTGGATCGCCGCCATCATGCGTTAATGTTTGACTATAGAACTTGTCGTCATCAGCAGCTTCGTTATATCCAAAGCCAGTCCAGTGGACGTTTCTGTCGCCCTCGCCGTCTACATACAAGTCATTTAGTAGCGTAACTTTAACTTTTGCAGTAACACTTCCATCAGCGTTTGGCTCTTTTGAGCTAGTCCAATCAAATGTAGCAATAGCTGCACTAGTAGGTGTAACTGTATGCTCAGCTACAAGATCTACTTCATCTACTGTAATTTTAACTTTAGCATCTTCAGAACCATATTGATCCTGGTGCAATTTTAGTGCAATTTTATAACTAGCCATTACGGCCTCCTTTAAACATGTTTATATAAATTATTTATCGCCATATATAGACAGCACTTCAGTGACCACAGGATGTCTTTCAATGTCTGTGTTCTGGAACTTAACAAATTGAATATATTGGCTCTGACTATATTTATAATATAAGTTACCAAAATTAATTAAACCATTCTGTGATTCTTGGCGATCAGTTTGCTGAATATCGCCAGTAACTGCCATGCGACTTTCGTCTCCAATTCGTGTTAGTAACATTTTCATCTGATTTGGTGTTGCGTTTTGCATTTCGTCTGCAATAATAAAAGCGTTTTTGAATGTTCGACCACGCATAAAGGCTAGTGGTGAAATCTCAATTACTGACTCGTCTATCATTGTTTTTATTTCTTTTGGTCCATAGTATTCTTGTATTACATCAAAAATAGGCCTGGTCCATGGCTCCATTTTGCTGTTAAGGTCTCCAGGTAGAAAGCCGTGCTTCTCATCGTCCACTCCCACTGCTGGGCGTGTAATCACAATCTTATTAATACTACCATCTTTTAATGCTTTAATTGCGGCTAGTACCGCGAGCATAGTTTTACCAGTTCCGGCTGGTCCTACGCCAAAAACAATTACGTTACTTGGATCAAGTAATTTGGTAATGTATGTTTCTTGGTTAAGATTACGGGGTACAAGAACCACTTTGTTCTTGCGCTGAATATATTCGTTAATATTAATGATATTTTGATTGTCTTGAGTATGTTTAGGCTTGTGTTTTGTCCTTCGACTCATTTACTAGTCCTCCTGTTAGAAAGTCGAGGACAAATACCATTGATTTTACTGAGAGCATCCGCCCTCCTTTCAAAAGTATTTAATACGCCGGTCTAGCCATTATAGCATGCTATTTGAGTTTCTGCTCTGCAAAGCCATAAAAAAGTTTATTAATAAAATCTGTATGGGCAGACTCTGCTGGATGAGTAGTATAAAAAGGATAGCCATTGTCTGCTGCCCATTTAAAGAATCCTGGAAAATGATAGAAATTATTCTGATCCAAACTATCATACAAATTTTGTGTACTCGCGTCCCAGGGGACATTTTGGTTAAATATACATTCATCTACATAGGTAAAAATATATTTTTTATTACGTTGTTTTAACCAGTCTTGAAGATAAACTATCTCTTTAAGAGTACTATACGTCTCCCAGGATTCATTATTACCCACGTGCTTGTAATACATCTCACTAAAGTCTGCTAGACCGGTAGACTGAGCAACTAGCTGTTGTTTCTTATAATGAGAAAAAACACCCTGTGCAAAATTTTGAAATGCCTCTAGTATAACATTTTGATCTCGTTCATGAGTCCATGGTGTTATGCTATACCAAGGACTATCTTTTTCTAGAGTGTTATAGTTAAACTTAAATTCAAAACGTGTAGGGAAACTCCACATAACAGCTACGACATGATCTATGTTACGTTTATCTAAAGAACTTACAGTGTTAATAATATTTCTAGCAATAGCCGGATTACTCCATCCGCCCTGTGCTACACACATGTACTTCATACCCAGTTTATGTGCTAAAAAAGCACTCCAGGTAAGCTCGCTAGGTTGTTGTGTGGTGCAGTCTGCTAGTTCATTACCATAGGTAAAACTATCGCCACCTGCTACTAATACTGTCATTTATTGGTATTGGCCTTGTTAATATAATATGCTACTATTAATAAATATATTTATACAAGAGAATTTACTACATAGTCCAACGATGTATAAATATAACTATATATAGGTGGCACCACTATGGACATTAAAAAAATTGTAGAAAATACCAAGAAGATTTACATGAGCGAGTCTAGTTTAGAACTACTCATGGACTTTGAACGAGTATTAGACGAAGTTGATATGTATGCTTTTAAAAACTGGAAGCGAGGAGAACTTGTTGAAGGGCCAATAAAACACAAACACTGGGTAGAATGCACATTTATGTATCCGAACAAAATGATGCCTGACCCGGACGGTGGAAAAAGACTACTAGGATACAAAGCTATAGTAGAGTACAAAAAAGACAAGTTATCGACTCCAGTTAAGGTAGAAGACTACGGCGACTTCAGGCCTGGCACTAAAAAGCCTAAAATGAAAGAAGATCCAGTTTGGTTGGTAAAAATTAAAATGCCATCAGAACTTGTTAAAGACACCCAAGAAGGATTTGTTGAATTAGAAGGTCGTGATATTGATCTAAGTGAACTTGAAAATGCTTATGACCAAGACTTAAACGACATGACAGCAAATCAGAGTGTCGATCAAACTATGGCACCTGGAGCATAATAATGCAGGTTACAGAAGGTTTAGAATCAAACGATCTACAGGACAGAGTACAGGCTAAAGTTCACTTTGATGAGTTTGCTCCCAAGATGGGCAAAGACGATCAAGTAGTGGTAGTAAGTTTTATGGTTATGGGACAAGATGCTGCTAAAGACTTAGAGAGTTTCCTAGAAAAAGGTTATTCCTGGCTCTTGGATGCAGAAACAAGTGCAGGAGAAAAAGAACCTAGCATGTATCTAGTATTTGTAGAGGCAGAACGCAGAAACTATTTTCCAGAAAAATTTATGAGCCTTATTGGTGATCTAGAAAACATCACAGGAATAAAATCTAAAGACTGGGTCATGAAGTATTACCAGGGAACACGACGTGATCCCAAGTACCAGTTAACTAAACAGAATATGATTACACATATTCCATTAAGTCCAAGAAAATACCGTCAAGCTAAAGCTAGTGAAAGCATGTTAGAAAGCATGCTTAATATTGCTAGAACTCCACGAAAGAAAGGCGACACACATGAACTTAGAGCAACTACAAAAAGATCTAGAGGTTGACGAAGGCGTAGTTTACGCTGTATACAAAGACCATCTAGGTTATCCTACATTTGGCATTGGCCACTTAATACTAGAATCAGATCCAGAATATGGACAAGCAGACGACACGCCAGTAACCGAGGAGCGTGTTACAGAAGCGTTCCAAAGCGACTGCGAAATAGTTTTAAAAGACTGTAATATACTTTATTCAGACTTTGACGAGTTACCAGAAGAAGTACAATTAATTATTGCTAACATGATGTTTAACATGGGTCGTCCAAGACTAAGCAAGTTTAAAGGAATGAAGCGTGGAGTAGACGCAAGGGATTGGAATCAAGCAGCAGATGAAATGGTTGACTCGGGATGGTACAAACAAGTAACTAACCGAGCTGAAAGATTAGTTAAACGGATGCGAGCTCTAGCGTAAATGCTATAAATATGTTTAAGACAACCCAGTCAATAAACGTTATGCAGTGAGTAACATTAGAAAAACAACCATTAGGAGCAAGAATAAATGGCAAATTGGAGAACAGGACACGGTGTTGACCCAGTAGGCACCATTACTGAAACAAATATTGATACTTGGTGGGCAAGTAAAGATCGTACAATCGCACATGGCTGGGACGATGCACATGGCCACATTACAAAGGTTATTAGTCAGGGTATTCCAGCAGGACACTCTGTAAAACATGGGTTAAACGACGCAGGCAACAAATATTACCTCACTATCAGTGGCGATAATATTAATAAAACCTGGGATTAATTATGGGCTTAAAACTCGTTGGAGTAATGATGATTGTTATGGCCGCAATGGCTGGAATTGGATATTGGTATTACACTGATACTCAAAAAACCATGCGTATATTAGTGGCTAATGAAGCAAAAGCTACACAGGCCGCTAAAACAGCGGAAGCCGCTACTAAAGCTATACAGGAAAATCTCCAACGAGTTTCCCAGCAATTACAAGAAGTAAACGAAGATTTTGCAGCAAGTAGAAAAAATAATAACATTCTATCAAAAAAATTAGGCAGACATGATCTAGGAAAACTTGGAGAGAACAAACCAGGACCAGTGCAAAAAATAATTAACAGTGCTAGTATAAAAGTACTACGTTGTTTTGAGCTAGAAAGTGGTGCTAAATTAACGGAGAAAGAGAAAAATGCTAAAACAGGCCAGAAGTTCAACAGTGAGTGTCCTTGGCTTATGCCTAGTCGCACTGCTAATTAGCGGTTGCAGTTCCACTCCTAGAGTACTTGAAATATCCAGTAAACCTGTAGATATGCCTAAGTTAAATCTGCCTCAAGCAGACGTTTTAGATCTCCAACAACGTAAAATAAAATGGCTAATAGTCAATCATGAAAACTTTAAAGACGTTATGGCAAAACTAAAGAAAGACGGACGTCCAGTAACTTTGTTTGCACTTAATGATCAGGGTTATGCAAATCTTGGTCTTACTTTAAGTGACATACGTGCATATATAGAACAACAAAAAACAATTATCCTAGCATATGAAAACTACTATAAAGAAGCTGACAAGGCTGTTAATAAAGCCAACGATCAAATGATAAAAAATAACGACGAATGGAAGAAAACACAGGAAAAAACTGATAGTACTCCAGGGTTTTTGAAAAAGTTATTTAATTAAAATGGCTAGTATAAATGGTGGGACTCAGTTAGGGCTTAATACCGGAACTAACAACTCATGTCGAAATTGCGGACATGGCAGTCATTGTGGTACTAGACTGACTGAAGAAACCAATAATGCATGGGGAAACCGTCTAGGTATGCTAGTTATATGTCAGAGCTGTAGTTGTGATAGTTGTAATAAAAAGAAAGATTAGGATAAGCAATATGAAACAAATTTTAGCAGCAGGGTTAATAGCTATCTTAGTATCGGGATGTGCATTATCAGATGCTATTCCTAGTTTTTGGGATGATAACCAAAGCGCACGTATAGTGGATATGTATGTAAAGTCTACTAATTTAGATTGTAAACAACCACACTTACCTCAGGTTAAGAGCATGAAAGATGACTTACAGTGGTTTGAGCTGTACAGTAAAAGCAAAGGCTGGTTACAACGTGACGTAATTAAATTAATTGCACCTATGCAAAAGACTGTACTAGAATTTTATAAACGTAGCAGTGGTGAAAAGCAGGGCAGTGTAGCATATTGCGAGATTAAGAAAAAATTACTAATTAAGCAGAGCAAAGACAGTGCAAAATCAGTATTAGGAAGGTATGACTTATAATGGATAAAGCAATAGAAGATCTTAAAGCTCTTATGGACGATGGACCAGATTGGGCAAAAGAACGTGCAGGTATTGTATTAGATTTGCACAGTCAACATGAAGCAGGCGATATTTCAGATGATGAATTTGCAGAATTATTAGAAGATCTAATACGTACAGATCAATTAGATGAAGCGAGTGACAATCTAGATATGAAAAATAACTTTGTAACGTCCGTAATGGCGTTAAAGAATGTTATTGGTGCAGTGCTGTAACTATTCCTATAAATTTTAATCATAAGTAAAGGTGGCAATCAAGAGTATTGCCACCCTAGTTTTGTGAGTCAGGAGTACTCACAATGAAAGGATACATTATGAAACTAGTAACAGCAATCATCAAGCCCTTCAAGCTGGATGAGGCTAAGGAAGCTCTGGAAGGTATAAACATCTATGGGCTTACAGCTTCTGAAGCAAAAGGGTATGGTAGACAAAAAGGTCACACGGAATTATACCGTGGGGCAGAATACACAATAGATTTCCTCCCAAAAATTAGGTTAGAAATGGCAGTAGCTGACAATCAAGTAGAGTTAGTGATCGAGTGTCTATCCGCAGTTTTGAAAACAGGAAAAATAGGCGATGGTAAAATTTGGACAACACCAATTGATACCATGGTAAGAGTAAGAACAGGAGAAACTGGGGAGAACGCATTATGAGTGAATTACATTATGCCCTAGATACATTTTATTTCTTACTCAGTGGCGTGTTAGTCATGTGGATGGCAGCAGGCTTTACTATGCTAGAAGCTGGCATGGTACGTACAAAAAACGCAAGTGAAATTGTAATGAAGAACTTTGCTTTATATGGAGTAGCATGTATTATGTTCCTCTTTATAGGGTATAACATTATGTATGGCACTCCAGGCGATTTGTTTGTGGGTGGTGACCACAAAGCAGCAACAGCAGATAACTATTATTCAAAATTAAGTGACTTTTTCTTCCAACTAGTATTTGTTGCAACAGCAATGAGTATTGTAAGTGGAGCAGTTGCAGAACGTATGAAGTTGTGGGCGTTCTTAGTTATTGCAGTAGTTGTAACAGGAGTTATCTATCCTATCCAAGGAAGCTGGAGTTGGGGTGGAGGCTGGCTTAGCGATTTTGGATTTAGCGACTTCGCTGGTTCAGGTATTGTGCATATGTTTGGTGGAGCCACTGCATTAGCAGTTGTTTTACAATTGGGTCCACGCAAAGGCAAGTATAGCAAAGACGGAAAGCCACAACCTATAATGGGTAGCAACTTAGTACTAGTAGGATTAGGCACATGGATCCTATGGATGGGTTGGTTTGGTTTTAACGGTGGATCACAGTTAAAATTAAGCACACTTGCTGATGCAAATGCAGTAGCGCAAATATTTGTTAACACAAACCTTGCGGCGGCCGGTGGATTACTGGCAACAATGATTGTTGCAAAAGTACTCACGGGCAAAACAGACTTAACACTTGCACTCAACGGGGCACTTGCTGGTCTTGTTGCTATTACAGCAGACCCACTCAGTGGTAGTGCTATGGTATCAACTATTATTGGTGCTATAGGCGGTGTTATCGTTTACTTTAGTATTATTGGTTTAGATAAGTTAAAGATTGATGACGCAGTGGGTGCTATAAGTGTGCATGGTGTTGTAGGCATATGGGGCGTATTAGCAGTGCCCTTAACAAATGCTGATGCAACAATTCTTGCTCAACTTGCAGGCATTGGTGCTATAGCTGGTTTTACATTTGTAACTACAAGTGTATTTGTTTTTATAGTTAAGAAAACAATGGGAATTCGTGTTAGTGTAAAAGAAGAACACGAAGGATCAGATATAGAAGAATTAGGGGTAACAACATATCCAGAGTTCAAAATGTCGGCTAAATTTTAAGGAAAGAGGGGGTTAAAAGCCCCCTTTTTTTGACTAAATAAAGGAAGGAGCAAGTGATGGATATACCTACGCCGGGCGTGGCGGCATTAGAAATAACTGAATTTCTTTTACCTTATATTGGTATGGTTATGATTGTTATCATAGGATTTATGATAAAGGATTTTGCAACCAAATTGAGTAAAGGTATTGCATTTTCTATGAATAAACAATTTCAAGAAGGCGATCATGTTTTAGTTGATGGCGAAAGGGCTCTTATTGTAAAAATTGGGATAACACAAACAGTATTTGGTGTTACAAAAGATGCTGGTCCGTTAGAAGGTGATTATGTTTGGCGTTATGTTCCTAACGAACGTATTGCATTTCTTAAAATAGAAAAAGTTATATTCGATCATACTCCTACTAGTAACAAACAACATATTAAAGCAAATACTGAAAAAATTGAGGAGTTGAAGAATGGCTTTGGATAAGGAAGGTGTAACCATAGTTGAGGTTGACCGTAGTACCACAGAGGTTGAGCAGACTAGCTGGTACAATCAAGCACATGCAGAAGCAATCGACAAATGGAGAATCTGGCCTCGTTTACTGATCACATTGTATGGCGTTATGTTCTACAGAACAACAGAATGGTTCATGTCTCTACCTGATCCAACTAACGCCCAAAGTGCCTTTATATCTGTTATTGTAGGCGCAGGTGCTGCATGGTTTGGACTATATTGTGGATCTGGCGGCGGTGGCAAAAGCTCAAAAAAATAATTATTTTATTACCTTGATTTTTAGTGTATAATTATATGTATGGATTACTATGAGTTACTCGGGGTAGATCGCCGAGCATCAGCTGACGAAATTAAAATAGCATTTCGCCTTAGGGCAAAGAAGATGCATCCTGACACGGGCGGTGATCCAGAAGAATTTAGACAGATCAGCGAAGCATATGAAATCCTTATGGATGCTAATAAACGAGCGCAATACGATCATAGTATTAATCCTAACACAGGCAATATACACGTTAATATAAATGGCAGACAGCATAATATATTCACTGATATCTTTAATGACATGAATGCCCACTTTGGTGGCCATTCTCAGGGAGACAGTCCATTTGTACAAAAAAGACAGTATACTAGACAAACACGTAACAAAGATTTAAACATTGACTATACTTGTAAGTTAGAAGATACTCTAATAGAGCAGAAAAAAGACGTAAGCGTTAAACATATTAACGGCCAACGTCACTTAGTACAAATTACAATACCAATTGGCGCAAAGCATGGCATAAAGATTAAATATGAAGGACTGGGAGATAGTAGCATATCACACTTGACACCAGGCGATTTATATGTTAATATAAACCATGTTCCAAGTAAATTTAGGGTAGACGATAATAATATATACACCAATCATACAATAGATTGTTTTGACGCTATATTAGGTACTACAGTTCAGATACTAAATTTACAAGGTAAGACATTAAATTTAGTTATACCTCCAGCTACTCAGAGTGGTACTCATTTTAGTTTAAAACAACAAGGATTGTATCAAACAGGCAACGATAAGTTGCGGGGAAACTTAGTTGTTGAGATAAACGTTAAAATCCCGGAAAACTTACGACCAGAACAGTTAAATATTGTAAGGCGGATAAAAGAAGTATAATGCAAAGCAGTAAAAAAATAGATCAACTAATTAACGAATCTCGTAAATTAGCAGCAAGTCATTCTAGTAAGTACATTACTAGTGAGCATGTCTTATTTGTGATGCTCACTGATAATGATCTTGTCAGCACGTTAGATAATTTTGGAATTAATACTCTGCAGTTAATTGAAGAAATACAGGTGTTTGTTTCCAATAAAATTCCTAAGGATTTAGTTGTTGGTGAACATCCTGTAAAAACACATAGTTTAGATAGAATTTTTAATCGTGCATATACTCAGGTCCTGTTCAGTGGCAGAGAAGAATTGCTTATGGTTGATATTTTTTTAAGCCTCATGTCAGAGACTAACACTATGAGCAGTTACTTCTTAATGAAGTATGGAATCGAAAAGGAAGAGTTTGCTAATTATATCCAAAAACATATGATCAAAGATATAGCTAGCAGGGAAGCTAGCAAATATTATGAAAAAGTACTTGCTGAATATTGCGAGGACTTTACGGAGTTAGCCAAGGAAGAAAAGATTGATCCTGCTATTGGCAGAGACGATTTACTAGACGATATTTGCCAAACAATGGCACGCCGTAATAAAAGCAACGTGTTAATGGTAGGTGATCCAGGTGTTGGTAAAACTGCAATTGCAGAAGGATTGGCTATTAAAATTGCCAGTAACACTGTTCCTAAATACTTAAAAGATCATACTGTTTATAACTTAGACATTGGCATACTACTTGCTGGCACACAGTATCGTGGTCAGTTTGAAGAACGTATTAAAGAAGTTATGGAAGCTCTTATTACTAAAGGCAAGTGTTTGCTGTTTATTGACGAAGCACATACTATGAAAGGTGCAGGTACCGGCGGCCAAGGCGGCACAGACTTTGCTAACATGTTAAAGCCTTATCTAGGCCGTGGTAAACTTAAAGTTATTGCAAGTACTACCTGGGAAGAATATAACGAAAGTTTTGAAAAAGACCGTGCGCTAATGAGGCGTTTTTATCGTATTACAGTTGATGAGCCCACGCCAGACCTTGCTAAAAAGATCCTTTCTGGCACTGCCAAATATTATGAAGAGTTTCATAATGCTACTATTTCTCCAGATGCAATAACCAGTGCAGTAGATTTAAGTGTTAGATTTATGACAGACAAGCGTTTACCTGACAAGGCATTTGACTTAATTGATTCAGCTTGTGCTAGACAGCGTAGAATGGAAACCAAAAATCCAAACATTACCAAAGAACTTATCGAACTAGAATGCAGTAAGATGACCAATATTCCCCTGGATCAGTTGTCTGATACTGCTGAAAAAGGCGTAAACATAGAGAGTGCAATTGATAGAATTAAAAGCAAATTGTATGGGCAGGATGTTACTATAGACAAAGTAATGGAAAAAGTTTACGTTAGTAAGGCAGGTTTATCCACAGGCAACTCACCAATTGGAGTGTTCTTGTTTCTTGGACCAACTGGAACTGGTAAAACTGAGCTAGCTAAACAACTTAGCACTAACCTAACCATGGACTTACTGCGCTACGACATGAGCGAGTATCAGGAACGTCACAGTATAGCACGTTTTGTTGGCGCACCTCCAGGATATGTGGGCTATGATGACAGTACACTAGGCGGTGGTTTATTAATACGTGACATTGAACGATCACCAAATAGCGTGATACTTTTTGATGAGATAGAAAAAGCTCATCCAGATGTTACTAATGTTCTACTACAGCTAATGGATGAGGGTTACATTACAGCATCTAACGGCAAACGTGTAGATGCTAGGAACACTATTATTATTATGACCAGCAACTTAGGCGCAAGTGAGATGGAAAAAAACAGCATCGGATTTGGTAGCCTAGAGAAAACTGGTGAAGATGATAAAGCTCTGCAGGAATTCTTCCGTCCTGAGTTTAGAAATCGCATTGATGCAGTGTGCAAGTTTGAAAAGCTCAATAGCATTACCAAACGTAAGATTGTTATTAAATTTGTACAAGAATTACAGAATCAATTACAAGAAAAAGGCATTGGTTTAAGTATAGACGAGCCTAGTGTAGACTTCTTGCTAGATCGTGGATTTAACGAAAAAATGGGCGCAAGGCCCGTTGCTAGGACTATTGATAGATTGTTACGTGTGCCAATTAGCAAGGAGATAGTGGTTGACTCTTCGCTAAAAGGCTGTAAAATAAAGGTAAGGGTTGATAAAAACGGCCTGTTGCTAAAGATAATAAGAAACGGAAACAACAATGAGCCCAAGAAAGTTAAACACATTAGCGTCGCGACTTAATTTACGCATTCACAAAAACGATAGAAAGTTTTATAAGAAATACAATTATAGACTAGGGTTTTATTATATCCAGAGTATAGTAGATGCCACTGAATATTTTAATACACTTGGAGAGATGCGTGTTGCAGTAGATCTTAATGATATGCATATGAGACGGGAGCGCAATAAAATAAACATATACGCAGATAACCTGGAACTAATGGAAAAGTTTATAGAAAGTTATCCTGACCAAGATTATGTAGACATAGGGTATTTCCCAGCAGACATTCCGCCGAATGTAAAACTTAGAAAAACTGAGCCAGAGTTCCCATATGAAGTTAAACTTGGTAGAAATGTAAAAAAAGAAACCTTAAAAGGCTTTTGGGAAAATAACCAGGATGCTATATGGTTAAATAGAGAAAGCAGATATGAATTAAACGTTGAAACGATAGAACGACTACCTTTTTCAAGCTGGAAACCACCTCTTAGAGACAAAACATGGAGCTCTACTACATGGAGATTTAACGACCTAGATCTTAAGAACTTATTTTTGCTTGCATTCGGCGAGCATGTAACTGAAGAAACTTTTTATAAGAAAGAAAAAAATAATGCATAACGAACTATTTAACACTCTTGTTCAACGTAAACTTATTAACACTGAAACAATTGTTCGAGCCAATATCCGGTCCGTGGGATTTCATAAAGGCTACTATACTGCCATTAAAGATGTACACTGGGAGCCATCAATTAAAGCAGACGCTATCATTGATATTGAAGGAATGGCGCCTGATCGTTTTGCAAAAAGCTATAATATTAAGCCAGACGGTTCTGCAAAGGTTTATAAAAAGCGAGGTCGCAAACCAAAGATATCAGCATAAATATGGTTGGAGAACTTACATGCCAGCACGTAAACACACCCAGTGGTTAAAAAAACCTACTGTAGACTACGTAGATTCTCGTATATACAGTGACTGGGATATTCACTATGAGGAACAGGAAAAGATTTTTAAGAAAGTCTGGATACCTCTATGTCATGAATCAGAAATACCAAATGAACTAGACTACCGCAATTCATCTATTGCCGGTGAAAAGGTTCTCATGGTAAAGGGAAAAGAAGATACTTATGCGTTTAAGCATGACTACAATTTAAGCGTATCGGGAACACTGGATGGAAGTCCAGAAGAAGTCTTTGCTCAATGCGAAAAGCTACATTGTGAAGTCAAGTATGGTGGTATGGTGTGGGTAACTCTTGACCCTGCTCCCACTATGGATGTAGAACAATGGGCGGCTGGTGCATTTGACTGTATTCAAGAAGCATTGGATACAGAACCACTGGAGGTATTTCATTATCATAAGGGTATTATAGGAAGTAACTATAAACTATGGCATGATACGAACAGTGAGTTTTATCACGATTATATGCACTACTTTAATCGGGTTACCGGGTTTAACGAAGAATACTTTGCACGTAAAAATACAGGATTTACAAACGGCCATGTAAACGTGGGAAGTTTTGAAGTCCAGTACGATAAGTTTGATGGTGCAGATAGGGGAGCGTTAAGTTTTCCTACACTTCCACCCAATCAATGGTACATGGTAGATTTGTTTCCAGGTATGAATGTTAACTTGCGTGGAAGTGCGTTACGTACCGATATTGTTACACCACTTGCGCCTAACAAGGTTATGATCGAGTTTCGTGGATTTGGTTTAAAGAAGGATACACCAGAAGAACGGGCAGAACGTATTAAACACCATAACACAATTTGGGGGCCATTTGGTCGCAATTTGCATGAAGACTTGATTGGTATTCAAGGTCAAGGAGTCTCAATGGCTCCTGGCACAGAACATCGCCATGTTCTACATGGAAGAAAAGAGAACGACACTATTCACGATGAAGTAGGTATGCGCCATTATTATGAAGAATGGGGTAATTGGATGGGGCGTGATCCAGCCAATCCTATGAGGGAAAATGCCGTTTGGGAAAACAAATAACTCATAAATACTACTGTTAAGGAGTATGATATGGCAAAACTCAATGAAGAAATGGTTGTCATCAAGATCAGTAAGCTGTTAAGAGACGGTGAAGATCCTGTTACTATGCTAGACAGTGAAATGTCAGCAAATTTAGAAGCAGTTATCCAGGAACTTACTGGTCCAGATAAACTAGTAGAAGTAATTAAAGAAGGCGCATAATGTCAGCAACAACCACAGTTACACTTTTAACTACAACAACCTTTGGCACGGAGCAAGGTAACTATGACGGAAGTAGTACTACTTTTGAAAGTGCTGACGTTAAAGGCGATGGCTACTATGGTTTTGCAGACGGAGTACATACAGTACAGACCCGTGTTACTGGACTTATTGGCACAGTTAAAATACAAGGCACACTAGCAGGAACTCCAGTTAGCACAGACTGGGTTGATATTGAAAGTATAGTTACTAGTGACGGAAGTAGTGCTATAACAGATAGTTACCTTAATAACTTTACTGGCAACTATACCTGGATACGAATTGCCGTTAGTGGGTTCACTGCCGGAACTATTAATAACATTTATCTAGCTCACTAAGTAGACACATGATTACATGGTTATTTGATAACCGTAGCAAACATGGATATATTCCAAATTTAATAAAAGACCTGTCGATTGAACCTGGTTCAGATGCTTGGTACGATTTGTGTATTAATCCTCCATTTAGCTACGAGTTCCGATTCTTAAAGTATTGTATACTGGACAAGGTGCCGTTCAGATGTTCTTTAGTGAGTGGAAATTATGATTCACCAGCATACTATCCAGTTAACTTAAACTTCTTTGATCCAGAGATAGACTATTTTAGTTTAATGGAACCAGATAGCTTACAACAACTTAAACAAGGCGACTTTAAGTTTTTGTTTTACTACAGTGAAGGTGACAATGTTGAAAACAGCGGCATTGACAAACAACTTAATTATTTAATAACTAAACACAAGATTAATCCTGACAATGTAATATTCGTAACTGCTAATGCAGCAATTGACGGTGTTGGACCTTATAGATTCTTTCCTGATGATGAATTATATTACAGGATGTTACACTTAAAAAATAAGGAATGGGTAAAGGATATTAGTCTTGAATCAAGACCTTATAAGTTTACATATTTAAACCGTGCTGATAAAGTATGGCGCAGAGTACTTGCTAGTGTTCTTTATGATCTTGGATGCTTGCAGGATGCACAATTTAGCTACACTGGATACAAGTATGAAACTCCCAGTGTTGATGACGATAGTTTAGATAACTGGCAGTTATCCAGGAGTAATTTACTAGAAGCATATGCTGCATTTAGCTTAAACATACCTTATACATGTGATGACTTATCTGTAAGCGAGCACAATAATCACAAGTACATACATAAACCACACTTTACAGATAGTTACTGGCAGTTAATAGCAGAAACACATTTTGATCAGGAAACAGTTTTCTTGACAGAAAAAACTTTTAAATGTATACTTAACTTACAACCATTTGTTATAGCTGGCAATTCTAGCAGTCTTAAATTATTGCACCATTTAGGATACAAAACATTTAGCCATGTTATACGTGAGAAGTATGACACAATAATAGATCCACAGAAACGAATGCAGGAAGTAATTAATTGCATCTACAGCTTAGAACAAAGAAATGACGAAGATCAGATTAATATAATAAAACACGTTAAAGAAACTTTAGAACATAATCAAAAACTATTTTTAGCACCCAAGGTTAGTAGGATTCAAGAACTTTTGAATAGATTGGAATATTAATGATACACTTTGCAACTCCATGTTACGGTGGCCAAATTACGGAAACATGTTTTCAAGGCTACATACAATGGACTATAATGGCATTACAAAATGGTCCTATTCCATTTACTATTGATACATTAAGTAACGAAAGCAACATTAACCGCGGACGTAACAGTTTAGCGGCAAAGTTCTTAGCGGGAGATAGTACACATTTAATGTTTATTGATGCTGATATCCAGTGGTGTCCAGAACACATAGTTAAGCTCATGAAGGCTGACAAAGAAATGGTAGGCGGTATATACCCAGCTAAAACAATACCAGTCAAACACGTGGTTAATATGATAGACAATGGTGAAACTGATCTTGACAATGATTTAATTGAAGTAGGAACAATGGGAACAGGATTTCTGCTTATTAAACGTTCAGTATTTGAAACAATGATCGACAATGGTGCAACAAAGTATAACGATGATATTGGGTTAGGATCTGAGTTTGATGACTACCAATACGACTTCTTTAACTGTACTATTGATAGTAGTGGACGTTACTTAACAGAAGACTGGAGTTTTTGTCGAAAGTGGCGAGAGTTAGGTGGCAAGATTTGGGCAGATTTAAGCATTGATCTTGGTCATGTTGGGTATCATCGCTTTAAGCCTGACATTGACCTAATGAAAAAGGAAGTTTATAAAAATGGAAACAGTTGATTTTAAAATAGACATAACAGGTAACGGTTTTGATGATAGATGGCCTGAGTGCAAAATACTAACTAATGACCATGAACATTTTAACGGTCAAATTAAAGGAAACCAGGTTATAGAACTTAATGTTGGTTTAGATGACGATAGTAATAACAAATTAGTAATTGACTACTACAACAGGGACTATAAAAAAGACGTAGTACTTGACAGACACTGTTATGATCCTATTAAGTCTACTAACTTAGTAGTTAACAGTATTAATATTGACGACATTGAACTAGGCATGATTCCGTATTATACCTCTTATATAGATGTGTACGAGCCCTGGTATTTAGATCAAGACAGAGAAGAATTTCCTAACCCTAGACGTGAAGATATGCAGATTAGTTGGAACAGCCGTTGGACCATGGAGTTTTCAAGCCCAGTATACATTTGGTTACTTGAAAACATATAACGCTAAATACTAGTATGCGTATTAGTGAAGCAGTTCAACAGGTTGTAGCCATATATCCAGGGCGTTTCCACCCTTTCCACAAGGGTCATGTAAGCGTCTATGAGTACCTAAAAGCCAAATATAAGAATGTTTATATTGCTACCAGTGACAAAGTAGGACCGCCAAAATCACCATTTACATTTGCTGAGAAAAAAATGATGATGGTCCATGCTGGCGTTCCCGCTAATGCTATCGTGCAAACTAAAAATCCATATCAAGCCCAGGAAATATTAGAAAATTTTGATCCTGCCAACACCGCTGTTGTATTTGCAGTAAGTGAAAAAGATATGGATGAAGATCCACGTTTTAGTTTTAAACCTAAAAAAGATGGATCTCCCAGTTACTTCCAACCCATAGGCAAAGATTTAGCGACATTTGACAAACATGGTTATATTACCACTGTTCCAACTCTAGACTTTGACGTGCTAGGTGAACCAATGCGTAGTGCTACACAGTTACGTGCTAACTTTGCAAAGGCAGACGAAAAAACACAAAAGCAAATGATCATAGACTTGTATGGTCAGTATGACGCAAACATACACAATGTTATGCAAAGTAAAATTACAGAATTCCATAACATGGAACAAGACTATAACCGCATACAAGAAGTAGCCAAGCGTATTTGGGCATTAGATGTACAGCGTCCACTCAGTGAAGATGTAAAACGAACTGCTATTAGTAACATTAAGTTAGCTACAGAAGCATGGAAAAACAGGTACACAAAGCAGTATAACGAAGCATTGTCGTTGCCTCCTGAGGCAGACGCAAAATGGCTGGAAAAACAGATACGTGCTAGTGCTAGAAAGAATGGCATTGACCCTAATGTCGCAGTTCGTGTATGGAAAAGTGAAGGCGGTATGAGCTACCAGAGTCAAATACCACGCAAAGGCAAAGGTAGTATGGGAGGGAAAGAAGCAAGCTACGGACCATTCCAACTCTATACCGGCGGCGGCCTAGGCAACGAGTATGAAAATGAGTATGGTGTAGACTTAACACAAGATAACACCTTGTCAGGATTACAACGACAGATTAACTTTGCAATGAACAAAGCTAGTCAAGGCGGCTGGTCGCCATGGTATGGTGCAGCTAAAGCAGGCATTGGTGACAGAGATGGCATCGATGCTCCTTTTAATGTAAAAAGACGTAAAGTAAGTACTACCAGTCCTGATAGTAATTCAGAGTTCGGAACTGCATTTAAGAAAGCTAGAGCAAAGCACGGCGGTGCTGGTGGTAAATTTTCTCACAAAGGTAAAGAATATCAAACTAACGTTAAAGGCGAAAAGTATGTCACTAATCCAGTAAGTGTTGACGAAGCTGATGTTAAGCCACACGGAGATTTTGATTTAGACGATATAGCACCAGAGTTGAGACCAGCAGTTCGCCAGGCAATGGTTAGGTTTCCCATGGCTAAAGATAGGATATCAGCTGTGATTAGAATGATGCAACAAGATTCTTTAAAACAGAAAAAGAATATTAAAAACATTGATCGTCTAGACACAGAAAATGACATACAGGATGTTGAGATAGATACATCAGAACAAGATATTATCATTCTTAAGAATAAAATAGCTGACTTAGAAAAACGATTAGCTTCAGTAAAAGAAAGCATGATTAAAGAAGGCGTTGGCAGAATAGTAAAAGGTGTTAATACTACACAAGATGTAGGTGTTAATCAAACTAGTATAGAAGCCGCAAAATTCGGTTCTAAACTTAAGAACGGCAAGCCGCCGTTATTGCATAAAAAGGCATTAAAAAATAGTGACCCAAATACTCTAAGCAACCTAGGGTTAGCAGAGGAAAAAATAAATGAGAGGGGCGGTATTAGTGTACCGATAAGCAGTGGTTTATCTGTACCGATTGCACCTCATAGACAATTAAAAATTAAAAAATCCACTAAGGGGAGGCACTTTTATGAAAACCCTAAAGAATCTAACAGAACAAAATCTAATCGAGGAGATACTATATGATGAGCAGTTACAAGAATGCATGGAAGAGTTGGAAAGTATTATTGAAGATTTTAAAGGTCGTGCCAAACCAGGTAGTCGTCCAGGTAGTCTAAAGAGAAAAGCAAGCCAGTATTTAGGCAAGGGAGTTGGGGATAAACTAAGTAAAAGTGAACTAAGACGTTTAAGAGCTAAAGCTACTAAAATGAGAAAGAGTGGTAATGCGGCTGAAAGAAAACGTGGAACGCAATTGGGACGCCAGGTAAGTTTTGCTTTTAACATGCGGAAAAGATAATGAAACTAAGTTGTGAAATATTTACTAAATTATGGGAATCTAACCCAAGTTATCGTATATATTTTAACAAGATATTATTGATACTATGCCTAATGGGAATAATGCTACTTACACCAGGTTGTAGTGCTATAATTAAATACTTAATGTTAGGAGGATTTTAATGAAGTTAAGTTGTGATATGTACACAGAGTCGTGGAAAGATAACCCAAGTTATCGCATATTCGTTAACGGAGAACTCATGGCTGAACGTGTTTACTTTGTACCAAAAAATGAAAAAGGCCACTATAGATATCACAATGACCTTAACTTGCCAGCTGGCGACAATACTATTAATATACAGGGAATAAATGCTCAATTTACACTGGGTAAGCTGTATATAGAAGACAAGCCAATTGAGCATAATAATGGAGTGTTTAACATATGAGAGCAAGCGAATTTATTAAGGAAGCAGCTAGTGCATGCGCTACAAGCTCAGGTAATATTGCCAGTGTTGCTAACCCTGTGCAAGCTCATCAAAAGTTAAAGAGAGATAAAAACGGAATACCAAAAGCACCGCAAAAGAAAAACAATGACGGCACAGCTAAAAACGCACTAGACGTAGCCGATAACATCTTGGGAAGTATAGTTAAAAGAGTTTAACTAGCATAAATACCACTATAAATTATAATCTTGCAAGGATAATACAATGAAATTTACAGAATTTAAACAGTCACAGGAAGTTCAATTAACTGAAGAACAAGAAATTATTATTTCTTACTGTGAAGGCTCAATTACCAAAAAAGATGCAGTTAACAAGTTAAAGGAAGCTGCATTGCAATCACCTACTAAACAATCTAAAACATCGGATTGGTTTAAATGGAATGATAAAGGTGATTGGTCAGGTTTTAATTGGGGTGGCGATTGGCGTGATCAGTTAAACAAAGCTACATTAGGCGCTGTTGATAGTCGAGATGCGCAAGATGCTCAAGATGCAGAAGCGGCAGAAGCTGAAAAAACTTATTTAAATACACGAAGAAGAAAAAGGTTCCGTACTGGTGATAAAGAAGCCCAAGCGGCTCCCCCAAAGGATCCAAAACCCGGTGTTAATATCGACCCCATCATACCAAAAACTGGTGCTGCAGGTGATATGGATGCGATGGTTAAACAAGTAAAACCAGAACGACCTACAGTTAAAGCAACTGCCGCTAATACAAGAGATTATGACAAAACTCTGGCGTTGCAGAAAAAACTTATTGCACAAGGTGCTAACATTAAAGCAGACGGACTCATGGGTCCAAAAACTAGAGCCGCAATGAAGGCTGCAGGAATGTCAACATCTACTCCAGGTAGTAAAGTAAAACAACCAGGACCATCAGTTAAACAAAATCCAGAATACAGTAATACTGGCATGGATCCGATTAATAATACGTCCAATGCAAAACCTAAAATTAGAACAGACATGCCAGGCGGTCCTACTAGAAAAAATGCATTTAAATCAGTATATAACAAGGCAACACCTGATCAGAAAAAAGCAATGATAACAAGACTTCAGCAGGCAGTACAAGCAAAACGGAATGCACCGCCAAAGCCTACAAAGAAAAAACCAGCTCCAAAAAATATCCTAGGCGGCACAAAGAATTTGTTAAAACCAGACGATCCTAGAGGTGGTGAAGTTGTTGCACAATTACCAAAATGGTTAGGCGGCGGTAAAATTAAAACACTGCCACAACAACGAGATGATTCTTCCGGTGAATAGGATAATAAAATGAAAGATATACTAGACAAACTTGATAAAATTGTTTTAACTGAAGGTCAGCTCGGTGATTTAGCCAGCAAGTGTGAAGCAGATCATGAAGTTCAGATGGCAAGAGCAGATCTTTTCAAGATTGCCAAGTATGCTATTAAACTACACGACATGATGAAAAATATTAGTGAAGCTGAAGGAATCGAAGGCTGGAAACAGAGCAAGATTACTAAAGCCGCTGATTGCATAGGCAGTGTTTACCACAGTCTAGATTATGAAATGAGTCCAATGGCTGATGAAGCACCAGCCGAAGCAGAACAGATGGGTCAGATGGCATTTGATCTTGCCACAGAAGATAAAACTGACGAGGACAAAGTACTGCCTAAGTCAAAGCCTGATATTGGTATGACAGCTGATAAAACAGACAATCCTGCAAACGATCCAAACTTTCAAAGTGCATTAGATCAAAGTGACCCAGAAACGGACAAGCAATTAAAAGCACAAGGTATAGGTATTAAAAAGACAGTTAAGCCAATTGGCGGTCAGTCCAGTGGTGGAAAGCCGATTGTTAACAATTCAAAAACAGAGTCAGACCTAGGCAGAGAAACACGTAAATTTAGTGATTGGGGTAAAAAATAATGAGCGACTTTACAGAACTAGTAAGAAAGATTAACCAGATTGGTGGGGAACTACCGTCCAATAAATCAGAAGTTATTACAGAGAGTAGTACTCCTTACAAACAAACAGCAGACGAGGCTGTTGCTGGTGCTCGCGAAACTGCCAGTCTACTACATGTTATTTCAGATATTGAAGGTGAAAAGATTCAAGAAGCTGAAGAAGTTGAGTCAGACATACGATCACGTTTTAGTGATTTTATGAAGAGCGAGACAGCACAAGGTAACGACTTAGACACAATCAACGTTGCTGTTAAAGAAGCAACAAGTTCTGCAATGGCTATTGATGACAGTTTTCAAAAAATGTTTAACATGATGGGCCGCTTACTAAAGATCACAAGAGAAGCAGGTGTATTAAGTAAGATGGTAGAACGTGAAGGCGGCGACAGTGCATGGATTGCTGACGCTAATAAAAAATTAACTGAGGCTATGGACGCTATTGAAGAAGCGCATATGTATTCACAGCCTCCCCAAGATGTAGACGGCGATTAAACAAAGTATGCGTAGTCAATAAATACGTATATGCTACTACATGAATTATATGAAGTTGTTATATACGAAGAAAGGTTAAACGTAAAGCCAATAATATCTCCTTCTATAAAATTCCTAGACAAAGTCTTCAAAAACAATAATTACGAAATGCGGATAGTAGGTGGTGCAGTACGAGATATTGCATTAGGAAAGTTACCTAAAGATATTGACTTTGCGACAAACGCCACTCCAGACGAAATGATTGCTATACTTGATAAAGCAAATATCAGACATAAGCCAACAGGTTTAGAACACGGTACTATTACAGCAATTATAGATAGCGAACCATTTGAAATCACAACACTAAGAGCAGACATAGAAACTGATGGCAGACATGCTGAAGTTGAATTTGTACGTAGTTGGGAAGAAGATGCCAAACGCAGAGACCTAACATACAATGCTATGAGCATGGACGTTGACGGTAACGTTTATGATTATTTTGGCGGCATGGATGATTTACAAGATAAAGTAAGTAAGTTTGTAGGTGATGCAGAGAAAAGAATTACAGAAGATTATTTACGTATATTACGTTACTTCCGTTTCCAAGGAAGGTTATCAACACCTAGTTGGAACGATGATACACTAAAAGCAATTACTACACATGCAAAAGGTTTAACACAAATAAGTGTTGAACGTATTTGGCAAGAAATGGGCAAAGTACTTTCTGGTAACAATGTTGCTAATGTTCTAGATAATATGACTAAAACAGGTGTTAGTAAAGTTATTGGATTAGCAACAAACGATTTAAATAAAATACAAGATAACGGCAATCCTATAATTGCACTAGCACAAATGGGCAACAATGTGGATATAGCAAAACGGTGGAGATTAAGTAATACTGAGGCAGTATTATTAGATTTTTTAGTTAAAAATAAGAACAATGCACTTGACACAAAAAAAGTAGAAGATATGATTGCTGACGGAGTTGACAAGGAAAAGATTTCAGCACTAGCAGAGTTACAAGGTAAAAGCGATATGGTAGACCATGCGACTACTGCTAACGTACCTAATTTTCCAGTAACAGGCAATGACTTAATACAGAAGGGCATGAAGCCTGGACCAGAAATGGGTGCAATACTTAATCAATTAAAAACACAATGGAAGCAAAGTAACTTTACTGCTACCAAGGATGAATTATTAAATGCTACTTCATGAATTATATGAAGGTGTAAAAAACTATTATGCAACCAAAACAATCATCCTCCTGAAATAGTTTAATAAATACAAGCGTTATGACTGCACAAGATATACGTAAAACTATCGATATGCTTGAAAATTCTAGTATGGAATTAGTAGCTAATCGCGACTTTGATCTCGAAGACACTGTAGAAAAAGACGGCGTCGTATATGCACTTGGAAACACAGTGCATGACGATAATGACTCACGCAAGAACGACTACTCCGTATATCGTAAAACAAAAGATGGCGGATTTGAACACAACGGAAGGTTTTATCCTCAGCAATTCTACGTAGAGCTAGCAAAACTCCCAGTGAGTTCATATGCACCACGATCCGAAGTGGATCAAGCGTTCCAAAAATTTCTAGCTGAAGTATAAAAAGGACAATCATAATGTTAGGGTTAAATAGGCCATTTCTGAAATGGTGGGTTCAGTTTGTTTGTAGTATTTTCGCAATAGTTGTATTTTTTGAACTTGGCTGGTTACATGCTCTATACAACGCAGACATTACAAAAATTAGTATGCTAATTCTAACTGTCTTTATAAGCACTCAAATACTAATTGGTTACATGAGTAAATATACACAAGTTGTAAAAACAAGACGTCTAGCTAACTATGCATGGTTTTCAAGTGAAGCAATGATTACAATGGGAATGATTGGAACTGTTGCCGGATTCTTATTAATGCTTAACCATGCTTTTATAGGATTAGATGTTAAGAGCGTAGCCAGTGTGCAAGAAGCTATCAGTGAAATGGCTGTTGGTATGAGTACGGCTTTAAGTACTACATTAGTTGGACTAATTTGCAGTGTATTAACTAAAGTACAATTGGTTATATTAGAAAACTGCTGGAAAGACGATGGCGACTCCTAATCTAATTAGGTATAAGTCTAGTTTTGGTTTTATAGATTTACTTTTTAACTTATTAGTAGGCGTTACGTTAATGTTCTTTTTAGCGTTCTTGCTAATTAATCCAGTTGCTAAGAAAAAAGACATAGATGCAACAGCTGAATACTTTGTTATCTTGAGTTGGCAAGAAAAAAGTGCCAATGATATTGACTTGTGGGTAATGGACGATAAGCGACATATTGTAAGTTTTAGGTCACGTGATCGTGGTTTAATGCACTTGGACAGAGACGACCTAGGTCAGCGCAATGATTCATACATTGACAAGGATACTGGTAGAGTTATTAGAATATATGAAAATCGTGAAGTTGTAAGTATACGTGGCAAAGACCCTAGGGTATATACAGCAAGCGTACATCTTTATGCACTAACTGGGAGTTATATGGAAGAAAATCAATCTGAAGATGTTAGCATTGAATTAATACAAGTTAATCCTTATAAAGTATTAGAAACAAAAAAGTTAACGTTAACTGGCCGTGGTGACGAACAACATGTATTTGCATTTGAAGTTCGCGACGATGGCAGTACTATTGTAACTGAAACAGGTGAACTAATCGTTAATAACGAAGATATTATTAGTGACCGTCCAGATAATCATAGCCATCTAGAACCAGATGGGCCACCTCATATGTATAATTACGAACCAAACGGGATAGGAGGATGATTGAATTTAATCTAAATACAACTATACTAATAGTAATATGGGTTTTAGCAGGAGTTGTCGCTTTAGCACCTTTAGTTATACAAACAAATTGGAAACGATATCTGGTAGTTCCCCTAGTATTTTTTGCCATATATGCTAGTTTTATAACCAACAAAGAGTTCCTTGGTACACCAATATATGGTATTCCGGAAGATGAATTTGTATATGTATATCATACTATAGCCAAGTACGATGGTAATAAGATGGTTACCCTGTGGATTAGACAGTCTGACAGACAAAGATTATATAGATTCCCGTTTATTAAAAGCATGAAAGAAAGTTTAAGTCAGGCTAGAAAATCTAAAATGAGAGGCAAGTCTCTTAAGGGTAAGTTTGAAAGAACGAAGATCAAATCTAAAGATATGCTTGAAGACACTGAATCTCATATACTAAAAGTATACGAGTTTCCATACCAGCAAGTCTATCCCAAAGGTTGACATTAATACTATCAAGCTATATAATAAGACATAATAGTAAAGGAGTATTACATGAGCGACGGCGATAGAGTTTTTAATCCCGAAGAAAAAGCTAAACTAACACAATTAATCAACGAAGGCCTAACTGTATTACAAGAAGTTGACGATCTTAATGAAGGTCTTAGCGATACAGTAAAAGCCATTGCGGAAGAAATGCAGATTAAACCAACAGTACTTAAAAAAGCTGTTAAGACTGCATACAAAGCAGACTTTGCCAAGCATAGCGAAGATCTTGCCGCATTGGAAAACATTCTGGCCACTGTTGGTAAACTTAATTGACAGAGCGCAAACCTTATCAAGTCCTAGCCTGGTTCGGCACTACAATGATACTTGCAAGTGCTGTTGCCGCGGCCTTTAACATCTACCCACTATATCTGTGGATGTTTCTAATTAGCAATGGAATATGGGCGGCTGTAGGATTCCTATGGCGAGAAAATAGCTTGATTATTCTTAATACAGGACTTACAATAGTGTATATAGTGGGATTAGTATTTGAATGAGTTACGTAGACGCATACTTTGACAGAGATCATGATCGTATTCATGCAGTAGAACGTATAGATGGAAAGCGAGAATACAGAGAGTTTCCAGCAAACTATACGTTTTATTACAATGATAATCGTGGCAAACACAAAACAATCTACGGAAATCCCGTAAGCAGATTTAGCACACGCAACGGCAAAGAGTTCCACAAAGAAGTAAGGATCCATGGCGGAAGTGGAATCTGGGAAAGTGATATTAATCCAGTATTTCGTTGTTTAGAAGAGAATTATCTGGGTGTAGATTCTCCTAAGTTGCAAACAGCGTTTTTTGATATTGAGGTAGATTTTGATCCACAGCGTGGATACAGTAGTCCTGATGATCCCTTTAATATGATTACTGCTATCACAGTTCAAATGGACTGGACTGGCCAACTTGTAACATTAGCAATACCTCCCAAAAGCATGAGCATGGAGTCTGCTAAGGAAAGCATAGCAGACTTTGACAATACATTTTTATTTAAGACTGAAGCAGAGCTACTAAAGACATTCCTAGAGTTAATTGATGATGCAGATATCCTAAGTGGATGGAACAGCGAAGGATATGATATTCCTTATACTGTTAACCGTATTACCAGAGTACTAAGCAAAGACGATACACGCAAGTTTTGTTTATGGGGGCAGCATCCTAAGAAGCGCACGTTTGAACGTTTTGGATCGGAACAAACTACATATGATTTAATTGGCAGACAACACTTAGACTATATGCAATTATACCGCAAGTATACGTATCATGAAATGCATAGTTATAGTTTGGATGCCATTGGTGAATACGAACTTGGCGAGCGCAAAGTTGCGTATGAAGGGACCTTGGATCAATTATACAACCAAGACTTTTATACATTTATTGACTACAACAGACAAGATACATTGCTACTTAAAAAGTTAGACGATAAGCTCAAGTTTATTGACCTAGCTAATGTGCTAGCCCATGAAAACACAGTGCTATTGCCAACAACAATGGGTGCGGTTGCACTTACAGAACAGGCTATTATTAACCACGCTCATGAGCAAGGACTAGTTGTTCCTAACAAACAGAAGAGCGATGACGAACACAATAAAGCTGCTGGTGCATATGTAGCATATCCTAAAAAAGGGTTGCATGATTGGATTGGTAGTATTGACTTAAACAGTCTGTATCCCAGTGTAATTAGAGCTCTTAACATGGCGCCAGAAACAATAATTGGTCAGCTTAGGCCAGTAATTACTGATCATGCTATCAAGGAAAAACTATCAGATAAGAAAAGTTGGGCAGATGCCTGGGAAGGCGAGTTTGGTAGTAAAGAATATCAAGCAGTTATGAACATGGAAGCAGGCACTGAAATTACTATCGACTGGGAAGATGGCGATAATGATACACTGAGCGCCGCGGATGTCTGGAGGCTAGTTTTTGACAGCAATAATCCTTGGATATTAAGTGCAAACGGAACAATACTAACACATGAAAAACAGGGGATTATACCTGGGCTGTTGGAGCGTTGGTATGCAGAACGTCAAGAGATTCAAGCAAAGATGCGAAAAGCAGAAGGCAGTGAGCGTGAGTTTTGGGATAAGAGACAGTTAGTTAAAAAGATTAACTTGAACAGTTTGTATGGTGCAATCCTTAATCCATATTGTAGATTCCATGATCATCGTATTGGACAGAGTACTACACTTACAGGACGCTGTATTGCAAAACACATGAGCGCACAAGTAAACAAACTGCTTACTGATGAATATGATCACGTGGGGGAATGTGTTATCTATGGAGACACTGACTCAGTTTACTTTAGTGCATGGCCTGTGATAAAGGAACAAGTTGAAAAAGGTCAGATGAAGTGGGGCAAAGAAGAATGTATTTCTTTGTATGATCAACTTGGAGAAGCAGTAAACGAAACGTTTGCTGGATACATGGAGAAAGCATTTCATTGTCCACGTAACTTGGGTAGTATTATGGCAGGTGCTAGAGAGATTGTAGCAACTAAAGGACTGTTTATTACCAAGAAACGTTATGCGGCACTTGTTATTGATACTGAAGGTTATCGTAGTGACACGGAAGGCAAACCTGGCAAAGTTAAAGCAATGGGACTAGATCTTAAGCGTAGTGATACGCCAGCATTTATGCAGGACTTCCTGGGTGAACTATTACTTGACGTACTAACAGACAAAGATCCAGAGACTATTATTGAACGCATTAAAGAGTTTAAGTATGAGTTTACGGATCGTCCGGGCTGGGAAAAAGGCACTCCTAAACGTGTTAATAACTTAACTAAATTTACAGCTAAACATAACAGTGAAGGCAAGACTAATATGCCAGGACACGTTAGAGCGGCTATGAACTGGAATTACCTACGCAAACTTAATGGGGACAACTACAGTCAACAGATTGTGGATGGAATGAAAACCATTGTGTGTAAACTTAAAGATAATCCACTGGGTTATACAAGTGTAGGATATCCTACGGACGAAACAACACTGCCACAGTGGTTTAAGGATTTGCCATTTAACAACGAAGCTATGTTAGAAGCTATTGTAGATCAAAAGATTGATAACTTACTAGGCGATCTAAATTGGAACATCAAGGAAAAAACACAAACCAACAACACTTTTGATACGTTATTCTCATTTGAGTAATATACATATATAAATAATAGCATGAGCAGGCTTCATCAAAAACACAGTTTACTGGATCAACACCAAAGACAATTACAAAAACTTTCTGTTGACCTTGAGTTAGAAAGCAAAAAGCAATTAATCAAGGATCAAAGTATAAAGTGGAAAAATAAAGAATATCATGATGATGTTATTGCAAAACTTAATGCTCTACAAAATGCATATTCAGAATATACAGAATCAGCAAAGAGACTAAACGATAACTTATCAGCTAATGTAAGACGTTTAGAAAGTCGGATATTACAAAGGGATTATGAAGCATATGAAAATAATCCTACTGCTGGGTTTGAAACTGCGGAAAGACAGCAATATTTGTCTGCAGAGTTTTGTGAAGTTGTTGAAGGACATATACAGGCAAATACATTTTGGCAGTATCCTAGTTTAGAAGTAAATCCAGGCGATGGTAGATTCAGTATACTAATGAATGCTGCTGAGCCGCAGTATTGTATATCACAAAGCGATCTTACTACACAGGCTGTAAAGAGCCATTTTAACGAGTTCTACGCTGAAAAAAGGTTACGACTGTATAGAAATGTCAGTGAGATTCCTGATAATTGCGTGGGATTTGCTACTAGTATTAATCAATTTGAATACATGCCGCTGGATCCTATCAAAGATATCGCTAGACTAGTGTTTGATAAGCTACGACCAGGCGGTAAGTTCTTAATTTCATACAATGATTGTGAACAACGATACAGCCTAGAGCTAATGGATAACAATTTTAGATGTTTGGGCACAAGAAGTTTGATATCCAACGTTATGTTTGGATTGGGCTTTGATATTTTAGAAACTGGGACTGTAAATGACGGCGTTTGGAGTTTTATGATGTTGCAAAAGACAGGCACGTTGACTAGCCAAAAGCTGGCTGGGCCAGAAGTAGAGTTTATTCCAAAATTTATTCCCCATGTCAAGTGGCCAGTTGACTTACAAGAGTACGTAAAAAGCTGTTACGGAAACGGAAACAACGTGGGTTGGCTATTAAATGTTAAAGCTAACCTTGATCCTAAGTACCAGTTTATGATTTCTAGTATAGAAAAACACATATCCAGCCAATAAAAGTTATTGACTAACCTAATTTTACCTTGTAAAATTACACATAACACTTATACAAAAAGGACTATTTTATGAAAGATTTTCTACTTGATATTGTGCAACATACGCACAATCTAGGGTTTATTGACTTAGTTAAAGTTACAGGAGATGATACTACTACTAGTATTGAAGGACTTGCAGAAGACAGAAGTGTTATTCTCAAAGGAAAGTTCCACAACCCTGTAGCTGAGTTTATGGGCACGTTTGGTATGCCTAACTTGGATAAACTAGGTGTGATTTTGCGTATCCCGGAGTACGCAGAAGATGCTGTAGTCAGCATCAATTCACAGGATCGCAATGGCGAAACTGTGCCAGTTGGACTACACTTCGAAAACAAATCTGGAGACTTCCAAAACGATTACCGTTTCATGAGTAGTGACATTGTTAATGATCAACTTAAAACTGTACAAATGCGTTCAGTTAAATGGGGTGTTGACTTTGTACCTACTGTGGCCAGTATCGCACGTTTAAAGATGATGGTATCAGCTAACAGCGAACAAGGTGTTTTTATTGCTAAGTCGGAAGGCAAAGATCTTAAGTTTGCGTTTGGTGATGCAAGTACACACGCTGGTGAGTTTGTATTTCAGCATGATGTTGGTGGATCATTATCCAAGGCGTGGGCATGGCCAGTGGATCAAGTAAGTAAGATTTTGAGCCTTAGTGGTGATAGCACTTACAAGATCAGTGATGACGGCGTAACGCAAATTACGGTAGACAGCGGATTAGCAGTTTATGATTATTTGTTACCAGCACAAACCAAGTAACCATAGTAAAATCAATGGCAGATTTCTTTCGGCCCAAAAATTACGCAATGAAGATTAATCCAACGCTAAAGTATGCGTGGATTAATATACCTAAAAATGCTAGTAGTTTTATACAAAAAGTATTGGATGATAATCATTGGGTTGATGTACCGGAAGATCTTATAGTACCTATAGCTGAATCACCTAATATTGAAAAATTATCTGTACTCCGAGATCCAATTAAACGTTGGATAAGTGGACTCGCACAATGCATGTCTGAACGTGATATTAGTATAGATTTATTAGATAATGAAACATTTATTAAAACTATATTTTTAAATCCTGTATTTGATGATCACACAGAGTATCAACATAGATTTATAGGTAACGCAACAAATCTAAAATACATCTATTTGCAAAATACCAATCCCCAAAAGTTTTATAGATTACTAGCTTCTTGGATTAAAAGCACTAACGGAATTGCAGATTTTGATAATTATACTGAACCAGTTAATCCTGCATCCAATAATAAAGATAAACTTGCAATCCGCAACAAGCTAGATGAAATGTTTTCAAAAAATGTATCATTGCTAAGATTACATAAACGTGATTATGATATTTTAGATCAACATACGAAGTATAAAGAGGCCAAGTATGAGTAATAATTCGCGCATTAAAGTTCTAGAAGATCAACATTTTCGATTAAATAGAGCTATTACTGAGTTAGAAAAGAAGTAGAGTAGCAATTTATGCTATACATAGTTGGATGTAGTTATAGTGCCGATTACTGCTGGCCTAAGTTTGTAAAGTACGATCATATAAATTACAGCGAGCCAGGTGCTGGTAACAAATACATATATGCTTGTGTAGACCAGATACCATTAAGTAGTAAAGATAGTATTATAGTTCAATTTAGTGAGGTTGAACGCATTGATCTCGTATTAGACAAGAATAGTGCGTTCAACCAAACACTACAAGACGTTCCCAGTATTAGACAACGGGAACTTAAAAATTGTATAGCATGGTGTACAGCAGGACCACGTGGTGCGTGGAATAATAATCCGGTAGGTAAAAGATATTTGGTTCCACTAATGCGTGAGTATTACAGCGAGCACAGTCAAAAGATAGAAACCCTGGCATGGATTACCCAGGTTAAAAAAATAGTACAAGACAGTGGCGCCCGGTCTTTGTACTTAACATTACAAGATTTAGATAATTCCTTATTTCAAAGCCCGCCTATGAATAAGTGGGCACATGATAACGGAATGTTAGACGATGATGAATTTCATCTTAGTCATCAAGGGAACTTAGATTATTACAACTCTTTTATAAGCGAGTTTGTTAATGCTGGGGCGGCATGCTGATAATGGCGACAGATTAGATCTTAACGAAAAAAATACGTGGAAAGACTGGTTTAATAACTACAAAAGGTTGAATTTATACAGTAACGATGTTACAATAGACGAAATGCTAAAGTAAAATTATAATAGGAGTTATATATGAAAACTGGTGGTAATAATAGAATAGCTAATTTACACGACCAGCACAAGAGGCTAGACAACGCTATTACTGAATTAGAAAAAATTATAAGCACCGAAGCTGACATTGAGTTTAAGATCCACGATCTTAAAAAGAAGAAGCTAGCAGTAAAAGATGAAATTGCATTCTTAGAGAGTCAACAATCATTTGATTTTATGGAGTAATAATATGAAATACAGTATATCAATATCTGGATATGGATCAGAACAGGTCCTTGGCACATTAACTAAAGAGCAATATGACTTTTGGAAAGATTTAGAAGAAGAAGACATTATTGCTCATGCGTTTGATGATCCCTGGGATGAGAACGATGAAAATCCTGTCTTTGACGATTCTGACAAGAGGTTCCTTGGTCACTGGAATGAGCTTGACGATTTGCTACACCATTGGGGTGCAGAGGCTAGCGGAGCGTATATTGATATAGAGGACGAAGATGGCAACCAGATAGTAGGACAGTCCTGGGATGATTTTGAAGAAGAACAAGATATAATTATTACACATATAGATGAAGAAGAATGTGCTGAAAATGCTGAATATGTGTTTTCCGGTTCAAGTGCTGAAAAAGGCAATTTTGGTCAATACGAACTTGTAACAGACGAGCCAATAGATCTTTCTAAGCTAGAGTTTTGTCTGACAGACACTCCGGATAGAACAATGTTAGATCTATTATCATATAACGGTGAAGAATTAGACAACGATGGCGGTGACACCACAGGAAAGGGTTATTATGCCCGAGTTTGGGAGAACTAAAAATGACAAACGATATTGAGGATATTGCTGAGCTTACTCCAGATGAAATCGACGATTTATATCAAAAGGTGTTTGCAGTATCTATTAAGTTAATAAACAGCGGAGAAAAACCGTTAAATTTGGCTAGTGTACTACTAGCACAATCAATGCGTTTGTACAGAACTTGTTTAACTGAAGAAGATTTCTTATTAATGGTAGAAGCTATTACAGATTCAGCTAAAGATGTTACCGCATACGATTTAGATAATCTTACATTCGATTCAACCACAGTACATTAGGACATAAAATGGCAGAAAGTAGAGAAAGTCATGATGAGTTTATTTTACGCAATATGCGTGAAAAAGCTCTGGAAGAACGTGTTACACGTTCTTCAGAAGAACGTGTTAACAAGGCAAGTAAAATGATCTGGGTTACATTTAGGAAAGAAGGCCTACATAAATACCCAGCAGCGTTAGACGACCCGCGTTTAGCGACTGGTGATGAATATGACGTTAGTTTTTTAGGTTATGTTCATCGACACATTTTTCACTTTAAGGTATGGATTGAAGTATTCCATGACGATCGCGATATTGAGTTTATCCAATTTAAACGTTGGCTTGAAAAACTCTATTCAGATAATACACTAGAACTTGATTTTAAAAGTTGCGAAATGATTAGCGATGCGTTATACTTAATAATCAACGAACGTTATCCAGGCAGAGACGTTCAAATCGAAATAAGCGAAGACGGTGAAAACGGTTCATTAACATTCTACAACAAGGATACATAAAAAAAATGAAGAACCCAGAAGTTACCAAAGTTTTTGATGATTTACAGGACTTTCTAAGATTCTGTAAAACCTTTGGACACCCTTATAACGAAGCAGACTTGTATAACGAAGAAAGCGAAGTATACAAGCAGTATCGCTTTCTCAAAGAAGGCACACGTATCAGTAACAACTGGATGCGTGATGCAAAAATTTATGGACGAAACATCTTTGGGAATAGGTAATAATTGATGAAACTTTCCAACAGAACAGCAAGTGTCAAGCAAGCCCCTCTAAAACTATATAATCTAAAAGAATTTCCATTTAAAACTAGTATATCAGCACACACGTATACCAGTAGAGAAAATCATCAGCCAGGCGAAGGCGGTGCATTAAACGCAGGGTATACGCCAGTTGATGCACTGTGTGCTATAAGCAATTTGCTAGGAAAACACGGATTAATTTACAATGTTGATTGGTGGTGGGATGGATTTAGCTACCAAGGTTTAGACAACCCAACTGTTGTCCTTCGCTTTGCCAAGGAAGAACATAAACTGTTACTAAACCTTGGCGCAACCACGGAGCATATGCTAACATGAAAACTGTACTACTAATCGGAGGGGCTGGATTTATTGGCACTAAACTACATGCTAAACTAGAAAGTCAGGGCCATTTAGTTGACGTTATTGACAAGAAGAATGGACGAGATATTAATGATGAGTATAGTTTTATCACTGATGTAAAATACAGCCATGTAGTTTTTTTAGCCGCGGCAGCTAACTTAAGAGCAGTAAGACGTAAACCTACTGAAGCAATTAAAACTATGACATCAGGATTAATGAATAGTCTGCGTTTTTACAAAGAATCACACTTTACATATATCAGCAGTAGCATGGTGTATGGAAACTGGAGCTCGTTGTCTGGTGTTAATGAAAGCGACAGTAGATCTCCATTAGATCTATATGGCCAGCTAAAGCTGGCCGGAGAAAGTATTGTAAAAGAATTACACGATAATTATACTATTATTAGACCTACCGCAGTTTATGGACAAGACGATGATCCGTCCCGAGTACTGCCCAAGTTTATTAATTTAGCAAAAAATAATAAAGAACTCATTGTTAAAGGACATGATAATAGTTTGGATTTTACACACGTTGATGACGTCGTACAAGGAATTATCCTAGGCTTTGATGCTCCCGAAATGAGTTCCAGAGTGTATAACATAAGTTATGGTAAAAGTCAGCCTCTAGAAAATGTTGCCAAATATATATGCGACAAGGTTGGGTCAGGATCAGTTAAAGTAGAATTAAATGACTTTGAATATCCCCAGCGTGGCACTATGGATATTAGCAAAGCAAAGAATGAATTAGGATTTAAGCCTACGCAAGATGTTTACAACGGCATAGATAATTTACTACAAGGAAGTTAGTATATGAAAGTTGGATTTGTTGGATTAGGCAAACTTGGACTAATTTGTGCCGAAGAAATGTGGGTGGGCAATCATGAAGTAACTGGTTATGATATTAATGATCGCATTAGTGATAAAATTAATGTTGTTACTGATCTAAATTTAGCTGTTAGTGGTCAAGACATTGTTTTTGTAGCTGTACAAACACCGCACCATCCAGAGTATGATGGAAGTAAACCAACAGCACACTTACCTAACAAAGATTTTAACTATGATCAGGTAAAGCAAGTACTCACCGAAATTAACAATCACGCTGAAAGTCATGCTCTAATTGTGTTAATTAGTACAGTATTACCAGGAACTGTTCGTAGGGAACTTGCTCCTATAATTACCAATGCAAACTTTATATACAACCCATACTTAATTGCCATGGGCAGTATTGCATGGGATATGGTTAATCCTGAAATGGTTATTATTGGTACTAATGATGGAAGCGAAACTGGTGATGCTAGAAAACTGTTAGATTTTTACGATACTATCATGGAAAATGATCCACGATATGCTGTTGGTACATATGAAGAAGCTGAAAGTATTAAAATATTTTATAATACATTTATTAGTGCCAAGCTCAGTTTAGTAAACATGATACAAGACGTATCACTAAAGATCGGTCACATGAATGTTGATATAGTTACAGATGCACTTGCTAAAAGTACAAAGCGTATTATGGGTCCACAGTATATGACAGCAGGCATGGGTGATGGAGGTGCGTGTCATCCAAGAGACAATATTGCACTACGCTGGATGGCTGAAGAGCTGGATCTCGGTTATGACTTGTTTGGCAGTATTATGAACGCTAGAGAAAAACAAGCAAAGAATATGGCTGAGTTTTTAATAAATTTAGCAGAAGAACACGACTTGCCTGTACTAATGCACGGGATCGCATACAAGCCCGGAGTTCCATATTTAGATGGAAGTTATAGTTTACTGGTATCACACTACTTAAACGAAAAAGGATTTAATCCTATTATGATTGATCCATTATCACATCCAGATCCAGGCCCGTATAAAGCTATAGTTCTTTTAGCGCATAACGCAAGTACTACATATCAGTATACAAATCAAAACTACGCAGATGAAATGTATTGCGAAGTATTGCCGGGCAGTGTCATTGTTGACCCATGGCGGAATTTTAGTAAGGAAAACAATGATTACACAGTCATCCATTACGGAAACACACGATAACTGGGGTCAAGGTTATATTAAACCTTTTTGGGATAATCATCATTGCCAGTTAGAATACATGAAAGAGGACTTTAATAATCCAGAAGATATAGCTAAGTGGGATAGTGATGGATACAGTGGTAATTATGTTGGTGCCTTGTGCGACATGCGTAAAGAACAAGCATGGTATACTCAAAGCATTGTTAACGAGTTATTAAAAACTTTTCCTATTACTGACGTTGGTACTAGCTATTATAGGATGGGAACTGGGTCAGTACTTCCAGAACATCGCGACACATACAAAAAGTACAGAAGTTTGTTTAATTGTGATCTAAACAATATTATTAGAATTATCGTATTTGTAGAAAATTGGGAGTCAGGTCATTATTTTGAGATTGATCAAACGCCTATTACAAAATGGAAACAAGGTGATTATATTTGGTGGCGTGGTGATGTAAACCATATGGCAGCAAATTTAGGATTAACCCCAAGGTTTACATTACAGGTTACAGGACATGAATTATAGTATTTTAGAAGACTTTGAGAAACTTATTAGCGAGTACACTGGTGCTCCGTATGTTGTTCTTACAGATAGTTGCACCCATGCAATAGAGTTATGTTTGCGATACCAGAAATGGCAAGGTCCAATTATTATGCCTTGTCATACATATATTAGTGTGCCAATGACTATGCATAAATTGGGCTTAGAAATATATTGGGATAAAGAATACAAATGGAATTACGAATACCGCATTTCGCCTACAAATATATGGGACAGTGCAAGAGCATTTGATAAAGATATGCACAAGCCAGGTACCTGGAAGTGTGTGAGCTTTGGCTGGGATAAACGCCTTGCCATTGGCCATGGCGGCGCTATTCTATTAGATAAAAGAACAGATTATATTTCACTTAAAAGTATGGCTTATGATGGTCGCCATTTACATATTAGTCCATGGCAAAAACAAACAACTTGGTATTTAGGTTTCCATTATAATATGCGGCTAGAAGATGCCGCTCGTGGCATTGAACTACTAAGTCGTCCAGACGAAATGCCTAATATGAAAAGTCAAATAGTAACTTATCCAGATGTTAGTAAAATTTCGATTAATATTGACTAATCGTCTAAATAATCATATAATAAAACAATATAAAAAATTAGAGGCATATAAATGGCAAATAAGATTGATCTAAGCAAAAAGAATCATGACTACGCTATCTTTACCCCAGCACTAAGCGGGTTTTACAGTAGTTACGTTAGCAAGCAACAGGCCACTGGCAACTATGTCGAAGCAGACCGTATTCCTAAGAAATTTGAAAATGGTATTGAAGGATTAAACTTTCTTAACCCTAACCAAGGGTACTTTACATATGACCATGTGCTTTACAGCGCAGGGCATGCCGAATTAGATATGCAAAAGGCGCCAGCTAAAGAAGGAATGATTCATGGTCGCGACAAGGAATGGACTACACTAATTGGAGACAGCGGCGGCTTCCAGATCAGTAAAGGTGTGTGGCAGGGTAACTGGCTAGAGCCTGAAGGTCAGTGTTCAGCTACTGACAAGCAACGTGGCAAGGTATTAAACTGGTTGGAGAATACAGCAGACTACAGCATGGTACTGGATATTCCTACAAACGGACTTAACTTTATTAACGAAGAAACTGGCAAGCCTAAGTGCGGTCTAAACAACTACAATGAGTTTAGAGATGCAACTATTGCTAATAACAATTACTTCTTTAAACACAGGCAGAATAAAACAAAGTTCCTAAATGTATGCCAGGGCAGTACATATGAACAAGCAGATGATTGGTTTATAAAGGTTTGTGTTCCTGTGGTAAATGAAACACATGGCTGGGCATTTGGTGGCGTACAAAAAACAAACTTAAACCATAGTCTTAGGCGTGTACTATTTCTTAAAGAATTAGACTTGCTACAAAAGTCAGAGTGGATACACTTCCTAGGTACAGGCAGATTAGATCAAGGTGTTATGTACTCAGCAATGCAACGTGCTATTAGAAAACACGTTAATCCTGATCTTACAATTAGCATGGATTGTGCTAGTCCATTTATTGCTACAGCTAACGGTCAAGTATACACGCACAATGTATTTGATACAAAGCGCATGGGATACAACATGGTTAAAATGGTTGATGAAAAAGAACCATACGGCAAAGATGCTCCCTGGCCCTGGGATGATAGTCCAATTGGTGAGCGTTGCACTTGGAAAGATATTAACTGGTATGATCCCGGCGAGCTTAACAAGATTGGCAAAGAAGGTAGAACTAGCTGGGATAGTTTTGCATATTGCTTAATGATGGGACATAATATTTACAAGCATATTGATGCCGTACAAATGGCAAACAGGCTTATGTCTAGGCCAAGCGGAATGCATCACTGGGTTCCCAGCCAGTACTTGGAGTTTAATCAGATCTGTGATGAATTGTTTGCTAAAGATTATGGCCAGAGCATGGATGCTATTGATGCGGAACTAGCTAAACATGAAAAACTAATTGCTAAACTAAGCCGTATGAAGAAGCTGGAAAACTCAACTACGTTTGATAGTTTGTTTAACTTTGAAGATGATGCAACAACTAACACTGACATTGAAAGTAGTCAGGAAGAGGACGATGCAAGATGAACACCATCTATATTATTCCTATTGAACCAATTTATTTTTTGAAGTCTTCGAAAAGTTGATCGATAGTTTTATCACAACGTGTATTTTTTCTAGAATTATCTAGATGCCACATCATTCTTAAGTTAGTCCAATGCCCAATTACTTCCGGAGGTACATTATTATTAAATCCTTCCTGAACTGAATATATATGATCTAGATGATAAACATAACGACTTCGTTCTAAATCATTTGGATTAATGTCATAATAATGATCGTGATATGAACGTTTAGTTATAATTTCTACTTCCCGTCTATATTGGTCAAGTTTAGAGAGCTCATTATAAGATTTCCAATTTCCAGTGTTAATATGCGAATTGCGAATTTTATCTTTTACACATTGGGCTTTTGATGCATTGGTAACACCATATTTTGCTAGAACAGTTTGCTGGTATTTTTCTTGTACAGAAGGTGATTTAGCAGGATTTGAAACACCAAATTTATGCAAACATGTTTGTTCGACTTGGTTGCGGAAATCAGAAGTTTGTGAAGCATATTCTTTACCGTACCGTTCAAGGCATGTTTCTTTATATTTTGTTTGAGTATCATTATTATTTGCTCTACATTTATAGGAACAATTTTTCGGATAACCTTTTTTTAGACCGGCAAATTTTAGTTCACTTCCACACACAGGACATAACACGGGATGAATAGATTGCTTTAAATAAATCTGATGGTATGCTTGCTTATATAGTGGCCAAGCAGTTGGATATATGGAAATATATGGTTCCATATATTTCCGAATAACTTTTTTAACATCATTAGTTTTAGCACAATTTTGAATAATGGTTTTTATTGACATAAGAACACCCGGTGTTATATAATTAATTCATAGTATTTAGCATGGAGAACAAAATTGGTACCTAATATTTGGATATTCGCATTGGAGCCACTTGATGGCAGATATACAAAACAATGGCATGAAAATCTGCCGACGATACTACAGGAGGCAGCTGGAGATAATTATAATGTAAGGCAAATCGATGGTATTCAACGAAATGCTAAATTAACCCCCGGGGCTTTTTTGAATTTTACAGACACTAATTATTGGAAGAGTTCACAATTATGTAATTTTATTGAATTATACGATGCTGGCGAAACTACAATTAATGATAAATTTCTATTCACTGATTTTTGGAACCCAGTTATTACCCAAGTAAAATATATGAATGATCTTATGGATCAAGATTGGGAACTGCATTCCATTGTTCACGCCGGTGCTTATGATCCCAGTGATATATTGGGTTATAAGATGCAAAAGCCCTGGCCCTGGGATGCAGAGCGCAGTTGGTTCCATAGCAGCGATTATAACTATTATGCTACTAACAGCCACAGGGATATGTTCCTAAAGAATTTAGACATTCCTGTCAAATATCATCACAAGGCAATTAGGAGTGGACAACCGCATGAGCTGATAGTTAAAGATCTAGTAGCTTACCAGGATACTCCCAAACAAGATACTGTTATGTGGCCACACAGATATAATGCTGATAAACAACCTTTAATAGCAGAAGACTTATCAGATAACTTTGACATGGTTATTACTCAAAAAATGAATTTGGATAAAGCTGATTACTATGCTAAAATGGGTACTAGTAAAGCTATTTTTAGTTGTGCATTGCATGAAAACTTAGGCATTAGTGTAATGGAAGCAGTGCTTACAGGAGCAATTCCTATTGTTCCTGACAGATGCAGTTATACAGAAATGTACCATGACGAGTTTAAATATCCAAGTAAATGGACGCAGGATATGCCAAGTTACGTTAAGCACAAAGATAAACTAATTAGGTTTATAGATGACAGATTAACACGCTATTCAGCATATAAAGATTTACTTACTGCTCAACAAGAAAGATTAAAGAGAGAGTATTTAACCAGTAATATTATGATGGAAAACATATTAAAACACACTTAATAAATAACTGTGTTACACAACGGTAACACTTAAAATAAACCATATCCATGTAAGGAAGGAATTAAATATGGCATACAATAAAACAAAAACTGACGCTGACTTGGGTCTCCGAGTCCACGAACACCTTGTCAAGATGGGTGTTGAAACTCCTGTAATAGATTCAGGTCTTGATCGTAAAGATAAGATCGAGCAAATCCAAGAGCATTTTACACATATTATGAAATTACTAGGACTAGATCTTAGAGATGATAGTCTTATTGATACACCAAAACGTGTAGCCAAGATGTATGTAAACGAGATCTTTTGGGGTTTAGACTACGAAGCATTTCCTAAATGCACTGCCGTAGACAACAAGATGAAGTATGATGAAATGGTGATTGAGCGTAATATAAACGTTCAAAGTAACTGTGAACATCACTTTGTTGTTATTGACGGCTTGGCTACAGTAGCATATATCCCTAGCGAAAAAGTATTAGGACTTAGTAAACTTAATCGTGTCGTAGAATACTTTGCAAAACGTCCTCAAATCCAGGAGCGTTTAACAGAACAAGTTTACTATGCATTGCAATATATTCTACAAACAGATAATATTGCAGTAGTAGTTGACGCACAACATTATTGTGTTAAAAGCCGTGGAGTAGAAGATACTGGTTCGTCCACTATTACTACTAAACTTGGTGGATGTTTTAAGAATGACCCACAAGCCCGTGCAGAATTTATGGCTATAATAAAATGATCTATCTTTTCGATGTTGATGGAACCATAACTCCTAGCAGGGAGGTTATGGATCCAGACTTTAAAAAGTTCTTTCTTACATTGCCAAATTTTAGTTTAGTTACAGGCAGTGATTATCCAAAAACTATAGAGCAAGTAGGAGAGGATGTGTTTAAGCAGGCACAATATTGTTTTAACTGTAGTGGCAGTGATGTCTATCTACGAGGAAATCATATAGCAAAAAATAGCTGGAAACCCAGTAACAAATTAATAGAGTTACTAGAGCAAACTTTATCCAGTAGTCCATATCCAGAAAGACATGGTAACCATATTGAAGTCAGACCAGGTATGCTTAATTTCAGTGTAGTGGGAAGAAACTCAGTTGGTGACCAAAGAACCAATTACTTCAAGTGGGATGAAGAAAATAACGAAAGACAGCGTATTGCAGTGTTAATTAGAAGCAAATTTCATGACCTAGCCGCAGAAGTTGGCGGTGAAACAGGCATTGATATATATCCTAGGGGAAGTGACAAGTCTCAGGTACTTAAATACTTTAGCGGTAATCCTATACACTTCTTTGGAGATCGTTGCGATCCTAGCGGTAATGACTACAGTATTGCTAGTCGTTTAAAGAAAAGAAAAACTTGTCAAGTATCACATGTAAAAAACTGGAAAGAAACATGGAAAATACTAAAAAACCACAAATATATGAATCACCAGACGGCGGCCTAACAGTATACGCTAGAGACTTTGGTGACCCTCTCAAAAATCGTGTTCAAATTACATTTAAGGACTCTCCTGTGTATTATGATGAATGCACTGGTTGGGAACAGGTTTCTAATCGGACGTCATGTCCGGATACTATTTACGAAGATCCACTTGGACAGGTAATATTATCTAATCCTTATCATTTAGATATTGAACTTTGCGAAGAACATCCAGAGTTAAAAGCAAAGTGGGAAGAATATAAAGCATTACAAAAACATTACAAGGCCTGGGAACTACTAAACAAAAAATAAGTTTCAAGAACGGTTGACCATCCTTTACTCTATGTTAACATAAGAGTATAGTTTGCACAGATAACCTGTGTAACATACTAAAACATAGAGTAAGAGGCAAATATGAAACTTAAAGGCACTATAGGCTTACTTATGGCTACGACTGCACTATCTGCTTGTAATCCAGGCGATGGTGCGAAGGCTGTACGTGATGCTACTAGTGGACTGACAGATAATAATGCATTTGCGGCTATTAGTGGCCAGATTTCCCAATTGGAGGAAGTGGTTGCTGTAGCACAAAGCAGTGCTAGTATCAGTGCATTAGTTAACCCTAACGCTAACGATGTAAAGATGGCAGGTGATGTAGTCATTCAGATCGATAACGTTATTAATAGCTGGGAAGAGTATAAAACCAGCATGAACCCAAAACTACTTGCAGTTAAATTATCCACCGAAGAGTGGAGAGAAGCTGAAGCCGTTGTTAAGATTCTCAAAGAAGATCTACGGCCTGTAGTAAACAAGGTTGTCCAAGGTGGCAGCTATGATACACAAGATTTTGAATTCCTCGCTAAGAAGGAAACGTTGGACAAGAAAATTTCTGATCAGAAGGCTGCTATTTTTGAAGGCGCCACTCCAACAGTTATAAGCGCATCTACGAGCTCAGTAACAGTAGAAACATCAGCAACAACTAACTCCGAAGAGCGTGTCAAGTCAACTGACATTGCAAATGGCGAGCAAACTGTTACTGGTGGCAATAGTGTTAGTAATTTAACACGTACAGCAACATGGACGAAAACTACTACAAAAAACATGGAGTATGATCGTACATTTACCCTTAAGGTGCAGAACGTTACTACTACAGTGTTTAGTGACGGAAGTACTAAAGAAGACAAGGGCGAAATCCGTGAAGTTGTAAACAAGCAGACTTTTGATGCAGCTCCTCAGGTTAGTACTGAAGAGATGTCTTCAACAATCAGTTATACTACTGATTTGCAAAATGAAGCAACTGTTGTTGTTACACGTGGCGAAACAAAGACAGAAAGTGTTTTTGAAGATCGTGCAACACAGGAAGTACAGGCTGATACAAGTATCTTGCACAAAACGTTGCGTAAGACTACTGTTACTAAAACAACTCCTGTTACAACAACGACTACCTATCCCAAGGTTACCGTGTACACTTATGCAGACGGTCATGTATATACACATGACGATACTGATCAAGTTGATGCAGTTACAGAAGATGAAGTTATTGTTGAAGTTACTGACAACGAAGTAGTAGAAACAACTACAGAACATGTTGTTAAAAGTGAGACGGTTACTAACGAAGTAATTACAGAAGTTACAGAATCTGATCCAGTTTTTGTAACAACTCATGAAGACAAAACTACATCAGCTGTTGTAGACGGCAATGAGTATACTACAGTTACTAGACATTACAAAACAGTAGCAACTGTAACCACTACAACTACAATTAAAACAACTCCAGTTACCAAGAAGATCTGGACGGATGGTAAGGAAGAACTTATCCGTGGAGAAACAGTTGTAGAAGTTAACACTGCTGATACAGTGGTTAACGATGAGTGGGTAAAGGTAATGAGCTCTGACATGGTAGGTGCCGTTGAGGAATCTGCTGAAGAAGACGTTGCTGAAGATGATGTTTCCGGTGTTAACATGGCACATCTTGGTACTAAGACAACTGCCGCTATTGGTGTAAACCACAGGACTGCTGAGTTCTTGGATGGACAAGGCGCAGGCTATACTGTTTTTAAAGACATTATTAAGGCAGATGTAGCATATAGCCGTGGTTGGACTGGTAAAGGTAGTTTGGTAACCATTGCTGATACTGGCTATAATACTAGCCATAATGACTTGGAAGCAAAGCATGTCTACAATACTTTAACTGGCGATTCATCTGACATGAACGATAATGTTGGACACGGATCACACGTTATGGGTATTGCAGCTGGCCGTAAGAACGGTACTGGTATCCATGGCGTAGCATACGATGCTGATGTTGCAGTAGTTAAGATTACTGACAGCAACGGCTATAGCTTTGGCAGAGCTCGTCAAGGTGCAAGCTGGGCTGCTGGCAAAGGTAGTATCGCTTTTAACGTTAGTGCTAATTATAATTCAGATAGTGCATTGCGAAGCAGTATTGTTGACTTGGGCAACGGCAACTTTAAGTCTAGCCACAGTTTTTATGGCAAATACGGCTATAACGGTGTTATCGATGAAGCCCCACTGTGGGCAGCAGCATTAGGCACTGAACAAGTACTTGTTAACAGTGCTGGTAATCAAACAAGTGATGTTGTTTTTGGTACTGGTCAGATGGCAACTGCTACTGACGCTAATGGAAATCTTATCCTAGGCGGACGCATGATTGTTGTTGGTAACTGGGATCAAAACAATCAAATTATTCAGGGTGCTAAAGGTGGGCACCTTTGTACCACTTACGATGAAGCGGCTAACGTTTGTAAAGATGCTGCTAGCATGAAGGACTTTTATATTCTTGCTCCAGGAATGAGTGTCCGTAGTGCATATAAAGGTGATGCAAATGCGATAGTTGATTTAAGTGGTACGTCAATGGCGGCTCCTCAGGTTACTGGTGCATTAGCTATCCTTAACCAAATGTGGCCACACATGAAAGGTGAGAACCTTGTAAAGTTGGTTACTACTACTGCTGATAAGACAATCGCAGGCTATGACGCGGGCGTACACGGCAGTGGCTTGTTGGACTTGGATCGTGCTACACAGCCAGTAGGTGCGGTGGGTATCCCAACTAGCGGGCGTACAAGTGGTGGCATTAGCAACATCGCAAACCTAAGTGGCGGAGCGGCTGTTGGTAACGTCAACAAGCAAGCGTTTGCAGCATTGAGTAATGTAATGGTTCTGGATGACTTTGAGCGTGATTATTCAATTAATCTAGACAATACGCAAGCGGTTGACACTCGCCCTGGTAGTTTCGTAGAAATGATGGCATTTAGCGGTGCTAATGCTGATGCAGGAAACTACGATGCATATGCTAACTTAGCAGTAGGTAACCAAAATCTTGATATCCCAGAGATTATGGGATTCACTGGTAGCCTTAAAACAAACTCTGACGTTAGTGGTGATTACCTAGCAAAGCTAGGTTATGCAATCCATAAAGACGAAAATACTAAAGTAGACTTCGGACTAGGGTTTGTTAAAGAAACTGGCAAGTTCCTTAATAACGTGCAAGAAGGGTATATGGGTGTTGGTAAGAATCACACAACAAGCTATGCAAGCCTCAGTGTTAAACACAACTTCTCAGATAAAGTGTTTGGCTTTGGTAACTTTCAGCTAGGTATGACGGATGTTGAAGCTAGTAAAGACTTTAGTCTAATTACAGGTTACGACACACTAGTAAGCAGAAGTTTTGCAGTTGGTGGCGGGGTAAAACCAGCACAAGGATGGTTAATGGGAGCCAGCTATAGCCAACCGCTAAATATCATGAGCGGCAATATGCACTACAAGGTCCCAGTAGGGCGTACTGTTGACGGTCAAGTAAAGTTTAATGAAGGAAGTGCTGATGCCAGTACGAAAGTTATTGAACATGACCTAGGTCTTTTTGTACAATATAAGGTAGATGAGCAGTTTAGCATGGCAGGATATGGTGAGCATCGCTTAAATGTCGCAGGTACACAAGGCAACGACCAGACGAGCTTAGGTGTCAAGTTTAACTGGAAATTCTAAAGGAAGCGTTAAGATGGAACTAGTGCAGATCACTTTCGATAATTATAAGAAACTTCAACTAAACACCGAAGATGATCCAGTACGTCCTGAGTTAACGCTAGATTTTAGATTAACAAAAGGACGTCAGATTTGGGCACTAGTTCTAGACGGAGAGTATAAAGCGGCGGTATGTGTAGCTTACTGCAATGCGATACCAACCAATGTTAAAGAACTAGACTATTTAAGTCAAGCAGCGCATCAAGACGGACAACATGGTAGTATAGCAGTAGCATACACAGTTTGGAGTAAAAAAATAGGTGCAGGACGAAACCTAATAATAGACTTAATAAGAAGCCTCCAAGGCCAAACAAGAGTCAGCCGGTTAGTCACACTTAGTCCAAAAACAGCAATAGCAAAAAAATTCCATTTAAGAAATGGCGCTTTTACACTTCGGGAAAATTTAACAACAGACAATTATGAATATGAAATTTCTTAAGATTAGAAAAAGAATAATACTTGACAGAGTAGGACAACAACCTTACCTTGTTAGGTATTATCCTTTCTTAAAAGATCGCAAATGGTTTCCATTTAATATCTTTATACACAAGTTTTATCAGGGAGACCCAGACGAACTACATGATCACCCCTGGCCATATTTTACACTTATACTTAAAGGTGGTTATTGGGAAACCACACCAAAAGGACGTTTCTGGCGTGGACCTGGACATTTTAGATTTTCATTACCCAAGAGTTTACATAGAATTGAACTTGCACACGGAATTAAAGCGTGGACATTGTTTATCCCAGGACCCAAATTACGTGATTGGGGATTTATTGTAAACGGCAATTGGATGGATAACAAAACATATTTTACTTGGAGAAAGAGACTTTACGATGACCAAAAAAAGATACTTAACACATAATGACATAAAGCAATATTGCTTGGAGATTGTTAGACAAATTTATGCTGGCAACTGGCGTCCTGATTATATCGTAGGTATTACTCGTGGTGGGTTAATCCCAGCAGTAATGCTCAGCCATTACTTAAACACTAAAATGCACACACTAGACGTTAGGTTACGTGATTCCGATGACGAGCCTGAAAGTAATTCCTGGATGGCAAATAATGCTTATAACTTTAAGAAAAATATTCTTATTGTTGATGATATTAATGATACAGGAGAAACTATAAATTGGATTAAAAAAGACTGGAAGTTATCAACTCATCCAACAAGATCAATAAGTCCAGATGTCTGGGGCAATAATGTTCGCTTTGCCTGCTTAATGGACAATCTTCCCAGCAGCGCAGAAATACAGTACTTTGGAACTGAAATTAACAAAGAAGAAGATCCAAGTTGGATTGTCTTTCCGCACGAAGGGTGGTGGCAACAATGATCTTTAAAGAATATACAGATTTTATAACTAGTATAGAACATGCTGATGTACTAACAGATTGTATATATCAATCTAAATGGAGATTTGGACAAGTAAGTGATGATACCATTGAACCAAACTACCCAATGTGGTTCCAAAATTACTATAATATTAAAACCATGGATTTTGTAGATACTTGTCCAGCTATTGCTAAAACAATTACAGAACGTTTTCAGGATCTTTTGCCAGACGATTATTTACTAGTACGTTCAATGGCAAGTGCAAACACATTTGGTTTAGATGGCGACTTTCACACAGATTGGCCGCACCCCGACGTTAGTATTACAGGTGTTTTGTACACTGACAAGACATGGGAACGTAACTGGGGCGGAGAAACGATGTTTGTACATAGAGATATTGATGGCGATAAGTTATATGCTAGTGAATATCAACCATGTAAACTAGTTACATTTGATAGCAGTATCCCACATATTGGTAAAGGACCGCAACGTCGGTGCAAAGAAATGCGTAGTATTTTGGCCTTTCAAGCAGTGCAAAAAGACGAATTAAAAGAGCGTTTAGGTAAAAAAGATATTGCAAAATAGTAATAAGTATAGTATTATATTACATATGATGAGGACTAGGACACTCAACCCTCTTAAAATACTCTGCGTGTCATCAAATTTGCTACTACAAGGAGTAAAGAGATGGCAAAATATATTAGCACAAAAACATACAAACAACTAGGACCAGTCTGTTATCGACAGTGGATTGCGGATAGCCACTGTAACTTAATTCATGGATATGCTTTAAGTTTCCATTTTGAATTTGAAACAGATGACTTAGATGCTCGAAACTGGGTTATTGACTTTGGTGGATTGCGTCCACTAAAAGACAATCTTGAAGATTGGTTTGACCATACGCTACTGGTAGCCCAAGATGATCCGGAGCGCGAAACGCTACTAGAACTTGGCAAGAAGGGCCTTGCTAAGATTACAGAAGTTGAGAAAGCAGGTTGCGAAGGTTTATCTGACTTCTTATATGAATATATTAATACTATCTTTCTTCCAGCATATGAGCCAGGCACTCGTGTTTGGTGTTCCAAAGTAGAGGTAAGAGAGACAGACGCCAACATGGCAATGCGTGTTGGCCACAGAGAAGATGGAGAATTCAATGTTTAATTGGCTTAAAGGCTTAATGAAGAGTTCTACCCCTGCTAAAGTTGAAGAGGCTGTAAAGCAACTCAATGATAGCGAACTTGCGGCAATGACCAAGGCAAACCTTGAAGCTCATGGCCGTGAAATGGGTGTTGAACTAGATCGCCGTATGACAAAAAGTAATATGATTGCTGACCTTAAATCTAAACTTTAAGAGGGTTACATGAAGATTAGATATACAGAAGCATTTTATAGTGTACAAGGCGAAGGAAGATTTACTGGTGTTCCCAGTGTCTTCCTTCGTATGTTCGGTTGCAATTTCACTTGTCCAGGATTTGGATTACCACATGGTAAAAAAACTACTGAGCCAGATGACATTGCAGCACAAGTTAAAGAAAATCCACATCTTTATAAGAAATTAGATGACTTGCCACTAGCATCAACAGGCTGTGATAGTTATGCAGCATGGCATCCTGCATTTAAAAAGTTCCAAAACAATGTGGATTTAGACAGATTAGTAGATGATTTATTGGTGTTAACACCTAATGGGTGCTGGACGCAGGAAGATGGACAAGATATCCATCTTGTTATTACTGGCGGAGAGCCGTTGCTAGGATGGCAACGCATGTATACTGAACTATTTGAACACCCCCGGATGCAGGATTTAAAAAATGTTACATTTGAAACGAATACCACACAAACTTTGCGAGACGATTTCAAGACTTACCTTGAGAATACACAACGACTACATGTTACATGGTCATGTTCCCCCAAGCTATCGGTTAGTGGACATGATTGGGATGATGCTATACTCCCTGACATTGCTAGGTCTTACAGTGATATTCCTGGTAGCTACTTGTATTTCAAGTTTGTGGTTTGTACTAATGACGATGTGGATGAGGTTGCAAGAGCTGTATCAGATTATAGAGCTGTCGGTATTACAGCGCCGGTTTACCTCATGGCTGTCGGCGGTACAACAGACAGTTACTTTAAAAATGGAAAAAGTGTTGCAGACTTGGCACTTGAAAAAGGCTATCGTTACTCCCCCCGACTCCACGTTGACGTCTTTGGAAACGCCTGGGGAACTTAAAGATAAAAAAGATTCTACCAGTGGTATCCATCTTTTTCCAGAACCAAAAGTAGAAGAAGACTTAGCTGACAAACTTAGGAAAGTAGGTTTATGAAAACTATAATATGTGATATTGATGGTACAATCTTTAAGTATCCTCCACGTGGTTCAGCACAGGTTGTAAACGAAGACCAAGAACTATTACCTGGGGTACTACATAAGTTTAATCGATGGGAAGCCGCTGGGCATAGAATTATTCTTATTACTGGTCGCAGGGAGAGCCTACGAAAATGTACAGAAGCAATATTAACAGATAACGGCATTCCATTTGACCAACTGATTATGGGTTGTCCAGATGAAGGTAGAGTATTAATTAACGATTTAAACTTTGCTGGTAAAGTAAAAGCTCATGCAGTAAACCTTGAACGAGATATTGGTATGGAACATTATGATTGGATGGAAGTAGGATTGTGAATGAAGATCAACGGATAGAGATGATTACTTAGAAGAACAGTGATAAAGGGTTAGTATATGAAAACAGTTTGGATCAGGCACGGACAAAGTGAGTACAATGCACAAGGCATAGATACTGGCTGGCATGATCCTGATCTAACTGAACAAGGTGTTCTTGAAGCACAACAAGCAGGGAGTCAACTATTTCGTACATATCCAGAGATAGAAGGAATATATTCCAGTGATCTTAGGCGAGCTCACCAGACAGCAAATTATATTACAGATGCTGCAAATTGGAGTGAAACTCTACAAGTAAGCCCTGCTATTAGAGATCGTGACTTTGGTGACTGGAGTGGAAAGCCGCCAAATGATGAGTGGAAAAAATGGTTGCCAAAACCCGAGAATGGTGAAAGTATGAAAGAATGTGCGGCCAGAGTTTATGGCTTTCTAAAAGAACTAGAAAGTAACGACTCAGGCTTACCGCATATAATTGTATGCCATAACAATACAATCCGAGCCGCAAGTGTAGTTATAGGCATTAACGCACCAGAAGATGTGCAAAACTTTGATGTATTAACAGGAGAAATAATAGAATGGGTATTTTAGACTCAGCTAAAAAAGCCATGGGCATGGGAGAAGCTACTAAAGTTGATTCTCCCAAGCCTAAGGCTAAAAAGAAAAGCGAAAAGGAACTAGCTACAGAAGCTGGCGAACCTTGGGTTAGTGTTATTGACGTAGAACTAGATCCAGAGAATGTAGGCAACGGAGCCTTTGAGTTAGATTGGAACGAACACTTTATTAAAAAGTTGTGGAAATCTGGTTACAAAGACGAAGATGAAAATGATATGGTAGATCGTTGGTTCCAGGATGTTTGTAGAAATGTTGTGTTAGAAACATACGAAAAAGATGAAGCTATGATAACACGTAGCGATCTGGGCAATGGCAAAACAGAGTACAAGTAAGGTACAATGTACTATTTGCAATGCAAATACATTAATTTCTCATTATGTAAAATATTTTAAAAATAAAAGAGGTAAAGTACAGTTTGGGGGGAGTGATATAGAGGGACCATTGTGTGTTAATTGTTATAATGATTTAAACGATCAAGCTCTAGGGAAACCTGAAATGTTGGAAAAGGAACATCACTATGTTAAAACCCGTATCCAGAAGTCAACTTGACAGTTATACTAAGTTCCTGGCAAAATGGATGCTATTGTTTATGGGACTGCCGTTAGCTTTTGGATTTGTCATAACTCCACTCTCAATATTAATTTTGATAGTAGGATTAGATTTTATTTGGCATAAAATGGAGGACATAGATTTTCCATGATAATTTACGTAAACGGCGATAGCCACAGCGCAGGTGCTGAACTGATTAAAGATTATTGTTTCGCAAATGACGATCAACGATATGTTTATTTAGGTAGAACACCACATCCAGAAGCTATTCCAAAAACATTTGGTAGCCATTTAGCACACGCTCTTAATGCAGGGTACTTCCTTGATGCTGAAAGTGCTAGTAGCAACTACCGTATTTTACGAACTACAAAGCAATTTTTAGAAGAAAAATATAGTACCACAAAAACAATTATTATTGGTTGGTCTACTTGGGAACGTGAAGAACTATGGCATAAAGATAGATATTACCAGCTTACAGCAAGTGGTTCAGACAGCGTTCCTAATGAACTTTTTGATACATATCAGTCTTGGGTAATGGAGCAAACACAAGATAAATTACGTGAAAAACAAGAGTACTGGCATAAACAAATTTACGATTTTCATAAAGAATTAACAGAATCTAATATTAAACATTTATTCTTTAATAGTATGCATGCCTTTGATAAAGAATGGACTGGCGAAGTTGATTGGCAAGATTGTTACATTGAGCCGTATAACAAAGATTGGACATACAGTGATTGGGCATCAAACCAGGGTTTTATAAATGTTAACTATGGAAGTAATCATTATGGCCAAGACGCACACATAGCTTGGAGCAAAGTTCTTCTGAAACGGTTGACTAACAACACAGATACTAGTATAATCAGTGTTAGGAAGCCAAAGAATAAGATAGACACAACTGTTAATACTGGAATCATGAGGATAAAGTGACAACATACCTACTAGTAGACACTGCTAACACGTTTTTTAGAGCCCGTCATGTAGCACATCGTGGCATGGATTCATGGACACGGCTAGGTTTTGCAATGCATGTTACAATGGCAGCTGTAAACAAAGCATGGCGTATTGCTGGTGCTGATCATGTAGTTTTTGCACTGGAAGGGCGTAGCTGGCGTAAAGATTATTACAAGCCCTACAAGGCAAATCGTAAAGTTGCTCGTGAAGCATTAACGGAACAACAGCAGGAAGAAGATCAGTTGTTCTGGGACACCTATGACGACTTAACTACATTCCTTAAAGAGCAAAGTAATTGCAGTGTACTACGCTGTGATATTGCAGAAGCTGATGATATTATTGCACGTTGGATACACAAACATAAAGATGATGAGCATGTTATTGTTAGCAGTGACACTGATTTTGTACAACTGGTTAGTGACAATGTTAAGCAGTATAACGGCATACAGAACCATATGATTACAATAGACGGTATTTTTGATGATTATGGAAAACGTGTAAAAGATAAAAAGACTGGTGAAGATAAAGAAATTCCTAATCCAGCGTGGTTATTATTTGAAAAATGTATGCGAGGAGATGCAACAGATAACGTGTTTAGTGCTTATCCTGGTGTACGTAAAAAAGGAACAAAAAACAAGGTAGGTTTACTAGAAGCATTTGACGACCGCGGTAGCAAAGGTTACAATTGGAATAACATGATGCTTCAGCGTTGGACAGACCATAACGGTGAAGAACATCGTGTGTTAGATGATTATAACCGCAATGTAACACTAGTAGACTTAACTGCTCAACCAAGCGAACTAAAAGAGTATATTGACAATACAATGACTGATCAGTTAGTATGTAAGAATAATCCCATGGTGGGTGCTAAGTTCTTAAAGTTTTGTGGAAAATATGAACTTAAACGTATCGCAGAGGAGGCAACAAAATATGCAGAATGGCTACAACGAGGTTATGATGTACAAAGCCCGACCCATAGTTGATAATAAGTTTTGGATCGTAGAGCAAAACGGCGAGCGTATTGGAACAGTTCGCAAAGGGCAGGATTTAACTGTAGTATTGCCAACTGGCATTAGTAAGTGTGCAAGCGTAGATGAGTTGGAGGATAAGTTTAATATACAGATGGTAGATTCAAAAGAAATAACTGTAGTAACAAAACCAGACGTTGATAAAGATGTTAACGGATTTCCTACTAAAACTGTTCCATTTAATGGAATGTTTGATATTAAACGCAAATTACCTTTATATACTAAAACAGCCAAGAGCCAGAGCTTTTATTGTGCTGGATATTACATTATTAAGTTTGATAGATGGCTTCCAAGTTATTGCCCTAAGTTATTAACACTTAGCAGGCAAGAGTTTCAAGGACCATACAAGAGTAAGTTTGAAATGCAACAGGCATTAAAACGAGTATGAGATTACCTAAGTTTGCCAATCTAGACATTTTTGTTAAGAAGGCTAATACTGGTATTAGTCCTAGTATTAGTGTTAGCAGAGAAGAAGCTCAACACATCGCTAAAGAGTATTTAAATCTAGTAAAGTATACACTAGAGCTACAGGATCGTCTTGTAGTACTTGAAAAGGAAATTGCAAACCCGACAGAAATAGAAATAGTAACAGGAAACTTTTAATTTTAATTTGCATTTTGTGTAAACATATGCTACTATAATGGTACATTAACTAAAAAGATTGGTCGAGACCAATGTAACCGGTTAATGATACTTAAAAACTGTTTGAAAACCGCGGTTTTCGAACACTGTCATAGATATAAAGGAAAAAATTATGACAACTACATTAAAGCTGATAGATGATAAAGAAAACAAATTCGACACTGTAAAAACTTTTGAACTAAAATCGTTTCCAATGTGTGTTAACACAGGAAATAAACTAATGAAGATAGATGATTTTTTAAAAATCCCAACATTTCCGACTAATCGTGATGTAGAAAGCCGTGCAAAAAAACAGGTAGCTCTCTTAACAAAACCAATGCACAAACATGTTGAAGTCGACTTATTAAAATATACAGGCCCAACAGTTACCGTGCCTGCGCTTTTCCAACATGGTGAAGAATATTGCCTAGACGCAAACACTCGTCAATATAATTGGAAAAAACACTACACAGACAAACAAGTCGTTAATCCACAAACAACTTGCATTCCAGTGCCAAAAGAAGTACTAGTACGAACATATGAAATTAATGATCCGTATGAAGCCATAGAGCTGTACAATATTATTGACAGCATTGATGCTGTTGAGACTAAGTCAGACAAAGTAACAGGCGCATTTCGTGCTAAAAATTTGCTAGGAAATTTTACAAATGCTAAAATTAAGAACGGGCAGATTGGCGGAGCTCTTAGAGTAGCTTGTCCATACGGAAACAAGGTATCCTACAAGACTGAAGGAGTTAACAATCTTTTTGACCAAGTAGAAAAAGTACGAGATGCTTTAGTAGGCATGGACAAAAAAGACGCTCCTGGCAAAGGCCACTTCCATGTACAACCAGCAATAGGCATGGCTTTGTTAGCAGGCACAGCAATGGATTGTGATAATACATGGCTGGATGCAGTAGAAAAACTTAGATCGAGCAAGGTTAAAGACTTGATTAAGATTGGCGAGAAATTGGAAGACAGCCCTAATACAGCAATTAATGCATTAATTAAAGGGAATATATGCAATCCTTTAGTACCAATGGTTCACAATGCACTCCCATATGATATTGGATATGGGCAAAACCCAATGGTAGTTTTAAACTATCTAGCATATTGCTGGCAGTGCATTATTAATGATGAAAAGCCTGAAGAGACTATTACAGAACAAACTATTCGTAATTGTTACTTGGCACTTTTAATTCAAGCCTGGGGAGAAGTTAAAGAATAAAAAACAATATCTTTAAGACAAGGAAATAGAGCCTTTACGGCTCTATTTTTCTTTGAATATTAAATGTTTTGTGTTACAATAATTATAGTTTAAACATTCAGAAAGGAAAACATAATATGTTTCGTACTATTATTGCAGCGATTGCTGTAATCTTTATTGCTTCGTCCGCACAGGCAAGCGATTTGTTATCAACAAAACTTTACATTGAAACTCAGATTGGAACAACCGTTAAGCCTGACAGCGGTCGTGACAACTCCAGCATCATGGGACTTTCAGTAGGAAAAGACGTTGGTGAAGTTCGTGTTGATTTGTCAACTATCCGTCATTCAAGCGGCGATGCAACATCATTAGGTGAAGTTGAAGTAGACTCACTACTAGCTGGTGTTTACTATGACATTGGCACTTACAGCAAGTTCACTCCGTTTGTTGGCGTTAACGCTGGTTACGGTTGGGCAGATGGCGCTGGTGTTGTGTCAGCAAATGATTCAGGTATTGTTTATGGAGCGTCACTTGGTGTAGGATATAAAGTAACTGACACAATTGACTTAGTTACCAGTTATCAATATCTAACCAGCAATACTATTACTGTAACTAATTCTTCAGGCAATGAAGATTGGGACAGTCAAGCAGTTACCGCTGGTGTACGTTTTAGATTTTAATATATTTGAGTAATGGATGCATGGTCTCTATAGAGTCTTATGATTCTATAGAGATCGCGCCCTAGGCTTTAGTTATATACTTACATTATTCCGATAAATATATACGTATATTTAAGGAATAATAATGAGTAGACCAAAGCCAGAAGTGTTAGTTGAAAAGATTGATAAAAATACATACAAAGCCGAGCAAGTTCTTGCTAGCCACGGCATCTGGAGTGTATACTATCAAGGCAGACCAATTAACTTAAAGACACATAATATGCTTATTAGCTATCCAGGTCCAAAATATAAAAAGGTAAGTTTCAGTAACTCTGGCCATGCTATTAACTTGGCAAGGAAACTTAACAAGAAATTTGACTGTGAAGATTTCTCAGTTGTCCTGCTTAAGAAGGGTGACATAATATATCCATAACTAAACATCAGTATACCCAAAAGTTTGCTGAAGTAGGAAAATTAAACATTCCTGTTAGAGAGCAGGGTGTATTTTTTTGGATGAATGTTAGAGAAAATGGCGGACTTCGCCTATGTGATAATGGTTATCATTTTTTAATTGATGAGATAGATCTAGAAAGCTATACCGTCCCAATATACGAGCAACAAGTAAATCATAAATTTTTACTAGAGCTTGATAAGTTTATGGATTGTCCATATTACTTGATCAGGGGAAGATGGCCCAAGATTATTTTATTCTCTGAACATACATACATGTGGTGCTGCTTGCATGAAGACTTTAAGAGTTTTTTAAATGGATACAAAATTTAGTTACGGATTTAGCAAAGAGATTACTGACAGTAATTGGAAACATCTAGTTAATATTGAGTTACAGACACCATTTTCTATATCTAGCATGTCAGGTGTTACTTTATATAAAGCTCAACAAGATTTTTTACAGTTTATGATCGAACACTACGGCGATCAGGATAAGCGATTTAACTGTCGTTGGACTGACTACGGTGTGGATATTAGGTTTAAATTCGACAGTGATGCTGGCAGTTTTATAATGTTCCATACTAAAAATATGAAACCTAAATGGATATACGATGCTATTGGCGGCCGGACGCGGTATAACGACTCGTTCCACACCCTTTAATCATTAAAAAACCGTGCATTAAGCAAAAAGGATAATAGTATATGTCAAATGATTACTTTTGTGTGTTACCTTTTTTTAATAGAGAAATATATATTAATCACGAAACACCTTGCTGTTTGCTACCAAAAAATCACAATATCGACGAAGTGCGTAGAGATATGTCCAACGGTGTTCGTAGCCACTGGTGTCAAAAATGTTGGAAGTTGGAGGATGCTGGCTTTGAAAGTGATCGGCAAATAAAAAACAAAAGTTATGATTTTTTTGCCGATCAGGATATCAGGTATGTTGAGCAGAAAGCAATCAGTGGCGACCACTCTATTCGTATGCTTAAAATAATTACTACCAATCTTTGTAATGCTACATGTGCTACTTGTGGCAGTCAAGGAAGCAGTTCATGGGGTGCATTGGAAAAAAAGTCAGGTCAACTATATATAAAAACAGATAAAACAGTTTACGATACCATTGAATGGGATAAGATAGTTTTTTTAAATCTACTAGGCGGCGAGCCGTTATATGAGCCAGAAACATGGTATGTTTTAGAAAAATTATTATCTGCAAATAACATTGATTGTTATATATCTATTACTACAAATGGTAGCATAGTACCCAGTGGCAACAAACTTGATATTTTAAAACGTTTCAAAAAACTCGGTATCAATTTTAGTATCGACGGTACCGGTAGTGTATTCGAATACATGCGGTATCCATTGTCGTGGACTAAAACTTTAGAAAATATTGACTCTTTTAGAAATTTTGCGTATAACACAAGCGTTAGTTATACAGTAAGCAATTTGAATGTAATGTACATAGAAGAAACGCTTGCCTGGTTTAAACAAATGAATTTACCAAATGGGTTTAATGTTGTGTCTCATCCAACTTACTTTGCTCCTAGTGCTTTTCCAAAAGAAATAAAGTTATTATACCCAGACAATAGTTTTATACAAGATCACAAACCTGACGATGAATTACAGTTTTATCTAATGCTTGCTGAAGTTAAAAGGCAAGATGCACTTAAAGGTATTGATATCAAAAATTATATGCCTGAGTTTTACAAACAAATTGAACCGTACTATGTGGAAATGTAGCGAAACATACAATATTATTTATTAGTTCTGGTTGACGTACCAGGGATATGTGCTATTGTATATATATATAGGAAATGAGGAGAAACTATGTATTACGTTTACGAAATTGCAACTTCCCGGATTATGCAGAATAAGAAGGGCAAGAACACCTGGAAAAGCTATGGTGCTGCTAGAGCATTCCTTACCCGTATGGTCCGCATGGGGTACAATGCTGGGGATTACAGCATTATTGACGTCAAATTGTTCAGTTTTGTGGACAAGAAAGTTGAAAAAGTCAACTTAATGACGGGCAAAACCTACACGGAGAGCGTTAATACTCCTAACTACATGTCGCCCAGTTCAGAAGCATACTGGAGCATGTAAATGACTTACATTTTCCAGGCCCTTACATGTATTACCGTAGTTACACTTCTTGGCCTAGGCCTTGTTGGCCTAGGCATGATGATGTATTTTATTGCAACATTTTAGCCTTTTGGTTGACTATATCTACATATATGCTAGTATATGTATAGTTAAGCAAAACGAGAGAAGAGAAAAATGCAATACGAAGGAATGAAAATTACGCTTTTGAAGGACATGTTTGTTCCTAGCCGCCCTTGGTACATTTTAGTAAATGGCCATCACATCAACAGTGGAGGCTTCCGCACTAAAAAAGCCGCCATGCAATGCTTGCAGGACGCATGTAACGTAACCAGCGAAATGCTAAATCGTTCCATAGAAGTGATAAAGGCCTAATTAGGCCTTTATTTTTGGTTGACATTTAACGGTATTATGTTATCGTTAGTTATAGTTAGGAATTAGAGGAGACTATAAGATGAACGAAGCAGTTAACAGCCGTACTATAACCCTTGCAGAAGCAGAAACTCGTATTATCCGAGCTTTTCGCAAGCAACGGCCAGTATTTTTGTGGGGATTGCCAGGTGTTGGTAAATCCGAACTTATGACACGTATTGCTAGATTAGAAACACTGGGCAAAACTGCCCTGCTAGATGTCCGTGTAGCTCTTATGGAGCCTACAGATTTACGTGGTATGCCTTTTTATAACAAAGACTCAGGCATGATGGAATGGGCTCCTCCAGTAGATCTTCCCAGCGAAGAGTATGCTAGCAAGTTTGACACTGTTATTTTGTTTTTGGACGAAATGAACAGTGCCGCTCCCGCCGTGCAGGCAGCCGCTTATCAGCTTACACTAGGACGCCGTGTTGGGCAATATAAATTGCCTGACAATGTTGTTATTGTTGCCGCTGGTAACCGTGAAAGCGATAAGGGTGTTACTTACAGAATGCCTACTCCGCTTGCTAACAGGTTTGTACACTTGGAAGTTCGTGTAGACTATGACAGCTATTTTAATTGGGCTGTAGAAAACAAGATACATGAAGATGTACTTGGTTACATTTCGTTTGCTAAAGGCGACTTGTGTGACTTTGATCCCCGTTCAAGTGGGCGTTCTTTTGCAACACCACGTAGCTGGACTTATGTAAGTGAGTTCCTTGAAGACGAAGATGATGCTTCAGAAAGCGAACTAACTGACTTGATCAGTGGTTGCGTAGGCGAAGGTGTTGCTATTAAATTTATGGCACACCGTAAAATTGCTAAAGACATGCCTAACCCTGCAGACATCCTTGCTGGTAAAGTTAAGGAGTTGAAAGTTAAGGAAATCTCAGCACAATATGCTCTTACTGTTGGAATGTGCTATGAGCTTAAAGATGCTTACGACAAGTTTGGTAAGAAAGACAGTAAAAAGTTCCATGACCTTGCTGATAACTTCTTCCGCTTTATGATGGACCATTTCCCAACAGAAATGACTGTTATGGGTGCTAGGATGGCAATTACTAACTACGACCTGCCATTCCAAGCTAACAAGCTCAAGCACTTCAAAGAGTTCTTTGATCGCTTTGGCAAGTATGTTGTCAAAGCTATGGAAGATTAAGATGAAACATATAGAAATATCAGTTATGGAAGACGGCGAGTTATCAATTGATGGCCAAACTAAGCCAGGAGGCAACCTTGATATTCGTGAATTTGAGGATGGTGAGTGGACAGGCGGCTGTTATGCTACCTATGACAATCTTGTAGAAAAAGTGAAGGAATGCTTAGAAGATGAGTAAAGTGAAAGAGGCATTGTACTAAGTGGCGTATTTTTAAATTTAAACATGGAGAAAAATAATGAAAAGTAGACTTCTAAAAAATGATGCAACTCTAGCAGAAGATTTTAGCCCTTGGTGGAGCATGAAAAAGTATCAGACTCGTGATATTCCAGCCAAGGAATTTAGTAATGAAGTTATTAAAATGCGGCATGGTAGCAATAGCGGCTGGCCAGGTGAACAAAAAGACGTTGAGTACTGGGTAGAATTGTATAACGGTTTTGCAGTTGGATTTAGACACGGGCGTAGTGCTACAGGAATTAGACGTTCTAAGTATGCAGAATTCCCTGTTGCTAAACTAAAATGCTAAAACTAGATGACGAATTTATTATGTTCGTCGTAGGAATATTAGTATTTGCTATATGGTTTTTTATGTGGATGGTAGTTTTTAAATAACGGTTGACTAAATCGCTATCCGTGTTACTATACGTTATTAATTAACTTTTATGGAGATATTATTATGAGTATCGAAATTGAAACAACTAATGGCCCTGCTATGAAGTTTAATGGAAAGTATGATGACCTTATTCCTATAGGGGAGTTATATGAGCATGATCTTAACAAGGCATATCGCAGATTTCATACGCAGGACAGCAAGGAAAAATATAACTCTTTGGAAAAAGAGATATTGATTGATGGATTAAACGAGGCACTCAAGGTTTTTATGGACGATGTACCTGTTACAAGAGTTAGTGGCGGGCACACTAGAGCAAAAGTACTTAAAACAAATGGTGCTAAATTTATTCCTGTGATCTGGGATCGATCCTTAGATGGTAAAAATCAGTGGGATCCTGACGTTGTTAAGTCCCACTTTAGTGACAATTCTCGTGTAGAAACTGCAGATATTAACAAGTTTTATTCCATTGAAACAGTAGTGGATGAATTGAAATTTGATAAAAAATCACAAATAGAAGACATATGTGGGCGAGCTGGCTTATCCTATCTGCTGTACTCAAAATGTCGTGGACTAAAACATGGCTATACAAACAAAAAAGGACAATTTGTAAGGCCCGTTCCTCATCTTATTACTGATCTTGAACAAGGAACCAAAGGGTATAGCATAACACAATGCTATAACATGCAGAAACAAGATCATGACATGAAATATAATCCTAAGAATCGTTCGTATCCTCAGGATCCTGCATTAGATAATTTATTGGCTAGTATAACAAATAAATTTGTTGTAGGTGTAAAGGCACAATTACAGGTGCTAACAAATACAACAAACGATATCTTTCCTGATGTTAAGCCTTTTGAGGTAGCAGATCCACAGTTTATTGGTAGCAATGTACATTATGCGGCTGCAGCATATTTTGCAGATGAAATTACAAACTCTGATTCAGAGTATCGTGCAGAAGTGGGTGTCAAAAATACTACGTATGACATCTACGTTTATGACAAGCGTGACGAGATTGCAGCCTGTATTGAAGTTAAGACTACCCAGGGCAACGGATGGACTAGTAGCAACCCCAAAGGAGGTTATCATTTATTGCTAGCATACAGCCAGGAGTACAACTTTTGGGCTAGCATCATGTACTTTGAAGCTGGTACCTGGGCTGGAGGCGTTAAGGGTAAGTATACGCTGTCTGCAGAAGATGTCAGTAACGCTAGTACATTTAACCATGAATATTGTGGTAAAATGATGAAAAATGATGGTAAAATAGTAATCTTTAAGGATGAGGTATGAAAACTGGTTGACAAACATGCTATATGTGCTATTATGTATATATAGCAAGGAGAGAGTATTAATGGCTACTACCACCACTGC